>ERZ1673746.19-NODE-19-length-278506-cov-7.724637_pt1 | contig 278506 bp, 252 predicted proteins | sample MGYA00580205_ERZ1673746 | MGnify/ENA primary metagenome ERZ1673746 (study PRJEB41218, sample SAMN15661771) | gut metagenome | host: Homo sapiens | place: Canada: London | collected 2015-08-20/2019-03-30 | study: EMG produced TPA metagenomics assembly of...
ACCGCCGTGTACCGAACGGTACGCACGGTGGTGTGAGAGGTCGGAATTTCTCAAGAGAAATTCCTCCTACTCGATTTGGCAGAAAGGAGTCCATCCATGCCCAAAATCATCTTCACCTCCCGCTACCTGCGGGATGCTCCACCCACCCAGCTCGAAAACTACGTTCGCTACATCGGAACCCGCGAGGGTGTGGAAAAAGTGGATCAGAGCAAGCTGTTGCTCCCGGTAACCATCAATCAACAGAATTTAATCCGTCAACTGATCCGTGATATTCCGGCAACGAAAGAAATGCTGGAATATGCGGATTTTTTATTGCATCCAACCATCGGCAACGCATCGGAGTTTATCACCTGTGCGTTGGAGCAGAACCTCGACCTCGTGTCTAAACGGGAAAATTATGTGGACTATATTGCTGGCCGTCCCCGCGCGGAGCGCATCGGGGAACATGGACTGTTCACTGACGCAGGCCAGCCGGTAGTGCTTAAAAAGGTGCAGGACGAGGTCATGAATCACAGAGGACCGGTCTGGACGCACGTTGTTTCCCTGCGGCGGGAGGATGCTGCAAGGCTCGGCTATGACAGCGCCGAACAATGGATGGCGCTGCTGCGCTCCAAACGGGCGATGCTCTGCAAGCACATGAAAATCGACAGCGCTAACCTGCGCTGGTATGCCGCGTTTCATAACGAGGGACATCACCCTCATGTGCATCTGATGGTCTATTCAGCGAAGGATAATGATGGCTACCTCACAGAGCCGTCCATCGAGGCCATGAGATCAGAACTGGCCCACGATATCTTCCGTCAGGATTTCGTACAGATCTATGAAGAACAGAATCAGGCCCGTGCGGAATTAAAATCCGGAGCCGCTGATGTGATGAGGGAGCTGATGGAAGTCCTGCGTTTTGGAACGCTGGCCAGTCCGGAAATCGAACAGCAGATGGTGAGACTGTCGGAGCGGCTGCAACATACAGGTGGAAAAAAAGTGTACGGATACCTCAAACGGGATGTGAAGAACCTGATTGACCAGATTGTAGATGAGCTGGCGAAGGACAGCCGCGTGGCTAAACTCTATCAGGCATGGGGAAACTGGCAGAAGGAAATCCTGCTGACCTATCAGAAGAATGCGCCGCCTCTCCCGGCGCTTTCCAGGCAGCCGCAATTTAAAAGCATTAAAAACATGGTGATTGCCGAAGCACTGAGGCTGGGCAGTCACCATGTTACATTTGAGGATGAAGCGATACCGGAATTGTCAGAGGGTACAATGTCAGAGCCGGATTTGATACCGGAATCCCCGGCAGATGCCATACCAGAGCGGCAGGAACAGGAATACGCAGAGAGAAGAAACAGCAGACGCTCCGGACAGAAATGGTGGAACAAACAGTACAAGGAAGCACGAAAGAATCTCTATGGTGGCAAAGATCAGGAACCTGACTTTGCAAAAGCTTTCCGCCTGTTTTTGCTGGAAGCAGAATCCGGCAATGCGCTGGCCATGCACGATGTGGGCAGAATGCTTGCGGACGGCCTTGGGCGGGAAGTCGACATGGATGCCGCACAGGAATGGTATAAAAAAGCGCTGGCGGCATTCGTGAAAGAGGAACAGACCGCCGCAGAGAACCATCGTCCCTACCTGCAGTACCGCATCGGAAAAATGTACGCTGCCGGCCTTGGTACAGAACGAAAGGAAAACTGCTCCGGAGAGGCAGAAGAGGGCGGCCTGAACCGGGACTATGAAAAAGCTGCGCTGTGGTTTTCCAATGCGGTAAGCGCAGATTACAAATATGCGCAGTATTCTCTGGCAGGTCTATACTATCGGGGTCAGGGCGTGGAACAGGACTACGAACAGGCCCTCCATCTCTATGAATGTTCCTCCGAACAGGGCAATCCCTACGCGGATTACGAACTTGCGAAGATGTTCAGGGACGGAATCGGCACAGAGAAAAACGCTTTCCAGGCGGATACGCATTTCCTCCGCGCATTTAACGGCTTTTTTCAGTTGGAACGAAACAGCCACGATGACAAACTGCAGTACCGTCTTGGCCAGATGCTCCACACCGGAACCGGCACAGAGAAGGATGACAGGGCTGCTGCAGATTTTTGGGAACGTTCCGCAAAGCTGGGAAATATCAATGCGCAGTATGCGCTTGGAAAGCTGTGGCTGGAGAGTGGAACTGGAAATCCGGAGCAGGCAGTGGGATGGATTACGAAAGCCGCCGACGGAGGAAATGCGGCGGCCCAGTACGCTCTCGGCAAGTTATACCGTGACGGCGTCTATGTACAGCAAAACGTAGGAAAGGCCGTGGAGCTGTTCACCCTATCAGCAGAACAGAAAAGCGAATACGCCGCGTATCAGCTCGGCAGGCTCTATCTGGCTGGGGAGGGTATTCCAAAAGAGGTGGATGCTGCTATAAAATGGCTGTCGCTCTCCGCAGACCTTGGGAATCAGTATGCCCAATACGCCCTCGGAAGCCTGTACCTGTCAGGAGAAGACACGCCCCAGGATATCTTAAAGGCGGTGGCTATGTTCAAGCTGGCGGCGAACCAGAAAAACGAATACGCCCAGTACCGGCTCGGTAGACTGTATCTGGTGGGAGAGCACCTGCAAAAGGATGTGGAAACAGCCGTCTGCTGGCTGGCCGCCTCTGCAGAGCAGGGAAATCAGTATGCCCAGTATGTCCTTGGCAAGCTGTATCTCTGCGGGCGTGAAGTTCCCCGTGACTGGGAAACAGCGGTATTTTATCTGCAGAAATCTGCCGCACAGGGTAATATTTATGCACAGTTTTTACTTGACCATCAGGACTCGCTTCGTGACCCCTCCCCATTCCTTGCGGCAACCCGTCTGCTTCACCGGTTGGAGAGTCTGTTTCAGGAGGACTACCGCAAAGCCACTGGCGAAAGCTCCTTTCACATTGACCGGAAACGCCGGAGGAAGCTGGCAGAGAAAAGACAGGCACAGGGACACAAACGGGATGACCAGGAACCCATACAACGACAGATTTATTGATTGGAGGTGTTATTCATGTCTGGATATGTTTATTTTACAGACGAGCAGAAACAGCGGGCCAATGCCGTGGATTTGGAAGATTTCCTCACAAGACAAGGCGAAAAGCTGCTCCGCGCCGGCAGGGAAAAACGGATGGCCAGCAATCACAGCATTACGGTACGCGGCAATGAATGGTACGACCACGCCGCAGAGAAGGGCGGTCTTGCTATCGATTTTGTGCAGATGTTTTATGGCAGAAATTTTCCCGATTCCGTAACGATGCTGTTGGATGGCGAGCAGGGGCAGCCATACCGTCCGTGTGAACCGCACATGCCAGCATCACCGAAGCCCTTTGCGCTACCAGTGGCCAACAAGGATATACGGCGGGTCTTTGCTTATCTCACCAAAACCCGTTGCCTCGACCGGGAGGTGGTTTCTGTATTTGCCAGGGCCGGGCTGATTTATGAGGACACACAGTATCACAATGCGGTGTTTGTCGGAATGGATGCGGATGGAATTGCCCGCCATGCACACAAGAGGGGAACGTATACCAAAGGGGAACCGTTCAAGGGAAATGTGGATGGCTGTAATCCCCGGTACAGCTTTCACTACAATGGCCAGAGCGATACAGTGTATGTGTTTGAGGCTCCCGTTGATATGTTGTCTTTTATTTCGCTGTACCAGAAGGACTGGCAGAGCAACAGTTATGTGTCCCTCTGCGGTGTGTCAGAACACGCGCTGCTTCAACTGTTGGTTGATAATCCACAGGTGCAGAAAATCGTTCTGTGCCTGGACAACGACAAAGCCGGTCTGAAAGCGCGGGAACGGCTCGCTGGTATCCTTACGGAAAAAGGATATGGCGATGTTTTCTCGCTTTTACCTCAGAGAAAAGACTGGAATGAGGATCTGCAGGCAGTGCGGCAGGAGCTGATGGCAGAAGTACACTCATCTTTGGCAGCCGCAATACTTCAAGGCTGAATTGCCTCGACAGATTAACAGTTTTGACGTATAATGGGAGCAGAATGACACATCAGAATTTGTATGAGGAAGTAAAAACAGCAGTAAAAAATGGGGATATTTAAATGGGAAAGAAACTTGATCTGGTGGGAAGAAGATTCAATGCCCTGGAGGTAATCGGCGAAACCGGGCAAAGGAGTGCTGGCGGCTGTGTTGTATGGCAGTGCCGATGTCATGCATGCAACCATATCGTATATAAACCAACCTCTGCCCTGACCCGCAATCCGTTAGACTGCGGCTGCTCGAATCGAGTGGATATAACAAATATGCGTTCGGGGAAACTGGTGGCAATCCGCCCCACCTTGAAAAGGAAAGATCAAAATGTTTATTGGGAGTGTCAGTGTGATTGCGGAAGGAAAAAATTAGTTTTAGCAACGAATATCATAAAGCAGGAAGTGAAAAGCTGCGGTTGTCTCACCACTGGCAGAAGCACTCCGCTTGAGGGTCGCCGGTTCGGGCGTCTGCTGGTGTTGGAAAAGCTGGAACAGAAAACCACAAAGAAAGGAGTCCTCTGGCGCTGCCAATGCGACTGCGGGAACATAGTTGATGTGACATCGGCATTGCTTTTATCCCATGGGACAAAGAGCTGTGGCTGTCTGCGAACAGAGATTCTTCATTCTGCACCAGCAATTGTAAAAGGAACATCCCCATATAAATTCATTAATCCAAAGCCGACCAAGAGAAATAAGACCGGAGTCTTGGGGGTTTCACAAAAAAGTGACGGCAGCTATTTGGCAACTATGACATTTCAGGGGGAATTGGTATTATGTGAGTCGTATAACAATTTAGCGGATGCGGTCAGGGCAAGAAGACTGTGTGAAGAAAAGTACTATAATCCACTTTTGAAAGAGTTGGGATTGCTGAAAAATGATTCAGGTTGTTAGAAAACGGTAACGTTCAGCCCGGTCAATTCCCATTTATCAAGCAGATTACAATTTCATAATAATTGAGAGCAGTTGCATTTTTGCGGCTGCTTTTTTCTATTCCAGAAAGGAGGGCTACGAATGCAGACACATCAAATCGTTTTACTCATCTGTGTTGGCCTTGGGATGTTCGCCGCCATCGGCGGGATGTCCCTGCTGGCGCATTACTACACGCTGAACGGAATTAAATCAAAGACCGTGGGCGACGGTCAGCACGGCACGGCCCGGTTTGCCACAGAGAAAGAAATAAAGGACACCTATACCGCCGTTTCCTACGAGCCGGAACGATGGCGGCGGGGCGAAGCACTGCCAAAGGAGCAGGGTCTGGTGGTTGGCTATAAAAAGCGCGGAACAACCGTCACCGCGCTGGTGGACAGCGGCGATATCCACTGTCTGATGATTGGCGCGGCGGGTGTTGGAAAAACCGCCAATTTTTTATACCCCAACATCGAATATGCCTGTGCCTCCGGCATGAGCTGGCTCTGCACCGACACCAAGGGCGATTTATTCCGCAACTATGCGGGGATTGCCAGGGACTGCTATGGCTATCACATCTCCGTGCTCGACCTGCGAAACCCCACCCGCTCGGACGGCGATAACATTTTGACACTGGTCAACAAGTACATGGATGATTATCTGGCGCACCCGGAGAATCTGGCGGCGAAAGCCAGGGCGGAAAAATACGCCAAGATAACTGCTAAAACCATCATCTGCTCCGATGGGGCGGAGGCTGGCAGCTATGGTCAAAACGCATTTTTCTATGATGCCGCCGAAGGACTGTTGGCATCCATTATTTTGCTGATTGCGGAATACTGTCCGCCGGAGAAACGGCACATCATTTCCGTATTCAAGCTGATTCAGGACCTGCTGGCTCCCTCGCCGGTTAAGAACCGCAGCCTGTTCCAGCTTCTGATGGATAAACTGCCGCCTACCCACAAAGCGAAATGGTTTGCTGGAGCGGCGCTGAACTCCGCGGATCAGGCAATGGCCTCCGTCCTCTCCACCGCCATGTCCCGGCTGAATGCTTTCCTTGATTCTGAAATGGAGCAGATTCTGTGCTTTGACAGCGCGTTGGACACGGAAACCTTCTGTACCAGCAAGTCAGCTATTTTTATTGTACTTCCGGAAGAAGATAACACAAAATATTTTATGGTATCCCTGTTCCTCCAACAGATCTACCGGGAGATGCTGACCATCGCTGACGAGCATGGAGGGAAGCTGCCAAACCGTGTCATGGTGTTCGCTGATGAGATCGGAACCATCCCTAAAATTGAGTCGATGGAGATGATGTTCAGCGCCGGACGTTCCCGGCGGATCAGTATGGTACCCATTATCCAAAGTTTCGCGCAGCTCCAGAAAAACTATGGAAAGGAAGGCTCCAGCATTATCATCGACAATTGCCAGGATATCCTGTTCGGCGGCTTTGCGCCAAACTCCGATAGTGCCGACATTCTCTCCAAGGCGTTGGGCAACCGCACAGTGCTGTCCGGTTCCATCAGCAGGGGGAAGAACGATCCCAGCCAGAGCCTGCAGATGATGGGCCGCCCGCTGATGGAGCCGGACGAATTGAAAACACTGCCCAGAGGCCGCTTTATTCTCGCAAAGACCGGCTGCCATCCCATGCAGACACGGCTCCCGCTGTTTCTCAAATGGGGAATCTGGTTCGGCGACCCCTATGAGGTGGCAGAGCAGGCCGCAAGGCCAGTGTCCTATGCCGACCGGTTCGAGCTGGAACAGGAAATCATGAGGCGCAGAGATGAGTGCGATGAAGATGGGGACTTTGGGGAACCACTGCTTCCGACCTTTGGTAAAACAGGTTCTGTGGGTCAGCTTCATGCTCCCACACCGGAGCACAAGGCACATCGCGGTCAGCCACCCCGCCCGCCGCTGCGGACCGATTAGGGGGTGCTTTCGTGGGATATTTTTCAGCCATTTATGGGGAGGATTTGCCGCACAGGGCAAAGACGGTTTATATGTATCTGAAAGACCGCAGTAACAGGGAAGGGCAGTGCTATCCGGCGATTGGAACGATAGCGAGGGAGCTGCAGCTCTCACGCAGAACAGTGGAGCGGGCTATCGCTGACTTGGAGCGGGCTGGTTTTTTGGAAAAAGAGCAGCGTTGGCGCGAGAACGGCGGCAGGAGCAGCCTGCTTTATACATTAAAATAAACGTGGTATGCCGCCAAGGGAAAACTCTGTCCTCTTGGCGGCATATGGGATATGACAGGATGGCGTATGTTGTGAAGGGAATAATTTAAAAAATTATAATGCCAGAAAATAAATAAGAGTCAAATAACATTGAAAAATCAAAAATGGTTATATTTATGGTATCTAATGCGGTTATATACAAAAAACGAATGTGTAGATATACTAAATAAAAAAGTCGGAGGAAGCCATGTTTAAAATTGACAGAACACTTTTGAAACCTAATATTTCCAGAACCATCCGTTTTACCCAGCCCTTATATGAGTGGGTGCAGATGGTCAGCGAGAGAGAAAATATATCCTTTAATCAGGTCGTGCTGCAGTGCTGCAAGAACGGAATGGACGATGATTTAGACGGAAAGGAAGAACCGTGATGAGTGGGCAGTTGCTTAGAATTGGGATATGCGATGATAATCAGACGGATTTGGAGCGGATAAAGGGTGCACTTTGCCAATGCCTGACCGAAATGGCCTTTGAGTGCCAGACGGATATATCTCTGTTTTCAGATGGACGGGTGATGTATGAGGAAAGCCGACAGAGGATATTCAATCTGGTTTTTCTTGATTTGGAAATGCCTGGTTGGGGCGGGTTTGACCTGGCCGAAAGGCTGCATATGTCAAGTCCAGAAACCAGCATCGTTTTTGTGTCCATTCATGATAGCCTGGTGTACCAGTCCTTCACATACACACCGCTATGGTTCGTAAGGAAAAAGCGGCTGTGCGGAGAAATGACCCAGGCGGTGCAGCAGTATTTTCGGAAAACTGCACATACGAGGGTCCGGTACAGGCTGAAAGAAGGGATTGGATTCCGGGAGATTCCGATAACCGACATCCGCTACGTTGAGTGCAGCGGACATACTATGAAAATCAGAACCAGAAGTGGCGGTCAATACGAGAAATATGGGAGCTTGAAAGCGGAGGAGGATGAACTGGGCAAGTATGGCTTTATCCGGATACATAAAAATTTTTTGGTAAACATGGGCTGGATTGATGAGGTTGGGAATCGGCATATCGTGCTGAAAGACGGAACCGAGCTGGATATGGGAAAGGATCGAAGGAAAGCGGTTATGGAAGGGATGACCCGATATGGCAGAAAACATGGTTAACGGTCTAATCAACGCCCTGTCGGCAGTCATAGCAGTAGAATATATGGACCATGGATTCCCAAAACGTTATCAGGGAACCAGGCGCTGGCTATTGTCTGCGGCAGGCAGTGCGTCTTATTTTCTCGTGGTGACCGCCCTGAACCATTACACTGTGTTTGAGGGCATACTGGGGCTTTGCTATGCGGTGGTTCTGGTTCTATATGGTCTTACAGCTCTGAAAGGCAGACCTCACATGATTGTGTTACTGGGGATGGCGTGGGTTCTGATTATAATCATCAATGCGTATATGGTGTTTGCCATCATGGGCATCATGACCGGGAGGCATTTGAAGGAGTTCCTAGCCAGCGGAGGAATCATTTGGACCTATTCGGCGCTGGCGGCGCTGGTACTTAAGTTTGCCATGGGACGAGTGGTTCTTGCATTGTACCGAAGGAAGGACAATGCCGGCCAGGCAGAGGATGGGATTATGGCGGGAACCTTCCTTCTGCTGTTCGTCATGGTGCTGGGGATGTTCCGCCTGGAGGGGTGCGGCCTGAACCAGAGGGGGAGGTACTATCTCTCCCTATACCTTTTGGGCGGGTTCATCGGACTAGTTCTGCTGTTAGGGAGAGTCTATCGTCAGATGGGCAAATATTACAGGGAAAAGCAGGAAGCAGAATACCGGAAAGAAAGGTGGAGGGCTCAGGAGGAACAGGTTCTCAACCTATACCGCATCGGGAGAGAAGTGAACCATCTGCGCCATGATATGAATGGAAAGCTGGATGTACTGTGCCGTCTGGCGGAAAAAGGGAGGTACGGGGAATTATCGGACTATATAAAGGAGATGGATACAGAACTGGGAAAATATCCGGAGCTTCCCCAGGACACGGGGAATGAGGGAGTAAACGCGATGCTGATGAAGGCGGTGCCGGAATGCAGGGAGAAGGGAATTGAATTCCGCTATGTGGTGCTGGGTCATATAGACGACCTGGACAGCATGGATATAGGAAATCTACTGTACAACTTGCTGTCCAATGCGGTGGAGGCAGCGGAGAAGAAAGAGGGAGACAAGGAAGTGGAGCTTATCATCAGACGGGAAGGAGAGGCGATAGAGATTGAACTGGCAAACAGTACCTCGGGTTCCGTATTGGAGAAGAATCCAGGATTGCAAAGCCAAAAGAAGGAGCCGGAGCTCCACGGGTTCGGAATGGCAAGCATCAATAGAATTATAGAAACATATCAGGGAGAGTACTCCTACTGGGAAGAAGCAAATTGTTTCTTTCAGAAAATTATTTTAACCATTATTCCCAAATAGAATTCAGAAAGGACCGCTATCCCAGCGGTTCTTTTTTTACAAAAAACGACAAGAGAAATGCTTTTTATGTCGATAATGAGCTGATTATGATGAAACCATTGTATTTCTGGCACTTTAATGTATAATCATTCCATAAAGAGGGGGGAGGGAGAAATGATATACAAATTTTCGGGATATCTCACCCGTTTATTGTGCAAAGAGTCCATGATTTCGGATGATCAAGAGGAACTCTACGATTATGGTTTCCAGATTACCATCGCGAATATGACAAATTTTGTAATTGCGTTGCTGACAGGAATCTGCTTTCACGCAGTCATTGAAATGGCGTTCATCTACTGCATTTTCGTCAGCTTAAGATTTTTTTGCGGAGGCTATCACGCGGACACCTATGGGAAGTGTTTCCTGCTGTTTGCGGTTACCTGCATGACCTGCTTATGGGTGGCGAAGTGGATTGCCGGTTATCAAGAAACCTGGTTCCTGCTCTTTCCGGCATCTCTGTTTTTCCTGGGTCGGTGCATTTGGAAGAAGGCGCCGGTGGAGAACCCGAACAGGCCAATGACGGATGGGGAAAAGAAAATCTTTAAGAAACGCAGCTTCCAGATATATAGTTTCTGGACGGTATCAGGAATCATCTTATGGGCATTCCATCAGGCGAATCTGACAGCGAGTTTCATAAGTGCATTCATAGCAGTAGCAATACTCATGATATTGAAAGAAGGAGGTAATGGAAATGAAGGAAAAAATACTGAAACTGCTGGCTAAAACAGCGAAGGATGCTGCCAGAAGGGCAGACGGCAGGGCTTCTGAGTTTGGCATACACCAGCCGAAAAAACCTGCAAAGAAGCAGTGAGAAAAGATGAGAGGGGAGGCCGGGACAGAATGAGACAAGTTACAGTAGCGGTACTGTGCGTCTTGTTATGGATGGTTTCCCCTTGGCCGTCTTATGCCGAAGAACTTGTGAGCAGGGAAGCCGGACTGGATGTTACTTTCGTGTCGGATTGCAGCGGCTCCATGAGGACGAATGATTCAAAGGGCATTGGCAGGGAGATGGTGGAAGCATTTGTTGATACCGTATATCCGGGTGATATCCGGATTGGCTATGTGGCTTATAACGACACCATCGTTACGTCAACCGCGCCGGTCCCTATATCGGAACAGGCGCAGCGCCAGAAGCTGAAGGAGCTGATTGGAACCGTGCCATATACCGGGGATACGGACATCGGGCTTGGGCTTTCCCATGCATATCAGCTTATGCCGGCCGAAGAAGGGCGCAAACGGGTAATCGTGCTGATATCAGATGGGGAATCCGATTTAGGGAAGCACTCAGAGCGGACTCTGGAGCAGTCCAATAAGGATTTAAACAGTTGTGTGGAAGACTGCAAAGCGAATGGAATTCCTGTCTATACCATTGCTTTTGGATCATATGAGGGCAGCAAGAGGGTACTGGAGCAGATTGCCACGGACACTGGCGCCAAAAGTTTTACCGCACAAAGTCCGGAGGCATTGATTGAAGTGCTGTATGGGCTATTCAGTCACAACCTGCCCTATCAGATTCAGCAGTTTTCCAGCGGAATCTATGCAGGAGGAAAACAGGAAATCCGCTGCGTGTTTGATGAACTGTACTTAGATGAGATGGATGTGCTGATGATTTCCTCCGGAGCGATTGGGGATACCGCAATCATGTATGGGGAAAACCAGATTCCCATGACCAGCCTGTCCCATTACGCGGTGGGGAAGATTGAAGGCAGCCAGATAGATAATTCCATAAAGGAACTGACCGTCAATACGTCCACGGCAGAGGGGCAAAGCCTGAAAATCTTTGTCATCGGCTACCGGAAGCTGGTACCTGTATGGAACATTGACACGTCCGCTCCAAAGAATCAGGATCTGCAGTATCAGGTCTACTTTAAAGACAGGAACGGGAAGCAAATCAGGGATGAGGCATTTTACCGGAAGTTCCAATGGGAACTTTTATGTACAAATCCCGCAAATAGCGCTGATTATATACAAATGCCGTCTGCAGATGTTTCAGATGGAGTGATTCAGGGAACTGTCCGGATTAGCCATTCCGGCGAATACAGCCTTACGGCCACACTTACTGATTCACTGGGGAGTTACCCATTTAACGCCGGGCTGTCTGTGAATAACGTTCCACCCTCTGGTAGCCTGCCGGAGATACGATGCAATGTGTTAAGCCAGCCCCTCGCCTATGATTTAAACCAGCATTTCAGGGATGCGGATGGGGATGCGCTGCAGTTCTCCCTTAATCAGGAGGGCAGAGTGAATGCGGAAACGGAGCTTGCGGGAAATCTGCTGACAATCCGGCCGGAGCACTCGGGCACGCAGGCTATTACCCTGTTTGTTTCAGACGGAGAGGATACCCTTGCATACCCGGTGAATATATCAGTCATCCCTTTGTGGAGGGCATATTGGTGGGTAATTGTAATTATCTGTGCCGTGTTGGCGGTCATCCTTTGGAAACTTTTTTACAAGCCAAAGCCGGAGTTAGAGGTAATTGCTGAGAAGAAAAAGCAGAATCGGTTTGCCGGGAAACTGGATGCATACTTCACCGTCCTACCTGAAGGAAGTGAGGAGATACCTCCCCTTACCTTCCCCATGCACAAGCTGAAGGAATCCAGGGTGAGCCTTGGAGAATTGCTGCGGGAATACCCAGAGGCCTCGGATGGACTGGAGCTTGATCAGGTTTTTCTGATTGCAGATGGGGAACGCAGGATGGTTTTATACCATTCCTCCAAAGCTACGATTATGCTGGGTAGCTCCATCGCATGCAGGCAGCTTCAGTACAGCGTAAGCTTTGGCGACGTGGTCTACATTACATCCCGTGATGGATGTTACGAGCTGGAGCTTCATTACATAGCAATGATTCAATGAACATTGAAAAAGGAATATAAAGCGAGAATAAAATCCCGCTTTATAAAATATTGAGAAAAGGGAGCAAGGCCTATGGAAACAATAACCCAGACAAACAGAACCATTCTGTTTGCCGAAATGAATCCGGAGCGGCTGAACCTGCTTACACTGATTGGTGATGTAAGAGGTAAGAACAGCCTGGATGATGACAAAATCAAGGAAATTAACGAGGAACTGCTGGTGGGCAGTTTTGATGAATTCATGGAAAAGTTTTCACCCGTTGTATATTCCTGGTGTGATGCGGTCACAGGCTCCATTCAGTACAGTTTGGTGAAGCCGGAAAATATTCCAGACAACTGTATTACACAGATTCCGCTAAATGAGCAGAACGACCTTTTAAATATGCTTATCACTCTTTTGGACGCCAAAAGCGCCCAGGGTCTAGCCAATGCGGATTTTAAATTTTCCGAAGTTCTGGATATGATTTCCCCCAAAAAGATTATGGACGACATTAGGCAGGTCAGGAGGGAAATCCAGTATACCTACGGGAAATACATGGAACTGGATGAGGGCGATCCCAAGCGTCTGGACATCGGGGACAAGCTGAACTATGAGTTTGAACAGGCCAGCCAAAATTACCACAATATTTTAAGTATGCTCCCGTTGGCTATTGAGGATTCCAAGAAGCGTCTGCTTCTGGGAGACAGCGATGCCGGGCAGGGCAGCCAGGACTTCAAGGCCGGACTCCTAAGCATGGGAGATGACGGGGAGTTAAAGATTTTGGAGGTAAAGCAGGAGGAGAGTACCCAGCTGGCGGTGGTAGATGATCAGATTAACACCAGCCTGATGGAAACCTTCCGGGACGATTACGATGCCTTAAACGGCAATCCCTCCGATTACGTCAGAGATTTGGTTGTGCGGACATTCTGCCCCCTTGGCTCCACCATGGAGAGCAAGGTAGACCGGGAAGCGGAGGTTAGAAACTACAATAATTATTTGGAATTTTACAAAAAAAGCAAAGACGATTTTGTAAAAGCGGTTAAGCCTCTGGTGGAGAAAATCCTCGGTGTAAAAACGTTTTTCGACCAGTATCAGGTGAAGGAGAAAGGAATGCAGCCGAAGCTGCTTGTCACCAACACTCCTCTGGATATGATGGTAAAGTCCAGCAACCTTCCCAGGCTGCTGACCTACTTAAATACCACCAACGATAAGAACGAGTTTGACAATACCCTGTGGTTTGGTATTGTGCCCGACGTGGAGCTGAGCCAGACGGGCGGCGGCAAGCTGAAGCGCCTGCGCTTTGCAGGCAACCAGAAGGTGGAAAAGCCAGGAACCAACACAATGGAAAGTTTCTCGGCGCTGATGAATGCCATCTACCCATACCGGATTACCACATTTTTTAGTTTCCGGACCGGGGAGGAGACCTCCTTCAGCTATGTTGCCACCGAAGGAATCGGGATATTCAAGGATAAATGTACTCCGCTCATGAAGCGTGACTTCAGCGAGTTTGTAGTACCCTGCATCCCCAACGCAACCATCATTCCCAAAGACAAGTCAGGGCTGATTCTGGATAAGAAAATGGTGATGGATGAGGAAGGCAATGTGGCACTCTCCGAGGAGAAGGAAGACACCATGAAGATGTGGATTGAAGGCGTTTATGTGGGAGCAGCCTATGAGGCCGCGGGAATCGTGGCGGCATGGCAATGCCCGGAATACTTAAAACAGCGCTTTCCGGGAGCCAGCATGGAGTATCCAGGCGTGCGGTTTGACGTGGAGGCGGATGACAATGCCCTCCTGGCGGCAACCAGCATGACAAAGGAGATATCCGGTTTTACCAACGCAATCAAGAATACCATCAACAACACCGGCTTCGGCTTCGTGTTCACATCGGACAATGCCCAGTATAAAGGCAGAGAAATCAAGAATATCATGGTTTATAAAGCAAGGAACTTACTAAGCAGTGGCAATGAATTCGAGCCGATTTACAAAACCATGGTGATTACGTACATAGAGCGTATGTTGCGGTTTTACAGCGGGGATTTCAAGCAGGATAAGATTTTGAAATTCTTCAGTAACAACCCCAGCAGCCAGAAGAGCCGCTGGGATGCAGACCGCCAGCATGTAAACTCCATCCTTCAGGACGGGGACGAGCTGGACTACTCCATTGATGAGAAGAACGGGATTTGCAACGTGCTGGTAACCTTCAGCGGGACAAGCAGGAATTTAAAGGTAGAGCTGACCCGGAAGGCAGGAAACGCAGTGTAAGAGTGATTTTGCAGTTTTAACACAGGAACATAATTTAGGAGGAAAAAGATATGGGATTACGCTTAAAAATCGAGGGAAATGAAACAATTAACCTGCGGGAAACCAGTATCATGTCGGTACAGTTTGGCGCAGACATCCCCCATGACTCCAATGCGCGTTCCACGGATTTGGGGAGCACAGTAGAGATTAAGGGGAAGATTCTTGCAGCGGTAGGAGGCGAACCGGCGGATGATACCAGCAAGATTGCCAGATGGGCGCTTGTGCCGGCTGAGAATTTCGACTGTTACCGCAATGTGGAGATTGACGTAATTAACGCCTCCCAGGTGGTGAGGCAGATTACAATCCCCAACGCATTCGTAATCGGCTATAAGGAAGATTTCACGGATGATACGGGAACCGGCGTGTTTACCCTGCTTCTGAAGCAGAAGAAGGACAAGATGGCAAATATGAAGTTTGAGGGCGGATTCAGCGGCGAATAAAAACTGTCAGGAAAGGAAGGAACATAATATGGGATTCACATTAAAAGTAGAGGGACCAAATTTAATTGAATTAGGAACGACCAGCATTACCAGTGTAGAATTCGGGGCGGATATCCCCCATGATTCCAACGCGCGTTCCACGGACTTGGGAAGCACGGTTGTGATTACAGGGAAGATCCTGACCGCAGTGGATGGAGATCCATTTGATTCAACCAGACAGCTGGGTCTGTGGTCGTTAATTCCGGCTGAGAAGTCGGACTGTTACCGCAAAGCGACCATTGAAGTGATTGCAGCATCCCAAGTAATCCGCAAGTACACATTCCCCAACGCGTTCGTGGTAGATTATAAGGAAGACTATGGAGACTTAGAAGGGGTTGGAACCTTCCGTCTGATGATTAAACAAAAGAAGGACAAAATGGCGCAGATCGCTGTAGAAGGCGGATACAGCGTATAACACATGCAGTTGCGAGAAGCAATGCAGAAAGGGCTGCCTCCCGGCAGCCCTTTTTAGATAAGCAGGTATAGTATGACGGATTATTATAAGGTGCTGGGGGTGAACGCCCAGGCAACAGACAAAGAAATCAAGGCTTCCTACCGAAAGCTGGCAAAACAGTATCATCCAGATGCAGCAGGGGACGACCCGGAAAAGCCCAGGAAGATGTATGTGATCCAGGAGGCATATGACATTTTAAGCGACCCTGAGAAGCGGGAAGCTTACGATGTCAGATTGCGGGGCGAGATATCCGGGGAAGCTTTTCGCACAGCCGGAGGGGCTGCCATGGGCCGCAGAGGCAGACATGAACCGAATGTAGGGCAGACAGGCGCCCCTGAGTCGGATATGAGCCGATTTGAACAGTTTTTCGGTTTCCGGCCGGGTAAAGGAATGGAAACCAGCCGGGGTAAAAACCCCGGACCAGGAAAGCCGGAGGGACCTGTTAATCCGGAGGAGATGTTTGCCTCCTTTTTTGGAAAGATAAAACGGTAGGAAGCGGGAAAAAGTAAATGACGGGAAGACAAAAAGCAAAGGCAATCTGTGACGGGCTCATCATCGTATGTATACTTCTGATGTTTGGGACAGGAAGCATGGGAAAGGCTTGGGAGGAATTCCGGATACTGACCATATTCGCAGTAATCTGTACGGCGGCAGCGGCCATCGACCTGCTCTTCCTGTGGGCGCATAGGGACAGGGACAGCGTAAGGTGGACTGGTAGGCGGCAGGAGGCCGCCGCCCGGATGCAGGCCGGGGAGCTGCTCCTTCTTGACGAACAGGACAAGCCGGTGAAGTCCTGGAACATAGCGGGAATGACTGCAGTGGTGATTGGCCGAGGGGGCAAAGATGAAGAAGTGGATGTAGACTTGGAGGACAGCGAGTATGGCACCTTCATTGATCCGCAGCATGCGGCTTTAAACTACTGCCTGGATGGCTGGTACATTGAGGATCTGGGTTCCACCAACGGGGTGAGAGTCCAGAAGGCGGAGGACGGAATCTGCTATAAGCTGGCGGGACGGCCCTGCAGGGTAGAGGCGGGAGACATCCTTTACATAGCTAATACAAGGCTGCTGCTTAACTGACGGAATGGAACGGGCGCACAGCAAAAGCTGGCAGTACAGAAACAGGGATGGGAGACATGATAAGATGAGTTTAGAAAGATGCCCGAACGGGCACGTGTACAACGCAAGGCGGTATGGAAAAATCTGCCCTTACTGCAATATGAAGCTTGCAGGAGAGGATGAAGAGAAGAAGCCGGTGGGATTTGAGCCTCCGGTGGAGCTTCTTGAAGAGGAGGAAGAACCGGTATGCGGCTGGCTGGTGTGCATCCAGGGGGCCAGGGTTGGCAAGGATTACAGAATCCATAACGGCAAGAATTTTGTGGGCCGTGGGGATGACATGGATATCCAAATCCTGGGCGACAATGAGATCAACCGCAGGAATCATGCTGTCATTGTCTACGACCAGAAGAAAAGGAACACGGTCATCCTTCCAGGGGATTCGGCAGGGCTGGCCTATCTGCGGGGAGAGGCCGTGTACGTCCCCGCGCAGTTGAACCCGTATGACACCATCGAGATGGGAAAGAGCCGCTTCATCTTCGTACCGCTCTGCGGCCAGAACTTCGAGTGGAATGATACGGAAGGGAACGGATGACAGGGGGCATGACGCCCACGGTATGTCTGGCTGTGATTTTGGCCATGGCAGCGGCGGTACGCCTGATTCTTTCCGTTAAAAGCGGCGTAACGATGGAAAGAGCGCAGGGAGGTATGGAGCGGCCTTACGGACAGACCTGGGGAAAGGTGGAAAAACCGTTCTGCGGGTTGGGCCAGACCACTGGCAGCCAGGTCGTACAGGCGGACTGTGCCCAGGCCGTCCGGACCGGCGCCGGGATCATGGCTGTCATAGCGGATGGGATTGGGAAAGAAAACACGGGAAAGGTATGTGCGCAGATTGCGGTGGACACCCTGCTGGACCGCTATGAGCCATACCGTATGCTGAATAATCCGGAATATTTCTTCCGAACCGCTGTTTATGAGGCAAACTTGCGGATTCAGAAAACGATCGGGGAGCGTAAAGGCGGAACCTGCCTGGCGGCAGTGTTCTTAAACGGACAGGCTATGCACTATGCCCTGGCGGGAGATTTAAGAATCGCCCTGCTTCGGGGAGGGGAGCTGATCCCCATCAGCGAAGGCCAGACCATGGACGTATTGGCCGTCCACGCATACGAGGAGGGGAAGATATCCAAAAAGGAGGCGGTCTGGAGCATGGAGGAAAAACGGGCCTGGAACTATCTGGGGTTAGACGGCTTTCATGAGATTGAGACGGCGGAGCGCCCTATCCGTTTAAAGGCAGGCGACCAGATATTCCTGGCAAGCAAGGGAATCTGGCAGGAGCTGTCCTGGGCGGAGATTGAAGATGTCCTAATCAGCCCCATGAATCCGCAGGAGAAGGCGGAGCGTCTGGCGGCTATGGCGGACCGGAAGCCGGGAAGCTCTAAGGAAAATGGGAGTGTATTCATCATAGAGGCGGAGGTGGGCAATGAGACGGATTAACTCGGAATTCCGGACCCGGTTCATGTCCGAGGAAGGGCAGAAGCTGTCCAATCGGGACTACTTCGGGTATGCGGAAATGGACGACTTCGCCTGTTACGTGCTGGCCGACAGCCTGGACGGCGAGCCGATTGCAAACAGCGCCAGATTCGTGGTGGAAAGCCTGATCCGCAGCTTTGGCGAAGGCCCTTCCATGAGGAAGGGGAGGCTTAACCGGTATATGATGGAGGCACACCGGGAGCTCTTAAAGCAGCGGGGCGGGATGCATTTAAAGGCTTCCGTTATCCTGGCTGTGACAGACTACCGCAGGATACGGTACTGCTACGTAGGGAACAGCCGGCTCTACCTTTTAAGGAACGCCAGGGTTCTCTTTCAGACACAGGATCAGTCCCTGGCCAGGGAAATAATAGAGAAGGAACATCTCCCATTGGACCGGGCGGCTGCCCATGAGGAGCGCAACAATCTGTATTCCTATTTAGGAGAGCGTGGGAAGCCGGATATTCTCATCTCGAAGAAACGGAAGCTGGAGAATGGCGACATACTCGCCATGATGACGCGGGGAACCTGGGAGGCGTTAAGTGACAAAGAGCTTTTGGAGCTGTCAAAAGATGCAAAGGAACCTCAGGAGATTCTGGAGGCGGTGGAGGATTTAATCCTTGGAAAACAGGAACAGGAAGGCATTGATAACTACACGCTTGCAGTTACCTTTGTGGACAAAATCTACCGAGCGCCGAAGCGGAAGTTCCCCCTGAAAAAAGTGCTTATGATTGCTATGCCGGTAGTGCTGGTAGTGGGCGGAATCAGCTTGGGGCTGTATCTGAAGCACCGCAGCACTAAAAATAAAGAGGAAAGCCTGGCCGGGTACATGGACAGCGGCGAGGCATACATGCGGTACGACAATTACCAGAAAGCAGCGGATGATTATACTCAGGCCAAAAAACTAGCCAACAGCCTGAAGCACACCGATGAGGCAGCGGAGGCAGACCACTACCTTAAGCTGGCCCAGCAGATCCAGCTGGCAGATGAAGCCATGAAGGACCAGCAGTACCAGAAGGCCCAGGACCTTTACCTGACAGCCAGGGAGTTGTCCCAGGCGGCGGGAAACGTGGGGAAGAAGTACATTGATTCCCAGCTTGCCCAGACGAAGTCCTACATTGACGTGTACGACCTGATTGAGCTGGGAACCCAAAAGGAAGAAAACGGGGATTTGAATGGAGCCATTGCGGCCTATAAAGAAGCCAGGGACAAGGCGGCGGCCTTGTATTACAGCGATGGGAAGGACGAGGCCATGAAGAAGGAGGCTGCGGCGGAGCAGAAGGCGGACAAGGCGGAAGAAAAGGCCCAGGCCCAGTCCCAGGCGGCAGCCCAGGAATCCAAAGCGGCGGCAGAGTCCCAGGCAGCGGAACAGAAGGCCCAGGCCGATAAGGCGCAGGAGTCAGAGAAGGCCCAGGAGGAGCTGAATAACCAGCAGAAGGCCAATGACCAGAAGAACGCCATAGACTTAGAAAACCAGGGGAATCAGCTCTTCGCAGACGGAAAATATGAAAGCGCCATCACCTATTACCGGACGGCCCAGGCAATCTATACCCGGCTGGAACTGGTGGAGCTGGCGGATGCACTTAATGACAAGATAGCGGCGGCTCAGGCGGGGATTGCGGCCAGGGACGGCGGCATGGCTGGACCGGCGGACGCCCAGGCTGCCGGCAGTCCAAAATCCGGCGCTTCTGCACATCCGGAATCCGGGCCTGGGGTCCAGCCGTGACCCGAGGCTGCCCGGCAGCGGCGATTCCAAACTGCCGGAAGGCGTTTCAACCGCGCTCCGGCGCAATACATATGACAGGAGAGGACAGCCATGAACCGATACACCTATACCCTGAATCCGGGACAGAAGGAACCGGAGATGAAGCAGACCTATAAGCGGAGCCGGCTGGAGCAGATGACCACCTTCCAGCTTAAGGAGATATGCCGTAAGGAAAGGCTGGTGCTTCCCTCAGGGGCGCCTGACCGGGACGGCCTGGTGCGGCTGATTATGCGCTTTCGCGGGCAGAAGGATTACCGCCACATTGAATGCGGCGGGGAGGAGGGGATGGCACGCATTCAGGCATTCCTAAATAAGACGGTGATTGGCGTCTCCAGCCAGACCACCATCCGGATTCCCGGCACCATTACCGTGTTTCGGGGGACCGGGCTGAATGAATTTGACGGCTACCGGATTGAAGCTGATTCAAGCCTCTATGAGGGTAACTTACTGTTAGTGGACGAGGCGGATCAGGTTTATACCTGCTTTTATATAAAGGAAAAGAGGCGGGGATTCTTCCTGTACCAAGGGTCTGAGGTTCCAATCCTCCCGCTGGAAAAACATCAGTATTTTATCGTATATTTCCCGGATGAGCAGATATCGGAATTTTTATATGACTGCTACAGCGGAAACCGCGTCACGGAGCCGGGATATGTGGAAGGGGTCCGAATCCCGCTTCTGGATTTGCAGGTAAAGGAAGTGACAGAAACGGCGCTTCCATTGGTGATTGATTTTGGAAGCTCCAATACCACCATGGGAATCTGCCTGCCGGATGGCTCCACACAAATCGCCCGTGCGGGAAGTGGTCATGTGATTCCCAGCGTCATCGGGGTAACGGAGATGCTGGATGGAACGCCCAGTTATGCATTCGGCTATGCGGCGGCTGAGCTTGGCAGCCAGAATTATCAGGATGAAGATGTGCCTGTATTCCATGACATCAAACGCTGGGTGAGCGATGCCGGGCGGTTCGAAGGGGTCATCTTAAAGAACGGGCATAAATACCAGATTGCCCGGAAGGAGATGCTGAAGGCGTTTTTAGAGTACCTGATTAATCTTGGGATGCAACAGTTCAAGGTGAAGTTTAAGAATATCCAGCTGCTGGCCCCTATCCGGCAGAAGGAGAAATTTGAAACGCTGTTTAAGGAACTGCTTCCGGAATATCAGGTGGACTGCACCCTGGACGAGGGCATGGCGGTCCTGTTTCACAGCATCAACAGCCTGATATCCCAGGGGAACTATCAGAAGGGGCGGTGGTATCACGCCTTGGTCATCGACTGCGGGGGAGGCACCACAGACTTAACCTCCGGAAGGTTCCGGATTGACAACAGCCGTGTCTCCTATATGGTGGATGTGGAAACCAGCTATGAGAACGGGGACACCAATTTTGGCGGCAATAACTTAACCTTCCGAATCCTTCAATTGCTGAAGGTGAGGATTTCCCAAACATTGGGCTATTTAAAAGGGCAGAAGACGCCTGGCCCTGGGGAAAGGGGGCAGGCATCTCTGGAACAACTGAATGAAGAATATGAGAGGGCGGAAGCCATCCTGCCTACCCGTTTCAGGGAATACGAGGAGCGGAGCCGGGAAGAGTATTTCCTGGTAAAGAACAACTACTATTACCTGTTTGAGCTGGCGGAGCAGATTAAGAAAATATTCTTCCAGGCGCAGTTCCAATATGAACTCTGGGTCAGCACGAAAAAGGAAGAAAAAGAACCGGCCGTATTCCTGGACAAGTGGAGGCTGTCTGTTATAACGGATGGCCGTTTGGAGCATTTGCGCCAGGAAATGGAATTTCCACTCTATTTAAACCAGATTGAAGAGATTCTCCGCCCCGACATCTACGGCCTGATGGAGCGGTTTCTGGAACAAAAGTTTGAGCAGGGAAGGCTGGCGGATTATGAGATGATTAAGCTTACGGGCCAGTCCTGCAAGTCTCCGCTGTTTACGGAAGCACTCAAGGAGTATGTGCCGGGGAAGCTGATTCAGGGAACCAGGCAGGAGGCGGACGGCTCGGAGCTTAAGATGTGCTGCCTGGAGGGGGCGCTTTCGTATTTTCTGAACTGTAAGCTGGGCTACATGAAGGTGAACCAGGATTATCAGGTAGGAGCGCTGCCCTATGAGATTATGGCCTACACCCATGAGAATGCAGAGCAGATTTTAATCCGCAGCCTGGACACTGAGGACCACATCGGGTGTATTTCCCGGTTCATGATTGGCAAGCAGCTTGACCTGTACTTAAATGATGACACGGGGCGGCGGCTGAAAACCTACTACTTTGAGTATGATACTTCTAAGTTTGAGAAGACGACCCAGGAGGAGATTGACAAAAAGTATCAGGGAACCGTTATCCAGGAGGAAACAGACATCATACTGGAGGGCGAGATGAAGTTCTTCGTCTGGGTATCCAGGAAACGCTGGGGCTTCATGGTGCTGCCGGTGCTCAGAGAGGCAGAGCAGCTCTATAAGGGGGAGGAGACCTTCTTTGACTTTGAGGATGACACGTGGGAGCAGAATTTCTTTGATGGGAGGAAGTAAAGCCGGGGAGGTGCTAAATAATGCTTGATGAACAATTAATTAAAAAAGAAGTCCAGGCCAACAGGGCAGCGTCAGAAGAAGAAAAGACAAAAACAATCATGAGTGAACTCATAGAACGTCAGAAGAATCAAAAAGCGATACCAACGTTCTTTGAGGAAATGTCAAAAGGCACGGTGGAATTAGACCAGAAGCAGTATAAAACAGAAAAGAGGAAGCTTTTCCAGGACAGGATAAACCTCATTGTGTTTCCGGAAGATATTGAGTCCTACAATGTACAGGACCAGATGGTGGTCGTCATTTATAAGGAACTTGAATTTTCTGTAAATGTTTATGACGCCAAAACCATAATGAATCCTATGCAGGGAGAAGATTACCAGCTTCAGATCATGAAGCAGGTCCGGGAATGTGAAATGGCCTATGAACCGATTGAGAGCGGGGAGTTATGTTCCGGACCGCATTCCTTCACATACGCATCAGGGATTATAAACAGCAAGGAAGGGTACCTTTTTACAATGAGCTTCTATAGCCCATCGGTAAGCGGCATCGTGGGGAGCTTTACAAGCAGATTACGGAAGCGGTTTCCATACGAGAATCTGTTTCGGGCAATGCTGGAACATTTTTACGTATAGGAGGTAATTACATGGAAGATTATACGGTAACATATGAGAATTTACGGCTGGCGCCTTTCAAGGTGGAACATATTGTGGCCTTGTCCTTGTCAAAAAGCGTGAATGAGCATGGGACACTGGAAGTGACGGCAATACTCAGTGAAGAAATTGGAGACCAGTATATCTATTTAGTAAAAAATTTAATGCCGGTCACCCTTTCTGACAGGAATGGCCCGGGTAAAGAAGAAATTTTATTTAAAGGTCTGGTAACGAACATAAACATCAGCAAGAGCGGAAATGTATATTATATGCAGCTGTCTGCAAAGGGCAGTACCTGCTTGATGGCGGTTGAACGGAAATCAAGATCCTTTCAGGATGTGACCATGACGACTCACAGGCTAATCGGAGAAATCATAGCAGGATATGAGGGAGCGGATGTCCTCATTCAGATACCCGATGAGCCGATTGGGAGCCTTCTGGTACAATATCAGGAAACAGATTGGGAATTTTTGAAACGGCTTGTATCCAGATATGGAGCGGTTCTTATATCAGACATATGCATGGATGGGATAGCCATCTTTGCAGGAGTAGCAGACAGGGGGGAAAGCCATAAAATATCAGCCTTCCAGTATACAGTCAGAAAGTCAATAGAAAGCTATGAGCTGATGAAGAAAAATGGCTGGCCGGATGCCAATGAAATTGAATATATTGTGTTTGAAGTGGAGAACCCAAGGGTGTTTGCCATTGGAACCCAGGTGGAATTAGATGGAAAGCAGCTGTTTATAGAGCAGGCATGGCATACTCTGAATGATGGGGTGCTGCATAACCTTTATTTATTGAAATTAAAGGAGGGCTTTCGGTCGTTAAAGGCATATAACACAATGCTTGTGGGCAGCTCTGTATCCGGAAAGGTAGTGGAAGTTTCAAGAGACAGAGTGATGGTAGATTTAGATATTGACGGACCGGGGCGTGCGGCCTACTGGTTTCCATACTCCACTATGTCCGCCTCACCGGATGGCAGCGGATGGTATTGTATGCCGGAAAAAGGTGACGGCGTTCGGGTATATTTTCCCACAAAAGAGGAAGGGGAGGCGTATGCAGTCAGTGCAATCAGCGGGCATAAACCTGCCGCTGGGGATAATAACGACCCTATGGGAGATCCCAATGTGAAGTATTTGGCTACTGTGCACCAAAAAGTTATCAAATTTGCGGAGGAAGGCATCATCATCAATGCGGACAATGGGCAGGCAACGGTTTTTCTCGGCAAGGATGGGAAGCTATTGCTGTACGGGGCCCAAAAAGTTGAGGTTGCGGCAGAAGAAGTTTCAATTATGGCAAAAAATAATGTGACAATTGCCGCACAGAATCTGGTCACGCTAAAAAACGGATTATCACATATAAATGTTTACAAATCAGGAAATGTCATAATCAAGGGAACTAAAGTATACAGCAATTAGTGCGGGAGGATTTATGGACAGAGCATCAGCGCTTCAGGAGTTCCATGAAAAAATCGTCGGAATTACCCAGACGGCAAAAGAAAAAATGCAAGGCGAATTAATGAGCAAACCGGATGAACTTTATGGACGGATTCTGCAAGGGCTTGATGAGTTGTGCTATACAACAACAGAAAAGCAGCGGAATGAAGCACTGCCATCCATACGGTATTTTCAGGTCTCTCTGCTCAGATCATATATGCCTCTGGGACAATTGTTTTTTTTGGTGTCTGCCTATGATCGCAATTATTTTCTTGACAGAAAAGGCGTGAGTGTCCTGATACGGGCAGATGATATGGCTGGTCCCATGGTGCGGCTTCAGGAGGATTTATACCAGATAGCAGGAGAATACCGGGGAAGGATTTTACATTCTGATGCCGACAGGGCGCTTACGGAAACAATGTATTCAGTGAACCACCAGCTGGCTGACGGGGCGCGGCCTTATATGTGGGATTTTGATATGCGGGCTCAGGTAAAGACGGTTCATAAGGAAACCCCGTTTTTTGTAAAGTGGGGCGGTCATTGGGAGGAAAGCGCCACTGTATTTGTAGGGGATACCCGTAAGAGAAACCAGGAATTGTTTGAAGCGGTGAATCAGAATAATGACATTGAGAAAATGGACACGGCCTATGTTTATGGAAACTGGGACGAAATCTTGTTTGACGGCTTAAAAATGGGAGGAAAAGCTTTTTTATATCAGAGCTTCCGTAACACGGTATTTGAGCAGTGCCAGTTGACTGGCTGCACCTTTTATGGCAGCAACCTGCGAAAAGCCCAAATGAGAAAAACTATTTTTTGGGGCTGTAATCTAAGCGGCTGCAACTTTAGAGACTCGGCTCTTGAAGATGTCCTTTTTTCGGGCTGCGACCTGACGCATACTGTTTTTAGCGGCTCGGAATTAAAGAATGTCTCATTCGCCCAGTCAATCATGGAGGGCGCGGAGTTTTCGAGAGAATGTGTTCCATTCTTACGTTTAGAACCGGGCCAGTTCCAGCAGATAAGAATCCAGGCGGAGGAATAGAATGTTTTTTTCGATTAGAGAAGATAAGGAAATCAAAAACAGAATTCGTTTTAAATACGCCCAAAGCGATACATATGTGGGAATTGATGAGGAAGATGCAAAAAAGGTAGACGACATTACGATTCTTTTTATGGAGGGGAACAAGAGCAGCATCTATCCAGACATCATAGAAAGTCCCGTATTCCTGGTTTCGGACCGTTTAAAACAGTTGATTGAGCCTTTTGAGGACAGCGTTATCTACAAGCGGGTTATTTTAAGCCAGGTACAAGAGGAGAGACAGGCCGTATACTGGCTGATGGTCCCCAAGACGCTGGACTGCCTGTCTGACGATTCGGAATATTACCCGAACGGATGGGCTAAAAAAGTGGAATTAGATCCGGCGAAAGTGGGGCTGCACCGTATATTTCGAATCAATCTGTTTCCACGGCCGCTGTTTATCGTCAATCTGGATGCTGCAGAGGCCATCATGCGGAGGAAGTTTGACGGAATCATGCTTGTACCAGTGGAACAGAGCGAAAGGGATACTCAGTAAAGGAGGAGCGCAGTGGGTGACAGTACGATGAATTTTCATTGGGTGGATAATGATGCCCTGACGGTTGAGAAGACTGTAACGGAGAAAGCGGGCGACATTACAAAAGCGGGTTCCGGAGCTACTTTGGATGACCATATCGCACAGGCCAATAACTTGATGGAGGAACAGGCGAAAAGCGCTCACTCTGCCAGGGAACAGGAGGCAGAACAAGGAAAAGCATCAGAAGTGCAGGGACCTCCGACACGGGAACAGGACTTTGCAAATCGAGTGGAACAGAAAAAGGCGGAAAATGCCACAGAGGAAAGGAGCAGCATGATTGCCGCCAGGGGCGCGGGAGAGAACCGCGCAAACCATGACGTGGCAATGGCCATGATGATTGCGGATGAAAAGCAGGCTCAGATAGACGCGCTTAACGAGATGTCAGGAGATTCCCCCATCTATGTGGTGCATGGGGCCAGAATGATCTGCTCCATGGGTTCCAGGGAGGCCCGTCTGGTATTGCCCATGGATCATGGCGTTTATCTGAGGAGCCACCCTCAGATGACTGCAGATGACTGTGCAGCGCTGACGAATATCCAGTGTTTTGGAAACTGCTTCAGCACGGAAAATCCCAAAATGAAAGAAGCCGCTATAAAGGCGGTTGAGTCCTATAATGAAGAAAACCCCAGCTTTTGGGATACGGTAAAGGGGTGGTTTGGGATTCAGCCGAAGGAAAAGAAAATAGATCCCAGCAAGGAGATGCTGGCTCAGTGCATCTGCGAATGCGTCCCTAAGATCACGGCCCAGTATTGGGATGAGAAAAACGAAAATACCAGAGTGGATGGAAAGCCGACATTGACCCAAAAGGGGGTTGCGGCATGTTCCTGGGGCGGCGTCATTAAAATATACGTCAATGGGCAGGATGAATAAAGCTGACTTTATACGGAGGTGGAGATTGTAATGAAGATAATTTATCAGTCGATATGGATAGAACTGCCATATCCGGTTGTTACCATTGTGGATTTCCGCAGTTCAGAGTCACTGAATGCCCATGCCGAAATAGCGTTGGAGGCAGTGATTGAAGAAGAAAAGGCTGCTGAATGTTTAAACCAGAACGCGGAAAACCAGACCATCAAGGCAGGAGTTATGGAAAACGGCAGGGAAGTCCCGGCATTCTTTATGGGTTATCTGTCAGAGCTTGATATTTACTATGAAAAAGGGCAGGCAATGCTTATGTTGACTGCTGTTTCCTATACCAGAAAGTGGGATGTCAGCAGGTTAAGCCGCAGCTTCCAGAATCTGGATTTCACATATGGCGATATTATAAACTCCGTCCTTTCGGGCTATCCTGGCGCCGAATGGATGGGCAAGGCTGATACGGAACGCAGAATAAGCGGGCTGATTCTGCAATATGAGGAAACTGACTGGGAATTTCTGTGCAGACTGTCCACACATTTTTCCACGTTTATCATGACAGACCCTTCCACAGAAGGAGGAAGGATTTATTTTGGCATTCCAGAGATTGACGAGGGGGAATGCGTGGAAGAAGATGATTATGAGATTGCCCAGAATATCGCAGGGTATCAGGACAACGTATATAATGCAGGTCTGGACGGCTTGTCCCAGGACAACCTGCAATGGAGGATTATCAGCAGGAAACGCTGGAAAATGGGGGAACGGGTCACTTGGAACCAAGTCCCCTGTCTGGTGGTGTCAGTTCAGCTTCAGGCGTATAATTCGGACATTCTCTATGCTTACACATTAGGGAGGGCGGATGGGCTTTATTCACAAAGTTATGGAAACCGCTCAATCATTGGTCTCAGCCTTCCGGCCCTGATTAAAGAGCGAAGCGGAAACCAGCTCAGGGTTCAGTTTAAGCTGGACCCCGGCTACCAGCCAGGCAATAATGTATACTATACATACGCCATAGAGACGGTAAGCTGGTACTGCATCCCGGAAATTGGCAGCATGGTTCATATATACTTTCCAACCTGGGATGAATCCTATGCTATAGCTGTTCATGCCATGCGGTTGGGCAGCGCCCAGGCGGGACGAAAGAAAGCTGTTGGTGATAAGTCCTTTACGACCTGTGACGGGAAGGAGATGCTGTTTACAGAATCAGGAATCACGTTCCTGTCGGACGCCGGCATGGCATCCACTCTCAGCCTTGAGCGGAGTGGCACGTTAAAGCTGGAAGGCAAGAATATCGCAATAGGAGCAGATTTGTCGTCAAAGATTGGGGAAGCAACCGTTGTAGTGGGGGAAGATGAAAAGACGGTTACGGCAAAGATAATCACTATCAAGTCGGAAACGGGACAGGTAACTCTTGGGATTCTGGAAGATTATGAGGCGGAAGAGCCAAAGCTTAAGGAAGAAACGGGGATTGCCTTATTCCAGGATGGAAATATATTGATTAAAGCGGAGAAGAAAGCGTACTACATCGGTGAGCAGAAAGATCCGCCCCTAATTACCTATTCCGATGAGGACTTAAAGGCGCAGGATGCAGCACAAAGAGAAGAACACAACGCGGAGGTTATGGAGGTAAGAGCCAATGAAGCAAAAGGGAAAATTAGCTTTGGAGCGGCGATAGCGGTAGCGGGAGTGGTTATTACCGGTGCAGCCCTTGCAGTGGCTACGGGCGTTACAGGGGGAGCGGCAGCTCCTTTGTGGGTTCCATATGCGGCGGCAGCCAGTGCAACCCTGGGAACGGTAGCAGTGGTAGAAGGCACAAGCAATGTGGCTGAAGGGGCACAGGATTTATCAAAAATGCATACGGGAGATTTTTCCCAATCTGCAAATCCAGTCTTAAAATATATGTTTAATAATGACAGGGATGCTTATTACCAGTCCATGGTTGGAAATATCATGATGGCGACTTCACTCCTGCTGTTGACGGCTCCGGGCGCGGGTAAGGCGGCATCCATGACCGTAAAACAGTTTTTAAAGCAGGCATTGGTGAACACTGGGAAACAGGCAGCGCTAAATGCAGGTTTGGGGATGGGTCAGGCGTACCTTCTGGATGCAGCAGATGGCTATATCGATATGAGTTTAGAAGATTATATGAAGATTGGAGCCAGAAGTGCAGCCATTACGGCTGTGGGAGGCGCCCTCATGATGCCGGTTGGGGCTGCCGCGAACTTTTACAGGCCGCTTAACAATTTGATAACAGGCAGTCCCTGGGGGGCGCTTGGATTCATCGGAGTTGAAACTGCGTTGGACGTGGGAACGGATGCTTTTGCCAGATGGCTAAACGGAGAGAGCTTTGACATGGGTGATTTCTGGATGTCCCTGGGAACCCATCTGGCCAGCAATGCAATCTTTTCCATTGATCCGGTGGACGTGGCCACAGGCGGAATGTTCCTTGCAGAAACGGATATGGCATTTAACGATATTGGAGACGGGGTATTTAAAGTCCAGCGTTTTTATAATTCCGTCATACCATACTACGGAACCGCCGGACGAAAATGGCGTTTTTCCTTCGAATCCAGGATTATCTTCCATGATGAGAAGCAGAAAGCGGATGTTTTCTGTGTGGATGGACATACGGAGAGCTTCCTGCTCACAGAGGAGGGATACGTCAATAAGAAGGGCGGAAGCCGGGCATACCATCTGGAGGCGGAAGAAGGCGAGGGCTTCCTGCTTCTTGAATCACAGGGCAGGAAAGTGTACCATTACGGCTTACAAGGCCAGCTCCTCTCCGTCACGGACCGTATTGGGAACCGGATGGAAATTAGATACAACGGAATTCTGGCAGAAAAAATCATCACATTCAGCGGGCATGAAATTGGGATTGCCTATGAAGACGGCAGAGTGGCGGAGCTTCGGGACGAGACGGGTCGTCTCGTCCAGTACAAATACAGGGAATGCTGCATGACGGATGTCCGCCATGTGGACAAGGGGATCACCACCTATGCCTATGACCGGAATGCCAACATCACCAGGGTTGTCGACCCCAAGGGCAATTCCTATATCACCAATGAGTATGACAGCGAGGGACGGGTAACAGTCCAGCGCTATCCGGACGGAAGCAGGAGCACGGTGGAATACAGGCCGCATAAAAGGGAGAGCCTGGTATGCATTGAGGCATTTGACCGGACGGAACGGTACTGTTACAACGAAGATGGGCTGATCACCCATAGCTATTTTGATGACGGAACCTGTATTGAGTACGGATACGACCAATGGCAGAACCGGATCTATGAAAAAGACCGTCTGGGGAATGTGACGAAAAGGAACTATGATGTAAACGGAAAGCTTCTGTATGAGGAGAAACCATGCGGACAGTGGGAAAAATATGAATATGACCCGGACGGGAACCTTGTCCATAAGCAGTCAGCGGCGGGAGGGGAATCCCTGCTTTGCTATGACGAAAAGGGCAGCCTTGTGTCAGAGGCAGTTAAAATGCAGGAATCCTTATGGTCACGTACAACGTATGAAAGTGACCGATACGGTAGGATTTTAAAAAAAACAGACGGAGAAGGGAACGAGACGGTATATGAGTACATCCTGGATGGCCCTGTTCTGGAAAACCCAATGCGGGTGGTGGACCCCATGGGGCAGGAGGTACGCTACGAGTATGACCGCGCAGGAAGGCGAACCGCCGTCATCACTGCTTACGGACGGGCTGAGTTCGCCTATAATTCCCTGGATTTAGTGACGTATGTCAGAGACGGGGAGGGGAATGAAACAAGGAGATTTTATGATAAAGCAGGGAGATTAAAGTTCATGGTCCCTCCAAACCTGGCGGAAACGGGGGAGGGCTGGTCTTATAAATATGATTTCTTCAACCGCCTGATTGAGGTGCGGGACCCTTTGGGAACCGTCAAACGAACCGAGCGCGACCTTGCGGGGAAGATTCTCCGGGAAATCCATCCGGAAGCATATGCAAAGGATCGGGAACAGGGTGAGGGTATCCGTCATGAGTATGACCGGGACCGGTACCGCCTGCGGACAATTTACCCCGACGGAAGCACGGAACGCCGCTTTTATGATGCAAACGGCAACCTGATCAAACGGGTAGAGCCGGTGGATTACAGCCTGGAGCGGGACGATGGGCCGGGGGAGACCTATGAGTACGATGGGCTGGGCCGGCTTACCTGCATGAAGGACCCGTCGGGGAACGTAAGCAGAAGGATAAAGTATGACCTGGCCGGCAATGCGGTGGAAGAAATAGATGCCCTTGGAAACACGACGTACAGTTCCTACGATCTGCTTGGAAACCTGATACAGAAGCAGGAGCCGGTGGAAAAACGGGATGGGGCGGTGTTGTACCGAGTGACCCGCTATGAATACGACCGGAACTCAAACCGCACGGCGGAACACCAGGGGATTGAACAGGTGGCCCTTGGCGGGGAGCCTGGCCGCTGGGGGCATCTGCGCTACACGTATGACAAGTTGAACCGGCTGATCAAGGTGGAGGACGGTTCAGGTGCAAGGGCCGAATACCAATATGACTGCCTGAACCAGAAAACCTGTGAGAGCTTCCAGATCAACAAGGACACAAGGAAAGTCATACGCTACTGCTATGACCGGGCGGGACGCCTGACGGAGAAGAAGGAGGAACTGGAAAACCGGTTCCTGCAGCCTGGAAAGAAGGCAGGAAGTGTGTGGTCGATAACCCGCTACCAGTACGACAAAAATGGCAACTGCACCCAGGTAATCACGCCGAAAGGCTACCAAAAAGAAGCTGTTTATGATAAAATTGACCGTATGGTGGGGCTGACCGAAACCGACCGGGAAAGCGGCATAAAAAGGAGGCTTTCCTACGCCTACGACCGGGCGGACAACCTGATTGGGCGGCGGGACGACAGTCTGGAACAGCCCAGGATTCGTTCCTACCGGTATGACAGGAGGGACAACCTGACCCATTATGTGGACGAGGAAGGGGGAACTGCCCGTATCTTCTATGACGGCAACGGCCGGGTGAGAAAGCTGGTCAGGCCGGAGCAGTATGACAGCGTGTTGGACGATGGTCCTGGTACCTGTTACCAATATAATCACATGGGAAAGGTGACGGCGGTCATAAACGCCCTGGGGCAGACAGAGCAGGAGAATGAGTACGATCCTGCGGGGAACCTGATAGGGTCTGCCGACGGGGGAAAGAGCCGGGCAGAGTATGTCTGCAACCTCCAGGGGAAGCCGCTGGAGATCCATACCGGTTCGGATTATCTTCGGGAAGGCCGCCCGGCCCAGTCATACACCTATGACGCCAGAGGGAACATCACCGGGGTACAGGACGGAAACGGGAACCGGACGGAGTTTCTGCTGGATGAGTGGGGCCGCATCGTGGAAATCCACACGCCGGAGGGCGGCGTGGAGCGGTATGCATACGATTATGCCGGCAACATCACCAGCACCACGGATGCCAATGGAGGAACCATCACCTACCGTTACAACAGCCAGGGGCAGGTGAGCGAGATCACCGACCAGGAGGGAAACAGCGAGTATTTCTACTATGATGAGGAAGGCCGCCAGGAAACCCATGTGGACCGGAACGGAAACGTGGAGCGCACCCTGTACAACATGGACAACCAGATGGTGTACCAGCGGGCGGAGGACAAAAAAGGCCGGAACCCGGTGGTCAACCAGTACGTGTATTATCCTGATGGGAGCCTGAAAGAGGCCACGGGCGGAGGAATCACGTACCGCTATGAATACACCGGGACGGGGCTTTTAAAAAGCAAGAGCGCACCGGGAAAGCGGCTGCTGGATTATGCCTATGATAAGAACCAGAATGTCATCCGCATGACCGATCTCACTGGAAAGAGTACCACCTATGCCTATGACCTGCTGGACCGTCTGGAGCGGGTGGAGGACATGGAAAGCGGGGAGGCGCTTGCGGTCTACCGCTACACCCCGTCCGGGCGGAAGGAATCCCTGCGCCTGGGAAACGGAGTCCAGACAAAGTACCGTTATGGGGAGGATGGGAGCCTGTCAAGCCTTGTGACGGTAACGCAGGAAGGCGAGTTGCTGCTGAACTATGATTATGCCTATGACGGGAACGGGAACTGCACGAAAAAGAGCGGGGAGCGTTACCAGAATGAGTATGCCTATGACAATATGGGGCGTCTGCTGGAAGCGAATTATAATGGCAGCAAGGAAACCTATGCCTATGACCTGGCAGGAAACAGGCTGAAAAAGGAAACCGCTGAAGGGACAGAATTATATAGCTATAATGCCATGAACCAACTGCTCCAGATGAAGAAAGGGGGGAATGCAACCCATTACCGGTATGATCTGCAGGGGAATATGCTGCAGGAAGCAGGTCATGACGGGAAGGAATATGCTTATGATGCCCTGAACCGGCAGATCGGCGTTTCAGCGAATGACCTTGGACAGATCAACCGCTATGACGGGGAGGGCCTTCGGTATGAAACGGAAAAAAGTGGAAAGACAGCCTTTTATCTGTATGATCGGGGGGAACTGACGGCAGAAACGGGCGGGGACACAGTAGGCCGGTACGCCAGAGGATATGATGTGGTTTACTCGGAATATAACGGGGAAGGCGGAGGCTATCATATCCAGGACGAGGCGAAGAGTACCCTGTTTATTCTGGATAGAAATCATGATGTCAAGAAAAGCTACCGTTACGATGCATTTGGCCAGGTATTGGAAGAAAGTGGGGAGATACGAAACCGCATTACCTATACAGGGCAGATATATGACGGAGCGATGGGGCAGTATTATCTGCGTGCGAGGTTCTATAATCCTACGATAGGCAGATTCCTACAGGAGGATATCTACCGTGGGGACGGGTTGAACCTGTATGCGTACTGTGCGAATAATCCGGTGATGTATTATGATCCCAGTGGGTATATAACTATATGTCCTACGGATTTCTATGTTACAGAGGATGGGACTGTAATTCCGGCGAATCAAATAAAATCGAATAGTCAATATGACAGAATTGAAATAGAAATAAAATCAGGAAAAGCAGTCCGTCCCCAGAATGCCATAGATGATTGGAATGACTTTTTGGGTCCAAATCAAACAAATATTGATCCATTTACAAATATTAAATCTGCAGATAGAATATGGTCCGCAGATGGGCGACGAAGTATAAGATTTGGTGAGCATGAAATGGATAGTATGAATACTGCTAGATTCCATTATCATAAAGAAACATGGTATGATGGTTATGTAATTAATGAACTACAGAGGGTACAAAGAAGATGAGAATGATTGTAAGTAAAGTAGATTACAGTAATGATATAACAATAGTTACTGGGGTTACAGAAATTGGAAGTATAAAAGGAATATGGAAATTTAATGAATTTCCTGTTATAGGCAAAGCGTATTTGATTGAATTAGGTATTGGCGAGCTTAATAAAAATCAAGTCTCAATTGCTTGTAAAGAAGCATTACATCCAACAGTTCATCTAAACGAGGAGTTTGTTTCGTTTTTAGGAATGTGCGAAGATATTGAAGACGTATATTATATACGATTTGCAAAGGATTGGCTTGAAATGATTGAAATTGGTGATGATGATACTGGTATAAATAAAGGAGATTATGTATCATTTGTGCAAAAATATGATTTGATATGGATTTATCCATATTGAATGTTTAATTGAAGAGGTTATTAAAAGTAGTCAAATCACCCGGCTTTGCCGGGTGAGTTCTTTCATTTCATGTCGTCCAATAGAAGGAAAGTGGGTCAGCCAGAACAGTGGACGGCGAGTTGGATGACAGCCCCGAAACATCTTAACTATTCAAAAATAATTTACAAATGGAGGAAATAAAATATGTTATTAATACTGGCATGTCTTTTTTTATTACTTGCAGGCGGTGGTTTGGCCTTTGGACCTTTAAACGTAAAAATGGATAAATTACGGCCTGGACAATCGCCACAGGATGCAATAAAAAAAACCAGGCGAATGGGTTACATAATTATAGGCATATCCATTATTCTGTTATTATTCATTATCTTTGTGATTATGCCGATGACGCCACGTTATTAGACCAGTTATAAAACAATGGAGATCAGCTGAGAAAGGAAATCTATGCAAAGTACAGAAGCCATGAAAAAGATGATCCAGAGAGAAATTCAGTCCATCAGCAGCCTTGAAGAACGGGTTGTTTTTAAGGACCTGATGGAAGGCGTATTTCTATCCCTTTATGAAGCAAATGAATCCATGTACCGGCAGTTAGAGGGAAGAATTATGGATGAGCTTGCATATGATATTAACCGATATCTAATACGCACGGGCATTGTGGAACGGTCGTGTTTTGACAAGTCCCACCACCAGATGTCAGCCATGCAGGAGTCCGATCTGGAATCATCTGCCTATCCGGTTCATGACATTCGTAAGAAGATTGAACAGGATGGAAGATTTCGCATGGCTTCTGTCTTTTTAAAATGCGATAGCCTGACCATCAATAAGCTTCTCCAATCAGGGCAGACATTTCAGGCGGTCATAGAGGCAGATGGGCAGCATCCGGTCACAGTAGCGGTGGAACGAAGCAGGAGGTATCTTGATCAGGTTGAACACCTGTATCATCTGTTTATGAAAAACGGGATACCGTGGATAACGGTTAATGCTCCCTACCTGTTCAAGATGATTGATGTATGCATAACTCAGATGCCGGAGGAACTGCCTGATTTGGCAGAAGTCACGTCCCTCAGAACGGACTTTGGGGAATATAGTGATTATGTCCATTATGACATGGTGCCCATATGGAACATAGGCCGTTTGAGGCTGGAAAGTGTGGGGTTTCCCGTCGCATGCGAGGATCATCGGAACTATGAGCACGTGGTATCAATAGGGGAATATGGAAAGGAACACGCTTATCTGGTTTCGGAAGAAGCGGGAGTACAGAATGTCCGTCAGACTGGGGATCGGCTTTTCATTACGGGAGAGACCAACAAGGCGAAAAGATGGGATATCTATGTGATACGCAGCGGCAATGACCGTAAGATTGACCGAAATAAATTCCCCATAATGGAGAATATGCGAAAGGATACTTTTTCCGAGCGATTCAAGAAAAGGGCTGGTCAGCCGATAAAAACAAGAGGTGAGTTGGAACGTTTTATCCGTGGATTTGGGCTGGAGGATTATATCGAATATGAAGACTGCCTGCTGGATGAAAGGCTGAGCACCCTCGAAACCTACTCCATGAATTTCTTTATGGAAGACGAGATTCGGGACAATGAATCCCAAAAGCGGCTGATCCTCCTGTTTAAGCAAAAGGGGAATGAAAAATGGATTCTCAGGGACCTTGCCAGCTTTATCGTTTCAGAGGTTCAGGAACTTTTCCCGGAATATCAGTGTGGAGGAAGGCTTATATGAAATATCTGTGGGAAGTAATGGTTCAAGCTGAAGAACAAGGACTGATGGAGGAACAGCTCCGCTTTAAAATGGCAGAACGATACAGCCCTTATACGGAGCTGTCGTTTCCGTTCTTGAATCAGTCTGTAGTCGAAAGCGAAATGGAAATCGAGGTGAATCCATATTGTAGATTTTATGAAATCTTTAAGGATTTATTTTCACCAGATATAGAAGATTTTCCTGAACTGCGGCAAAGCCTGACGAATCTGCTGCTCCACTCCCTTGCTCAAAACGACCAGCTATCAGGGATGACGCGGAATGAGTATTTGAAAAAGCTGCTGCATCAGGACTTTAAATATCAGGCCTATGGCACAGTGAACAAAGCTGCCATGGATCTTTACACACGCGAGGAATGGGGAATCGTATTAAGCGGCATTTTGAGACAGTTTGAGACGGGCAGTTCGCTGGATTTGTTTTCGGAGATGTTCCATTCTTTAATTAGCAACAATATCATTTACCGCAGCAATGACCGGCCCCATAAATTAATGATCTTTATCGGACAGAAACAAACGCGGACGCTTGAAGAAAAAATTAATTTTCTGATTCGCATTTTTCTGGAAATCCCATTTCATGCAGAACTATTCTACGAATACCATTTTGGAATACTGGGAGTGGAGGATACAATGATGATAGGCGAAATCGCCTTATGCTAGACTAGGGAGGGAAATAAAATGTTTCGATATGTACATCCAAGCTTTCAGATTAAGCATCTCCTGCAGGTGGAAATGCTGGAACAGCTCCGCGATTATCCCAAAAATTATCTGAAACTCATATTTTCCGGGTATGGGAATGGCATCGTAAGGGGTTGCGGTATTTCATGGAATAACAACAAGCTGACGATAGAGCCGGGAATCATATATTATAACCATAACCTGTATATGATGAATGAACGTTATTTGCTGGAGTGTTGGCCTGAGAATGAGAAACGATATCTGAAGATTGAATTTATGGAGGAAATACAGGAACCAAATCAGACTGTAGGGATGGGGCGGATTAAACTGTCCAGGGATAAGGCAGACCCCTCCTGCGAGTTGGAACTGTGCCGTTTCATCCTACAGGAGGGAGCAAGGCTCAGAAACCGGTATGAAAATTTTGAAGATTACTCCACAGAATATGATACCATCAATCTCATTCACGTCCCGTATGCCGCAAAGGGGGAGTCCAGCCTTCAGCCAGGCATTTTAAAACAGTTTGCAAAAGAAGCCCTGCAAAAAGAGCGGAACAATCCATACGACATCAGCTTTTCCATGAACATACTTGCATTGGATGGAAGCATTTCAAGGAGTTGCATTAAAGAATACCTTCATGCCCGCGGCTTACAACTTAAAAATACAGACAATCAAACGCTGTATGAGGGTCTTTTGCATATTCTGAAAGGGAATGACGGAAATTGGAGTCGGGAAGGGGAGCATGAAAGAGGGCGGAGCATTTTGATGATATGAACCTTTCCATGCAGGGAAGCATGAGTGCCCCTCTGCGCCTGCGTTTTTGCGTCCGCATTCTCGAAAAATCATCCTCACCTAACCCGCAGACATTCAATGTGGGCTATACTGGATAACCATTTACAAGGCAGGCAATATATAACAACCTGGTCCGGAGTTGAAGAATTTAATACAGATGAGCCGATATAGAAATGAGGGATATAAAATGGTATTGCTTCACAGTGGGATGACGGAAGATACGGGCAGGACCGTAATTGGTTATGCCGTGAGGGAAAAGGGGAAACTTTTTATTGTACTGAAGGACGGAACAAGGGAGGCTGTACGGTTGGATACGGTTATGCCCTACAAAGCCCTTCACAGCATTGAGGATTATGTCAATCTGCCGGAGCATGTCATAGATGAATTCCACAGCAGGAACGCTTATTATCTGGAGGACTTAAGCCAGTGGAAGGATGAGGAATTTGATAAAGTCAGAGGAATTGGACAATCCAGAAAGAAAGGCATATTAAAAATTATCCGAAACGTAATATTATAAAAGCTTGTAGTTGTGTTTTTTTTGGTTATATAAATATAACCAAAAACAGTTATATTTACGGTTATATACAAAAGTTTCGAATATAGATATACTTATGATAAATACCAAGGAGGTGTATCTATGTTCCATATAGATAAAACATTGCTGAATCCCAACATACCTGTCACCATACGCTTTACCCAGCAGCTAATTGATTGGCTGCAGGAGGTCAAAGAACGGGAAAATATTTCATTCAATCAGGTCGTGCTTCAATGCTGCAAGAACGGAATGGAGAGCGACCTTGCAGGAAGGAATGATGAGGAGACAAGGAATGATGGGTGAAAAGATTCTGACGGTAGGAATCTGCGACGATGACAAGGATGACTTAAAGCGCATGGAAGAAGGGGTTATAAATTGTCTGTCGGAGATGGAAATCAGAATCCGGCGGGAGATATGTCTGTATCACAATGGGCAGGAATTGTTCACGGAGGTCGTAAGCCGCAGGTTTGATCTGGTGCTCATTGACCTGGAGATGCCGGAGTGGCATGGGTTTGATTTGGCAGAAAAGCTTCATATAACCAGCCCGGAGACCAGGATTGTCTTTGTGTCCAGCCATGAGAGTCTGGTGTACCCGTCCTTTGAATATACGCCCCTGTGGTTCGTAAGAAAGAATCGGATGCAGCATGACATGGCTCAGGCTCTACGAAAGTATTTTATGCTGACGGTGCATATGGAGGGAAAGTATCGGATCAAGGAAGGGTATGGCTGCAGGGAGATTCGGATTGCCGATATACACTACATTGAGTGCAGCGGCCATACCATGACCATCAGGACCGGAAGCGGCAGCCAATACGAGAAATACGGGAGTCTGAAAGCGGAGGAGGAAGAACTGGGCAAGCATGGATTCATCCGGATACATAAGAACTATCTGGTGAACATGAAATATATTGGTGAAGTTGGGCAGAAGTGCGTCATGCTGAAAGATGGAACCGAGCTGGATATGGGAAGGGAGCGGAGGAAGGCAGTGCTGGAAGGGATGAGCCGATATGGCAGAAAACATGGTTAACTGCCTGATCAACGCCCTGTCGGCAGTCATAGCAGTAGAGTATATGGAACATGGATTCAAAAAACGTTATAAGGGAACCAGGCGCTGGCTGTTGTTTGCGGCAGGCAGTGCGTCTTATTTCCTTGTGGTGAGCGTCCTGAACCATTACATTGTATTCGAGGGCATACTGGGGCTTTGTTATGCGGCGGTTCTGGTTCTCTACGGTCTTGCAGCCCTGAAAGACAGACCCCATGTGATTGTGTTACTGGGGATGGCATGGGTACTGATCATAATCATCAATGCGTATATGGTGTTTGCCATCATGGGCATCATGACCGGGAGGCATCTGAAGGAGCTTCCAGCCAGCGGAGGAATCATTTGGACCTATTCGGCGCTGGCGGCGCTGGTGCTTAAATTTGCCATGGGACGGGTGGTTCTTGCGCTGTACCGAAGGAAGGACAATGCCGGCCAGGTAGAGGATGGGATTATGGCGGGAACCTTCCTTCTGCTGTTCGTCATGGTATTGGGGATGTTCGGCCTGGAGGACTGCGGTCTGAACCAGAGGGGGAGGCACTATCTTTCCCTGTGCCTTTTAGGCGGGTTCATCGGCCTGGTTCTGCTGCTGGGGAGGGCTTACCATCAAATGAGCAGATATTACAGGGAAAAGCAGGAAGTGGAGTACCGGAAAGAAAGATGGAGGGAGCAGGAGGAACAGGTTCTCAACCTGTTCCGTATCGGGAGAGAAGTGAACCACCTGCGCCATGATATGAACGGAAAGCTGGATGTGCTGTGCCGTCTGGCGGAAAAAGGGAGGTACGGGGAATTGTTGGGCTATATAAAGGAGATGGATGCAGAGCTGGGAAAATATCCGGAGCTTCCCCAGGACACGGGGAATGAGGGAGTGAATGCGATGCTGATGAAGGCGGTGCCGGAATGCAGTGAGAAGGGGATTGGATTCCGCTATGTGGTGCTGGGGCATATAGACGACATGGACAGTATGGACATGGGAAACCTGCTGAACAACCTGTTGTCCAATGCGGTGGAGGCAGCGGAGAAGAAAGAGGGAAACAAGGAAGTGGAGCTCATCATCAGACGGGAAGGAGATGAGATAGAGATTGGACTGACAAACAGTACCGCGGGTTCCGTATTGGAGAAGAATCGAGGCTTGCAAAGCCAAAAGAAGGACCCGGAACTCCATGGGTTCGGAATGGCAAGCATTCATAGAATTATAGAAACATATCAGGGAGAGTACACCTACTGGGAAGAACCGCACTATTTCTTCCAAATAATCGTTTTAAAGATGAACGTTTAGGTTTTTACGTCGTAATTTGACTGATTATGATAGAGTAATTGCCTTTTTTTGTCGGCTGTGTATAATACAATCAAACCGACAGCCTATATTTTCAGGCCAGCGAAAAACTGTGAAAAGGAGCTGGTTTGGCAAAAGGAATATACTGCATAAGAGACATATGGATGCCGGGACTGGATGCCCGGCATTTTTGCATCCGGCTACTTCCATGCGCCGCCATTCCAAATGCCAATACAAAAGAGACCTGCTGATGATTGGAATCTGCGAGCGCATTATTTTGCCGCAAACCAACCAATCAGCAGGAGACCATAGCGTTGCGAAAAAGAAGGATGGAGACATCCCGAAGACAACATAACCAACAAAAAAATGTCGTAATCCCCATGAAAGAGATTGCGGCATTTTTTTCTTTGCTTCAAATTCCGTCCGACTGTAAAAAAAATAGATTCATGAGTGTAAAAAGCGCCTGCATTTTTTCTGCGGGCGCTTTTAGATACCAGATCCTGCATGCGGGGCATTCCCCGCCGCTTGTCCTTCGTTTTCAACCCAAACGAAAATGAAGGAGGACAAGCCTATGGCAAAGCCATATCGAATCCCGGATTACAGGAAACTGTACCCGGAGGCCAGCGAGGAAGTCATCGCTGTGCTGAAAACTACAGAAAGAAAAATGCAGTACCAGGAGTACGACCTCAAGGCGGAACAGGCCATTGTGGATCAGGATGGACAAACTGTCACCTTTATCCCCAGCCGTGAGGACTCCTATGAACGGCTGCTGGAGCAGGATGTATATTTTGTGGAAACCACCGACAGCATGGAAGAAACCGCAATCCGCAACATCCAGTCCCAGCAGCTACATAAAGCCTTATCCCTTCTCACTGATGATGAGCGTGACCTAATTGAACAGCTATTCTTTGAGGAACGCACGGAGCGTGATCTGGCAGTGGAATATGGACTGTCGCAGAGAGGAATCAATAAACGCAAACAGCGGATATTAAAGCATCTGCGTGAGCTGCTGAAAAAAATATAAAAAACTTTTGCGTTTTTGGTTCTCAAACCTCTCTGCCAACGTGGAAGTAAGTGAGGGGGAAAATATTTCTCCCTGCTGTTCCTTGAAAAACACTGCTTCCACGGCAGTCATATCCAGCAGCTCAGATACGTTAGCTGTTCAGCCCGAAAGGGAAAAGCGGCAAGGAGAACACGCCAAGACCACCTGCAGGCAGTCAGAGAGCCTGTCAATAAGATAGCATCAAAGGTGCCGAGCGAGAACTGTCCGTCCAAATGCGGCCTATGGTAAGCCGCCCCGCAATGACCTGAACAGCCTACCATGATACTTCCGTCCAGTCACAGCCCCGCAGACGCGGGAACACGCAATGAGGGCGGCTCCGGGAGATCCCCGGAGGGGTGAGAATCCCATGACGGCCTGCGCCACACCTTAAGTGACGTGAACCAGAGGCCGGTCTGTGTCTGCTGCCCATAGAGCGCACAAGGGCGCTCTGCTCCGGGAAGTAGTGTCGAATAGGAGCAGGAGAAAACGAAGAACAAATGATTTGATTTCATGATAGAAACTACGGTGGCAGCCGAGAAAAGCTGTCTTGCCTTCTGGTGTTCGCGGCCGATGGAGGCTGCCGCCGTCCTTGTGTCATGAAATAAACAGGAAGGAGGATTTTATAATGCACATTAAAAAAGGCGATATTTTCTATGCGGATCTGACGCCGGTCATCGGCTCCGAGCAGGGCGGTGTGCGCCCTGTGCTGATTATCCAGAATGATATGGGGAACCGATTCAGCCCGACCGTGATTGCCGCGGCGATCACCAGCAGATCCGGCAAGCACCAGCTCCCTACCCACATCAAGCTGGAGGGCAGCTTTCAGGGACTGCACCAGAATTCGATGGTTCTGCTGGAACAGGTGCGGACCATTGACCGCGCCCGGCTGAAGGAATACATAGGCCGGTTGAATGCAGCCACCATGCAGTATGTGGACAAGGCCATCGCGGTCAGCTTCGGGCTGGACGGCATACTGGAGCAGTACAGCGATTCAGACATATAGCCGCAAGGAGGACAGAAATGGGAAAAGGAAAACGTGCATGGATCTATTGTTCCATAGATGCGCCGGAGGATACACACGGCGCTTTGAAAGAACAGTTTAAAAGCCTTATGGATTATGCGGAGCAGATGTGCTTTGAAACAGCCGGAAGTTCCAGTGATGTGGGAACAAAGCCTCTTTGGGACAGAAAAGGATTCCAGCACTTCGTAGAAGCGGTGAAGAATGACCGGGTAGATGCTTTGCTCATAGCAAGCAGGAACAGTCTTTCGCATTCATCCTTACAACTGGCGCAGCTTCAGGCATTGGCCAGCGGCTATGGTCTGGAAATCTATTCTCCGACAGAAGGCCGGTATAACCTGTCAATGTTTTAAGAGGAAAGCGAGGCGAAAAAGGATGAAACAGGAAGATATCGATATGGTCGAGAAAATCCTTGATACGGAATATGTAGGATACGCCTATATTTATCTGGAACCGGATCAGCCCAGAAAAGAATATATGCTTACGGTAACACCGGAAAATTTGGCCAATTTCATTGGCTCGCAGGGAGCCGCCGCAAAGCAGATCATGGTTACCGATATGCTGAACCGGCCGATTGTGGATACCATACTGGGGATGGTCAATGACTGCCCGGACCAGAAACTGTGCCGGGAGCTTGTCGGCCACCTGGCGCCCATCCAGATGGGAGAAAAAGAGGCAGGGCCGGTGCTGTCAGTAAAACGGGATGTGGCGGACCAATACTTTGCCGTGGAGGATCAGGCGGTGGCAATGGCAGAATTCATGATGGGTTAGGTCATAGGAAATGGCCCTGCCCAAAAAAGGGAGAAAAGATATAGCTTGGATTTTAGGAATTACGGCCGCCGTCGTTATCCTGCTGGCTGGCATGGCCCTTGCCGCAGGAATCGCGGTCAGCATTGTTGGAAGCTACCAGTCAGACTGAAATTTATTGTTGGTAGTGCTTGGGTTTTACCCTGAAAATCCATTGGTTTTTCAGTGGTCTTTGCGATAGCTATGAGCGAAGTAACACGGTATACTGTGTATGAAGTCAGAGGAAAGGAGGCGGGGGAAGTTGAAGCGATATACGGTGGAAACAGCACCAGAGGGAACAATTAAATACTTTTATATCATGGACTGCGAGACACTGGAAATCGCCTTGCTTCCCAGTAAATATTTAAAACACAAGGTTAAATCCAATCTATCTCCGAACACGGTAAAGCGGTATGCATTTTCTCTCTGCTGTTACCTGGAATACCTGAGTGAGAGAGAACTGGAATATTCCCAGGTGTGTGACATGGGGTACGAGGATCAATGCAGTCATTTTACACAGTTTTTATACTGGCTGAAGGAAGGAAACCATACCAGAAAAAATCAAATAGGGGAAACCGATAATGGAACCTGCAACGCATACTTAAAAGATGTGTTCAGGTTCTATCTTTTTCTGGCAGACTGTGATTTCGTGAAGAACCTCCGGGTGTTGTCTTACAGCCAGATTACAGTGGCCAATGCAGTCGGTGTCAAAAGAACACTGCGTTCGAAAGCCTTTAAAGGCTATATGAAAGCGGAAGAACGGAATGTACGGGCGGCAAAGGAAGAAGAAATCATTGCCACTCTGCAGGCATGCACGAACAGGAGGGATCAATTGCTGATCCTGCTGCTTGCCGAAACGGGTTTCCGTATCGGTGAAATTTTAGGGGTGAATTACAGCCGGGATATCGACTATCAGAACCACACCATAGGAGTTTACTTCCGTGAGGATAATGAGAACGAGGCCCGTGCAAAGAACGCCGAGTACCGGAAAGGAAAAATCAGCAATGACGCATTTGATTTTCTGATGCATTATCTGACTGAATACCGGGAATTGCTGCAGCATGGCAATTACCTGTTTATCAATATTTCCGGTACTACGTCAGGGCAGCCCCTAAAAGTGGACAGCGTATACGCCATGCTGGATCGGGCGGCGAAAAAGACAGGAATCGAACTAACGCCACATATGCTGCGGAGATATTTTGCGGTTACAAGATGGAATGCAGGCTGGTCCTTGGAATTGATTAGCCAGGCTCTGGGGCATAAGCATCTGGATACTACCATTCAATACCTTGGTATTATCGATGATAAACTGATGGAGGCCAGCCGCGAGTTTTATGCAAAGCATTCCATAAATTATGGTATTGATAAACTGCTATAGAGATGGAGGTGAACGCGAGTGCCTGTATACCAGGTATTAAGGCAGGAGCAGCCGGAGGATTTATTACAGCTTAAGGCACAGCTCAAGGTAGAATTAACAGAGTGTGCGGAAGTAAGAGCCACATACAGGAATAAGGTGGCTGCCTTTATGGAAACGCAAGGGGTGTGGCATATAGCGGAACTTGATTACTCACTGAGAGCTGCATATCAGGAATACTTGGAGGGAACGATAGGAGAAAAAGCCTTAAGCACATACATGAAAGGCTATGACCGCATTAAACAGTATTCCATACGCAGACAGGTACGGTTGGTTGGCAGTAACCGTGTAAAACCGAAATATGAAAATCAACTTCTGTTTTTACCGTATCATCCGAATCAGGAATTGGCCGGGAGATTTGAAACGGTACTGGAGAAAACCAGTCTTCTGTGGGATTTTCGTGTGGCGGCCCCTGAGAACATGAAACGGCAGATATTTAATGTGCTTCACGGTTTGATAGAAACAACAGAAGATAATGAGAGGTTGAGATGGCATTTAAAGTGCCTGCGGGTTTTTTACAGCTATTGCATCGAACAGCGCATAACCGACATAGAAATGTTGGAACTGGACCAGATAAAGAAGTTCAAGGAGACACTGACATCTGGATATGGTGAGAACAATATGGCAGGTATTGCAGAGCTGGCAAGAAAAACGCTTTTTATGCAGGCAGATGAGATTAACTGGAAAGCGCATGTCTGGTACCTGGAACGGTTTCATTTTCAGCCAGAGCGGATTAACCCCTCGAATCCGGTAAAGCGATTATCTTTTTTGGAAGTAACCCATAAACGGAACCGGGAATTGCTGAAGCAGTATATGCAGTACGGATTGGGTATTACCAATTTGGTTATTGCAAACCTGCGAAGTGAAATGATTGTGGTAAGAAGATTCCTGGCAGACTTAAACCAGAATGAAGATGAGAATGTCTGCATGGTTACAGAACAGCAGATGGAGGTCTACTTTCAAAAGCAGCAGGAAAAGCCGATTCAGGCGGAAACCTTCAATGATATTGTTATGGGTATTGTGCATTTTTTCAATTTTCTGCAGGTTCGCCAATATATTGAAAAACCACCATTTCGGGCAGAGTATTATTTGAAAAAATCCATAGTACAGCATCATGACCGAAGTGTAGAATCCGAGGTTATACAGGAGATCTTAAGAAAGCTGCATTTATTTCCGGAAGAATTGAGGCTGATGTTTTTGCATCTATGGTCGTTAGGATTGCGGATTAGTGAAGTCTGTACTTTGAAAGGAAATGCCTATTACATACAAGGAAGGGATACATGGATTCAGGTGTATCAGATTAAAATGAAGAATTATAAACGGATTCCGATTCCGGAAGCCTTGTATGAACTGATGATGGTGTATCTGAAAAGACATAGCATTGGCCCAGACGATTATGTGTTCCAAAATCGCAAAAACGGAGCTTATTGTACTACCACGTTTCGGAGTAAGATGAAGCGGCTCTGTGCAGAGAACATGATACAGAATGAGGAATATTTATTCCGGTCTCATGATTACCGGCATGGCGTAGCAACATTGTTTTACGAGAATGGGGTATCCCTGCAGGGAGTGCGGGATTATCTGGGCCATTCCTATGAGGAAATGACACAGCAGTACCTTGATTATATCCCAAGAAAAATAGCGAATAAGAATGATGAATATTTCAGTCAGCATAATAGTCTGGCATCAATATTAAAAACGGAAAAGAGGTGACAAGAATGACAGACAGAATTTATTTAAAAGATATGCCGTGCTATCAGAAAGCAACGGAATTGCAGAAAAAGCAGGCAGCAAAAAATGCTTTTTATGACTTGGGAGATTTGCCTTCACAGCCCATACGGGAGGTGATGAGGGCGTTTATAGAACAGGAAGGGAGCAAGATGGCGCTTTCCACGGTTTATTCACGCATTCAATATTACAGGAAACTTTGCCGGTTTCTAAAGAAAAGAGCAAAGGGGGTGCAGAACTTTGATGAGCGGCCAGCAGAAACGTGGATGCGGCAATATAAGGGGTGGCTGTTGGGGGAAGGCGTCAGGCTGACATATGAGCATCAGGGACTGTATGGGAATGTGGAAATTACTCAAAGCAAAGTTGTCACCTACTTGCGAAGGGTACTGGATTTTACAAAAAGTATGTCGGATTATCGTTCTGAGAGAGAAAAGGATATATGGGAGCTGAGTCAACTGGATATCCCGATTCACGCAAATCCGATTAAAAATAATAAAACATTAAATTTTACAAAAATTCCGCAGCAGGAGATACGGGAGGAACTGAAAAAAGGAATTTACCTAAACCTGCAAACGGAGGCAATTGCCTGTGTGCAGAAGGAAATAACAGCGATGTGCAGGATGGTGGGGTTTCTGGCAGAGAAGAAAAAGGAGGTACAATCCTGCCGGGATATAGACCGCAAAGTAATGGAGGAATATCTGATTTATCTGAAAACAGAGGATACCTCAACAAAACATTTTCATGCAGATTTGAACCGGCTGCGGGCAATTTTGGAAAGCATAGGTCGGGTATGTGATTATCAGAATCTGGACGGGCTGTTCATAAACAGGGATATCCCGCCAGAGAGACAATCAGAATTTAAAGCCTATTCAGACGGAGAACTCCGGCGGCTGAGTGCTAATCTTGTAGAGATGGATGAACAGTATGCAAGGGTGATGATTATACACCAGATGTTAGGAACCAGAATCTCGGATACGCTGACGCTGGAAATGGATTGCCTAGATATGCAGGGGTCGGAACACATCATTAAAATCCGTCAAATGAAAACAAAAACTTATGAGAAACCGATCAGTGGGGAACTTGCTGCGCTGATACGCAAAGCGATGAATTATACCAGAGAACGGTATGGTCAGACAAAATACATTTTCGTCGATGAGAAGGATTCTGAAAAGCCGCTGCAGTATAACACAATACAGTGTAAAGTAATGCTCATGATTCAGGACAGGGATTTGCGTGATGACCATGGTAAACTTTTCGGATTCGGAACACATCTATATCGTCATACTTATGGCATGAAGCTGACAGAGATGCATCTGGATGACTTTACTATCGCTAAACTGCTCGGACACAGCAGTGTGCGAAATGTAAAATACTACCGTAAAATGGGGAATCAGATATTGGCAGACGAAACAAGAAAAGTCAGGCAGATGCTTTCAGAGATAATACTGCAGAATCTGAACGGATGGGAGGAAGAATATGAGCAGATACGACAAGATGCTGGAAATAAATAAGAAAGCCAGTGAGCAAAAGATAGAGCAGGCGAAGAAAGCCATATTTGAACTGATGGCCGAGGGGGAGAGGGTAACGGTTCCCAAACTGATGGAAAAAACCGGACTATCCAGAGGGTTCTTTTATAAAAATCAGATTGTGCGGGTGGAACTGGAGCGTGTGATGAGCCAACAGGCTGGTATGAGCCACCCAAGAAAAAAAATTCTTGATATGGCTATGGATAATGAGATTGCAGTCATGCAGAAACAACTTCGGGTACTGCAGCGGGAAAAGGATGATTTACAGAAAGAAAATGAAAAACTGAAGAAAGCGTTGGAGCGTAAAAACAGAGAACTCCTTCGGAGCTTATAGCAGATACATAGCCCTTTGCTGGCTGGGTTAGACTTAAAATCCGGTACGGCAGGATAAAACACATATATTAAAGAAAAGATACGACTGGCAGCGGTTGTATCTTTCTTTTTGCGGGATAAGCAGTTATAATAAACACAGTACGCAATCATGATAATGTAAGGTTTTAATAGCATGCAATAAGGAAAGGCAGAGGAAAACATTTCGATGAATTTGGTAACCATAGAACATTTAAGCAAATCATATACAGAGAGGCTGTTGTTTGATGATGCGTCATTTTCTATTAATGAAGGGGAGAAGGTGGGGCTTCTCGGAATTAACGGGACAGGAAAATCCACGCTTTTAAAAATTCTGGCAGGATTGGAAGAACCGGATGAAGGCTCGGTGGCACGGCGGCGGAATCTGTACATTCGTTATTTGCCACAGATACCGGAATTTAAGGAAGGGGATACGGTTCTGGAAAGCATCATGAGGGACAATGAGAAAGAATCCCATTACAGTTCCAGGGACGAGATGCAGGTCGAGGCCAAAAGTATGCTCAATGAACTGGGAATCACAGATCATGATGCAAAGATGGAGACACTTTCGGGGGGCCAGAGAAAAAGGGTGGCCCTGGCAAGTGTGCTTATGAGCCGGGCGGAGCTTCTGATTTTGGACGAGCCGACCAACCATCTGGACAGCGTTATGGCTGACTGGCTGGAGGAATATTTGAGAAATTTCAAAGGAGCATTGTTGATGATCACTCATGACAGGTATTTCCTGGACAGTGTGGTGAAGCGGATTGTGGAATTGGATAAAGGAAAGTTTTACAATTACCAGGGTGGCTACCAGTCCTTCCTTACGTTAAAGGCGGAGCGGCTGGATATGACCGAGGCGGCAGAACGGAAACGGCAGTCTATCCTGAGAATGGAGCTTCAGTGGATGCAAAGGGGAGCCAGAGCACGTTCCACGAAGCAGAAAGCGCACATTCAGAGATATGAAGAACTGCAGGAACGGAAAGGACCGGAGTATGACCGGAATGTGGAGCTGGAGTCCATTGCCAGCCGTCTGGGGCGGACCACGGTAGAAGTAAAGGATTTATGCAAGTCCTATGGAGATAAGGTGCTGATAAAGGATTTCAGCTATATTTTTCTGAAAAACGACCGGGTGGGAATCATAGGCCCCAACGGAAGCGGCAAATCCACCTTAATGAAAATCATAGTTGGTTTAGTGCAGCCGGATGCTGGAAGCGTGGAAATAGGTCAAACTGTGAAGATAGGATATTTTTCACAGGAAAATGAAGCCATGGATGAAAACATGAAGGTCATTGACTATATTAAAGATGTGGCTGAGTATATAAAGACGAAAGATGGAAGCGTCAGTGCCGGTCAGATGCTGGAACGTTTTCTGTTCCCTCCCAGCGTGCAGTATACGACAATTAACCGGCTGTCTGGCGGTGAGAAGCGCCGGCTGTATCTGTTGCGGATTCTGATAAGTGCACCTAATGTGATTTTATTGGATGAGCCTGCCAATTTTTTGGATATTCAAACACTGACTATTTTGGAGGACTATCTGGATACGTTTCCGGGTATTGTGATTACCGTGTCTCATGACAGGTATTTTCTGGATCGGGTGGTAAACCGGATCTTTGCATTTGAAGGGCAGGGAAAGATCACCCAGTATGAAGGTGGATTCACGGATTATCAGAGAACTCTGGGTAAAAGAACTGAAGATGAAGAAAGCATAGAAAAAAAAGGGAGTGCAGTGCAGACGAAAGCGGTCCCGAATCAATCCGCAAATAAGGGTAACTGGAAAGACACCAAGAATATCCCCAAGAAGAAAAAACTTACTTTCAAGGAGCAGAAAGACTGGGAAACCATTGAGGATGAGATTGCTGGCCTGGAAGCAGCAATAGGGAAGCTAGATCAGGAGATGGCGGGGGTCGCCAGCGATTATACCAGACTGAATGAGTTGATGGCAGAAAAAGAAGCCAGGGAGAAAGAACTGGAAGAAAAGATGGACCGGTGGATGTATTTAAATGAGGTTATAGAGGAAATAAAGGCTCAAGAATAATGCCTTTTCTTTTCTGGAAAAAACAGTTATAATTAACACGATACACAGTTTTGTATGGCGTGAAAGGCAGAGTTTACAAGGGATATCCGGGCGGGGGTACATTTTATAGACGAACCGACAAATGATCTGGACATTCAGACGCTGACGATTCTGGAGGATTATTTAGACAGTTTTCAGGGGATCGTAATTACTGTCTCCCATGACCGGTATTTTCTGGATCGTGTGGTGCGGCGTATCTTTGCCTTCGAGGGTGAGGGCCGTGTGACCCAGTATGAGGGTGGCTATACGGATTATCAGGCGGCATTTGCACAGAAGTATCCGGAAGGCGTGCTTCCGTCTGGAGTGGGAGCCGGCAAAAAGTCTTCCGATGCAAAAGAGGGAAAGAAGACTGTCGGTAAGCCTAAGGGAGAGCAGAAACTGAAGTTTTCGTTCAAAGAACAGAGGGAATGGGATACCATAGAGGAGACAATTGCGGCTCTGGAGGAGAAGATTGCAGATTTGGACGCACAGATTGAGCAGTGTGCCAGCAATTATACTAAATTGAGTGAATTAATGGAAGAAAAGAGAATACAGGAACAGCTTCTTGAAGAGAAGATGGAGCGCTGGATGGTTTTAAACGATCTGGCGGAGCAGATTGAGAAGCAGTAACTTGTCTTATGCGGGGGCCGGAATGGGAAGTGAGACCACCGGCTGATTTGACCGGCATCGGAGGAAACGACGGATAGAGGAGATAAGCGGTATGGAAGGATACAGAATTGCTAAGCAGGACAACAGAATTTATTCCATGGGACTTACCGTAGTTGATGGCGGGATTCATGTGTGCGTAGCTGCACAGGGAGAGAGATGTGATCTCCTTTTATACCACAGCGGGGAAGAGACCGAATATGTACGGCTGCATTTTTCGGAGGAGGCAAAGCGCGGGGATGTCTGGAACATGACTGTTCTGGGCGATGACTTTTCCGGTCTGGAGTATTGTTTCGAGATTGACGGAAAGGTATTTGCCGACCCTTACGGGAGACAGTTTACGGGACGGGAGATCTGGGGAGATTTGTCGGCAGCAGACCGTCCCATGAGAACGCCGGTTGTTATAGAGGATTTTGACTGGGATGGGGATAAGCCTTTAAAGATTCCGTATGAAGAGATGATTCTTTACCGGGCGCATGTGAGAGGCTTTACAAAGCATTCCACCTCCAGAACGAAAGACAAGGGAACTTTCCGGGCGATGATAGAAAAAATTCCATATTTAAAGGAACTGGGAGTTACGAGTCTGGAACTCCTTCCCGTCAATGAGTTTCCGGAGCTGATGATGCCGGAGCATGTGGATGGCAGTCCCTACGCTGTGGATAAACCCACTGGAAAATTAAATTACTGGGGATATACCCCCGGCTATTACTTCGCGCCCAAGGCTTCCTACAGTTCCGGTAACGGCAGGCACCCGGTATCAGAGTTTAAAAATCTTGTGAAGACGTTTCACCAAGCGGGAATGGAAGTGATAATTGAGCTTTATTTTACCGGTAAGGAGAATCCGGCCTTCGTTCTCGACGCGGTTCGTTTCTGGGCGGAGGAGTTCCATGTAGACGGGATTCACCTCGTAGGATTTGCACCCAATGACCTGATCGGGCGCGATCCGTATTTGAGCGGTACCAAGCTGTTTTCTACTTCCTGGATGGGCGTTCCGGGCGGGCATGAAAAGCACCTGGCAGAGTATAATGACGGTTTTCTGGTGGATATGCGCCGGGCGTTAAAAGGGGACGAGGACGAGATGAATCATCTGATCTTCCGAAGCAGGCGCAACCCGGCGGATTTCGGTGTGATTAATTATATGGCCAACACCAACGGTTTTACACTGATGGACATGGTATCGTATGATACGAAACACAATGAGGCCAACGGCGAGGGCAATCAGGACGGTAATTCCTATAACTACTCCTGGAACTGCGGCGTGGAAGGACATACAAGGCGGAAAAAGATCGTGGAGCTGCGCAGAAAGCAGATAAGAAATGCGGCTCTTATGCTGTTCTTAAGCCAGGGAACACCGCTTCTTCTGGCCGGGGACGAGTTCGGCAATTCCAAGGACGGCAACAACAATTCCTACTGCCAGGATAATGAGGTCTCATGGCTGAACTGGAACCTTCTGAAAACCAACCGGGACATCTATGAGTTTACAAAGGCAGTGATTGCCTTCCGAAAGAGCCATCCGGTATTTCATATGGCCGGGGAACCGAAAATTATGGATTACTTATCCTGCGGCAGGCCCGATGTATCGTACCACGGCGTGAAGGCGTGGCGGCCGGAATTTGAGAATTTCCGGAGGCAGATCGGTATTATGTACTGCGGAGAATATGGAAAAAAACCGGATGGCACCGCGGATGACAGCTTCTTTGTAGCCTATAACATGCATTGGGAGTCGCATGAATTCGATTTGCCGAATCTGCCGAAGAAGCAGAAGTGGTATATTGTGTTTAACACGGACGATAAGGAATTTAACGGTATGTATCAGGAGAAGTCGGGCGATGGAGAAGATGTGGAGAAGAAAGGCGGAATGCCGGTGATGGAGACCAGGCAGTTTGAGGTGCCGCCCAGGACGATTGTGGTGTTTGTCGGGAAATAAATACTTGTGGCCCTGTCTGTATGGACGGGGCCACAAGTTTATTGCAGTCTGCGAAAACTGTTTTTATGGATGCTTATTTAATAACTGAGCCTCGATACTCAAAACATCCGGTAGTATGAGCTTAATCCCCTTGCGTTGGAGTGCAAGTACCCGTTTTGCCTTTTGTAATAGTTCCCGTTCAAAAGCACCATTTACTTGAACCGGAATATTGGAAACACTGTCGATGTACTCGTTTTTTATGTAGTAATTAGTAACAGGACACATATTTTGAATTAAAAATGCTTTTTCGCGCCCTAAAACTTCACCAAAAGTAATCGTATCACAGCATTTATACTTCTGAAGTTTGGTATTATAATATCTGCGATATTTAGCTACTTGGGAAGAAAAGGGAATTAACCAATATAGCCCTGTTCTTTGGTCTTCGAAGGCATAAAAGCAAGGGCGGTCATGAGGTTGTCCGCTAATTGTTTCTTTGTTTTTCATTAACATTGTATCAGGAAAATCGATAAAGTACTGATCGTTAATGTAATAAAAATGTCCTTTGTCCATTGGGAATACCTCTTAGTAATAAATAAACTCCATTCTTATGAATGGAGTTTAAAGCATTTGAACTCGACCTTTTGATGAGTCGCATATCGAGTAGCGACAAACATTTGAACTCGACCTTATTTTAGTTGTATATCGAGTAACAACAAACATTTGAGATAGCTTCCTATCTGTAATTAAATTATAGCTTCAAATGTTCTGTTTGTCAAGATGCCGGTTCAAGGAAGGCAAAAATGTCTGCCTTTTTTATTTTATGCAAATTACTCATTTTTAGTCCTCCGGATACACCAGATGTTCCTCATCGATGTCATACAAAACATGATCCAGATAGTTTGCCGCGATATACTTCGCCATCCCCAGATTCATATCGAGGTAGTTTCCGCAGTCTCTGGCGGCGGCTCCCGGAACCTCGCCTTCAAAGTCACGGATAAACTCAAAAAGCTCTGTTATGAGCGGGACGATGTCTTTCGACTCGTAATCCCCGGACAGGAGCAGGTAGAAACCGGTGCGGCAGCCCATGGGGCCGAAATAGAGGACCCGGGAGCCGTAATCCCTGTGATTCCTTAAAAATGTCGCTCCCAAATGCTCTATGGTGTGAATTTCAGCGGTATTGATAACCGGCTCATAATTCGGCCGGGTCATGCGTAAATCAAAGGTCGTCACGGAATGGCCGCCCGCGGTATCTTTTCTCGAAACATAGATGCCCGGCAGAAGTTTTAAATGATTGATGGTAAAGCTCGTTATTTTATCCATAAAACGTCTCCTTTCAGCAGTTCATAAACACTTATCGGTACCAGTATAACGGATGGAATAGGGAAATGGAAGGGCAGCTGTCCGCTTTTATGAAATTTCATGCATGAAAAGCAATTTTTGACTCATACCATAGTAGGAGAGATGGGGAAGGAGCGTCAGCATGGAAGAATGGTTTCATTTATCAGAAGAAGAAGCACTGGGGCGCTTAGAGGCGGCGAGATCCGGGCTTTCTTCCCGGGAAGCGGCAGTGCGGAAGGAGGAGTTCGGGCCCAATGCCCTTCGTGCGGGGGAAAAACGGAGTGCCCTTCAGGTATTTCTGGATCAGTTTAAAGATCTTCTGGTCATCATTTTAATCATAGCGGCAGTCATCTCCATGATATCGGGAGATGTGGAGAGCACCGCGGTCATCTTCGCGGTGCTCCTTTTAAATGCGGTTCTGGGCACCGTGGAACACCAGAAAGCGGAAAAGTCCTTAGACAGCTTAAAATCCCTCTCCGCACCGATGGCGGGGGTCCTTCGCGACGGCCGGAGGCAGGAAATCCTGTCTTCCGACGTGGTCCCGGGAGATATTCTGCTTCTGGAGGCGGGGGACATGGTGGCGGCAGACGGCCGCCTGCTGGAGACGCATTCCCTGCTGGTGAACGAGAGCTCCCTGACCGGAGAGTCTATTAATGTGGAAAAAAAGACGGGGAAAATAAGGGCGGAAAAGGTTCCTCTGGCGGAACAGCATAACATGGTATTTTCCGGCTCTCTGGTGGCGGCCGGCCGCGGCACGGTCCTGGTTACCGGAACCGGAATGAACACTGAGATCGGAAGGATCGCCGCTCTGATGAACAGCACGGGAGAAAAGAAAACGCCGCTGCAGATCAGTCTGGACCAGTTCGGAAGCCATCTGGCAGCGGGAATACTGATCATCTGCGCGCTTGTGTTCGGACTCAGCATTTACCGCCGGATGCCGGTTCTGGACTCCCTGATGTTTGCAGTGGCCCTGGCGGTCGCGGCAATCCCTGAGGCGCTCAGTTCCATTGTCACCATCGTGCAGGCCATGGGAACACAGAAGATGGCCAGGGAACACGCCATTATCAAAGACTTAAAGGCCGTGGAAAGCCTGGGCTGCGTATCTGTGATCTGTTCCGACAAGACGGGGACCCTGACACAGAACCGAATGACGGTGGAGGAGGTTTATGTAAACAACCGTCTCTATCCGCCGGAGAATTTAAATCTTGAGAATCTGGTTCAGCGGTATCTGCTCTATGACGCCGTCCTGACAAATGACGCCTCGTGTACAGATGGAAAAATACTGGGAGATCCCACCGAAGCCGCTCTTGTCGTTATGGGGCGGAAGCTTGGAATTTCAGAAAGTGAACTGCGGCATTCCATGCCCAGGATCGGAGAACTTCCGTTTGATTCGGACCGGAAGCTGATGACGACCGTGCACCGTGTCGACGGCGTGCGGATTATGTTTACCAAAGGGGCATTGGATATTCTGCTTCCCCGCTGCGAATCAATTCTGACAGGCGAAGGGGTCCGCCCGATGCGGGAAAATGACCGTCAGCGGATCAATGAGCAAAACCTCGGCTTCTCGCGGCAGGGGCTGCGCGTGCTCACCTTTGTATACCGGAAAATGGGGGAGAAGGAGATCCTGACGGAGAAGTCGGAATCCGGGTACATATTTTTAGGAATGACAGCCATGATGGATCCGCCGAGACCGGAGTCAAAGAATGCGGTCTTAAATGCCAGAAGGGCCGGTATCAGACCGGTCATGATTACGGGGGATCATAAGATCACAGCCGCAGCCATTGCGGAAAAGATTGGAATTCTGAATGAAGGCGGAATTGCAGTGAGCGGTCCGGAACTGGATGATATGGCGGATGAGGAGCTGGACCGGAATCTGGACCGGATCAGCGTTTACGCACGGGTTTCGCCGGAGCATAAGATCCGGATTGTCAGCGCATGGCAGAAAAAAGGCCATATTGTAGCCATGACAGGCGATGGCGTCAATGATGCGCCTGCGCTGAAGAAGGCGGATATCGGCGTTGCCATGGGGAAAATGGGAACGGAAGTCTCTAAAGATGCTGCTTCCATGATCCTGACGGATGACAACTTTGCCACGATCATCAAGGCGGTAGCCAACGGCAGGAATGTGTACCGCAACATCCGGAATGCAATCAAGTTTCTGCTGTCCGGCAATATGGCTGGTATTTTAAGCGTACTGTATACATCTTTAATGGCACTGCCAACTCCGTTTGCGCCGGTGCATCTGCTGTTTATCAACCTGGTGACAGACTCCCTTCCGGCCATCGCCATCGGAATGGAGAAGGCGGAGCCGGGCCTGCTGACGAAAAAACCCAGAAACCCGAAGGAAGGAATTTTGACGAAGCGGTTCATCCTCCAGATTCTTCTCCAGGGGGCGCTGATAGCGGTCTGTACGATGACCGCCTATCATACGGGGCTGGCCACGGGAAGCGAAGCTGCGGCCAGTACCATGGCGTTTTCCACCCTGACGCTGGCGAGGCTGTTCCACGGCTTTAACTGCCGGAGCAGCCACTCTGTCTTTAAGATTGGACTGATGAGCAATTTATACAGTATTATGGCGTTTGAGGCGGGGGTGGTGCTTCTGGCCGGAGTTCTGTTTGTGCCGGGGCTTCAGACGCTCTTCTCCGTGGCCGATTTATCGGTGAGACAGCTGCTTACCATCGTGATCTTCGCGGTGGTGCCGACGCTGGTGATTCAGGCGTTTAAGACGGTGAGAGAGAGTATGCGGTAGAACCGTGGAAAATCATAAAATATCTGCAAATCAGGGGCGTTCCGGAGGCAACCTTTGGGACGTTCCCTTTTTCCGGAGCCATGTAACCGTATGGCCTCTGCTTCCGGCTGCTGAACTGTCATGGAGATATCTGTAAATTTAAGAAACTACTTGTGAAAAAACGTAAAATGCGATACGATAATACCATTAAAGTTTTATTCTGTAACGTGGTTATTCAGCCTTCAGAGACGGGCGGCCCGGGGAGAAAAAGAGCCGGAATATGCGGCGGCTCCGGTAAAATGAAGATTCCGTGACAGGATTACGAAAGGACAAGAGAAGATGAAGTGGAAATACATAGCAAAGCGGCTTCTGATTGCCATACCTACCTTTTTGGGAATTACAGTGCTGGCCTTTTTTATTCTGAATCTGGCTCCCGGTTCACCTCTGGATGCACTTCTTGCGGATCCCAGGATATCTCCTGCGGAACTGGAACGAAAGCGGGTTGCCCTCGGGCTTGACAAGCCTGTGATAATCCAGTATTTCAGCTGGCTGAATCTGCTGCTCCATGGGGATCTGGGGTTCTCCTACAGTACCCAGAGACCGGTGGCGGCCATGATCGGTGAGCGTCTTCCGGCTACGGCATGTCTGGCAGGAGCATCGATTCTGCTGTCTCTTATCGTAGCGATTCCTCTGGGGATTTATGCGGCGTCGAAGCCAAACTCAAAGAGAGATTACGTTTCTGGCGGTATTTCACTCTTAATGATGGCAACCCCCAACTTCTTTGTGGGTCTGGTCTTTATCTACCTGTTTGCCATTGTGTTTAAGATTCTTCCGTCGGGGGGAATGTATGATTCGGCGGGAGTGAAATCGGGAGCAGCGCTGATGCGCCACATGATCATGCCGTGCCTCGTACTGTCCTTCCAGCAGATCGGCGGCTGGGTCCGCCATATGCGCAGCAGTATGCTGGAGGTTATGCAGGAGGATTACATTCGGACGGCCCGCTCCAAAGGACTGAAGAAATGGGGCGTCATCTATAAGCACGGATTGAAAAATGCACTGATTCCGGTAATCACCGTGGTAGGCATGTCCATCCCGTCTCTGGTCGGCGGCGCTGTTATTACGGAACAGGTATTTGGCTGGCCGGGAGTCGGATCTTTGATGGTGACTGCGATTAACGGACGTGATTATCCGGTTATTATGGGAATTACGGTCATGATTGCGGCGGCGGTTCTGGTTGCCAATATCTTAACTGATGTGGCCTACGGACTTCTGGATCCGCGAATCAGCTACAAATAGGAGGGTAGACGAATGAAAAAAAGAGAGAATGAAAGCTACCTTTCCGAGGTACTTAGCAAACTGACAGAGCATAAGATGGCCATGGTTGGGCTCTTTATCATCACGCTGGAGATCATACTTGTGGCAGTGCTGCCGTTTATCATGCATTTGAATCCTTATGATTCGGACTATACGGCATTTTCCGCGGCGCCGAGCAGTCTCCATATACTCGGCACGGATGCCATCGGACGCGATATATTTGCCAGACTGGTTTACGGAGGCAGGACTTCCCTTCTGGTAGGTCTGCTGTCCACCATCATCAGCTGCGCCATCGGTGTTCCCCTGGGACTGATTGCAGGATATTTCCGGGGCAAGGCGGAGATTGCGATCATGCGTGTGGCGGATATCTTCATGTCCTTCCCTTCCATCGTATTAATCCTGGTTCTGGTGGCGGTAATCGGGCCGTCCATCTGGTCCGTTACCATTGTAATCGGTGTGCTGGGCTGGACTCAGTTCGCCAGACTGATTTATGCCAATGTGCTTTCTGTCTCGGAAAAGGAATATGTGGAGTCTGCAAGGGCGATCGGTACTTCTAATTATAAGATCATCACCAGGTATATTCTGCCCAACTCCTTCGCCCCGATTTTGATTGCCATCACCTTTCAGATGGCCAGTGCAATCCTGATGGAATCATCGTTAAGCTTCCTGGGAATGGGCGTACAGCCGCCGGGGGCCAGCTGGGGCAACATGCTTTATGACGCCCAGTCGATCACGGTTCTTTCCAAACGGCTCTGGATCTGGATGCCGCCGGGAATTGCCCTGCTCATTACGGTGCTCAGCATCAACTTCCTGGGGGACGGAATCCGCGATGCTCTGGATCCGAAGATTAAGATTTAAAAAGCAAAACAAACGTAGTAAGATCTACACAAAAAGGAGGACTCTATGAGAAAAAGTAAGAGTAAGATGACAAGATTGACAGCCATTGTCATGGCAGGAGCCATGGTATTGGGACTGAGTGCCTGCGGCGGAAAAGACGCAGGCAGCACAACGACTGCGGCCGGAGATGCAGGCACTACTGCCCAGGCAGCGGGAGAGACGACTGCGGCGCAGGGATCAGCCGGCGCGGCAGCAGGCGAGAAGGTGATTACGGCGGCGGTCAGTACCGCATGGGACACCATGATGCCGATGAACACAACCAGCAATTATACCCGCATGATCTGTGACCAGATCTATGACCGTCTGACACAGTCTAAGGCAGACGGAACGTACGAGGGACGTCTGGCCAAATCCTGGACAGTAAACGATGATTCCAACGCAGTAACCTTTGAATTATATGACAATGCCGTGTGGTCCGACGGAGAACCTGTCACAGCGGCAGATGTAGTTTTCAGCTACCAGATGTACTCGGATCCCAGCGTGGATGCCAAGAGCCGTTACCATCTGCAGTACATTGCCGGTGTTGATGATTCCGGTGCAGAGCTTTCCGAGGATTCCATCGAAGTAACCGCGAACGGTGATCACGAGGTAACCTTCAATTTAAAGAGCTCCATGTTCGTGGATACATTCCTCCAGGACATTGATACCGTCTTCATTATTCCGAAGCATATTTTTGAAGGCAAGACGGCACAGGAGATCAATTCCCCTGACTTATGGGCAAAGCCTGTAGGCTCCGGTCCATTTATTTACGACAGCGAGATCAACGGTGAGAGAATGGAATTTGTAAAGAATCCCAACTACCACTTAGGCGCGCCAAAGATCGACCGTCTCGTCATCCGTGTGACAGATTCTGCCTCCATGCTGGCAGGCCTGATCAATGGAGATTTGGATTTAATCGGCTACGGTTCCATCTTAATCGATGACTGGGATCTGGCAAATGAGCAGGAAAACCTGGTTGCAGAGTCGATTCCGACCACTTCCTATACCACACTGATCTTCAACACCCAGAAGCCGTATCTGACACAGGAAGTGCGCCAGGCTCTGAGCATGGCCATTAACCGTCAGGTTCTCGTAGACGCTCTGTTACAGGGCCAGGGCCAGCAGATCATAACTCCGATTGCGCCGATGAGCCCGTATTATAACAAAGATGTAACGGTATGGTACGATCCTGACAAGGCGAAGACCATGCTGGAGGAAGCCAACTTCCCGTTTGATCAGACGCTGACCTTCTATATTGCGGCAGGCAACAGCATTACCGAGCGTACAGCGGCCCTGATCGTACAGGATTTACAGAAGGTGGGCGTTAAGGTTCAGATTGAACAGGTAGACTTCCCGACCCTTATGAGCAACATGTTAGACGGCAAGCACGATATGGGAACCATCGGTTCCGGCGGTACCTTGGACCCGAGCGAGAGCCGTGAGATGATCCATCCGGACAGCTCCGTTAACTTCTGCCAGTTGAGAGATACTGAGATGACAGACTTAATCGACAAGGGCAATGCAGAGCTGACCTTCGACGCCAGAAAACCATATTTTGATGAGTATCAGGTGATGGTGAAGGAGCGTTCTGCCATGGCTTACCTGTATACAAAGAATACATTAACGGTTCATAATAAGAGAGTGACAGGCATCGATGCAGAGAATTTCGATTCCCTGAACTGGTCAACCTGGAACTGGGATGTACAGTAAGGAACTTAAGAATAAAAGTTAAGAGGGAAAATTTATGGATTCATTGCTTACGGTGGACGGTTTATCAGTCCAGTTTAATACAAAAAAAGGAATTAATACAGCGGTTGACGGCATCAGCTTTTCGGTTGGAAAAGGCGAGATACTGGGAATCGTGGGAGAATCGGGCTGCGGTAAGAGCGTAACCAGCTTGTCCATCCTGCGGCTTTTAGGAACCAACGCCCGGATATCCCAGGGAAGTGTTAAGCTGGAAGGCAGAGAGTTACTCTCCCTGTCTGAAGACGAGATGTGTAAGATCCGGGGCAATGAGATCGCCATGATTTTCCAGGACCCGATGACGGCGCTCAATCCCACTCTGACCATCGGCGACCAGCTGATCGAGCCTCTGGTGATTCATCAGGGCTTCAACAAGAAGGACGCCAGGAAGGAGGCGGTCGAGGTTCTGAAAAAAGTAGGAATCTCGGCGCCGGAAAAGCGGCTGAAAGAGTATCCCCACCAGTTATCCGGCGGTATGCGCCAGAGGGTCATGATCGCCATGGCCGTTTCCTGCGCACCCAAGCTTCTGATCGCAGATGAGCCGACTACGGCGCTGGATGTGACGATTCAGGCTCAGATTCTGGAGCTCATGCTGGATTTAAGGCAGAAGATGGATACGGCGGTTATTCTCATCACCCATGACATGGGCGTGGTGGCCGAGACCGCGGATAACATCCTGGTACTTTACGCGGGCAAAGTTGTGGAATACGGATCGGTAAAAGAGATCTTTAATACCCCCAAGCATCCGTATACAAAGGGGCTCTTAAGCTCCATACCGCCTTTGGAAGAGGATGTGGAGGAACTGAACACCATAGAGGGAACGGTGCCCGGACCCGGGCAGATGCTGGCCGGATGCCGTTTCAGCCCCAGATGCCCTTATGCGGATGAACGGTGTAAGAAAGAACAGCCGGGAATCTATGAGGCAGGCGGTGCGAAGGTGAGCTGCTTTAGATACGAGGGTGATAACTATGAGAAGTGAGAATCAGGTATTACTGGAAACGAAAGATTTGAGAAAATATTTTAGCGGGAAAAAGGGTCTGTTCAACTTAAATCCTGCAGTGGTCAAGGCGGTTGATGATATTAACCTGACGATCCATAAGGGGGAGACTCTGGGACTGGTTGGCGAATCCGGCTGCGGGAAATCCACTCTGGGCAGAACCATCTTAAAGCTGATTCCCATGACCTCCGGTCAGGTAATCTATAACGGCGAAGATATTGCCGCATATGACAAGAAGCAGATGTGGGAGATGCGCAAGCGGATGCAGATCATCTTCCAGGATCCCTACAGCTCGCTCAATCCGCGAATGACGGTGTATGATCTGGTCAGCGCGCCTCTCGAGGTCTACGGAATCGGAAGCGCCGCGGAACGCAAGGAGATGGTGATCTCCATCTTAAATGACGTAGGTCTGGACAAACAGTACTTAAACCGCTTTCCCCATGAATTCTCGGGAGGCCAGCGCCAGAGAATCGGCATAGCCAGGGCTCTGATCCTGAATCCGGAGTTTGTGGTCTGCGACGAGGCGGTATCGGCTCTCGACGTGTCTGTGCGGGCACAGGTACTGAATCTGATGAAAAAGATGCAGCAGAAGAGGAACCTCACCTATTTATTCATATCCCACGATTTGAGCGTGGTTCGCCACGTCAGCGACCGTGTGGCGGTTATGTATCTGGGAAGTGTGGTTGAGATCGCCGACAAGCAGGATTTATACGGAGCGCCGCTCCATCCTTATACCAGGGCGCTGCTCTCCGCCATCCCCATCCCGGATGCCAACAGAAAGCGCAACCGCATCATCCTGGAGGGAGATGTTCCCAGTGCCTATAATCCTCCGTCCGGCTGTAAGTTCCATACCCGCTGTCCCTACGCGACAGACCGGTGCCGGGAAGAGGTACCGGCATTAAGGGATATGGGGGACGGCCATGGTGTGGCGTGCCACTTTCCGCTGAACCAGGATTAGGGACTTTCCCGTGACGGATTGACGAAATTTCTTGACATAAGCCAGGACCCGGTGGTACTATAATCTTAGTTTATATAGAAACCTTAGAGATGACAGAGCAGGTTAAACACACGGGGCCGTAAACCCCGTTGTTTTGCCCGCTCTTTCCTTGTTTATCAGGGCTGCTGTGCTTATCAGGGCTATGCTGCCGGAACGGGAAACGCCGCGGGGATATGGCTTCCCGTTTTCAAGGGGACCAGGCGGTCATCTCAGAAACGGCCGTGTCGGCTGCCGTTTATTATTACAGCAACCTGTGCGCAGAGTGTGCGGGGCGAGTTACCAGGAGGGAGAAGAAACATGGGGAAGTATGTCATTGCATTGGACCAGGGAACGACAAGCTCCAGATGTATCCTGTTTGATGAACAGGGAACGATCTGCAGCGTGGCACAGAAGGAGTTTACACAGATTTTTCCGCAGCCGGGCTGGGTGGAGCACAATCCGATGGAGATCTGGTCTTCCCAGCTGTCCGTAACCATGGAGGCGATGGGAAAAATAGGAGCGCATTACAGCGACATCGCCGCCATCGGCATCACCAATCAGCGTGAGACTACCATCGTATGGGATAAGGAGACCGGAGAACCGGTTTACAACGCTATCGTATGGCAGTGCCGCAGGACGGCGGACCGGATCGAGGAACTGAAAAAAGAGGAGCTTGCGGACCGGATTCGGGAAAAGACCGGCCTCATTCCGGATGCCTATTTTTCGGGAAGCAAGATCGAATGGATTTTAAATCATGTGGAAGGCGCCAGGGAACGGGCGGAGCGTGGAGAACTGCTGTTTGGAACCGTGGATACGTGGCTGATCTGGAATCTGACCAAGGGCTGCATTCATGTGACCGACTATACGAATGCATCGAGAACCATGCTGTTTGACATCCACAGAAGGTGCTGGGACGATGAGATTCTGGAGTATTTCGGAATTCCGAAGTGCATGCTTCCGGATGTAAAGCCCTCCAGCTGTGTTTATGGCTACACGTCCTCCGACGTGATGGGCGGAAAGATTCCGATTGCCGGTGCGGCAGGGGATCAGCAGGCGGCGCTGTTCGGCCAGTGCTGCTTCGACGAGGGCGAAGTGAAGAATACATATGGAACCGGCTGTTTCCTGCTCATGAATACAGGGGAAAAAGCGGTTCTCTCCCGGAATGGACTGCTGACGACCATAGCGGCCAGTGAGGGAAATGAGGTGCGTTACGCGCTGGAGGGCAGTGTCTTCGTGGCTGGAGCTGCGGTTCAGTGGCTGAGAGACGAGATGCGAATGGTGAGAAGCGCGCCGCAGACGGAGGAGTACTGCGCCGCGGTACCGGATACGGGCGGCGTCTATGTGGTTCCTGCCTTTGCAGGTCTGGGGGCGCCTTACTGGGATCAGTATGCCAGAGGAACTATTGTAGGGGTGACCCGCGGTACCAGCAAGGAACAGTTTATCCGTGCCACCGTGGAATCCATGGCGTATCAGGTGTATGACTTAATCGAGGCCATGCAGCAGGATTCCGGAATCTGCTTAAGGCAGCTTCGGGTAGACGGCGGCGCCTGTGCCAATAACTTCCTGATGCAGTTCCAGGCAGATCTTTTGAATACTGCCATTATCCGACCCGACTGTATCGAGACCACCGCGCTGGGAGCCGCCTATCTGGCGGGACTGGCCGTGGGCTACTGGAAGGACAAGGAAGAGATCCGAAAGAACTGGAAGGTGTCCAGGGCCTTTGAGAGCAGTATGGAAGAGGATCAGCGCAGCCGGCTCGTAAAGGGATGGAAGCGGGCGGTGAAGTGTGCCCTGTGCTGGGCAGAGGAAGAGTAAACGCGTTCGGTGAAACTCAGAATATTTATACTTGACACCGGTCACTGTGTGTGATAGCATGAAACTAAATATGAAACCTTGAGACGACAGAGTAAGGTAGATAGACGGAGGTAATCCGTTTGTTTCCCTTACTCTTTTTGCGTAGAAGGAAAGCGCTCTTATTCCCCAAAACGCTTCGTTTCACAGGAACGAGAGGATCAATCAGGAGGAATGAAAATGGAAAGTTTGAATTACGATGCGGTCATTATTGGCGGCGGGGTAACCGGATGTGCGGTAGCCAGGGAACTGTCCCGCTATGAGCTGTCGGTCTGTGTACTGGAAAAGGAAGAGGATGTGTGCTCGGGAACATCGAAAGCCAACAGCGCCATCGCCCATGCCGGGCATGATGCCACACCAGGCTCCTTAAAGGCGAAATTCAATGTACAGGGAAGCCAGATGATGGAGCCGCTCTCGAAGGAACTGGATTTTGATTATGTGAGAAACGGTTCTCTCGTTCTCTGCTTTTCTGAGGACGATCTTCCGGCGCTGGAAGAACTCCTGGAAAAAGGGAAGCGCAATGGGGTCCAGGGGCTGGAGATAATCTCCGGAGATGAAGTCAGGAAGATGGAGCCGAACGTAACGGATACCGTGGTGGCAGCCCTCCACGCGCCGACCGGCGGAATTGTCTGCCCCTTTGGCCTTACCATCGCTCTGGCGGAAAATGCGGTGGACAACGGAGTGGAATTTAAGTTCCTGACTGAAGTAAATGAGATTAAAAAAGACGGAGAAGGCTACATTCTGGAGACAGGAAAGGGAGCCATAACAGCGAAATATATTATCAATGCCGCAGGCGTTTACGCGGACCGCTTCCACAACATGGTCAGCAGCAGTAAAATACATATCACCCCGCGGAAAGGCGATTACTGCCTGCTGGATAAGGAGGCAGGCGGCCATGTAAGCCATACCATTTTCCAGCTCCCGGGAAAGCTGGGAAAGGGCGTTCTGGTGACGCCGACCGTTCACGGAAATTTGCTGACCGGGCCGACAGCCGTGGATATTGAGGATAAGGAAGGCAATGCCACGACGGCTGAGGAACTGGCATTTGTCACAGAGAAGTCTTCCATCGGCGTGAAAAATGTTCCGTTCCGTCAGGTCATCACATCGTTTTCCGGTCTCCGGGCCCATGAGGACGGCGATGATTTTATCATCGGAGAGGCGGAGGATGCACCGGGATTTTTCGATGCGGCAGGCATCGAGTCCCCAGGTCTTACCAGCGCGCCGGCCATCGGCGTCTATTTGGCAGAGCTTGTAGCCGGAAAGGCGGGAGCAGCTCAGAAGAAGGACTGGAAGCGGGAACGCCGGGGGATTGTCCGGCCGGAGAAGATGAGTGTGGAAGAGAGGGCCGAGCTGATCCGGCAGAGACCGGAGTACGGCACGATTATCTGCCGCTGTGAAGGCGTCAGCGAAGGTGAGATTATCGATTCCATCAGAAGAACATTGGGAGCCGTGTCTCTGGATGGGGTGAAGCGCAGGGTCAGACAGGGCATGGGAAGATGCCAGGCTGGCTTCTGCACGCCGAGGACCATGGAGATCCTGTCCCGGGAACTTGGAATCACAATGGAAGAAGTCTGCAAAAATGCGCCCGGATCCAATATGCTGACCGGTCAGAAATAAGGGGGAGAATGATATGACACAACATGATATCGTAATCATCGGAGGCGGCCCTGCCGGGCTGGCGGCAGCGGTGGCTGCAAAACGGGCAGGAGCGGAAGATATCCTGATTCTGGAAAGAGACAGCTGCCTTGGCGGCATCTTAAATCAGTGTATCCACAACGGATTCGGACTTCATACGTTCAAGGAAGAGCTGACAGGCCCGGAATACGCAGCACGCTATATAGACATGGTGGAAGAGGAAAAGATTCCCTATAAATTAAATACCATGGTCATTGATATCAATCAGGAGAAAGAGATCACCGTCATCAACCGGGAGGACGGATTACAGGTAATCAGGGCAAAGGCCATCATTCTGGCCATGGGCTGCCGGGAACGTCCCCGCGGCGCCTTAAATATTCCGGGTTACCGTCCGGCCGGAATCTATTCGGCAGGTACGGCGCAGCGCCTTATGAACATCGAGGGCTTCAGCGTGGGCCGTGAGGTCGTGATCCTGGGTTCCGGCGACATCGGACTTATCATGGCGAGAAGAATGACGCTGGAAGGCGCAAAGGTGAAGGTCGTTGCCGAGCTGATGCCTTATTCCGGCGGATTGAAGAGAAATATTGTCCAGTGTCTCGACGACTACGGCATACCGCTGAAGCTCAGCCATACCGTGATCGATATTCAGGGAAAAGAACGGGTTACCGGAATTACTCTGGCCAGGGTAGACGAAAACCGGAAACCGATTCCGGGGACAGAGGAACATTACAGCTGTGATACCCTCCTTCTTTCCGTAGGTCTGATTCCGGAGAACGAACTGACAAAGGGGATCGGAGCATCCATGAACCGTGTAACCCAGGGACCGAATGTCAACGATCAGCTGGAGACCGATACCAGCGGAGTGTTTGCCTGCGGCAATGTTCTCCACGTCCATGACCTGGTAGATTACGTTTCCGAGGAGGCCACGCTGGCCGGCGCCAATGCCGCTGCATACGTGGGGGCGGAAAGCGAAAAAGAGGCAGGCCGCATCGTCGCTTTAAAGGCGGAGAACGGCGTCCGTTATACGGTCCCCCAGGCAATCGATATCGATCATATGAAGGATAAGGTGACAGTGAGATTCCGTGTGGCCGACGTCTATAAGGACCGCTTCATCAGCGTCTATTACGACGGCGTGCGTGTGTCTAAAAAGAAGAAAAAAGTCCTTGCACCGGGTGAGATGGAGCAGGTCGTGTTAAAGAAAGAAAGCTTTTCCAGCTGCCCCGACTTAAAAAATATTGTGATTTGTACGGAGGTGGAGTAAAATGGAGGTTAGAGAGTTAATCTGTATCGGCTGTCCGCTTGGCTGTCCCCTGACGGTCCGTCTGGAAGGCGGTGAAGTGGAGGTCTCCGGCAATACCTGTGCGAGAGGTGCCGATTACGCGAAGAAGGAAGTGTTAAGCCCTACCAGAATTGTTACATCTTCCGTTCATGTGTCTGGAGGAACCATCGAGATGGTTTCTGTAAAGACGGAGCACGATATACCGAAGGGCAAGATCTTCGAATGCATGGATGAGATACGCAAAGTGACGATACCGGCTCCGGTGAAGATCGGAGATGTGGTAATACCGGACTGCGCGGGTACGGGTGTCTCCATTGTAGCGACGAAGAATGTAGAGCTGGCTTAACAGACTTTATGTAAGAAAGGAATCAGAAGACGTATGAGATGGAATATCAACAGATTTTTTAATCCGGAGAACCGGTTCTGGGCATTTATGGAAAGGGTAACGGATATCTGTGTTCTCAGCTTCTTCTGGTTCCTTTTCAGCATCCCGGCAGTGACCGTGGGGGCGGCGACTACCGCTCTGTTTCAGTATACGCTCCGGCTGACGGCAGACGAGGAGGGATACGTCTGGAAGACCTTCCGGGAAGGGTTTAAGAAGAATTTCGTCCAGGCCACCATTCTCTGGATCGGTGCAGTCCTGGCAGGCGCGTTTTTGGTGTTTGATCTGTGGTGCTGTCAGTTTCTGGCTCCGCTGGGGGCGATTCGTTTCATCGCGTTTTTCCTGCTGACAGGCGCAATTTTTGTCTATTTATTAACAATAATTTATCTCTTTCCGCTTCTTGCTTTCTTTCATGTCGGTACCTTGAAAGTGATAAGGGATTCCTTTGTCATGTCTGTCGGAAATCTTCACGTTTCCATAACAATCCTTGTAATATATGGAATTACAGCAGTTATTACGTATTTCTTCCCCATGCTTTTTATGTTTTGGTTCGCACTGGGAAGTTATGTGGCTTCCTTTTTCTATCGTTCTATTTTTTATAAATACATGAAAGATGAGGAAGAGTAACTGGTAATAATTGTTAAAAAAAGTCAATTTTTATGAAAAGGAAATAAAAAGAGAAAAGAAAAAATAAAAAAATTATACAAAATAGATAAATAATAGCTTGCATAATGGAATAATCTGTGATACCATAGTCCTATCAGAAAAGAATATGGGTTGCTTGAGAGAGACTGAGATCGGAGCAAGTGTAGGATGCATATGAGCAATATGCTTTCGGCGCATGCACAATCTCTTTTTTATTGCAGTTTTTTCCGCCGGGAGGAGTCGTAACCTTCGGGCGGAGAGGTCTCAGAGAGCAGCGGAAGGGAGTCGTAAAGACATGAAGAAAAGGGGTATTGCATTATTAATGGTGGCTGCAATGATGGCAGGAACGCTGAGCGGATGCAGCGGCGGAGGTTCCACAGGCAAGGCGGGCGGCGGCGCGCAGACAGAAGCACAGACTGTGGCGGAGGTGGACCCGTCTCTGTATGAAGTGACGGAACCTATTACCATCAAGTGGTGGCACGCGCTGGAGGAACAGTATTCAGAGACTGTGCAGAAGGTGGTAGACGATTTCAACAAGTCACAGGATATGATTACGGTGGAAGCCGAGTATATCGGAAGCTACAAGAAATTAAATGAGGCTCTGGTAGCGGCTCATGCGGCAGGAACAGATCTTCCGGCAATTACGGTTGCCAATACTCCCTACGTCGCAGAATACGGTGCGGGCGGCCTGACAGAAGATTTGACGCCATACATTCAGGCCAGCGGCTATGACTTAAAGGACTTTGGAGACGGTATGATCTCAGCTTCCAGCTATAACGGCAAGCAGGTATCCCTTCCCTTCCTGATTTCCACACAGATCGTCTATTACAACAAGGATATGGCGGACGAACTGGGAGTCGAGATTCCTGAGAAGTGGGAAGATATGGATGCATTCCTTGAGAAGACTTCCAAGATCAACGCCGACGGAACGACTGCCGTATACGGAACCATTATGCCGGGCTGGGATCAGTGGTATTATGAGACCTTCTACTTAAATCAGGGCGTAAAGATCATCAATGATGACCAGGTAACCACAGACCTAGGCGATGAGAAGGCAGTGGAGATCGCGGCCAAGATTAAAGAGTGGTGCGATAAGGGATATACATACTGGACAGGAACCGCGGATGACGCGTCCTCCATCATGCGTCAGCACTTTATCGACGGCGAGGCATTTTCCGTTGTACATACAAGCTCCCTGTATACGAACTATTTGAGCCAATGTAATTTTGAGATTGGTATGGCATGGCTTCCGGGCGGCGAGACAAAGAACCAGGAGATCGGCGGCTGCGTGCTGTTAATCCCATCCAAGAACGATCAGGCTACGAAGAATGCGGCATGGCAGTTTATGCAGTACTTATGCAGCAAGGAAGTAAACTTAACATGGGCAAGAGGAACCGGATATATTCCGACCAGAAAGTCCGTGCTCACAACCGATGAAGGAAAGGCATTCCTGGAAGAGAAACCGGCGTTCCAGTGTATTTTCGATAATCTGGACTTAATTCAGCCGAGAATTCAGCATAAGGCATGGTCTCAGATGGCCAACATCTGGAAGAACGACATGGCACAGCTCATGCTGGAAGGCGGAGACACGCAGAAATCCATGGAAAAGATGGCCGAAGAAATTGATGACGTGTTGGGAGATTCCTGATGCAGTAAGGCGGGGGTAACATATGAAAGAGAAAAAACGTATGAATCCAAGAAAAGTATCCGCGATGAAGGATTTTGCCTGTGTGCTTCCGGTGCTGATATTCCTGGCGGTATTTACTTATTATCCGATCGCGGAGCTGTTCCGGATCAGTTTTACGGACTGGAACATGTTAAATGATACGTGGCACTATGTGGGATTTAAAAACTGGAAGTGGCTGTTTGGAGGCTCCGGTACCAAATATCTCTGGAACTCCTTAAAGGTAACGATTCTCTATTCGGCCGGCGAAATCTTCATCACGCTGGTAGGGGGTATGATCTTTGCCCTGATCTTTAACCGGATGACGAAGGGATTCTCCGCCATGAGAGCCATTGTTTTCATGCCGAAATATGTGGCTATGTCCTCAGCGGCCGTTGTGTTCCTGTGGATTTTAAATACGGACGGCGGTATTTTAAATTACCTCCTGTCTCTGGTTGGAATCAGTAAGGTAGACTGGCTGGGAAACCGCCACACCGCTTTGATCTCGGTCCTGATGCTGACCGGGTGGCGGTGCGTGGGTTATGGAATGATGGTGTATTTGTCCGCCATGATGGGTATCTCCACGGACTATTATGAAGCCGCCTCCTTAGACGGAGCCAACGCGGTACAGCGGTTCTTTAAGATTACGATACCGATGCTGTCGCCGACCACACTGTTTTTATTTGTCACCACCTTCCTTTCTTCCATGAAGGTGTTCCAGTCCGTAGATATCTTAACGCAGGGCGGTCCGTACCGTTCGACCGAAGTGTTTGTGTATAACATTTACCGTTATGCAATGGAAGACTTCCGAATGGACCGCGCTTCCACAGTGGCTATCTTCTTCTTCCTGCTTCTGCTGGTGGTGACGGTGGCTACCATGAAGGTATCTAACGGCAATGTGACGTACGATTCATAGGGGGGAACAACATGGAGAAACATACAATGAAGGACGGACGGGATATTAACCGTTCCGCCAGAAGAAAAAAGGCGACGATTACGGCGGTTCAGTGGGTTCTCGCGATTATCGTCCTGATCATCATCGTGTTCCCGATCTACTGGATGCTGGTGTCTTCCGTGAAATCCCAGGAGGAGATCCTGCTTCCGGTGCCGACCTTATGGCCGAAGGAATTCCACTTCGAGAACTATATCAATGTGTTAAGAAAAGGCAATTTCGCCAGATATTATTTTAATACGGCAGTCATGACGGCAGGGATCCTGATCGGTCAGGTTGTAACCGGTATCTTTGCGGGCTATGGATTTTCCAAGGGCAGATTTAAAGGCCAGAACTTCTGCTTTATCATCGTTTTGGGCGCCCTGATGATTCCGCTTCAGGTTACGTTTATTCCGATCTATATCATGATGGCAAACTGGGGAATGTCAGATACCTTCTTAGGCCTGATTCTTCCGGAAGCGGTGTCGCCGTATTACATATTCATGCTGCGCCAGACCTTTATGGCTATTGATGACAGCTATATCGAGGCCGCGCGGATCGACGGGCTGGGCCGCGTGGGCATTATCACGAAGATCCTGGCGCCCATGTGCCGCTCCACGTTATTTACGGTGACGTTAGTAACCTTTACCAATGGCTGGAACGCTTACTTCTGGCCGAAGATCATAGCCAAGGGCGAGAAACGCCGCGTGCTTACAGTCGGACTTGCCTACTTAAAGAATACCTTTGCCGGCGCTGAATCCATGAACAACCATGAGATTATGGCCGGCGCGGTGATGGCGGTTGTACCTGTCATCATCCTGTTCTTCATTTTCCAGAAATACATGCTGACCGGATATTCGAAGGCAGCAATGAAATAAGAAACCGGGGGAGCAACATGAAAATATACGCACACAGAGGTTACAGCGGAAGGTATCCGGAAAATACCATGCTCGCGTTTCAGAAGGCGGCGGAAACCGGCTGTGACGGGATGGAACTGGATGTACAGCTGACAAAGGATGGAACCGTGGTGGTGATCCACGATGAAGCGGTTGACCGGACGACGGATGGAACGGGCCTGGTGAAGGATTATACCTTTGAGGAGTTAAGAAAACTGGATGCGGGTACGATTAAGGGGGGCAGATATGGCTTCTGCCCCATTCCCTCTTTTGAGGAATACTGTGAATGGGCCGGCCAGTACGGATTTGTGACGAATGTGGAGATCAAAACGGGAGTGTATTATTACGAGGACATCGAGGAAAAGACCCTGGAGCTCATAAGGAAGTATCATTTGGAGGACCGGGTAATGTTCTCTTCCTTTAACCACCTGTCGCTGGAGCGGATGAAGGAGCTGGCGCCGGATATTCCCCGGGGAGCCCTGCTGGAGCATGCGGGCCTGGGAAATGCGGGATACTACTGCAGCCGTTTCGGTTATGACTTTTACCATCCGGGAATCAAGGGACTTACAGAAAATACCGTAAAAAACTGCAGAGACCATGGAATCGGGGTGAATGTCTGGACGATCAACGACATGGAAAGCCTGGAGAACACTTATGAATGGGGCTGCAGCGGGATTTTTACGAATTATCCGGAGATCTGCAGGAGCTGGGTTGAAAAAAAAGGCTGACCGGAGAGACAAAAAAGTGCCGGAAAGGAACTTTATATGGAACGCGGTGCGGAAACATACGGCTTTTTGTGCAGGCAATTTTCACAGAAATGACAAAAATTCGGATTCTTACTTGACTCTGTGGAGAAGGATTGCTAAAGTATAAGAAGTTGGGAAAAATTTTCCGGCCGTCTTCGGTTGCGCCGCGGACGCGGTTTCGCCGTGTACGGGAAAACCGTGGTTCATGTAAGGGAGGAAGTACGTTGAAGTTACTGACATATGAAGTTGACAGAAGAAAAGATATCGGGGTCATGAGCAGGGATGAGATGTGGGTATACCCGCTTCGGGCATTCGGCATGGAATATACGAGCATGATGGAGGTAGTAAAGGGATTCAGCCAGTCGGAAAAGGATTTGCTGGAGCACGTATCCGGATTGGAGCCGTACGGTGTCACAGGGGCGGCCATGCGTTCCGAGGTAAAGATTCTGGCTCCGATCGAAGCGCCGGAACAGGATATCATTTGTCTTGGGCTTAACTATATGGAGCATGCGGAGGAGTCCGCCAGATTTAAGAAGGAAGCGTTTGACGGAGTACGGAAGGAAGCAGTTTATTTTTCCAAAAGGGTAAACAGGACGGTTGATCCGGACGGAGAGATTTCCGCTCACAGCGATATCGTGGACAGCCTCGATTATGAGGCGGAGTTGGGCGTGATCATCGGAAAAGAGGCTTACCGGGTTCCGAAGGAGCAGGTAAAGGATCACATCTTTGGCTATACCATTATTAACGACGTGAGCGCGCGCAATGTGCAGAATGCCCATAAGCAGTGGTACTTTGGAAAGAGTCTGGACGGATTTACGCCGATGGGACCGTGTATTTTAACTGCGGACAGTGTGGAATACCCGCCGAAGTTTCCGATCCGCTCTCTCGTAAACGGTGAGGTGCGGCAGGAGAGTAATACCGGACGGATGATTTTTGATATCGATCATATTGTGAGCGAGCTGTCCATGGGAATGACGCTGAAGGCAGGAACCATCATATCTACAGGAACTCCTTCCGGAGTCGGAATGGGCTTTACGCCGCCGAAGTTTTTAAAAGCAGGCGATGTGGTGGAATGCGTGATCGAGGGGATCGGTTCCATTAAGAATACGGTTTCTGAATAAAAGAACAGAATAAAAAACCTTTGAGAGAAAGAGTAAGGAATAAAAGCGAACAGTATTCGTTTTATTTCCCTGCTCTTTTTTTGCCGTTTGCGGCAGTAAGGGAAGTTTTTAGTATAAATGGGAACAGGGGGCAAAAAAATGCAGGGATATTTAGCCGGGGTAAGTGAGGGCACCAGAGTGCTGCTGATTCTGTCAGTGATTCTGTTTGCCGGATTTATTATGACGAGGCTGACCAATACGCTGAACCTGCCAAAGGTAAGCGGTTATATTATGGCCGGAATTTTGATCGGGCCGTGCGGATTAAACCTGATCCCCGTGGATATCATCGGCCACATGGGATTTGTCAGCGATCTGGCACTGGCGTTTATCGCGTTTGGAGTTGGAAAGTTTTTTAAGAAGGAAGTACTGTTAAAGACGGGAAGCCGGATTATCATTATTACACTCTTTGAGGCCCTGCTGGCCGGCGTGCTGGTAACGCTGTTCTGTGTGGGGGTTTTTCGTATGGAGTGGAATTTTGCACTGATTCTGGGAGCGATCGCAACGGCTACAGCGCCGGCCAGTACGATGATGACGATCAACCAGTATAAGGCCAAGGGAGAGTTTGTCAATACGCTGCTGCAGATCGTGGCGCTGGATGACGTGGTGTGCCTTCTGGCATTCAGTATTGTGGCGGGGATCGCCGGACGGACGGGTGAGGAAGAGGTGACCATGTCCACGCTCCTGATGCCGGTGGTTTATAATATTCTGGCTCTGGGGCTGGGATTTTTCTGCGGTTACTTCTTAAGCCGGCTGCTGATACCGGCCAGAAGCAAGGATAACAGGCTGATTCTGGCGATCGCCATGCTGTTGGGGATTTCAGGTATCTGCGCGTCTCTCGATATTTCACCGCTGCTGTCCTGTATGATCTTCGGCGCAGCGTATATCAATCTTACCAGTGATAAGAAGCTGTACCGTCAGATCAATAACTTTACACCTCCGGTAATGTCCATCTTTTTCATCGTGTCAGGCATGAATCTGGATTTAACGGCGCTTACTACGGTGGGAGCTGTGGGACTGGCCTATTTCATTGTGAGAATCATTGGAAAATATCTGGGAACGTATATCAGCTGTCTGATTACGGGAACCAGCAGGGAGATACGGAATTATATGGGCCTGGCGCTGATCCCGCAGGCAGGCGTCGCCATTGGTCTGGCCTTTCTGGGACAAAGGCTGCTTCCGGAGGAGATGGGAAAGCTGCTTTTGACGATCATTCTGTCCTCCTCCGTCCTCTATGAGATGGTGGGGCCGGTCTGCGCAAAGATGTCGCTGTTCCTTTCCGGAAGCATTACTACGGAAAAAATGAAGGAAGTGGCAAAGGAGCGGGAGGCGGAGATACATGAGGAAAACCTGATTGCCCGGGAGAATGAGGAACATGGGGAAGATGACGGAGCATGGGAGAATGAAGCACCCTGCGAGAGTGACGGCAGCTGCGGCGAAGAGGAGAATCCTGCAGCAGAGGCAGAAGAGTCGGCTGACCTGATCTGTGACAACAACAGCGGAAAAAATCATCGCGGCGGAAAAGGGCGGAAAAATGAGCTCCTGGAGCAGATTAAGGAACTGGAGGCGGGAGTGGAGGATCAGGAAGAGGACTACGACATCGAACGCGAAATCCAGCCGGAGAAAGAGAAGAATGCCAGAAAGGGGAAGGCGAGGAAGAAGAAAAAATAGTCTTTTCGGTATATTATAGAAAACAGAATCCATCTGGAGGACCGTGGTCATGAACGGATGGAAGCCTGTAAAAAAGTCCATGAAAAAAGAGCGCTTTCAGGTACAGAACCTGGAGGCGTTCTTTTTCATGGACTTTTCAGTCCTTTTCTAAGATAATACGTTTTAATAACACCCTTTAAAAAATTCCTCGTAGGATTCTGGTGCGGGAGTTTCCTCATAGGCGTCAAACAACAGGCTGATCAGCTCTTCCCACAGATTCCTGCTCACCTCTACATCCCTATAATCGTTTGTCGATATGTAATATGACTCACTCGAACTGTCTTCATCCCAATGGTAGACTGTTTCAAAACCGGCATAAATCCGATTTCCATTTCTGTCTTCCGATTCGTAGCTGTAGATATCTTTGCTGGCAAGACACGGATTGTGCCAGAAGATCTGCCCGGCGCCCATGAAATAGCTGTAACTGCTGTAAGTTGAAAGAAACAGGTAGACGTTATCCTGCTTCGGATCATATTTTAAACCGTAGAGTCCCGTATTCCGAATGATCAGCTCCGGCAGCCCATCGCCGTCATAGTCTACATAATAATAGCCGGAATCCTGTTTCAGTTCCTGCCTTAAAAATTCCTGGTCGCTTAAGGAGTCACTTCTCAAAATATACTGATACGTGTTTTCCTCATAATCCAGTGACCGGTATGCCCGGCAAAGCACCGGTTTCCGGTTGGTTACAGCCTGATAAAATGCTTCCCGGTATTTTCTGTCCATTTCTAAATCAAACAGAGATGTATCGATGGGATACTGCCTTACATGAAAGTCAATTGCCCGGATTTGATCGGAGGCAGCCTTGATCAGCTCCTTGGAATTAAGAGAATCGCCCGGAGACGGTTCTTCCTTCTGATACCAGGTGTTCTCATATTCTTCCCACCGCTGGTAGTAATCCTGAGAGTCATCTTCGTGATCCTCATAGGGCCAGTAGCCGGCTTTTTGAATATACATGCGTTCCATACTGTTGTCCCATTTGAGAAGCGTATACGCGGTGCCCAGGCCATCTGCGCGCCCATAGAGATACGTATACTGGGCAGTCATGATCTCGTAAATGCCGTCACCGTCCGTATCTACAGGCTTAAAGAGATAGAAACAGGGATCGGTGTTCAGCCAGTCAGTTTCATTATTTTCTCTGCCTTCATCGGTGAGGTTTCCTTCTGCGTCAAAGTATGGATTTCCCTCCGGGCCTTTGCGTGTGAAGACAGTGTAAAAACCGGCAGAGCCGTTTTGCACGGTATGGGTATATCCCTCTGAGAGATGAAGCGAAAAATACGTATCGAAATAGCCGTTTCCATCCGGATCCGGGCTGCCGAACAGTTTAGACGGACCGCCGTCAGTCAGGCGGTAGATAGCGCTCTCATAGGCGCCGGCGCCTCCGGTGATGCCGGTTAAATGCTGCATCAGGAGTTCATCCCGGCCGTCTCCGTCAATATCCGCCAGATACCATTCATCATCGTAGGAACCGCCGCACAAAACCGTGCAGGAGGTGTTGTCTTCTCCGATAATGACAAGGACAGGAATTCCATATAGTGGGCTATTGCAGAACATAGCCCGGTAACAGACAAGGGTGAGTTCCGCTCCGTCAGCTGTGTACGTCTTTTCGATCAGAGCAGCTCTTATGTAAGGTACGGCAGAATGATCGTATCCCAGTGCATCAGCAGCCAGGAATTTGAATTGATCGTACCCCGGGAGTTCTTCCGGCAGCTCCTTCTGGAAAGCGGAATTCTCAAGAGGAACCGGAAGCGTCTGCGTCGATACCATTTTTAAGATCAGGTTAAGGCCGGGGCAGACCACGATATAACTTTCCGAGCCGGGGCGTTTGTAATATTCAGCATCTGAGGGGATATCCCACGTAAAGTCAGATGTCTTTAAGTCTTCCCACCAGTCCGGATTAACCTGTTCCGGAAGAATTTTCTTCATGTCCTTTGTCCAGAGCGGCAGATCGCCTGCAGCTACTGTAAAGGCGGCCCGGATATTATAGTCTGAAGGACCTGGAACCCGTCCTTTGGAGTTATCCTGATAAATAATGTGATACGCCGTATCGATGATCTCAGAAGGCATATCAAGATATCTGTCCAGGAAATCCAGCTTTCCGTCTCTGTCTTCGAAAACAGTACTTTTTGTATCCGTGGTGTAATCCGGAAGAGGAAGACTGCCTCTGGTATTGTCTGGCGGTACCCGGCTGTTCGAATAGCTGTCAAAGTCATCCGGGCGACCTGGCCCTTTATGATTCTCTGCCGTGCAGTACAGAAGAAGGAGGAATAAAAACAGCAGGAGTAAAAACAGCGGGAGTAAAATCAGAATGTAACGTTTTTTACCGAAAAATGCGTGGATGCCGGGGGACTTTGGATTTCTTTTGTTATTCTGTTTCTGCATTGGCGGCCCCTTTTGCCTTTCTCTAAAAGTAGATGTAAAATCGTGAGGTTACCGTTAACTCAAACAATGGTTCCGTATACTTCTATTGTAGCATGGCGTTGTGGTTATCGCCATGATATTTCCGGAGAATATCATTACTTCTGCAGACGTTCCCGAAGGCACAAAAATACTCCTTATTGAAAAGAATCGCAACAGCCAAATTCCTTCCAATAAGGAGTTATTTTCAAAGATACTGTTTATTCTGCTGTCTGTACAGCGTAACATCCAGTTCCTTTTCGTATTAAAAATTAATAATTCTCAACTTTTCTTTCAAAATAAGCCTTCGGGTGTGCACATGTCGGGCAGATTTCAGGAGCTTCCGGTCCCTCATGAACGTATCCGCAGTTGCGGCACTTCCAGCCAAGAGGAGCGTCACCCTTAAAGGTCTTGTCATTCTTTAAGCTGTCAAGAAGCTTTAAGTAACGTTTCTCATGAGCGGCCTCTACTTTTCCAACATACTCGAACTTGATGGCTAACTCTTCGAAACCTTCTTCTCTGGCTTCCTCGGCCATTCTCTTGTACATATCAGTCCACTCGTAGTTCTCGCCTTCCGCTGCATCTGCAAGGTTCTCTTCCACACTGCCGATACCGTGGAATTCCTTGAACCACATTTTCGCATGCTCTTTTTCCTGATCTGCTGTCTCTAAGTATAAAGCAGCCATCTGCTCATATCCGGCTTTTTTTGCTACGGAAGCATAATAAGTATATTTATTTCTTGCCTGAGACTCGCCTGCAAAAGCGTCCATTAAGTTCTTTTCTGTTTTTGTTCCTGCATATTTAGACATGTGATAAACCCTCCTGATTATTATTTTCTTTAGTGTGCATCGTTTCAACGATAGCTTCTGACGTCACCAAATGGTTTTCCTGCGGTTCTTTCAGTGAAAAACCAGGGAACGGTATAATCATGTTATGCCGTCCCCTGAAGATGGTGAAGTGAATATTATGAATTAGCCAAAGTATCTGTCAAGCAGACCCTTGAATGCTTTGCCGTGGCGAGCTTCGTCTCTTGCCATCTCATGTACGGTATCATGAATTGCATCAAGATTTAACTCTTTTGCACGTTTTGCTAAGTCAACCTTACCTGCGGTAGCGCCGTTCTCAGCAGCAACTCTTAATTCAAGGTTCTTCTTTGTGCTTGCAGTTACGCACTCGCCAAGTAATTCAGCGAATCTGGAAGCGTGATCAGCTTCTTCGAAAGCTGCCTGCTTGTAGTACATGCCAATCTCCGGATAGCCTTCTCTGAAAGCGACTCTGGACATAGCTAAGTACATACCAACCTCGGAACATTCTCCTTCGAAGTTTGCTCTTAAGTCTTTGATGATATCTTCACGAACGCCCTGAGCTACTCCTAATTCGTGCTCAGCTGCCCATGTCATATCCTCTTCCTGTAATTTGAACTTCTCAGCCGGTACCTTACATACTGGACAAAATTCCGGAGCTGTCTCTCCTTCGTGAACATAACCGCATACTGTACAAACCCATTTCTTCATAATTCATGTCTCCTTTTCTTTTTTATATATTTGTATTTTTTAAACTTGTTTTGTTGTAATCAATAACAGTAATGATTACTGATATTAATTTAGCACATCTTTCTGTTCCTGTCAATACTTATTGCAAATTTTTTTCTAAACAATTTTTACAGGTACCGTAGAAATAGATGGTATGGCTGTCAACATGGCCGTCCGCATATTCCTGAGCCAGTTGGTTAATGTTATCCAGGGTTTTCAAAGGCAGGTCGAAGACCTGGCCGCAGTCCCTGCAAACAAAATGATAGTGCGGTGAAGTGTCTGCATCAAAATGATCTGCCCCATCTCCACATGTTAGCTTCTGAATTTCCCCCAACTCCACCAACAGATTTAAATTGCGGTAGACAGTCCCAAGGCTGATGTTTGGATATTCTTCGCGGATCGATGTGTATAGGGCGTCGGCAGTCGGATGGTCATGTCTGGCCATCAAACAAGATTTGATGGATTCCCGCTGACGGCTATACTTCAATGTCTTCATAGCAGCTCCTTTGCATTAAAATAGTAATGATACTGATAATGGTTACTATTTAATAATACACCACCAAAAGATGATTGTCAATGCCGTGAAGACCAAAAATGCAGGTAAATACGCGGTTTTTTCTATATTAGTATCGTTTTATATGTTTTCTCTGGCGATCCGGATGAATTCTTCCGTAGCCTGAGACAGATAGCGGCCTTTGTGGTAACCAAAAGCCAGAATCCCGTGGGTGCGCCCTTTGGGCAGGGAATAGAAATTAAGTCCCTTTTTGTTCCTGGGCATCTCGGTTATGAGTCCGGTCCCTGAGATAAACATCTTTGGATAAAAGGTGATTCCCATTCCTTTGGAGGCCAGGGCCAGTACCGTTTCTATATTTTCCGTCTCCAGAATGATAGAAGGCGTAATCTGGGCATCTTCAAAAATTTCATCGGCAATCGTCCGAACGCGGTTTCCTTTATTAATAAGAAGATACGGGCAATCCTTCAAAAGACGCACATCCGCATTCTCTTCCAGCTGACTCTTTACTTCCTCCTGCCGGCCGGGGAAAAAGCGGTCCAGGATCTGATCTGGTACAATGAGCAGAATCTCTTCTTCACAGATGGTGACGGTCTCCACATTTTCCGCTTTAAATGGAAGCAGGTCAATGATTAAGTCGATGTCGCCGCGGATCAGGGAAGTGCTTAACTCGGATGAATTGCCCTCTACCAGGTGAAGCTCAATGTTCGGAAATTTTTCGCGATAGACCGGCAGAATCGCAGGAAGGAGGAAACGTCCCCGTGTGTGGGACACTCCGATGGATATCTGGCCGGTGGTAAAATCCTTGATGTCTGCCAGCTGCCGGTAGGTCTCGTCCTTTAATTCCAGAAGCTGCTTGGCACGCTGCTTCAGCGCTCTTCCGGCATAGGTAAGTGTCAGCGGTGTCGTCCGGTTAAACAGCTGGACGTCAAACTCTTTTTCCAGATTGGAAATATGATTGCTTAATGACTGCTGGGATATATAGAGGCGTTTTGCTGCCCGGGTGATGTTGAGCTCCTCGGCGGCGGCCAGAAAATATTCCAGATTCAGAAAGTTGATCATAAGCACTCCTTCAGCCTGGGGATATACGGAAGCAGACGGTCCAGGGAACCGTTTACAATCAGCTCCTCCGGAAAGCCGGTCTCGTCGATGAGCTCCCAGGCAAGTTTATGATTTCCCACGTCAGCCTCAATGTGGGCGTCACTGTCGATGATGACAGATGCCTTGTACTGTTTACATAATTCCAGCATAACCCGGTAGTTTTCTTTCGCATGAATCCGCGTGCTCGCCGGATGCAGCGAACTGCTGTTGAGCTCCAGCAGCGTGTGATGTTCCGCGGCAGCGGCTACGACGGTTTCGTAATCGACAGGAAAACGACCGTCATCCGGGTGGCCGATAATTTTGACATAAGGGTTTTTGATGGCCCCTAAATAGGCATTGGTATTTTCCGTAACGGATCCGCATTTGTAACAGGGCTCGTGAATGCTGGCAATGGTGTAGTCGAGACGTTCCAGAATTCCTTCCCTTAAATCAATGCGTCCCGTGTAATCCAGAATGTTAAGTTCTGACCCCATCAGTATCTTTACGCCGAACAGGGTGCGCGGTATGACTTTAAAATTGATAAAGTAAAATTCGTGACAGGTGCCAGGCATCTTTGGTGCGTGGTCCGTCGATCCGAACAGCGTGAGCCCTTTCTCCGAAGCGGACCGCGCCATCTCGTAAAGCGTGTTGTAAGCATGGCCGCTTGCGGTGGTATGGGTGTGTAAATCCATAATATCTTTCATAAATAAGCACATGGAGGCCAGCGTTGCGATGAGCAGAATAAAAATCTCACGGTTCCCGCCAGGGCCTCTTCTCCTTTTTATTATACAATTTGTGTCAGCCTGAAGTGTAATCGTTCTAATTACAAATATACCATATTTTGGATAAAAGTAAACAGATTTGTCACTGAAAAGACCGTGTGTTACAGAGAGTTTTTGTGCTGAAAATTGATATTTTAGAGAAAAAATATTTCATTAAGACATTTGTCCTTTTATAAATCGATTTTTATGGAGTATAATACCAGTAACAGATCAATACTAATAGAGTTGTAAAAGGAGAATGATACAATATGGAAAAATATCGCAGAATTTTTACCATCGTGCTGGACTCCCTGGGGATCGGAGCGATGGATAATGCGGCGGACTATGGTGACGTGGGGACGGATACGCTGGGACATATCGATGAGAGGATGGAGAGTTTTCATATACCGAATCTGGCGAGAATGGGAATTGCGAATCTGCACCCGTTAACCCATGTACAGCCGGCCGAAAAGCCTCTTGCTTATTATACAGAGCTGAATGAAGCCAGTACCGGCAAGGATACCATGACCGGGCACTGGGAGATGATGGGACTTCATATTACAAAACCGTTTCAGACATTTACAGAGCACGGATTTCCGAAGGAACTGATCGAAGAACTGGAGAGACGTACGGGACATAAGATCGTGGGCAACAAATCGGCCAGCGGGACAGAGATTTTGGAGGAGTACGGCGAACACGAGATTGCGACCGGCGACATGATTGTCTACACTTCTGCTGATTCCGTGCTTCAGATCTGCGGAAATGAAGAGACATTTGGACTCGATGAGTTGTACCGGTGCTGTGAGATTGCCCGGGAGCTGACAATGAAAGATGAGTGGAAGGTAGGTCGTGTGATTGCAAGGCCGTATGTAGGCAGAAAGAAAGGGGAGTTCAAACGGACCTCTAACCGCCATGATTATGCGTTAAAGCCTTACGGAGAAACCGCTCTGGATGCCTTAAAGGCAGCAGGCTATGATGTGATAAGCATTGGCAAGATTAAAGATATATTTGACGGCGAGGGGATTACGGAGGCTTATAAGTCGAAGAGCAGCGTCCATGGTATGGAGCAGACCATCGAAGTCATGGATAAGGATTTTCACGGGCTGTGCTTTGTAAACCTGGTGGATTTCGATGCGCTGTGGGGACATCGCCGTGACCCGATTGGTTACGGGAAAGAGATTGAGCGGTTTGACGAGAAGCTGGGAATCGTTCTGAGTAAGTTAAAAGAGAATGATTTGCTGATTTTAACGGCTGACCATGGAAACGATCCAACGTATACGGGGACGGACCATACGAAAGAGAAAGTGCCGTTTCTGGCGTATTCGCCATCCATGAGTGGGGGCGGAAGAATCCCCTCAGAAGATACTTTTGCTGTAATTGGAGCTACGATCGCGGATAATTTTGGAGTTACAATGCCGAAAGGAACAATTGGAAAATCGATGCTTAATGAATTAAAATAAGAGGTTACACGATGATTGTGTAACCAGGTGTAAGAACAAAACTGAATGAATGATGTAAAATGTGCGCCGGAAATGCTTAAGGAGACTGTGATCTCCCGGTATTTCCGGCGTTTTTTGCGTTTGCGGACCTCGGTTTAAAACTATTTTTATGATTACGGTCACACATTACAAACAATTTTAATTAATTTTCAAAAAAACTCAAAATGTAACCAATTTGTAACCGATATGGTATATACTGGTTACAGACACTGGGTGAAACTATATTTTTTTGAAGAAAATGTAATGAAAATAGATAACGTAAAGGCTCTAAACTAAGGGAGAAAGAAAAAGTTATGACGATAGCAAAGATGAGTATGAACCGCAACTCTTCCCGTTACTTCAGGATATCGGTAAATGGATTTGAGAATGGTTGTTTGAGCGGTATCATTTATCATGAAGGAGCAGCACCGGGGATCCGGTTCAGGAATTTCCTGGAGATGATGCTTCACATGAACCGGATATTTGATGAATTGGCATATCCGAAGAGAACGATGGATTACCGGAAGTTTGGCGGAACGAAGTTACCCAGACCACCCGTCCAGGAATATGATCAGCTGGAAAACGGTACTCTGGCCACATTTAATCTTAATGTAAAGTTCAGATACAATGCAAGCTGGCAGGGAGAGATCTTCTGGCTGGAAGGACAGGAAAAACAGGAATTTGAGAGCTTTCTGCAGATGACCTACTGGATTGAGCGGGTATTAAACGGACCGGTCGAACGACAGCAGTTACAAAAGAGCTCCAATATCTGCCAGATCGCGGTAGATTCTTTCGAAGGCGGATTGCTGACAGGAAGCGTTCAGAACGCATTTCTCAATTATCTGGAAGATTTTACGGGAACCATAGCCCTGGCCGATGCCATGGGGCACTTTATCGGACTTGGAAGTCTGAAGGAGGACGATTCCGGAGGACAGGGCGATGATATCAGGATCATACCGGATAAGATGTGGTCCGTATACCGGGAAGGCGGGAAAGAAGCCACCTTTCTGATAAAAATCCTGTTCAGGGAGCATTCAACCTGGCAGGGTGTCATACGCTGGAGAGAAACCGGTGAAAAACAGGCGTTCCGAAGTTTTATGGAACTGGTTCTCCTGATGGCCTCCGCACTGGAAGGCAGTGACGGACGAATTTTATATGAAGAACGATATTTAAATAATTATAGAGAGAGTGCCCTAATGGAAGGGTAAGAGAGGGGAAACTATGAAAGGGTTAAAGAAAAAGTTTAGAAGAGGTCTGGCAGGATTTCTGTCATTTGTTCTTACAATGACTTCTTTTAACATGGTATCATGGGCGGATGTGGCGTCTGCTTTTGAGAAAGAGAATGCCACATTTGTGATGAGCGGGGAAGATTTGAGGGATTCCGCTCAGGCAGCCATTGACAATGGCGATGAATTTAATTTTGAGGATCTCGGTGTGGATACGTCCGACCGAAGCCTTGCAAAGGAATACCAGAGACTGTTTGAAACAGGTTCTGTGTTTGAGTTTGCACCGGCTTATGATATGGATGAGGAGGAATATGCAGATGGAGCAGAACTGCGTATGTTTATCCGTATCAATGGAGATCCGGAAGGATATCAGATTACAGGCGATGAGGATATCATTTTCCTGTATATCAATGATTCCAGTGCGAGAGTGACCTTCCGCTCCAGAATTGACGGTTATACGACACAGAAGGTTACAGTAAAGGGGAATTCCACTTTATTAGAAGCAGCTGGACCGACCGTGCCTTCAGATGGCGCAGGAGCAGCTGGTGGTGCCGGCGCAGGTACTAACGGCGCAGCAGGCGGCGAAGTACAGAACCCGAATGAGAATGCAGGCGGGGAAAATGGAACCGTTGAAGGAAATGTACAGAATCCGGACAGCGATGCTGCGGATGGAAGCGTACAGAATCCGGACGCAAATGCAGGCGAAGGAAACGGAACGACTGACGGAACCGTGGAAAATCCAGATGCCGGCGTAAATGACGGAACTGACAATGGCACAACCGGAAGTAATATTCAGAATCCGGCAGGGAATGCAGATGAAGGTAACGGAACTGCTGGTGAAACAGCAGGAAATCCGGAGATTAATGGAAATAATGGCAGCGGTACGGCTGGAAGTGATATCCAGAATCCGGATGCCAATGCGGACAGCGATAAGAATGCAAATACAGGAAAAGATGAGCAGATCCAGAATCCGGCTGATCATTCTGGTTCATCCGATAATGGACAGAACTCTGAGAACGGCAAGACCGAAGAAGGCCAGAAATCAGAAGCCGGAGCAGATAAGCAGTCTTCAAATGATGACAAGGGCGGTTCCAATGCGTCTTCTGACGAAGGGAATGCTGGAAGCGGGGCATCTGACAGTGGATCTTCCGACAGTGGGTCATCTGACAGTGGAGCCTCCAGTAGTGGAGACGCTGTAGTTTCTGCGGCTTCCGTTATCCGTAATTATACTCATATTCTGACAACCTCTGTGAACAATGAGGCGGGAAGTGATGAGAAAGCATCTTCTGATGAGAAAAATGAAGAGAAAGAAGTTGTTTCGGCTGATTCCGGTGATTCCAAAGAGAAGGCGGATGCCGGAGAAAAGAAGGATGCAGAAGAGGTTAAAGCAGATACTGAAGACAGCAACAGCAGTGACAATGATAATAAGGAAGCAGTGGCGGCTCCGGCTGATGATGTAGATAAGGCAGACGCTGTGATACCGGCCGATGGAGAAGAACAGAATTCTTCTGACGATCAGACGGATGGCCAGGGCGAAGTTACTGCACCGGCTGATAATCAAGATAACGCGGTAATCGATGATAACGTCAAAGATGACGCAGATAAGAACTCGGCAGCGGACAGCAAAGCAGACGATACAAATGCAGCTGGAAATGATCATGGAGTAAACGCAGACGGCGGAAAGAATGATAATACTCTGGCAGTAGAGCCTGAAGATGAGGAAGAAAAAGAAGAAGTATCCAAAACAGGAACCACCAGCGGCAAGACATATGGTCAGATAGTATTAGATGAGTCTTATTATGCGAAGGCTTATGTTACCACTTTAAATAAGCTGCATGTTGATGTGTCCAAAGAAGGCTACGCTGTTACTTATACGGTTACACCGGTTGGTACGGCTGCTGTAAAGGGCGCTAAGAATGTAGAAGCAGGAAAAGATTTAACATTTACAGTAAAGCCTCAGGTTGGCTATGTGATTGACAGCGTAACTGCAAACGGGGAGAGCCTTGAAGCAGTTGAAGAGGATGATGCAACGGATTCTAATGCAGAGACAGGCGTGAAACGGTTTGTTGTTCCGGAAGTTGAGGAAGAGCAGGAAATCGTTGTGACTATGGCGGAGACCGGGGAGCATCCGGAATTCCATGGAAAAGTAACAATTAATGGTGTTACGATTTCTGCTGACGCTGAAGAAGGAATTCTTCCGGCAGGAACAACACTTTCTGTAAGCGAAGTTACTGAACAGGTTGAACAGATTGTTAAAGAAAAAATAGAAGCTACAGACAGTACAACTGTTACTTCTGTACTGGCATATGATATTAACTTAATGCTTGATGGAAAGAAACTTGATAATAGCTGGGCTGGAGATGGCTATGTAACAATTAAGTTTTTTGGAGAAAGGATTAAAGAAAACAGTAAAGAGGCTGATGAACTGGAAATTCTTCATTTATTAACACCAACAGAGATTGTGGAGGCAGCCGAAGGCAGTGAAGCAGAAATCCCTGTATTAGATAATTTGAATGAGGATAACGTTGAAGTTGATTCGGAAGGCAGAGATGTAATTGATGTATCAGGAGAAGGGGCTACTTCCGAACTGGAATTTATTACAGATCATTTTTCTATTTATACGATAGTAGGAAAATCACAGAATACAATTCAAACGTGGACAATGACCAAAGGGGATACACTTCAAATAAAATCTACAATAGATGATGGCTGGCATACATGGTCTACGAGTAATAATAAGATTGTTAAAATCACTAAGTCTAGTGGAAATACAGCAACAGTACAGGCAGTCGGGAATCCGGGAACAACAGCTACAATTACGCATTCCTCATATGGAAAAAAGGATAGTTTTGTCATTAATATTGTTCAAAGAAATACGATTACATTTGATGCCAATGGAGGTGTTGGTAAGGTTCCTGATAATATTGAAGCTAGCGAGGGATCGACGATAAAGATGCCGGAGGCAAACTTAACAAATGGTAATGAAGTTTTTGTAGGCTGGAGTACAAATCAAACTGCAAACAATAGCGGAGATAAAAATTATACATCAGCCATTTATGAAACAGGTTCTGAATATACAATGCCTGATAATAGTGTAATGATGTATGCTGTATGGGGACTTCCAAATATTAATGCACAATTCTATATAAGGTTTGATGGGGACATACCCGATGAACCATCGGGTCATGGTACTAACTTATATACTTCAGCTATTACCAAAACAAATGCTATAAAAGTAGCGAAGTTTGTTGCGGATAACACAGGGGAGAGTGTTTTAGAAAATCTCAATGAAAGTGCATTGCCAACTGATTCAGAAATAAAAGCGAAAAATGGTGAAACAGGTATAGGAACAGATGGAAAAACCTACAGATTTAATTATAATCCCGAAACAGATTATATATTATGGTACGTTATTAAGAATGAGAGTCCTTGGCATGTAGACGGTGTATTGTGTAAAAAGGAACTTGTTAATTTAACCTATAAGTTTAACTGTCCTCAGAATGAGCGGGTGGGAAATGTTCCTGCAGGCAGTATACCGTAGGGACTATGGTTACAGTAGCGAGTGATGACGACTTCTCAAGGAATGGTTATATTTTTATAGGCTGGAATACAAAAGAAGACGGTTCTGGTAGTTCTTTTAGTCCCAATAGCAAAATTGAGTTGGATGAATCGACAACGTTATATGCGCAGTGGGAAGCTAAAGACGGGATACCATATACTATTGAATATTATTTGCAAAACAGGACTGGAGGTTATCCTGTAACTGCAAGTGAGACTGACCATAAAAACGGAAAGACGGGCGCATTAGTAAATGCAGGGAACCGGATGTTTGATGGATATACGTATGATGCTGAAAACGCCAAAAATGTTCAAGATGGAGTTATTACTGGTGATGGAAAGCTCGTATTAAAGCGATATTATGAATTAAATAGCTATACAGTAATATATCAGCCAGGAGAGCATGGTACGTTTGAGAAACAAGAAACTTCAAATTTACATTATGGAGATTTTACACCCAAAGGGCCGGATGCAGCAAATAATCATGATGTGGGGTGGAGTTTTACTGGTTGGGCCCCGTTAGTAGAGTCCATGGTGAGAGGAGATGCGACCTATGTAGCACAGTGGAGCCAGAATGAATACACGGTAACGTATCAGCCGGGAGCCCATGGAACATTTGAAGAAGCGACCACGTCAGGCCTTCATTATGGAGATACAACGCCGGAAGGACCGGATGCGGCAGAAAACCATGAGAATGGCTGGAGCTTTACAGGCTGGAGTCCATCGGTAGAAATCACAGTGAACGGAAGTGCAATTTATGTAGCGCAGTGGAGTCGGGATGAGTACACAGTGACATACCGTCCGGGAGATTATGGAACATTTGAAGAACAGACGACCGTAGGCTTACATTATGGAGATATAATGCCAGAAAGCCCGAATGCTGCTGATAATCATGTAGAAGGTTGGAGCTTCACCGGTTGGAGTCCATCACCTGAATTAACAGTTACAGGTAATGTGGTTTATGTAGCCCAATATCAGATTAATAATCATACAGTAACCTATATGGTTGATGGCCAAAATTATGGTGAAGTAGAGACCTATCAATACGGAGTAGACGTAATGATTAAAGAAGATCCAACTAAAGAAGGGAGTACATTCAGCGGTTGGAGTGTAAAAGAATCCTTTAAGATGCCTGATTATGATATAATTATACAAGGTACCTTTAAGGCAAACAGCTATATAGTTACCTACATGGTAGATGAGAGCCCATACGGTAATGCAGAATTCTATAACTATGGTGATAATGTTATAGTTAAAGAAGCGCTATTTAAAGAAGGGTATACTTTTAGTGGTTGGGATAGAACCGGTACGTTTAATATGCCAGCAGAAAATATAATAATAAAAGGAGACTTTAAAGTTAATAGCTATAAAGTAACCTATAAGGTAGATGGAGAGACGTATGGTAATGTAGAGATTCATGAATACAATACGCCAGTAAACGTAAAATCTAATCCAACAAAATCTGGATATACCTTTAGCGGTTGGGATAGAATGGGAACATTTAATATGCCGGCTGAGGATATAGTTATTGAAGGTATATTTATAAGAAACTCGTCTAGCGGTGGTAACGGCGGTGGCAGCACCCCGAATGAAAATAAACCATACCAGCCAGGAGGTCCTGGGGACAACAATGGTCCTACCGTAACCATCGATCCGGACGCAGTTCCGTTAGCCAATGCACCGGTTGATGGCAGTCCGACAGACAACTTAATCCTGATTGACGATGGCAATGTGCCGTTGGCAGGTCTTCCAAAGACTGGCGACCGCGCAGGTGCACAGGCAGGATTAGCAGCAATTCTTTCCGGATTCTTGTTGGCGGCATTCTCAATGCTGAATAATAAGAAAAAGGAAGAAAACAAGTAATTAAGAAACAGATGAATAAGCAGTAAAGCGGCGTCCGCCCGGCAGAATGTACAGTCTGCCGGGCGGACGTTTTTTATTTTTGGTTATTCCCCCATTTCTGAAGAAATCACTGGTAATCACAGAACAGATGTGATAGATTATATAGTTGATTTTAGTAGTTGAATTGTGAGATGAGGAGTATAGAAAAATGACAAAGGATATGACACAGGGAAAGCCGCTGAAGCTGATTCTGGCTTTTTCCATTCCACTGCTGATCGGTAATATTTTTCAGCAGTTTTATAATATGGTGGATTCCATTATAGTAGGGCAGTTTATCGGAGAGGAAGCGCTGGCAGCCGTGGGCGCAACCGGCTCCATGGTATTTCTTGTCATCGGTTTTTGCAACGGAATTGCCAGCGGGTTTGGGGTTATGATATCCCAGGCCTTTGGAGCAGGAGATAAAAAGCGTCTGCGAAACTACGTCGCTGTGGCACTGATGCTCAGCGCTGTGGTAATGGTGGTTTTAACCGGAGTGACCATGGTGACAACGGAGCCGCTTCTGCACCTCATGAGAACGCCTGAAAATATTATGGATGGTGCTTCTTCTTATTTAATGATAATTTACGGCGGCCTGGGCGCAACGCTTTATTATAATGTGCTTTCCTGCATACTCAGAGGCGTGGGGGACAGCAGGACGCCGCTCTATTTCCTGATTGTGTCCTCTCTTTTAAATGTAGTGCTCGATCTGTTGTTTGTTATCACCTTCCATATGGGGGTGGCCGGTGCCGGGCTGGCTACGGTAATCGCTCAGGGAGTTTCAGCAGTGCTGTGCCTGATTTATATGTTTAAAAAGTTTCCGATGCTGAGACTGGAAAAATCAGATTTCCGATGCCGGTGGTATACGGTAGTTCAGATGTTCAGTGTTGGCCTTCCCATGGCGCTTCAATTTTCCATTACTGCTGTTGGCGTTATGATATTGCAGAGTGCAATCAATGATTTCGGCTCCACCGTGGTGGCTTCCTACACAGCAGCTTCTAAGGTGGAGAACCTGTCTACACAGATCATGATTACGCTGGGGGCGGCGATGGCGACGTATTGCGGACAAAATATGGGAGCCGGACGGTTTGACCGGGTGAAAGAAGGGGTACGCCAGTCCTACATAATTGTACTGGGAGCGGTAGGTGTTGCAGTGTTTGTCTCGGCCGTGTGCGGCGAAAGCATTGTCCGCTGGTTTATATCCAACCCATCTGAGGAGGTGCTGGCGTATGCGACAACTTATCTGCATACGATTTCATGGTATTTCGTATTTTTGGCGTTCCTGTTTTTATACCGCAATGTCCTTCAGGGGCTTGGCAATGGAATTCTGCCAATGCTGTGTGGTGTGGCTGAGATGGTGGTGAGAACAATCATCGCCTTTACACTGACTGGAAAATGGGGATATATGGCGATTTGTATGGCGAGTCCGCTGGCCTGGATCGCGGCATGTATTCCATTATGGCTCTGTTATCAGATACAGATTCGTGATCCTCAGAGATGGTTTTTAAGAAAACGTACAGTACGTGCCTGATCAAAACGGCCTGTTTTAAGCTCCGCCGATCAAGATAAAAAGCCCGGGAAGAAATATGGTTCCCGGGTTTCTCAGTCCGAAAAATGCCTGTTTTTGCAATTGCCGGATATTTAAGAAATTTGCAGTAAAGGCAGGGCTTCCACGAATCCCCTGTTTATGGTATACTGTAAAAGAAAATCATTAAATTTACATATAATCTAACACACTGGAGGAGAGAAACATGAGTGAAGAAAGAAATGAAATTTTGGAGCAGGCTGCAGCAGCGGATGCAGTGACTGAAACAGCAGACGCAGTAGTGGACACTGCAGGGACCGCATCAGAGGAGGCGGCAGCCCCGGAGACGGAGACCCCGGCTCCCCAGCCGGAAGCCCGCGTTGAGACTATGGAAGACTATGCCAAAGAACTGGAGGCTTCCTTCAAACGCGTTAAGGAAGGCGATATCCTGACCGGAACGGTAGCAGGAGTGACAGAAGATCAGGTTCTTGTTGATTTAAAGTACTACGCAGGCGGAGTCATCAACAAAGAGAACATCAACGGTGATCCTGATTTCCAGCTTCAGGCGGAGATCCATCCTGGCGATGAGATTACAGCCACAGTCATCAGCACCGACGACGGGGAGGGCAATATCGAGCTTTCCATGAAGGAGGCCAATGAGAACCGGTTATGGGATAAGTTTGCCGCGATGATGGCTGACCGCACCATTGTAAACGTTAAGATCGCCGAGATCGTCAAAGGCGGAGCGGTTGCCTATCTCGAGGGCGTCAGAGCATTTATTCCGGCTTCCAAGCTTGCGGCGGAATATGTTGAGAACTTAGAGGAATATAATGGAAAGACGATAGAAGCCACTGTCATTACCGCCGATGCGGAAGCGAAGAAACTGGTGCTTTCCGGTAAAGAACCTGCGCGTGCAAAGCTTCAGGAAGAAAAGAATAAGAAGATTGCCAGGTGCGAGGTGGGCGCCGTTATGGATGGAACCGTAGATACGTTAAAAGAGTATGGCGCGTTTATCAACCTGGAAAATGGCTTATCCGGACTTCTGCACATTTCACAGATCAGCAATCAGAGAATCAAGCATCCGGGAGCTGTCTTAAAGGAAGGCCAGACTGTAAAAGTAAAGATTATCTCCATCAAGGACAATAAGATCAGCTTAAGCATGAAGGCTCTTGAACCGGATGAGGAAATCGACCTGGAAGGATTTGATTACAAGGGCGACGGAGAAGTGACTACAGGCCTGGGCGCACTGTTAAAAGGATTAAAATTTTAGAAAGTCAGGAAAAAGAATATAAAATGCTGGGTTTCTATGGTATACTAATTCTAACGGGCAGAGGCGTTTTGACGCGGCTCTGCCCGGACTGACTAGAATGCGGACACGTGGTGAGGAAGGGAGGAATGAAGATGAATATTCCCAATTCATTTAACCAGGTTGACCAGTGGAAATCTGTGATGTTTTTGTATGACTCGGCATTAAAAGAAATCAATACGAAGATTGAGATACTCAATAATGAGTTTGTGCACATCTACAATTACAATCCGATTGAACACATCAAGTCCCGTCTTAAGACGCCGGACAGCATCGTTAAGAAGCTGAAGCGCTACGGATTTGAAGTGACGATCGACAACATGGTGGAAAAGTTAAGCGATATCGCAGGAATCAGGATTATCTGTTCCTTTACATCAGATATTTATCAGATTGCTGAGATGATTACGAAACAGAGCGATGTTACGGTGCTCTATGTAAAAGATTACATTAAGAATCCCAAGCCCAATGGCTATAAGAGCTATCACATGGTGGTGACGATTCCCATATATCTGACTGACGGGCCTGTTGATACAAAGGTTGAGATTCAGATCAGAACGATTGCCATGGATTTCTGGGCAAGTCTGGAACATAAGATTTATTACAAATTTGAAGGAAATGCCCCGGCGTATTTACAGCAGGAGTTAAAGGCCTGTGCAGACGTGGTGAATATGCTGGATGTAAAGATGTTTTCCCTTAATCAGGCTATTCTGGAACTTGCTGAGGCACAGCGGATGCAGGATCAGGAGATGCCCGATGACGAGGAAGTGGCAGAGGAAGAATTACCGTAGAACGTGGGCAGCCAGAGCGGATTCCATCCGTTCGGGCTGCTTTTTAACAGGACAGTGAATGGAACGAATAACCCTGTAGAAGAAGGTTGTATATGAGGACGTTGACGAAGGAAACATGCCAGATTCTTAAATTTAATCAGAAGAATGCATTGCTTTTTGAAGTCCTGTATCGCCTGCTCACCGGGCCGCTTTATCTCTTTCTGCTTAATAAGGGGTTAAAGTGGTCCCTAAAGATGGCCGGATACAGCTATTTAACTGCGGGCAATTTCGGTTATTTCCTGCTGAAGCCGGGGACGATCCTGATGATTCTTCTGATAGGGATTGTTGGTGTCCTCTTTCTCGCGCTGGAGACCGGCTGTCTGCTGACCCTGTTTCAGGGGGCGGCGTATTTCAGGAAGCTCCGTGTGGGAGAGATCTTTTTAGGCGGATTATCGAAGCTGTCTGATGAGGTTAAGAAGAAAAACTGGAAGCTGGGTCTCCTGATACTGGCTGATTACGGGATCTCCAACCTGTATCTGATCTACCGGGTTTTAACCCATGTTAAGCCGCTGAATTTTGTCATGTCGGAACTGATGAGGCAGAACGCGGGACGGCTGGCAGTCTGTGCTGCGGTGGTGCTCATCCTCCTGGCCGTTGTACCGGGGCTGTACACCTTTCACGCCTGTATGATCGAACAGAAGAATTTCCGGGATGGATACAGGCGAAGCCGGAGGCTGCTGAAGGGGCATTTGGCAAACACGGTGGTTTTGCTGGGCGGATATTATGCGGGACTGATTCTCCTGCTTCATGTGATCTATATTTTCTGTATCCTGGTAGCGGCGGTTGGTATGAGCCTGTTTACGGACAACCGCCTGGCGCTGGCCATACTGCCGGCGGTTGGAGACAGGATCGAGCTGGTGCTTATCTTCCTGGCCAGCATGGGGCTGGCCCTGGGGAATTTTGCGGCGCTCAGCGTTCAGTATTACCAATACAGCAACCGGCTGAGCCGGGAACCCCGGTGGGATTTTTCCTATCCCTCCAGAAAATCGTTCCGCGGACGGATCCTGGGCGCGGGAGTGGCTGTAGCGGCAGCGCTCAGCCTCTTCTTTCTCTTCAACCTTGTGAGAAATGGTTCCGCCATTACAGACGATATCCTGACGGAGATTCAGATTACCGCGCACCGTGGCAGCTCTAAATCTGCACCGGAGAATACCATGGCGGCGATGGAACTGGCCGTGGAGAATATGGCCGATTTTGTGGAGATCGATGTGCAGGAGACGGCCGACGGCGTGGTGGTTCTGGGCCATGATTCCACATTGAAGCGGGTGGCAGGTGTGAACCGGACGATTGGCTCCTATACGCTGAAGGATCTGCAGGATCTGGATGTGGGCAAATGGTTTTCCAGGGAGTTTGAAGGGGAGCGGATTCCGACGCTTACAGAGGTTATGGATTACTGCAAGGGCCGGATCAAGATGAATATTGAAATTAAAAATCTGGGGAAGGACAGTCCGCTGCCGGATAAAGTGGTGCAGTTAATTACGGACCATCAGATGAAGGAACAGTGTGTGGTGACGTCCACGCGCCTCTCCTATCTGTCCAGGGTGAAGGAATTGGATCCGGATATACGAACCGGATATATTATTTCTGCCGCATACGGCGATTATTACTCGGATGATGATGTGGATTTTATCAGTATCCGCTCCAGCTTTGTCAGCGGAAAGCTGGTGGAAGCCGCTCATGAAAAAGGAAAAGCGATCCATGCATGGACCGTGAACAACAAGAGTGAGATGGAGCGGATGAAGATGCTGGGAGTTGACAACATCATTACGGATTACCCGGTACTGGCGAGAGAGATTGTCTATCGGGAAAGAGCGACGGAGACGCTGTTTGAATATCTCCGGCTGGTATTAAAATAGACGCAGCAGTTCAGGAAACTGCTGCCAATAGACAGGAGTGAACGACATGAAGGTGGTACTGCAGAGAGTGTCCCGCGCGGCGGTGTCCGTGGATGGGGAAGTGATTGGCGCCATCGGAAAAGGATTTCTGCTTCTGCTGGGTGTTTCGGATACGGACACAGAGCAGACGGCGGACCGGATGGTGGATAAGATATGCAAACTGCGTATCTTTGAAGATGAGAATGGAAAGACAAATCTTTCACTGGCGGATGTCGGCGGAGCGCTTCTGGTGGTAAGCCAGTTTACGCTGTATGCCGACTGTAAAAAAGGCAACCGTCCCAGCTTTATAAAGGCTGGAGGCCCGAAGCTGGCGGAGGAACTGTATGAATATGTGATTTCACGGTGCCGCGAGCGCGTACAGATGGTGGAACATGGAAGCTTCGGTGCACACATGATCATTGATCTGGAAAATGACGGACCGTTTACCCTGGTACTCGACAGCGAAGAACTTTAATAAACGGATAGTACAATAGACAAATATGGAGGTTATTAACACGATGGAAAAGACTAGAGGAGAACTTTTAGCAGAAGAATTAACCTGGGAATTCCCCAATATTGCAAAGGAAGCACCAGAACAGAGAGAGGCTGCGGAGATGTTCTGTGCAGGCTACAAAGCATTTCTGGATAAGGGAAAAACAGAGCGGGAATGTGTAAAGGAAGCCGTTAAAATACTGGAAGCGGCAGGTTATGAGCCTTTCGAAGCCGGCAAGAAGTATGCGGCTGGAGACAAGGTATACATGGTGAACCGGAAAAAAGCAGTGATAGCGACTACGTTTGGAAGCAAATCCGTGGAAGAGGGGCTTCGTTTCAATGGAGCGCATATCGATTCCCCGCGTCTCGATTTGAAACCGAATCCTGTTTATGAAAAGAAGGATCTGGCGTATTTTAAGACTCACTATTATGGCGGAATCCGCAAATACCAGTGGGGAGCCACTCCGTTATCCATGCATGGAGTGATCGTGAAGAAAAACGGTGAGATAGTAGAAGTGAATATCGGCGAGCAGGAAGGTGATCCGGTCTTCTGTGTGACTGATTTACTCCCTCATCTGGCGGCCGACCAGAATATGCGCCCCTTAAAGGATGGGCTGAAGGGCGAAGAGCTGAATGTAATCATCGGTTCCGTTCCCTATGTTGATGAAGCCAAAATCAAGGAGCCGGTTAAGCTCCTGGCGCTTCAGCTGTTAAATGAGCGCTATGGAATTACCGAGGCTGATTTCTTCCGTGCAGAGATCGAGCTGGTTCCGGCTCATAAGGCCAGCGACGTAGGTCTGGACCGCAGCATGATCGGCGCTTATGGACAGGATGACAGGGTGTGTGCCTATACGGCGCTTATGGCGGAAGTGGAAACGAAGAATCCGGTTTATACGACGGTGACGATTCTGACAGACAAGGAAGAGATCGGTTCCGTGGGAAATACCGGACTGAATTCCGATTATGTGCTTCATTATGTGGAGGAACTGGCAGAGACGCAGGGAGCGGATGTGAAGCGCGCGCTGAAGAATTCCATCTGTTTATCCTCCGATGTAAATGCAGCTTATGATCCGACGTTCCCGGAAGTCTATGAGGAGCGGAATTCCTGCTTCTTAAATAAGGGCTGTGTACTGACGAAGTATACAGGAAGCCGCGGAAAGTCTTCTTCCAATGATGCCAGCGCTGAAGTGATGGCAAAGGTTATCGCCATGATGGATCAGGAAGGCGTGTACTGGCAGATCGGCGAGCTTGGCGCGGTCGATGTGGGCGGCGGCGGAACGATTGCCCAGTATGTGGCTCATATGAATGTAGATGTGGTTGACTTGGGAGTGCCGATTCTTTCCATGCATTCTCCGTTTGAACTGGCCTCCAAGCTGGATGTATACAATACATACAAGGCATTTCTGGCATTTTACAGGGCTTCCTAAAACTCTGTGAACAGTAACCGCCTATTCTGAAATTTTTGTTAATTTCGGTAAAAAGCTTTTTTTACATGCTCCGATATGGTATAACTGTCAGGAAGCATTTTATATTTTTATTATTTTGATTAAAGGAAAAGGAACGTATTATGAGAAAATTTTTAAAAGTTGCTGCCTGCGGACTGATTATGGCGGCAGTTGTGACTGGCTGCTCCAAGAAGGCGGCAGAAGAGACGACACCTGCGGAAACTACCACGGAGACTACTGCGGAGGCAGGTTCAGAGACGGAAGCATCTGAACAGCTGGAGATGATGGATTTATCCGGAATTGATAACGGTACCGTGACACTCGGCGAATATAAGGGCATTGAAGTGACCAAGACACCGGTGGAAGTATCTGATGAAGAAGTAGACGCGGCAATTTTATCAGAGCGTGAGAGCAAGACCACCTACGACGATGTAGACCGTGCCGTTCAGGATACGGATAAGGTAAATATCGATTACGTTGGAACGAAGGACGGCGTGGCATTTGACGGCGGTACTGCACAGGGACAGGATCTTGTGATTGGCTCCGGCCAGTTTATCGACGGCTTTGAGAGCGGACTGATCGGTGCGAAGAAGGGCGATGAAGTAACGCTCGACTTAACCTTTCCGGAAAACTACGGCAATGCTGACTTAGCCGGTCAGGCAGTGGAATTTAAGGTAACCGTCAACAACGTACAGGAAAAGAACATGCCGGAATTAGACGACGCGTTCGTTCAGGAAGTATCTGATTTCAAGACGGTTGATGAATACAAGGAGAGCAAAAAGCAGACCATTCTGGAGCAGAAGGAAGGACAGGCGCAGGCCGCTGTTGAGAATGATATTCTGAAAGCAGTCGTTGAAAACAGCCAGATTGAGACGACACAGGAAGCTGTTGATGCGAACTTCAATAACTATCTGCTTAATTATACGAATCAGGCCGCAATGTATGGGATTGATTTAAATACATTTACATCTGCATTTTACGGTGTGGATGAGGAGACCTTTAAGGAAAACTACGTGAAGAATATCGCAAAGTCTGCGGTTGAGCAGAGACTGGTATTCCATGCGATTGCGGATAAGGAAGGCATTACCGTATCGGATGAAGACCGTGATAATCTTGCCGCTGAGATGGGATACGAGAGTAAGGATCAGATGATTGAATCAGCCGGAGCTTACAATGTGGACGATTATCTGATTTCTACCAAGACCATGAAATTTTTAGTTGATAATGCAGTAATCAAATAAAATAATTTTACGAGTAGGGGGAACCTTTATGCAGCTTTTAAAGGACAGGATACGGAAAGACGGAAAGATTAAATCCGGCGATGTATTGAAGGTAGACAGCTTTTTAAACCATCAGATGGATATTAAGCTGTTCGAAGAGATCGGAAAGGAGTTTAAAAGACGCTTTTCTGATGCCGACATCAATAAGATCCTTACAATTGAGGCATCCGGAATTGGCATCGCATGTATTGTTGCCCAGTATTTCGATGTTCCGGTAGTTTTTGCGAAGAAGTCCAAGACGAAGAATATCGCCGGAGATGTCTACACCACCAAGGTGGAATCTTTTACACATGGAAAAGTCTATGATATCATGGTTGCCAAAGAGTTTTTAGGTGCCGGAGACAAGGTGCTGCTGATCGATGATTTCCTGGCAAACGGTAAGGCTTTAGAGGGCCTGGCAGCTGTGGTGAAGGATTCGGGAGCGGAATTGATCGGTGCCGGGATTGTGATCGAGAAAGGGTTTCAGCCTGGAGGAGACCGCCTGCGCGCAGATGGAATCCGTGTCGAATCCCTTGCAATCGTAGAAAGCATGGATGAAAAAACGGGCAGTATCCGTTTTCGGGGTGATGAATGACAAGTAACAGAAAGGCATTATTTTTTGATATAGATGGAACGCTTCTCTCGGAAGTGAACCGGAATGTACCGGAGAGTGCCAGGAAGGCTGTTGCGGGAGCACGGGCGGCCGGACATCTGGTATTTATCAATTCCGGCCGTACATACAGCCTGATCGGCCCGATCAGGGACCTGGTTGAAGTGGACGGCTATTGCTGCGGATGCGGCACGAGGGTGATCGTGGGAGATGAAGTGCTGTTCTCCTTTACCATTCCTCATGAACGCGGTCTTCAGATTAAGAAAGATATTATAAAATACAATCTGGGAGGAATTCTGGAAGGCACGGAGCACTGCTATTTCAGAAAAGAAAGAACCAGATTTACCCAGCTGGAGCAGATTCGGGAGAATATCGAGAGAGACGGCCATGGGGCCCCTTATACCTGGGAAGACGACTGCTTTGATTTTGATAAGTTCTGTGTGTTTGCAGATGAGCAGAGCGATCTGGCTGGATTTTCAAGGGCTCTGGGACTGGAATACAACATCATTGACCGCGGAGACGGATTCTATGAATGTGTTCCGGCGGATTATTCCAAGGCGACTGCTATCGATGTGGTTCTTGAGAAATACGGGATGGCGCTGGAGGACGCTTATGTGTTCGGTGACAGCACCAATGATCTTCCTATGTTTGAACATGCGAAGAACTGTATTCTGATGGGACACCATGATGTGGAACTGGAACCGTATGCCACGTTCTTTACAAAGAATGTGGAGGATGACGGAATTGAGTATGCCATGAAGAAGCTGAAGCTGATTTAAGCGGTATACAAAGACAAAAGTAAGAGATGAGGACAGGCGCCACTGCCGGATATTTGGAGTGGCGCCTGTTTTGTATCTGAAAAAGGTTGACATTCCCCGGAAAAACAACTAAAGTTAATCGTAGTTTAACAAAGAAATGGGTTAAAGTATGAAAGCAAAGGTAAATGTGATCGCGGCCATGCTGATGTTTGGAAGCATCGGGCTGTTTGTACGGGGAATCGCGCTCCCCTCCAGTGTGATCGCACTGGTGCGGGGAGTGATTGGCTGCTTCTTTCTGGTAACGGTGGGAAGTCTGATGAAACAGCCGGTTAACTGGAAGGCGGTTAAGAGCAACTGGCTGGTGTTGGTTTTATCGGGAGCGGCAATCGGATTTAACTGGATTTTTCTGTTTGAGGCGTATCGCTATACGATGGTGTCCTGCGCGACGCTCAGTTATTATTTCGCGCCGGTGTTTGTGATTCTGGTGTCTCCGGTTGTGCTGGGGGAGAAACTGACTAAGAGAAAGCTCTGCTGCGCGGCAGGAGCGGTCATTGGAATGATACTGGTATCCAATGTACTATTTCTGGATCAGGGGGAAAATGGCCTGATTGGCATATTCTTCGGCCTGATGGCGGCGGTTCTCTATGCCAGTGTTATGATACTTAATAAATTTATGAAAGGACTGAGCGGCCTAGAGACCACCGCTGCACAGCTGGGGGTGGCGGCAGTCATTCTGCTTCCTTATACACTGTTGACTTCGGCTGAGCCGTTCTCGGCGGTCCTTTCGTCGGTTCCGGCGGTCTCCTGGATTCTGCTGGCATTTGTCGGGATTGTGCATACCGGGGTGGGATATCTTCTTTATTTTTCGGCCATGAAGAAGCTGCCTGCGCAGACCGTTGCAGTTTTAAGCTATATCGATCCGGTGACGGCGATTATCTTGTCTGCCGTGATTCTCGGAGAAACCATGAGCGGTCCACAGATGGCGGGAGCCGTGCTGATTCTGGGAATGACATGGCTGGGCGGCAGGGAACCGCAGAATAAACAAGGAAATTAAAAAAGCTTTGGAACTACTGCCGGCAGTAATTCCAAAGCTTTTTTTAACCCTATAATTTTAAAATGAACCTGTCCTGTACAATCTTATTCTGCACTGTTTCCCGATTCCATGGCCTCGCTGCTCTCAGCCGCTGCAGGTTCATCGCTGTTCTGAATGCCGCTGGCGCCTTCAGCTTCATCTCCATCCGGCACCTCACTGCCCGGTGAAGATGGTGGTAAAGGAACAGGCGGTTCAGCCGGAGCTGTTTCTTCATCTTCGGATATCTGTTTAAACTCCAGATTGTCGAATGCGGTGGCGATGCAGATTCCGGTACCGCTTGCCATATAGCTGATCTTTACACGGTCACCAGGCTCTGTGAGGGCCAGTTCATTGCTCAGATCGTAGGAAATGGTGAAGATCTGGTTCGGTTTTTCCTTCAGGATCAGCTTGTAGGTGATACTCTCACCCAGTGCCTCGCTGGCGATCCGGTAGACCTTTCCTTCCGCTTCCTTCGCACCCTGACCGGTTATGATGCCGTCGTTGCTGCTTCCCATTACCTGCCTGAAATTCCGAAGAGCACTGTCAATGGTCTCCCCGGTACCTACATTTGTATAGTTGGATACAGAGACGAATGCGTACTGTTTGATCAGACCCGCTCTGTCCTTCAGTGTCATGAAATACGTGGCTTTTCCATCCAGATTGATAATCATCGGGAAGGAGGCGGTATAGCCATACTGCTGTACCTTACCCTGGGCGGACTGCTGGGCCGCCATCTCCGTGGCGCCGCTCATCTGGTACATCTTTGGCTCCTTTGTCACCATGTCCACCATGATGAAGCCGATGGCTGATTCGTCGGAGCCCACGCTGGTGAGTCCTGTGAAGAGGTAGCAGTCAGAACCGTTGTAAACGATGATATTGCCCTGGCTGGTACGGAACTTATCCTGGTTGGAGAAGTTGAATATGCCGTGAACGTATGCGCCCTGATTCTGAATCTGCTGCATGATGAACGCTTCCGGCTGAACACGGTCGACCCATTCCGGCAGATGATCGATATCGTAGTAGTTGGTCTCACCGGTGGTGGCGTTGACGATCGCCACTCCGCTTGCTTCGGGCAGGCTGAACAGCCAGCGGTTCTTATAGGTGGTGATGACCCAGTACGGAACACCGTCATCATCCAGCTCGAAGGAGTAATCTGTCATACCCCGGAAGAGACCGCCTTCAAACAGGCGAACGTGACGGTTTAAGTCATCCAGCAGATAGGCATTCTCCTGATACTTGATCTTGTGGTCTGTCACCAGATCTACATCGCTGACATCGGTTGCGGAAACGACAATGTATCCGGCGGAACCGTCCAGATTCTTTAACCATTTGAAGAAACCGGAGTGCTCCAGCGGTACAACCCATACCAGCTTATCATTGACCTTCTGGATGACTGGTGTGCCCAGTACGACCTGGCTTCCCAGTCCGGGGTTTTCACCGACCTTCTTATCGGCCAGCTCCCTTGCCAGAGCCTTGTCCACGACCGGAAGCTGGTTTAAGGCCAGCGGCTGCACGGTATCGGTGAATTCTGAAATCTCCGGCTGTCCCAGCTGGTCACGGTAGGCCTTATAATTAAACAGAGGCATGGATATAACCGTAGCTGCAAAATACAGCACCCAGAAAATAATGAGCAGCGTAAATCCTGTTTTAATTCCCTTGACGTTCTTGTCCACACTGACGGACATATGAGAAGCCTGATCCGTGGTAATACGGATTCCGCCGAGCCCGATCAGGAAATTTAAGACGACGTAGGCGCTGAATATAAAACACCAGGCAAATGCGCCGTCTGAATACAGCGGATTTAAGTTGGGGCCCTTGACAATGATCATGACCGCAAAAAACAGGGTCAGAGCAAGGTTTAAGAGTAGCTTTGTTTTTTTCTTCATGCGAAACTCCCTTTTAAGAAATATTGAGTGGAAATAAAAATAGTAATAGTATTATTATATTGCAAAATAGAAAAAACACAAGGAAGGTTTTGCATTTCGGATATAAAGATTTTATAAAGACTGTGAAAATGGGATCCGGAACGAAATACAGGTTCCCATATGCTTCTTGCTCAGTATTTTCAGTCTGGATTCCTCCCCGTACTGCATGACCAGCCTGCTGTTTACGTTGGCTAGTCCGATGTTCTCATTTCCGGGATGGTTTATTTTTTCGTAAAGCGCTGTTATTTCCGCTTTTTCCATACCAACACCGGTATCTATCACAGTGACTGTCAGCCAGTTATCCCGTTCCGTGATCTTTAACTTGATAAAACCGGAACCGTCTAACGGTTTGATTCCGTGATACAGACTGTTTTCAATGAGGGGCTGAAGAATGAGCCGGATAATAGGAGTGCTTTCCAGCTCTTCCTCGTAGTCGTAGTAGAGGATGTATTTGTCCTCGTACCGGTACTGCTGGATGTGATCGTATTTTTTCAGATATTCGATTTCGTCTTTCAGCGTGACCATGGACATTGTGTTTTGGAGCGAGTATTTGAGAATATCCGACAGGGCCTCGATGATTCTGTTTAAGGCTGTAGGCATCCGGGTATACTCCAGTGCCTTGAAATCCAGGGTCTGAAGCGTATTAAACAGAAAATGGGGGTTGATCTGCAGCTGGAGGGCCGTCATTTCCGCCAGCTTCTGTTCCTGCTCCTTTAAGGCCAGCTTGTTCTTCAGGAATGTCTGGTTGATAAAAAGCTGTACGATATTGTTCAGGATGAGGTCATATTCATCTTTGATAAACGCCGGTTTTTCATTATTATAGGTTCCCCGCTCGGCATCGGAAAATACGGTGACAAAGTAATCAATCTGCTGAAAGTTCTTTTTGGTAATGGTGTATGCGATCCACACTACGGTGCAGATGATGACTGCCAGTACGATAAACAGCTGTAAAAGAAGCGTGTACAATGCCTGGTAATAGCTGGAACGGCTGGTGCATGCAGCGATGTAGGTGCCGCAGTCCGCGGGAATGATCCGCACCAGATATCTGGTGCGTCCCAGTGAGAGCCAGTCCTGGAAGGGAGTTCCGGAAGCGGCATGTACCGCCTCTATAAGGGCCTCTTTCGATTCCGGATCCGGTTCCTCCGTCCCTCTTCCCTGAAGAAGAAAATTGCCGTCCGAATCGATGATAAAGAACTGATCCAGGCTGGAATTTGATTCCAGCATCTGTTTTAACTGGTCCTCGTAGATATTTACCATGACGACGCCCCGGAACATGCTGAGCTTTTTATAATAGGTCAGCACCGGGACCGGATTGGTATAAGAGTATAAGTGCATATTCCGTTTCTCGATCCATTCATTCTGATCTGATTCGGCATAGGAGGGCAGCCAGTTTAAATCGGAGTACTGGGCCAGACTGGTGAGGCCTCCTGTATTGGAGGTAAGGAGGGAATCGTAACCGTCCAGATAGTAGTAGACCGAAGCAATGTAGGAGGCATGGTTGGTCAGCGAGGCAAAATTGGACAGGATGCTGTTGGTGAGTATCACATCCAGATAGCCAATCTGTTTATGGGAAATGTAATTGCGCAGGGAGATGGACATCCTGGGATTTCGGGCCAGAAGCTCGTATTGGGTCGCGGCGCTGTCCAGCACAAGAGAATAGTTATCCCTTACAGCCTGAGCCGATTTGATGGCCTCAGTCTCGATGTCCTGCTGTTTTCGGTATACGATGACGGCCATGAAGATAAAGCACAGCGTAATAATGGGAATGGTGATGATTCCAGTATAGTATAAAAAACGTTTGATAAAATTGCGTTTTCTCATGATATCCCCCCGTAATCATGATCTGCGCCGCTGCTTTTCCGATACTGCGAAGGCGTCATGTGAAAATACTGGTGAAAGGCCCTGGAAAAGTTTTTGGGATTGTCGTAGCCCACCCGATAGGCGATCTCATACTGTTTGCAGCCGATATCCTTTAACATCCGCGCGGCATTTTCCATGCGGGTTTTTAAGAGATAATCGGAAAAATTGACATCAGAGTGTTCCTTCATGATTCTCGATAAGTAGTTGGGGCTTAGATTTACGAGCCGGGCCGCCTGTTCGAGCGTGGCATTCTGATAGTCGGTGTCCAGGTAATTCTTTACCAGGCTGATGATTTTTTCGTAATAGGTCAGATTCTCTTCCTCCCTGGCGGGGGCCGCGTGGGTTTCGCTGTTTAAGCGATCCCGGATGCGGGTGAGGCAGTCCACCAGATCCTCGTATTTTACCGGTTTCAGCAGGTAATCGACGACTCCGGTGCGCAGCGCCCGGCGGACATACTCGAAGTCCTGGTAGCCGCTGAAGAAGATGATTTTTATGTCCCTTTTCTCGAGGAGCTTTTCGGAGAGCTCCAGGCCATCCATGATGGGCATGCGGATATCAGACAGTACCAGATCCACATGGTTGGCAAGTGTGTATTCATAGGCGGCTTTTCCATTGGAAAAACAGCCGGCAATCTCAAAGCCCAGCTGGCTCCACGGGAACAGCCCGGCGATTCCGTTGCGAATCTTGGCTTCATCGTCGACAATGATGACCTGATACATACGAAGTGACCCCTTTCTCTGAACGTATGGTTTCTGTTTGCTTCTATTGATTGTTATTATATAGAAAAAAAGGAGAAAAAGCATCCGTATTTTTTCAACAAAGCCATTCTTCCATGATAATGAAGAAATATCATAAGAAATGATACCTTTTTCCACAACTTTGTAAGAAATGATACGATTCCGTAATTGAAGTTTCTTCTCTCTTTGTAAAAAATTCGTTATACTGGGATTAATCAGTTAACGGTACCGTTAACAATAAACGGAGGTAACAGATATGAGAAAAGGAAAGAAACTTACCTGTCTGCTTATGACAGGACTGATGGCAGCGTCGTCACTGACGGCCTGTACCAATGAACCGGCTCCGGCCGCATCAAATGCGCCGGAAGGAGGACAGTCAACAGAGAAGGCAGCGGAGAAAACGACGGAAAAGGCTTCCGGAGACCAGATTACCCTGCGGTTTATGTGGTGGGGCGGCGATGCCAGAAATGAGGCGACTCTGGCCGTTATCGATCAGTATGAAAAACTCCATCCGGAGATTAGGATCGAAGCCGAGATGAACTCCGATCAGGGATATATCGATAAGGTTTCCACCATGCTGGCCAATGGAACAGCTCCTGATATTCTTCAGCAGAATGTGGACTCTCTCCCGGACTTTATCTCGAGAGGCGATTTCTTCGTGAATTTTAAGGATTATCCGGATTTATTTGATCCGTCCGGATTTGATGAGACCTTTATCAGCCAGTTTGGAACATTCGACGGTAAGCTGTTAGCGCTTCCGACCGGTATGTCATGTCTGGCGACGGTAGCCAACACGGCGGCGGCAGAGGCTAACGGCGTGGATTTGACGAAGCAGATTACCTGGGATTCCATGCTGGAGGATGGAAAAGCCCTTCACGCCCAGAATCCGGACTATTATTATATGAACGTGGATACCAAGATTCTGTGTGAGTATGTATTGAGACCGTATTTACGTCAGATGACAGGTGAATCGTTTATTATTGACAGTGAAAAGAAGATCAGCTTTACGAAGGAGCAGCTGGTGGAAGTGCTTCAGTACATCAAAGACTGCTACGACGGCGGTGTCTTTGAACCGGCCGAGGACAGTGCAACCTTTAAAGGACAGATCCATACCAATCCAAAATGGATCGACGGCAAATTTGTATTTGCCTATGGACCGTCTTCCAGTATCAGCCTTTTAATGGATGCGATTCCGGAAACGAAATGCAGCGTAGTCCAGATGCCGATGGCGGAGAACCGGGTAAGCGACGGCTACTTTGCAGACACACCTCAGTACATGACGGTGAACAAGAATTCCGATCATGTGGAAGAGGCTGTAAAGTTCATGGATTACTTCTATAATGACCCGCAGGCCCAGGAGACCTTAAAGGATGTAAGATCCGTACCGCCTACCGCTTCAGCCAGAACACTCTGCGCAGAGAAAGGTCTGTTAAATGCAACCGTAGTGGAGGCTGTTGATCTGGCGGCAGGGTTAAACGGTAAAAGTGATAAGGGCTATACGACGAGCGCCGAGGTCTATGCGATTCAGGAAGACATGATCGAGAGCGTTGCCTATGGTCAGAGTACGCCTGAGGAGGCGGCAGAGAATGCCATTGATTTAATCAATGATTACTTAAGCGGTTTGAATTAAGAAAGAGTTTGAATACGCCCTGAAATGAGAGATGCGGCCCGGATAGAGAACGATTCCGGGCCGTTTTAAGAGGCAGGAGGAAGCTATTATGGCGAATGTGAGTGTGAAGCCGCGGCCAAACCACGGCGGCTGGACCAAGAGGAACCGGATTGGATTCCTTTACGTGTGTATCTGGATTTTTGGTTTCCTGGTATTTCAGCTGTATCCCTTTGTGAGTTCATTGTTTTATTCCTTTACCAGCTACGACATTTTCCACAAACCTGAGTTTGTAGGTCTGGACAATTACGTGCGGCTGTTTACAAAGGACAAGGAATTCTGGAATTCTTTAACCGTTACCTTAAAATATACGTTTATTACGGTCCCCGGCAAGGTGGTGCTGGCTCTGATCATTGCCATGATCTTAAACCGGGAACTGAAGGGGATCAATTTTATCAGGACCGTATACTATATTCCGTCGCTGCTCAGCGGCTCTGTGGCGGTCGCTATTCTATGGAAGGTGCTGTTTATGAATGACGGCTTCATTAACAGTCTTCTGGGCGTGATCCATATTGCGCCGGTCAAATGGCTGGGCAGGCCGGAGATGGCTCTGACCACCATCTGTATGCTGGAGATTTGGCAGTTCGGCTCTTCCATGGTTTTATTCTTGTCCGCACTGAAACAGGTCCCCCAGTCGCTTTACGAGGCGGCCAGGATCGACGGCGCTTCCAGGGTAAGAATCTTTTTTAAGATCACGCTTCCGATGATCACGTCCATCGCATTCTTTAACATCATAATGCAGCTGATCACGGCGCTTCAGAATTTTACATCGGCGTTTGTCGTGACGAACGGAGGTCCCAACAAGGCGACCTACGTGCTGGGGATGAAGCTTTATACGGATGCGTTTAAATATTTTAAGATGGGATACGCCTGTGCGACATCGTGGATCCTGTTTGTCATCATCATGATCATGACCCTGATCTTGTTTGCAACATCCAGGAAATGGGTTTACTATGATAACTAGGAGGAAATCGGGATGAAAAATAAAGCAGTAAAAAAGGGTCTGACCTACGTGTTTCTGGGCCTGTTCGGCATCGTCATGCTGTTTCCGGTCATCTGGATGTTCTTCGCGTGTTTTAAGACCAACAATGAGATATTCGGCAGCTTAAGCATCCTGCCTCAGGGCTGGAGCCTGGAAGCTTTTGTGAAGGGGTGGAAGACCACAGGGACCTATACGTATGCCCAGTACTTCATCAATACCTTTGCCCTGGTAGTTCCCACGACGCTGCTCACGCTGGCATCCTGTTCGCTGGTGGCCTACGGGTTCGCCAGGTTTGATTTTCCGGGAAACCAGTTTCTGTTCATGGTTTTGATCGCGACGCTTATGCTTCCCAATGCGGTGATCATCATACCGAGATACGCGCTGTTTAACAAGCTGGGCTGGCTGGACTCCTATATGACCTTCTTTGCTCCGGCGGCGGCAGGCTGCTACCCGTTCTTCGTATTTATGCTGGTACAGTTTTTAAGGGGGCTCCCGAGGGATTTGGACGAATCGGCTTATATCGACGGCTGCGGCCCGTTTCAGTGTTTTATCCAGATTCTGCTTCCGCTGCTGAAGCCGGCTCTCTTTTCCGCAGGTCTGTTTCAGTTCTTATGGACATGGAATGATTTCTTCAATACCAATATTTATATCAATACGGTTTCCAAGTTTCCGTTGTCTCTGGCACTCCGGGTCAGCATCGATGTCACCTCCAACATTCAGTGGAACCAGGTGATGTCGATGGCGCTGGTATCCATTCTTCCGCTGATTCTGCTGTTTTTTGCGGCGCAGAAGTATTTTGTGGAAGGGATTGCAACCACTGGTATGAAAGGATAGGAGACAGCCATGGAGTTTAATCGGGGATTGCTGTACCATGTGGAGAGTCTCGAACAGGACGATACATATGGGGATTATATCATCGGCCGCATTCCGGAGGCCGTCAGGCGCCAGCTGAATCCAAAAGCACAGAGCAACATGCTGTTTGTAAGCAACAGTGAGCTGCGTTTTGTAATGGAAGAGGATGCGGTTACCATTGTTCTCAGAAGACTGCCGGTAAGCGGGCAGATTAAGTCCAGGGGAATCCTGGAGGTCTTTTCGGGAGATTACCAGGGGAGCTGTGAGATCAGCCCGGAGGTTATAGACGTGAATGAGACGGAGATCACCATTCGCAGACAGGACTGGAGCCATATCTGCCGTTTCCCGCGTAATCCGGGCGGATTTGCCCCGCAGGTGACGAGAGTCCTGCTTCCCTACGACTGGGGCTGCTGTATCCGGGAGATCCGGGGGGCGATCCGGCCGCCCAAACCGGAAGAAATGCCGGAGAAGCGCCTGCTGTTTTACGGTTCATCCATCACCCACGGCGGCAACGCTTCCGTTCCATCGAGGACATATGCGTTTCAGACGGCGTGGGAGCTGGGATACGATTTCATCAATCTGGGAAGTGCCGGCAGCGCATTTATGGACTGTGCGATGGCAGAATATATTGCAGGCCTGACAGACTGGGATGCCGCCGTGTTTGAGCTGGGAGTGAATGTGATTGAAGAATGGACCGACGGCCAGCTTTACGAACGGGCTTATCAGTGGATCGATACTGTTAAACATGCCCATCCGGAAAAGACCGTTATCGTGACCGACGTGTATTACAATCATTACGATTTTGAGGGAGACGAACGGTCTGACGCATTCAGAAAAAAGATAGAAGAGTGTGTATCTGTACTGGAAAAAAAGTATGATCGGTTGTATTATAAGAAGGGAACAGAGATCATGGGAACTTTCCGGGGGCTGTCTTCAGACGGACTGCATCCTTCGGACGCGGGTCATACCATGATGGCACAGAATTTAACGAACTTTATGAGAATACATGGCCTGTAGTAACATCTTGTTCACAGCCTGCTCCTGCCGGAGCGGGCCGCAGGGGCAGGCTGTGAACAAGAACGGCAGGGCAGAAACGGAGGATTTTATGCAGACTTACAAAAATCCGGTATTGTATGCGGACTATTCGGATCCCGATGTGATTCGGGTGGGAGAAGACTACTATATGGTGGCGTCTTCTTTTACTTATCTGCCTGGGGTACCTCTCCTTCATTCGAAGGACCTGGTGCACTGGGAACTGATTAACTACTGTGTGAAGGAGCTCCCTTATGAAAAATATGCGGTGCCTTCTCACGGTTCAGGAACCTGGGCGCCGGCCATCCGGTACCATAACGGGACCTTTTTTGTATTTATCCCATTGGTGGATGAGGGGATTCTGGTAGCCAGAAGCAGCGATTCATACGGAGAATTTCAGCTGAATATGCTGTGCGAACGGAAGGGCTGGATCGATTCGTGTCCGTTCTGGGACGAGGACGGGAAAGCTTATATGATATTTGCCTATGCGGGCAGCAGGGCCGGGATTAAGCACCGTCTGATGCTGGTGGAGATCGACCCGGACTGCCGGGAGCTCATCGGAGAACCGGTTCTGATATTCGACGGCGAGCAGATTGCCCCAACCACAGAGGGACCCAAGATGTATAAAAAAGACGGATATTATTACGTTCTGATGCCGTCCGGCGGAGTGGAAAACGGCTGGCAGTCCTGCTTAAGATCCAAATCGGTATATGGACCCTATGAGTATAAGATTGTCATGCGCCAGGGAAATTCTCCGGTTAATGGCCCTCACCAGGGGGGCTGGGTGACCTCCACGGATGGGAGAGACTGGTTTCTCCATTTCCAGGATGTCATTGAACTGGGAAGAATCATTCATCTCCAGCCAGTGTGCTTTGTAGACGGCTGGCCGTTTATGGGGCAGGATACGGACGGAGACGGAATCGGCGAACCCGTAGCAGAATGGAATATGCCTGCGGAGGACATGCCGGAATATGAGATTGTGCGTGGGGATGATTTCTCCTCGGAGAAGCTGGGACTTCAGTGGCAGTGGCAGGCGAATCCGAATCGGGAAAACTATTCATTGACCGCTGCTCCGGGACATTTGAGGCTCTACTGCCGCAGAAACCCGGACAGAGATAATCTCCTGTGGTACGCCCCTAATGTGCTGACACAGATTCCGCAGCAAAAGGAGTTTTCCATGATTGTCAAATTGGAACTTCATGGGGAGAAGACCGGAGATTTTGGCGGTATCGGCATGGTCGGTCATTCCTATGGGTATGCAGGCATTTACCAGGGGCCAGAGGGACCGGAGCTTCGCTGTTACGAGGGAACGGTGTCGGATAAGATGTTTCAGGGAGAAGCAGAAGAACGGTGTATCCTTAAGGTACCGGCCGAAGGCAGCTGCCTGTGGTTAAAGCTCTCTGTTTCCGGGGATAAGACATACCGTTTTTCCTGGTCTGCCGACGGAACTGTTTTTCAGAAACTGGAGCCGGTATTTACACTCTGCCGGGCTACCTGGACGGGAGCCAAGCTCTGTCTGTGGTCCTGCTCGCGTGAAAATGAGGAATCGGCGGGATACTGTGATTATGAGTATGTTTTGTTTGAATAAAATGTGAATCGGTGCATGGGGAGACCCTTCGGTTTAAATGTAAATAATTAAATTAAAAAAGCGTGGAAAAGCCGACAGCAATTCTGGCCGGCGTTTCCGCGCTTTTTCTGTTCTATGCCTTTTTCTGACTCTCTAATTTTTTAAGAATACTTCTCGCCACACTGATTCCGTTGGCGGACGCCTGCTGAAGTCCGCGAGTCACAGAGGCACCGTCGCCAATGGCACGAAGACCTGTAACGCTGGTCTCAAAATCAGAGTTAACCACAACCTTGTTGGAGTAGAATTTCACTTCCACACCGTAAAGCAGCGTCTCGTCGCTGGCAATACCTGGAGTAACCTTGTCCAGAGCCAGCAGCATTTCCTTGATATCGACCATGATGCGGTGCGGGAATACCAGAGATAAATCGCCGGGAACCGCGTCTTTTAAGGTTGGGATTAAGTTATTACGGCAGAGCCGCTCTTCCGTGGTACGTCTGCCGCGCTGGAAATCACCAAAGGTCTGAACCAGAATCTTGCCGTCGCAGAGCATGTTGCTGAGCTGGGCAATGTGTTTGCCGTATTCGATCGGTGTCTTAAACGGTTTCGTGAAGTTTTTGGAGACAAGGATTGCGAAATTCGTATTGTTAGTCTTATATTCCTTGGACTTATAGGCGTGACCGTTGACGACAGCCAGACCATTTTCGTAATACTCTGTAGCGACCTCGCCGGAAGGGTTGGTACAGAAGGTACGCACCTTGTCGTCAAAGGTCGGGGTGTAGTAAACCAGCTTTGCCTCATAGAGGTTCTTGTTTAAGAATTCCATGATCTCGTCGCGGACTTCTACACGGACCCCGATATCCACTGTTCCGACGCGGGTTTCGATGCCGTGGGCGTCACAGATGTGGCTGAACCAGTCAGAGCCTTCACGGCCGATGGCGGATACAATCTCCGGCGCGTAATACGTTTCGCCTTTGTCGGTAACGATGGCCTTTGCCTCATTGTCCTCTATAATAATGTCTTTTACCATGGTGTTGAATTCCATCTCTATGCCCTGAGCCAGTAAATGCTCCTGAAGGCGCGTATAGATCTTGTAGCCTTCCTCTGTGCCGAGATGGCGGATCGGACATTCAATCAGTTTTAAGTTGGCGTTAATCGCCTTTCTCCGGATTTCCTGAATCTCTTTCTGCTTGTCAATGCCGTATACATTCGTGTCGGCGCCGAATTTCAGATAGATATTATCAGACTCCTTTAAGAGCTCTACCGTCTTATCATATCCCAGAATCTCCGGGAGATTCCCCCCAACATCCGGGGAAAGTGACAGCTTGCCGTCGGAAAATGCTCCCGCTCCGGCAAAGCCGGTGGTAATGGAACACGGTTTGCATCCGACACAGGTCTTGGTCGTCCGTTTCGGACATGTCCTGTTTTCGATTCTGCGCCCCTTTTCGACCATCAGGATCTTTAAATCCGGCTTTTGCTGAATCAGTTCATAGGCACAGAAAATACCGGAAGGCCCCGCCCCGATGATGATCACATCATAGTTACTTGAATTTGAACTCATGAACAACACTCCTTTTCCCATAAAAATACCAACCAGCCTTATAGTCAACTATTCCGGTAGTTGGTAGAAACGTTCAACCTATTTTGAACCTATATAAGGTGTGATTCAGTGACACTTGCATTTTACCATATTGAACGGGGCACCGCAAGGTGCGGCGGGAGAAATTTGGTAAACAGTTCCAGGAATTTTTTAAGTCTTAAAATAAGGCATAGAGATACCAGGAGGCGATTGCGAAAAGTGTAAAAAATATCATTGAAAATGCAAAGCGTTCAGCAGTCATATGGAGTTATAATGAGACTAACCAGAAACAATACCTGTATTAGGAAGTGGGGTGTTAGTATGAATATCAGACTCTCTCAAAATCGTTGGTTTGGCCAAAAGCCGGAAGACATTTATCTGCCGGATTCCTGGAAGGTGCACATTGCAGAAATGGCTGGAGATAAGTATCCGGTGATGACAAAGAAAGACATCAGAAAACGATTGAATAGTCCCTACAAGAGTAAAACAATCGGTGAGATGGCCAGGGGATGCAGAAGCGCATGTATTGTTTTTGATGATATGAGCCGGGGAACACCGTGCCAGGAGACAGCACATATTCTTTTAGAGATGTTATTAGAGGGAGGTATTCCTAAAGACCATATTTTATTTTTGTGTGCTACTGGGATGCATGCGCCTTTGGAGTTAGATGATTTTGCAAAAAAACTGGGATGGGATATTGTAGCGGAGTATCCCGTTTATAATCATAATCCATATGAGAATTTGGTTTTGGCAGGAACTACAAGACGAAAAACCAGAGTATTTATTAACGCAGAATTTATGCAGTATGATCTTAAAATCGGAATTGGAGGTATGGTTCCTCATCCAATGGCCGGTTTCGGAGGGGGGAGTAAAATTATTCTTCCTGGCCTGGCAGGAATCGACACTGTAACGGAGAATCATAAAATTTGGTGTGAAAAAGATCCATCAGATACTGGTGTTTCTTACATGGACAGTCTGGGGGATTTAAGAAATTGTGATATGAGAGAGGATGCTGAGGAGGCCGCTAAACTGGCAGGACTTGATTTTAAAATTGATATTCTGATGAATTCACGATGCGAAGTCGTAGGACTGTTTGCTGGTGATCCTGTTGCGGAATATTATGCGGCTGCAGAAATGGCATATGAGGTTTATCGGATTGAGCACTTTGAAAAGGTAGAGGTTTGTATAGCTAATGCAAATGCCAAAGCAAATGAAGCTGCAATGGCGGTAAGCGCAGCTTTGGACTGCACAAAACCGGGAGGCGATATCGTTCTTATTAATTTTTCTCCTACAGGCTGTGTTAATCATTACCTTTTTGGAATGTGGGGACTTCATACAAATGCAAGACTATGCGGTGGGGCTGCCGGGAAACTTCCGAATGGTATTCGACAGCTGATTGTTTATAATCCTTATAAGCAGTTTAATGCTGCCATACTGTATGCGGAGGCTGAACAGGTAAAGTGGGCCAGGACATGGGAAGAGGTATTACAATTTATTGGCTGCGGAACTGAGCCGAGAACTGCGGCAGTTATAAAGGAAGCACAGATATCCATGTTTTCTGATAACTTTAAAAAAGAATATATGCCATTTAAGCAAAATTAAGTGGAGAAAGCAAAAAAAGGACAGATATTTTGTTAGTAAAAGGACAAAATATCTGTCCTTTTTGGGTGAAATGTTTTTACCAAAAATTACCATGGAAACCATCTCGATTTTGTGCAAAAATTATACTATAAATGCTAAAGATTCTTAAATAACAGTATTATATAATCAAACTATCTTAATAAATTAAGAATAAGTAAATCAGAGGAGGTGATTGGCAACAGAAATCATGAAGAAATAGTAACTGGAGGGTTGAGTTTACAAAAGGAGGAAAAAATGAAACAAAAGAAATTTTGGGGTATACTTGTGGCTGCGGTAATAGCAGTAACGGTATTGACAGCTGGCTGCTCCGGCAATGGGGGAGAGACTGCCGGCCAGACAAGCAGGGAAGAGACAATAGCAGAGACAGTAAAAGAGACGACAACAGCGGCAGAGACAGCTAAAGAGACAACAATGGAAGCCGCGTCAGAGACAGGACAGACCAAAGAATACAAGCTGCCGGAAAAGGTGATTCTTGGAGCGTTGGGGACCCATCCACCATATAACTATATGGAAGACGATAAGCTTGTAGGATATGAGGTTGATATCTGGAATGAAATTGCAAAGAGAAATGGATTTGAACTGGAATATACGACGGCTCAGCTCAGTGGATTATTTGGGATGCTGGAGACTGGAAAGATTGATACGATTCTTTCTCAAATTACAATTACTGATGAGAGAAAAGAAAAGTATGACTTTACAACACCGTATATGTATAATCCGGGAGGCTGGCTGATCAATAAAGATTCAGACGATGTTGAAACGATCCAGGATTTGTATGGAAAATCGGCAGCTGTAGTCACTGGATCCGTGGATATTCAAATGTATGAAAACGCTGCGCCGAATGGTGAAATTGAAATTGTAATTTTTCAGGAGTACTCGGCAGCTATTAAAGCTGTCGAATCGGGGAGAGTTTTTGCAGTGGGAACAGCAATTCCGCAGGGAAAATATATGTTAAAAAGTGACCCCAGCTTAAACCTTAAGCTTTCCGGGTATAACGGGATTACTCAGGTGAATGGATTCCCAATGAACAGAGAAAGGGATGATGATCTTCTGGAGGCTGCCTCGAAAACAATTGAGGATATGCGAGAAGAAGGACTTTTAAAAGAACTTTCCATGAAATGGTTCGATATGGATACAACTGTGGAGAAACAGGAATATTAAGTAAGGCGCCCGGGCGATGACACCGGAAAAGCCTTTTTCCAGTGTTGTCTCCGGGCCATAGGTCTTTCGGACTTAGAATGGAGAGAATGGAGAGGATTTAAATGAATCTGGACTTTACATATATTTTTAAGGTATTTCCAACTATATTTTCCGCATTATCCTTAACCCTGCGTCTGGCAATTATCGCGCTTGCCATTTCTTTTGCTCTGGCAATCGTATTTGCAATTGCGAGATATTATAAAATACCTGTTATTAATCAGATCCTGAAGATATACATCTCGTTTTTCAGAGGCACCCCTCCGATTACCCAGATTATGTTAATTTATTTTGGTGTATTTGGTCTGAATAAATTTTTAATCGGTTTACCTGCGTCTTATGCAGCAGTTACTTCTTTGAGTTTAAATGCAGCAGCCTATATGAGTGAGACGATCCGAGGAGCCTTTAATGCTGTTGACAAAGGACAGATTGAGGCCTGCATGTCAATTGGGATGACGAGAATTCAGACGATGAGGAGGATTATTCTGCCTCAGTCAATGACCGTGGCCCTTCCGTCTTTACTTAATTCTCTTGTGGATTTGATTAAAGGAACCTCTCTCGCGTTTGTGATTGGTGTACCGGAGCTGATGGCAATAGCCAGTTATGAAGGCAGTAAATCCTTTAAATATTTTGAAATATATGTGATCGTTGCTGTAATTTACTGGTGTCTGTCTATTATACTGACGAGGCTCCAATCACTGGCAGAAAAGAAGCTGAATTCTTATAAGTGATCACTTTGAAAAGGGAAGGAGAAGGCATGCTTGCAATCAGAAATTTAAATAAGAGCTTTGGAAGCCTCCATGTACTGAAGGATATTAATCTGGACCTGAATAAAGGGGAAGTCATGGCTATTATTGGGCCCTCCGGGACGGGAAAATCTACACTTTTAAGATGTATCAACTATTTGGAGGCTCCACAGAGCGGCACGATAACAATTAAAGATTTTCATACCGACTATGGAAAGATTAAAAAGGGGGAGATCAGGGAACTGAGAAAACATTCATCCATGGTATTTCAAAATTATAATTTATTTAAGAATAAGACAACAATTCAGAATGTCATGGAACCTTTAGTGGTAGTGCAGAAAATGAATAAGGATGAGGCGGAAAAAATTGCGGAAGAGCTGCTGCGTAAGGTGGGAATGCTGGATAAAAGAGACCAGTATCCCTCCAGATTGTCGGGCGGACAGCAGCAGCGGGTAGGTATTGCCCGCGCCATGTCAGTTAGTCCTGATATTATTCTATTTGATGAACCTACCTCTGCGCTCGATCCCGAGCTTGTAGGAGAAGTTTTAACTGTAATAAAGGATTTATCGGATCAGCATTGTACCATGATTCTGGTTACCCATGAGATGAAATTCGCAGAAGGGGCTGCTGATCAGGTAGTATTTATGGCCGATGGCTCTATAGTAGAACAGGGACCGCCGGAACAGGTGCTGAGAGATCCGAAGATGGAACGTACGAGACAGTTCCTCAAAATGGCTGAAAGGCAATAAAGTTAAAGCAGAGCCTTAGTCTTTACACTTTTTGCATATTGGCTTGGCGACATGCCGGTAATACGTTTAAAGTGTCTGGAGAAATAGTGGATAGTGCTATAGCCCAGTATTTCGCTGATTTCCGTTACTGTATAGATATCTTCGCTGATCAGCTGCTTGGCCTTATCGATTTTCAACTTTGTAAGCATCTGTACAATAGAATAATTTGTGCGGGCCTTGAAGGTTTTTTGAGCTAATGAACTTGAATATGGAAGCTGGTTACAGATATCATCCAATGTAATCTGCTTACAAACGTTATTATTTAAAATTTTCATAATTGCTGAGACAATTTCATCGTCAAATTCGGCGGCAATTAACAGCGAAGGAGACGGAGTGTTAAGTCTTTTTTCATTCCGGATAATAGCTATGAGAAGCAGTTCAATATAGGTCTTTACCAGTTGGGAGGAACCAAATACAGCATCTTTGGCAGCGGTCAGTTTTTTCTGATCGATGTAGTTTAAGGGCCCCTCATAGGCCTGCAGTCCTTCCTTCAAAGTCAGGGCAATATACTCTTTCTGCGTACTTGTCAGACGAATGATGCGGCCTTCAAAAAAATGCATGGCAGGACTGTTTGAGACAAAGGTGATAACCGCTGCACTTGCGAAGTTTTCGTTTGTCCAGATGGAATGAAATTCATTAGGTTTATGAAATACGGCATAGCCGGCTGAAATTGTGCTGTTTACACCATCAGCCGAGATACTGACTTCTCCGTTATCAACAAATAACATTTCCCAGAAATTATGACTTTCACCGGGAAAACAAAAATGTTTGGAATAATTAAAATAGTGCAGAAGTATAATGCTTTCCACTTCGATTACGATATCAATGGATGTCTCGATGTACATAATATCACCTTGATTTATTTAATTGAGAAATATTTAAGCGGTTAATAAGATTTATTATACACATTAACAAATAAAACGTCAAATAATAGAAAATAAGAATGGAGAAAACTATGATTTATACAATTGAAAATAAGTATTTTAAGCTGGAAGCAAATGATGAAGGGGCAGAATTATGGAGTATCCTGGATAAAAGAGAAGATGGGCGTCCTATTATCTGGCAGGGCGATCCAGAAGTGTGGGATGAGCATTCGCCGATTTTATTCCCATATTGCGGCTGCCTAAAAGAGGGATTTTTTGTAGAAAATGGTATTACATATAATGGGAATCCACATGGATTTGGAAAAACCTCAATACACCGTGTAAAAAGGATAAGTGACAATTCGATTCTATTTTCATTGGAAGCTGATGAGACAACCATGCAGATGTATCCTTGGAACTTTGAACTGGAAACGGAATACCGGCTGGAGGAGGATAAAATTATTTGCATATTCCATGTCCATAACAGGGATGAAAAAGATATGCCTTTTGGCCTGGGATTTCATACGGGATACTGCTGCCCATTCAGTTCAGAGTATGCACCGTCTGATTATAGAATCAAGTTTGAAAAGAGTGAGTCTCCCATACATCTGCAGCATAATGAAAATGGAAATCTGACCGGTAAAGAGGTAGAATTATTTCATGAAAACAACTTTTTGACGTTGGATTATGAACAGTTTCCTCAAAGTTTTATTTTGTCTAATGTTCATTCACGCTATATTCAGATTGAGGAAATACCAACGGGTAGATATGTGAGAATGTATCCGGAAGGGGCGCCGGAAATGGCCCTTTGGTCACAGCCGGATCGTGCCTCTTACGTATGTATTCAGCCATGGTACAGCGCGCCGGATTCTGCTGATTCTGATCATAGCCTGTGGCATAAGAAGGATATTCAGATATTGAAGGCCGGAGAGTCGAGAGATTACCAGCAAATTATAGAAACTGGAAAATTATAAAAGTATGAAAGGAGTATTCCTATGATTACAAATATTCCTACAAAGAAATTTTCAGATCCCAAAGTTCAGATTTTAAGAAGGGGTGCTGAATACCGGGCATTATTTCTCTATCATATTTTAAAGGCATTGAAAGATCATGGGTACGAGTTTGAAATGATTGGACGGGAGGGTATATTTGCATTGGGCAGATCAAACAGAGCCGGATTTCCAGATACGGATATTCCAGAAGTGTTCACAGATACACTTCTGGAACCGCCTGGGGCGTCATCCATGCAGATTGAGCGGACTGTTCTTTCTGAAAAAGAGGCTAAGTTGGAATTTGGATACTGCCCTATGTGTGAACTGTGGCAGAAAGTGACTGATGATCAGGATATGATCGCACTTCTTTGTGACATTGCAATGGAAGTGGACCGTGGGCTTGTAGATACGTATCCGGAATTTACTCTGAGGCTGGGAAAACGAATCAGCGCAGGGGAGGCTGTCTGCGATTTCTGGATTAGGAAGAAGTAATGAGAGAGGTGGATTTATAATGGCTTGTGAGGAACGGTTATGTATGGATGAAAAAAGCATCTGCATGATGCAGGAGGCATTAGAGGATGTTGGAAAATGGATTTATTATATAACAGACGCAGCAAAGCAGCATAATGTACCTTGGAACATAATTACAGAGGGAATAAAAAAAGCGGGGGCATATATTGGATACACGGAGTTTTCCAGAACACCGGATTTAAAAGAACTCCTGGAGGAACTGGAAAAATCGGATTTCTTTAAAGCTCATGAGATACATGTCATACAGAGTAATGCATCGATGTTTGAGTTAGAGTTGGGATATATTCCTGTCATTGAAGCAGCATGTAACTGTCCAGGAGATGAGGCATGCAAAGAGGGATTTAAAGAGGCGTACATGGCGGTATTCCAGGGGGTGTTCGAAACATACGGATTAGCTGTAAATGTAAAAGAATCTTCGACAGACGGCAGAAAATGGAAGCTGAATATCAGCCGTCTCTGAAGATGATTTAGGAATGAGGCGGTGAAAATGAAGAAAAGAATTACTGTGGCAATTGTTGGACTGGGAGCGCGTGGTATGCATTATGCGCGGTGTTGCAAGGAATTTGCTGATGAGGCAGAGATTGTTGCAATTGCCGATATAATTCCCGAACGTGTAGAAGAGATGGCTCAGGAATTAAAGATACCGGAGACGAGCTGTTATCGGTCTGGAGAGGAACTGCTGGAGGAAGACCGGTTGGCAGACGTTATGTTTATCTGTACTCAGGACAGGCAGCATATAAAACCAGCAATAGAGGCCATGAGGAAGGGGTACCATCTTCTGCTGGAAAAACCCATATCTCCATTTCCAGAGGAGTGGGGAGAACTTGAGAGAACAGCAAGAGAAACGAAACGTTATGTGGTGGTCTGTCATGTACTGCGCTACACACCATTTTATCAGACAATCAAGCGGTTAATCGGAGAAGGGAGGATAGGGGATGTAGTGTCTGTACAGGCGCTGGAGTCAGTACTTTACTGGCACCAGGCGCATAGTTTTGTACGTGGAAACTGGAACAATTCAGAGGTCACAAGTCCTATGATACTCCAGAAATGCTGCCACGACCTTGATCTCCTTCTCTGGCTGAGCGGGAAACGATGTAAAAGAGTATCATCATTTGGCGCCCTGACACTATTTAAAAAAGAGCGGGCGCCAAAAGGTGCCGCATTGCGCTGTATCGATTGCGGCGTTAAAGAAAACTGTCCCTACGATGCGGAAAAAATATATATTACTAATAAAAAGACTGGTGTGGCAGAAGGGAATAACCAATGGCCCTGTGATGTATTGGATTTAAACCCTACTGTAGAGAGCATTAGGGAGGCAATTAAAACTGGGCCTTATGGCCGCTGTGTCTATTACTGTGATAATAATGTAGTTGATCACCAGGTAGTGACAATGGAATTTGAAGATAATTCCACTGCGGATTTGACCATGTGTGCGTTTACAACGGGATCCAGAAGCATTGATGTGATGGGGACTACTGGAGAAATTAAAGGTAATTTCGATAAAAACTATATTAAACTCACTGAATTTGGGAAAGAACCAGAGATTATTGATATGAAAGGAGCATTGGGAGTTTTTCATATGGAGTATGATCCGTATGGCCATGGTGGCGGAGATAAAGGTCTAATCCGTGACCTTTTGGATCTTGTAAGCGGGAAAGGGCAGGATAGTCCATCACTGACGACACTGGAACGTTCCCTGGAAAGTCATTATGTTGCCTTGGCTGCGGAAGAATCCAGATTGGCTGATGGAATGCCAGTAGATTTGAAGGATCTGATTGCCAAAAGTAGAAACTATTAAGAATTATATAGAAGGAGTTACCATGAAAATAACAAAAGCAGAAGTATTCATGCTTGGAGGAAGGCCGGAACATGGAGGGGCTTCTGGGGTATGGAGGCCTGTGGGGTGCCGTATTTATACAGATGAGGGCATATATGGAGATGGAGAGGCAGCTGTGGCTTATGGTAACGGAGCACCGGGTGCTTATGGAATGCTCTGCGAACTTTCGGCAAAAATTATAGGAAAAGATCCTATGAATAGCGATGCTGTTTGGGAATACCTGTACAGAAGTACCTTCTGGGGACAAAATGGCGGGCCGATATTTTTTGCGGCATTGTCTGCAATTGATATTGCTTTGTGGGATATCAAAGGAAAGTTTTTTAAAGTTCCGCTATATGTGCTTCTCGGGGGAAGACATCGGAACAGGCTGCGGGCTTATGCCAGCCAGCTTCAGGCAGGCTGGCCACCCATCGGTGCAAAGGACTATTTTTATCATACTAAACCCGAGGAATTTGCTGATAGTGTAAGGCTGGCATTGGAAGATGGATATGATGCGGTAAAAATTGATTTTTTCCAAACAGCGATTGATGGAACTTTTTTGGATTATGATACTCAGAATGGAATAATTCCATTAAAATTACTCGATGAAATTGAAAGAAAGATGGAGGCTGCAAGAAATGCAGCCGGACCTTTCACTGACATTATTGTAGAAAATCATGCGCTTCCAGACAGTAACGGTGCAGTACAGATTGCCAGAATTGCAGAAAAGTATCATGCATTTTTCTTTGAAGAACCGTGTACGCCTAATCCTGGAGCACTACGGCATTTGTCAAAACAGATCCATATACCGATTGCCCATGGCGAGCGAATTTATACGAGGTGGCAGTATTCTCAATACTTTGAAGATCATACAATTCAGGTGATTCAGCCAGATATAGGTACCTGCGGCGGACTGACTGAAGTTCGCAAAATATGTGATATGGCCCATGCATATGATATTACTGTGCAGGCCCATGCTGCAGGTACACCGTTGTCAACAGATATTGCATGTCATTTAGAGACTGCGATACCTAATTTCTGTATCCATGAGCATCATATTTATAACAGATTGATGTTGAATGAAGGTCTAACAAAGTATAACCGCCATCCCAAAGGAGGTTTTATTACCGCTCCGGAGGAACCTGGTATAGGAAATGAATTTTTGCGTGATGCGATCGATCATGCATTAGCCTATCAATTGATAGAAGGATAGCAAAAAATTAGTATACAAACATAAAAATACCGTTGTGTAATAATTGCTGATTCATTATTTCACAACGGCATTTTTGTGGTCTTCTGGCAGACATCATATCCGACTGCTCACTTGGCAGAAGACAGCATATGAGATTATATCAATCTTTACAGAGATATTAGCACTTTTGAGTAGGTGCTTTCTCTAACTCTATTATAAACGGATTTTACCTGTTTTTCAAGTATTTTTTAAAATCTATCATGATAAATCTCTCGTCCCCCTTTACATTAAGGTTCCAAACTGTTAAAATGAGTAAACCAGCCAGCGTTAGATACCCCCTATCAGGAAATCTAGCGCTTTTCGGGCGTTCTGAAGTCAAATACTCCGCTATAGGCGCAGAGGGTTTGACATGATTATGAACAAAAAATTTTCGTGCGGTAGCATTCACGGAAATAATTGGTATGAACTCGGAGATGTATTAATATAGAACATAGTAAGGAGCGAAATATATGTATCTGATCGCAGGACTGGGAAACCCAACAAGGGAATATGAAAAGACGAGGCATAATGTAGGCTTTGAAACCATCGATATTCTGGCGGACAAGGCCGGAACGACGGTGACGGAGAAGAAGCATAAAGCGCTGTACGGTAAAGGTTATATTGGCGGCCAGAAAGTGATTCTGGCAAAGCCGCAGACGTATATGAACTTAAGTGGGGAAAGTATTCGGGAAATAGCGGATTTTTATAAAATAGAACCGGAGAACATTATTATTCTCTGTGATGATATTAATCTTTCTGAAGGGCAGCTGCGCATCCGTTTAAAAGGAAGCGCAGGCGGCCATAATGGTTTAAAAAATATCATCAGCCATCTGGGAACCCAGGAATTTCCAAGAATCCGCATCGGAGTTGGTGAAAAACCGCGCGGCATGGACTTAGCGGATTATGTGCTGGGGAGATTTCCGAAAGAGCAGCAGGCTGTCATGGAAGAGGCATACCGGGACGCAGCCGATGCGGCCTGCATGATGATCGAGGAGGGGGCCGATGCGGCGATGAACCATTATAACAGAAAGCATAAGGAGAATTCATGAGCGATGTGTTTGAAAGTCCATTAAGAGAGCTGAAGGAATTTGAAGACTTAGACCGTGATTTAAACCGGAAAAAAGGGCCGGTTTTAATAAGCGGCTGTATGGATTCCCAGAAAGTTCACCTGATGTACGAGGCGGCGAAGGAGGTGCCCTGGAAGCTGGTGGTTACGTATGATGATACCAGAGCCAGGGAGATCTACGAGGACTTCCGCAATTTCGAACCGGGAGTCTCCCTGTATCCGGCCAGGGACTTACTGTTCTTTAATGCGGATATTCACGGTAATCTTTTGACCAAACAGCGTATGGCTGTGTTCCGCCGGCTGATGGAGGAGAAGTCCGGCGTGGTCGTCACTACCTTTGACGGATTGATGGATCATTTGCTTCCGCTGTCTTTTTTACAGAAACAGATTCTCGAGGTGGAGAGCGGACAGACCTTAGATATCGCAGAGTGGAAGGAAAAACTGGTGGAACTGGGATACGAGCGCGTGGCCCAGGTAGATGGCATGGGCCAGTTCTCGATCCGCGGCGGAATTATCGATGTCTTTCCGCTGACAGAGGAGCTGCCTGTCCGCATCGAGCTTTGGGACGACGAAGTGGACTCCATTCGTACCTTTGATATCGAGAGCCAGCGTTCCATCGAAGAACTGGAACGGGTCCTGGTCTATCCGGCAACGGAGATGGTGCTGACGAAGCAGCAGATCACAGACGGACGGGAAGCCATTGAAAAAGAGGCTAAGAAATACGAGAAAGAGCTAAGGAACCAGTTGAAAACCGAGGAAGCGGCCCGGATCCATTCTATTGTCTCGGAACTGTTGGACGGCTTAAGGGAAGGCTGGAAGCAGCATGGACTGGACGGATATATCCACTATTTCTGCAGGGACAGCGTGTCGTTTCTTGATTATTTTCCGGAAGATAACACGGTTATCTACTTAGATGAGCCGGAGCGGCTGAAGGAAAAGGGGGCCACGGTGGAGGAAGAGTTCCGGGAGAGCATGATATCCCGCCTCGAACACGGCTATCTGCTTCCAGGACAAACGGGACTTCTCTATCCCGCGAAGGAAATGCTGGCGAAGGCTCAGAGAGACCGGACTGCGTATTTAACCGGACTGGAGCAGAAACTTTCCGGCTTTACGGTAAAGGAACGGTACAGCCTTTCCGTGAAAAATGTAAACTCCTACCAGAATGGATTTGAGCTTCTAATAAAGGATTTAACCAGATGGAAACGGGAGGGATACCGTGTCATTCTTCTCTCCGCTTCCAGAACCAGATCCAGCCGTCTTGCCAGCGATTTGCGGGAGTACAGCCTGCGGGCCTGGTGCCCGGATGAGAGCCGGGAAGAGGTGGAGGTGAAGCCGGGCGAGATTCTGGTGACCTACGGAAACCTGCACCGTGGTTTCGAGTATCCGATGATTAAGTTTATCGTGATCACGGAAGGCGACATGTTCGGTGTGGAGAAAAAGAAACGGAAGAGGAAGAAAACCACTTACGAGGGAACGAAGATTCAGAGCTTTTCCGACCTGGCAGTGGGAGACTATGTGGTTCATGAGGACCATGGCCTCGGTATATACCGCGGAATTGAGAAAATCGAACAGGACGGGGTGATAAAGGATTACTTAAAGGTGGAATACGGAGACGGAGGCAATCTCTATCTGCCTGCTACCCGTCTGGACGGAATTCAGAAGTATGCCGGTGCCGAGGCGAAGAAGCCCAAATTAAACCGCCTGGGAGGAGATCAGTGGAATAAGACCAAAACCCGGGTAAAGGGCGCTGTAAGAGAGATTGCGAAAGATTTAGTACAGCTTTACGCGGCCAGACAGGATACGCAGGGCTTTCAGTACGGACCGGATACCGTATGGCAGAAGGAGTTTGAAGAGATGTTTCCCTATGAGGAGACGGAGGACCAGCTGGATGCCATCGATTCCACCAAGAGTGATATGGAAAGCCGGAAGATCATGGATCGTCTGATCTGCGGTGACGTGGGCTATGGAAAGACAGAGATCGCCCTGCGCGCCGCCTTCAAAGCGGTTCAGGATGAAAAGCAGGTGGTGTATCTGGTACCGACCACCATTCTGGCGCAGCAGCATTACAACACCTTCGTCCAGCGCATGAAGGATTTTCCGGTGCGTGTGGATCTAATGTCCAGGTTCCGTACACCGTCTCAGGTGAAAAAGACGCTTGAGGATTTGAAACGCGGGCTGGTGGATATTGTGATCGGCACCCATCGTGTGCTGTCAAAGGATGTCCAGTTTAAAGATCTGGGGCTTCTGATTATCGATGAGGAGCAGCGGTTCGGTGTGGCACATAAAGAGAAGATCAAAAAGCTGAAGGAAAATATCGATGTTCTCACGCTGACGGCGACTCCGATTCCCAGGACACTGCACATGAGTCTGGTGGGAATTCGTGATATGAGTGTTCTGGAGGAACCGCCGGTGGACCGTATGCCGATCCAGACGTACGTGATGGAGTATAATGACGAGATGGTCCGGGAGGCCATTAACCGGGAACTTTCCCGTGGCGGACAGGTATATTACGTATATAACCGTGTCAGCAACATCGACGAGGTGGCAGGCCACATTGCCAGTCTCGTACCGGAAGCCACAGTCACCTTTGCCCATGGACAGATGCATGAGCATGAACTGGAACGCATCATGTTTGATTTCGTGAACGGAGAGATCGATGTGCTGGTTTGTACCACCATTATTGAGACGGGGCTTGATATTCCCAATGCCAATACCATGATTATACAGGATGCGGACCGTATGGGGCTTTCGCAGCTGTACCAGTTAAGGGGACGCGTAGGCCGGTCGAGCCGTACCTCCTATGCGTTTCTCATGTATAAACGCGACAAGATGCTTCGGGAAGAGGCGGAGAAGCGTCTTCAGGCTATTCGGGAATTTACGGAGCTGGGGTCCGGCATCAAGATTGCCATGCGGGATCTGGAGATCCGCGGGGCGGGCAACGTTCTGGGAGCGGAACAGCATGGCCACATGGAAGCGGTCGGTTATGATCTTTATTGTAAGCTGTTGAATCAGGCGGTATTAGAGTTAAAGGGCCAGCGCAGGGAAGAGGATACGTATGAAACGGTAGTGGACTGCGACATCGACGCCTATATTCCCACTTCCTATATTAAGAATGAATATCAGAAGCTGGATATCTATAAGAGGATTTCCAGTATTGAGAATGAAGATGAATACATGGATATGCAGGATGAGCTGATGGACCGTTTCGGGGATATTCCAAAACCGGTGGAAAATCTTCTGCGTGTGGCTGGGATCAAGGCGCTGGCTCACAGTGCTTATGTCACCGAGGTAAATATCAACAGCCAGGAGATTCGCCTTACCATGTATCAAAAAGCGAAGCTGAGTGTGGCCGGTATACCGGCTATGGTGGATCAGTACCGCGGGGATTTGAAGTTCCATATGGCAGAAGAACCGTATTTTACGTTCATTGACAGACGGAAAAACCAGACTACTGCCGGCATGATGGAGCGGGCAGAGGAACTGTTGAAACAGTTGTATGAATTGACAGAAAAATAAAGAGTATTCTGAAAAGTGTTTATAAAAAATTAAGCTTACAGTGGTTGCTATTAGCCTATTTTATGATATAATAATAGTAGAAGAAGGGATGAAAATCCCCAATGCATGCTATATTTCCATAATCATAAAACAAGAGAAAGGTGGTAACCATGGACGTTTTAGGTATGTATCTTCTGCAGAGAGTTTCGAATGAGCTGACCATTCAAAAGAATGAATCGTTTGAGAACAGATTTGTTGCTCCGGTTCCTGACAGCACGGCGGCAAGGGTGACGCATGAGGCATATGTATGTTCCTCAAAGGACGTATCACCAAGGGTCACGGAAGGGGCGTTCTGATTCAGACAATGAAGACTGCGAAAGCGTAGTGAGAGTTTCGTAAGCAGGCGGCTGTTCCGGATTCTGTAAGGAGCATGCTTAAAAGATTTTGAAAGGGAGCTGCTGCACCGGCTGTGTAAAATCGGCGGTGCGCAGCTTCTTTTTATCGGGGTGAAAAGAGTAAATTACCATACAGGGAAAGGATAACGATGATGAAGCAGAATTATTTCGTATACGCAGGATGCTATGGACCGGCTGAGGAAGCTGGAATCCACGGATACAGGCTGACGCGGAGAGAAGGAAGAGAGCCGCAGCTCACAGAAGTCTTTGCCGCCGCCGGAGTGTCGAATCCATCGTATCTGGCGGTTTCCGCCGATGGAAAGTTTTTATATTCCGTTATGGAGGATATGGCTTATGAAGGAAGGGAGGGCGGAGGCGTGGCAGCGTTCCGGATCGACGAAGGCTCCCTGACGCTTCTCAATACGCAGGGAACCGCTGGAACTCTGCCGTGCCATCTGCTTCCCGATGAGAAGAGAGGGTTTCTGTATGCAGCCAACTATCTGAGCGGCAGCGTATCCATGTTCCGGTTAAATGCAGACGGCTCTGTCGGAGAACTTTGTGATTTGAAACAGCATTACGGTCACGGGCCGAATGAAGAGAGGCAGGAAGGGCCGCATGTACATTACGTTGGATATTCAGCGGATGGAACAGGACTCTGGTGTGTAGACTTAGGAATTGACAGAATCCGCTATTACCGGATTGATGAAGAGAACGGAAAACTGGTTCCGGACGAAAAACACGATATGGTATTTCCGGAAGGTACGGGGCCGAGGCATTTTGTTTTAAACCGGGAAAGAAGGGAGCTTATGTATGTGGTGAGCGAACTGAGCTCGGAAATCTTTGTGATGGAATGCGGCACAGAGGAAAATCGAATTCTGCAGAGAGTTTCCACGCTGCCGGAGTCTATGGAGAATAACACATGTGCCGCTGTTCATTTATCAGAAGACGGGCGTTACCTCTGTGCATCCAACCGGGGGCACGACAGCATCGCAGTGTATGCGGTGGACGCCGGTACGGGACTTCTGACGTTGGCAGGACGGACCGGAACAAAAGGAAAGACGCCCAGAGACTTCTGCCTGTGCGGGGACATACTTCTTTCTGCCAATCAGGACAGCCATACGATTACCATGTTTCAATTTGATGAAGAAAATGGTGCGATCACCGATGTGAACCGGGAAATCAGCTGCGGCTCGCCGGTGTGCCTGGTTGGAGTACCGGAACCGTAAAAAGAGTGTAGAAGGGAAGGAGAAGCATGGCAGAACGGGCCATCAATCGCAGAACCTGATATCACTGGCGCCAGTTCATAAGAACTGGCGCATTTTCATATAAAAAAACTCCGTTCAATGGAAAGCGACAGGGATATATTACGAAAAATGGCAGACATGAGTATAAATCTCAGCGTTCGTAGCAAAATAGTATCAGTGATATAAAATTGTACACCATGGAGGAGTTTTATATGAAAGCAACAGGTATTGTAAGGAGAATTGATGACCTTGGCCGTGTGGTAATCCCGAAAGAAATCAGGAGAACCCTTCGTTTGAGAGAGGGGACGCCGTTAGAGATATTCACAGACAGGGAAGGCGAAATCATTTTAAAGAAATATTCACCGATGGTTGAACTGACAGCGTTTGCATCTCAGTATGCGGAAGCCATGGCACAGACCACGGGACTTACCGTCTGCATCAGCGACCGGGATCAGGTGATCGCAGTGGCCGGTGGATCGAAAAAGGAACTGCTCCAGAAGACGATCAGCAAGCAGCTGGAAAATGTGATTAACGAAAGAACCGTTGTCCTGGCTGGAAAAGATGATAAGAATTTTATTCCGCTGACCGGCGAAACGCTGGAAGGAATCACCGCTCAGGTAATTGCGCCGATTATTTGTGAAGGCGATGCCATAGGAGCGGTTGCATTATTAAGCCGGGAGCCGAGAGCAAGATTTGGAGATATGGAAACGAAGCTGGCTACAACGGCAGCAGGATTCCTTGGAAGACAGATGGAAGGCTGATAACAGCTCAGAGAAGGAGGTGACGGAAATGGCATTGTATGATCCGAAAGAAGATGATTACGGTGACAGAGATATTCCTGAAGTGGACACAGAGCCATATAAGGACGGTTTCTATGTGGAGCCGCTTCCCGAGTCGACACGCCCCAGAAGGGACGGCCCGGGCGGGGACTGATGACGAAAATAAAACGGCCTGTCAGCTTCATGGCGACAGGCCGTTTTTTTCGTTTTTACATTGGGAATTAATAGATTACCTGATCGCCATCCTTGATGCAGTAGTTGGCGCGAACTCCCAGTTCCTCCATCCACTGGCGGGTTTCCAGTGTCTTCCAGTCTCCGCTTCCGACTCCGCCGCCGTTGTCATTGTCCCAGAGCCACTGGGGGCAGGGCCATAAGGCAATCTGCGGATTGATGGCCGCATAGACGTCACGGTTTACACCGTACTGTCCGTGATGCGACATCTGCACGATATCGCTCTTTAAATCAGCGGGAGAGTATTCACTCATCAACAGGTTACCGCCTTCCGGCCCTAAGTCCCCCAGGACCAGGATGCTCACGCCGTTTAAATAAAATTTATAGACGACCGAGCTGTTATTGACGGAGGTGACATCCAGGAGATAGGGATCGTTCATGACGACGGCCCGGATATCGCCCAGCTGTATTTCCTGCCCTTTGGTGATGTCGCCATGAAGCTTCTCAGGAGGAAGTCCCGCCAAAGCATCCCGAAGACTGACCACGAAGTCACCGCGTCCGGAACCATGGGTATCATACCACTCCTGGTCTGTAAATTTGTAATAGACGTTGTCAATGGTAATCTGGCTGTCCGGATTATTTAAAATTTCAATCAGGGCGCCGGCATGATCGGAATGAGGATGGGTGATGAACCAGCCGGACACATGGCCGCCCCTGGAGCGGATTACGTCGAGTAAATGAGCAGAATCACTGTCCCAGCCGCCGTCGATAACGACCAGTGTCCCATCCTTCGACTGCATAACCATGGACAGCATCTGACGGTTGCCGTGGTCAGCTAAGAGAGACAGGCTTCCGCCGTCAAAGAGCTGGCTTCCCGGTCCGATGGCCAGTTTGGAGGAAAACCCCATACGCTGTATGGCAGGCTGTCCTTCCGTTCCTTCTGCGGCCACGGGCTGTCCGATAAAACTGGTTAAAACAATATTCAAAAACAGGATTCCCGCGGCTATTTTCTTCCAGATATTAAATGATTTCATATTTCCCTCCGGTTTCTTTTTTGACTAATCCTTATTATATAAGATTGTCCCTGTTTTTAACAGGCGGTGACGTAAATTGTCAGGAAATCGTCAGAAATGGCGGAAGCTCCCGCTGCTATTGAGAAAATATGAGGATTAAACATCTTTTTCCACGGGCACAAGGATGTGGGAGGCCAGAGCTCCGCCGCGGTATATGGTGTTGTGGGCGACTCGGTTTACTTCGCTGTCGAACCCGTTTTCTGTATTGCTGTTTGGAAACATGAAATTTTTTGCACTGGAAGTAACGGTAAAACGCATCCGGTGGCCGGCTTTAAATGTGTTGGACAGCTTCGTGGTCCGAATGCGCACTTCATAGACTTGACCCGGTTCCATGAATTCCGGTTTTTCAAAGCTGTTTCTGTATTTTACATCGATGACGCCATCTGCCAGCTTGATGGAGGTTCCGGCTTCATCCACATCCGTAATCCGCACAAACAGATCGGTGTCGGGGCAGTCAGATGAAAGGCAGAGGACAGCAGTGATGTCTCCGGTCACGGTTAAATCGTGGTCCAGCACCGGCGTAGTGTAACAAAGGATATCACTGCGTTTTTCTTCCTCGGTGTAGTCTTCCGGAACCTCCAGTTCATTTTCCGAAACATCAATGATGTGAGCAGCTGGAGATTCCGGATCATAGTCGTAGGAATCGGATTCCTGAATTGCAGGTTTACATAATGTAAGAGCCTCCCGGTCCAGATACCAGACGGTGGAGACTGCTTCCGGCAGAGGCCAGTGTTTCCCGTGCTTCCAGCAGTTATCACCCAGTGTATAGTATTCTACAGGTGCGCCTGTCTCGATGCCATTCTCTTCATTCTTCAGAAAATGATCCAGCCAGGCAAAACACAGAAGATCCATATCGTACCGCAGCGCATGTTCTCCCATAAAGATGCCGTGAATGTCGTAATTGGCGTTACCGCTGTGTTTCCAGGGACCGAGGACAACCTTGTACGTTCCGGCGGGGTAAAATGCATCGATCAGCTCCAGGGCCTCGGTCGTTCCCATCCCGTTGTCGTCAAACCAGCCCGACATGACGAGGGCGGGAACGACATGACCGCAGCTGCGCTCTCTCCAGTTTGCCTTCCTCCAGAAATCATCGTAGTCGGGATGGTTCAGCCACTCATTTAAAAATGGAACATCGATGCCAAGTGCCTTTCTGGCCATGTCTCTGACAGGCCGCAGCTTTAAAACCTCCTCCCAGTCACTGCGAACCATGCGGTCTTCACGGAACCGCTTTTCTGTCATGGCGAAGTTCCAGGCCATGGAGCCGGAGGTGAAGCAGCCTCCCCGTCTGGGAAGATCGATAAAGGGACTTCCCGCACAGACGCTGCTCAACATGGCTTTCAGATGGGGATTGCCGCTGGCAGCCGCGGCCCACTGAACGTATCCGAGGTAGGAACCGCCGGTCATGCCAACGTTTCCATCGCTCCACGGCTGGTCCGCGATCCAGTCCAGCGTATCGCTTCCATCTTCAACTTCATGGTAATTCGGTATCCACTCTCCGGTGCTGTCTTCCCGGCCTCGGACATCCTGAACGACAACCGCGTAGCCGCGCTGAACAAACCTGTAGTACTGTTCGACACCGTCGTGTTTTCCGTAGGGAGTCCGGATCAGGACCGCCGGTACCCGGAGGGAGGGTCCGGAGAAGCCGCCGGCGGGTTCCGGCTGGAGCCCGTCAGCCGTCGTGGCGGGAAGATAGACGTCTGTAGCCAGCTGTTCGCCGTCGGCTGTCGGGACCATGTAAGTACCGGCAAAATGGACCGCGCAGACCGGATCAGCCGTCCATTCTTTTAAGATCGTCTGTTCCTCCATCCCGTTTAATACCAGGACACCGGTATAATCCCGCCCGGCCATCTGCACTGCGTAAACCTTTCCGTCTGAAAGATACAAATCCAGAGGGAATTTGACTTCCCTTTGAATGTAAGAGCCACTGGCAGAAGCGCCGTGACCGCTTAAACGGCGGGTGAAGACCTGTCCGCCTGCGGTCGTAAAACGTTCTTCGCCTGCTTTGGCATGAATCTCATACTCCGGAAGTGATTCGAAGAAGTCCCGCAGTTTCCGACGGCACAGAACTTCATAAAAATCATCGTTGTGAAGCGGTTCCTCCGGGTGAAAGGTGTTGGTGAACACATCCAGCGTCCGGTGATACAGTTCCTTTCCATCACCGTTCTGATCGCGGATGATACCGTAAAGAATTCCGGAAAAATAAAAATTCCATTGTTTCATCGTGTTGTTCCTCCTGTTTATGCTTCTGATTATAAGGGAAATGAAGTAATATGGATACCGTTTTATTGGAAAAATATTCAAAAAAAGATTGACAGACGATGCCGTCTCCTGTACAATAACACGCAATACATAGCAAAGAGATATGAATACTATGAATCGAACGTGTTCCGCATGAGGAACGGGGAAAGGATGGATGCATATGTCAGAGAGAAAAGGGTTAAGATTTGAAACATTACAGATCCACGCCGGCCAGGAGGAACCGGATCCGGCCACAGGGGCCAGAGCGGTTCCGATCTATCAGACCACATCGTACGTATTTAAAAACTGCAAAGAGGCGGCGGACCGCTTCAGTCTTTCGGCGGCAGGCAATATCTATGGACGTCTGACGAATCCGACAGAGGAGGTGCTGGAACAGCGGGTTGCAGCTTTAGAGGGAGGCAGTGCGGCGCTGGCGGTGGCCAGCGGAGCGGCAGCGATCACTTATACGTTTCAGGCGCTTGCCAGGGAAGGCGACCATATTGTGGCAGCTTCCACCATCTATGGAGGCACCTATAATCTTCTTGCACACACACTTCCGGAATTCGGTGTGACGGCTTCCTTTGTTGATCCTGACGAACCCGGGGCGTTTGAGCGGGCCATCCGCCCCAATACAAAGGCCGTCTTTATCGAAACGCTGGGAAACCCCAATTCCAGCATCATCGATATGGAAGCCGTGGCCGCCGTGGCTCATGCCCATAAAGTTCCCCTGATTGTGGATAATACCTTTGCTACCCCGTATCTTTTCCGCCCGCTGGAGCATGGGGCTGATATCGTGGTACATTCTGCAACCAAATTTATGGGCGGTCACGGTACTGCGCTGGGAGGCGTTATCGTGGAAGGCGGAAGCTTCGACTGGGAGGCATCCGGCAAATTCCCCGGGCTCGTGGAGCCGAATCCCAGCTACCATGGCGTCAGTTTTACGAAAGCAGCCGGACCGGCAGCTCTTGTGACGAAAATCCGTGCAGTACTTCTGCGGGACACAGGAGCCACACTGGCGCCGCTGCATGCTTTTTTACTGCTCCAGGGATTGGAAACGCTGTCCCTGCGTGTGGAACGCCACGTTTTTAATGCCCTCCGGGTTGTGGAGTATTTAAACGCCAATCCCCACGTAAAGAAAGTCAACCATCCATCACTCCCCGGGAGTCCGTACCATGAACTCTACAACCGGTATTTTCCGGAAGGCGCCGGATCCATCTTCACCTTTGAGATAGAGGGCGGAGCAGAGAAGGCAATGGAATTGATCGATCACCTGAAGATATTTTCCCTGCTGGCCAATGTGGCGGACGTCAAATCGCTGGTAATCCATCCGGCCAGCACCACACACGCCCAGATGACGGAGCAGGAACTGGCGGCAAGCGGTATCACGCCGGAGACCATTCGCCTCTCCATCGGAACGGAGCATGTGGATGATATTATTGAAGATCTGGAACAGGCATTTGCTTGTGTTTTCTGACAAAAAAGCGTATAATTTTCTGGTAGAGAAAATCGTTCCCGGGCCGGATGGTGCAGCAGCCCATCCGGCCCGGATTTTTGTTAAAAGGGGGATATCTATGTATTCATTTGAGGATCTGGTAAGAATTACGGCGGAACTCCGCTCGGAGCACGGTTGTCCGTGGGACAGGAAGCAGACCCATGAGAGTCTGAAACCATGCCTGAAAGAAGAGAGTGAAGAGGTACTGGCGGCCATTGACAATCAGGACATGGAAAATCTCTGTGAGGAATTGGGAGATGTGCTGTTCCAGGTATTGATACACAGCCGGATCGCGGAGGAAAACGGTGCGTTCACAGTGGCTGATGTGGTAAACGGTATCTGCGAGAAGATGGTGAGGCGTCATCCGCATGTATTTGGTGATGCAAAAGCGGCTACGCCAGAGGAAAGTCTGGAATTGTGGAATGAGATAAAACGCCGGGAGAAGATGGGAAAGAAATAGGCGTAAAAAACCTTGACAAAAACAGGAGAAACAGCTATAAATGATATAGTATCGTATTAACGAGAAAAATCGTAGTTAAATACTACATTCTAGGAGGAAGATATCAATGAACAAAACAGAATTAATCGCAGCAGTAGCAGAGAAGGCAGAACTGTCCAAGAAGGATGCAGAGAAGGCAGTTAAGGCTTTCACAGATGTAGTATCTGAAGAATTAGTTAACGGCGGAAAAATCCAGTTAGTTGGTTTTGGTACATTTGAAGTTTCTGAAAGAGCAGCAAGAGAAGGAAGAAATCCGAAGAGCGGCGAAGTGATGAACATCCCGGCCTCCAAGACACCGAAGTTCAAAGCTGGCAAGGCATTAAAGGATATGGTGAACGCATAATTCATGAGACTTGACAAATTCCTAAAGGTTTCCCGGCTCATCAAGAGAAGAACCGTGGCCAACGAAGCCTGCGATGCGGGCCGCGTGGTCGTGAATGATAAACCGGCGAAGGCCTCCTTAAATGTTAAGGAAGGCGATATCATCGAAATTCATTTCGGGACAAGCTCCGTGAAGGTGGAAGTCCTGGATGTGGCGGAGACTGTAAAAAAGGATGAAGCGAAAGAGCTTTATCGCTATATTTAACAGGAATAAAGAGGCGCGCCTCCTAATATACTTTAGACAGGTATATTAGGAGGTTTTTTAATGGAAGAGAAGATGAATATCCGCCCGCATAAGCTTACACTGGAAAACAGAGGGGCCGGAACCGTTACGGGAATCCGGGAGGTCGTGTCGTTCGATGAGAATCAGGTGGTGCTTGATACAGATCTGGGGCTTCTTACTGTCAAGGGGAAGGACTTGCATGTCAGCAGGCTGACCCTGGAAAAAGGAGAGGTGGATTTAGACGGTACCATCGACAGTTTAAACTATTCCTCCAACGAGGCGTTAAGAAAGTCAGGGGAATCCCTGTTTACCAGATTATTCAAATAATGAGCCTAAAGGAGTCCTATGAGCGTCCATATTCTATATGAGGTGAGACTTCTGCTCTACAGCTTTGCCACGGGCGCAGGGCTTATGATGACGTACGATTTTTTAAGAATCCTCCGCATCTTCATTCCTCACCTTCCCGTCATTATGGGCGTGGAGGACATGGTATACTGGGTGTATGCGAGTCTGGTGACCTTCTCCCTGCTGTATGAACAGAATGACGGAGGCTTAAGAGGATACGTCATCGCAGGTGTCTTTACCGGAATGTTTTTGTACGACCGGCTGATCAGCAGGTTTTTTCTAAAGTTCTTGAAAAATACGTGGAAATATCTTAGAATGAAGCTAGACAAGTGTTTCCGCCGCAGAAGAAAACGGCAACGATAGAATAGCTGGTGATGAAAAGAATGAGTAGTTTTGGAAAATCTAGGAGAAGACGAAAAGATAAATGGGGCAACCGTATGGCTCTGATTGGTATCACTTTCGTGGTATTCAGCCTGGCTGTTATCGTGACGGTCAAGGGCGCCTCCTTAAAGGACAAGGAACTGGAATACCAGATACGTGAGGAGAATTTAACCGCTCAGAGGGACAAGGAACTGGAACGCTCGAAGGAGCTGGAAGAGTACCGGATCTATGTCCAGACGAAGCAGTACATAGAAGAGGTGGCGAAGCAGAAGCTGGGACTGGTGAACCCTGACGAGATTCTGCTGAAACCGAAAAAAAAAGAATGAATTCTGTCGTAATATTTTTGGGACAGGGTGTTAAGATTTGACAAATATTTCCCTCCAACCTGTATATAATGTGCGTTAGGAACAGTATGCATAAAAACAGGCAGGAGGGAATTTTTGTGTTCAGACGTAAGGCGGAGCATCACGATATGGCTGATGTGAATGTATATACAGCGAAGAGATTAAATGACATGGCAGGCTCTCTCGGGGAACTGGCCAGAGCATGTACAGATGAATTGTCCGCCGGACAGGGACTTACGAAGGAAGATGGGATTGCGGCGATGCAGACAGCCGCAGCCATGGTATGCGCAGGCTGCAACAAGTGCAATATCTATTCCAGCCAGGAACAGGAAAACAACTACTATCTGTATTATCTGATTCGCTCGTTTGAGCAAAAGGGAAATCTGGATTACGGGGACATGCCCCGCATGTTTCTTGAGACCTGCAAACGCCGGGAGGAGTATGTCGATCAGCTGAACCGCAGTCTCGGAAAAGCAACGATGAATTTAGCCTGGAAGAACCGTTTTCTGGAAAGCCGGGATGCGGTGATCATACAGTTTAAGGAGCTTGCCGTCATCCTGGAGGAATTTTCCCACCAGATGGAAAAGGCGGTGGACATTACCCCGGAGAAAGCTGACGCCGTAGAGAAAGTATTCAGGCGCCGCCACATCGTAATCGAGAAAATGCTGATTCTGGAGTATGAAAATCACCAGAAAGAGGCCTTTCTCACCATGCGGACCGGAAACGGACGCTGCGTGACCGCGAAAGAGGCGGCGGAGCTTCTGGAGGAAGCCATGGACGAAAATGAATGGTGTGTTGCCCACGACGGCCGAAACTTAATCACGAAGCAGCCGGCCACCATCCGCTTTGTGGAAAAGGGGCGTTACCGTATGGTCTACGGCGCGGCCCGGGCCATAAAGACAGGAGAATCCGTATCAGGAGACAACTACAGCTTCAGCCAGATTATGCCGGGCCAGGTCATTATGAGTCTTTCCGACGGTATGGGAAGCGGTGAAATCGCAGAAGAGGAGAGCCGTCAGGTCATAGAATTGACAGAGAGACTTCTGGAAACCGGTTTTTCTGCGCGGGCTGCCTTAAAACTGGTCAATACGGTTCTTCTGCTGACCGGCAATGTCCAGCATCCGGCAACCCTTGACCTGGCCTGCATTGACCTACATACCGGAATTCTGGAAGCCATGAAGCTGGGAGCCGCGGCCACCTATATACTGACACCTACCGGAGTGGAGCTCCTGGAGGCCGGAGAGGTGCCTATGGGCATCTTAAATCCGGTAGAACCGATTCTTCTGTCTAAAAAGCTGTGGGATGACAACCGGATCATCATGGTCAGCGATGGCGTCCTCGATGCTCTTCCCGGGGAGGACAAGGAGTTGTCGCTTCTGGAATTCATAGCCGGAATGCCTGTAAAAAATCCTCAGGACATGGCTGACCGGATTCTTCTCTTTGCCCGTTCCTTCCATGAATTTGTAGGCGATGATATGACCGTGCTGACAGCCGGTATCTGGGACCGGTGACGGCAGACCCGTCCTGTAAAGCGCTGGCAGGCGCCGAAGCTGTGCGGACAGGTATCAGATTAAGAATTCAGAAGGCGCAGAGGCTGTGCCTTCTGAATTCTTTATTCCGGTACCTGCCGCATTCTTTTTAAATTTCAGGAAGACATTTCGAGTCGGACTTTCACGATTATCCTCTTTATGGTATATTTATAACTATACCGGGAAAAATTTACAAAGGCGGTGTATCCATGCACAGAAAAATACTGGAGAGTATCAGGGAATTCATAGGGGAGAACCATATGCTGGTCCCCGGCGACCGCGTCATCATCGGTCTGTCCGGAGGAGCGGATTCCGTGAGCCTTCTGATGATTCTTCATGAACTGAAGAACGAACTGAACATAGAGCTTTTCGCGGTCCATGTCCACCACGGATTAAGAGGAGAAGAGGCGGACCGTGACAGCGCATACGCACAGGAACTGTCAGAGAATCTGGGAGTGCCTTTTGTTTGTGTGCACGCAAATGTGGCGGAATACGCCCGTGTAAATGGAATGTCAGAGGAGGAAGCCGGAAGGCACCTGCGTTACCGGATCCTGGAGGAACAGCGCCTTGCGCATCATGCGTCGAAGATCGCCGTAGCTCACCACGCGGATGATCAGGCAGAGACGGTGCTCTATAATCTGTTTCGCGGAAGCGGCTTAAAGGGGATCGGCGGGATGAAGCCGGTGCGGGATACCATAATCCGCCCTTTGCTTTCCGTCACAAGAAAAGAGATTCTTGCATATCTGGAAGAAAAAGAGATATCATATTGTGAGGACTCTACAAACAGCGGGACCGATTACATCAGAAACCGTCTGCGCCATGAGATTATTCCGGCGGTCAGGAAACGGATTAATGAAGGGGCGGTCTCCAATATTCTGCAGGCAGCGAAGACGGCAGCGGCAGCGGATGCTTATTTTGAGAAGGCAGCAAAGCAGATTCTGGAGAAGCACGGTATTCGGGAGAGAACGGATGAGGGCGGCATTTGTTCCGTGGGAATTGCTGCAGAAATCCTGAAACAGGAAGACTCCATTGTCAGGCAGTACGTCATCCGGCAGATGATTGGAGAGACGTATCAGTCATTGAAGGATATTACGTCTGTGCACGTGGAGGAGGCTGAGAAGCTTCTGTTTAAGCCTGTGGGACGGCGGATTCAGCTGCCGGATGGAGGCTGTGCCTTACGGACGTATGGAGAACTGCAGATTAAAAAAGAGGGAAAAACGATTTTTTCTCAAAACGGCGGCAAAGAAACTGGAATAACGCCCGTTATAACGACATTTCCTTACAAAAAAGGGCAGGAAATTCCCAAAAACGGGTATACGAAATGGTTTGATTATGATAAAATCAATAGTACGCTCTCTGTGAGGTATCGGGAAACCGGAGACTATATCACACTCGCCGGCGGCGGCAGAAAGACAGTCAAATCGTTCATGATCGATGAAAAGATTCCGAAGGAAGAACGCGATAAGATTCTGCTGGCGGCCGACGGATCACACATTCTCTGGATCATCGGATACCGGATCAGCGAATATTATAAAATTACAGACGATACTCATACGGTACTGCAAATACAAATAGGCGGAGGAAAAAATGATGAATGATAAGATACGTGTATTGTTATCGGAAGAAGAAGTAGCAAAGAGAATCAGGGAAATCGGCGATGAAATCAGCAGAGATTACGAAGGCAGACCCCTTCATCTGATCTGCATCTTAAAGGGAGGCGTATTCTTCACCTGCGAGCTGTCCAAGAGGATCAGCCTGCCCCTGACTCTGGATTTCATGTCTGTATCCAGCTATGGCGCAGGCACTGTATCCAGCGGAATTGTTAAGATCGTAAAGGATTTGGATGAACCGATTGAAGGAAAGGACGTATTGATCGTAGAAGACATCATCGATTCCGGCAATACGCTTTCTTATCTGATTGAGGTCCTGAAGCAGAGAAACCCGAAAAGCATTGAACTGTGCACGCTGCTCGATAAACCGGAACGCCGTGTGAAGAAACAGGTTACGGTGAAATACACCTGCTTTACCGTACCGGATCAGTTCATCGTGGGATACGGTCTTGATTATGACCAGAAATACAGGAATTTGCCGTATATCGGAGTAATAGAACAGCAATAAGGAGGCAGCCCGTTGAAACAACAGCAACCATTTAGAGGGTTAGGTCTCGTTCTGATTCTCGTGATCATGCTGATCGTAGCAAGCATGTTTCCAAGGCAGAATGAGAAGATCAGTAACCAGGAATATATGAAGGCCATCGAGGATGGCAGCGTAGTCGCAGCCACTGTTAAGCAGAACCAGCAGACGCCTACCGGTCAGGTCGTGCTGATTATCAGTGACGGATCGACAGAACAGGCAAAAGTCGTAAATGTTCCGGATGTGATTGCAGCACAGGAGCTGCTGGACAGGAATGGAATCGTCTACACAACGGAGAATGTCCCTCAGGAGAATTATTTCCTGACCATCGTTCTTCCGATTATCCTGACTGCCGTGGTTCTCGTCGGTATGTTCATGCTGATGAACGCCAGGGCGGGAGCGGGCAGCGCCAACGCGAAGATGATGAACTTCGGACGCAGCCGGGCCCATATGGCCAAGGATACCAATAAGGTTAATTTTGGAAAGGTAGCCGGTCTGGAAGAAGAGAAGGAAGAACTGGCCGAGGTGGTGGACTTCTTAAAGAATCCGCAGAAATACACCAGTGTCGGAGCGCGTATCCCCAAGGGGATTCTGCTTGTGGGCCCTCCGGGAACCGGTAAGACACTGCTTGCAAAGGCGGTGGCAGGGGAAGCGGGTGTTCCGTTTTTCTCTATTTCAGGTTCTGATTTCGTAGAGATGTTCGTCGGTGTCGGCGCATCGAGAGTCCGTGATTTATTTGAAGAAGGCAAGAAACACGCGCCCTGTATCATTTTTATCGATGAGATCGACGCTGTGGCCCGCCGGAGAGGTACCGGTATGGGCGGCGGCCACGATGAGAGGGAGCAGACCTTAAACCAGCTTCTGGTAGAGATGGATGGATTTGGAGTCAATGAAGGCATTATCGTTATGGCGGCTACCAACCGCGTGGATATCTTAGATCCTGCGATCCTGCGTCCGGGCCGTTTTGACCGGAAGGTGGGAGTAGGCACGCCTGATGTTAAGGGAAGAGAAGAGATTTTGATGGTCCATTCCAAGGAAAAACCACTGGGAGAGGATGTGGACTTAAAACGTGTGGCTCAGACTACGGCAGGATTTACAGGGGCCGATCTGGAGAATCTGATGAATGAGGCGGCCATCAATGCGGCCCGCGACAACAAGAAGTTTATCAGCCAGGCCGACATCAACAAGGCATTTGTCAAGGTTGGGATCGGCGCGGAAAAGAAGAGCAAGGTCATCTCCGAGAAGGAGAAAAAGATCACTGCCTATCACGAGGCTGGCCATGCAATCCTGTTCCATTTACTTCCGGATGAAGGACCGGTACACACCATTTCCATTATCCCTACGGGTATCGGAGCGGCGGGGTATACCATGCCTCTGCCGGAGAGCGACCGGATGTTTAACACGAAGGGAAAGATGCTGCAGGATATCATGGTGGACTTAGGCGGCAGAATCGCGGAAGAACTGGTCTTCGGCGATATCACTACCGGGGCTTCCCAGGATATTAAGCAGGCGACGGCGACCGCCCGTTCCATGGTGACACAGTACGGTATGTCAGACCGTGTAGGCATGATTAACTATGATAACGACGGAGACGAGGTTTTCATCGGCCGCGATCTGGCCCATACCAAGAGCTACGGTAATGAGGTGGCCAATGCGATTGACAGCGAAGTGAAGCGCATCATCGACGACTGCTACACCAAGGCAAAGGATATTATTATGAAGCATGAAGAGGTACTCCATGCGTGCTCCAGGCTTTTAATTGAGAAAGAGAAGATCGGCCAGCAGGAGTTTGAGAGCCTGTTTCCTGTGGAGATCTAAAGGTTAAGAGATGGATCCTGTTTAACAGAATTTTGCAGATGCCCGGTAAAATGCCTAAGATTGGCGCCTGGTATCTGCATTTTTTTGTCTGTAAAACGGGGAGAAATCAAAAATGACTAAAAAACAGGAATGAAAAAAATGATGTTTGTGCACACTTATTTCTGAAAGCATGCTATATTAATAATCGTAAACCCCCCCAATACATTATATAGTTTTTGCTACACCCCATAAGAAACGAAATACCTTCTCCGAAAAACGGTCAGCTCCCCCGCTGACCGTTTTTTATGCCCATAGCCGGGAATACTGAAAAGGTTGGAAGAAAACATGGGAACGGGCATGAAAAAATGAAGAAACTAAGAGCCTGCGGGGTTGTATATTCAGGCCTGATCAGATAAAATAGATACAGGAGTAAATTGAGAAAGGGAAGGATAAATATATGTGCTTCCAGGCAGAGGCGTTAAACAGAGAGGCGTTATTTACCGACGAGACAGAAAATTTCCGATTTCCCACAGAACCCGAGGCCGGAGACGACGTATACTTACGATTTCGAACAGCCAGGAATAATGTGGATTATGTGTGTTATATAGAGGATGGCAGCAGCCTGAAAGAGGCCGTTATGGAGAAGACGGACTCCGATGGCCAGTTCGATTACTATGAATATAAAATTACAGTTGGCAGTGATAAACTCAGCTATAGCTTTAAAGTGGTAAAAGGAAGTGAGGTCTGTTACTACAACCGGCTGGGTGCGACGATGGATAATCAGGAGAGCTTCCATTTCCGGATTGCTCCCGGGTTCAGCACTCCGGACTGGGCCAAGGGCGCCGTCATGTATCAGATCTATGTGGACCGGTTCTGCAACGGTGATCCGGCCAACGACGTTGTGGATAATGAGTATTTTTATATTGACCAGAATGTGGAACACGTATCGGATTGGAGCAGGTATCCCAGTCAGATGGACGTGGGCTGTTTTTATGGCGGAGATTTGCAGGGAGTATGGGATAAGCTGGATTATATCCAGAATCTGGGTGTGGATGTCATCTATTTTAACCCGATTTTCGTGTCGCCATCGAACCACAAGTATGACTGTCAGGATTACGACCATATCGATCCGCACTACGGAGTTATAGTAAAGGACGGCGGAGAACCCTTAAAGAGCGGAGCCACCGATAATCGTCAGGCAACCAAGTATATGGTGAGAAGCACGGCGAAGGAGAATTTAGAGGCCAGTGACGCGTTTTTTGCGCGGTTTGTAGAGGAGGTTCACCGCCGCGGGATGAAGATTATCCTGGATGGCGTGTTTAATCACTGCGGATCCTTTAACAAATGGCTGGACGGGGAGCTTCTTTATCAGATGTCCGGCGACTATGAAGCCGGGGCGTATGTGTCGGAGGATAGTCCGTACCACACGTTTTTTAAATTTTACAAAGATGATGCATGGCCCTGCAATGATTCCTATGACGGCTGGTGGGGCCATTCCACACTGCCGAAGCTGAACTATGAGGAATCTCCGAAGCTGTATGAATATATCATGAATATCGCCCGTAAGTGGGTGTCTCCGCCGTACAATGTGGACGGCTGGAGGCTTGATGTAGCTGCTGATTTAGGGCACAGCAGCGAATACAACCACAAGTTCTGGCGGGATTTCCGAAGTGCGGTAAAGGAGGCCAATCCCAAGGCGATTGTGCTGGCCGAGCATTATGGAGATCCTTCCAGCTGGCTTGCAGGGGACCAGTGGGATACCGTGATGAACTATGATGCATTTATGGAGCCTGTGACCTGGTTCCTGACAGGGATGGAGAAACACAGCGATGAGAGCAATCCCAGTCTTTACGGGGATGGAGAAAGCTTTTTCCGCTCCATGAATTACCATATGAGCCGTATGATGACGAATTCAGTGATGGTGGCCATGAACGAACTGTCAAATCATGACCACTCCCGATTTTTGACGAGGACGAACCGGACGGTGGGACGGATCAGTACGAAGGGTGCGAAGGCAGCTTCCGAGGGCGTCAACTACGGCGTATTCCGTGAGGCGGTGTTGATACAGATGACCTGGCCGGGAGCGCCTACCATCTACTATGGCGATGAGGCCGGAGTCTGCGGCTGGACGGATCCGGATAACCGGAGAACGTATCCGTGGGGCAATGAGAATCTGGAACTGATTGAATTTCATAAATATATGACGGGACTTCACCACCGGATTGCAGCGCTGAGACGCGGTTCCTTAAAACAGCTGCTGGCCGGAAGGCAGCTGATCGCGTACGGCCGTTTCTGCGGAGACAGTGTCTGTGCCGTGATAGTCAATAACCGGGCTGCAGAGCGTGATGTACAGCTTCCTGTATGGCAGCTGGGCCTGGCGGATGGCGATACGCTGGTACGCCATATGCTGACGTATGAGACGGGATACAACGTAGGGAAAATCAACTATGAGGTGGCAGACGGCCAGGTGTCGGTTTTCATGCCCGCCAACAGTGCCATACTTCTTGCAACGGACCGGGTGTAGGATGAAACTGGTCCGGCAGAGATTAAAGCGCCGGGCCGGGCGAAATGACGGGCTGGGAGAAAATGCACGAAAAAATGTGGGATAGCGGATGAAAACTACTTGATTTTTCACGTTCCCTGTGATAAAATAATCACTGCTTGTCAAAGCAATCTGGATGGTTTCCCGAGTGGCCAAAGGGGACAGACTGTAAATCTGCTGCAAATTGCTTCGGTGGTTCGAATCCACCACCATCCATATGCCGGCGTGGCGGAACTGGCAGACGCACAGGACTTAAAATCCTGCGGGCCTAATCGCCCGTACCGGTTCGATTCCGGTCGCCGGCAGTAAAAAAGCTGCAAAAGTGATTGTCACTTTTGCAGCTTTTTTTGTATGGATGAATGAAATTTTATTTTCTTAACAATTCCCCCATCTCCTTCAGAGAGAGAAAGACGCCGTCCGGGCTTATTTTCGCATGCCTGAGATCCTCTCTCTTCGTCTCCCCGGTCAGCACCAGCAGCCCGGCCGCCCCATTGTTAACGCCGGCCGCCACATCTGTATACAGACGGTCTCCGACAAAGGCGATCCGGTCTCTGGACACACCTGTTTTTTCCAGAATCATTTCAACGGTTTCAGGGTATGGTTTGCCCACATACTTAGGCTTTTTGCCTGTCGACAGTGTGATCGCCGCGCAAAAGGAGCCGCAGTCAGGGATAAAACCGTCTTCCGTCGGACAGTTGATGTCCAGATGTGTAGCCAGAAATTCCGCACCGCTTCGGATGTAATGGCATGCCCGTTCCAGCTTGTGATAGGTAAGCGTTGTATCAAAGCCCACCACCACAAGATCCGGCTGTTCTTCTGTCAGATGGATGCCGGCCTTCTCAAAGCTTTCGCGCAATACGGGAGTTCCAAGCAGATAGACCGTTTTTCCCGGATGAGAATGCTTCAGGTACTCAATCATCACATCTCCCGAAGTCATGATCTGACTGGAATCGATGAAGCAGTTCATAGACCTGAGCTTTTTTATATAGGCGCCGGAGGACTTCGAGGAGTTATTGGTGAAGAACAGATAACGCCGCCCTGTTTCCTGAAGCGTCTGCAGAAAGTCCAGGGAGCCTTCCAAAAGGTGTTCACCAAGATAAAAGGTTCCATCCATGTCCAACACAAAAAGCTCTGTCTTTTCAAGCAGTGATACTCTTTGCTCCTTCACGCCGTTCTCCTTTATGAGCCGCTTAATATTTCGTTGATTTCCACTTCCATCTCTTTCAGCGCGGTTTCAACGTCAAGATCTTCCTGAATGATTTCGTCCATCCAGTTTCTCCATGTGGTGGATACCTGACTCCAGTCGGTACGCTGGATTCCGGGAGTGATGATATCGAGGTTATCAAAAATAATCTGAAATTCCGGTTTTTGTGCCAGAAATGCCTTTCCTTCATCGGTTTCCTGTACAGATTTCCTGGTAGGCAGATAACCGGATTCAGAAGCCCATATCATGTTGACGTCCTTGCTCATTAAGTAGGAGAGAAATTCCCAGGAGGCATCCTTCACCTTCTGATCGTTTTTAGCCGGGAGAAAAAGGACGTTGCCGCCTAATACCTGTTCCTTTGTTTTTCCTCCGGGCAGCCAATCCATTCCGACGTCAAAGCTGCAGCTGTCGACAATGGTGTCATATAAAGAACTCGTATAGATGACGGACAGCGCCTTTCCGTCAATGAAGTTCTGGCGCATCACAGAAGCGGCGTCTTCCCCGGTTGCAAGGTAGGAGTAGCCCTTTTTGGTCCAGTCTTTCAAATCGGAAACCAGTTTGACTGAATGTTCAGAAGCAAGGTCAGTTTTGCCTTCGGCAGTAACCAACTGAACACCGTTATTGATAAAGAACGGCTCATAATACCATGTAATCCAGCCGGGAAATACCATGCCGTAGCGGTTGGTTTTGCCGTCTGCGCTGATATCGGAGGCCTTCTCTAAAAACGAGGGTATTTCATCCCAGGTTTTCGGAATCTGAAGCCCTAATTCGTTTAATAAATCCCTGTTATAGTATACTACCTCGGTAGATACCAGAAATGGAAGTGCTACCTGTACATCCTCGTATTTTGCAGCCTGAATCAAACCTTCTCCAAAATCGTCTATCTCAAATCCGTCGCGCTGAATATAAGGGCCCAGGTCTTCGCATAAACCGCCTGCGCCATAAGCGGTAACGTAAGGGATATTGGCCATGGCAACGCCCGGCAGGTTGGTATTTGCCGCATTTGCGGAAACGATGGCTTCGTTTAATGCAGTATAATTCCCGATATACATTGGCTTAATCACGATGTTGTCATGAGAATCATTGAATTCACCGACAACGCGGTTCAGTGTTTCCTGGTACTGGCTTTCTAAGGCATGCCAGAATTCTATCTCCAATACATCGGAGGCAGCTTCTGTATCCGCAGCGGTTTCTGCCGCCGGAGCTTTCGAAGTGTTTGCCTCTGCCGTTGTTTCTTTGCTGGCTGCGGAACAGCCGCTTATTGCGATAACTGTAAGTAATGCGATCCCCACCAAATACTTTTTAACCATATCTTCTCCTTTTCGTTAGTCTGCCAGTGTAAGCAGATATTCCCCCAGTTCATACGCATAACGCATCATTGCATCAATCATTGGATCAGGCAGCCTGTCTGTCATTTTGTGAGTTTCGTAAGCGAACACACCCTGATAGTTGATTTTTTTCAGGGTTTTCATGATGGGTTCCCACTCTACGGTGCCAAGAAATGGAAGTAAATGATCGTCGATGACTCCGTAGTTATCCTGAACATGTGTGGCAATCAGACGGTCTCCCATCATTTCAAGACATTCCGGCTGGTTCCAGTGCATCAGATTTGCATGTCCAAAATCCCAGACAATCCCCACGTTGTCATAAGACTGATGCAGTGTGTCAACCAGGTCGATCAAGTCTTCCGGATCGGCCAGATAACGGGGAACACGAACCCGTTTTTCGCTGTCGTTTAAATCGAATAGATTTTCTATGGCCAGTTTCACGCCATATTTTGCGGCAAACTCCAGATGGGGTTTGAAATATTCGATATTTTCCTGCTTGTTTTTGCGGTAATCCGGGCGGTAAGGACGCGAACCGCCATGAATAACGACAATGCCTGCTCCCAGTTCCGACGAAGCGATGATAGAACGGCGAACCATCTCTTCCTCTTCCTCCCGATATGGATAGTCCGGATTGATCACATTATAGAACGGGGCGTGAGACTGGCTGACTGTCATTCCGAGTTCTTCAATTAACGCCCTGCATTCCTTTATCCATTCTCTCCAGTTGTCGTAGTACAGTTCTGTTTTATGGCTCCTGGTCCATGCAAAGTTGAGGTCTAAATCCCGAAATCCCGCTTTGTGAATTCTGCGGATACTTTCCAACATGGGCCCTACACTTCCGTCCGGCCTCGGTCCATAGAACAATGTTGTTGTTGATAGTTTCATCTCTCTTCTCCTTAGTTTTATTAGCGATCTGACTGTTTTTTCTAACCCGTTTCCCCCTCCTTTTTATGATCTTTGATAACCATGCAGTCAGTCTGCTTCGTTCATTAAAAATAAAAAAGAGCAAGGCATCCGCGTGAAAGCATGCCTTACTCTTAATCTCATTAGCATTATTTAATTTATAGTCTAGCATATGGATATCAGATCGTCAATGAATGTTTATATATTAACAAAGAATGGGTTGAAAATAAGGGAAAAATAGTGAAAATGACGAAAACCCCAAAATGCCAAAAGAGGAGGAGAGCCGAAGGTATGTTTTTTCCCGGACTTTTATGATATGATGAAAAAAATATGGAAAACGGCTTAGCCGGAAGGAGAAGAACATCATGAAAAACACAGAAATTAACATCAGGGATCCATTTGTACTCGCAGAGAACGGAACATACTATATGTACGGGACGAGGGCCGCTACCTGCTGGATGGCGGCAACCGGCTTTGACTGCTATGTCAGTGAAGATATGGAAAATTGGGACGGACCGTACGAAGTGTTCCGTAAACCGGAGGACTTCTGGGCGGATATGAACTGCTGGGCTCCGGAAGTACATAAATACCAGGGGGCTTACTACATGTTTGCAACATTTAAGGACAGCAGTGTACATGGGGGAACTGCGATCTTAAAGTCGGAGAGTCCGCTGGGGCCGTTCGTAATGCACAGTGACCGTCAGATCACGCCGAAGGACTGGGAGTGTATTGACGGGACATTCTATGTGTCACCTGACGGAAAACCATATATGGTGTTTGTCCATGAGTGGGTTCAGATTTCGGATGGCAGTATCTGCGCGGTGGAGCTGAGCCGGGATTTGAGGGAGGCAGTATCTGACCCGGTGACATTATTTCATGCTTCGGAGGCCGCAGGCTGGGTAAAGCCGATCACCAATAAAAAGCGGCCGGGCCTTCATTATGTGACGGATGGGCCGTATCTGTACAGGACAGAAAGCGGCCGTCTCATCATGCTCTGGTCCAGCTTCGGAAAAGAGGGGTATACGGAGGCGCTGGCCTATTCGGATAATGGGGACATTACAGGTACATGGACACAGGATGACCGTCTGCTGTTTGAAAAGGACGGCGGCCACGGCATGATATTTGAGAGTAATTCCGGGGAACTGTATTTGACCCTGCATACGCCGAATGAACATTTGAAGGAGCATCCGGTATTTTACCGTCTGATCGAGGAGGAGGACACGCTGCGCGTAGCGGAAACATCATGAAAGAAGTATTCTTCACGGGGAAATGCGACGGGATCGGAATCAGCCACGTCGCCAGAGACTGTGATTTAACAGAGACTATCGGATTTTATAAAAATGAGTACCAGATTTACTATATTCTGGATGGAGAACGGTTTTTCTATCAGGGAAGCAAAAGCTACCGGATGGACAGGGGGACGCTTACTTTTATTGACAAACGGCAGATTCCCTTCACGAATGTGATTGGGGGGAAATATCACGAGAGAATCTTAATTGAGGTGGATGAGAAATGGCTGGTCAGCATGGGAAAGGCCATGGAGCTGGACCTGATCGGTTTTTTTGCAAATTATCATGGCGTTTACCGGCTGGAAGGAAAGCATCTGGCGGCGGTGGAGAAAAAGCTTAAGAAGATGGAAGAGGTAATGGGGCAGAAGAGGGCCTTCGCGTCCGCGGAGGTAAAAAATCTATTGATTTCCATTATCATTTCCATGCTGTACGGAGCTGGCACAAGGTGTGCGGAGTATCACATGCCCAACGGAAAGATGCTCCGTTACGCGAAGGCAAGGGAGATAATCCAGTATATCATGGAGCATTACTCGGAGGTCTACGGGCTGGAGGACCTGGCCGGAATCTTCTATATGGACAAAAGCTATTTGAGCCGGATCTTCAAAGAGGTGACTAATTTTACAGTAAATGAATTTATCAACTGCCAGAGAATCGGTCATGCCAGGGACATGCTGTTGGATGAGTCGCTGTCCATGGAGGAAATTTCTCAAAAACTGGGCTATGAAAGATTATCCTATTTTGACCGCGTTTTTAAGAAATATGTGGGAATGTCTCCGCTGCAGTACCGTAAATCCAAGCGGAAAAAGAATGAGGACGAGGAAAACCAGTCAATATAGTGCAAAAACCGGAGATTTTTTGATGGATTGGTGAAAGTGCCCAAATCGGTTGAAAAAATAAGTCTGAAATAGTAAGATATGTTTACAGAAACGTATCGGATCCGAAAAAAGCTTAAGCAGGTAACAAGTGAGAACAAAGACAGCGAAAGGTGTAAAAGGGGATCAATTATGAAATTAAGAAGACTTATGGCATTGACAACAGCGGTGGTTATGGCAGCATCACTGACCGCGTGCGGAGGACAGAAAGCCGAGACAAATACACAGACGGCGGACAGCGGAAAAGAATCGGCAGCGTCCGGTGAGCAGATCACACTGCGCATGGCGTGGTGGGGATCACAGACGAGGCATGACGCTACGAACAAAGTAATTGAAATGTATGAGGAACAGAATCCGAATGTACATATTGAAGCGGAGTTTTATGATTTTGACAGCTACTTTACAAAGCTGGATACTCTGGTGGCAGCCGATGATGTATGGGATATCTTCCAGATGGGCGGAAACTTCCCGAAATATATAAACAGCATTGAACCAATGGACTCCTATATTGAAGCAGGAACCATTGATGTAAGCGATACCACAGAGAACTTCCTGGCGACTACGAGAGACAACGACGGCACTCAGGTGGGAATCTCCATTGGAACCAACACTTACGGAATCGCTTACGATCCGGCCATGTTTGCAGAAGCAGGACTGGCAGAGCCGTCTGATAACTGGACATGGGATGAGTGGAAGGCCGACTGTCTGGCGATTACAGAGAAACTGGGAATCTACGGAAGCTCAAAGATGGATAACTTCATTGCGGGTGTAACACAGAGAGCTTCTCAGGCTGAGAAGGATGGAAACTTCTTTAAGAAGACCAATGATGGCCTGGAATTTACTGATACAGCCACATTTGCATCGTATATGCAGATGATCAAAGATTTAACCGATGCAGGATCGTATCCTGATGCAGGAGCAATCAAGGAGATCAAGGATATTGAAGGCGACTATCTGGTGACAGAAGACGCAGCCATGACCTGGGTATCCTCCAACCAGATTGCCTCCATCGTCAATGCAGCGGGCAGAGAAATAAAGATCGCGCCGGTACCGCGTATCACAAAGGACGGTTCCTACGGAATGGGTGTTCAGTCCTCCCAGCAGTTATGCATGGCTAAGAGTTCCAAAAACAAAGAAGAGGCGGCTAAGTTCATCAATTACTTTGTCAATGACATCGAAGCCAACAAAGTATTAAACGGCGAGCGCGGTGTACCGATCATGTCGAAAGTAAGAGACGTAGTCATGGAGCAGGCAGACGACAGCAGCAAGATGATCTACGATTTCGTAGACAAAATCGGAAACTTCCCCAAAGAAGACTGCAACGTCATCAGCCCGGACCCAAAGACGGAGATAGAAGATCAGTACAAGCTGCTGATTGAGAAAGTACAGTACGGAGATGTAACCCCAGAAGACGCGGCCAGGCAATTAGTCGAATTCGCGGAGAGTAAATTTACACGCCAGCAATGAGCCATGCGAAAAAGGGCAAATGCAGATCTGCGTTGTGCTCGCACATAAGCAGATCTGGGTTTGTCCTTTTTCATAGGGCGAAGCCCGTGACCGAGACAGCGTGCCCCGCTTTACCGGGTATGAAGCGAAGCGGAATCGAGGTGCATGGCGGACTACCGGGAGGCCCCACAGAATCAAATCACATGGCGGACTACCGGAATACCTCACAAAACCGAGGCACCGCAAACCAGCAAAAGGCAGGTGGGATCAGCCCCTATATTCACCTCACCTGCCTTTTCTGTGCAAAAAAATGGAGGAAATGACCAATGGAAGAAAGGAAAGCCAGCATAAAAAAGTTCTGGTACAACGACAACACGGTGGGCTATATATTCTCGCTCCCGTTTATTATCGGTTTTCTGGCATTCACCCTGATACCGATAGCGGTTTCCATGTACTATTCGGTAACCGACTACAAACTGGGCCAGACGCCGGCATTTATTGGAATACAAAACTATCTGGATCTGTTAAAAGATGAGCGATTCATCAATTCCGTAAAAGTAACGTTGATATACGTCGTTACATCAGTGCCGACGAAGCTGATTTTCGCTCTGTTTGTGGCATATTTGCTGACACAGGGAAGACGGGGAGTCACATTTTACCGTTCCCTGTATTACGTACCGTCCTTAATCGGAGGAAGTATCGCGGTAGCCCTGGTATGGAAGACGATCTTTTCCAGAAAAGGTCTTGCCAACACCATCCTGGCTTCCCTGGGACTGCAAAAGCTGTCCTGGCTTGGCGATCCGAAGCTGTCCATGGGAATCCTGGTCCTAATGTCGGCCTGGCAGTTCGGCTCCTCGATGATCATCTTCGCAGCAGGCCTGAAAGAAATCCCGGGCAGCTATTACGAAGCGGCTGAGATTGACGGAGCAAATAAATGGCAGCGTTTCCTGCGCATCACGCTTCCCTGCCTTTCCCCTATCATTCTCTATAACCTGGTTATGCAGACGATCACGGCGTTCATGGCCTTTACCCAGGCATTTGTCATCACCCAGGGCGGACCTAACGATGCAACCAACTTCTACGCGCTCTATGTCTACAACCACGCGTTCAAATGGTCCAATATGGGGTATGCCAGTGCAATGAGCTGGCTCATGCTGGTTTTAATCAGCTTAATCACATTTATTCTCTTTAAATCCTCGAAGTTCTGGGTATTTTCTGAGGCAGATCAATAAGGAGGGGAAAGATTATGACGAAAAAACACAAAATCGAAGCAGTCCTTTACCATTTGTTTGTGTGCCTGTTCGGACTCCTTATGATATATCCGGTGCTCTGGATGATCAGCGGCTCACTCAAAAATAACACGGAAATCTTAAACGGAGGAATGAATTTGATTCCTCCGGCCTGGAGAGTAGAAAATTTCGCCAACGGCTGGAAGGGATTCGGCGGAATCAGTTTTGCCACCTTCTTCTCCAACTCGTTTTTCGTAGCCGCGGTATCGACACTTGCCACGGTACTGTCGTCAGCCTGTGTGGCTTACGCATTTTCGAGGGTGAAATACAAAGGGAGAAATATCTGGTTCACTGCCATGATCTGCACGATGATGATCCCGACACAGATTATTCTGGTGCCGCAGTACATCATCTACAACAAACTTGGCTTCGTAGGAACGTACCTCCCTTTAATCCTGCCGCATTTCTTCGGCCAGGCGTTCTTCATCTACCAGATGATGCAGTTTGGAGCCGGCATTCCGAAAGATTTAGACGAGGCGGCCATCATCGACGGATGCAGCAAATATACGATTTTTACAAAGATATTTCTGCCGCTTTTAAAGCCCTCCATTGTAACCACGATCATCATTCAGTTCTACTGGAAATGGGACGATTTCATGTCGCCGATGATCTACTTAAGCAAGCCCAAAATGTACACGGCTTCCGTGGCCATCAAGAATTTTGCGGATTCCACCTCTACTACGGACTATGGCGCCATGTTTGCCATGTCCACGCTGTCACTGATTCCGGTATTCCTGATTTTCCTGTTCTTTAACCGGTATCTGGTAGAGGGAATCAGTACGAGCGGCATCAAGGGCTGATATCTGCGGTACTGTGAAACAGCGGTATTACGACACTGCAATATAATGACACAGAGAGGAAAAACGTGTGAAAAATCAAACGAGTGTATCATTTCAGACCTCCTGCGGCCTGCTGCAGAAGCTGGTGGATACGGCTGAAAGAAAGTCCAGAGAGAATCTGAAACAGTTTGGCGGCAGACTGGTGCTGATTGAAGGCGGCGGCTACGAAAAAATATGGCTGGAGACGCAGCCCATGGGCGGAGAGATGTACGCCAAACGGAATTTGGAAGCGGGAATCAACAATCAGCTGCTTTTTATGGAAAATCAGAGGGCGGACGGCAGAATTCCCGGAAGCGTAGCGTGTGAAGACGGGAAAATCATTCCCCAGTTCAATAAATTTCAGGGCTTTTGTTTTCCTTCCGCAGCTTTAAATGTATATTATTTGATGGGAAAGGATCCTGGATATCTCGATCTGCTTTACACCACGCTGGAGCGTTTTGACAGCTACTTATGGCGCGTACGGGATTCTGACGGGGACGGCTGCCTGGAGACCTGGTGCAAATACGACACCGGGGAAGACCATGCCCTCCGGTACGGGGATGCACCCGACGACTGGAGTAAGGAGACCCCTCCGGAAGGATGCAGCGTGGTGCCCATGGCTTCCATGGATATTATGAGTTTTTCCTATGCGTCGAGAGAGACGCTGGCGAAGATCAGCAGAATCCGGAACGACATGGAGAAGATGGAATTCTGGAAGGAGAAGGCGGCGCAGGTACAGGGGAAGATCCGGACCTATCTGTGGGACGAGACGGCAGGCGCCTGCTTTGACCGGGATAAGAATCACCGGGTTCTGCGCACCATGACCCATAATAATCTGCGGGCCATGTACTGGAACAGCTTTACCCAGCAGATGGCCGATCGCTTCGTGAACGACCATCTGCTGAATCCGGAGGAATTCTGGACGCATATGCCGCTTCCCTCGGTTGCGGTAAACGACCCGCTGTTCCGAAACGTGACGACCAATGACTGGAGCGGCCAGGCGGAGGCGCTGACATATCAGCGGGCCATCCGGGCGCTGGAAAACTACGGATATGACAGTCTGATTCCGGAACTGGGAGAAAAGCTGTTTCAGGCCATTGGCGAGGACTGTATCTTTGTCCAGCAGTATGACCCGTTTACGGCAGCGCCGTCGCTTGTCTGCCTGGAAGGGGAACAGGATTGTTATGGACCGGCTCTTTTATCGGTGCTAGAATACGCGGCCCGGATGTACGGCGTACATCTGGAACAGGACACGGTCTTCTGGGGGACTGTGGGCGGCTATGAGAGCGTTTATGAACAGATCTGGGGGGATCGCTCCTTTAAACTGGTGCAGAGCGGAAATGGAGCGGAAGGCTTTATAAACGGGAAAAAAGTATTTGAAGCCGGGCCGGGAATCAAGGTGATAACCGGACTGGATGGAACTGTGCTGGAGGTTAAAAAGATGTCAAAGGATGGAGATGTCAGAAGGCTCCGGCAGAAGATATAGAGACAGGGAAATACTATAGGATATGACAGAAGCAAAGCAGAGGAACGCCCCGAAAGCAGATGTTCGGAGCATTCCTCTTTTTTGCATTGCCGTGTTTTTTGAACCCCTGATCTGCTGCATTCCACGGTCCGGTCTTTTTATGCTTCAGTTTTCCAGAAGCCGTGGAGGTTGCACCAGGCGTAGGCGGCTTTCGGAGCGTCACCGTCCTCCAGCGTAAAATAGGCAACCGGATCACAGGCAGAGTCTAAGGGAACGCGCATGGTGACGCCGGCCTCTGTCTCCAGGCAGACCCAGCCGATGTTATGCTCCTCGCTCATGGGATGAAAGATGCTTCCGACCTTTACCGTTACACGGTTCCCGTCAGTTTCAATGATGGGGAGATGCTTTTCGGAAGCGCCTTCCGAGGTGTTGGGGTCCAGGATTTCAAATGGTTTTAAGCTGTCCGGGACTGCCGCGTTTGGCATTCCTGTGATGGCCTCGAGTACAACGAGATGGTCTCTGTCCGTTAAAAATACAGGCTGTTTATTCATAGAATCCTCCAGTCATCATGATAAATTCATAAAGTAGTCAGTTACGGATACTCCATTATTTTTCCTGTCCTGCCGCCATTTTATGCATGAATCTGGAAAGCTTTGCGGTTTCACTGCCGCCGGGAGAATGAATTGCTGCATTTTACCCCATACTATCAGGGAAATTAATAATGAATGAAAAGAGGTGTTGGAGATGAGCGCAGATGCGGAAATGCTTAACTTTGTCTATCAGAACTCCCAGATGGGAGTTGAGACCTTAAACCAGCTGCTTCCTATGATTGATAACGAGGCGTTTAAGAAGCGGATCGAGGCACAGCTTAAGGAGTATAAGCAGATTCACGAGGAAGCGAAAGAACTTTTAAACCGTCATGGCTACGATGAAAAGGGAATTGGAGCCCTGGAAAAAATTATGACCTATCTCATGATAGACATGAAGACCCTGATGGATAAGTCTTCCTCTCACATTGCGGAAATGCTGATTCAGGGAAGCAATATGGGAATTATTGATGCGGTCAAACGGATTAACCAGTATGAGAAAGAGGCGGAGAAAGAGGTGACGGCTCTGATGAAGCGTCTTCTCAAATTTGAGGAGAATAATGTGGAACGGTTGAAGGACGCTCTTTAATAGGGTATAATGGCTTTAGCATAAACGGAACGGAGACCGGCCATGATACTGAGCGTGAGCAGAAGAACGGATATTCCACAGTACTATTCCGACTGGTTTTTTAATCGAATGAAAGAGGGATTTCTCTACGTGAAGAATCCGATGAACAGCCACCAGGTCAGCAGGATTGAGCTGTCTCCTGATCTGGTGGATCTGGTGGTGTTCTGGACGAAGAATCCGGAGCCCATGATGAAACGGATTGATGAACTGGGAGAAATCCCGTATTACATACAGTTTACACTGACGGGATATGGACGCGGCATGGAACCGGGGCTTCCGGACAAACGGGAACTGATCCGCATATTTCGAGAAACAGCAGAAACGGCTGGCAGGAACCGGATGGTATGGAGGTACGATCCGGTATTGTTAAATGAAAGATATCCTGCAGAGTACCATTTCCGTGCATTTGAGGCTATAGCAGAAGGGATCTGCGGCTGTACGGACAAGGTGGTCATAAGCTTTCTGGACTGTTACGGGAAGACGAAACGAAATATGAGAGGGATTCCTCTGGAGACGCCGGACACGGAGACTATGAAACGGATGGGGGAGACATTCGTTAAGACGGCGGAGCGGTTTGGCATGAGGGTGGAGAGCTGTGCGGAGGCCGTTGATTTGAGTGATGTGGGAATCCGGCACGGAAGCTGTATCGACCCGGCCATGGCCGAACAGATTCTGGGGGTTCCAATCCATGTGAAGAAGGATAAGAACCAGAGGCCGGTGTGCGGATGTGTGGAGAGCGTGGAAACGGGGGCATACGACACCTGCCTGTGCGGCTGTAAATACTGCTATGCCAATGACAGTGAGGAAGCAGTAAAGAGACGGAGGGCAGTATACGATGCAGATTCGCCGCTTCTCTGCGGAACTGTGGAAGAAGGGGACCGGATAACGGTGCGCAGGACGGCTCGGATTCGGAGCGGAGAATAAGTCTTATCAGGGGGATACGATACAAATGAAAAAATATTTTAGAACGCTGCTTCTTCTGCTTTTAGGAATGCTTGTGGCGATCAGCGGGGTTTCGATCAAACGGATTTCAGATATTCGGGATTATGGGAAACTGATCAATTATGTGGGGATCGTGAGGGGCGCTTCCCAACGGGTGGTGAAGCTGGAGACGAACGGACGGCCGGATGATGAACTGACTGCGTATGTAGAAGGCATTCTGAATGAACTGATAACCGGACAGGGGGTATACGGTCTGGTTCTTGCCGACTGCAGACAGTACCAGTTAGATTTGGACCTGCTGAAGGACCAGTGGGATCACGTTAAGAAAGAGATCGGCGAAGTGAGGCAGGGAGCGCGTGCAGATGCGCTGATTGATTCCAGCGAGAAGCTGTTTGAGATAGCCAATGACACGGTTTTTACCATTGAGCAGTATTCCGGTGAAATGGCGGAAAAGACAGCGCGTATGATTTTTGCAACAGCTCTGGTCAGTGCCGCTGCGTTTGCATTCACTGTCTATTTTTACATAAGAAAATTTTTTCAGTTAAAGGTTACAAATGAAAAGCTGGAGGAGTTAACATCCAGAGATGAACTGACCGGGGCCTACCGTGCGGATAAGTTTTATTCGGAGGTAAACCGCATGATGGAGCGGGAACCGGATGCGAAGTTTGCGGTATTATATATTGATTTCGAAAATTTTAAGTATGTAAATGACGTGTTCGGATATTCGTATGGGGACGATCTACTGAAGGGATATGCACAGCTGGTCATGAGCCGCCTGAAAGAAGAGGAACTGCTGGCCCGCGATGTGGCGGACCGGTTCGTACTTCTGCGCCGTTACGAGACGCAGGAGGAACTGCTCGAGACCCAGAAAATGATGGATGAGGAGTTCTTAAACTCCGATATTGTCATGCTGAACCGTCATATGCTGACCATTGCATGCGGAATCTGCTGTGCAGAAGACCTGGTGGAAGAGCCGGAGGCGGTCAAGATGGTCAACCGGGCTAATTTTGCCCAGAAGGAAGTGAAGAATAAACCGGGAAAACACTATGCATTCTATGGGGAAGAGATCCGGCAGAAGCTGATCGCAGAGATGGCGGTCAAGGACCGTATGCAGGAAGGGCTCGACAATGAAGAGTTCGTTGTCTACCTGCAGCCCAAGGTAGGCGTGGAGGACGGCGCAGTGAAAGGTGCGGAGGCACTGGTGAGATGGGCGGTTCCGGGGAACGGACTGCTCTCCCCTGGGCTCTTTATTCCGGTGCTGGAGAAGAATCATTTTATTGGAAAAGTAGACCGTTACGTCTTCGAAAAAGTGTGTATATGGCTCCATGACAGGATGGCAAATGGGAAGACTGTGGTGCCAATCTCTGTAAATGTGTCAAAAATTCAGTTTTATAACCCGGATTTCATTCCGGTATACGCAGGGATTAAGAAGCAGTACGGCATTCCTGACGGGATGCTGGAGATTGAACTGACGGAATCGGCGGCATTTGAACACGAGGAGTACCTGATGCAGGTGGTGAGAGAACTGCATGACAACGGATTTTTGTGTTCTCTCGATGACTTTGGCACCGGTTACTCTTCTCTGGGGCTTTTAAAAGACCTTCCTATCGACGTGATGAAGCTGGACGGTGTGTTTTTCCGTGTGAGCGTAGATGTGAACCGGGGACATACAATTTTAAAATACATTATTGATATGGTGAAGGAACTCAATATCAGTACGGTTGCCGAGGGCGTGGAACGTGAGGAGCAGGTGGAATTCTTAAAATCCGCAGGCTGCGATCTGATTCAGGGCTTTGCATTTTACAGACCGATGCCGGTGGAACAGTTTGAAGAGGTGCTGGACGGGCCGGTGTGATGTGCGGTTTTATAAAAAATATGAGTAATCAGATTAAATTTTTCTTGACAAATGAAGGGAAATCTTGTAAACTTATTCGTGTTGTGAGTGAGAGGAGCAGTTAATCGAAACTGATTCCGGATACGCACAGGGACATCGCATGTCTGCCCAGATAGCTCAGTTGGTAGAGCAGAGGACTGAAAATCCTCGTGTCGTTGGTTCGATTCCGACTTTGGGCATTGTACTCGCGAGAGTACATTTGAAATGCTTTTGGAATTTCCTTTGCGGGTGTAGTTCAATGGTAGAACACTAGCCTTCCAAGCTAGATACGTGGGTTCGATTCCCATCACCCGCTTTAGAAAATTTCTGTTGCATTTTCAAAAGATATGTGCTATAATGCCTTTACGAAAAGTTCATATTTTGTTTTTAGTTTATGCGCGAGTGGCTCAGTGGTGGAGTACAACCTTGCCAAGGTTGGGGTCGCGGGTTCGATCCCCGTCTCGCGCTCTTTTTATTTGGCGGCCGGATGCCTGCAGTTATGCGGGAGTCCGGTTTTTTTGTATCACAAAAACGTGTTTCTGTGATCCTCTTTCTTTTGCATTTCTTGTAAATCCGAAACTTTCTATTGAAATCCCACACAAAATCAGTCATAATATGCAATAAAATTTCATAATAATGCCGAATAATTGACACAATTATTTCACATGCTATGATGAAGGAGAGGTAGGAACTATGGCAGCGAAAGGATTGCTGCTGCGCCTGAAAGACTACCAGGTCAAGGCAAGCGCAGCGGAAAAGAATGCGGTAACAATCATCCTGAACCATCCGGATCTGGTGATTGGAAAGAGTATACACGAGTTTGCAGATTTGGCCTATGCGTCGCCGGCGACCATTATCAGACTCTGCAGAAAACTGGGCTGTGCGGGATACCGCGATTTTCAGCACGCGCTCGTATACGAAAACGCTCTGTTCAAGGACAGCAGGGAGATATCCGTTCAGGAGATCATTCCCACGCCGTCGACAGAGGATATTATTCAAAAGGTTACACGAAAAAACATCGAGTCTCTTGAGACGTCAAGAAAGCTGGTAGAACCGGAGATCATCGACACCTGCGTCAAAATGATCGAAGAAAGCAGGATTATCCAGCTGTTTGGACTCGGCTCCTCCTTACTCGTTGCACGAGACCTGTACTTAAAATTGATCCGTGTGGAGAAACTGTGTAATATCTGCGATGACTGGCACGCTCAGCTGCTGGCAGCGAGAACCATGAGAAAAGGCGATCTTGGCATTGTGATCAGCTATTCCGGTCTGACGGAGGAGATGATTACCTGTGCCAGGGCCGCAAAAGCCAACGGCGCCAGAATTATTGTGCTTACAAGGGCCGCTGACTCCAAGCTGGCAGCCGAGGCGGACTGCGTGCTGGCCGTAGCTGCCACGGAGCTGATTCTGCGCAGCGGAGCCATGTCGTCCAGAATTTCACAATTAAACATGGTAGATATCCTCTATGTTGCCTATGTAAATAAACACTATGAGAGCTGCATGAGGAGTTTCCCAAAAACACACATTCAAAAACCATTGGAGGAATATTAGAATGCTTGATTTGACAAAGCTGACAACAGAGACAAGAAATGATAAAACCATGAATTTAGATCAGATGACTCCGGCAGAACTGGCGGCCGTGATGAACGAGGAAGACGGAAATGTCGTTAAAGCCGTCAGGGAGGTGATCCCGGAGATCGCAACAGCGATCGAATGGGCGACGGAAAGCTTAAACCGCGGCGGAAGAATCATCTATATGGGCGCAGGAACCAGCGGCAGACTGGGCGTTCTGGATGCAGTTGAGTGTCCGCCTACCTTTGGAGTGTCTCCTGATCTGGTGATTGGTCTGATTGCCGGCGGTGAAGGGGCGTTCGTAAAGGCGGTGGAAGGCGCAGAGGACAGCCAGACCCTGGGCGTACAGGAGCTAAAGGATTTATCTCTCAACGAAAATGACATCGTAATCGGTCTCGCTGCAAGCGGAAGGACCCCCTATGTGATCCACGGTCTCGCATACGCGAATTCCGTGGGATGCAAGACGGTCGGAATCGCATGCAACCGGCAGTCGGAGGTGGGAAAAGCCGCGCAGCTTGCAGTTGAGCCCGTTACCGGCCCGGAGGTACTGACCGGTTCCACAAGGCTGAAGGCAGGTACGGCCCAGAAAATGATTTTGAATATGATATCAACCGGCAGTATGGTGGGATTTGGAAAGGTATATCAGAATCTCATGGTTGACGTTTTGCAGACCAATGAGAAGCTGGTTGTAAGGGCCCAGAATATCACCATGACGGCCACCGGCTGTACGAGAGAGGAGGCAAAAGCCGCTCTTTTTGAGGCTGACGGCCATGTGAAAACGGCCATTGTCATGATCCTGCTGAGCTGCGGCGCGGAGGAAGCGAGAAAGCATCTGGATGCAGCCCGCGGCCATGTAAGGAATGCTTTATAACAGACACATCATAGACGATCAGGCAGAAGGTCTGATCTTTGAAACAGGAGGGACCATATGAACTACAGGGAATTGAGTGAAAAGCTGCTCTCGCTGCTGGGCGGAAAAGAGAATATTCTGGGCAATGCCGCGTGCATGACCCGTCTGCGCATCAGCGTCAGAGACTTAAGCATTGTAGATATCGAAGCAATTAAAAAAGTGGACGGCGTGCTCGGCGTCGTGGAATCGGAAACACTTCAGATTATCCTGGGGCCGGGAAAAGTGAATAAGGCTCTGGAGGAGTTTTCCCGGCTGACAGGGCTGGCAAAGGGCACGGTTTCGGATGCCCCGCCTTCCGCCGGCGGAACCGTGGAGGATCTGGCTAAGGAAAATAAAGCCGCGCAGAAGGCCAAATACGATAAACCGCTTCAGAATTTTTTGAAGAAGATTGCCAATATTTTCGTGGCGCTTCTTCCGGGCATCATCGCAGCCGGTTTAATCAATGGAATCAGCAATGTGGTCAACGTCTCCACAGGAGGAGCGCTGAGCGGAATCTGGTGGTATGAATGCATCCGCACCATGGGCTGGGCCATGTTTGCCTACCTGCCAATCCTGGTCGGCTACAACGCCGCGAGAGAATTCGGCGGTTCCGCATCCCTGGGAGGAATTGCGGGCGCTATGTGTATTGCCAATACGGCGATGCCGCTTTTAGCCAAATATAACGACGCGCAGATCCTTCTGCCGATCACCGGTAATGTGTTTAACCCGGCAGCCGGCGGTATGCTTGCTGCTCTGATTGCAGGTGTGTTTTTTGCATTCTTAGAGAAGCATATTCGTAAGATTATGCCGGATCTGATCGATACGTTTATCAGTCCCCTGCTCGTATTAATCATCGGCGGCCTTGTGATTCTTCTGATCATACAGCCTCTGGGAGCAGCTCTGACATCCGGTATTTATACTGTTTTGACGTTTGTATATGAAAAACTCGGCGTTGTGGGCGGATATATCCTCTCGGCAGGCTTCCTTCCGCTGGTGGCAGTCGGTCTTCATCAGGCGCTGACGCCGATTCATGCCATGTTAAACGATCCGGCCGGCGCGACGCAGGGCATCAACTACCTTCTTCCCATGCTGATGATGGCAGGCGGCGGACAGGTAGGCGCAGGTCTGGCCCTATACTTCAAAACAAAGAACAAAAAGCTGAAAGGCTATATCCGCGATTCGATCCCGGTAGGTATCCTGGGTGTGGGCGAGCCTCTCATGTATGCGGTAACACTTCCGCTTGGAAAGTCCTTTATCACTGCCTGTTTAGGCGCCGGTGTCGGCGGTGTTCTCTCCGCACTGTTTCATTTGGGAACCGTATCCCAGGGTGTCTCGGGGCTCTTTGGCCTGCTGATCGTAAAACCGGGACAGCAGATTCCATATATTATCGCCATGGCTGCGGCTTACGCCGGCGGTTTTGTTCTGACCTGGTTCTTCGGCGTGGATGAGAAGCGGATCAACGAAGTCTATGGGGAATAAGCTTATGAAAACAGGAATATCACTCTATTTCAGCAATGGCGTGGAAAAGAACGAGGCGATGATCCGAAAAGCCCAAAATGCCGGTATCAGATACGCGTTTACCTCCATGCACATTCCGGAGGAGACGGGCATCGATTATAAAGCGGATGCCAGAAAGCTTTTGGGACAGTGCAGAGACGCCGGGATCAATCTGATTGTCGATGTCAGCCCGGTTACATTAGAAAAGCTGGGCTGCACCTCCTTTGAGGAACTGCTGGCGCTGGGAATAACCTATATCCGCCTTGACTTTGGATTTACGGCAGAGGAAACGGTGGCGCTTTCGGAAAAATTCCATATCGTTTTTAACGCCTCTACGATTTCACAGGAGGATATCCAGAACTGGAGGGCGGCGGGGGCTGATTTTACCCGCTTTGCCGCCTGCCACAATTACTACCCGAAACCGTATACCGGTTTGTCCCTTGACCGGGTAAAGGAGATGAATCAAAGGCTTAAAATTCTCGGTTTTACCACGATGGCGTTTGTTCCGGGGAATTCCGAGCTGCGCGGCCCTCTCTGTGAAGGGCTTCCCACGGTGGAGGAACACCGGTTTTCGAAGGACGAGGTGCTTCTTCACATGCTGGAGCTGTACCGGGCGGAGTCCGACATTGTTCTGGTGGGCGACAATGATGTGACGGAGGAAGTATGGAAGCAGCTGGAGGAGCTGGGCAAAGGGTATGTGACCCTTCATGCGGATATACTTCCAGGTTATGAATTCGAGAGAGCGGTGATCCATCATGACCGGCCGGATTCCAGCGAGTATGTGATCCGTTCCCAGGAATCCCGTTTTAACTGCCGGGAACGGGGCATTGCGGCAGAGACAGCGGCAGAATTTTCCGGTCAGAGGCTGGCCGGCAGGATCTGCATTGCCAATGAGGCGTATTTACGGTACATGGGCGAGCTTGAAATTTCCAGAATTGATCTGCCTTCCGATCCGCGTGTGAATGTGATCGGACAGGTGGCCGAAAAGGACAGAAAATACCTTCCGTATATCAGGGACGGGCTGGGATTTTACCTCTGTCCGGCTGACGGACAGTGATGAGAATCAGGAAGAAATCTTGTTTGACGGATTTCTTCCTGATTTTTTGCTTCCGTATTTTCTGTTGCAATTCCCCTCTGCCCTGTGATAAACTTTCCTCATAAATGGCCGCTGCCGGAATGGCTGCGGAAACGGGAAAGAGGGAGTGGAAATTATGAATACGAAACTGGTTCGTTTTACGAAATATATGCTGGATGCCATGTTTTATATTGGGATTGTTCTGACTGCGGCGATCCCGGTCCTGTTTTATTTTTTCGGGAATTACATCGAGGCCTTCCGGAAATACTATGTATTTCAGTGTGTGATCTACATGGCTTCCGGGGTGATGGCGCTGTTAATCGTCCGGGAGCTTCGGAAGATGTTTCAAACTGTCCTGACGGAGAATCCGTTTGTTATGGAAAATGCCGGTTCACTCAGGAAAATGGGAAAATGCAGTTTTATGACTGCGTTTCTTTCCATTGTGCGTCTGCCTGTATCGCTCACTCCGGCGACGGCTGTGATCATCATCGTCTTTACTGTAGCCGGACTCTTCTCCATCGTGCTGTGCCAGGTATTTGAGAAAGCGGTGCAGTATAAGCTGGAAAACGATTTGACAATATAGGAGGGGACAGAATGGCGATTGTAGTAAATCTTGATGTCATGATGGCGAAGCGGAAAAAGGGATTGACGGAGCTTGCGGGCGAAGTGGATATCACCATGGCCAACTTATCTATTCTTAAAAATAATAAGGCGAAGGCTGTCCGTTTTACCACGCTGGAGGCGATCTGTAAGGCGCTGGACTGCCAGCCGGGAGACATTCTGGAATACGTTCCGGATAAGCCGGAGGAATAAATAGAAAAAAAATTCATAAAGTACTTGACAATATTAACTGTAACTTTTATAATAACAGTACAAACTGAAACAAATAAAATTACAGTTAATAACACGTTCAGGAGGCGATATGGGATTTTCAGTTGAGGTCGGAATACCGGCAATTACAGTTTTTATACAGGGACTTTTAAGCTTTTTCTCACCCTGCGTGCTGCCACTTGTACCGCTTTACATCGGATATCTGGCAGGCGGAACGAGGACCGTCGATGAAGAGGGACGCGTCCGGTATTCGAGAAAAAAGGTTATGATTAATACGCTGTTCTTTGTGATTGGCGTGAGCTTCGCATTTTTCCTGCTGGGCTTTGGCTTTACAGCAGCAGGCAGGTTCTTTGGCAGCAACAGAACCATGTTTGCACGGATCGGCGGTATTATCGTGGTCCTGTTCGGGTTGTTCCAGCTGGGAGTATTTGGAAGCTCTGTGCTGGGGCAGGAGCGCCGCCTTCCCTTCCGTCTGAATCAGCTGGCCATGAATCCACTCCTGGCGCTGGTGCTGGGCTTTACCTTCAGCTTTGCGTGGACTCCGTGTGTGGGACCGGCGCTGGCAAGTGTTCTTTTGATGGCGTCATCAGCGACCTCACAGGGAACGGGCTTTTTGCTGATCGGCGTCTATACGCTGGGCTTCGTCATTCCGTTTCTGGCGGTGGGGCTGTTTACCGGATCGGTGCTCGACTTCTTTAAGAAGCATCAGAACGTGGTAAAGTACACGACAAAGGCCGGCGGCGTGCTGATGATCGCCATGGGTGTTATGATGTTTACCGGCTGGATGAACGGAATTACCGGATACTTATCAAGCTTTGGCGTGGGTGGTCAGACAGTAACCGAGTCTCAGACGCCCGCAGGCGGTGACAGCGGAACAGCCGAAGGAAAAGAGACGGCGCCGCAGACCGAGGCGCAGGGTCCGTCAGATAACGGACAGAATCCGGACCAGAGCGCAGGACAGGGGACGGACAGCAGTCAGGATCCGGCAGGATCGGCAGCCGGTGATGCCAGTGAGACAGACAGCAGCCTTCCGGATACGTCGGACCGTGTGGAAGCTCCTGATTTCACGCTGGTGGATCAGTACGGCGAAGAACATACGCTTTCAGATTACAAGGGAAAAGTCGTATTCTTAAACTTCTGGGCGACCTGGTGTCCGCCATGCCGCGAGGAGATGCCCGATATTGAGGCACTCTATAAGGAATATGGAGAAAATTCGGAGGATCTTGTCATTTTAAGTGTGGCAAATCCAAAAACGAAGGATAATCCCAACAATAATGACAAAACTATAGAAGAAGTGACAAAGTTTATGGAGGATAATGGATATTCTTATCCTGCACTTATGGACACAACGGGTGATGTTCTGTTACAATACTATATAACAGCATTCCCAACCACGTTCATGATTGACCGTGAAGGACGCGTCATCGGCTATGCCAACGGCGCGCTGACGAAAGATATTATGAAAAATATAATTACACAGGCGCTTTCAGAAAGCGCGGAATAAGGAGGAACCATATTATGGCAGTAATAACATTTACACAGGAGAATTTTGAGCAGGAAGTTTTAAAGAGCAGTGACATCACGATCGTCGATTTCTGGGCGACCTGGTGCGGGCCATGCAAGATGTTTTCACCAATTATCGACGAGATCGCGGAGGAGAATCATCCGGGGCTGAAGGTTGGCAAGGTGAACGTCGATGAACAGCCGGATTTAGCAGGCCAGTACCGCGTTATGAGCATTCCGACCCTGCTTGTATTTAAAGGCGGCAAGGTCGTAGCGAACAGCGTTGGCGTGCAGAGTAAGAAGGCCGTTCTGGATATGGTAGAAAAGGCCAGATAGCGGGAAAAATAGCAGAAAAAGCCTAAAAAATTTTTAGAATTTGAATAAAAAAGTGGGAACCGGGGTAAGATATAGCAGACCGGCTCCCTCTTTTTTTGTACTAAAAAATGTACAAAACCTCGCAAATTGTATATCATCCAATATTATCCAGTAAAATTTACGTACATAATAGACAAAATCAAAATTTTTAGGTATAATACCATGTATATGTGCAAAATGCAGAAAGCAGGTGGATTCATGCGCCATAAAAAGAGCGTAATGAGGAATATGATGATGGTTACCCAACTGGGTCTCAGCGTCATGGTGCCTGTATTTGTCTGTATTCTTGCCGGCAGCTGGATTGACCGGCATGCCGGAACGAACCTGACAATCTTTTTGATGTTTCTGGGATTTCTGGCAGGCGGCTGGAACGGCTACAAAGTAGCCATGACGACGCTTAAGATGAATGAACAGGAAGAGAAAAAAGAGGATCAGGAGGCACGCAGGGAGCAGAAGGGAGAGCCGCGTCCGCCGGTGCACAAGCCGAAGCAGAAGAGCCGCGTAAGGAGACATGAGGATGATGAAAAGCTTTAGAAAACAGGAGGATTTGTGAATTGGGGAAGGAAACAAGGAATCTGGTGCTTGAGGTTTCATCGGGAATCGTGATTTTTACCGCGGCAGCCATGCTGGCTGCGCTTGTTGTGTATCCGAAGCCGTCGGTTTTTACCGGGCTCCTGCTGGGGATGGTCCTGGCTCTTGCCATGTTTTTTTCCATGGCTGAAGTGCTGGACCGCTCCATGAAAACGGAGGATTCGAAGATTGTCCAGAAACGGACGGTGATCAGTTCGATCATCCGCTATGTCGTGCTTTTTGCAGTTCTGGTTATCGTCGTGGTCTGGTTTCCGGACCAGGTCAATGCGGTTGCCCTAGTAATCGGAGTCCTCGGACTCAAGGCTGGTGCATATCTGCAGCCGGTTATACACAGGATCGTGTCGCGTGGAAAAAAAGAGGAGTAATTTTCGTGTACAGGAGCCGGTGTGATCAAGTAAGAAAGGAGGCTTAAGCGTATGGGCATAGCTAGTGCCAATAATGTGGACTTTATGATCAAGGGCGTTTTCAAGTTTCAGGCATTTGGCCAGGAACTCTGGGTAACAACGACCGAGATCGGTTTAAGTATCGTGACCATTGTCATATTGCTGATCGCAATCGTAACCAGTGTCAAGATGAAGAAAGCGACGGAAGTACCGGGTACATTTCAGAATATCATGGAATTCGCTGTCGAGACGCTTGATAACATGGTAAGCGGAACAATGGGCCATAATGCGAAAAAGTTCGTTAACTATATCGGAACTATATTTATTTTCATATTGTTCTGCAATATTGGCGGCTTATTTGGACTCAGAACACCAACAGGAGACTTTGGTGTAACGTTTATGCTGGGTATCTTCACATTCTGCATTACACAGTATCAGGGTATTAAAAACCATGGGATCGGTCATCTGACGAGCATGTTCAAACCGTTTCCAATCCTGTTTCCGATCAACCTGATCGGAGAGATTACAAATCCACTGTCTCAGGCGCTTCGTCTGTTCGGCAACATGATGTCAGGCGTTGTAATCATGGGATTGTGGTACGGCATGATGCCAATCTTTGTAAAAATTGGTATCCCGTCATTTTTACATGTATATTGTGACTTATTCTCGGGCTGTATACAGACATATGTATTCTGTATGCTGACCATGGTATATGTCAATGATAAGATGGATTAACAATGAAAAAGCGCGGCTGAGCGCGTAATACAAAATTGATTTCAGGAGGAAGTTATCTATGAACGGAATTTCAGGACAGGATTTTATCTTAGGTTGTTCAGCAATCGGTGCGGGCCTTGCGATGATCGCAGGTATCGGACCTGGTATTGGACAGGGTATCGCCGCAGGTCACGCAGCAGCAGCAGTAGGCCGCAATCCGGGCGCAAAGTCTGATATCACATCCACCATGCTTTTAGGCCAGGCCGTTGCCGAGACAACAGGTCTTTACGGTTTCGCTGTCGCTGCTATCCTTATGTTCTTAAAGCCATTCAGCTAAAGAAAAGAACGGATAAGAATAGAGAGCGAGAGGAGGCGAAACCTTGGAACGATTATTGGGATTTGACCCACAGCTGCTTTTCGATGCGTTTGTGACGGGCATTAACGTCTTTATCCTGTTTTTCGCATTATCCTATCTGCTGTTCAATACCGTGCGTGATGTTCTGGAGAGAAGAAGACAGAAGATTGCCGGGGAACTGAAGTCCGCTGCCGATGACAAAGAAGCTGCGAAGGCCATGAAGGAAGAGTACCAGACACGGCTTACCAGCGTCAATAAAGAAGCGGAACAGATATTAGAGGATGCGAGAAAGAGAGCAAAGCAGCGCGAAGCGGAAATACTTACAGAAGCCAGGGAAGAAGCGAACCGCATTATTGAGAGGGGTAACCGCGAAGTAGAGCTGGAGAGAAAGAAAGCGCTTGATGATATGAAGGAACAGATCATCTCCATCGCTTCTGTCATGGCCGGCAAGGTTGTGGCTGCGTCCATTGATACAACGGTATCGGATGCCCTGATTGAGGAAACTTTGAAAGAGATGGGTGAGAGCACATGGCAAAGCTAGTATCAAAAGTATACGGCGATGCATTGTTTGAGGAGTCCATCGAAAAGCAGAGTGTCGACACCCTGTTTTCAGAGGTGAAGGCTTTGCTTGCCATCTGGCGTGAGAACCCGGAACTGGCGGAGCTTCTGGATAATCCGAAGATTGTGAAGGAAGAGAAGATCGGTATTATGACGAACATCTTCGCCGGCCGTGTGTCGGACGATTTGATGGGTTTTCTGGCAGTCATTGTCGACAAGGGCAGACAGAAGGACATTCCTGCAATCTGCACGTATTTTATCGATACGGTCAAAGAGTATAAAAAAATCGGTGTGGCCCGTGTGGCGAGCGCCGTGGAATTAAAGAGTGAGCAGAAAGCCATGATTGAACAGCGGCTTTTAGATACCACGCAGTACGTGGAATTTGAGATGGTGTATTCGGTAGACCCTTCCTTAATCGGAGGTCTGGTTATCCGTATCGGAGACCGCGTCGTGGACTCCAGCATTAAAACTCAGATTAACGAGCTGCACCGCAGCTTGTCAAAACTGCAGTTATCGTAACAAATAGAAAGATAGAAGGAAGGTGCAAACCTTAATGAATTTAAGACCAGAAGAGATCAGTTCTGTCATCAAGGAACAGATTGAAAGATATTCTACAAAGCTGGAAGTCTCTGATGTTGGTACAGTCATTCAGGTAGCGGACGGAATTGCACGTATCCACGGTCTTGAGAACGCCATGCAGGGTGAACTTTTAGAGTTCCCGGGAGAGATCTACGGCATGGTACTCAACCTGGAAGAGGATAACGTGGGCGCCGTTTTACTCGGTGCCGGAGACATCAGCGAGGGCGATACCGTTAAGACGACCGGCCGCGTGGTGGAAGTTCCTGTCGGCGATGCGATGACCGGCCGCGTGGTGAACGCGCTGGGACAGCCGGTAGATGGCAAGGGACCGGTCCAGACAGACAAATTCCGCCAGATTGAGCGTGTTGCTCACGGCGTAATTGACAGAAAATCAGTAGACACGCCGCTTCAGACCGGTATCAAGGCCATCGATGCCATGATCCCCATCGGAAGAGGCCAGCGTGAATTAATCATCGGCGACCGTCAGACCGGTAAGACGGCGATTGCCATCGATACCATTATCAACCAGAAGGGGCAGGGGGTTCACTGTATCTACGTGGCCATCGGCCAGAAGGCTTCTACGGTTGCTACCATTGTTAAGACTCTTGAGGAGTACGGCGCCATGGATTACACCACCATCGTGGTATCCACAGCCTCCGATCTGGCTCCTCTTCAGTATATTGCTCCATACTCCGGATGCGCCATCGGCGAGGAGTGGATGGAGAACGGCGAGGACGTACTGGTTGTTTACGACGACTTAAGTAAACATGCGGCGGCTTACCGTACCCTGTCCCTGCTGCTTAAGAGACCGCCGGGACGTGAGGCATATCCGGGCGATGTATTCTATCTCCATTCAAGACTTTTAGAGAGAGCAAGTAAGTTATCCGACGCGTTGGGCGGCGGCTCCTTAACGGCTCTTCCGATTATTGAGACTCAGGCAGGTGACGTTTCGGCCTATATTCCGACGAACGTGATCTCTATTACTGACGGCCAGATTTATCTGGAGACGGAGATGTTTAACTCCGGTTTCCGTCCGGCCATCAACGCAGGTCTGTCCGTATCCCGTGTAGGCGGCGCGGCTCAGATCAAGGCGATGAAGAAGATTGCGGCTCCGATCCGTGTGGAGCTGGCTCAGTACCGCGAGCTTGCAAGCTTTGCCCAGTTTGGCTCAGAGCTTGATAAAGAGACCACGGAACAGCTGGCACAGGGTGAGAGAATCAAGGAAGTGTTAAAGCAGGGGCAGTATCAGCCGATGCCGGTAGAATACCAGGTCATGATTATTTTCGCTGCCACCAGAAAGCTTTTGCTGGACATTCCTACCCACCGTATCCTTGATTTTGAGAAGGCATTATTCAGCTTCATCGACAGCAAATATCCGCAGATTCCGGCTTCGATCCGTGATACGAAGCAGATTACCGAGGAGACGGATGCGCTGCTGACGAAGGCGATTAACGAGTGCAAGGCGGAGGCTTTTTAACAGGATTGTAATAAAGGCAGGTGAAGAATCATGGCATCCATGAGGGATATCAAACATAGAAAAGAAAGTATTCAAAGCACCGAGCAGATTACGAAAGCCATGAAGCTTGTATCCACCGTGAAGCTGCAGAAGTCCAGAACAAAAGCAGAAGAATCAAAACCATATTACGACATGATGTATGATACGATCTGCTCCATGCTGCGTAAATCCGGCAATATAGAGCATAAGTATTTAAAGGCGGGAGATTCGAAGAAGAAGGCGGTCATCGCCATCACTTCCAACCGTGGTCTGGCGGGCGGTTACAACAACAACATCGTCAAGCTGGTAACGGGAGCGGAAGGTCTGACTCCGGAGAACGCCGTCATCTATGCCATCGGCCGTAAGGGAAAGGATTCATTTGTGAGAAAAGGCTATGAGATTGCCGAGGATTATTCCGAGGTCATCAATGAGCCGATCTACCGCGACGCGGCCGATGTGACCGCGGAGCTCCTGGATGCGTTTGGTCAGAACCAGATTGGTGAAATCTATCTGGCCTACACTTCATTCAAAAATACAGTGACCCATATTCCGACGCTTAAAAAACTGCTTCCCGTAGAGGCAGGCGACGCAGGCGAAAAGACGGATCTGGTGCTTATGAATTATGAACCGAATGAAGATCAGGTGCTGGATTCCATCATTCCGAAATATATGAGCAGTCTGATCTATGGCGCGCTTTTAGAGGCCGTGGCAAGTGAAAACGGCGCCCGGATGACAGCCATGGATTCGGCGACAAATAATGCGGAAGAGATGATTGAAGAACTTGGTTTGGCATACAACCGTGCAAGACAGGGCTCCATTACCCAGGAGCTGACCGAGATCATTGCAGGTGCCAATGCAATATCATAATAATAAAGGAGAAACAAGATGGCAGAACAAAATATTGGTAAGATCACCCAGATCATCGGTGCCGTACTGGATATCAAGTTCAGCCAGGGCAGGCTTCCGAGCATCAATGATGCGATTGACATCACGATGAAAAACGGAAACCGCCTGGTTGTGGAAGTATCCCAGCACCTTGGCGATGATACCGTAAGATGTATCGCCATGGGTTCGACCGATGGACTGGTGCGTGGTATGGAAGCCGTCGCAACGGGGGCGCCGATCACAATACCGGTCGGTGAAGAGACCCTGGGACGTATCTTTAACGTACTGGGTGATCCCATCGATAATAAACCAAAGCCGGAAGTGAAAGAGTACTTACCGATCCACAGACCGGCTCCTACATTTGAAGAGCAGTCCACCGAGACTGAGATCCTGGAAACGGGTATCAAGGTAGTCGATCTTCTCTGCCCCTATCAGAAGGGCGGTAAGATCGGTCTGTTCGGCGGCGCCGGCGTAGGAAAAACCGTATTAATCCAGGAACTGATTCGTAACATCGCTACAGAGCACGGCGGATATTCCGTATTCACCGGCGTTGGCGAGCGTACCCGTGAGGGAAACGACTTATACTATGAGATGCAGGAATCAGGCGTTATCAATAAAACCACCATGGTGTTCGGACAGATGAACGAACCGCCGGGAGCCCGTATGAGAGTCGGACTGACCGGACTGACGATGGCAGAGTATTTCCGTGACCAGGCAGGCAAGGATGTACTGCTGTTCATCGACAATATCTTCCGTTTCACGCAGGCAGGTTCCGAGGTTTCCGCTCTGCTTGGCCGTATGCCATCCGCCGTTGGTTACCAGCCGACCCTGCAGACCGAGATGGGTGCTCTTCAGGAGCGTATTACATCGACTAAGAACGGTTCCATCACATCCGTACAGGCTGTTTACGTGCCGGCCGATGACTTAACCGACCCGGCTCCGGCTAATACATTCGCCCATCTGGATGCGACCACTGTTTTAAGCCGTGCCATCGTAGAGCTGGGTATCTATCCGGCCGTAGATCCGCTGGAGTCCACCTCCCGCATCTTAGACCCGCGTATCGTGGGTGAAGAGCATTACAACGTGGCCCGCGGCGTACAGGAAGTACTTCAGAAGTATAAAGAGTTACAGGATATCATCGCCATGCTGGGTATGGATGAGCTTTCTGAAGAAGATAAGCTTACCGTATCCCGTGCGAGAAAGATTCAGAGATTCTTATCCCAGCCGTTCTTCGTGGCAGGACAGTTTACCGGTCTGGAAGGCCGTTACGTTCCGCTGGCTGATACGATTCAGGGCTTCAAGGAGATTCTGGAAGGCAAACATGACGATATTCCTGAAAGCTATTTCTTAAATGCAGGTAGTATGGATGATGTTCTTGCCCGTGTGAAATAGGGGGTGGGAATATGGCTGATTTATTCAAACTGCATGTGATTACTCCCGAACGGAGATTTTACGATGGAGAAGCTTCCATGGTGGAACTGTCCACGACGGAGGGAGACATCGGTGTATACAGGAACCATATCCCGCTGACAGCCATTGTGGCTCCCGGAGTCTTAAAGATTCACGAGGAGGGCGGGGTTAAGGAAGCAGCCCTGATGTCCGGATTTATTGAGATTCTCCCGGAGAGAATCACCATTATGGCCGAAGTGGCCGAATGGCCGGATGAGATCGATGGCAATCGTGCGGAGGAAGCGAGAATCCGTGCGGAACGCCGCTTAAAGGAAGAGAGCGGTGAAATTGATACCATGAGGGCGGAACTGGCACTCAGAAGAGCGCTTGTACGACTTTCCCTCAGAAAATAGCGGTTGAAGCGAATGGACCGGTATTCGACACGTAATGTGTTGGATGCCGGTCTTTTTGGGATACAACAGGTTACATAATTTGGAATATTCCGGTAATTTATTCTTAATTTGAAATTATTCTCCAGCTATGGTACACTGATAGCAGCAAACGGTTACGCCGTTTATTATTATGAGATGAGTCAGGGGATTACAAATGATGGGGCATCAGAGACCGGTTCGGTGCTGCTGTTTCCTCCTGTTTGTCACTGCTGCCGTCTGTCTGGGGCAGATGGTTTCCTTTGTATCGGCGGCCTCGCCCATATCCGAAGCGGAACGGGAGAAGCAGGAGGCGGAGGCAAGGTATGAGGCGGTAAACGGGGAAGCGGAGGAACTGGAGAGAAAAAAGGGGGAAGCCGCCGCGCTGGCCGGCCGGCTGGATAAGGAGCTGACCGGTTTACTGACCGATATGGATCTGCTGGAGACCGACATGGATGATATGACCCGGCAGATCGAGCGGGAGGAAGCGGAATATCAGCGGGCGGAGGAAAAAAGGAAGCGTCAGTACGAGATACTGAAAAAGCGGATCCAGTATATTTATGAAGAAGGTGAAGTTACCTATCTGGATATTCTTCTGAAAGCGAAAACCATTGGTGACGTAATCAACGGGAATGAGTATTTTCAGTAGCTCTACGAGTATGACCGGAAGTTAATCACGGAGTACGAGAAGACGAAGTGCGATGCGGGGAACCGGAAGGAAGCGCTGGAGGAGCGGCAGTCGGAGCTTTACAGCTTACGGCAGGAATACGGAGTCCGGGAAAAGACGCTGCGAACCATGATGACAGAAAAACGGGCAGAGGAGTCTGATTTCGATCTCAGACTCAAGGCCGCCAGGGCGGAAGCGGGAAAACAGGCAGAGGTTATAAGAAGGCGGACAGAGGACATCAGGCTTCTTCGGGAGGAAGAGGAGCGGAGAGCAGAAGAACAGAAGAGGATCAGCGAAGCAGCCCGAAACGAAGCGCAGTGGAGGCAGAGCAGTTCTCAGGGAGCGCAGGGCGGGCCGGGGAAGACGCAGAACGGAGGACCTGGAATCATCAGGAGTACCGGAGGCACAGAATTCGGAAGAAGTGTGGCAGACTATGCACTGCAGTTTGTGGGGAATCCCTATGTGTGGGGCGGTACAAGCTTAACCTCGGGAGCGGACTGCTCCGGATTTGTTCAGTCGGTCTACCGTCACTTTGGCGTATCGATCCCGAGGACGTCTGCGGAACAGGCCGGTTTTGGCAGAGAAATTGCATATGAAGACATGGAGCCGGGAGACTTAGTCTGCTATCCGGGTCACGTAGCCATGTATATCGGCGGCGGAAGAATTGTTCACGCGCGCTCGGCAAAGGCGGGAATCCGGGTGGATGACAATCCTGCATACCGCACGATTGTGTCAATACGAAGGCCGTGGTAAGAGAGAAAAGATAAGAGAAGACAAAAGAAATAGAAGTCAGAAAATACAGGAGATAAGCAGGGGGAAAGAAAATGAAATACAGAAAAAAGACCGGCAGGCTATGGCTGCTTCTTGCCGCAGTAACGTTCCTGGCAGCCGGATATTCCATGACTGCCTTTGGAGAAGAGGCGATTAAGTCCGTGTCGGTCACCGTCACTTCATCGGTGGAGGCGGAAGCAGATGAGGGCACGGTTTCAGCCACGGCAAACAGTTCAAAGTACCGGGTGCTATCGTGTGATTTCGCAAATTCCAGAGGAAGCTGGAAGGCGGGAGAAACCCCAAAGGTAACCATAGAATTGGAGGCGGAGGAGGGATACTATTTCAGCTCCATTAACGCAGGAAAGGCCACCGTAAAGGGGGCTGCCTATTCGTCTGCAAAGAAGGGAAGCGACAACCATTCTCTGACACTGTCAGTAAAGCTGAAGGGGGTTAAGGGGACACTGGGGACCGTAGAAAGCGCTTACTGGGAATCGGCGCCGCTGGGCAAGGCGAGATGGAGCAGAGTGGAGAACGCTCCGGCTTATGAAGTAAAGCTGTACTGCGGGGACAGTATGGTATACTGGGTGGAGAAGACGTCATCTACCAGCTATGACTTCTTTTCCCGGATGACGTCGCGCGGCGATTACTATTTCAAGGTGAGGGCTGTGGCAAAGACTGCGTCGGAAGCAGATTATTTAAAGGCGGGAGAATGGACGGAGTCAGAAAATCAGGAGATTACAAAACGGGATGCCGAAGCCGCAGAGGCCCGGAATTCCTCAGGGAACGGCGGTTCCGGCTGCAGTTTTGGCAGCGGCAGCCAGGGTCCCGGTCAGGGAAACGGTCTCGGTTCCCGAAGTCCCGGCTGGGAGCAGGACAGAAACGGCTGGTGGTACCGGAATGCAGATGGTACCTATCCGGTGAACAGCTGGCAGCTGATCAACGATAAATGGTATCTGTTTAACATGGATGGTTACATGCTGACCGGATGGCAGACGAGGAACGGTCACGAATACTATCTGACCAGCAACGGAGACATGGTGACAGGCTGGCTCCAGGACAACCGGGTGTGGTATTATCTGGATCCGCAGGTGGGGAAGGTGTCAGGCGGATGGCTTCAGCAGGGCAGTGACTGGTACTATCTGAATCCGGACGGCAGTATGGCGGTCGGCTGGATCCGGTATAAGGATAACTGGTATTATCTGGATCCGGATAACGGACGCATGGTGAAGGACAGGATGGTAGAGACGTATTACATTAATTCAGATGGTATCTGGATACCGTAGCAGACAGGAGGATAAGATATGTTACGCAGGTTAAGACAGGCCGCGGCGGCAGTTCTGGCGTGCGGCTTGCTGACGGCAGCACTGCCGAATGCTTCAGGAACGGTTTGGGCCGCTGTGAAAAATGAGACGAGAACACCGATTACTTCCGTATCGATTACGGTGCGTTCCGATGTAAAGGCCGACTACGATCTGGATGCAGCCACAGTCTATGTGACGACTGACAGCAGTCTCTATACCATCGGCGCATATACGTGGGTGAACGGCAATAAGGAATACTGGGAACCGGGAGATGTGCCGAAAGTGCAGATAGAGATCCATGCCAGAAGCGGCTGCTATTTCGAAAAGACGACGGGGGCGGGGAAGTTCCAGATTACGGGGGCAGCCTATGCTTCGGTAAAACGCCAGAATAATAACGAGACGCTTCTTTTGACAGTTAAACTGACACCGGCTTCCGGCACGCTGGATATTCCCAATTCCGCGGAATGGGTTGGTTATCCGCTGGGAAAAGGAACCTGGGAAGCGGTTCCTTACGCCGGGGCATATGAACTGAAGCTGTACCGTGACGGTCAGATGATTCAGGGAGTGGCAAAGGTCAATGCCACCACATACGATTTCTATCCTTTTATGACTCAGGCAGGCCGTTACCAGTTCCGTGTCCGTGCAATTCCAAAGGATACGGAGGAGCAGGGCTATATTACCAGCGGTGACTGGGTATATTCCGATGAACAGGACATTGATGACGATCAGACATACAGCCAGGGCGGGGGCAGACAGAATTCAAATCTGACGCCGGCCAATATCGGCTGGGTAAAGAATTCAGATGGCTGGTGGTACCGCAATGCGGATGGAAGCTATCCGGCAAACACGTGGCAGAACATTGACGGGGCATGGTATCTGTTTGATTACGATGGTTACATTTTAACCGGCTGGCAGCTGAAAAACGGAAAATATTACTACCTTGACAGTAATGGAGCGATGCAGACCGGCTGGTTCCAGGATAACCGGAAATGGTATTACCTGTCAGACGACGGAAGCATGCAGACCGGATGGCTGACACTGGGCGGCAGTACTTACTATTTCGACGGTGACGGAAGCATGCATACTGGCTGGCTTCTGGACAGCGGAAAATGGTACTACTTCGCGCCGGATACCGGAGCTATGGTGCGCGGGACGAGTGTGGGCGGTTATTACCTGAATTCCGACGGAGTGTGGGTTCGCTGAAAGAAGTAAAATAGACTATCATAGTTGATGGCTGAAACAGAAAACAGCCATGTAACCATGATAGTCTTTTTTTGGAAAATTATGGAAAAATGTAAGAATTATTACAAAAACATACATTTTTCTTAAGTTTTAAGTTGACGTAACGATTTTAAAAAGTTATACTGAAAATAGCCAAATTTTGTAACCAAAAGCAAAATTACAGGGGCATTTGGAGGGGAATTATGTTTATAGTGCCAATAACGAGGCTGGAGGGTCCGGCATCTCTGGAGGAGATGAAAAAATTGGACAAAGCCCCGCAAAAGCAGGGAAAGAGCAGCTTTCAGAATATATTGACGGATGCGGTCAGGGAAGCGGATCAGGCGGTGAAAGATACCAGAGAGATGGATGTGAAGCTTGCGGCCGGTCAGATCGATAATTTACATACAGCATTGATTCAGGCAGAACAATCCGCTGCTGCGATCGAGTTTACGACACAGCTGACCAGTAAGGCAGTCAGTGCGTACATTCAGATTATGGGAATGCAGATTTAAAATAACGGAAAGATAGCAGTGGTGGAATTATGGGTGTGAAAGACAAAGTGAAAACGGCAGTCGACGGCAGCGGTACGGTCGGCCGTCTTTTGGGCAGCAAAAAAAGGAAAGCAGCGGCGGCGGGAGTTCTGGCGGAGGTCATCGTCGCTCTGGCGGCGGCAATCCTGTTAAATACAAATAAAGCCGGAGAGTACGTGGTACTTTTCCCGGGAATTTCAAGAGAAGAGAATAATGAAATACTCGCAGTGCTGAACGGTTGTGGAGTAGGCGCGAAGAGAAATGCAGAAGGAGAAGTGACGGTTCCGGAGAACCAGGTCGGTGACATTATGCTTGATATGTCAGAACTGGGATATCCGAAAACGGCACTTCCTTTTGACATTTTTTCGGATAATATGGGATTTACCACGACAGAATTCGAGAAGCGCCAGTATCTTCTCCTGAATCTTCAGGACAGAATTGAACGGACCCTGAAGGACATGAACGGCATTAAGAATGCGATAGTGACGCTGAACGTATCTGATGACAGCAACTATGTGTGGGACGATCAGGGGGCCGACAGTACGGGGGCCGTTTCCCTGACCCTGATGCCCGACTGTGAACTGTCGCCGGAAAAAGTGGGGGCCATCAAGAACCTGATTGCCAACAGCGTTCCCAGGCTGCTTCCGGAGAATGTAACCGTAGTTAATGCGGAGACGATGCAGGAGATGGTGTCTGACGATGTGGGCGGACTGACCAGCTACGGTCTGGGCCGTCTGGATTTTGAGACAAAGGTGGAAAAGCGCCTTCAGGACAAGATCATGAATGTGCTGACCCTGGCGTATCCGCCGGGGCAGATTCGGGTATCTGCGACGGTGGTTATCGATTACGATAAGATGATCACCGAGGATCTGCAGTATGAGCCTCAGGACAACGGTCAGGGCGTGGTGGAGCACTATAAGACTGGACAGTCGGTAAACGGCCAGGGCGGAGGCGCCGGCGGGGTGGCCGGAGAAGAGAACAACACGGATATTCCAACGTATGGAGCGGCGGGAACCGGAGGAGCCAATGGGGCCAACGGAGATTATTACCGCGATGTGGACTATCTGGTAGGATATATCAAGAAACAGATTGAGAAGGACAACGTAAAGCTGCAGAAGGCGACTGTGGCGATTACCGTGAATGACAGTAATCTGACAGAGTCAAAGAAGCAGCAGCTGATCGATGCGGCGTCGAAGGCCGCCAATATCGCACCGGAAGACATTGTAGTATCCAGCTTCCAGCAGATTGCATCGGATAAAACTCCGGAACCGGAAAAACCGGTAATTCCGGTGACGGCTCCTGGTGTCGGGGGAATCGATCCCCGTATTCTGATAGCGGGAGCTGCGGCCGGTATTTTCCTGTTCCTTGTACTTTTGTTCCTCATTTTACGCCACAGGAAAAAGAAACAGAGAAAAGAAGACCAGGAGCTGTTCGGACCCTTTGAGGGGGATGCCGTTGAGCTGGATCGTGATATCGCGGAGCGCGCCGAAGAGAGCGCGGTAGAAAACCGTCTTACCAATATTCCCGTAAAACCACAGGATCCGGTGAATCAGGTCCGCTCCTTTGCGGAGGACAACCCTGAGATCATTGCATCTATGATAAGCAACTGGCTGAAGGAGGATAAGAAGTAGTATGCCGGCAGAAGAAAGAAGACCAGCAGAAAAAGCTGCGGCCGTCATATCCATGCTCGGTACGGAACGGGCCTCCGAGGTGTTCCGGTATCTGACAGAGAATGAAGTGGAACAGCTGTCCATGGAGATTACAAGGCTTCCTCACCTGGCACCGGATGAGATGGAAGATATAGCCAAGGACTTTTACAATTGTTGTGTGACGGAAAAGGTGATTACCGAGGGCGGAAAAGACTACGCCAAGGAAGTGCTGGAAAAAGCATTTGGCCAGCAGCAGGCGAGAAATTTAATGGACCGGGTCAGCAAGGCGCTTAAGACCAAGGCGTTCAGTTTTATCAGAAAAGTAGATTATAAGACACTGATGACCGCGATACAGAACGAGCATCCGCAGACACTGGCGCTGATCCTTTCCTACGCCACTCCGGAGCAGGCGTTCAAGATTATCGCGAATCTTCCTCAGGAGACGCGGGTGGATGTGGTGGAACGCATCGCTGCCATGGACAGGGCTCTGCCGATGGCCATCAAGATTGCGGAAGAGGTGCTGGAGAAGAAGATCGGTTCCTCGTCCTCGGAAGAGACCATGGAAGTGGGCGGACTCAATTATATCGCCGATATTATGAACCATGTGGACCGCAGCACGGAGAGAGATATTTTTGATGAGCTGAACTTTAAAAATCCCCAGCTTGCCGAGGATGTGCGCAAGCTGATGTTTGTATTTGAAGATATTGCATATCTGGATCCGCTGTCGATCCAGCGTTTCTTAAGAGAGACCGATTCCAAGGACCTGGCGGTCGCGTTAAAGGTATCCAACAAAGATGTGATGAATGCGATATTCGCCAACATGTCAAACCGTATGAGGGAATCCATACAGAGCGATATGGAGTATCTGCATAATATCCGAATGAGCGATGTGGAAGAGGCGCAGCAGAGAATCGTGGCTGTGATCCGCCGTCTGGAGGAAGAGGGGGAGATCGTAATCTCCAAGGATGGAAAGGATGAGATCATTGTATAGGGTAATCAAGTCCGGACAGACGGTGCTGGGAGAAGGAAGGGTTCCTGCCTATCAGATGCCCGGCCCCAGCGCAGATCAGGCGGAAACGGCCAACGGGGAACCGGAAACTGCAGTTCAGGAATCTGCCGATGGTTCGATCCCCCGGTATGCGCTGATATCTGAAGAAAAGAGAAAGATTCTGGAACATGCCAGAAGCCAGGCGGAGCAGTCTGCCGCCAGGATTTTAGAGGAAGCCTACGCCCAGCGGGACAAGATTGTGAATACGGCTCTTGCGGAGGCGGAACGGCTGAAAAAGCAGGCGGAGGAAGAGGGCTATGAGGACGGTATCAACCGGGCTGAAGCGGATATTTCCACGGGCCTGGTCAGGATTGGACAGGCCGTGGAACAGGCAGGGCGCCGACTGGAAGAGCACTCGGAGGAGATAAAGGCCGGGATTACAGAGATAGCCCTCATGATAGCAGAAAAAATTCTGCAGAGAGAAGTAGACGCCGGCAGAGCGGGGCTGGCCGATTTGGTGGAGCAGGCGGTGTTGTCGGAGTGGGATAAGAATGAGATCACCGTGCATTTGTCAGACGACTCCATCGCCCTGGTGGAGGAACTGGAGAGACGCCTGGAACCATTGAGAGACCGAAACGGCGGATACGTCCGCATCAGACCGGAACAGCAGCAGCCCGGCTATGTGCAGATTGAGACGGAGGAAGGGATTGTGGACGCCTCCGTGTTTGTGCAATTGGAGAATTTAAAACGGCAGCTGGCGGAATTACTGAAATAGTGAGACAGGCGGCGCATAAGATGATAGAGAGTGTGAGACAGGCGGTTCAGAACGCCAATTTGTATACCTATCTGGGGAAGATAGACAAGATTGTGGGGACTACGGTGGAATCCATGGGACCTGCCTGCAGAATCGGTGATGTCTGCACCATCGATGTTCCGGGAGGCAGTCCGCCGGTAATGGCTGAGGTGGTGGGATTTCGAGAAAACCGGGTGCTTTTAATGCCCTATGAAGAGACAGAGGGCATCGGCTACGGAAGCGCGGTCCGCAATACGGGAGAACGGCTTTTGATACCGGTATCCAATGAGTTAATCGGCCGTACCGTGGATGCCATGGGAATGCCGATCGACGGCCAGGGGCCTTTGGGGGAGGTCGCTTATTATCCCATAACCGGCAAACGCTCCAACCCCATGGAGCGGCCCAGAATTGATACTGTGATCCAGATGGGAGTCAAGGCCATAGACGGGCTCTTAACCATTGGAAAGGGCCAGAGAATGGGGATCTTCGCCGGAAGCGGCGTCGGTAAAAGCACGCTGATGGGCATGATTGCCAAGAATGTGAAGGCGGATGTCAATGTCATTGCCCTGGTCGGGGAGAGAAGCCGCGAGGTTGTGGAGTTCATTAACCGGGATCTGGGAGAAGAGGGATTGAAGCGCTCTGTTCTGGTGGTGGCCACCTCCAACCAGTCGGCAATGATGCGTTCCAAATGCACCATGACGGCGACGACGATCGCAGAGTACTTCAAAGATCAGGGAATGGATGTTCTGCTGATGATGGATTCCCTTACACGGTTTGCCATGGCACAGCGGGAAGTGGGGCTGAGCATTGGAGAGCCGCCGGTGGCGAGGGGATATACCCCTTCCATTTACTCGGAGCTTCCCAAGCTGTTAGAACGGTCAGGCAATTTTGAGACGGGATCCATCACCGGAATCTACACGGTTCTGGTGGAGGGGGACGATGCCAACGAACCGGTGTCCGATACGGTGCGGGGCATCATTGACGGTCATATCATGCTGTCGAGAAAGGTGGCGACACAGAACCGGTATCCGGCGATCGACATCTTATCCAGCGTCAGCCGTCTGATGAGCGACATCGTGATGCCGGAGCACAAGGAGGCAGCAGGGAAGATCCGAAAACTTCTCTCCGTCTATGAGAGCAACATCGATCTTGTTTCGATCGGAGCGTATAAGAAGGGGACGAATAAGGAACTGGATGACGCGCTGATGAGAATTGATAAAATATATGAGTTTTTGCAGCAGAAGACGGATGAGAGCTTTACTCTGGATGAGGCCGTCATACGTATGATTCAACTGACCGAATAGAGGGAATTTTATGAAAAAGTTTGCATTTTCACTGGAGCGTATGCTGAATTTTCAAAGCCAGAATCTGGAGAAGGAGATGGGAATCCTGGGCCGTATGACTGCAGAGCGGGATGCGCTGGAAGCACGGAAACGGGATATGGCTGAGAAAGCCGCCGGTATACAGGCGGAGATCGCCAGGCGGGAGGCGGAAGGAACAACGATATTTATGCTGAAAGCCTGTTACTCCATTCTGGAAAGTGCAAGAAACCAGCTGGAGGAGCTGGAGAAAGAACGGAAGCTTTTGCAGGCAGGTCTGGAACGGCAGCGTCAGGTAGTGACGGAGGCCTCCAGAGAAGTAAAAAAGCTGGAAAAGCTGAAGGAAAAACAGTTAGAGGAATACCACCGCGGTGAAGCGAAGGAGCAGCAGGAAACCATAGCGGAACATGTTGCGGGAAATTTCGTACGTCGTGGTGCTTCCCAATAAATATGTCACAGAGAGAAAGGCGGTGAGAAGAAAATGAATATGGAAACAGCCATGAAAGCTTCGGTTACCGGCTGGAAGCAGCAGGTAACTGCGGATCATGGAAAAGGCAGAGCGGCAGGTAAAGCGAATTTTGCCGATACCTTCAGCGAGATGCTAAAGACGGGGAAAAAAGCCGCAGAGGACAGAACTCAGTCACAGAGCGCACGGAAGACGCCTGAGATTCAGACTGGTTCGAAAACCGATGACACCGGTAATGATACGGTGAGGGCTGAGGCTTCCGGACCGGCAGATACCAGGGCTGAGAAGGCTCCGGAAAAGAAGCCGGATACGAAAAAGACGGAAGATTCTGCACAGGAAGAAGCGGGAAAAACGGCAGATCTGGAAATCATGGCAGAGCAGGCAGCAGTTATGGCGGAAGCTCCGGCCGTGCCGCTGATAAACGGTGCGAACGCAGAAGAAGACGGGCTCCAGGCGGGAACGGAGGCAGGCAGCGTATCGGATCAGACGGAAGCTGCAGCAGTACCGGGATCCGGTACAGGCGCCGGATACGAGGCGGTTCAGGCGGCAGCCGCAGAAAACACGGGTGCATCAGACGCAGTCAATACCCGGGAGATGCGTCTCCAGCCGGCAGCACAGAAAGTGGAGGAAACGGAAAACGGGCAGAAGACAGAAGCCGTGAAGTCAGCAGAAGCGGAGCATACGGCTCTGGCCGGTCACCTGCCGGTTACAGATGGGAACGGTGCAGGCAGAGAGGAAGGAAGCTTTTCCGATTTGCTGAAGGGCCATTCAGAACAGATGAAGGCCATGGGAACCGGAACGCAGGTACAGACAGAAGAGGAGACCGTTTCTGACGATGCGATGGACAACCGGATGCTGGAGGAACTGAAAAAGAATTCAGACGGAAAAGGCATGTCGTTTCAGGACAGGCTAAGCGTATCGCAGCAGGGCGCGTTAAAGGGCGTGCCGACGGTGGACAATACCGCTTCCGATCTGCACACACCGGTAGCAGAACAGCTGAAGGCAGGGGTAGAACAGGGCATGAAACGGGAATTGTCGGAATTCACCATCAAGCTGAAGCCGGAGGGCCTGGGAGAGATCGTCGTACATATGGCAAGCGCCGGCGGCAGAACATCGGTCAGCATCGGCGTGGCCAATCCGGAGACGGAGAAGCTGGTTAACAGCCAGATGATGAGCCTGAAGGAGATGCTGGAGCCGCTTCATGCAGAGGTGGAAGAGGTATATCACAACAGCCAGGGCGGAATGGATTTTGCAGGATTCGGCCAGGAGCTCTATCAGAATCAGGGGCAGCAGGCCCGGGGACATTACCGCCGCGGCGTGAATCAGGGATTGATGGCGGACGACGGAGTGTTTATACAGGAGACAGAGCGAATGGCGGCGGAGAGCCTGGTTCGCAGACTGTATGCGTATGTGTAGACGCCCCATGAGTAAGGAAATGAAGAGAAAAGGAGAGACATGTCAGTACAGATACCAGAATATTCAAATCCGTACCTGAGAACCGCCTCCTCCGGAAGCAGCGGACCGGGAGTGTCGGGAGATGCTGCACCGGCAAAGGCATCGGAGGATGGTGAGAAAGAAACAGAAGGTACAAATGGCGCGTCGGGAAACGGAGACGTCATAGATGCTGTGTTTGGCGATGCATCCGATAAAGCCGTCAGCATGGAGGATTTCCTGACTCTGATGGTAGCCCAGCTGAAAAATCAGGATTTTATGAATCCGGTGGACGACACCCAGTATGTGACGCAGCTGGCCCAGATATCGACCATGCAGCAGATGGAAGAGATGGCGTATAACGCCAAGAGCACCTATGTGACCTCGCTTGTGGGCAAGACGGTTACGGCTGCCAAATTTATGGTCGCCGGGGACTTAAAGAAGACGGAAGGAGTCGTAAACAAGGTTTCCCTGCTGGACGGAAAATTCGTGATCTATGTGGAAGGAGAATCCTACGGCATGGATGAGATCATGGAGATCAGGACAGAGGCGCCGGAGAAGGACGGAACTGAGCCCCCGGATTCTGAAGGCAGCGGAGACGGGGATGGAGAAGATCCCGGCGACAAGGATTCAAAGATATGAGCATCAGTGCAGTAAGGAGGTAAGAGAATGGATTCCATGATATATAACAAAATGCTTCATACCCCCATATGTACCGGAAAACCGTGGGAAGCCGCCAGGAATAAACCGGCGGAGGGCACGGAAGGCGGCAGCGCGTTTAAAGAGCTGCTGGAACAGAAACTAAAGGAAGAAAGCCAGGTGACGTTTTCTAAACATGCCGTGGAGCGGGTGATGGAGCGAAGCGTGGATGTGTCCTCTGATAAGCTGGAACGGCTGAATGAGGGGGTAAAACTGGCCGGAGAAAAGGGGCTTAAGGCTCCGTTAATCCTGATGGACTCCACGGCATTTGTTGTAAATGTAAAGAATAACAAAGTAGTAACTGTTGTGAACGAAGAAAGCTTAAAAGGCACTGTCTTCACAAACATTGACGGAACCGTTATGGTATAGCCGGTCCTTTTGGAGGCTATTCTTACCCCGATTGACGGACGGGTAAGGCGGTTAGAAAAGGAGATATCAACTATGTTAAGATCATTGTATTCCGCAGTGTCCGGTATGAAAGCACACCAGACAAAGCTGGATGTTATCGGCAATAATATTGCCAACGTAAATACGTACGGATTCAAATCCAGCCGCGCGCGTTTTCAGGATGTATTCTATCAGACATTACAGAGCGCAGCAGGCGGCGACAACAATAAAGGAGGAACCAATGCCAGCCAGGTTGGTTACGGTTCCCAGTTAGGCGGCATCGATCTGGATATGAGCCGTTCGGCGCTGCAGTCCACAGGCAGACCCCTGGACGTGGCGATTACAGGCGAAGGATTTTTCCAGGTCATGGATGCAGATGGAAATATCTTCTACACGAGAGCAGGAAACTTAATGCTGGATTCCAACAGCGGCAACCTGGTGGATTCCAACGGCTACACGGTACTCGGCGTATCCGGTGATCCGCTGGGCAAGGCGCCATCCTCCGACAAGATCCATTTGAACATTCCGACCAAGTCCAGCGGACTGGCATCGAAGACGCTGACGATCAACGGAACCCAGTTTACGATCACCTCGGAGAAGGCCACAACGGATGCCAACGTATCCATCACCTTTAAGGCGGAGGACAATCTGCCTTCCGGTTCCGATATCGTTGTGAATCCATCCGATATCAACGATTCCAGCATCACGGTGCATGTGAATAAAAATGCTATCTTTACGAGTCTTTCAGACTTTAACAGCAAGATGAACAGCGCCATCACCCGCGGCTGCGGCGGAAAGGCCCATCCGGGCGGTAACTTTACCATCACCGCGACACCGGCGGAGAATGTGTTCCAGAAACCGCTGACCGGCGCGGAGCTCTTAGGCGACCACTTTGGAATTAACGAAGGAACCTTCGAATTTGTCACCTCCACAGATGCGGCTGACGGAATCTTCGGCGGACTAAAGTTTTCCGGCATGAGCACGAGCCCTGCCTTTGACGCGGCGGGTCCGGTGGACTTTAAATCAGAACTGAGGCCGGGTACAGGCGGAAAGATGGCCTGGGTTGTGACGGCCACAGTGGACGGACGGGAGTTTGTCGGCGAAATAAATGAGAACACCACAACTGCAGGCAAGATGTGGCTGAAGGAAGCCGGAACGGGGCAGTACATCGAGATGAGCCATCCGGGTTATACGGCGATCACTTCTTCGTTTAATGCAGGCACGGGAAATACGGCGCAGTCTTTTCACAATGTGACGATGCCGGCGGCAGCGGGGACCGGTTTTTTCAACAAGAGTATGAGCCTTAAGGATTACGGCACCTCGGGAATCAACCCCGGTGACGACATTGAATACAGCGCGGTAAAGATACCTGCCAGCGCGGGCAATAAGGCAAAATGGCATGTAACTGCGGTAAGCGGCGGCAAGACGTATTCCGGTGATATCAGCGAAGGCGACGCGGCCGGAGACCTGGTGCTTACGGAAGAAGGCGGCGGGACTCTGACCATCGACCATAAGGGCTATTCAGACATTAACACCGCATTTTTAAACGCAGATGAGGCAGATAAGACATACGCTTCCTTTGTGCCGAAGGATCAGGCAGGAACCATCACCGCGGCTACGCAGTCCAACGATGCAGGACTTGGAAGCGGAACATTTACACTGGAAAATGGTACGGAGGGCGGTGCGATCTCCCTTTCCGGCGCATCGATTGCCATTCTGGGAAACGGTATCATTGAGGCAACCCATCCGGATAAGGGCAAAATCCAGATCGGCCGTATCGATCTGGTCACCTTTGAAAACCCGTATGGACTGGAGGAAAGTGGAAATTCCTACTTCCGGGCGACCTCCAACTCCGGTGAGGCCAAGGCCTGCCAGGCCGGTGAGGACGGAACGGGAGCGTTAAAGACCTCCTCACTGGAGATGTCCAATGTGGATATTTCCACTGAGTTTTCCGACATGATCGTAACACAGAGAGGCTTCCAGGCCAACTCACGTATCATTACAGTATCAGACTCGATTCTGGAGGAACTTGTAAACCTGAAGCGATAACAGGAGGTGGTATCGGTGATTACCCTGAGTAAATTAAATGGAGAGGAATTCGTCCTCAACTGTGATTTGATCGAGATGATCATGGAGAATCCCGATACCACGATTCTTCTCACCAACGGGAAACACCTGATTGTGCGGGAATCAAAGGAAGAGGTTGTCGAACGGATCGCGGCGTTCCGAAGAAAGACGTTCAGTGATCTGATCGAACAGATCAGAGGATAACCGGGCGGAAATACAAGAAAAGTTAAGGAAAAGGATGTAGAAGATATGGATATCATGTCAATTCTGGGTTTTATTTTGGCGGTAGTGCTGGTACTGTTCGGTATGACCTTTGATCAGGAGGCCATGAAGCTGGTCTTTCACAATCTACGGGCGTTTATCGATCTTCCGAGTATGGCCATTACCATAGGAGGCACCATCGGTGTTATGATGCTGTCCTTCCCCTCCGGGGCGTTTAAAAAGATAGGGAAACATTTAAAGATCATTATAAAACCGTATAAGTTTGATCCGGAACAGTCCATTGAACAGATTGTGGAGCTGGCTACGGAGGCACGTATGAAGGGACTTCTCTCCCTGGAGGACAAGCTAAACGAGATTGACGAGCCGTTCATGCACAACAGCCTTTTACTGGTGGTGGATTCCGTGGATTCAGAAAAGGTCCGTCAGGTCATGGAGACGGAGCTGGACCAGTTAGATGAGCGTCATGCGCTGGACCGCGGGTTCTATGAGAAGGCGGCCAGCTTCGCACCGGCGTTCGGTATGATCGGTACGCTGGTCGGCCTGATTCTGATGCTGGGCAACATGCAGGATGTCAATGCCCTTGCAAAAGGCATGGCAACGGCTCTGATCACCACATTATACGGCTCTCTTCTGGCCAACATCGTATGTCTGCCGGTGGCAAGCAAACTGAAGGCAAGGCACGATGAGGAGTTTTTATGTAAACAACTGGTCCTGGAAGGCGTTCTGGCCATTCAGGACGGGGAAAACCCGAAATTCATAGAAGAAAAACTCTACAAGCTGCTTCCGGCCAGCCGTAAGAAGGCGGAAGAAGACACTGAAAAGGAAGACGAAAAGCAGAAGAAAAAGAGCAGACGGAAAAGCAGAAAGAATGAGGAATAAAAGGAGCTTATAGCGATGGCGAAGGAAGTAGAGAACCAGGGGATCATGAATAGGACGGACCGGCAGGTGTTTGAGGAACTGATTCATCTGCACGCAAAGGCGGCGGGGGAATCCCTGTCATCGATTCTGAAGGCGGATATAGAGATCAGCAGTCCGGAGATAACGGAGATAACGGTAAAGGAAGTGGAATACGGGATTCTGGAACCTGCTGTCTTTGTCAAAAGCTGCCTGACCTCCGGCGTTGCCGGCAATACGGTTATGATCCTGCGTCAGCGGGATATGCAGGCGTTCTTAAACGAACTGATGGGAATTGATGATCTGCCCGACCCGGATTTTGAGTTCGATGAAGTGGCTATGAGTGCAGCTGCGGAGCTGATGAACCAGATGGTGCATGCGTCCGTGGAGGCCATGGCGGAATACCTGGGCAATACCATGGAGTCATCGGACTGCCAGCTGATCCTTTCGGATGGCAGGCAGAACCTGTCTCCTGCCATCGGAGAAGCTCCCGAATCAAAGACGATTGTGATTCATTACCGTGTGAAGATCAAGGACATGGTGGAGTCTGAATTTATGGAGTGCATATCCATAACGGCGGCCGACAGTATTTATCAGGAGATCGGGGCCAGGAGGGAAGCGGAGAAAAGGGCGGAGGCCGAGGCGAAAGCCATGGAGGAGAGCCTTTTCGTGAAGCCGGTGCAGCAGGGCGCAGCTCCGGCGGCAGCCGGAAGGGAGAGCCTGCAGTCCGGGACGGAGAGCCGTACGGCGAATTCGGTAACGGCAGACACCGGGCATGCCGTATACCAGGCATCGCCGTCTATTAACGGCAATCTGGGCCTTATCATGGATGTTCCCTTAAATGTCTCCGTCGAGATCGGAAAGACCAGACGCAGACTGAAGGATGTGCTGAACTTTAACAACGGTACGGTGGTGGAGCTGGACAAGCAGGCAGATGCGCCGGTGGATATCATCGTAAACGGACAGCTGATCGCCCGGGGAGAGGTCGTCGTGATTGATGATAATTTCGGGGTGCGTATCAGTGAAATCGTAAATACAAGAAGTATTATTGGAAATGGTGAATAAATTTGAAACGGTTTAATATCCTTGTGACAGCGGGAATCATCGGAATCATTTTCCTGATTCTGATCCCCCTGCCGACGCCCATACTGGATTTTTTATTTATACTGAATATCACGTTGTCGCTTCTGATTCTCGTCATGACGATGTATATCCGGGAAACGCTGGAATTCTCCGTGTTCCCCTCCCTTTTGCTGATCACAACGCTGTTCCGGCTGGGGCTTAATATCTCTTCGACGAGGAAAATCCTGTTTGACAATGGCTACGCGGGGCAGGTGGTGAAAACCTTCGGACAGTTCGTAATCCGGGGGAACGCGGTTATTGGTTTTATCATATTCCTGATCATTGTGCTGGTACAGTTTATCGTTATCACCAAGGGTTCGGAACGTGTGGCCGAGGTCGCGGCGAGATTCACGCTGGATGCCATGCCGGGAAAACAGATGGCTATTGATGCCGACTTGAACAGTGGTCTGATCGATGAGCAGCAGGCCAGGGAGCGGCGCTTAAAAATCCAGAGAGAAGCTGATTTCTTCGGTTCCATGGATGGTGCCACCAAGTTCGTAAAGGGTGATGCGATCATTTCCATCATCATCACACTGATCAACTTCATTGGAGGTATCGTCGTCGGAATGATGAACGGTCAGGGCAGCATCTCTGAGATTATGCAGATCTATACCACTTCGACGATTGGAGATGGCCTGGTGTCCCAGATTCCGGCGCTTCTGATCTCCGTGGCGACCGGTATGGTGGTGACGCGTTCCGCGTCGGAGAACAGTCTGAGCGAGGATTTGACAAGCCAGTTTCTGGCCCAGCCCAGGGTGCTTATGACAGCCGGCGGGGCGGCAGCCTGTCTGTGCCTGATTCCGGGATTTCCGGTGCCTCAGATTCTCATGATATCAGCTATGATGATCGGTGGCGGATACGCCCTGATGAGACGGCAGAAAACCATAGTGGCGGACGCGGCGGAAGGATACGTGGAAGCGGAGGTTACCAGTGAAGCTTCCTTTTATAAGAATATTGAAAATGTATACGGTCTTTTGACCGTGGAACAGATTGAGATGGAATTTGGCTACAGCTTAATTCCGCTGGCGGATGAGAGCAATGGCGGCAGCTTTATCGACCGTGTCGTCATGTTCCGCAAGCAGATGGCCCTGGATATGGGCTTTGTAATACCGTCGGTCCGGATTAAGGACAGCGGACAGTTAAATCCCAACCAGTACAGCATCCTGTTAAAGGGCGAGGAAGTGGCAAGGGGAGATATTCTCATGGATCACTATCTGGCTCTTCCGCCGGGAGGAGACGCGAATGACATTCCGGGTATCGACACCATTGATCCGGCGTTCCATATTCCTGCTAAATGGATCAGCGAAGACAAGAAGATTCAGGCGGAGCTGGCGGGGTACACGCTGATTGATCCCACATCGGTGGTCATCACCCATTTATCGGAGGTGGTGAAGGAGCATTTACATGAGCTTTTAAACCGCCAGGAGGTCAACAATCTGCTGGAAACACTGAAGAAAACAAATGCCAGCATCATCGAGGATACCATTCCCGCAGTGATTTCCGTGGGAGAGCTTCAGAAGGTGCTTTCCAACCTCCTTCGTGAGGGAATACCGATCCGCGATATGGAGACGATCGTGGAGACGCTGGGGGATTACGGAACCCAGATAAAGGATACGGATATGCTGACGGAATACGTGCGGCAGGCGCTGAAGAGAACCATCTCCCACCGTTTCTCTGAAGCGGGGCAGATGAAGGTCTTAAGTCTGGATGACAAGATTGAAAATATGATCATGTCATCGGTGAAGAAGGTGGATACAGGGTCCTATCTGGCCCTGGAACCATCGGCTATTCAGAATATTGTGACATCGGCCACCGGCGAGATTAACAAGATTAAGGATCTGGTCAATGTGCCGATCGTGCTTACGTCCCCGGTAGTGCGGATTTATTTTAAGAAGCTGATCGACCAGTTTTACCCCAATGTGACGGTGGTGTCGTTCAGTGAGATCGATAATAACATACAGATACAGGCTTTGGGGAATATTGCCCTGGGCCAGAGGTAACGGTTTATGCAGATGGAACAGATGAGCAGAGAAGAAGGAAAGACGGTACTTTCGGTTTACTTAAAAAACGGAAGCCAGGAGCTGCGGAATAAGCTTATCGTCCATTTCCTCCCCATCGTCCGTTCCGCGGCGGCGCAGCTTCGCGGCATGGCGGGCAGCTTTACGGAAGAGGAGGATTTGATCGACCAGGGGGTTCTGGCGCTGATGGAGTGCCTCGACCGGTACGATGCGTCGAAGGGAGCCCAGTTTGAGACGTACGCATTTATCCGTGTGCGCGGGGCGATGATTGATTATATCAGAAGTCAGGACTGGGTGCCTCACCGGGCCCGCAGTTTTCAGAAAAAGGTGGACGAGGCGTATTCCATGCTGGCCCACGAGAAGATGCGGGAACCGGAGGCGGATGAAGTCGCGGACTTCCTGGATATTCCCGTGGAAAAGGTGGAGAAGCACTTAACGTATATGAACCATGCGGCGGTTCTCTCCTTTGAGGCAGTGCTGCAGGATATGACAGGTGTGATTGCAAAAGACGAACTGGAAGCCACGGACATTGGCACGAAGCCGGAGGAAAGCCTGTTTTACAGGGACCTTCAGAGAACGCTGGCGGAGGCGGTGGAAGCGCTGGGAGATAAGGAACGGCTCGTCGTTTCACTCTATTACTATGAGGAACTGAAGTATTCGGAGATTGCCGAAATTATGGGGATCGGCCAGTCAAGAGTGTGCCAGATTCACACAAAAGCAATGAAAAAATTAAAGAGCAGTCTGGAAGAATATGTGAGAGGATAGGAAACCATATGTTTTCAGGATTTTATACGGCCGCCTCGGGCGTGCTGATGAACCAGAGGGCGCTTAACATTTCAGCCAATAATATCGCAAATGTAAAGACCAGCGGATACCGGAGCAAACGGCTGGTGAAGACCACCTTTGACGAGCAGCTGGTGCGTCAGATGAATGGACAGACCACAGCGATCGGCGGCGGATCCACCATTTCCCTGGCAGAGCGGGAGATGACGACCCACAGGCAGGGAGCGCTGGTGGATACCGGAAAGAATTTCGATATGGCCATCAGCGGCGACGGCCTCTTCGTGATTCAGGGCGAGGACCGGCAGTATCTGACACGCAACGGTCATTTTACTCAGGATGAGGACGGTTATCTGGTCTTAAAGGGCGTTGGCCAGGTCATGGGAGACGGCGGTCCGATCCAGGTGGAAGAGGGCGGTTTCCGTGTGGGAGAGAATGGAATTATTTACGATAATGAGAATGGCGAACTGGAGCAGATTCAGATCGTGGTTCCTGACAATTACGATAATCTGACCTTTTACGATAACGGTACATACGGTGCGGAAAACGGTGTGGCCCTGACCCAGGTGTATCCGGAGGTCTTTCAGGGGAAGCTGGAGGAATCCGGCGTGAATTTAAACTCCGAGATGACGCGCGCCATGGAAGTCCAGAGGGCATTTCAGTCCTGCAGCCGGGCGCTTACGATTATCGATCAGATGAACCAGAAGTCGGCTTCAGAAATCGGGAAGCTGTAGGAGGAAATAACGGATGAACATATCTTATTATACTGCAGTATCAGCGATGAATGCATTTCAGTCGGAGCTTGATGTGACTGCCAATAATATGGCAAATGTCAGTACTCCGGGCTACAAGGTACTGCGCAGCTCCTTTGATGACCTGCTTTATACGCAGATGGATACGAAAAATGCAAATCAGATGGTGGGCCACGGCGTGAAGACCAATGGTGCGGAGACCGTGTTTGAACAGGGGATCTTTGAAAAGACAGAGCGGGAGCTGGACTTTGCTATTCTTGGCAAAGCGTATTTTGCAGTGGAATCCGAGAATGAAGATGCAGAGGAACCATACTATACCAGAGATGGCTCGTTCCAGATATCAGCAACGGATGAAGGCAACTATCTCACAACGAGAGACGGGCATTATGTGCTGAGCCGTGACGGGGACCGGATCGAGCTGGAATATAAGACGGTCGAGGGAAGTAATGGAAAGAAGCAGTTTACCAATGAACTGGATTTGAGCGGTCTCAGTGAGGTGATCGGTTTATATACGTGTGAGAATCCGGATGGCCTCGTCCCGGTAGGGAAAAATTTATACAGTACGGGAGCCGCTTCCGGAGAATGGATTCCTATTGAAGACATGGATGAGACTCAGGCGGGAAGCAGGCTGCTTACGGGAACGCTGGAGCTGTCCAGTACGTATGTCCCCACGGAAATGATCAATCTGCTGCAGGCGCAGAGGGCGTTTCAGCTGAACAGCCGGATCGTCAGCGCCGCGGACCAGATGGAGGAAATGATTAATAATCTTCGCTAATCGTAACTTGCAGTATTTACTTAAAAGGGGGGAATCCCATGAGCGAAAAGAGCCTGATTTTTAGCATGTTTTCAAAATTCCTCGACAATGGAGAGGAAGACGAGACAAAAGAGCGTGAAGTCCGGCCATATACAGAGGATCAAAAACCGAAGGCGGAGACGGATCAGCGTATCGAGACGGTGGAAGACTGGAATGATGCGGAAAGAACGCGCAGAGAACGGCTGGAAAGAGAGCTGGCAGGCGAAAACGGCTCTGAGGAGGCGGATCATGCGGAAGACGCGGAGGCGGAAGAAGACGTGGAAGCCGGAGAAGACGTGGAAACCGGAACAGACCGTGATGGCGGCGGTAAAAGTTCCGGTGAGGAAGAATGCCGTGACGCCGGGATTGAACTGACGGTGTCCGATGACCGTATGGCTGTCTCCGTAATGTTGATCGAGCCGTCAGGCGGCGGCAGGGATATCACCCGGGAGCGGATTGAACAGGAACTGGAAGCCCATCGAATCATTCATGGAATCGATGAGGAAAAGGTAAGCACCATTGCGGCTGAACATTTATACCGCCAGATGTTTATCATTGCCAGAGGTACTCCGGCGGTCGATGGAAATGACGGCCGCATTAAGGATTATTTTCCGCGGGAGGCTAAAATAAAGTATGCCTCTAAAGGGAATGGCGGCATTGATTTTAAGAGTATGAACCTGATTCACAATGTAGGAAAGGGGGAACTCGTCTGCGAACTGACGATGCCTACCGAACCTCAGGACGGGATGGATGTCTTCGGACAGCCAGTCAGGGGAAAGAACGGCACCATGCCTCCAATACCACAGGGAAAAAATGTTGTCTATTCGCCGGAGCGCGACAGGCTTCTGACCGCCTGCGAAGGCAACTTAACCTTCCGGAACGGCAGATTTCAGGTGGAAAATGTCTTTGTTGTATCGGGAAATGTGGATAACTCCATAGGAAATATTGATTTTACCGGAAGCGTCACCATCCATGGCGATGTTTTCGAAGGATATACTGTTAAGGCCAAGGGCGATATCACGGTCATGGGAATTGTGGAAGGAGCGGCCCTGCAGGCGGGCGGAAGTATTCTGCTCCATAAGGGGATGCGGGGAATGAAGAGCGGCATTCTGGAAGCCGGAGTGGATATTACTGCAAAATTTCTGGAAGACTGCACCATTTATGCGCAGCACAACATTCAGGCTGAGTATATTATCAACTCGGAGGTCTCCTGCGGCCATGATCTTACGCTGATCGGGAAGCGAGGGGCATTTATCGCCGGAAGCTGCGCGGTTCATAACTGCATGAATGTAAAGACCGTGGGAGCCTCCAGCCATGTTTCAACGGTGGTGACGCTGGGGGTGACGCCTCAGCTGATGGAGGAAGTGGAGAAAATCAGTGCTGACCTGGTGGCCGTCTCCAGGAAGCAGGCGGAGACAGCAAAGGACATCAGTTATCTGAATGGAAAGCTGAAAGACGGCAGTATAACGCCGAGACAGAAGGAGCGTCTGGCAAAGCTCAAGCTGGAGGCTCCGATCCACAATTTAAAGGAAAAACGGTTAAAGACGCAGGCGGCAGATCTGGCGCGCCAGCTGCGGGAGGTCGGCAAATGCCGGCTGACGGCGGGCGAGGTCCATCCGGGAACCGTGATCAACATCGGGGACTGCAGGATGACCATAGTAAAACGGGAAGAAAGCTGTTCTTTCTATTATCTTGACGGAGAAATCAGGAAAGGAATCAGGTAATGGCAGATATTTTACGGGTGACGTCCCCTGTGATTAATAAGAATATCATTCAGCCCGACAGGGCGCAGAAAGACCCATCCGTGCCATTCGATATGCAGGAGATCCGGCATATCACAAAGAACCCGTCGGGAAGCGGGCTGCTGGGCCAGCACAACGTGTTCCAGAAGGAGGCCGGAGCTGCGACGCTCATGAACCTTTTGAAGGATCCGGCGGTAACGGTCAACTATCTAAAGAATATCTATATGCTGGAGGAGATTATCAGCCTTCTTCCAGTGAATAACAATACCATGACTCAGGAAATCAGACAGCTGTTTAACGCGCTTCTCATCAAACCCGATGATATTGTGGGAGAACTGGTGGATCAGGAGTATGCGTCAACGCTGTTTAAAGGGCCGCTGTTTGATTTCCTGAGGAATTTGCTGAATGAGAAGCCGGAACTGCGGCTGGAAATGGCTGATTTTCTGAAAGCGGTGAATGGAAGCGTGTCGAGAAATGATGTGCTTGATTCCGTGGCCAACAGCCTGGAATTTCTGTCCGGTCAGCTGGCAGGAAGCCGGAATTTATCCGGAACGTTTGGAATGCTGTCGGACCGGATCCGGGCCATGATCGGAGGGGACGGCGGAGCAGAGCCAAACCGTGGTGTGATAGACTACGGATCGGGACTTAAGAACCGCCTGACGGAATGGGAGGCAGCCAAGGCGGATATTTTAGATGCGCTGAAGGAACTGGAGAACAGTGTTTTATTCTCTCCCCAGACGGAACGGATGATACCCAACCTCCTTTATAATATGTCGCGGTATCAGGATAACGAGTCTTATCTGCAGGAGGCACTGTTAAACCTGCTGATTCATGTAAACAGCCGGGAGGATAAGGACCAGCTGAAAGATTTGCTGCAGGATTATGTAAATCAGTTTGGCAGCCCTGAACACAGGGAGAACCGTTCCCGAATCATGGATACCCTGGCAGAGATCATCAGTAAGCAGGACCGGGAGACACCCATGAACAGTTTAAACGGCGAGAAGATTGAGAAGATTATCACAAGCCTTCTCTCGTCCCCCTGCAACTATACGCCTCTGCTTCATTTTGTCATACCGGTGGAGTATCAGGGGATGAAGGCATTTTCCGAATTGTGGATCGACCCGAAGGATGAAGGCGGCGGCCAGGAACAGGAACGTGACCGTGACGACCATGTCCATGTACTGATCACCTTTGATATTCCGGGAATCGGTCAGATGGAGGCGGAATTTAAGGTGGCCGGCAGGGAAATGCAGTTTTATCTGTACTGTCCGGAATCATATACATCCGTGTTCGGGCGGCTGGCGCCGGATTTTAGAAAGATTATGGAGGAGTACGGCTACCATGCGGCGGAAGTGGAGGTCAGCGGACTGGACCACGTGCGTTCGCTGATGGACGTATTTAAAAATCTTCCATACAGAAGGACGGGTGTGGATGTCAAAATATAAGAAAAACAAGGCGGTTGCTTTAAAATATAACGCAGAAGAAGACGCTTCCCCGGTTGTTATCGCTTCCGGTTATGGAACTGTGGCGGAGCATATCATAGATATTGCAGAGAAAAAGGGGATTCCGGTATTTAAGGATGACAGTGCGGCATCTCTTCTCTGTATGCTGGAGGTTGGGAGCAATATACCGGTGGAACTATATGAGGTGGTGGCGGCCATTTACTGTAAGCTGATCGAAACCTCGGCGTCGATCCGGGGATCGGAGACGGCGGCAGAGGCGGCTGCACAGGTTCGCGGTAAGGAGAGCGGGGCAGGCGAAAGACTCCGCAGAAACCTGGCCTCTGGTAAGAAAAATGAAGAATCTGCAAAATAGCGCTATAGTATGACAGAATGGAAACAAAGAGACTGATGTGACAGATAAACGGGGGTACGCGATATGGTTGACTTGTCAGACGGATATGTTGGATCTTCCTGTGTGATAAAGGCTAAAAACAACGACTTAATCACCATGGGGGTTATGCACCGGATCGGAAAGAATTTTATAGATATCGGCAGTTCGAGAAATGAGCTCCCTTCCATACCGTATAATTTGCTGGTAAAGATCGAGATTTATAACACACAGATCGGTTTTAAGGTGCTGATCGGGCGTGTCTATTTATCGTCCCCAAAGCTGGCCCGCGTGATTGACTTGAACGAGGCGACCAATGATGAGCGCCGGGAGTATTTCCGTATCAGTACCAGGGATACGGGAGTGATCTATAACTGTATGCGGGGGGATGACATCCTCGACATGGAAGAGGAATCCACAGACTATAATGGTTTAAAGGTTCATCTGGTGGATATCAGCCTGGGCGGACTCATGTTCCGAAGCCGGGAAATATTCAAGATAAAAGACCGTTTTAATATTGTGATTCCCGCCATGGGAGATTCCATGCTCTTTACCTGTGAGGTACGCAGAAGCGTTGACCGGCCGGATGGAGAGTTTGGGTATGGCTGTGAGTTTATGGAGATGGCGACGAAGCAGGAGGATCTGCTGTATCGGTATATCTTGAAGAGGCAGAGTGATCAGTTGAGAAGGATTCGGTAGATGAATCGGATACGGCTGGCAGGAGGAAACGTTACAGATGGGAAAAAGGAAGCCGGAGAACCGGAAGGTGATTAGAAACCGGCGGGTCATGATATATACATTTTTACTTATTTTTATGCTTCTTTATATTTCTGCGCATTTTACGGTGCAGGAGCGAAAGGCAGCGGAGGCAGAACGGCGTGGAGAGGCTGTGACTGTGGCGGCTGTGGAGATCAGGGAAGAGAAACTGATGCAGGAAAGTTCGGACCGGAATGCTCCGGCAGGGGAATTAAAGGAATGCGGTTCGATGGAGGAGACTGCTGACGGAGGAATTGCTGAATCAAAAGGGCTGGTAATCAATCCGGAAGATATGTGGTGCCTGATCCTGACCAATGCGGAGTATCCGGTACCGGAAGATTATACGGTAACGCTGAAGGATGTGCCGGGAACGGATCAAACAGTGGATGAGAGGATTTACGAACCGCTGATGAAGATGTTGGAGGCCATGAAGGCGGAAGGTCTGTCGCCTGTAGTATGTTCTGGTTACCGGACCCTGGATAAACAGGAGAAACTGTTTAACAGAAAGGTTTCGTCGTATGTGAAAAAAGGGCATTCAAAGGAAGAAGCAAATGCGCTGGCCCGTCAGACACTGTCTATACCAGGCTCGGGTGAACACTGCCTCGGACTGGCCGTGGATTTTTATACACGATCCTACCATCAGCTGGAACGGGCGTTTGAGAGGACTCCCGAAGGGAAATGGCTGCGGGAACATGCGCAGGATTATGGATTTACTCTGCGTTATGAGGAAGGAAAAGAGGAAATCACGGGGATTGGATATGAGCCGTGGCATTTCCGGTATGTGGGCGTTGAGGTGGCGCAGTATTTGAAGGAACATAATTTGTCGCTGGAAGAGTTTTATATTGAAGAAAGTCTTTATGGATAGAGTGCACAAAAATCAAAAAAGATTTTTGTGCACTTTTACAATGAAGGAAAAAGTAAAATCGTACGATATATATTACAGAGTGGAAAAGATGGTATGTTTTGGAAACTCGGTCCGGTGTCAGACAGGGCCCGTCCGACATTGGAGGCACTTATTTATTATGAGGGACAGGGAAGTCCCGGTGAAAAACAATTACATGGAGGTAATTATTATGAGGATTCAGCACAACATTATGGCACTTAATTCCAACAGGCAGTTGGGGATTAACAACAGTGCAGTAGCAAGATCACTGGAGAAGTTATCATCTGGTTACAGGATTAACCGAGCAGGCGATGATGCGGCAGGCTTGGCAATTTCTGAGAAGATGAGAGCACAGATTAAAGGGCTGGAAGCAGCTACCGATAACTCACAGGATGCGATCTCATTAGTACAGACGGCTGAAGGCGGATTGCAGGAAGTTCATTCTATGTTAAACCGTATGACAGAACTGGCTACGAAGTCTGCAAATGGTACTTATACGGATGATGTTGACAGAAAGGCTTTGCAGGATGAAATCTCGGCATTGAAGGATGAGATTAACCGTATTGCTGATGGAACGGATTTTAATGGGATTAAGTTGCTGGATGGCAGTATGAGTGCTGGAGTTACTGGTGCAATGACTTTAGGAGATAATACTGCAATTACTAAAGATGCAACTTGGGTTAAGTTTGAGGCACCTAAAGGCTATGAATTGAAAATTAATACTGGAGCTGACGGCAGTGCAAGTAAAGCTGAGTGGAGTGGAAAAACTCTTACTATTACTTTGGGAGCTACAAACGTTGCAAATGCAAAGTTTACACAAAAAGACTTTGATGACTTATTGAAGGCGGCAAATGCAACGGCTGCTGCGCCTAATGATGCCTCTCAAATTAAAATCACGTTAACTGGCGATCTGACAGCTAAAGCTGCAAGTCAAACTGGAATTTCAATAACTGCTGGCGATGCTAAGCAGGCATCAATAACTTCTGGTGGAATTACTGTAACTGCCGATAAAGCTGGTGCTAATGTTAATGGACATAGCTTAGTTTTTACAGCAGGTGCGGCGGTAGGCACAACAGACTATTCCTTTAATGGGACGGATGCAACATTAGATCTTGAAGCTGGTAAAAATTATAGCGCAGCCGATATTAATAAAATATTAAAGGATATTGGTGCAGGAATGTCAGTGTCATTTGAGGGAACATTGACAGGAACACAATTATCAGATAAAGCAGCAGCAGCAACTGGTGCAAAATTTACACTTGCAAACGGTGCTGGTGTAGATGCAGGCGGTGGATTAACTTTGCAGATTGGTGATACAAATGATGGATATAATCAACTTGTATTAAGTATTGGGGATATGCATGTTAATGCACTGGATCTTAATTCTGTTGATATTAGTACCAGAGATGGCGCATCCGCAGCCATGGCCAAAATCAAAACAGCCATCAACACCGTATCCACCAGCCGTGGCAAACTTGGTGCTATCCAGAACCGTCTTGAGCACACTATCAACAACTTAGGTGTAACCACAGAGAACATCACTTCCGCAGAGTCTCGTATCCGTGACGTAGACATGGCGAAAGAAATGATGAACTACACAAAGAACAGCGTACTGGTTCAGTCTGCACAGGCTATGCTTGCCCAGGCAAATCAGCAGCCGCAGTCCGTATTACAGTTATTACAGTAATATATAATTAAGTATTTTACATTACATAATATAACCGTAATTCTCAAGAAGGGGAGAGTTTGTTCAAGACAAACTCCCCCTTTTTTCTAAATGTTATATAGTTTATAAGGCCCCATTTATAAAATCTGATGTGACCATAAAACGCCTGTTAAATCTAGTTACTACAATTCTAAATTTTACTGTTTTATCAGCGTTTCGCCTATCTGCAAGTCTGTCCAGTCTGGATAAGTATTAATTAAGTCGATCACTTCCTTAACATAGGAGTAATCCAGTTCTAATTCATCGGAGATACCCAATAAATTCTTCTTTCTATCATATTTTCGCCGAATCATTGCTACAATTTTGGCTTCGCCTTCAGTCCGCCCTTCCACTCTGCCAGCCTCGATCATTCCCAGAATTGCTTCACACATATTGATCTTCCCCCTTTCATCCTGATACTCATTTTTCAGAAGTTCCAGCTCCTTTGAGTTGGTCACCGTTGTAATGAGATCAAAGGCATCTTCGTCCAGTTCCTGGAATTTTTCTCTGTTCTCGAAAGTGAATTTGCGCTCTTCATCAGGGCTGCCGGATCGCTGAATAAATCCAAATACCTCGCGTAAATCCGTTTGAAAGCAGTCGATATCGTGGAAACGTTTGATTTCCAGGACATGGATTTTGTAATTGTTTAGGAACGGCTTCAGCTTGTCCGGCAAAGTTTCGTATTCTATGATTTGGTAGAGTTCTGTTGCTCCGTTATAAGGCTTGTCACCGTAGTAAATGCAGATGGTAATGACCGGATAAACTTTATCGTGGATGGTGAAGCCGCTTAAAAATTCTTCTTTCTGCAAATCTTTTTTATTGCGGTGATGCTTCTGAATTTGACGCATTTGTTTATCATATCCGGCTGCGTCTTCCAGCATGATCCGAATGGGCATGGCATAATGGATACGGTCCTGATTTTCAAGACCTATAATGGCAAATCCAAGGCCTAATACTACTTTTCTTACAGAATCACGGTATTTCTGAACCTTAAATCCCTTTTTTATCTTTGACATAAGTCCGGTTACGCGGGAATCAAGGTCCTGAATATCATTGCCTGAAACAACCTGCTTTCCACCAAATATAAAACCGTTAATTAAATCAGCATACCGGCTATCGTCTTCAAAGTAACGAGCCAGAGAGATGTCTTTCTGTCCCATAGAATTTCCCCTTTCCTGTTATGTCGGGAAAGAGAGCTATAGCTTCCCGGCACAGGGCGGGTGAAAGAAAGGCATTTTCGGGTTATATAGAATCATGAATCCTATAAAATGCAGCTATCAGCGGGTCTTTTCCCAATTACCAAATTTGAAAATTCCCGGCGAAACTGCCGGTATGTGAATTAGCACGATATGACGTGTGCGGCAAAAGAAATACATAGATAAAATTTATACAAGTAAATTATACTATAAATATATGTGAAATGCAATGATATTTTTACTGTTTTCTCTTTTCTTTTTTAGCATGTGTTAATCACACTATTCGCACATGGTAATCACACTATACACACTATAACTGGACTGGTTATTTTTGATGATTCTGGGTATTTATGACCAGTCCAATATTTGCTATACTTCACAGTAACAAGAATACGTTTAAGGAGGATTTAATGCATGAAACGAATCGTTACACTTCAGGATATATCCTGTGTTGGCTGCTGTTCCATTACAGTCGCACTTCCTGTTATTTCCGCCATGGGAGTGGAATGTGGAATTCTGCCGACGGCGGTGCTGTCTATGCATACGATGTTTAAAACTTTTACCTGTAAGGACTTATCTGACCAGATTACGCCAATCTCCCAGGCATGGAAGGCGGAACAGATTTCGTTTGACGGTATTTATACAGGTTATCTGGCATCTGCAGAGCAATGCGAACAAATCTGTGATTTCTTCGATCAGTTTGCCACAGGGGAAAATCTGGTATTGGTTGATCCGGCCATGGCGGACAACGGGAAGCTGTATCCTGCATTCGATGAGAATTTCCCGGCTGCGATGGCGAAAGTATGTGCGAAAGCGGACGTGATACTGCCGAATATTACAGAGGCCGCTCTTCTTACCGGTATGCCTTATCGAACGGATTATGGTGAGTCTTATATCAGGGAAATGCTGGAACGGCTGCTGGCGCTTGGGTGTAAAACGGCTGCCCTGACCGGCGTCAGCTTTGAGCCTGACAAATTGGGTGTGGCTTACCTGGATCGTGAGGGGGAGAGCTTTTCCTATTTTACGCACCGCTGTCCACAGAGCTACCATGGAACCGGCGATCTCTACTCCTCGGTAGTCCTGGGAGGTATGATGCGGGGCTTAAGTCTCGGAAGCGCGCTGACGCTGGCCGCGGATTTCGTAGTTCTCTGTATTGAGGCAACCGCCGCAGCCGGCAGTTCCCGATGGTATGGCGTCGAGTTCGAATCCCAGATTCCGAGGCTGTGCGAAATGCTCGAGAAATGCCTTTAACCGGAAGAAAAATCCAATTGTATGTTTACCGGATTCTTGCTATAATAACAATAATGTCATATTGTGTGGAAAATTGTAAGTTATGGGGGAATTCTTATGGCAGCTACTATTGTGTTGTCAAATCAAAAGGGCGGTGTTGGAAAAACGACATCGGCATACGTACTGGCCTCGGTTTTTAAATCCAAAGGTTACCGGGTGCTGGCTGTGGACATGGATCCACAGGGAAATTTAAGCTTCAGTATGGGCGCTGAAACGGATGGCTGTGCGACGATCTACGATGTTCTGAAGGGGGAATTAAAACCCAAGTATGCAGTTCAGAAATCATCTCTGGTGGATTTGATTCCGTCCAATATTTTGCTCAGCAGTATTGAACTTGAATTTACAGGAGCAAGACGAGAGTTCCTTTTAAAGATGGCTCTGGATTCGCTGAAGCCCTATTATGATTACATATTCATTGATTCCCCGCCGGCATTGGGAATTTTGACGGTGAATGCATTTACAGCGGCCGACTATATTCTGGTGCCGATGCTGTCTGATATTTTCAGCCTGCAGGGAATTATGCAGTTAAACGAGACCATCGAGCGGGTGAGAAGCTACTGTAATCCGGATATTAAGGTTCTGGGGGCGTTTTTAACGAAGCATAATCCGAGAACCCGGTTTAGCAGGGAAGTCGAAGGGACGCTGAATATGGTGGCGGCTGATTTGGATTTTTCGGTTATGAACACTTATATTCGGGAAAGCGTGGCGCTCCGTGAAGCCCAGTCGCTGCAGAAATCGGTGTTGGAATATGCACCCGGATGCAACGCGGTGAAGGACTACGAAAAGCTGGCGGACGAACTCTTCCAAAGGGGGCTTGAAGCAAATGGCTAAAAGCAGATCAGAGATTGATAAAGAGATGATGTACCGGAAGATTATGCCTTCCGCGGGGAAGAAGAGCGGGAGTGCTGTTTCCGGACCAGATGAAAGCGCCGTCACCGTGGACATGGGGGCTGCCGGACTTATGGGGAGTACGGCAGCGGTTCCGACGGCAGCCAGTATGGCGAAGGCCATTCGGCGGCCTGCCGTATCCTTACCGGTAAAGGAAGAACAGAATATGGTTCTGATCAACCTGATGGAGGAACTGGTCTTATCAAAACTGGATGCCACTCTGGATCGTTTTAACTGCTGTAAATGCGATAAGTGTAAAAAAGACATTGCAGCCCTGGCGCTGAACCGCTTAAAACCACATTATGTGGTGATGAGTGAACAGGACGAGGATCACAGAAAAAAGAATGAGGAGATGTATGCCTCGGAGGTGACCAGTGCGCTGATCCAGGCAATTCTGATGGTGAAGAAGGAGCCTCGTCATTAAAAACTGCAGAGAACAGTTTCAAATCTGACAGGCTGATTGAAACGGAATAAGTAATTGAAAAACGGACCAGACAGATGGTGAAGGCTTCGGGAAACAGCCCTGGAGTAAACACTGCGGGATCAGGTTCGTTTTTTATTTGTGAAATATAAAAAAATTCCTGCAAACTGTAAAGTATTTACGGTAACGTACGATAAATACTATAAGAGTTAACAGATCAAGCAGTGAGAGAAAGGAAGTCGGGGATATGGATGTGAAGGTTACGAGGAATTATTCCGTTTATCAAAACGCGGTAAACAGTGGCAGGCATGCAGAAAAATCCGTTTCTGTCCCGGCATCGGCCGATAAAAAAGTGCGTGGTGACGCTATCTGCATCAGCAGTGACGGCGCGAAAAAGAGCGAGGCGTCGTCATTTGCGGCAGCGCTCAGGAAGTCCATGGACGAGGGCGCCCCGGCGGATCGAATCGCGGCGTTAAAACAGCAGGTGTCCGAAGGCACGTATCAGGTGTCGGCGGAACAGATTGCGAAAAGGCTGATGAGCGGTTTATAGAGAGGGAAAAACATTGGAAGAATTAATTCGTTTTCTGACGGAATATACAGAAATGTTTGAAAAAATGGAACAGAAGCAGGTGGAAAAGCTGGGACTTCTGATGACAAAGGAGCTCGACAAGATCGAGGAATCCATTATGATGCAGCAGGCTATGGATAAGCAGCTTCAGAACATGGAGCAGCGGCGCCAGGAACTGTTTGAGAAAGCAGGTCTTAACGGTAAGACACTGCAGGAGGTCGCGGAACTGTGCGGGGGAGAGGAACGGAAACAGCTGACAGACTTATACAGGCGTCTGGATGGGGCTATCGGAAATATCCGTTTTTACAATGAAAAGGCAGAGAGTCTGGCAAAGTCAGAGCTGGAAAAGATGGGACTGGATGCGAGGCTGGTGGGAAATCCAACCGGAATTTACGGGAAATCCATAGGCCCCAAGGGCCAGCGGTTCGAGAAAAAGGTCTGATGCGGGACCGGTATAGGAGAGTGAAGAATTGAGACCGACATTTATGGGGCTGGAGACGGCCAAACGCGGACTGATGGTAAACCAGAAGGCGCTCGATATCATTGGCAACAATATCAGCAATATCAATACAAAGGGCTATACGAGACAGCGGCTCGATACGGTTTCTGTGCAGGTTTACGGCAGTGACAGGTTCCAGTACAGTTCCATACCGCTGGCGGGACAGGGTGTGGATGCAAGAGGCGTAAGTCAGATCAGAAATCCGTATCTCGACACGAAATTCCGGGAACAGTATTCCGACGTGGGATATTTTGACCAGAAGGCTGCTATTATGGAGCAGATGGAAGGTATTTTGAGTGATCCCGAGGTGGAGGGAACGGGTATCAAAGATGCGCTGACCGTGCTTTCCCAGGCGCTGGCAGATTTCAGCCAGCATCCATATCAGGAGACTAACGCCAATATTGTGCTGAATGCATTTAAAGGCGTGACGCAGGTGCTGAATGAATATGATACCAATTTAAAGAGTCTGGAGGAACAGACGAAAAATGATCTTTCGATCGCGGTAGATGACATTAACACGAAGCTGCAGCAGCTTAGCGAACTGAATCAGACCATTGCCCATGAGATCTTTGTCAACGCCGATTATGACGGTGTAAATTATGGCCCGAATGATCTGCTGGATCAGAGAAATACCATCCTTGATGATTTATCGCGATATGGAAAACTGGAGGTCATTTCTCTCGATCAGGGAAGAATTCAGGTGAAATTAGGCGGCAAGCTGGTGGTAGACGCCAACGGCGGAAGCTGCAGCAATGAATCAATAAGGATTGGACTGGATGGCACGACGCTTTCCTGGGGAGACGGAACGGCGGCCAACTTAGGAGCCGGAGCGATCAGGGGATTTGAAGATATGCTGACCGGAAACAATTCACTGAATGCGGGAATCCCCTATTATGAACGCAAGCTGGATGAGTTCGCGCAGACCATGGCAAATGTGTTCAACAGTATGGTTCACGAGGATGATCCGGATAAACCCGGCCCATTTAAGACTCTGATACAGGGGGATTTTAACGGGAAGGTCAGCGCCGGCAGCATCCGGATCAGCGATCTGTGGACAAAGGATTCCTCCTACATAATCCGAAAAAAGAATCCGGACGGAGATCTGGACAATGAAGATATTCTTGCCATGAAGGCGGCGCTGGAGAAGGATTTTGAATTCGGTGATGGCAGCGACAAATTTACCGGAACATTCAGCGAATTTATTACGGGATACACCAATACACTGGGAACCGATAAAAAGACGAATGATTCCAGACTGAAAGCGTCTCTTGCAATTGCGGAGAGCGTGGAATCAGACCGCATGGGCGTATCGGGAGTGTCGCTGAACGAAGAAGGCATTAACATGATGACGTATAACAAGGCATACTCGGCGCTGGGCAGACTGATGACAACCATGGATGAACAGCTGGATATGATAATCAACCAGATGGGGCTGGTAGGAAGGTAAAGAGGGGCGTATGAGAATTACAGAAAATATGATGACGGCAATGTATAACAGGAATCTTCAGAGAAATGTAGCGAATCTGGCGTCCTCAAACCTGAAGCTGACCTCTCAGAGACAGTACAATCACGTTTCCGAGGACCCTGCGGCGGCGGCCAAGGCATTTACCGTGCGTGATCAGATCGCCAGGAGCGAGGAACATATCAACACCGTGAAAAATGCGGTGGGAGAGCTGGATACTGCGGATTCCAATATTGCAACGATTAATTCGATTCTGGAGACTGTCTTTGAGAAGGCGACCAGGGCGGGCGGCGCCAGCAGTCAGGACAACCTGGACGCGATCGCCGAGGAGCTTGGCGGACTCAAGGAAGAGATTCTTCAGACCATGAATGCCAGATATGGAGATAAATTTTTATTTTCCGGTTCAGCGAACGGTGAGGCACCGTTTACACTGGACGCGGAGGGGAATCTGCTGTTTAACGGCAAGGCGGTAGATGCCTATAAACCGGATGATCCGGCTACCCATTTCAATGAAAATAAACCGGTGTATCTGGACATCGGTTTCGGAACCTACGCCAGCGGTACAAATACGGAGGGAACAGGAATCCGGATATCCACATCCGGTGTCGATGTATTGGGCTATGGCACCGATGATCAGGGAATTCCCAATAACATCTACAGCCTGATCGGGAAGATAGAAAGCCAGTTAAAGGACGGAGATAAGAGCGGAGCCATGGATACGCTCTCACAGCTTAAGAAGAAACAGAGCAATATTTCGATAGCGACCTCTGAAATCGGTACCAGAGAAAAACTCTTAGACCGCACCAAGGACCGGTTAGAGAGCGGTCTTGTCAATCTCAAAGAGACACAGAAGAATCTGGAAGCGGTAAGCGTGGAGACGGAGGCCGTTAACAACAAGTCTTATGAAACTGCCTGGATGGTAACTCTGCAGCTGGGGTCCAGCATCATACCACCCTCGATTTTTGATTTTATGAAATAATATCAGGAGAAGAGGTGTCATTACATGAATGTATTGAAAATTACGACTACACCCATCAAGTTGTCCATGACGTCACAGCGAGCCAGGCTGGACAGCCAGATTCCGGATCCGGAAATCGGTATTATCCAGAACCCGGGACGCCTGAATATGAAATCCGAAACGATTAAAGTAAACATCGATACCTCACGTTCCAGAGACAGCATGGGATTTAAGACGGCCCGGGGACTGATGAGCGATGCGGCCCAGGCGGGGATCAAAGCGGCTGCCGATGCAACTGCCCAGTATTCGCGGGTCGGCAATCAGATGATGCAGATTCAGGATGGAGTCACTGTGGCGGATATCATGAAAAACCAGATGCTTGCCCAGACCAGTGTGACAACGGGAATCGGTTTTATCCCCTCCGTGGGAGCAGATATTTCCTGGACTCCAGCGGATCTGGCCGTTGATTTTACACCGGCCTCCGTGGATTTTAAGCCGATGGTACAGAAGACGGAAGCGGTCTACGTACCCGGCGAGCTGAATGTAAATGTGGAGCAGTATCCCAAAGTGGATATCGAGTACATAGGTGAGCCCATGTATGTTCCGCCGAGTGCAAACCCGGCTTACGAGGAATAACAGGGGTTAAAAAGGCGGAGGGAAAAACTTGAAGATTGAGACAAGGGATTTTGGAATCCTCGAAATAGAAGAGAAAAATATCATAACGTTTAAGCAGCCGATCTTTGGCTTTGAGGAGTTCACCCAGTTCGTCCTGGTCAATGATTCCAATATGGGAAATGGGATCTGCTGGCTGCAGTCAATTGAACAGAAAAACGTCTGTTTTATCATGCTGAATCCGCTGGAGGTGAGGCGGGATTATGCACCGGTGGTCATGCAGGACGTTCTGATTATGCTTCAGGCGGTACCCGAGGATGATCTGGACTGCTGGGTCCTTATGGTCATAGGGGAAACCTTCCGTAAATCTACAGTCAATTTAAAGAGCCCGATTATCATCAATCATAAGACAAATCTGGCGGTACAGGTGATTCTGGAACAGGACTATGCCATACGGCAGCCCATTTTCGATGAGGAAGCGGAGGATGACGTATGCTGATACTAACCAGAAAAAAGGGTGAGTCCATCAAAATCGGTGATGATATCGAGATATTTGTAACCGAGGTAAAGGGAGACAAGGTACGTCTGGGGATATCGGCTCCCGAAGACATGAAGATTAGCCGTACAGAGTTGTATTTAACAGTTGAAAATAATAAAGAAGCTTCGGATAAGGTCGACTTGCTAAAGGTGTTCCAGCTGTCCAGAAATTTACGGGCCATGTCATCTGAGGAAGAGGAAGAGAAGCAGCAGGAGGAAAATCATGGAGATGATTGATGAGATGCGGAAACTGCTCCATGAGAAGAAAGCCTGCTTTCTTCAGTATGAGGAGGAGACATGCCGGATTGCCTCACAGGAGTGCAGAGAGGCGGAAGAGTTTGAGGCCGGAATTGCTGCAAGACAGCGGCTGATCGAAGAGATAGACGGGATTGATGAGCGGCTGAAGGCAATGAAGAACTTTTCGGCGGAGGGAGAACGGCTCTTTGAGATTTCAAAAAACAGGTGGGATTTCAGGAAGCTAAGTGAAGAGGAGCAGGCACTTTTTTCGGAAGGGCAGGAAATTTTTACGGTTATGACCCGAATCCGGGAGCTGGAGCCCGGAGCCCTGGCTGAGATGGAACGAGTCAGAAACCTGCTTCAGGATAAAATCAGGAAAAACAACACAAATACCAGGTTCACCGGTTATTTAAAGCAGATGGACCAGGGAACGAAGGGCATGCTCTATAATCAGAAAAGATAGGGGGAGGCGTGATGTCATCGACGTCATCAATTAATACAGTCAGCAACAGCGGCAATAAAAACTATATAGCGGGGCTTGCTTCCGGCATGGATACGGAAAGCATGGTACAGAGTATGCTGTCCGGAACCCAGTCCAAGATCGACAAACAGACGGGACTAAAACAGCAGCTGGAGTGGAAACAGGATATCTACCGCAGCCTTATTACGAAGATCAACACGTTCAGTGACAAATACTTTTCCTATTATGGAAGCGGCGATACGAATCTGCTGAGCAGCAGCTTATATAATACGATGACTGGTGTCAGCAGTTCATCGAATATTAAGGTTACATCGGTTTCAGGGAATGCAGTCAGCAGTATGAAGATTGATTCGATTGAGCGTCTGGCTACGGCGTGTACAGTGAAAACGGCAGGAACGGTGACGGGAACGCCTGTGGGAAGCGGCGCTGATATGAGCCAGTTTACCAATGGAGATACGTACTCATTTTCCGCGACACTGGACGGGGTGAACCGGACGATCACATTTACTGCAGGTGCAAATGATGCGGATACAATAAAGAATATTAACCAGGCGCTGTACCGGAATTTTGGTACGGCAGTCGGTATGAAATATACGGCGGGAACGGGAAGTGATAAAGGAACGATGGAGCTGGTGCAGCTGGATGCGGCTGGAAACCCAACCGATGTTCCCGTGGACTCTTCAAGAAGAGTCATTATTCAGTCCTCCGGGGATGCAGGTACGGTGGAGAATCTCGGATTCGGGACTGGATTTTCCAATAAACTGGACTATGGCACCTCCCTGAAAAACATGAACTTTGCCAATAAACCGCAGGGCGGCAGATACGAATTTGAGATTAATGGTGTAACCATTAAAGGATTGACTGAGGATTCTACTCTGAGTGATGTGATCAGTGCCATCAACAACAGCGGAGCGGGAGTAAAGGTGTCGTATTCTTCGGCGGCGGATAAGTTTATTATGGAATCGACTTCGACCGGTGATATATCAAATATTACGATGTCACAAACGTATGGAACATTACTTACAACCATGTTTGGCGTGGATGCGAAGGGAGTTCAGTCATCGTTGTTTTCAAAACGGTTGGCAGGCGGTGAGGCTGAAGTTCTGGATTCAATCAGAACGGATTTAAATGCCGGGCATGATAAAAAGTTTGTATTTCAGGTGGACGACAAAACTGTGGAAGTTACCCTGGAAGGAAAAAATGGGAGCAGTAATTACAAGACGAATCAGAGTGTGATTGATGCACTAAACTCTCAGCTTGATAAGAAATTAGGAACTGGAGCTGTTTGTTTTACAATTGAAACAAAAAATAACGCGGGTACCGATGTTGACACTATTATTTTAGCATCTAAGACTCACAAGATCAGCTTTGTACAAGATAATTTGGATAATGGAATCGCTGGAGCACTTGGCTTTTCGGATGGGATCAATAACCTTCTTGGAACAGGAAATTCCTTAAGAGCAGCAGGGTTTACTGGTACAATGGTAATTAATGGCGTTACTTTAACTGAAAGCAGTAAAATCAGCGAGTTAGTTAATGCATTAGGAGCTGGAGCAGCATATTCTGCAGATGGCAGAATTGAAATAAGCGGGAATACAACAATTAGCATTTCAGGAGATAATGCTGATGGAAAAGCTGCATTGAAGAAACTGTTTGGCGTAGAAAATATTTCGATTGCACCAGTAAATGGCAGTTTCACTTCTAACGCTGCATCATCTATCCCGGGTTCAGGGATTATTTATGTTAAAGCAGGTAATAAAAATATTATGGTTAATATGGCCAGCAGCAGCCCTCCGGATTTAGATGCCTTTAAGAATGCTGTTAAAGAAGCAACTGGTGGAATCGTAGAATTCAATGGTGATAATAAACTGACCATTACAGGTGGAACAAATATTGCTACTATATCCGGTACAGATGCCGCAACCAGCCAGTTTATTAAAGAGCTTTTTGGAACTGATAATTATACATTCAGCCCCCAAATGACCGCCCAAATCACCGCCGGCCAGAACGCAAAACTTACCGTTGACGGCGTCACCATGGAGCGTAATACCAACACATTTGAGCTGGATGGAATTACCATGGAATTAACGGGCACAACCGGTGCCGGAGACCCCCCAATTAGCTTGACTACCTCCCGGGATACTGATAAAATAATAGATAGTTTAAAGAGTTTTGTAGAGGATTATAATACTCTGATTGAAGAACTGAACAGTTATGTATCGGAGGAGGCGACTTACAAGAAGTACGCTCCGCTTACAGACGCCCAGAAGAAAGAGATGAGCGACCGGGAGATCGAACTCTGGGAGGAAAAATCGAAGAAGGGGCTCCTTCATAACGATTCCAACGTCTCCAGCTTTTTGAGTGATATGAGAATGGTGCTTTACAGCAGTGTAGAGGACGCGGGGCTTGCGCTTTACGATATCGGGATCGAGACTTCGGACAACTGGCGCGACAACGGAAAACTGGTTATTGACGAAGATACGTTAAAGTCCATGGTAGCTACCAATGCGGATAATATCCGGAAGCTGTTTACGGACAAGGAGCAGGGCGTGGCGGTAAAGCTGCAGCAGGCTATCAGGGAAGCAGCGAATGTCAGCAGCGGAAGTCCGGGAAGTATGGTTCGTTACGCGGGTACCAAGGATGTACTGATTACCAGCAACACGATCTATGATGAGATGAAGCGCATATCCGAGACACTGTCCAAGTTAAATACCAAGTATGAACTGGAGCGGACCCGTTACTGGAAGCAGTTTAATGCCATGGAGCAGGCCATTTCCAACATGAACAGCCAGAGTTCCTGGCTGACCCAGCAGTTCTCTTCATAATAAAGGAGTATAATTATGCAAAACCCATATGCAAGATATAAAGAGCAGTCTGTCATGACCATGACGCAGGGCGATATGATCAATCTGCTGTTTGACGAGGTGATCAACCGGTTAAACAAAGGGCTTGTGAGCCTGGAGCAGAATGATTATGAGGGAAGCAATGCGCATTTTAAGAAGGCGCAGGCCATCGTTGCCCACCTGTCTTCCACGCTGGATCACCAGTATGAGGTGGCGGGAGGACTGGCCTCCCTTTATGAATATTTTAACTATCAGATTCTTCAGGCGAATATTAAGAAGAGCCCGGAACCGGTGGAAGAAGTGCTCCCCATGATTGCCGAGCTGAAGGAAGCGTTTTCCCAGGCGGATAAGCAGGTTCGAATGGGACACACAGGATGAGATAAGGAGTGTATCTATGCCATTATTTGAGGATGCGGCGTTTCGGGCGCTGCAGAGCGGACTGGACGCCATGTGGCTGAAGCAGCAGGTTGCCGGCCATAATATCGCCAATGTCGAGACGCCGGGATTTAAAGCGAAAAAAGTAGAATTTAAACAGGTGTTAAAAGAGGCGGCGGACGGAAGCGGTCCTGTCTATAAGGCGGTTGTCGGAACGGATAACGATACGGAGGCCAGGCCGGACGGGAACAATGTACAGGTGGAAAAAGAGGAGCTGGACTTATGGAAGGCGTATACCGAGTATTCGGCCATGACGTCCCGGATGTCGGGAAAGCTTTCCACACTTAGATATGTGATTAACAATACGGGTAAATAAAAGGAGCGGCTTATGGGGTATTTGGATTCTCTCAATATAACGGGTTCGGCCCTGACGGCGGAACGGTTCCGCACGGACATTATCCTGCAGAACTTAGCGAACCAGAATACGACAAGAACGGCAGAGGGAGGCCCCTACCGTAGAAAACAGGTGGTGCTGCGGGAAAATCAGCTGGATTTCAAGTCCGAGCTGGGCAAAGCCATGACAAAGGCAGACCGCGGCGGAGTCTATGTGGAGGAAGTGGTGGAGAGCCAGAATCCTCTCGTACCGGTCTACGATCCGGATCATCCCGACGCCAATGAGGACGGGTATGTTATGATGCCGAACGTGAACAGTGCCGAGGAGATGGTGGATTTGATGGCCGCCACCCGTGCCTATGAGGCCAATGTGACAGCACTGAACATTGCAAAAAGCATGGCATTAAAAGCCCTGGAGATTGGGAAATAACATGAAGAAACGAAGAGAAGAAGGAGGAGGTCAGGAGTGGTTAAATACCTACGCGGATATGATAACCCTTGTCCTGACCTTCTTTGTACTGCTATACAGTATTTCCAATGTAAATATCAGCAAGCTGGAAGAGATCGCGGCGGCGATGCAGCGCCAGCTGGGAATTGAATCGACCAATGACCTGGAGGATGTGCCGCAGGATCTGAAATATCCCAGTATCAGTGAGGGCGCCAGTGCTCCGGAGGGAGAAGGATCCCAGTTTAACACCGGAACCGGCGGCGGAGCGCGGTCTGCCTCCTCTCTTGCCATGGCCGATATGGCGAAGGACATCCAGTCGTATTTCCAGATGGAAAACCTGGATGCGGTTGTTTCCGACAGTGAGAACGCGGTCTATATCCGGTTTAAGAATGATCTGCTGTTTGCACCTGACAGCGCGGTCTTACAGGAGAACAGCAAATCCATGCTGGATGCCCTTGGGATCATGCTGAAGGACAGGCAGGATGAGATTATGGCGATCTATATTAACGGACACACCGCCCAGGCGGCCAATTCTCTGATCAATGACCGGCTGCTTTCTTCTGAGCGAGCAGACAATGTGGCAATCTATCTGGAGGATCACGTCGGTCTGGAGCCGAAAAAGCTGATCTGCCGCGGTTACGGCAAGTATTATCCCATCGCGGATAACAGCACGAAGGAAGGCCGTGAACTGAATCGCAGGGTGGACATGATCATTCTGGGCAACGATTATGAGGTCTCCCAGGATAACCTGGATGGGATAGAGACGATGGATCCGCTGTTTCCGGTTGACATGCCGGCGGACATGAGCGGGGGACAGGAAGGTACAGCGCAGTGATAAAGACATACGATTTTAAATCGCCCAAGAAATTTACGAAAGAGCGCATGAGCACGGTGGAAAACTTATATGACAGTTTTGCACGTGCGCTTGCACCGTATCTGACGGGACTGATGCAGTCCTACTGTGAGATAAGTGTTACGGGGATCGTGGAGAGACGGTATCAGGAATTCAGTAATTCTGTTCCTGACCGGTCTCTTTTTGGCATGATTACCCTGATCCCGGACAACAAGGATTACAATGAGGCTCCTCTGGTACTGGAAGTGGATACCAGACTGGCCTTTTTCATGATTGAACGCCTGCTCGGCGGCGCTGGCACCGAGTATGAACTGAGCCGTGATTTTACGGATATCGAAAAAGCGATTCTGCAGTATTTACTTGGGAAGATAACGGAATTTATCGGCGACTCCTGGAAGGAATATCTGGATGTAGATGCGGCGCTGACCGGCCTTCAAACGAATCCTCATCTGCTTCAGGTGAGCGCCCCCGAGGACGTGGTGATACAGGTGGAACTGGAGGTGCGGATCGATCAGCTTTCGGCAGTGTTAAATCTGGTGATGCCTGCACCTAATGTGGAGGAACTGACTTCGAAGTTCGGTTACACATACGCGGTCAGCCAGAAGAAGGATGAGGCGAAGCAGCTGGCAAAGAGAGGCTATATTGAACAGCATCTGCTGGAATCTGAGGTGGAACTGCGGGCTATTTTCCATGAATTTTCACTGGATGCCCAGGACATTCTCCAGCTGCAGCCGGGGGATGTGGTGCCTCTCAATAAAAAAGTGGACAGCAGCATTGATATTTACGTCGAGGATATAGCCTGCTTCGAGGCCAGGCTGGGGCACACGAAGCTGCGCAAAGCGGTTGAGATTAATAAGGTATTATAGCCGGGAGGAAGAGTATGGGATATTTGGATCAGGAAGCGTTGACAGAGCTTCTGGATATGGAGGCGGTGCCTGTCTGCAATACGCTGGCTTCTCTTCTTGGCAGAAATGCCAGGGCGGCGGTGACAGAGCTTGGCGAGACAGATAGGGAGACCCTGACGGAATATCTGCCCCATTTTAATGTGGTGATCGAGGCGGAGCGGACGGCTGAAGGGCTGCGGGTTCCGCAGCTGTACGTATTTGACCGGGCGGATATGTTAAAGATTTCGAATTTTATTATGGGTCTGCCGGTGAATACGGAGAGTCCCCTTGATGAGATTGCTTTAAGCACCTTAAAAGAAGTCGCGTCCCAGTGCATGGGCGCGGCCATGGAGAATCTGGGTGATTTTCTGGGGCGTGAGATGGGGGAAGTACTGACACGCGTTACGGCGTTTGACAGTGCGGAACGGATTCTGGATACGATTAGCCGGTGGGATAAAGTGCCTCATCTGCTGCTGATCCGCTTCCACCTGGAGATTGAGGGCGTTTTGTCAGCGGAGGTATTGGGCATCGCCACGGAAGAGCTTCAGGAGATTTTCGGGATTCCGGTCATGGGACAGGAGCCGGCGGCAGAGGAAGCGGTGCATACGGAGGAGCTGCCTTTCAGGAAAAAAGAAAAGACGGTTGCGTTCCGGGAGGTGTCATTTCCGGAATTTAAGTATGTCCCTTTGGATAATCAGGTGGATCATATCGGTGAGGAGAGGAAAAAACTCCGGGATATTACACTTGATGTGTCGGTCAGGATTGGCGGCACGGTATGCAGTGTGAAGGATATTCTGGCGCTGCAGAAGGGACAGATTCTAACACTGGATAAACAGGCGGGATCGCCTGCTGATGTGGTGGTCAATGGAAAACTGATCGGAAAAAGCGATGTTTTAGTGACAGATGACAAGTTTGCCGCAAGGATTATTGAGATAATCGGCAAGAGGGATTAATATGGCGGTTCTTAAAGTGTTATTTTATCTGATTGTACTGATACTGGTTCTTATTCTGGCATATGTGACGACAAGGATGCTGGGAAGAGGAATGAATGGAAGACAGCAGTCCGGCGATATGAAGATTCTGGACCGTCTGGCCGTGGGGCGGGACAGCTATCTGATGATTGTTGATGTTCAGGGACGGATTCTGCTTGTGGGAGTATCTCCGGCCGGTATCACCAGACTGGAGGAACTGGAAACTTATGAGAGAAAGAGTCCGGCGGAGGTTTCGCCGGACTTTGCGTCTGTATTTACGGAACAGCTCAAAACACTGGTCAAAAAAGATGGGCGGCAGCAGGACGAACGACAGAAGAAAAACGGGAGAGATCTATGATGAAGGGGATAAGGAAAATTGCCGGGGGCGTACTTGGCCTGGCGGCGTTTATCAGGGTGTCCGCTGCGTGCGGACAGATCGCGTTTGCATCGGATATTTCTCTGACGCTGGAGGGAAGCTCCGGAAGCGGAAAGCCCATGGACATGCTGGATATCATGTTCCTGTTTCTGTTTCTTGCCGTAGTGCCATCGCTGCTGATTATGATGACAAGTTTTACACGGATTGTCATTGTTCTGTCATTTTTGCGCAATGCGCTGGGGACGCAGCAGTCTCCGCCCAACCAGGTGATGATCGGACTGGCGCTGTTTCTGACACTGTTTATCATGAGTCCGGTGTTTGCCAAAGTGAATACACAGGCGTACGAACCCTATAAAGCGGGAGCAATCACAAGGGAAGAGGCGTTTACCAGGGCGCAGGAGCCCATGAAAGAGTTTATGTTAAAACAGACAGAGAAGAAGAGTCTGGATTTATTTCTTTCCATCTCAAAGACGGAGGTTCCTGATGTATCGGGGGGACCGGAAGGCTATATGAAGCTGGGCCTGACAGTACTGGTTCCGTCTTTTATTTTGAGTGAGCTTAATAAGGCGTTTACGATGGGATTTCTGATCTATATCCCGTTTCTGATTATCGATCTGGTGGTGTCCAGCACGCTGATGTCCATGGGAATGGTGATGCTGCCTCCTACGATGATCGCGCTGCCATTTAAGATTATGATGTTTGTTCTGGTAGATGGCTGGAGTCTTGTGATTAAGACGCTGGTTACCGGATTCCGATGACGAGGGGGTACATAGTATGACTGCAGACCAGGTAATGGAAGTGATGAAGGAAGCCATGATGGTTGCATTTGAAATAGCGGGACCGCTGTTGATCATCAGTATTGTCGTGGGGCTGATCGTAGCGATCTTTCAGGCGGCGACGCAGATTCATGAACAGACTCTTACGTTCGTCCCGAAGCTGCTGGTGATTGCGCTGGTGCTTCTGGCGCTGGGATCCTGGATGTTTAAGGTGATGGATGAGTTTGTGGTGGAGCTGTTTGCGATTATGGCATCGCTTTAACACGGGGAATATGTGATGGATAGCGGCGTTTTAGAGTATTTTGATGTGTTTTTGCTGGTGTTTGCGCGGATGGGAGGACTGATCTTTGTTCATCCGGTGTTTGCCAGGAGGGGAATTCCCGCCATGGTGAAGACGGGGCTGGTGCTGACGCTCAGCCTGGTGATCGCGCCGACAGCGGTCCAGGGCAGCGCCGCCATACAGGCCTACAGTACCTTTCAGATGGCGGAGGCACTGATGCGTGAGGTGATCATGGGGCTGGTGATCGGAAGCGTGTTTCAGCTGTTTTTCTATATGATCTATGCAGCGGGAGATTTGATGGACACGGTGTTCGGGCTGTCCATGGGCAAGATCATGGATCCGGCGGGAGGCGTACAGACCGCGATTCTGGGACAGTTTATTCATGTCTTCTTTTTCCTGTATTTCTTTGCGACCGGCTGCCATCTTCTGACGGTGAAGCTGTTTGCCTATACGTACGAGGTGATACCCGTGGGAGCCGCCAGGCTGGTGACTCAGGATATTGCCTGGTATCTTGTGAGCATATTCGGCAGTGTCTTTTTAATGGTGATCAAGCTGGCTCTGCCGTTTGTGGCGGCAGAGTTTGTGCTGGAGGTATCCATGGGTGTGCTTATGAAGCTGATTCCCCAGATTCATGTATTTGTGATTAATATCCAGTCGAAGATTCTGCTGGGTATTTTATTGATGATGCTGTTTGCGCGTCCCATCGGGGCGTTTATCGACTCCTATTTCGGAATGATGATGAGCGAGGTACAAAAGGTCATGATGATGTTTGCATCATAGACGCTTAAGGGTTTAGTCTGCAGACAGAAGGGAGTGATGAGCGTGGCGGCAGATGAAAAGACCGAGAAAGCCACACCGAAACGACGGCAGGACGAACGGAAAAAAGGAAATGTGTTTCAGAGCAGCGACGTAATTGCCGTCTGCTCTCTTCTGGTGCTGTTTAATTCCTTAAACGCTCTGGCACCCATGATATACCGAACGCTGAAGGCGTCCATGGAACTGTTCTTTTCTTATGCCGCTTCGACGGAGCCATTGACAGCGGAGGATTTGCCGGACAAGCTGTTAAAAGCCATGTTCCTGTTTGGGCAGGCGGCTCTGCCGCTGCTTTTTATCGGGGTGGCGGTGGCGGTTGTCACGACATTCTTTCAGACACGACTGTCGTTCTCTGCGGATGTCATGAAATTTAAAATGGACCGGATCAGCCTTTTAAAGGGCTTTAAGCGGATGTTTTCTATCCGCTCAGTGGTGGAACTCTTAAAAGCGATGATTAAGATTACCATCCTGGCCTGGGTGATCTACAGCTACATAAAGGGGAGAATCCACGAGTTTGCACGTCTGATGGATGGAACGGTACAGGCGGCTTTCGTGTATGTCGGGGACACTGCGGTGTCGCTGGTGAACACGGTGGGGGCCGCCTTTATTTTTCTGGCTGCGTTTGACTATCTCTACCAGTGGTGGGAGTATGAGAAGAATCTGCGCATGAGTAAACAGGAAATCAAGGACGAGTATAAGCAGACAGAGGGCGATCCGCAGATCAAAGGACGGATCAGGGAGAAACAGCGCCAGATGGCGTCCATGCGTATGATGCAGAATGTCCCGAAGGCAGATGTGATCATCAGAAATCCCACCCATTTTGCGGTAGCCCTTGGATATGATTCCAATACCAACCGGGCTCCGGTGGTTCTTGCGAAAGGCGCCGATCATCTGGCGCTTAAGATCGTAGAGGTGGGAGAGGCCAACGGGGTCTATATTATGGAGGACAAACCTCTGGCAAGAGGGCTGTATGCCAGCGTTGAGGTGGATATGGAGATTCCGGAGGAATTCTATCAGACGGTGGCAAAGGTGCTTGCTTTTGTTTATAAGCTGAAGAAGAAAGACATCTGATCCCGAAGAAAGACTGTTTATTTCGTGGATAACTGCGATGGAAAAGGGGAGTACTGTGGATAACACTATGATTTCATTTGACAGAGTGACAAAGACATACGGAACGGGGCAAAAGGCGCTTGATGACGTGAGCCTGCAGATAGAAAAAGGGGAATTCGTCTTCCTTGTGGGGAACAGCGGGGCCGGAAAGACGACGCTTCTGGAACTGATTCTGCGGGAGACGGAGGCGGATCAGGGAAATATTGTGGTGAACGGCATTGATTTGAGGCAGCTGAAGGAACGGCAGGTCTGCCGTTACCGCCGGTATATTGGTATGGTATTTCAGGATTTCTGCCTGTTTCCCGATTTTACTGTCTATGAAAATGTGGCGTTTGCCCAGCGTGTCGTCGAGGCAGACCATAAACGGATGCGCAGCCGGGTGATGGAGGTTCTGGGACAGGTGGGGCTGGAGAAAAAAGCAGGCTGTTATCCGGGGCAGCTCTCCGGCGGAGAAAAACAGCGGACGGCATTGGCCCGTGCGGTGGTAAACCAGCCGGTACTTTTGCTGGCTGATGAACCTACGGGGAATCTGGATCAGAAGAATGCCGAAGAGATTATGCGCCTGCTGGAGAAGATTAACCGTCAGGGCACGACTGTGCTTGTGGTATCCCATAATCAGGAGCTGGTGAAGTACATGCACAGGTGTCAGATTGCGCTGAGGTATGGAAAGGTGATTAAGGACAGCAGTAGGGGAGGTCTGATGTATGGCTGTTAGGACATGGCTGTATTTATGCCGGCTTGGATTTAAAAATCTGTGGCATAACAAGGTGTACACGGCGGCCTCCGTCCTTACCATGGCGGCGTGTATTTTCCTGTTTGGCATTTTTTATATTGCTGTTTTAAACCTGGACGGTGTGCTTACGAAGACGGAGGAAGATGTCTATGTGGCGGTATTCTTTGAGGAAACGGCAGCCCCCGAACGGGTGGAGGAGATCGGAAATTTAATCCGTGAGAGACCGGAGGTTGAGCGAACGGTTTATACCTCTGCAGATGACGCCTGGGAAGGATTTCGGAATGATTATTTTGAAGACGGGGAACTGTTAGATGGAGTCTTTGACGGGGATAACCCGCTGGCGGTGTCCAATCACTATCAGGTCTATATCAAAGGAATCGAGCAGCAGGAGGGCTTCGTGGAGTATGTGAAGGGGCTGGAAGGGGTCCGCAAGGTGACACATTCGGCGGATACGGTGCGTGCGCTGCTTCGTATCAAGACGGTGATATCGAGACTGACTGCGGGGAGTGCGGCGATTCTGCTTCTGATTTCCATTCTGCTGATTCACAACACTCTTTCTGTCGGTATTGAATCTCAGAAGGGGAAGACCCGGGTTATGCGGCTGATGGGAGCCAGGGAGGAATTTATCAGTGTTCCCTTTCTGGTGGAGGGACTCGTTATGGGGCTTGCAGGAATGTGCATTCCCATTCTGCTCCTGCTGGCGGGGTACCGCTGGGGGCTGGAGCTGGTGGCCGCAGGGCTCAGTCTGTCCGGCGGCACCGTGAGTCTGCTGCCGCCGGCGGAGGTATTTCCGAAACTGACGGCTGCATCTGTGATTCTGGGGCTGGTGACGGGAGTTGCGGGTGGCTGGTCTGTCATGGGAAAATTGAAGAAGTAATATCCCAATCCGGTGAAAAAAGGGTTAAGGCCTGGTGAATTAAGATGGATACACTTGAATCTGATGTCATATTAAAATATAATAAAAGAAGAAAGATATGAGTGAAATCGCATCTCAGAATAAGAACGCGGCGGCGAATGTGACCGATAAAATGTAAGTGAGAAAGGCGGTGCTTTTTGGCATTTGTTGAACTTAAGGATGTAAGAAAAAGTTACCATATGGGCGAGATTACCATTCATGCGGTGGACGGAATCAGCTTTGCCATCGAGAAGGGCGAATTCGTGGTGATCGTGGGGCCCAGCGGGGCGGGAAAGACTACGGTATTAAATATTCTGGGAGGGATGGACACTGCTACCTCAGGGGAAATCCTGGTGGACGGCGTCAACATTGCTTCGTACCCGGAGAAAAAGCTGACGGGGTACCGGAGAAATGATATCGGCTTTGTATTTCAGTTTTATAATCTGTTACAGAACTTGACAGCTCTGGAAAATGTGGAGCTGGCGCTTCAGGTCTGCAAAAATCCCCTCGACGCGGAGCGGGTTCTGATCGATGTGGGACTGGGGGAGAGACTTAACAACTTTCCTGCGCAGCTTTCGGGCGGGGAGCAGCAGCGGGTGTCCATCGCCAGGGCGCTGGCGAAAAATCCCAAACTGCTGCTCTGTGATGAGCCCACGGGAGCGCTGGATTATCAGACCGGAAAGGCTATTTTGAAACTGCTTCAGGATACGTGCAGGGAGAAGAAGATGACGGTGATCGTGATCACTCACAACTCGGCGCTGGCACCGATGGCGGACCGGGTAATACAGATTAAGAACGGGAAGACGGCAAGTATTGTGCTGAACGAAAAACCGCTTCCGGTGGAGAAGATCGAGTGGTAAGTGGAATGCCTCAGATCGGATGGTGTTTGTATGAAGAATGCAAAACGCAAAGACTTTATGGTGGAAATAGGGCGCAGCATGAACCGGTTTTTATCGATTCTTTTTATTGTCGCGCTCGGAGTCGCGTTTTTTGCCGGCATTCGTTCTACAAGGCCGGACATGGAGCTCTCTGCTGATGTTTATTATGATGATACAAATTTAATGGATATCCGTATTGTCGGCACCCTGGGTCTGACAGAGGATGATGTGGAGGCGGTGCGCCAGCTCCCGGAGACAGAGCATGCGGAAGGCGCCTATACCACGGATGTGCTCTGTGAAAGCCCGGACCGGGAGCAGACCGTACGGATTTTTTCGATGAGCGGGCAGATTAACCAGTTTACGTTGCTGGACGGCCGTATGCCGGAGCGGGCAGGGGAATGTCTGATGGACCGGGGAAAGGCTTATAAAGGCCAGTTTGAACTGGGGGATACGGTGAAAGTCTGTTCCGGTACGGATGAGGAACTCTCTGACACGCTGAAATGTGATACTTTTACGATTGTGGGTATCGGTATGTCCTCCCGGTACCTGTCGCTGGAGCGGGGGACGACGACGATTGGGAATGGGAGTCTCGATACCTTTATGGCCGTGACGCCCGATAATTTCAGCATGGATGTATTTACGGACATCTATGTCCAGACGAAACAGGGAAAATCCTTTCTGTCCTATTCCGATGAGTACCAGGACTATATCGATCTTGTAACGAAAGAGATTGAGGATACACTTTCCGAACAGCGGTCCGCGATACGGTACCGCGATGTGACAGACGAGGCGAACAGAGCGTTAAATGACGCCAGAAGGGAACTGACGGAAAAGACGGCGGAGACCGACCGGAAGCTGGATGATGCGGCCCGGCAGATTGCAGATGCACAGAAGAAAATCGACGAGGGAAAGGACGATATTAAAAAGGGCCGTGCGGATCTGGAAAAAGGGAAAACTGATTTAGAAAATGCCAAAAACGATCTGGAAGACGGAAAACGGACATTGGCGGAAAAGGAACAGGAGTTAGCGGACGCTAAGGTAACGCTGGCGGAGAAAGAACAGGAACTGGAAGAAGGGAAAGTGACACTGGCGGAAAAGGAGCAGGAGCTGGAGGACGCCAAAAAGGAAGTTGCGGACAAGGAAAAAGAGCTGGAGGATGCCCGTAAAAAATTCGACGAGGAGCTGCCGGGGGCCCGTATGGAGCTGGATGATGGATGGCTGGAATACGAGATTGGGCTGGAAGAATACGAAGATGGAAAGGCGGAGCTGGAGGAACAGCAGGAAACTCTGAAGGAGGGCTGGAAAGAGTACCGGAAAAATGCGCCGGAGGTGGAACGGAATTTAAAGAAAGCCTTAAGCGGGCTGATCGCCATGGGGGTTCCTCTGGATATCACGCCTTCTGAAATCAGCCGTATCCAGGTGGAGGAATTTGAGATTGACGCGTATGCACCCTGGCTGGAGATGATACCGGGCGGTGAGGGGGCAATGCTGGTGGAGGGGGTACATACGCTGCAGGCCTCCTATCAGGAGCTGACTTACGGTGATGCGGCCGTGAAAGAGGGAAAAAAGGAACTGGCTAAGGCAAAAAGAGAACTGGCAAAAGGCAAAAAGAAGCTGGACCAGGGAGAAATGAAGCTTAAAAATGCCAGGCGTAAACTGGATGAGGGAGAAGAGCAGCTGGCGGATGCCAGACAGAAAATCATCGATGGTGAGCAGAAGGTAGAGGATGCGAAGCAGGATATCGTGGATGGCGAGGCAAAGATTGCAGATGCCCATCGGGATATTGCCGATGGGGAAGAAAAGATTGCAGATGCCCACCGGGACATTGCCGACGGCGAGGCGAAGATTCCGAAGGCGGAGAAGGACATTGCGAAAGGGGAGGCGGATATTGAAGAAGCGCAGAAGAAGCTGAATGATGGCGAGGCGGACCTGGAGGAGGCGAAGGGCAAATACGAGGATTCCAGGCGTGAGGCGGAAGAGAAGATCGCGGACGCCGGAAAGAAGATTGACGACGCTCAGAAAGAGATTGATGACATTAAGGAGCCGGAGTGGTACGTTCTGGACAGAAATTCCATCCAGACTTATGTGGAGTTCGGAAGCGACGCAGAACGCATCGGCGCGATCGGAAAGGTATTTCCGTTTATATTTTTCCTGGTGGCGGCTCTTGTCAGCCTTACTACCATGACACGTATGGTCGAGGAACAGCGTCTGCAGATCGGAACATTAAAGGCGCTGGGGTACGGGAAATGGAGTATTGCCTCCAAATATATTGGCTACGCCCTGGCCGCTACCCTGGCCGGAAGTATTCTGGGAGCGGCAGCGGGGGAAAAGCTGCTTCCCTACGTGATTATGACTGCGTACTTTATCCTGTATGAGAACCTTCCGGTGATGCTGACCCCGTTCAACCTCCATTACGCGCTTCTGGCCTCCGGCCTGGCGCTGGCGTGTACAGTTCTGGCTACCGTATTTTCCAGTTACCGGGAGCTTCTGTCGTCACCGGCTGCGCTGATGCGGCCTGTTCCTCCAAAGCAGGGGAAACGGGTGCTGCTGGAATACGTGACTCCGCTGTGGAGGCGGCTTACGTTTATCCAGAAGGCCACGGTGCGCAATTTATTCCGCTATAAAAAACGGTGTCTGATGACGATATTCGGAACCGGCGGCTGTATGGCGCTGCTCCTCGTGGGATTTGGCCTGAATGACTCAATATCCACACTGGGAGAAAAACAGTATAACGATATCTGGACGTACGATGTGCTGGTACAGACTGACGACGAGGCAGATGAGGCGGAGCAGGAGAAGCTCCGGTCCTTTGTATCACAGGGAGATGTGGAGGCGTGGCTCCGGGTGGAGGAAACGATTCTGGATGTGTCGGCGGGTGATGTGACGAAGGAAGCCTATCTGTTTGTACCGGAAAATCTGGATGAGGTGAACCGGTTTGTTCACCTGCGCAGCAGGGAAAGCAGAGAGCCGTATGTTCTGGATGACGACCACGTGCTGGTTACGGAGAAAATGGCGGGACTGCTGGATGTGAAGGTGGGAGATACCATTTTCTTAAAGGAGGATGAAGGAACTCATCATCCGGTGGTGGTGGGAGGAATTGCGGAGAATTATCTTCACCATTACGTGTATATGACACCGGCTCTGTATGAAAAGGTCTATGGAGAGGCGCCTGAGTATAACACAATGTTTCTCAATTTAAAGGATTTGAATGAGGAGACACAGAACCGGCTGGGAACGGAACTGCTGTCCTTTGATTCCGTGATGGCGGTGACCTTTATCGGTACCATGCGGGGGCAGATAAACGACATGCTGGACAGCTTAAATGTGGTCATCTGGGTGCTTATCATCTCGGCGGGACTGCTGGCCTTTGTGGTGCTCTATAACCTGAACAATATCAACATCAACGAACGCCAGAGGGAGCTTGCAACCATGAAGGTGCTGGGCTTCTATAATCCGGAACTGGCCGCCTATGTATACCGGGAAAATATTATGCTGACAATACTGGGCAGCATGGTGGGAATCGTCATGGGGTATTTCCTGCACAGATACGTCATGACTACCGTAGAAGTGGATATGCTGATGTTCGGAAGGCAGATCAGGCCCGTAAGCTACGCGTACAGCGTTTTGATGACGTATGCGTTTTCCGCGTTTGTCAACCTTGCCATGTATGATAAGCTGAAGGGAATTGATATGGTGGAGTCGCTTAAGAGTGTGGAATAATCGGTTTTTTTGTGTTATACTAGGGGCACTTAATAAAAAAACAGAGGAGAAGCATTATGAAGAATACGGCATTAGTGATTATGGCGGCAGGTATCGGAAGCAGGTTTGGCGGTGGAATCAAGCAGCTGGAACCGGTAGGACCCAGTGGTGAGATCATCATGGACTATTCGATTCATGACGCGCTGGAGGCCGGATTTAACAAGATCGTGTTCATTATCCGGAAGGATCTGGAAAAGGATTTTAAGGAGATCATCGGGCGCCGTATCGAGAAGATTGCCCCGGTAGAGTATGCATTTCAGGAGCTTACAGATCTCCCGGAAGGCTATGAGAAGCCGGCGGACAGGACGAAGCCATGGGGAACGGGCCAGGCGATCCTGTGTGCGAAGCAGGTGATTCATGAGCCGTTTATCGTTATCAATGCGGATGATTACTATGGCAAAGAGGGATTTAAGAAGATTCACGAGTATATGGTGAATGAGATGGATACGGAATCGGACGTGTTCGACATCTGTATGGGCGGATTTATCCTGGGCAATACGTTGAGCGAGAATGGCGGTGTTACCAGGGGCGTATGCCGGGTAAATGAGAACGGCGTGCTGATAGACGTCACTGAGACGTATGAGCTTCAGAGGGACAAGGATGTGGCGAGAGGCCGTGACGATGACGGCAATCCGGTGGAAGTGCCGATCGGCCAGCATGTATCCATGAACATGTGGGGAATTGCGCCTTCATTTTTAGAGGAGCTGGAGAGAGGGTTCCCTGAGTTTTTAGACAGCCTGAAGGAAGGCGACATCAAGACAGAGTACCTGCTTCCAAGGATTATCGACCGCCTTGTACGCACAGGGCGTGCAAGGGTGACGGTTCTGGAGACGCCGGACAAGTGGTTTGGCGTTACTTACCGGGAAGATAAGCCGGCGGTAGCGGCGGCGATTAAGGAACTGGTGGCAGACGGAGTTTATCCGGAGAAGCTGTTCGAAGATTAAGAGGATAGAACGGGTGTGGCAGGAAACAGATTTTGTAAACCGGTATCTGGAGAGCAAAATTCATTTCCTGCCACACCCGTTTTTTATGGGCAGCGTTATAGGCAGCCTTTGTGACCAGTCTCTGAGAGTGTCTTAACGGTTTTGGTCTGTGTTGTTAAGGATACTGCCGAGCAGCTTTCTGTCGGACTCGGTGGTGATGATTTCCGATATTTTCTTTTTGTTGAACTTCTTTAGAATGCTGTGTACCTGGGACTTAACGGTGCTCATCTCCACGCAGCGCATCTCGCAGATCTGGCGTTTGTTATAGCCGGTAGAGAGGAGATAGAGTGTGTCCAGTTCCTTGGGAGTTAAGGTGGAGAGTATATTAAGCATGAAGAGAAAACTGCTTTCGTACGTCTTGACGCGGCGGAACTCGCTGCGTATTTTATCTGCGATCTCCGGCCGGATAGGAGACTGGCCTCTGTAGGCGGAGGTGACTGCGTTTACAATCTCTTCATTGGAGGCATTTTTCAGGACGTAGTCGCAGGCGCCTAAACGAAATGCGGAAAAGACCAGCTCATCCTCTTCATAAACCGTCAGGATAATGATTTTGATATCCGGCATTTCAGATAATATCTCTCCGGTGGCACGGATTCCCGCATCTTTTGCTTCCATCTCAATGTCCATAAGAATGACATCGGGATTCAGTTCTCTGGCGGCTTTGCAGGCTTCTTCGCCTGTGGCCACATCGGCTACGACCTCAATGTCGGGACACTTTTTCAGGACCGCTTTATAACGCCTGCGGATAGGGTCCACATCTTCTGCAATGAGCACTTTTATCGTTTCTTCCATGATTTTAAACCTCTTTTCCTGTTTCAGATGAACCCGTTCCCGGTGTGATGTTCGGGAGCAGGACTTCTACCGTGGTACCTGCACCCGGAGTACTGTTTACGACAATTTTTCCCTCGTGAGCGTGAATTACCTTGTAAGTCAGAGTGAGGCCGATTCCCCAGTGTTTGGAGTAGGGATGGGAGGAGTAAAAGGGGAGAAAGATATTTTCCAGGTTTTCCTTCGATATTCCCTTTCCTGTGTCTTTGATGTCAACTGCGATCCACTGTCTGGAGCTGCCGAGAGTAACGGTGAGCTCTTTTTTTTCAGCGGGGGTGTCTTCCATGGCATCAATGGAGTTCTTAATGATGTTGTGAAGCGCCTGTTCCATATAGACCGGGTCCACCATAGCCAGAATCGGCTGCGGCGGAAGGTTCAGCCGTACGTTTACGGAGTCCAGCTCGTGGGAAAAGATGGAAAGCGTTTCCTTTATCAGTGCCTGGAGAGAGTACTGTTTTAAGTTTAGTTCGCTGGTTCTGGTGCTGCGGTGAATCTCGTCGATTCTGTCATAGAGTGTGTGGCAGCGCTTTATGATACTGTCCGACGTCTCTTTTACTTCGTCCTTATCATCTGCGTTTAAGGCCAGCGTCTCCACCTCGGACTGGATGGCCAGAATTTCGTTTTTGATATAGTGGCAGAAGATCTTTGATGTCGTCTCGGAGGAACTGATTTCCTTGGAAATACTGAGCTCCTTTAAACTGGCCTGTCCCGAGAGGCGGGTCAGCATGTAGGCACAGTAGGTGATGACGGCGGCCGCGGGAACCAGAATATAAGGAAGGGCCCGGTAAATAAAAGCATTGCTTCCAAGCTGCAGGGAACGGTAGGAATAAGTACCCGCGATTCTGGAGACCTTTAAGTAGAAGTCCGGAGAGGATGAAATAAAGTAAATGTATACAAATGCCAGGGTGGCATAACTGATGGCCAAAAACAGGTGGTTATAGCGAAAAAGCTTCAGCTTTGGAGCCTTGATAAATGCAGCCAGAAGTCCAAGAAAGCACAGAAGGACAACGGCAATATTGATGGCATGGGTGATCCCGTAGATCCTGTCTTCCAGCTGAATGTACTGCTGCACCGTCAGGCGGGCCGGATAAAAGAAGTAGTAGGCCTTTAAATTCGTGAAGGGATCATAGAGGATGAACTGCAGCAGACAGTAAGCCCATACGACATATTTTACCATTTTTTGAACCCGTATGGAAAAGGGCTCGTAAAAATGGAAGACGAGATACACACTGATTATTAAGATACTCAAGCTGGAGGCGTTCATGATCCGTATGATATTGCTCTTGCCGATATCAATAAAGAACAGCCATCTCCACAGAAAATCTGGAAGGTAAAAATAATCTTTGATAAGATTATAATAGTAGGTATCCTTTGACACATAGAGAATGATGCTGCAGAGTGCGGCAAAGTACGGCAGAATTAAAATCATGAGAAAATCATGATTTCCTTTCATTCTCTGAACCAGCGTGTACAGGATCAGAATGAACAGTAATAACAGCAGATAGAACATGGTTTTCCCCTCCCTTCCATGAGTAAATAGTATCACAATTCGCATACGAAGAAAAGGAGGATAAAATTTCAACCTGTCCGGCGTCAGATTTCCGTGATATCGTATGGTTATCACGAACCACAGACATTGCAGCACAGCAATGGAACATGACATCAGGGAATTACCGGGGAGAGTTACCAGAAGAACATAGCAGGAGGAGATTGGAAATGAAGTTAAGAAGAGTAAGTGCAGTATTACTGGCGGCAGTACTGGCAGCGGGGACGCTTGCAGGCTGCAGCGGGGGAAAGGAAGCGGCAACGGAGGCGGCTTCCGGTGAAAAAGTGAACTTAAAGTTTTATATCTGGAGTGACGGTGAGAACTATACGAGAGAGATCGTGGACAACTACAACAAGAGCCAGGACGGCGTAAATGTGGAAGTGATCAGCATGCCGAACGAGACGTATGATGACAAATTAAAGGTCATGCTGTCTGCGGGAAGCGATGCGGACATAGTCAATGTCCGGTCCCTCGATCAGGTCATGCAGTTTAAGGAAGCCGGAGCCATGAAGGATATCACGGATATGGTAAAGAACAGCGACTTGGATATCAGCAAGTTCGGTTCCATGTGGGATACCTGCTATCCGGATGGTGTAATTACCGCGCTTCCCATGCGATCCAGCTGCTGGATGCTGTTCTATAACGCCGATATCATGAAAGAGGCGGGAATTGATATGGCGAAGCAGATGACATGGTCTGAATATGGCGATATCGCAAAGCAGCTGACCAGCGGAGACGGAACGAAGTACGGCGGCTGCTGGGTAGACTGGAACATCTACCAGTGTATTGGAACACAGAAAGGGGTTTACCTAAATGACGACGATATCACGACTGTAAAAGACGGGCTGGCCACATTAGGCAGATTCTTCTTAGAGGACAAGTCTCATGTGCCGTTAGCGGAGGTAAAGGCCAACGACAGCCAGTATTTATCTGACTTTGAAAACGGAAGGGTAGCCATGCTCCCTAATGGTGAGTGGCTGATTAACATGCTGATGACGGATGAAAAAGACGGCAAGACAGATGTCAACTGGGAAGTGGCTCCTCTTCCAATTCCGGAGGGCGCGGATCCCGGCGCAACCTGGGGGGCGTTCCAGTTCGCGGCGATTCCAAAGGATGCCAAATATCCGCAGGAAAGCTATGACTTCCTGAAGTATTTATGCGGTGAGGGCGGTTCCGAGGTCCTTCCGAAATACGGCATGCTTCCGGCGTACGGCGGTGACGCGGCCAAAGAGGCGTTTGACGAGGTAGTCGGCAAGGAAAGTGTCTCTTCTGTTGCCTTTAACTCCAAGAAGATTCCGGAGGCGCCTTCTTATGAGAAGTACAATGATCTGAAGGTTGCATTTGCAGAGAATGCGGAATTGTACCTGTACGGAGAAAAAACTCTGGAAGAGACCATGGATAAATTTGAACAGCAGAGACAGGATATCATGAGTAAATAATCTGTCCGGTATCATTCGGCGGATTCGGTATGGGGAAGCAATCGACAGTCTGATTGTTTCCCCATCTGATTATCACGGCGGCCCGGGTGTAAGAGCATGCGGGGGTGGTTATCACCGCTTAACCGGCAGAGAGAGGATATGGATATGGAAAAGAATAATAAAATCAGGAAATACATAAAAGGATACCTCTTCATCCTTCCGAATTTCATCGGTTTTTTCGTTTTTATGGCACTTCCCATCATTATGGGACTGGTGATATCCTTTACGGATTACAACGGATTCAGCCAGTTTAATTTCGTGGGGCTGAAGAACTATATAAATATGTTCCATGACGAATACTTTACGGTTTCCATGAAGAACAATTTACTCTACACCCTGGTGACGGTGCCCGGGACCATCGTGTTTGCGCTGCTCCTGGCTGTAGGGGTCAATAAGGGGATTAAGGGCAGCGGCCTTTTTAAAACCATGTTTTTCCTGCCGAATATCAGTTCCATGGTTGCGGTAGGTATTGTGTGGGCCATGATCTTTAATCCGACCCAGGGCCCTTTAAATCAGGTTCTGATGGCGCTCGGCATCGCAAATCCGCCGCAGTGGCTGTCCTCGACGAAGACGGCCCTGGGCTCTGTCATGGTGGTCGCCATCTGGAAACAGGCCGGGTACTATATGATTATCATTCTGGCCGGGCTGCAGTCCATACCGTCCCAGCTCTACGAGGCGGCTTCCATTGACGGTGCAAACAGCGTGGAAAAATTCTTTAAGATCACGCTCCCAATGCTGTCTCCGACCATGTTTATGGTCACGATTTTAAGTATTATCAATTCCTTCCAGGTGTTTGATCTGGTCAATATCATGACCCAGGGAGGACCGGGGCGTTCCACCAATGTGCTGGTATACCGCATCTATCAGGAGGGCTTCCAGAAGCTTCAGTTCGGATACGCGTCGGCAATGGCATATTTCCTGTTCATCATCATCATGGTTATAACCCTGATTCAGTTCCGAGGACAGAAAAAATGGGTTAATTACATGTAAACCGGGGAGGTAGAAAAAATGATGACAAAATCGTATAAAACAAAGACGAAGGTATCGAACGGCATTCTGTTTATCGTTATGCTGCTTTTGGGAATCTGCATGATTATCCCGTTTATCTGGACCCTCTCGTCTTCCTTTAAAAATAATAATGAAATCTTCGCCTATCCGATTCAATGGATTCCAGAGGTGTTCCGGTGGTCCAATTATGTGGAGGTATGTGAACGTATCCCATTTATTACATATTATTTAAATACATTAAAACTGGCGGTAACCGTTACCATCGGTCAGGTGATTACCTGTTCCCTGGCGGCATATTCCTTCAGCAAAATGCAGTATCCGGGAAGGGATAAGATATTCCTGTGCTATTTAGCAACGCTGATGGTCCCGTGGCATGCGATCATGATTCCCCAGTTCTTAATCATTAAGACACTGGGACTTAATGACTCGCACTGGTCCCTGATCCTGATCAATATATTCAGCGCATTCGGTGTATTTTTACTCCGCCAGTTTATGATGGGGATTCCGGAGGAGCTGTCCGAGGCGGCCAGAATCGACGGGGCTGGAGAACTGAAAATCTATTCTCAGATCGTATTCCCCATGTGCAAACCGGGGCTGGCGACGCTGGTGGTGTTTACATTTAACTTTATGTGGAACGACTATATGGCTCCTATGATTTACTTAACCTCTGATAAGCTGAGGACGATTCAGATTGGCCTGGCCTCCTTCCGTACCCAGTACGGCTCGGAGTACGGCCTGATTATGGCAGGCACCGTGTGCGCCCTGATCCCGATGCTTCTGATTTTCATTGTGGGGCAGAAGTATCTGGTGGAAGGAATCGCATTTTCCGGTTTGAAGGGGTAAAACGTATGGCATTTTCAGACAGGGTATCGAAGATTTTATATGGAGGAGATTACAATCCGGAGCAGTGGACGCCGGATATATGGGAACAGGATATGGAACTCCTGACGCAGGCCGGAATCGATGTGGTGACGCTGAATGTCTTTAACTGGGCGTCACTCCAGCCGTCGGAGGAGACGTATGACTTTGCGGAACTGGATGCGGCTGTGAAACGGGTGACGGAACAGGGGATGGCCATCTGCATGGCCACCTCTACCGGAGCCCACCCGGCGTGGATGGCCAAACGGTATCCCGAGGTCCTGAGAACGGATTTTGAAGGCCGCAGGCGGAAATACGGAGGACGCCACAATTCATGTCCCAACAGCCCTGTATTTAAGCAGTATGCGAAGCGGCTGGCCGGGAAGCTGGCGGAGCATTTCCGGGAACAGAAGAATATCGTGCTCTGGCATGTAAGCAATGAATATGAAGGCGCATGTTACTGTGAAAACTGTGAGAAGGCGTTCCGTGTCTGGCTGAAGAAGCGTTACGGAACCATTGATAATTTAAACCGGCTGTGGAATACGAGATTCTGGGGCCATACCTTCTATGACTGGGACGAGATTGTGGCCCCCAGTATGGTGAGTGAACATTTTGAGGAAGCCAGAAGCATGTATCAGGCCATAACACTGGACTATAAACGGTTTAATTCGGACAGCATGCTGGCCAATTACCAGGCGGAGGCGGAAGCGATCCGGGAACAGATTCCGGACGCCTTAATCACTACCAACTTTATGGGGGCATATAAGCCGCTTGATTATAAAAAGTGGGCGGCCAGCCTGGATGTTATTTCCTGGGATAACTATCCGGCCGAGGGAGCTGACTCTGCCGCTGCCGCGATGAATCATGACCTGATGCGCGGGCTAAAAAATGGCCAGCCCTTCCTGTTGATGGAGCAGACGCCCAGCACCTGCAACTGGCTGAACGACAACCGCCTGAAACGCCCCGGCGTTATGCGGCTTCTCAGCTATCAGGCCGTGGCCCATGGGGCGGATACCGTGATGTTTTTCCAGATGAGGCGCTCCAGAGCGGGCTGTGAAAAGTTTCACGGGGCTGTCATCGACCATGCAGGCCATGGAAATACCCGTGTGTTTCGGGAATGCCAGGCCCTTGGAATGGAACTGAAGGCACTGGGCAAAGCGGTGGTTGGGGCCCGTGTTCCGGCAAAGGCCGCGCTGATCTTTGACTGGGATACGTGGTGGGCGCTGGAGTGCTCGGCGGGGCCCAGCGTGAGGCTTAACTATCTGGATGAGTTTCAGAATTACTACCGGGCTCTGTCAAAACTTCACATTCCGGTGGATATAATCGGAATGGAGGACGATTTTTGTGGATATGAACTGATTGCCGCGCCGCTTCTGTATATGGTGAAAAACGGCGTTTCCGAGAGACTGGAAGAGTTCGTGAGGACTGGGGGAACTGCGGTTTTTTCGTATTTAAGCGGATACGTGGACGAGAATGACCGGATTACTCTGGGCGGTTATCCGGGAAAACTCAGGGAACTCTGCGGAATCTGGGTGGAAGAGACCGATTCCCTGCCGGAGACGGAGCAGAATTCCTTTTGCTATGAAGGGAAACTCTATCCGGCGGGGCTGCTGTGCGATATTATGCACACGGAGGGGGCGGAGGTGCTAGCCTGTTACCGGGAGGATTTTTATGCAGGCACGCCCGTTATTACCAGGAACCAGTATGGAGACGGACTGGCATATTACGTTGGAACACGGTCAGGAGAGGACTTCTATCTCCGGTTTTTTGCTGACAGATGTAAGGAAAAGGGGCTGCGGACGGCCTCCCATGATACGGTGGAGACGGCGGCCGCTTTATCCGAAAAGGGAATCGAGATAACCGTGCGGGAAAAAGACGGTGTGGAATACCTTTTTCTGCTGAATCATTCCGGGAAGAGACAGGAACTGGCGGTCTCCGCCGGCGGAACGGATTTGCTGAGCGGGAGGGAGATTCCCGGGGGAGAGGTGTTTGCAATTGATGCGGCGGGGGTTATGCTGGTGAAAGCGGCAGAATGATAGTACAGGCGAGGGCAGAGAAATGGAGCAGAAGCAGCTGATTGATTTGTTAAACGATATGAGCCTGGAGGAGAAAGCAGGGCAGCTTTTTCAGGTAACAGGCGACTGGTTTGACGGCACAAAAGAGTTGGAGCAGACGGGGCCGGAGGCGGAGGAGACCGCCAAAATCAGGAAGAATTACGGCCATCTGGCCGGTTCTGTGCTGGGAGTCTATGGTGCTGCCAGTATAAAAAAGATTCAAAAAGCGTATATGGAACGCCAGCCCCACCATATCCCGTTGCTTTTTATGCTGGACATTATCAATGGATTTAAGACCATCTATCCGATCCCGCTGGCATTGGGAGCCATGTTCGATCCGGAATTGGCCGGCGACTGTGCGGCCATGGCAGCGAAAGAGGGGGCGGCCGGGGGACTTCATGTGACGTTTTCTCCCATGGTGGATCTGGTGCGCGATCCCAGATGGGGGCGTGTGATGGAATCCACGGGAGAGGATGGGTACTTAAACAGCCTGTATGCAAAGGCTCTGGTGGAAGGCTATCAAAGGCAGCAGGGCGGCATGGACTCTCTGGCAGCCTGCGTCAAGCATTTTGCGGGTTACGGCGCGCCGGAAGGCGGGCGGGAGTACCAGACAATGGAACTCTCTGACGAAACGTTTCGAGAGTTTTATCTGCCGGCTTATGAGAGTGCCGTAAAAGCCGGAAGCAGAATGGTGATGACCGCATTTCAAACAGTGAAGGGCATTCCTGCAACAGTAAACCGGAGTCTGCTTCGCGGTATTCTGCGCGGAGAAATGGAGTTTGACGGTGTGCTGATATCGGATTACTCGGCAATTGGTGAGACGGTTGTCCACGGGGTCTCTGAGGACAGGGCTGATGCCGCCGGCCGTGCGCTGGAAGCGGGCGTCGATATCGATATGATGTCGGGGGTATATCCGGAGTATCTGGCCGGGCTGGTGAGGAGCGGAAGACTGGACGAGGCGCTTCTCGATGAAAGCGTCCTGAGAGTGCTGGAGCTTAAAAACTGGCTGGGGCTGTTTGAAGATCCGTTTCACGGTGCGGACGAGGCAAAGGAGTCCGGTACGTATCTCTGTGAGGACCATCGAAAGCTGGCGTATGAAGCGGCGGTAAAATCCTTTGTACTGCTGAAAAATGAGGACGGCGTACTGCCGCTTTCCCCGGAACGGAAGACGGCATTTATAGGTCCGTATACTGAATCGCAGGAACTAATGGGAAGCTGGTCTTTTACTGGAGGAGCCGGGACTGAGATGGTAAAGACCATACGGATGGCGGCGGAAGAGGCACTGGCTGGATGGCCGGTTACGTACCACACCGGCTGTCCTCTGCTGGCGCCGGGGACAGTTCTGGAAGGATTTGACAGGTACAGACCCTGCAGCGCATCCGGGGAAGAACTGGTCTGTTGGAAAGAGGAGGCATTAAAAGCCGCCGGGGAGGCCGACGTGGTGGTTATGCCTCTTGGCGAACACTGCTTTCAGTCGGGGGAAGCCGCGAGCCGGGCGTTTCTTGAGATTCCGGAGATTCAACAGGATCTGTTCCGCGCGGTCTGCGAAGTGAATTCCAATGTGGTGGCTGTGGTATTCAGCGGCAGGCCCCTGGATCTCCGGTTTCTCTCGGGGCGTGCCAAAGCTGTGCTTTTTGTGTGGCTGCCGGGTATGGAAGGCGGTCCGGCGATTGTGGATGTCCTGACGGGAAAGAGGGCGCCTTCCGGCAGGCTTCCCATGAGTATTCCATACTGTGTGGGGCAGATACCGGTTCATTATGACAGCCTGATGACGGGGCGTCCTTACCGGGAGGGAAAGCCGGAACGGTACGTTTCCAGATACCAGGATATCCCGGCCGATCCGCTGTTTTCCTTTGGATACGGACTGACCTATACAGAGATGGAGCTTTCCGGGGTCCGGCTGAGCAAAACGGTACTGTCGCCGGGGGAAACGATGGAAGCCTCCGTGACTCTGAAAAATACAGGACGGCGGGAAGGAACTGAGACCGTTCAGCTCTACCTCCGGGATGTGACCGGCAGTACAGCGAGGCCGGTAAAGCAGCTGAAGGGCTGGAAGCACATCACGCTGAAGCCGGGGGAGGAGGCAGAAGTTGTTTTTTCCATCAGCGAAGAACAGTTGAGATTCTATCAGGGACCGGGAAACTGGGACAGCGAGGCGGGAACGTTTTATGTCTTTATTGGAATGGACAGCAAAACGGAGAATGCAGCGTCGTTTCGGCTGGAAAAGTAAGAATCACCGGAGATAATTTCCGGAAGCAGCGGGAAGTCAGAATTGAGAAACAGGAGGTGCCGGAGAGGTATGAGAACCGTATTGATCCTGATGGATACATTAAACAGGAGATTTTTAAAATCCTATCATGAAAATGCAGAGGGAATCACACCGAATATGGACGCATTTGCAGAGGAGGCGGTCCGGTTTGACAATCATTTCATTGCATCCGCTCCCTGTATGCCTGCCAGGCGGGATATATTTACCGGCCGTATGAATTTTCTGGAGCGGGGCTGGGGAGGGATGGAACCGTATGACCGGACGCTTCAGGGGGAACTTCGGAGCCATGGAGTGTATACCCACATTACAACGGATCACACCCATTACTTTGAACTGGGAGGGGAAAACTACTGTTCTCTGTTCGATACCTGGGACTACCACCGGGGACAGGAAAATGATCCCTGGATATCGAGGGTGTCCCCTCCTTTTAAAGAGCCGGATTCGTATGGACGCAAATCGGTTCAGCATCTTTTAAACCGGCAGGAGTATGCCCGGGAAGAGAAGACGTATCCGACCCCGGCCACCTTTCTTTCGGCCTGCCGCTGGGCCAGGGAGAACCGGGGAGCGGACAACTTTTTTCTGATGGTTGAGGCCTTCGATCCTCACGAACCGTTTGATGCACCGGTTTCCTACCATGAACTGTACGGGGATCATTACAGCGGAAAGGAGTTTAACTGGCCGGGATACGCGCCTGTCACGGAGCCGGAGGCTGCCGTATTACATCTTCGGAACTGTTATCTGGCCACTATGACCATGGCGGATCGGTGGCTGGGGCATTTTCTCGACGCTCTGAAGGAGAACGGGCTGTATGATGGGACACTGGTGATCCTGACTACGGATCACGGCCATATGCTGGGAGAACACGGATTTACCGGTAAGAATTATATGCATGCGTATAATGAGATGGCCCATATCCCTCTCTTCGTGAAAATGCCAAATGGAGAATGTGCCGGAGAACAGCGGAAACAACTGACACAGAATATCGATCTGATGCCTACTATACTGAAGCACCACGGAATTCCGGTTCCGGTCAGTGTAAAGGGGAGAGATTTATCGGAAATGATTCTCCGCCGCTCTCCTTCCAGAGATGCTGTCATCTATGGCTGGTTCGGCCGGGCTGTCAATGTATACGACGGCCGTTATACGTATTTCCGGGCGCCTGCGTCACCGGACAACCGGCCGTGTTACCAGTATTGTGCAGTTCCGACGACGCTGGGGCGGTTTTTGGGGGAAGAGTATGCCGATGAGATGGAAATGGGGCGTTTTCTCCCCCATACCAATTATCCGGTTTACCGTATCCCGGTTCATAACGAAACAGACTGCATGGGAGATTTACGCTTCATAGAGGACTCCTGTCTCTACGACCTGGAACGGGACTATGCCCAGGAGCATCCCATGACGGACGAAGCTGTGGAGACGGCCATGTGCCGGAAGCTGATTGCAGGAATGAGGGAGGCTCAGGCGCCGGCAGAGCAGTATGAGCGTCTTGGATTGTGGACTGTCAGAAAGGGGGAAGACCGGCAGCGCTGGGACACCGCCGGCTGCTGAACGGAATGGAGAAGCTGGAATTTAGCTGTAGACAGGAAATAAGTGAGGAAAATCGAGGAGGAACCATGGAGTTTGTAAGAGTAAAGGGAAATGAATTTATTTATCAGGGGCAGAGCATCCGGTTTGCCGGTCTGGGGATCGGGAGCTGGCTGAATCTGGAACATTTTATGCTCGGAATTCCGACGCCGGAAAAGCAGATGAAGGAAGCGTTTACGGAGGTGTTCGGTCCGGAAAAATCGGCCGTATTTTTTGATGACTTCGTCTGTTCCTTCTGTTCAGAGGGGGATTTTAAGCTTTTAAAGGATACCGGAATCAATTTAATCCGTGTGCCGTTTAATTATCGCCTGTTTCTGGACGATCAGAATCCGGAACTTCAAAAAGAAGAGGGATTTCGGTATTTTGACCGGCTGCTTGATCTCTGCAGGAAGTATGAAATTTATCTCCTTCCGGATCTGCACAGCGTTCCGGGAGGTCAGAATCCGGACTGGCATTCCGATAATCAGACGGGGACGCCTGCATTCTGGCATTACGATGTGTTTCAGCAGCAGATAATTTCCCTGTGGAGGGAAATTGCTGCCCGCTACAAAGATGAACCGTATCTGCTGGGATATGATCTCTTAAATGAGCCATTTCTCATGCCGGCGGCAGAAGGGAAACTCCAGCGGTTTTATGAGCGGGTGACGGCCGCTGTCCGTGAGGTGGATCAGAACCATATTATTTTTTTGGAGGGGGATTCCTTTGCCATGGATTTCTCCTGCTTGAAGGAGATCAGAGATGCGCAGACCGCCTTAACTTTCCACTTCTATCCAACGGTGTGGGAAGCTGATTTATGCGATCCGGATTATCCGCGCGGGGAGAGAAGGCAGGTATTTGAACAGCGCTTCCGGACAATGCTTGAGAGTCTTCTGCCTTTTAACCGCCCCCTGCTCTGCGGCGAGGCCGGATATGATATTGCGGGACACAGCCTGGGGCATGTGATGGAGATGGTGGAGGATACGCTGGATTTATTCTGTAAATACGGTGTATCGTGGACCCTGTGGTGCTATAAGGATGCACAGTTTATGGGGCTGGTATATCCGAAGGATGATTCTGAATGGATGAGATTTGCGAATGAAATCCGTACAAAATGGACTCATTACGGAGAGATGGCGATGGGAAGGTCTCTGGTGGAAACCATGTGCGGCCTCTTTCCGGGAGAGGTGGAAGAGGAACTGAAATACAGGCTCCAGTTCCGCCAGAGGGCGCTTCTGTATACGCTTCAAAAGGAACAGATTTTGAAACCGCAGCTGCGCGCCTGGGGCTGGGAGAGAGTCAGCCGCATGCCGGAGTCATTCCTGTTTGAGAACTGCAGCTATTATAAGGAATATCAGGAGCTTCTGGCTGATTATACAAAAAAAATCAGGCAGTTGGCGCAGTAATCCTGATCGTGACAGCGGGGAAATCCGCCGGCGGAAATCATGTTACCGCTGGCGGATTCTGTATTTACGCGCAAAATCTATGGGGCAGTAGGACAGCTTGGCCTGTCTGAGCCCCGGGTCACCTAAGTCATCCTCGCGGTTTACAAGGACCGCGTCAGGAAATTCGTGAATGAGAAACTGCTGGTTGATGAACTGATACAGCCCTTTTATCTCAGGATTGGCTTTTTCAATGTGTATGACGGCCATCTGCTCCAGAGGGTTGTAGCTGCCAATCGTAAATGCTTCCAGACTGCCATCGATATAAATACCTGCCATGGTAATGTCGAGGAGGGAGCAGCAGCGCAGAATCTCGTGAATTCCCAGAATTTCATGCTCCAGCTGGCCTTCCATACGCTCTTCTCTGGCGAGGCCCCAGCGTGCGAGGAAACTCTTGATTTCCGGACCGTCCGCACAGGACAGTCTGCGATATTCGAAACGGCCTTCCCAGCTCTTTACGAAGGAGTTGACCAGGTTTTTCTTCTTATGCAGCTTTCTGCCGGCCAGAGAGCGAAGGGCATCTCCGGAGTATAAGTAGTCCCGGGCATCCTCCAGTTCTTCGATCTCAAATTCATCCTGCGGCAGATTTAAGAGGCGGACTGCGGCTTCATCTGCCAGAAATATATTCAGCTTTAATCCCAGGATTCGGTTAAAATAATCCTTCAGCACGTCAAAGGAGTGGGGCAGATCAGCCGCCTGGCAGATGGGAAGAGCTGCGTACTCCTTTCCGTCGGCAGTGATACGAAGGAATATGTTGTTTTCAGCGCCGATCGCATAGCGCACCTGATAGTAATCCTTCCAGAGGAAGAGGCCTAAGAAGACGCTGTCACAGGTTTTGTTTTCTCTGAATGTAAAATGGGGTGCCAGTGTTTTCAGTGCGTCAGAGTCTAAATCTTTAAATTGCAGTTCCATATATTGCCTCACTTTATCTTTCAATGTTTTTCTATCCCCTATTATTTCCAGATAAGGCCTTCGCCATTCCCGGAATTATAATAAGAGGCTGTTTACTGGGGTAATTCGCGGTAAAGGATGTCCGTATACGGGAATTACACGTAAAAATTTTATTATGATGAAAAAATATTTCAAAAATTCATTATAGGATAAAAATGTAATAAAATCTACCCTTTTTCGTATATCCGCGCGGCAGGCATACGGATATTATATAGTGGACAGAGGAGGGGCTGCTTAAATGAACGGTACTTCTGGTTCCGGTTGAATGACTTCAGGGGCCGTATGAAAATACTGGAAGACAGATAAAATAAAGGGAAAAAGTCCTGTTTCTCATCACATCCCGCTGAAACGTGCATAAGATGATTATGTATAGAAAGAAGCAGGGAGTGATAACCGCTGTGCAGGATAATTTAGAGCATACTTATGGAAATAGCTTTCAGGTTCTGGAACCGTATATGTTGTATGGAGACAGAAGTACTGTGGAGGATCTGCCGAAGATGCAGAGGGAACATATGGTACAGGATTTAGAGTATCTGCAGGGAATGTATCCGGGACATATGAAGCGGATTCAGGAATATGTGATGGCAGCCTGCGATCGTCTGGATTATAAAAACAGTCCGATGTATGATGAATTTCCGGACCGCATTATGGTGAATCAGGTGTGCGATTCCGTAAGCCGGCAGATTCTGGAAGATGGAGTGGTGAACGGATCGGAGCTTGGACTGCAGAATACGCCGGAACAGACAGGAGAAGAAACTGCGGAAACTGTAGAAGAGGTGGAAGAAGTAGAGGTGTACGAGGTAAACAGCGTCAATACGCAGGATGCAGATTGGAGAATGCAGCAGGTGGTGTTGCAGAACCCGCCGGCATGGGGCCCGCCGCCAGGCCAGCGGCCGCCTCAAGGTCCGCCGCCGTGGGGTCCGCCGCCACGTCCGCAACCGCAGCCGCCGCGCCCGGAACCACCACGTCCACCGCAGCCGCCGCGTCCGGAACCACCGCGTCCCCCGCAGCCGCCGCGCCCGGAACCACCGCGTCCCCCGCAGCCGCCGCGCCCGCCGCAACCACCGCGTCCACCGCAGCCCCCGCGCCCGCAACCACCGCGTCCCCCGCAGCCACCACGCCCACCGCAGCCACCGTGGGGGCCGCCGCCATGGGGACCACCGCCTCGTCCACAGCCGCAGCCGCCGCGCCCGCCTCAGAATCCGGGAAATAACTGGCTGAATGATATTGTTAAGATTCTGCTTTTAAATGAGATGCATCGCAGACGGTGCCGTTCAGGCATCTGTTTCTAGATATCCTTTAAAATGGCATTATAATAGAATATTCGGAGACGGCAGCCTGCAGATAACAGATTAGGCATTAAAGAAAGAAGCCGTATATATATGGCCCGGGATTTCCTTTTCATTACAGGATATCCCAGGCCATATTTCACGTCTGTTTGTCCATTTATGCCCTCAAAACGGCATTGGGGAAGTCAAGTTCATATGATGTGAGAATCAAATTGCGCGGAGGCGGATAGAACGGGAGCCGGTTTCTTACCGGGTTTCAGAAGATATGGTATCTTGTGACGACTGTGTGCTCAAATACAGCCATGTTGGAAGCACCAAATTTTTCCAAATAAAATATACAGTTTTACATAAAACTGATAAAATAAAACATTAGAAACTTAAAAATTTGATATAACTCTTTTCCGTAGTAAAGAGTAGCAAAAAAACACATGCGCCGTAAGAAGCCATGGGTGTCGACTGCCCTCTGAAACCGGAAGCAGATGTGTCAGCCGCAGGCATTCAAGCGATCGTATACAATACGGATCATGTGATGTGAAATGTTTTATGTATAAAACAGCAGTTAATGACAACTTTTATGATCTGCCAAATCTTTTTCTTAATTCTTCCCTGATTTGTGGTACGATGTTTCTTTTTTTCATCTCCGCAATTATTTTTTCGAATTCACCTTTGGGAGCAGGCGGTATTGCGGTGTCACAGTACCCGTCCACGCGATCAAATTCCTGCATCAGCTCCCTCTCCTCTTTTGGTGTGAGTTCTCCCGTTTTTTTTCTTATCATGCTGTATCAATCCTTTCTATATCACTAATATATTACATAAACGGACAAAATATGACTGGATTAAAATAGTAAATGAATAATGCTCCGTATATAGAGCAATTATAGAACCTGGATAAGATAGAATCAATTGAAAATGTTCGTTATAAGGAGCAAAACAGGATGGAGCAGAAGATTAAGCAGGATATGGTAATTGGCTACAATATCAGAAGATTAAGGAAAAGGACGGGTCTCACGCAGGAACAGACGGTGGCGAAAATGCAGTTGATGGAATGCAACATAACAAGGGGGAATTATGCAAAAATTGAGGTCGGGCTGGCAAACATCAGGGCTACGGAAATGATGGCATTAAAACGGATTTTTGGGGTGGATTACGGTGAATTTTTCGTACCTGTCCCAGAAGAACGAAAAACGTGATGCTGCCGGAAAATGTCAGCTTTATCCCCCTTCCGCGCCGCAGATTAATAAACTTTTAAGTTGTAGTTTTGTTGGATATTGTATAGAATAAAAGGGAAACATAGGGAAAATAGAGGAAGTCTGACATGAAACGATTAGGAAAAAAGATAGGAATACTATTTATTATATTTATTGCGGCCATTGCAATCTACTTTGTATGGAACCAGAAACGAACGGAAAAACCGGATTCCATTGTGTATACTGCCATGGATGAAGCGGCTCTTCCGGTGGTCTCAGCCACCATGTACGGGAGAGACGTTAATTTTCTGCACGGTTATACGCAGGATATGAAGCAGGCGGCGGCGAGAGATTCGCTTACCGTTCTCCCGCCTGACCGCGCGTTGAATATACGGATCGCGGATTATGACGGCAGTATACGCGGGATCAGCTACGAGGTGAGAAGCTTAAACCTGGAGCGTCTCGTGGAGCGCACGAGTCTGACGGAATGGGATACGGCGGATGGGAATACGACTGCTGTTCTGCCGATACAGAATCTCCTGTCCAAGGACAGGGAGTATTTACTGATTCTCTCTCTGGATACGGCGGAGCGGGGAGAGGTACGTTATTATACCCGGATTCTGTGGACGGATAATGAAAATGCTAAAGAGATGATTGATTTTGCCGTGAATTTCACCACGAAAACCTTTGACTATGACCAGGCGAGAGAACTGACGACCTATCTGGAGACGAATGCATCCGAGGACAACAGCTCCCTGGGACACGTGACCATACGGTCCAGTTTTTCCCAGCTTACGTGGGCCGGTTTAGATGTAAAGCCTGTGGGTGATATCCGTGTAACGCTGAAGGATCTGGACGGAATCATGTGTAATGTCCGCCTGGATTATCAGATAACGCGAACTGCGGACAACGGCATGAATGAACTCTACGAGGTGGAAGACGATTTCACCATGAAATGGGACAGCAAGCGCATTTATCTGATGGATTTTGAGCGCAGTACCAACCAGATCTTTTCCGGCCAGCGCGATCTGTTTTCCGGAAAACGCATTATGCTCGGGATTATGAATGATAACGAGGTAAGAACGAAAGCAAGCCCGGATGGCCGCCACATTGCGTATGTGGTCAATCGAGATTTGTGGTCTTATGACCAGTCTTCCGAAAAGGCAGTCAAGATCTTTTCCTTCCGCAGCGGCGATGAAGATGAGATCCGGAACAGTTATGACCAGCATGATATCAGGATTCTGTCCATCGGCGATAACGGTGACGTGAATTTTATCGTATACGGTTATATGAACCGCGGCATACACGAGGGGGCCATGGGAATTGCCATGTACCAGTACACCAGTGATGAGAACGCCATCAACGAGAAATTCTTTACACCGGTAACGCAGTCGTTCGAGATGCTGAAAGGCGATATTGATAAGCTGGCTCATCTGGGGAGCAATGGGATGCTGTATATGATGGCAGATAACGCCGTATACGGTATCGATTTAAACAGCAACGAGTACATGGTTCTGGCAGATTCCCTTACAGAGGGGAGTTTCGCGGTAAGCAGAAGCGAACGGCGTTTTGCATGGCAGGAGGGAAATGATCCCTACAGTTCCCGGGTGATTCATCTGATGGACTTAGACACGGGAAGCAAGAAGGAGATTACCGGGGAAGACGGCAGTCTCTGCCGGCCTCTGGGCTTCGTAGGAGATGATTTTATCTACGGTCTGGCGAGAGAAGGCGACATGTGGATTGAAAACGGACGGGTGAAGGATGCCCCCATGTACCGTCTGGAGATCATGGACGATACGGGTGCAATCGTCAACCGGTACGAATATCCCGACACCTATATTGCCGATGTGGAAGTGGAGGAGAACCGGATCCGTCTGACGAAGATTGCCAGAACCGGGGATCAGACCTATACGGAGTTAAAAGATGATATTATTGTCTGCAATGAAGCGCTGAAGGAAGATCCTTTAAAGGGAATCGGCTGGTATGCCTCCGAAGACCGGAGAAAGCTGTATTTTGTTCAGCTCGATAAGGAGGCCGCTTCTCACGATGTGAAAGTTTTCGTACCCAAGAAGATGGCGTATGAGTCCTCCGAGGTGGTGGAGCTAAAGTCTGCCACCGGAATCACGGAAAATCTGTTTTACGCCTATGGCGGCGGCCATTATCTGGGAAGCAGCAGAAGCTTTACGGAAGCGCTCAATCTGGCATACGACAAGATGGGAGTGGTGACGGATGAAAACCAGGAGATCGTATGGAACCGTGTCAACCGTCTGCCTGCCCGTAATATCAAGGATCCGGAGAACAAGGGGGCACTTTTAATCCGGCATATGGAAGAATTCAGCGGAAGTAAGAACTACGATGATGGGATTTTGATGCTGGATGCCCGCGGCTGTATTTTAAATCAGGTTCTGTACTTTATCAGCAAGGGCTGTCCCGTGGCTGTGTATACGGAAAACGGCGGTTACGAGCTGATTGCCGGATACGATCAGTACAATGTAACCATTTTTAATCCGGAGACAAAAGAAGCTCGTAAAATGGGCTTAAACGACGCCTCTCAGTATTTTTCCAGTGTCGGAAATGACTTCGTCTGCGGCTTATTTACGGAATAAGAAAGTGCGTTCTCTTTACAAATCCGCAGGATATGTTATAATCATTAAAGACACAAAAGAAAAACTTAATAATTTTGTAATAGATTAGATCATAATCAGAGGTGTGGAATGGAACAATATATTATGAAAGGCGGCAATCCGCTGGCCGGAGAAGTAACCATCGGCGGAGCCAAGAATGCCGCCCTGGGTATTCTTGCTGCTTCCATCATGACAGACGAAGACGTAGTGATAGAGAATCTTCCTGATGTCAGGGATATCAATGTATTACTGGAAGCCATCGAGGAAATCGGAGCTGATGTTGAGCGTATTGACAGACATACCGTCCGTATTAATGGGAAGTATATCCACGAAGTTTCCGTGGATGACGAATATATCCGTAAGATCAGAGCCTCTTATTATTTTATCGGGGCAATGCTGGGAAAATATAAGAGCGCCCAGGTACCGCTTCCGGGCGGCTGCAATATCGGCAGCAGACCGATTGACCAGCATTTAAAGGGCTTTCGTGCGTTGGGCGCGGAAGTGAAGATTGAGCGCGGCGCAGTGATTGCGCATGCCATCGATCTGGTTGCCAGCCATATTTATCTGGATGTGGTCTCAGTTGGTGCGACGATTAATATTATGATGGCGGCAACGCTGGCAGAAGGACAGACCATTTTAGAAAATGTGGCCAAGGAGCCTCATGTGGTCGATGTAGCGAACTTCTTAAACAGCATGGGCGCCAATATCAAGGGAGCCGGTACGGATACGATTCGCATTAAAGGTGTCAGAAAGCTTCATGGAACGGAATATTCCATTATTCCGGATCAGATTGAGGCGGGGACTTTTATGTGCGCAGCGGCGATTACCCGCGGCGACGTTACAGTAAAGAATGTAATACCGAAGCATTTGGAGGCTATTTCCGCCAAGCTTCTTGAGATGGGCTGTGAAGTGGTAGAATTCGACGACGCGGTTCGTGTGGTAGGAAAGACGCTTCAGAGACATACCGATATCAAGACACTGCCATATCCGGGATTTCCGACCGATATGCAGCCGCAGATGACGGTGACCCTTGCTCTTGCAGAGGGAGCCAGTGTCGTAACCGAAAGTATCTTTGAAAATCGTTTCCGCTATGTAGACGAGCTGTCCCGTATGGGCGGCAACGTCAAAGTAGAAGGCAATGTGGCCGTGATCGACGGCGTAAAGAAGCTTACCGGTGCATCTGTAAACGCGCCTGACCTGCGCGCCGGAGCCGCTCTCGTGATTGCGGGGCTGGCGGCAGAGGGATATACGATCGTGGAAGAGATCGGATATATTCAGCGTGGTTATGAGTGTTTTGAAGAGAAGCTTCAGGGGCTGGGAGCGATGATTGAGAAAGTGGATTCCGAAAAAGATGCGAAGAAATTCAAGCTGAAGGTCGGATGAGTGATTGAAAAAAGCAGTAAGGGAAAAAGGGAGGAGCGCTGTGTTGAAAAGAGATATCTGATTTTCAATACGGCGGCTCTTTGTTATGAATGAATATAAAATCGTACAGAAACAGGATTGCAAATTTTGGATAATCGTGCTATACTGTGCAAGGTAAGGGGCATTAGCGCAGCTGGGAGCGCGTTCGCTTCGCATGTGAAAGGTCGTGGGTTCGAATCCCATATGCTCCACGGTAAAGGTCTGAGTTTTCAGACCTTTTTTCTTTTTGTACAGAAAGTTTATGCAGACAGAACCCCATGTAACATGGAGCACTGCTGTCAGCCTCTTCACCTGTTTTCCAGGACTCTGACCCCGTCCGCTCCGCCGATTATCAGCTTTTCGCAGAAATCCGGGAACAGTCCGGTTTCGACAACGCCGGTTAAGGACTTCAGCAATGCCGATTTTTCCCTGTAATCCATGGACGAATCACCGGCCAGGTCCAAAATATAGTTTCCGTTATCAGTCAGAAAGGGCATACCGTCGTTTAAGCGCAGTCTGGGCCGGAAACCCAGAGCGGCGACTTCCTTCATGACATAAGAAAAGCCAAAGGGGACGACCTCTATGGGGAGCGGAACCTCACTTAAATGGTTTAAGAGCTTGCTCTCATCCAGTATCCAGATCACCCTCCGGGCGTTGGAGGCGATCATCTTTTCCCGGAACAGTGCGCCGCCTCCTCCTTTCACGGACCAGAAATGGCTGTCCACACCGTCTACACCGTCAATTGCCAAATCAGCGGCCGGCGCGGTATCGGTTGAGAGCAGAGGGAGGTTAAGCTGACTGGCAAGACTCCGGGTTTGTTCTGAGGTTGGCAGGACGTGAATGGTAAGTCCTTCTTTTACCAGCCTGGCGATTTCCTGTATCAGATAATATACGGTTGTACCGGTTCCCAGGCCTGCGACCATGCCGTCACGCAGTTCACCCGCGGCCATAACGGCCGCGGCTTTTTTCTGTTCTTTTATCTGTTTGTCTTTTGTATCAGGCATCATGAGTTCCTCCTTATTCCAGCCAGTGGTGGCCAAAGGTATTTAAGAGTGTTTCCGCCTCTCTGGGGCCCCTGGTGCCGGGAAGGTAGGGATAAAGCGGCAGGTTCCGGGAGGCCGCCAGCTGTTTCAGCTGTTCGATGTAATTCCAGCTGATCTCGACCTGGTCCCATTGGGAGAACCAGGAGCGTTCGCCTTCGATACAGGCGGTGAGAAGCCGTTCGTAGGCCTCCGGTGTGTTGACCTGATTTTCTAATATACAGTTCTGGCAAAAGTCCATACTGGCGGTAATCACTTCCTCGGAGTCGCCGGGCCGTTTGATATTGAACCGGAGATAGATGCCTTCTGTCGGCTGGATCTTGATCAGAAGAATATCGGGCTCTGTCTCCGGATCGGGGCGGCGGAAGATAACCGCCACCTCGGTTTCACGGAGACCAGTCTTTTTGCCGGTGCGGATATAGAACGGCGTCCCGCTCCAGCGCTCATTGTCGATAAAGAGCCGCATACAGGCGTAAGTTTCCGTGACGGATTCCGGTGAGACCAGAGGTTCCTTTCGGTAGCCGTCGTACTGTCCCAGGACGAGAGACTGTTCGATATCCTCCGGCGATACCGGTCTCAATGTTTTTAAGACCTCCAGCTGCCGGGCGTGCATTTCCTCACCTGTGAAAGTTTCGGGCCGCTCCATTGCCAGAATGGACAGGATTTGAAACAGATGATTCTGAACCATGTCTTTGAGCGCGCCGCTGGCGTCATAATAGCCGCCCCGGGTCTCTACCCCCACATCTTCCAGTGCGGAGATTTCCACTGCCTCGATCATTTTCCCATTCCATGCGTTTGCAAACACAGGGTTGGAAAAACGGATTGTCTGAATATTTCTTATCATTTCTTTGCCGAGATAGTGGTCAATGCGGTAAATGTTGTCCGGCCCAAAGCAGGATTCCAGCTGCCGGTTTAACTCTCTCGCTGAGGCCAGCGTTTCCCCAAAGGGCTTTTCAATGATGATCTTCCCGTCTGTTAACCCGGTGATCGTTTTAAGGCCTGCCGCGATGACGGAGAAAAAGCGGGGGGCGACGGCAAAATAGAAGATGTGGGATGCCGCCTGCATGGCCTCATAGGCCTGTCCCAGCCCTTCATAGGCGGATCTGTCTGAAAAATCCATCCGGTAATACTCCAGATGGGCGGCAAAGTCCTCCAGCAGCTCCTCAGAATAGGGGAGGCGGGAGAATTTGCGGATCCAGTCCCGGGCCTGGGAAATATAGGCGGCGGTATCGTAATCGCGGCGTCCGATGATAAGAATTTTGCTGTGGACAGGCAGTTTTCTCGTCCGGCTCATGGTATACAGCGCCGGAAGCAGCTTGCGGAAGGTCAAGTCGCCGGTTCCGCCGAAGATGGTAATGCAGACGTCATAATTCATGGACGGCCCTCCATTCATGATGGAAGATACCTTTCCTTTCGGTGCGTTCAAAGGTATGTGCCCCGAAAAGGTCGCGCTGTGCCTGGATCAGATTGGCTCCGGCCGCCTTTGTGCGGAAGCTGTCGAGATAGGATACGGCATTGAAGAGGGCGGGAACAGGCAGGCCGAAGGAGACGGCCAGACCCGCTGTCTTTCTTAAATTCTCCTGATACCGGTTGATGCGGGATAAGAAGAAATCGTCAAAGATCAGACTCTCCAGATCCGGCGCCTTTAAAAAGGCCCTGGTGATATCATTTAAAAATTCAGCCTGTATGATGCAGCCGGCACGGAAGATGGAGGCAATGCTGCCGAGGTCTAAATCCCAGCCAAAACGGCGGGAGGCATCCTGCAACAGGGAGAATCCCTGGGCGTAGGCGATGATTTTACTGATGTAAAGTGCTTCACGCACCATTTCTGTGAAAGCCTGCTTATCCCCAGCAGCCGTGATGACAGGGGCTGCGATAAGGGAGGAGGCTTTTTGCCGCCGCTCCAGATGGTTTGACATGATGCGGGCGTTGCAGGCGGCGGTGATCATGGAGATATTCACACCCTGTCTTAAAGCCTCGATGCTGGCCCAGCGGCCGGTACCCTTCTGACCTGCGCTGTCGAGAATATGATCGATTAAATCTCCGTCAGCCATGTCGTCGGCTTCGAGGAAGATGTCAGCGGTAATGCCGATGAGATAGCTGTGCAGCTCTCCCTCATTCCAGGTACGGTAGATCTCCGCCAGTTCCCGGTTGGTGAAGCCGCCGGCATATTTGAGCAGAAGGTAAGATTCTGCGATCAGCTGCATATCGGCGTACTCAATGCCGTTATGGACCATTTTCACGTAATGCCCGGCGCCGTCAGGACCGATATAGGCACAGCAGGGGGTGTTGTCAGCTTTTGCGGCAATGGTTTGAAAGATCTGGCCCACAGCTTCGTAAGCTTCACGGGAGCCGCCCGGCATGATGGAAGGACCGAACCTTGCGCCTTCCTCACCTCCGGAAATGCCGACGCCTAGGTAGTGCAGTCCCTTTTCTTTCAGCAGCGCGGCCCGGCGGTTCGTGTCTCCGAAATAGGAGTTGCCTCCATCCATGATAAAATCGCCTTCCTCTAAAAGTGGGATCAGCTGGTCAATCACAGCGTCTACAGGAGCACCGGCCTGAATCATTACCATGATTTTCCTGGGCCTTCGCAGAGCGGATACCAGTTCCGGGAGACTGAAAAATGGTGTCAGATTAGGATGCGGGTATTCTTCCATGACCTTCTGGGTGACTTCAGGGCTGCGGTTATAACCGGCCACCCGGAAGCCGTGATCGGCCATGTTCAGAGCCAGGCTGCGTCCCATGACGGATAAACCGATCAGGCCGATATCCAAAAGCTCATGTTCCGGTGTTGTTCTCTTTAAATTTTCATTCATAGGGGTACGTCCTTTCTTTTATGAGGTTCTTCATTTATGAGGTTCTTTTTGCTTTTCTGCTTTCAAAGGGTATGGGGCCCGTCAAGGACCACCGCTACGGCTTCGGGAGCAGCGATTCTGGAGAACAGCCCGGTAATCATACCGGTGCCGGGATTTATCCGGAAGCTCGCCAGTCCGCCTTCATAGCGGTTGGCTGCGAGCAGAAATCGGCCGTCGCCGGTGAGTATGAAATCTCTGGGATGGGAGCCGCCGCTTTCCGTCTGCTGGATCTTTACAGCTTGAAAGCCATCTAACTGGTAAACCGTGATGAGATCTGCAAAACGGGTTGACAGATAGAGAAAGCGTTCATCAGGGGATAACCGGACAGCTGCTGAGGCAGCGGCTGGAGACCAGACTCTGCCCTCCGGAAGAATCTTTTGTACGCTTCTTAATGTAAATTGCGGTCCAGTTCCGGCTTCATACAGGAATAGTTCATTGGAGAGCTCGCTGACGAGGAAAAAGCGCCTGTGAGCCCGGTCAAAGACTCCGTGTCTTGGCCCGGTTCCCTGTGGGAATGTGATGGAACCTGCCGGGGCAAAATCACGGTCCATATCGAACAGCAGGATCTGGTCGCGGAGAAGGCAGGGAACCATCATGATATGCCCGTGAAACAGAATCTGGTGACAGCCCGCCTGATATCCGGTCTCAATGCGTTTGCTAAGAGAGATGGCGTGGGCTTCCTTCCGGTAAATAAGGATACTTCCCTCATGGTAATTTGCTGTGTAGATAAATGTGTCATCCTGAATGACGTAACAGGCGCTTTTCGTCTCCTCAAATAATTCACCTGCCAGAAGCGGGCGCTCTCCTGTAGTGTCAATCAGGCAGACGCCTGCTCTCCCCTCTTTGACCAGCGGGGATGCAAGCAGCCCATGGGAGAGGGATAAGTATTTGGAATCGGGTGCTGTATAATACAATTCCGGTTCGGTTATGATACCGGTATCAGAATCAAACTGAAAACGGTAGATACCGGCACTTTGTTCAGAGAAATATGTTCCGAGATAACCATTTTGTACTTGCAAACTTTTGCCTCCTGACGTATAATGAGATATGTAATAAAAATAGTTACAGTTTCTTAACTGTTATTATAGTGATTACAGTTAAGAATGTCAATGGTTTTTCCTATAATTTCTATAGGAAAGGAGGGGATTGATACGATATCATTAATTTGGGAGTATTTCGGCAGCCATATGGACGACTATCTCACTGTACTCCGGGAGCACGTGGTGATCAGTCTGATGGCGCTGGCCATATCCGTGATTCTGGGAATATCCGCAGGATATGTCTGCGTCCGGTCTCCCAGGCTGGAAAAATGGCTGACAGGTACGTTCCAGACGCTGCGTATCGTTCCAAGCCTGGCGATTCTGATTCTGCTCATTCCGTTTCTGGGGACGGGAGTGAAGCCGGCACTGGTCGCACTGGTATTGCTGGCAATTCCGCCGATCCTGCTCAATACAGTTACAGGGTTGACGGAAGTACCGGATTTTATGCTGGAAACGGCGAGCGGGCTTGGGATGACAGAAAAACAGGTGATGTACCGCGTGAAGTTTCCGATGGCATTTCCACTCATTATGACAGGTGTGAAGACCGCCATGATAGAGATCGTGGCCAGCGCTGCTCTTGCAGCCAAGATCGGAGCCGGCGGGCTCGGAGGCCTGATCTTTACCGGGCTGGGATTAAACCGCCTGGATTTACTCCTGGTGGGGGGAATCTCTGTGGCACTGCTGTCTCTTGTATCAGGAGCGATTCTGGACGGGATCGAGAAAATGACGACTCCATATCTTCAGACTGCACCGAAACGAAGAATCAGGGGGAGGAGAAAGGCCGGGAGACTTCAGACAGAAGGAAAACAGCGGAGATAATGCCGCATCAGGGATGGCAGAAACAAAAAAGAAAGAGAGAATTTTTATGAAAAAACAGGATGGAATAAAAACATACGATGGATTAAAAAAACAGGACAGAATAAAAAGAAGTAGTGGATTAAAACGACACAGCAGTATAAAAACAGCGGCAGCCATGGCACTCACCGCCGTGATGGCGGCAAGCCTGACCGCGTGCGGGGCTTCCTCTTCCGGGAAGGACGCCATCCGGGTGGGCTCCAAAGACTTTACCGAGAGTCTGGTCGTTTCGGAAATCTACGCGCTGGCCCTTCAGGATGCCGGATATAAGGTGGAAAGAAAACAGGACATTGCGGGATCAGTCGTTCACACCTCTCTGATTAACAACGAGATCGATCTGTATCCGGAGTATACGGGAACCGGCCTGCTTTCGATTCTGCAGATGGACATGATAACGGATCCGGAAGAAGTATACCGGACTGTTAAGGATGAATATGAAAAGCGTTTCCAGGTGACATGGCTGGATTATTCGAAAGCCAACGACGGACAGGGACTGGTGATCCGGACGGATGTGGCAGAACAGCTGGGAATCCGTACCATTTCTGATTTGCAGAAGCATGCCAAAGAGCTGCGCTTCGCCTCCCAGGGAGAATTTGACGCGAGGGAGGATGGTCTTCCGGCACTGGAACAGAAGTACGGAGCCTTCGACTGGAAATCCAGCCGTGTCTATGACGGCGGATTAAAGTATGAAGTGCTTTCTAATGGAGAAGCTGATGTGGCGCCAGCGTATACGACAGAAGGTCAGCTGGCACAGAAGGACAAGTACATGCTTCTGGAGGACGACAAACAGGTGTGGCCGCCTTATAATCTGGCTCCGGTGGTTCGTGACGATGTACTCGAAAAGAATCCGGGGATTGCAGATATTCTGAATAAGATCAGCGCGTCTCTGGACACGGATACGGTTACCGCGTTAAACGCGGAGGTCGACGTGGACAAGCGGGAATACGAGGAAGTCGCCCGGGAATATTACGATTCACTAAACTAAGGAGAGGAGGGACTCATGTCTCAGACTGCCATTGAATTTCAGAATGTAACGAAAAAATTTAATAATGCTGCCCTCCCTTCGGTCGACCGGGTCAGTCTGACCATTGAGGAAGGCGAGTTTATCACGATTCTCGGCTCATCGGGAAGCGGAAAAACCACTCTGCTGAAGATGGTGAACCGCTTATATGAGCCGACAGAGGGAAAGATTTTTCTGTTTGGCGAGGATATATCTACGGTGGATGTAGTCAAAGTACGCAGACGAATCGGTTACGTTATCCAGCAGATCGGTCTTTTTCCCCACATGACCATAGCAGATAACATCTCCGTTGTTCCCAAACTGCTTAACTGGGACAAAAAGCAGACGGATGAGCGGGTGGACGAGCTGTTAAATCTGGTGGGACTTCTGCCGGAGGAATTTAAGCGCCGGTATCCCTCCCAGCTCTCAGGAGGTCAGCAGCAGCGGGTGGGGCTGGCGCGGGCGCTGGCAGTAAATCCGAAGATTATGCTTCTGGACGAACCGTTTGGAGCGATCGATGCGATAACCCGCATGAAGCTGCAGGATGAACTCCTTCGAATCCACGGTGGGCTTAAGAAGACCTTCCTGTTTGTGACTCACGATATCAATGAGGCATTTAAACTGGGAAGCCGCGTGATTGTGATGAATGAGGGAACGGTCAGGCAGTTCGATACTCCCGCCCGTATCGTGAAGAATCCGGCGGATGATTTTGTGGCCTCCCTGATCCGTTCGGCCAGGGAGCAGGAAGAATTCTGGAGGATGACCATTGATTGAATATGCGCTTAAATATCCCGAAAAACTGTATGGGGCGCTGGGACAGCATTTAATGCTGGTTGCTGTTACGCTGGTGCTCTCCCTGATTCTGGCAGCCGCGCTGACGGTCTGCGCCATGTATTTTAAGACGGTGTCGAATGGTCTGATCCATCTGTTTTCCGTCATCTATTCCATACCAAGCCTGGCCATGTTCGCCATGCTGATTCCCGTCACAGGGCTGGGAACGAAAACGGCATTGATTGTACTTACCCTTTATAACCAGTACCTGCTTCTGCGCAATTTTACGGCAGGGCTCAACGGAGTCGATTCCTCTGTCATTGAAGCGGCCGCGGGGATGGGGATGACGACGATGCAGATCCTGTTAAAGATCCGCCTGCCTCTGGCAAAGCGGTCCGTCTTTACCGGAATCCGCCTTGCCATCGTCTCGACGACAGGTATCGCCACAATCGCGGCCACCATCAACGCCGGCGGTCTGGGCACAATTCTTTTTGACGGCCTGCGGACGCTGAATGTAGTAAAAATACTCTGGGGCACCGTGCTGTCGGCCGGACTGGCGATTGTGCTGAACGCCGGACTGGAGCGGATTGAGAGGAGACTTTAAAACGAGAGCGCCTGCGGGTCAGATGGTTCCAAACACGGACTGAAGCAGTACCGTGGTCTCCCTCCCTGCGATCAGTCTCTGACCATCGGAATAACCTTCCTCCCGCTCCTTCAGCTCCTCGATCAGCAATCCGCGCAGCAGCCCGATCCGTTCCTGATACTGCGTATCGGCGATGCCGTTGTGCAGTTCCCGCCGGTCTTCGTCGAGATTAAAATACTGCTCCCGGCCGGTCTGTGAGTACCACACGTATTTATCGTGTTCCGTGACAATGAAATGATTGGAGTTGACTCCCGCCTCATGTTCTCCGTGAAGCCATTGCCGGATCACGGGGAGCGTTCCGTCGGGATCCGGGATCATACTTTTTCCGTCCACGGTCTCTGGTATGGGAGCACCGGCTGCGTCGAGAAGGGTCGGCATCACATCCCGGAGCTCCGCCACACTGTGGCATACGGTGCCCGGAGCCGCATGGATCAGCCTCTCAGGGCCGGAAAGGAGCATGGGTATGCGGCAGCTTCCCTCATAAGGCCTGGACTTACGGAACAAATGGTGGTCGCACAGCTCCTCGCCGTGATCCGAGGTGAACAGGATGATGGTGTTGTCCATCAGCTTATACTCCACCAGTGCCTGAATCAGACGCCCGATCTGGTGATCTAAATGTGTAATGCAGGCATAGTAACCAATCTGGGCCTGGCGGATCAGTTCCGGGTCCACAGGGCCGGTCGCGGAATCATAGATTCTTCCCAGACGCTGGTAATCCCCTGTAAAATCTTCATCTTCCCAGTCCCCCACTGCCGGCGGCGTCAGCTGTTTATCCCGATACAGATCGAAATAATACTGTGGTGCATCGAACGGCGGGTGCGGCCTTAAGTAGGATGCCATCAGGAAAAATGGCTTCGACGTGTCACGCCGCCTTAGAAAATCGATGGAGCGCGTGCTGACCCAGTTGGTCGGATGGTATTTCTCTTCGTAAATCCAGGGTCTGGAGACCCAGGAATTGCATTCCATGCCGGTGTCCGTCACATCCGCATCGGCTCCCAGCTCCTGTTTCAGCCAGTAGAAGTAGTCGTCCGCCTGCTTCTGGGACTCTTCCCAGGCAGCTGCCGGATCGCGGTAGGCGTGGAGATAACCGTCGTGAAGCTCTATATTGTGGAACCCCATTAAATTGCGGAGGGGATGCACGTGCATTTTCCCCACACACTGGGTATAATAGCCGGCGGCTGCCAGTTCACCGGCCATGGTATGGGGATAATTCCAGTTTACCATATCCTGGTATCCCACACGGCCGTGGTGCTCCTGCCTCATGCCGGTATGCAGTGCGGCCCGGGCCGGAACACAGCTGGGGCACGCGGAATAGGCGTGATCAAACAGGATTCCTTTTGCAGCGATGGAATCGAGATAGGGCGTCTTGACATCGGGATGTCCGGCGATGCCCAGACAATCCCCCCGCATCTGGTCGGTCATGATGAGGACAATGTTAGGTGGTAATTCTCTGTTCTGTGACATAATAACTCCTTTCTGACGTAAAGCAAATATTCTGTATTTCTCAATCTTTCTGTCAGCCTTCTTCTTTCCTGTTTCCAAATGTACTGTACTCTGACAGGCGCCGAATGGAGGTGGCATACTCGGAAGGCGTCATCCCCGTCAGCTTCTTAAACTGTCTGGAAAAGTAGTGTACCGAGGTATAGCCCAGCCGGTCCGATATTTCGGTGAAATTTAAGTGATTGTCTCGAATCAGCTGTTTGGCTGTGTCAATCTTCATGGAAGAAAAATAGTCGATCACCCCGCACCCATGCGCTTCCCGAAAGATTTTCTGGAGCTGGGAACGCCCTGTCAGCGTATCGCGGCAGATGGTGTCAAGGGAGAGCCGCTCTCCGATGTGTTCCTCCATGTAGCGGATGATCCGGTTGTAGGCATCGCTCTTAATGTGCACCTCCGGCTGCCGCCTGGTTTTAAACTGCCCGGGATTTTCGAAGTATCTTCGGTAGAGATGAATGATCAGTTCTTCCAAGTAGTTGGCGATCATCTGTTCAGCTCCGAATGCAAGGGGAGAAGGATTCCGTACCAGTTCTTCCTGATAAGGGTCGTCCATCCGACCGGAAAACGCATTGCGGGCTTCTATGATAATTCTCGCCAGCAGTTCCCGTTCTGTCTCCGATACAGTGAGTATCTTCCCTTCAAACGCCTTCATGCAGGGGGAATGGCACTCAAATCCGATGACCACCAGATTCGGCGCCACTTCGCCGTTGGTGATAATGTTATGAAATTCTCCCGGTTGATGGAAAATAATATTCCCGCGTTTTAAAGGAATCCGTTTCTCACCGGCCACAACGTCAATCACTCCCTTGTCTACACAGACGAATTCCCAGAAATCGTGACTCTCTCCCGGAAATGAGAAATCGCTCATGTATTCAAAATAGTGTATGGAAATAACTCTGTGTACAACGGCACTGGGCCGAAGCACCGTGCTCTTGTATTCCATGACTGCCTCCCTTCGTGAAAAGACCTCGTTAAGTGTTTACAGTATATCACATTCTGTGGTAAAATAGTGAAATGTGTACGATAATGCAAATAAAATAACAGATAGTGCAAATATATTTTGCTGGATATTCACTATACTGGAGTTAGTAAGAAGTGTATGAAATTCTCGAAGGAGGCAGTTGCGATGAGTAAGAAACCAGTTCTGGTAATTATGGCAGCAGGGATGGGGAGCCGTTACGGCGGTCTGAAGCAGATCGACCCGGTGGACCCATACGGTAACAAGATCATTGACTTTTCTATTTACGATGCGGTGGAAGCAGGATTTGAGAAGGTGGTATTTATTATAAAGAAAGCCATCGAACAGGAGTTTAAGGAGCAGATCGGAGACCGCATGGCAAAATACGTGCAGGTGGAATACGTGTTCCAGGAACTCGATAAGCTTCCTGAGGGCTACAGCGTACCGGAAGGCCGTGTGAAGCCATGGGGAACGGCTCATGCGATCCTGTGCTGCAAAGATGTGGTGGACGGACCGTTTGCGGTAATCAATGCCGACGATTACTACGGCAAGAGCGCCTTTCAATCCATTTACGATCAGCTGGTTGCATATTCTGACAATGAAAAGTATCAGTACACGATGGTTGGATATAAGCTTTATAATACCCTGACAGAGAATGGCCATGTGGCGCGCGGCGTCTGCACGACGGACGAGAACAGCCGCCTGGTGGACATCCATGAGAGGACGAGAATCGAAAAACACGGCGACATCGCAGAATTTACGGAGGACGACGGTGCTACATGGACGGAGCTTCCTGAGGAGACGATCGTATCCATGAACATGTGGGGCTTCACGGCCAGCGTGTTAAAGGAGATCGACGCCAGATTCGCCGCCTTCTTAGACCGGGAACTGCCGAAGAATCCGATCAAATGCGAGTATTTCCTGCCCTTCGTGGTAGATGAACTGTTAAAAGAGGGAAAAGCAGACGTGACGGTGCTTAAGAGCATCGATCGCTGGTACGGAGTTACCTATAAAGAAGATAAGGAAACGGTAGTGAACGCCATAAAAGGACTGAAGGAAGCCGGATTCTATCCGGAAAAATTATGGGAGGAAGCGTAATGGGAGACGCACAGTGTGGTAAGATCAGAGAGGCAATCGGCCTCTTAAGCTTTGAGGGGGAGCCGGTTTCCTGGGAACGTTACGGAAGCGGCCATATTAATGATACGTTTCGGCTGGTATGCAGAGACGGGGAGAAGGAAAATCTATACATACTCCAGAGAATTAACCATGAGATCTTTACGGACCCGGTGTCTCTGATGCGGAATATCGCCGGCGTCACCTCCTTCCTGCGTGAGAAAATCACTGCCCAGGGCGGAGATCCGTACCGCGAGACGTTAAACATCGTTAAGGCAAGGGACGGCAGGGATTACGTGCAGGACAGCGACGGAAATTACTGGAGAGGTTACTTATTCATCTCCGGAGCCACCTGTTTTGACAAGGTGCGCAATCCGGATGACTTTTACCAGAGCGGCAAGGCCTTTGGCCATTTTCAGCGCCAGTTAGCCGAATATCCGGCGGAGGAGCTTACTGAGACGATCGTAAACTTCCATAATACACCGGTTCGTCTGGAGACATTTAAGAAGGCGGTGGAAGAGGACGTGTGCGGACGCGCTCATCTGGTGCAGGAAGAGATTCAGTTTGTCATGGACCGCGCCGATGAGGCAGGAGCTGCCATGAATATGCTGAAGGAGGGGACGCTTCCTCTGCGCGTCACCCATAACGATACGAAATTAAATAATATTATGATCGACGACATTACGGGAGAGGCTCTCTGTATCATCGATCTGGACACCATTATGCCGGGGCTGTCCATTTTCGATTTCGGTGATTCCATCCGGTTCGGAGCCAATACAGCCGACGAGGATGAGCCGGATGTAAGTCTTGTGTCCCTTTCCCTTCCGTTGTTTGAGATATATACAAAGGGATTCTTAGAAGGCTGCCAGGGCAGCTTAACCCAGGCGGAGCGCGATATGCTTCCGATGGGTGCCAAGCTTATGACCTTTGAATGCGGCGTACGCTTCCTGACGGATTTCCTGCAGGGAGATACGTATTTCCGCATCAGCCGTGAGAACCATAACCTGGACAGAACCAGAACCCAGTTTGCCCTTGTTGCAGACATGGAGAAGAAATGGGCCGATATGGAAGCGATTGTGCGTAAATATTAAGGATAGCAGGAGGAAAGTAAATGAGAATTTTAGTGACCGGAGGCGCCGGATATATCGGAAGCCATACATGTGTGGAACTGTTGAATCAGGGACAGGAAGTCGTTGTTGTCGATAATTTATGCAATTCTTCCGAGGAATCCTTAAACAGGGTAAAACAGATTACAGGAAAAGACGTGACCTTCTATAAGGCGGATTTACTGGACAAAGACGCCATGGAAGAGATCTTCAGCAAAGAGACGATAGACGCGGTAATTCATTTCGCCGGCTTAAAGGCAGTTGGGGAATCCGTGGCAAAGCCGTTGGAATACTATCATAACAATATTACCGGCACGCTTGTCCTGTGTGACGTGATGAGAAACCATGGCGTGAAAAAGATCATTTTCAGCTCTTCCGCCACCGTGTACGGAGATCCGGCATTCGTTCCGATTACTGAGGACTGCCCGAAGGGAGCGATTACCAATCCTTACGGCCAGACGAAGAGCATGCTGGAGCAGATTCTGACCGATTTACATACTGCAGACCCGGAATGGAGCGTGATCTTACTCCGCTACTTCAATCCGGTGGGAGCTCATAAGAGCGGCCTGATCGGAGAAGATCCGGCGGGCATTCCGAATAACTTAACTCCATACATCACTCAGGTTGCCGTAGGCAAACTGAAAGAAGTGGGCGTATTCGGCAATGACTACGATACGCCGGATGGCACGGGCGTCCGTGACTACATTCACGTTGTGGATCTGGCCATCGGTCACGTAAAGGCAGTAGATAAACTGGCTCAGTCGGAGCCGGATGTACGTATCTATAATCTGGGAACCGGCAAGGGATTCAGTGTGCTTCAGATGATCGAAGCATTCTCGAAAGCCTGCGGAAAGCAGATTCCATATGTAATCAAACCACGGAGGCCGGGCGATATCGCCGAGTGCTACGCGGATGCGGCGCTTGCCAAGAAAGAACTGGGATGGGAAGCAGAAAGAGGAATTGACGAAATGTGCGAAGATTCCTGGAGATGGCAGTCCAATAATCCAAACGGATACAGATAAGTTTAATCCCGGGAAGAAGAACTTCTTCCCGGGATTTTGTTGTATGACGGCAGAGGAATAGCCGCCCAAACGATAGTAAGGGGCTCCTGTTAAAGCGTTGGATAAACCAGGTCATGCAGGAGCTTTGGAAGCTCTTCTTCCATGGTTTCATCGCCAAACTGGCAGGTGCCGACGTTCTTATGACCGCCGCCGCCGTATTTTAACATCAGACTTCCGACATCAAGAGAGGCGGTGCGGTTTAAAATGCTGTATCCGACTGCGACCGAGCAGCCGATGCCGCCCTTTCCATTGACGATCCATGCGGAGATGTTCTGCTCCGGATACATGCTGTAGATCAGGAAACGGTTGCCGGTGTAGATGGGATCGACCCCGCGCAGATCGGAGATAATGACGTCGTGGTCCACTCTTGTGTGCTGCGCAATCATGGCCTTAAATTTTTCTGTCTGCTCAAAATAGACGTCGATTCGTTCCTTTACATCCGGAAGATTCAGGATTTCCGCGGTATCCATGGTGCGGCAGGCGTCGATTAAACGCTCCATCAGCTGATAGTTGGATATGGTAAAGTTTCTCCAGCGTCCCAGACCGGTCCTGGGATCCATCAGAAATCCGATCAGGATCCAGCCCTTTGGGTTCTGGATTTCGTCAATGGTGAGGTGGCCGGAATCGACCTTATCCACAGCCTCCATCATTTCATTAAAATGAGAAAAACGCTCATTTCCGCCGTAGTATTCGTAAATAATTCTGGCACAGGACGGAGCCAGACGGCTCTCCCCCTTGTATTTGCCTTCCAGTTCGAGCCGTTCAAACTCGCTGGAGTGATGGTCGAACCAGAGGCCGCAGCCTTCTACAAAGGGGACATTTGCCAGACAGTCATCCTCCGTGATCTCGACGAGACCATCCTGCAGATCCTTCGGATGTGCAAATTTCCAATGGTCGATGACGCCTGCTTCCTTTAGAAGCGCACCGCAGACGAGACCATCAAAGTCAGAACGTGTTACTAATCTCATAGTTTCATTTCCTCCTGCTTTTGACATTTTCGTACACTTTTTGTAATTACTGACTCTATCATATCACTTTTGAAGGCGGTTGAACAGTCAATAAATTTTTGAACGGGAGCCGGGTTTTGTGAAGATATGCTTGACAAGGTTTCGTTCATACGATAATATTAATATCGCAACAGAAACAACAGGAAACAGAATAACAATTGAAAAGTACGTAATATCCCTTATTCAGAGTGATGGAGATAAAAGGATCTGTGAAGTCACGGCAACCCCGGCCTGAATGGCGCACACTGGTGTGCAGTCAGGAGAGGACGGAAGGTGCCAACCTGAGCGAGAAATCGAGCAATAAGAGGATTTGATACATGATTGATCAAGTCCGCATTGCTGCGGGCTTTTCTTTTTGTTATTCCCCCATGTACATAAGGAGGAAATGACAACATGGAGAAATTATTATTTACATCCGAGTCCGTGACGGAAGGCCATCCGGACAAAATGTGCGACCAGATTTCCGATGCGATTCTGGATGAGATGTTAAAGCAGGACCCGATGAGCCGTGTGGCCTGTGAGACGTGCTGTACCACAGGACTGGTGCTGGTGATGGGTGAGGTGACGACTCACGCATATGTAGACATCCAGAAGGTGGTTCGCGAAACCGTTCGCCAGATTGGCTATGACCGGGCCAAATACGGCTTTGACTGTGATACCTGCGGGGTGATCGTATCCCTGGACGAACAGTCCCCGGATATCGCCATGGGGGTTAACAAGGCTCTGGAAGCAAAGGAGCACACGATGTCTGAGGCAGAGCTGGACGCCATCGGTGCCGGTGACCAGGGGATGATGTTTGGTTTCGCCAGCAACGAGACGGAGGAGTATATGCCTTATCCGATCGCTCTGGCTCACAAACTGGCGCTTCAGCTGACCAAAGTGCGCAAAGACGGCACTTTGAAGTATTTACGCCCGGACGGAAAGACCCAGGTCACCGTGGAATACGATGAGAACGGCCGTCCGATTCGTCTGGAAGCAGTGGTATTATCTACCCAGCATGACGAGGCAGTCAGCCAGGAACAGATTCACGAGGATATTAAAAAGTATGTATTTGACGCGATAATACCGGCTGACATGATCGATGAGGAGACTAAGTTTTTCATCAATCCGACGGGGCGTTTCGTTATCGGAGGCCCGCAAGGAGACAGCGGACTGACGGGAAGAAAGATCATCGTGGACAGCTACGGCGGATATGCGCGTCACGGCGGCGGCGCCTTCTCCGGCAAGGACTGCACCAAGGTGGACCGTTCCGCGGCCTACGCGGCCCGTTACGTGGCTAAGAACATGGTGGCCGCAGGTCTGGCGGACAAGTGTGAGATTCAGCTGTCCTATGCCATCGGTGTGGCCCATCCGACTTCCATCATGGTGGATACGTTCGGCACGGGTAAATTAAGCGATGACAGGCTGGTGGAGATTATCCGTGAAAACTTCGACCTCCGTCCGGCAGGAATTATCCGCATGCTGGATCTGCGCAGACCGATTTATAAGCAGACTGCCGCTTATGGCCATTTCGGAAGAAATGATCTCGATCTGCCGTGGGAGAAGCTGGATAAGGTGGAGCTTTTGAAGAAGTATTTATAATTGATAAATGAAATAGCGTGAGACGCCCGGTATCCGGCCGGGGAAAAACAGGTGAGAAAGAATTGGAAGTGCGCCGGAAGGCGTTTGAAAATTCTTTCTCACCTGTTTTGTGTAATCAGGATCGTATTCCGGTAAGTTTATAAAGGTACAGGCAAATTTTATAATAGTTTTATAAATGCGTTCTTCAATCTGTGTTATAATATTTTTGTATAAAATGGAATACTATAAGCAGAGGAGAGACGTGCGTTGTGAAACTAAAATTAAGGACACGTCTGGCGGTCGCTTTTGTGATTATTACCGTAGTTCCGCTGGCGCTGATTTATGCGGTTGTGGCGGGACTCAGCAATTATCAGATGAAATCTTTCCGCAAGGCGTATAATTTAACGGAGCAGGTAAATCTCTTTTCCGGTAATTCCCTTCAGATTTTTAACCGGATGACCCAGGTCGAGCAGAAAGAAATCGAAAAGATTTTAGACAGCAGTCCGGAGAAGTTTAGTGATATGGAATATATGCAGAAGCTGAATGAAAAGCTTTCGAATAAATATGCATATATGATTGTGCGGAAAGACGATCAGATCGTATTTGACGGAAACAGTCATGTGACCCAGGAGCTCCTCGATCAGCTGCCCAAGTATGAAGATGTGGACAGCAGTATTGACGGAGCCATCTATCTGGATGGGGATACGCAGCATCTGGTCAAGCAGATGGATTTCCTTTACCCGGATGAGGGAAAGGGCAGTGTGTTCATTGTATCCAATGTAGACGGACTTCTGCCGGAGATCAAGGCCATGATGGCGGAGATGCTTCTGGCGGTCATTCTGATCATCGTGTTTACGGACGCGATCCTGATGATGTGGGTCTACAGTTCTGTGGTGCACCCGCTGGGGCGGCTCCAGGAGGCCACGAAGAAGATCAGGGACGGCAATTTGGATTTTGCACTGGAAGTGGAGAATGACGACGAGATCGGCCAGCTGTGCCAGGATTTCGAAGAGATGCGCATGAGGTTGAAGGAGAACGCGGAAGAGAAGATCCAGTATGACAAGGAAAATAAAGAATTAATCAGCAACATTTCCCACGATTTGAAGACCCCGATCACGGCGATCAAAGGCTATGTGGAAGGGATCATGGACGGAGTGGCGTCCTCGCCGGAGAAGCTGGACCGGTATATAAGGACCATTTACAATAAGGCGAATGACATGGATAAGCTGATCGACGAGCTGACTTTCTACTCGAAGATCGATACGAACAAGATTCCCTATACGTTTTCCAAGATCAATGTGGCCAGCTACTTCAGAGACTGTGTCGATGAGGTGGGGCTGGAGATGGAAGCGAGGAATATCGAACTGGGATATTTTAACTATGTGGATGAGGACGTGATGGTCATCGCCGATGCAGAGCAGATGAGACGCGTCATCAACAATATTGTCAGCAATTCCGTGAAGTATATTGATAAGAAGAATGGAATTATCAATATCCGGATTAAAGACGTGGGAGATTTTATCCAGATTGAGATCGAGGATAACGGAAAAGGCATAGCGGCCAAGGATCTGCCCAACATTTTCGACCGGTTCTACCGGACAGACTCTTCCAGAAATTCATCTCAGGGAGGAAGCGGTATCGGGCTTTCTATCGTTAAGAAGATTATCGAGGACCACGGCGGAAGAATCTGGGCGACCAGCAAGGAAGGCATAGGCACGGAGATACACTTTGTGTTAAGAAAATACCAGGAGGTTATTGCAGAATGAGCAGGATACTGATTATTGAAGACGAAGAGAGTATTGCAGAGCTCGAGAAGGATTATCTGGAACTGAGCGGCTTTGAGGTGGAGATTGAGAATGATGGAGAAGCCGGACTTGCAAAGGCTCTTCATGAGGACTTTGATCTGTTGATTCTGGATCTGATGCTTCCGGGCGTGGATGGATTCGAGATCTGCCGCAAGGTCCGGGAAGTAAAGAACACCCCGATTATTATGGTATCTGCGAAGAAAGAGGATATCGACAAGATCCGCGGCCTGGGGCTGGGGGCAGACGATTACATCACGAAGCCATTCAGCCCGAGTGAGATGGTGGCCCGCGTGAAGGCTCATCTGGCCAGATATGAGAGACTGATCGGGAGCGGAACCCCGGACAATGAGATTGTTGAGATCCGCGGCTTAAAGATTGACAAGACTGCGAGGCGCGTATGGGTCAACGGAGAAGAGAAGAGCTTTACGACCAAGGAATTTGATTTGCTGACCTTCCTGGCACAGAATCCGAACCATGTGTTTACCAAGGAAGAACTGTTCAGTAAGATCTGGGATATGGAATCCATCGGAGATATCGCCACGGTAACCGTGCATATTAAGAAGATCCGGGAGAAGATTGAGTTTAATACGGCAAAGCCGCAGTACATTGAAACGATATGGGGTGTGGGGTATCGGTTTAAGGTGTAAGAGGGAGCGGCAAAATGAAAGAAAAACTGTATGAAATACCAATGAATGACGCAATGGACGAGGACGATGAATGCCCATTCTGCTTTGTGGAACGGAAAACAGAGCAGGAGTTAATGGATTTCGTTCTCGGTTCCTGTGCTTCCTATATGGAAAGCGATACAAGGGAGGCGACGGACAAGGCCGGTTTCTGCCGGGTTCACCAGAAGAAGATGTTTGACTATGGAAATGCGCTGGGGAACGGCTGGATCTTAAAGACGTATTATAAAAAGTTAATCCAGGAGATGAAAGCCGAGTTTAAAGATTATACGCCGGGAAAAACCTCCATGATGGACCGGATCACGGGAAAGGCCGGGAAACGGGACGGCGGGAACCCCATTGAGAAGTGGGTGAGCGAAAAGGAGCGGACCTGTTACATCTGTGACCGTTTTAATCAGGTCTACGAGAGATATATTGCCACTTTTTTTCATCTGTATAAAAAGGATGCGGCTTTCCGGGAGAAGGTTAAGAACGGAAAAGGATTCTGCCTGCACCATTTTGCGGAGCTGTGCGCCGGTGCGGACCGGTTTTTAAATGATGCCGAGCGCAAAGAATTTTATCCCATGATCTTCGAGGTGATGGAACGCAATATGGAGCGCCTGTCCGCAGATGTGGACTGGTTTATTGAGAAATACGATTACTTAAACCGGGATGCGGACTGGAAGCAGTCCAAGGATGCCATTCAGCGGGGAATGCAGAAGATCCGCGGCGGATATCCGGCGGATCCGGTTTACCGGATGAAATAGAATACAGAATATACAGAGGCTGCCTGCTTACCGGAAGGATAAGCAGGCAGTCTTTTACAGATAACTTTCCATGTAACAAGGAAGAAAGCCGATGCCCTGTCAGAAGGCCAGCACCGCGTTGAACCTGTCTTTTCTGTAGGGATCATAAAACCCATCGCTGATATCCCAGCCCTCAAATTCCTCCGGAGTAAAAAGCAGATGTTCCATTCTGTGGGACCGGATGGGAAGCTCACCGATCAGTACGCCCTTTTTCGCCACACGTAAAAGTTCCTCTGTGGCCCTTTGGGCGTATTTTTTGTTATCAAAATAAAGAAATACTCCGTAGCAGATGACCTTATCAAAGGTTTTATCCTTAAACGGCAGATTGGCGGCCTCGCCTACCAAGACCGGATTGTGCAGCAGCTCGATGTGGCGTCTGACAAGTGTAGGGGAATAGTCGATGCCGGTATAATCGCAGTCCAGGTACTGAGCCAGCGCTCCGGCGCCGCATCCGACCTCCAGTACTTTATCTTCTTTCTGAATATCGAGGCGGCGGCTGATCTCAGCAGCCACCTCTTTCATATTAACATGAGTGCGCTCATATCCATCGAAGGCAAGAAGATTCTCTATGCCGCCCTCTGCCTTTCCCTTGCGTGTCCAGATCTGCTTCCAGGTTTCTTCTGCTGCTGGCTGCTCTGTACCCATCTGTATAATTATCTGGTCTGTCTCTGCTTTTTTGCTGCTGTTGTCCAATCCGTTCATGATTTGTCCTCCTTGTGGTGTGCATTGGAATGATAGTGTGTTCAAAAATATTGAAATTAATAAATTATTGAACATCCTAACAGCAAAGAAGCAGTTTGTCAATAGTTTTCTATATAAAAATAATTTTATGCGCTCTTCTTTTCCCTTACAATCAGAAGAATGCTGATACACATGGCTGCCAGCTGTGAGAGCGGTACTGAGAGCCACGTTCCGCTGATTCCGATGTTTGGCGGCAAAATGAGCAGCAGCAGGAAGAGAATTATCACTTCCCCGTAGATCATCATGCAGGCCTGCAAGTCTTTGTCTGCAGCGTAGAAATATGCTGTCGTCACCCTGGATATGCTGACAAATAAGTAGCCGCTCAGAAAAACAGGAAGAATATCTGCAACGCGGGCTGTAATCTGGTCAGAGGCGCCGAACAGTGCGGCTGCCTGCCCGCGAAGGAGAAACAGCAGTCCCATACACAGGAGTGAAACCATGGCAGAGAAGCAATACGCCAGGTTCCGGAACTGTCTGGTGCGGTCGTGGCGTCCCTCACCGTAGGAGCGGCTGATAAGCGGCTGACAGCCGTCGCTGACACCCTGCAGCAAAAGGATTATAATAGCGGAAATATAGCTGACCGGCGCATAGCAGGTAACGGCTGCAGCACCGCCGACCAAAGCTGCGCTTTTATTAATCAGGATCAGCGTGATATTTGGTGAAAATGTAAGTCCGAAGGGGGAGAGCCCTGTCTTCAGAATCGTTTTGAAGAGAAAGGCACCATTTCCTCCGAACCGGAGCAGCGGTATCTTTTTTTTCGCAATGAAAAATGCCGCGCATACCAGAAAGGTAACTGCCTGCCCGATCACCGTTGCAGCAGCGGCTCCCATCATACCGAAGGGAAGATGCCATACAAACAGATAATCGAGAAATATGTTCGTTAGAAACCCTGCGATCATTGCGGTCATGGCTGAAACCGCTCCTCCCATATTGCGAATAAAAGGAACGAGTCCCGTCCCCAGAACCTGGAAAATGGCACCGAAAGCAATATAGAGAATGTACTCCTGAGCCAGCTCTCCGATCGTCCCGGATGCACCGAAAAAACGGAGGACCACAGGGGCGCTGAACAACAGCATAGCCGACAGAAGAAGTCCGGAAATAATTAACATAAAAAGTGACATGCCAAAGTACTGGCGGCACCGTTTGTGATTTTCCGTACCTGCGCTGATGGCGTACTGGATCGCACCGCCCATGCCGATTCCGGTGCCGACGGCCTGTAAAAACGCTGTCAGCGGGTATGCAAGATTGACTGCAGCCAGGGCGCTGTCGCCCAGGGCGTTGCCTACAAAAAAGCCATCGGCTATGGCATAGACGCCCGACAGCGCAAAGGCCAGCATGGAAGGAATGACGCAGTGAAAAAATTCTTTATGCAGTTTCATTTGAGTCAGTCTCCTTAAATAGTTTGTTATAGAGTGCGGTGCTCTCTAACAGTGCCCTGGCATTCTCCTGTCCCATCCTCTGCCAGACAGATTTTTCATGAGCCTGCAGGTCGGAAACGGTTGCTTCCATAAATAACCGGCCTGTGCCGGTTGGCAGAATGACCCTGCCCCGCCGGTCTTCTGCCGAAGGTACAAGCGTGATCCAGCCGCGCCCGGCAAAGTTTTTCAAGATGGTGTTAACCGTCTGTTTTGGCAGCTGTCAGTGGGTGCAGATGTCTTTCTGAAGACACGGGCCGTCTGAGTTCATGATGGAAAGAATAACCAGGAGTTCGTAATAGGAGAGAGCATGTCTTTTTGCCCATTCTTCGTACAGGGCGCTGGTTTCGCGCCAGAGTACGGTGTAGTGCTGCAGCTGTTCAGTCAAAATATCACACATAATCGAAGAACCTCCATATCGTTAAAATAGTCCGGTAACGGACTAATAGTAACATGCAGAGAGAATTTCTGTCAAGAAAATATTTCTGAATATTTTTCTGGATTAGATATTTTTCGGTATGGTGAGATGGGGCATTATGACTTGCGGCAGTTACTTCTGTGATATATAATGAGGTGAAGAGGTACTACAGCGTGGGAGAAATAATAGAATGACAGGAGGCAGCGCCAATGCGTGAACTGGAGGTTCAGCTTTCAAATAAAGATATTCGGCGCATGATGTCGGATATGAGGCTTAAGAAGGACGGGATGAAGGAATCGAAAATTCTGGCTGTTATGCTAATCATTGCTTTCATATCCCTGATCTACACCGTGGGCGTTGGGCTGCTGCTCGGCGGTCATGACCCATCCATTCTCTGGTGGCTCACCGATCTGTGTGCCGGAATCGGACTGTGGCTTGGCATTGCCGTAGTGCTTGCTGTTCTCATTAAAACAGTCCAATACTTCAGAATCATAAGGGGTCCGCTTATGCACCGGCAGCTGGTGCGGTTTGAAGAGCATCGGATTGAGATGTACACAGAGGAAGGCGTAAGCTGTTATCCTTATGCCTCTATTTTATATGCGGAAAAGACGAGGCACCAGATTCTGGTTTATATGAAGCGGATCGGGACGGTAAAGACGCTTCTGACACTTCCGGATTCCGCATTTACCGGCGAAGATGAGATGAACTGCTGTCTTGCCTTTCTGAAGGAAAAGCAGCAGCAGGAGGCCTTTATGGATCCCCTGGACCAACAGGCGGAGATCATAAGTCCTGAAGAGCAGATATATTCCTTTGCATTCATTCAGGAGGAGGCAGAATGGCTGGATGCACTGACTGCGGGCAAGTATTATATGATGCGGGCGGGGGGTGCGCTTAAAATGCCGGAAAGCATGACTCTGATACTGGCGTTGTTTCTGCTTACCGGCGTTGGCATCTTATCATTTATACGGGACAGGGATCCGGTGACTGCTGCGGTCTATGGTATTATTATGATTCTGTTTACTGGTATTGCATATCAGATCCTTTGCAGCAGGAGAGGGATTTACCGCGGCGTAAAACGGGCCTTAAAACGCGGGAAAACGGTGCCGGACAGAACCGGCCGCCAGGTGATTTCCTTCGGCCGGTCCGGAATCAGCCTCTGTACGGATAAGGAACAGTGGGACCTGACTTATCCCATGATTTACAGGGTGGTGGAGAGTAAAAAAGAGGTATTTATTTTTACGAAAGGTCCGTATTTTTTAAATATTCCGTTCTGGGCATTTCAGACGGAAAGGGAAAAGCAGGAGGTTCTGGACTGCTTAAGAGCGCATGGGATTTGTGTACTACAGAAAAATATCTAGTTGAGATATCATGGATATAGAGAAAACTCCTTGACATAAAAAAATATTTCTGTTATAGTTTAAACTTGTGAAACGAGAGGATGAAGGTCTGAAACGTATACCTGACACCTCTCGTTTTCTTTGCGAAAAGTGTGTGTGTGCGGCCGTCGGCAACAGTAGAACCCGGCAGGCCTAGAAAGGACTTATTTATTTATGGAGACATTGAGATTTGATGAATTACAGCTAGACGAAAGAATTTTGCGGGCAGTAGCAGACATGGGATTTGAGGAGGCTTCACCGATTCAGGCGCAGGCAATTCCGGTACAGATGGAGGGCAGGGACATCATTGGCCAGGCTCAGACAGGAACCGGTAAGACGGCCGCATTTGGTATTCCGCTGTTACAGAAAGTAGATCCAAAATCTAAGAAACTCCAGGCGATCGCCCTGTGTCCCACCAGAGAACTTGCAATTCAGGTGGCTGACGAAATCCGTAGATTAGCAAAATATATGCATGGTGTCAAGGTTCTTCCGATTTATGGAGGCCAGGACATTGTAAAACAGATACGTTCCTTAAAGGATGGCACTCAGATTATCATCGGTACACCGGGCCGTGTGATGGATCATATGCGCCGCAAAACGGTGAAATTTGACCATATTCATACCGTGGTTATGGATGAGGCGGATGAGATGCTGAACATGGGATTCTTAGAGGATATGGAGACGATCTTAAGCCAGCTTCCGGAAGACCGCCAGACGGTGATGTTCTCCGCCACCATGCCTCAGGCGATCGCGGACATCGCGCACAAGTTCCAGAAGGAGCCTGTGACTGTGAAGGTGGTTAAGAAAGAACTGACCGTTCCGAAGGTAACCCAGTATTATTATGAAGTAAAGCCGAAGACAAAGGTAGAGGTTATGTGCCGTCTGTTAGATATGTACGCTCCAAAGCTTTCTGTTGTATTCTGTAATACGAAGAAGGGCGTGGACGAACTGGTACAGGCACTTCAGGGACGTGGCTATTTCGCAGAAGGCCTGCACGGTGATTTGAAGCAGATTCAGCGTGACCGTGTAATGAACAGCTTCCGTAACGGCAGAACCGATATTCTGGTAGCTACTGATGTGGCTGCCCGCGGAATCGACGTAGATGATGTGGAAGCCGTATTTAACTACGATCTTCCGCAGGATGATGAGTACTACGTACACCGGATCGGCCGTACCGGCCGTGCCGGCCGCGAGGGTATCGCATTCAGCTTTGTGGTTGGAAAAGAGGTTTACAAGCTTCGTGATATCCAGCGTTACTGCAAGACCAAGATCATTCCTCAGGCGATCCCTTCCCTGAATGACGTTACCGGCATTAAAGTCGATAAGATTTTAGAGAATGTGGCGGATACCATCGAGGAATCCGATTTAAGTGAGATGATTAATATTCTTGAAAAGAAGCTTCTGGAAGAAGATTATACGTCCCTTGATCTGGCGGCAGCTCTGTTAAAGATGATGATGGGCGAAGAAAATGAGGATATTATCGATACGAGAGAACCACGCTCTCTCGATGAATTAGACAGCTATTACAGGGGAGAAAACCGTAATGGAAACGGACGCGGAAGAGGCAGAAACGGCGGCGGCCGTGACAGCCGGTACGAAGGCGGCCGTGAGGATATGGCCCGTCTGTTTATCAATATCGGAAAGAACCAGAATGTGAAGCCTGGAGATATCCTGGGAGCCATCGCAGGCGAGTCAGGAATGCCGGGCAAGATGGTCGGAAGCATCGATATGTACGATAAGTATACATTTGTGGAAGTGCCGAGAGAAAACGCGGATGCGGTACTTCAGGCAATGAAGGATGTCAAGATCAAGGGTAAGAATATTCATATGGAGAAGGCTAACGGCGGCAAGGGAAAATAGGAAGCAGACAGCCGAAGCTGACGAAATGAGACGAACGGGCAATAAGAGGCAAAAATGTCTGAATAGATGATATCTTGAGATATACGAAAACGGTTGTATAGGGACGTGAGTAAAGCGTCTGTATACAACCGTTTTTATTTGGCAGAATGGATGAAGGATGAGATATTTCTTGCGTATTGATGGGAAAGAGGATAGAATAAAACTTATCTGAAAAGGAATGCATGGCCCCTGAGTGCGGCAGAAATCCACAGCGAAAGAATGAAAGCTGATGATGCCATTGATGTGGAATAAAGTGGAGAGTATAAAAACAGGAGAGAATGATTAAGATGGAATGGAAAAAGAACGACAGGATTCAAGTGAAGATAGAGGATATGGGAGACACGGGAGAAGGGATCGGAAAGACGGATGGTTTCACCTGGTTTGTAAAAGATGCAGTGATCGGGGATGAGGTGGAAGCCAAGGTAATGAAGACGAAAAAGTCTTATGGTTATGCCCGATTGGAAAAAATTGTCAACGCATCGCCAAACCGTGTGACGCCGCCATGTCCGGTGGCCCGTCAGTGCGGCGGATGCCAGCTCCAGGCTATGGATTATGAAGAGCAGTTAAAATATAAAGAACGGAAAATTTACAACAATATTAAACGGATTGGCGGATTTGATGAGGTCCCGATGCTTCCTGTTATGGGGATGGAAGAACCCTGGAGATACCGCAATAAAGCTCAATTTCCGTGGGGGACCGATAAGGATGGGAAGATTATAACCGGTTTCTTTGCGGGCCGTACCCATGCCATTATTGAAAATGAGGATTGTCTGTTAGGCATTGAAGAGAACCGAGAGATCCTGAAAATAATCAAAAATCACCTGGAGCGTTATCATATCAGACCATACGACGAGGCGTCTCATTCAGGTCTGATTCGTCATACACTGATTCGAAAGGGATTTCACACCGGCGAGCTGATGGTATGTCAGGTCATCAATGGAAAGAGCCTGCCCCATCAGGAGGAACTGACGGAGCAGCTGTTAAAGGTTCCGGGAATGACGAGTATTTCAGTTAACATAAATCGTGAACAAACCAATGTAATCCTTGGCAATCAGGTGATCAACCTTTACGGTCCGGGTTATATCACGGATTATATTGGCGGTGTCAAATACCGTATTTCCCCGCTGTCATTTTACCAGGTAAACCCGGTGCAGACGGAGAAACTCTATTCCACGGCACTGGAATATGCGGGATTGACCGGCGGTGAGACGGTGTGGGATTTATACTGCGGGATTGGCACTATATCACTATTCCTTGCGCAGAAGGCAAAGAAGGTATACGGTGTGGAAATCGTGCCTCAGGCCATCGACGACGCCAGGGAGAATGCAAGAATTAACGGGATGGAGAACGTGGAATTTTTTGTCGGAAAAGCCGAGGAGGTGCTGCCGCGGGAGTATGAGAAGAATCAGGTATATGCCGATGTGATCGTCGTAGACCCACCGAGAAAAGGCTGCGATGAGGTCTGTCTGGATACGATTGTTAAAATGGGACCGAAGCGGGTGGTCTATGTGAGCTGTGATTCTGCTACGCTGGCGAGGGATATGAAGTATCTGGCGGAGCGGGGGTATGAGGTGGTGAAGGTGAGAGGGTGTGATATGTTTCCGCATTCCACACATGTCGAGTCGGTAATAATGATGAGGAATTGTGGTTTGAAAGAGAAATAGAGGGGTTCAACCACAAGATATAGTGGTTTTTGGCGGAAAATCGAGGAAAAAATCGGGCAAAAAATGGCCGTTTTTGACCTCGATTTTTTGGCCTTTTCATAGATGTGAGACGGGGAAAAGAGGATATGGAGTAAAATTTCAGGTCAGCCAGATTAAAAAAGTGGCTGGCCTTTTTTAATAGATAAGAAAAAAAGAAGGAGGAGTTTCATGCAGATTACAACCAATGAATTACGCAGGATGACAAATCAGGAGGGATTGATTCTCCAAGGGTGCGGCGGGGATATGCAGGAGTGGGTAGACGGAATCAATGAACTGCTAACACAGGAAGGCATTTTATTGGAGGGGACAGAGTTTAAAAATGTGAAATCATTTCGTAATGAGGGATTGACCAACCTGCTGTTTCCGTTTGAGGATGTAAAACTCGATCTTGGAAAGCTGGCGATCTGGAGAATTAAGAGCCATGAGACGTTTGGGGGCACTTGGCTGTCTGATTATGTTCCGAACCGGTTGGGAGGTTTTCTGGACGAGACGCCTGCACAAAAGACAGAGGAGATTCAGCAGCCGGGTGAACACCCGTCTCATCCTGCCTGGGAAGGCGAGGAAGCTGGTCTGGGCGGGATGTCAATGAAACAGTGAATGGGGGATTGTTAATTAACCGGAATCCACACGGTCAATACATTAAAGAGGGATGGTGAATCATGAATTGAAAGATTATACAGTGAACACAGCCATAACCTTTCATACCGGATTTGATGACAGGGAGAATAACTGCCTGATGTATGAAGGGATGAAGGAAAAGATTA
>ERZ1673746.20-NODE-20-length-256602-cov-35.110588_pt1 | contig 256602 bp, 273 predicted proteins | sample MGYA00580205_ERZ1673746 | MGnify/ENA primary metagenome ERZ1673746 (study PRJEB41218, sample SAMN15661771) | gut metagenome | host: Homo sapiens | place: Canada: London | collected 2015-08-20/2019-03-30 | study: EMG produced TPA metagenomics assembly of...
AGAGCGAGGGTATCGCTCAATCATCTAATTTGATGATTTTGCGACACCCTCTTTTAACTCCTAAATCAAGCTAAAACTACACCTTTTCTTCTAAGCATTTCTCGTTTTGCATCCACTCTCATAGCACGCAAACTTAATTTGTGTGTTCCATTCTCATTAGGTGCAAGTCCTTCCCTTGCCTGCTTCCAAGAAAACTCCTCATGAGATAAAGAACTTAGGTCCCATGCATCAAATGAATCATATCGTTCAAATACAGAATCTACTAACCCCTTTTCTTTCTCAGTAAGAGTTTCATTAACAGACTCAAACATATGATTACGTTTATACTCGTTCCTTACGCTTCTAAGAACAGGGCCAAATTTCCAAGCTTCAAATGCATCTCCAAACAGAGGATTATTTGTGTTCATCAATGACTCCCTCTGCGAAAAATACATCATTTTGTGCATCTTCATTTCATCCATATCACAGCCATGTCTGTCAACATTCAATTCATTCAAATATTTTGCAACAGCTAAAGTCTTACTCATATATAACCCTCCTTTCTTTTATACCATTATACTTCTTTTTTTCTAATTTGACCATATACATTTTGTTGTTTTTCTTACTTTTTATACTATACTTATGTGCATTTTTAATGATTCTATACAGTTTACGTACCTTTTTCTAAGAATTAGACACAGATAATTATCATTTATCTAATTATTAAAGACCTTTCTCTATATCTGCTGTAAGAACAACAACCGTAATACCACACTAGAAATCATACAAAATGAAATGATTTACATTTAACTTTATAAAGCCAGCACTTCCTATTTAGTGCTGACTTTATAATTCTCTGCAATTCTTTTTACCATAATAACATAATTAAATTATCACTCTTCTTCGCCCAGATATTCAACCCCATATTCTTTTAAATATGCCTCAATCCACGCTTCTTCTAAATCATAGTCTTCACATGAAAAACCACACTTTTCACATACTAAAACATTGTCATTATCTGCTACATATTTCATACACTTGCTTCCCCAGCAATCTGGACAACTCTGTTCATCAGCTTTCTTTCTCGCTTCAGGAAAATATTTTCTTGGTAATAACATATTCAATGCCCCCATTCCTGATAAAATTCTTATAAAGCATCCTCAAGTTCATCTTCCGAATATCCAAACATATAATCTTCATCTCTACCATGAGATGCCCAAATTGCAGCCGCCTCATCTACGCTTAACACATCTCCACCTTCCGGTTCGCCATCCTCATCATATCCTTCATAAAAAGATTCATTACAATGAGAACAGCGCCAATATCCCTCGCCTTCATATTCCGTTTTTCTTCCGCAATTCCAACAAGTAAATTCTTCCATATAGTTCCCTCCCAATCAGTCTCATCGTCTAACTTATGAAGTATCTCTTTTATAATTCAATTATATCATATTTCAAATAAAACTGAACCAATTAACACACTCTCTTTTACACAAGCAATGACATAATTTTACTCATTTGTAACATCAACCAATTTTTGCGCCACACGATTATTGACCTCAATATAATACTTCAGTTCCGCAGTATTAAGATCATTTTCTTCCCATGCTTCAAATTTTTCGGTCATTTCTACCATTTCAGTCATAATATCTCCATAAGATGATATCAACTCTGTATCAGTTGGATTTGCATTATATTTTTTCATAAATTCGCAATATTCATCATAAAAAGCTTCATAACTATCCATTGCTTCTTTAAACTCTGGGCGCATTTCTTCAGTATCCACTTCCGAATTATCTTTCTTTTTGTCTGATTGTGAATCTTCTTTCTCTATGTTTGCTTCAGAATTTTTCTCCGGCTGTTCTGATTCTTTTTCTTTTGCCCCACCTTCTTCTTTTAATTCCACAATGTCATTTTGAAAATCCTGAATTTTATCTTTAGCGCTGTCAAGATCATCATCCCAAAATTCACTTCTCAAATCCGACCAAAATTCATAAACTTCTGAGCGAAAATCTGACCAAAGCTCATAAGTATCAGATCTTGTATCAGACCAATTTTCATATTCTTCTGACCGAGCGTTAGACCATTCTTCATATTCTACAGTATCATATGCCTCATCCAATATGCCATCATAATAGACATCGTATATATCTTCTAATACTCCATCATAGAATTCATCATATATATCTTCTCCCGCATCATCATACACCACATCATACATTTCTTCTAAATCATCATATTTCTCATCATTCGCTTTATCTGACTCAAGAATAATTTGAGCATATTTTACACCATATTCTCTCATACGAATACAAGTATCCTGCATATCATTATATACAGAAGCATAATAATCCGTCATTTTTTCTTTATTTGCAATGTATTTGTCATATGTATCTATTTCTGTTTGTAGCTTTTCATACTTCTCATTCAATGCAACTACTCTGGAATCTATTTCTTGTGGAACAAGTTCATTCAATTCATCTATCGTAGATGCTTTGATTTCACCTGTTTGCAGTTCAGCCTTCAATACCTTCTCCTCTTCCGCCGAAACATTATTTTTTTCTGGTTCTGCTTTCACATCTTTTGCTGATTGACCACCACAAGCGACTAAAATTAATGCAAGAAATAATACAGAAACTAACAAGAATTTCTTCTTCATGATATATTCTCCCTTCAAAAAGTTATTGTTCACTTACACCTATTGACAAATCTTTCTGCTTAAACTGCTTTTTCAATTTCACTTTTTTTATAAACATCCAAATTGCACCGGCAAAAACCAAAAATAAACCGATAAAATAAAGATAATACGCAATTCCCCAATCATAATGGCTATTTGGCATAACCCCTCGATCTTTGAAATCCCATACCATCAGATAATATGCTCCAAACGTAAATAGATTAAAAATAAATATTGCAACAGGTTTCTTCAATAACGTGAATAATAGTGTAATCAGCGATAATACTCCTGCTGCACCAATGACCGCTGTAACTACAGTAGCCAATGTTTTGTCAATGGAACTATAAACCACCCAATAAGTCTTGGCAAAATCGTACATTGAGATATGGATAGCATCTTCATTTGTCATCTCAATTTCTTCTACGTTAAATTCCTGTGCATACCTTTTCAAATATTCTTCATGTTCATCATTCGCTGATGCTAATGGAAGAAAAAACGTTATAGCAGTTAACAATGCAGCAACTAAAGTTGTAAAAAATGAAAGTTTTAAGGCACTATTTATATTTGCCTTGTTCGATTTGGATTTCTTATCCATTTTTTGTCCTCCCTCAAGTTTTTTACTCGTAAAAAAGGTTCATTACTACTCATTCGCAAAACTCCCTTTTTCCATGTAGATGTTTTCATTATATCATTCATTGCACTCTCGTGCAATTATTTATCCCGAAATCAACATAAAATATTGCATGGAGGTGCAATATTATGAAGAACAGCAAGAGTATTGATCGTATTATTCAAGTAAATGATATAGATATTGGAAAAAACATTGCAAGAATGCGAAAATCCCTGAATATTAAGCAGACAGATATGGTTGCAAGGCTTCAGATTAATGGAACAGATATTTCTATCTACTCATATAATCGTATTGAAAAAGGTACACAAAATCCTACTGTATCATTCCTATTTGCCTGCTGTCATATTTTGGAATGTGACATGAACACTATTTTTGATTTCAGATCGTCAATGTAACATTATGGCATAATGAAGATAATAAATTCTTAACTATGCCATAACAGAGCTTTTATACGTTTACCACTATGTTTTCTGTCAGATTCAACAAGTCTTTAATCTGCATAATTACAAAATATACTTTATTATAATTCAAATTCTCTTCAGCAGCAAACTCATGACCATTGAAATTACAAATATGCCGAACTTCATGCAATCTATTCATAAAATCTTTGTCATTTCCGAGAAACTCCCTTCTCTCACAAATCTTCATATTTTCAAATATTGAATTTCCAATATAATCTGTACCATTCTTATGTTGCACTATGAGTTTCAAAGTCTCTTCTAATACAACCCGAGCATCATACAATGAATATCTTAACGGTCCTCGTTGTAATTGCTGATAGGCTTCGTCAAGCCTATATCTCAGTTTTTTCAATGCTTTGGAATAAAACTCTCTATTACACTTTGCTCTATCCATTCCGACCTCATTATATCCATTCCTTCCATATCCTTGATAATCGAACCCAGCACGATTATAACCTTCTCTCGAAAATCCATTCCTTCTATAGCCCTCACGATCATAACCTCTATAATTGAAACCATCTTCATCATAGCCTTCTCGATCAAATCCTTGTCTATCTCTCCCAGCTCGATTATAGCCTTCAGCAGAAAATCCCTGTTTATCATATCCCTCTTCATCATAAACTGTTTTTTCAGAATCTTCATGCCCTACTATCTGCTTACACTTACCTCCCTTCCGTTTATGTGTTTCATCTTTATTCAATGTTCTTCTTGCCATAAAAAAAACACCAGAAACACCACTAACTACGCTGAGCATTTTAATAGCAGTTTTATAATTTACTCTTTTCATCCGGTTTTACCCTCCTTCAAACATAGTCTTCTTTACTTGACTTTTTAACAGTTCCATAATATCATAATTTTATAGCAATAAAAAGTATATAATAAGATTTTATATTACTTTTAAGGTAATAATGGAGGGCATCATGAAATATAATGCAGAACAAATAGGTAAATGTATCAAATCAGAACGTGAAAAGAATGGCTGGTCACAAAAAAAACTTGGTGAAAAATTACATATCTCCGCCAAACAAATATCAATATATGAAAGCGGAACGCTTCCTCCTTTAGATAATCTTCTTGCATTATGCGAACATTTCGATTGTGAATTAGGATATTTACTTGGAGAAAATGATTATTCAAAGGGTACAAAACTTGAAACAAAAATTTACGAAACCATTGGTTTAAACAAAGAATCTGTAAAAATTTTATCATATATCACAAGCGAAACTTCTCGTTTTCATTTTGGATATGAAGCAGAAAAATTTCGCTCTTTACTCAATATGCTTATTACTTCAAAAAATTTTGTTTCACTTATGGATGCATTTTACGAATTAGAAAAATTATATCGTTTACGCAAAGACATAGATAATAAATTAGCATCCTCATTTAATGAAGAAACTCTCGAAGAAGCATATAGACTTTATACAAGTCATATAGACTATGAACACGATCCTAATTTCCCAAAACCATCTGATGACGTAATATCTGCAATAAAAATGATGGATCATATTATTGATTCAAACGAAAGTTTAGATTATTCTATTAAAGTTGCTCGTTACGATTTAAACGAATCATTTTTAATGCTCATAAACGAAATTTTCAAAAAGTAAATTCTATGCTACCGGAACAGTATTAACCGCTCCGGTAGTGATTCATTATCTCGCCCCTTTATCTCTCCGTTGTACGGATTTCTTCTTAACTGACCGTTTCGGCTGCTGTCTGCCTTCCTGCTGATAGCGGTGCAGTTTTTCCAGTACGCTTGCTTTTTTCGGCTGTTCCAATGGATTTTCTTTATTCTGCTCCGTCTGATTTTTCCATACTCGCAGTTCTTCATTGTATTCCATAATTAGCGCTCCTGCCTTGTTATAGACCTTCTGAAAGGCTTGCACATTTGGATACCCTTCACGTTTCACTATCTGCTCCAGACCCTTGTACAGGCGCTTTTCCAAATCCTCTAACAGTTCAATTCGCCCTTCCAGAGATTTTCGCTCTTTGCCTTTAAATAATCCTCGTAACTCTGACAGTTGCTTTTTCAAAGAAGAAATATCCCGCTGTGTGCGTTTTACCTCTTGAGACTGCTTTTGAAGTTTTTCCATGACCTTCTGCATCTCTTTCCATTCCTGCAAATCAATCTTTGGTACAGGTTTAGGCGGTAGTTCAAATTTGAAAATTACTTCCTGTAAAAAGTCTTTTGCCCCTCGGATAATCTGACGGAACATATCCGGCAGCCAACCGTGTGTCCTGATAGATTGCAGCGTTTGGTCTGTGATTTTTTCCTGCTTGATTTTCAAAATATCTTCTTCGGGAACGCCCTCAACTAATGCCACATCAACTGTCCGATTCCATTCCTGCCTTGCCGCATTGTCCGCCTTTATCTCCTCTGCTTTCGGATTGTTCTTTCCTATTTTCTTGGTTGCCAGATATACGCCGCCCTGTTGGAATACTGAGAGTTTTTCTGATTCCTCTTTTACATATCGGTTGATCGTATCGGTAAACAGTTCCTTGACTTCTTTGGTAAAGGCTTTGTTCTTAAACCATTCATCCTTTTTCGTGAAGATATGGCTTTCATAAACTTCCCCTTTGGGGATAATACTGCATCCCGCCCGAAGATTACCCTGCTCGTCTAAAACCTCTTTCTTTGTGCGTCTATGCTTTCCCTGCTCATCATAAAACATATTTCGGGTAGCAATCTTTACTTCAGGCTGTTCCAACATTTTCCGTTCACTGAATACCAGATGGATATGATAATTCGTCTTTGCCTTGTTGTGATGAAGGGCTGCACTACACTCCACACCATACCTTTTATGAAAACTCTCCGTAAAAAGCCTTACCACATCATCTGCCCTGTACTGAACAAAACTTTCAGGAAGTGCAATGATAAACTCACGCCCTTCAATACATTTCCCTGCCGATCCACTCGCCTTAAAATCCAACTGATTTTCTCTTGCAAGATTTTTCCAAAACTCCGGTGTTACTCCTTCTGTCTGATAGGTCGCATAGAGATATTCCTGCCGTTTCGGATTGGAGATATAATCAATCCTTCCTTCCACATCGGACAGCTTGCTTTGTCTGATAAATGAATGTCTGCCTATAAGCATCCTCCTTCCTCGGCTCCCGCCGACTTTGTTGTGAGTAGGTGCATAGGCACCTGTTTACGAACTGATTGCCGTATCCGGCATAAGCCTCGCAGAGCGAAATACACAGAGTATAAACCGTAGGTTTGTGCGATGGGTGTATTTCGCTCTCAATCGCCGAGGGCTGTTTTTGTATTACATAATCTGATTACTGCTCGTATTCACGATTTGATTTATGGGCGTATCCGCCCTTTTGATCTGCCCGTATCCGGGCTGCTTTAACATCTCTAACACTCCCTTCTGCTAAAAAATAAAATAAACTTAAAAATTACACGTATAAGCGTATAAACGTATCTTCCATACTTTTCAGAAACCTGTAATCCCTTGATTTTCCTGAGAATATACGCATATACGCTTCTTTGGAAAATTCTTTTTTATCTGTATCTCATCTGTATCAGCGGTAGCTATCTATGCGTATCTGTGTATGGATTCCCTGAAATCCTCTGGCATTTTTTCCATTGTCTGAGGGAATATTCGTAGAATAATGAATCTGATATTTCTTTTCATTTTCTTTTAAGTACCCCGAAAAACTTTTTGCACTCATAGGCTTTTCCGTATTGTCCTCACACCAGCGGCAGTATGCTTGATAAAGATTTTTAGAAGTCGCTGTTGTATTTTCTTCCAGCCGGATATACCCGGATGACTGCATAAAAGCGATAATGTTGTTCCCGGATTCCATAGCTTCGTGTAGATTTTTCTTTGCACGTTCGCTGATGGTAAAGCGGTATTTATTTTTCAGTAATCGTTTCACTCCTTCCAGACACCAGAGAAAAATATCGTCTACTTCTCTTTGCAGTTTCTCGATTAGATAGGGATCATCTACTCTGTCTGGCGGCACATCTTTCACCGTAAGGATAATCTGTCTGCGGTAAAATCCATAGGAACGGTCATGCAAGGCACTCAGGCTTCCGTTTCCGAAGCAGAGAAACCTGACATATAAATTCCCCTGTACGCTCTGCTTTGACTTCCGTTCCAAATCCATCTTATCCTCCAGCGTGACAATGGTTTTAATATAGTTGGTGTCTTTCAAGGCTTCCAGTTTCATATCATCATCCACCATCAAAAGCCTGTATTCCAAATCTGCCCTTGCAAAACGGTTATGCTCTACCTTTTGAATATTGCTTACATTCATATTCGTTCCGAGGATTTTTCTCATAACCAGACCGATACGTGATTTTCCCTCCCCGCCTTTTCCTAAGATAATCAATAACTTCTGTGCCTTATTGGATGGGATCAAACAATATCCCATATATTCCTGCAAGGTAGGAATATCATCTTCCTCCAACAGTTCTGAAAGAAATTTCAGCCACCGTTCCGGCTTTGCTTCTTTCATTTCATAATTTACAGGCAAGCGGTTCAGGCAAAACTCTTTCTTCTCTGTGAAATCTCCATTCAAAAAATAAGTCCCGTTATTCACATGGATGCGATCCATCTGCACCGGAAGTTCCTCCGAATAGGCTTCCAGTTTAAGAACCTCCAAAAGCTGTTTCACTTTCTTGGAAATCCCTTTCGTAAGAACCGGTTTTACCATTCTGTAAATTTCTTTTTCCACTTCGCCGTCCGGCAGCATACCATCATAGCTGAAAAAGATACCGTTGATACATTTCAATGGCATTCTTTGCAGGAAATTTTCACAGAATGCCACCTCATCAATCTGCCCCTCCTCAAACCATTCCTGGGAGTACGGCTTAGAGTTCATTTCCCTCTGATCCAATGCTTCTTCCAGTCTGTTCCTTATTGTTTCGTCTATATTCTTCCATTCGTTCTTCAATTCTTTTCACATCCTTCCCACTATCTAGTAAAAATTCAATTCTGTCCTGTAACTCTCCAAACACCAGTAAATCCAGATGGTAATTTATCTTTTCTGTCTGCTGACAGGCTTCTATAAATTCTGCTTTCCATTCTTCCTCTGGTGTTTTTGGTGCATATCTTATTTTCCATTCTTCCAGCAAATGAAGATAATCTGATAAAATGCGGATACTTTCCCGTTCCCATTCTTCAAATTTCTTTTCGGTCTGGTACCATGTTCTTTTCGGTTTTTCTTTTTTCTTACTGGCATTCCTTTTCTTTGCGTTATCTGTAAAAAACGGTATCTGAAAATCTTCTGCCAGTTTCTTTGCTGCTTCCGATGGTGCAAGATGAAAGAAATCTGCCACAAACGTGATCACATCCCCTTTCGCACCACAGGCAAAGCAGCAAAAGCCTTTGTCTACTTTCATACTGGGATGCCTGTCATCGTGAAAGGGGCAACAGACCATCCCATTTTTATTTACTTTTAATCCGTACTGTTCGGCAGCCTGCCTTGCAGTTACGTTTTCTTTTACTGTCTGAAAGATATTCATTCCATTTTCATCTCACAGCCATAATATTTTTTCTGGAAATATCTAATCGGAACTTTCCCCTTGATGACGTTATATCCGGCATTTTCCAGTTCTTCATTCATTACCCGCACAATTTCATAGGCTTTGCTTCTCCCAACCCCGAGAATCTCCATAATGTCATTTGCGGTAATATAAGATACATTAATCTGCATACAATCTCCTCCTTTTTCTGCTTTCTATCTATTCAAAGTGCTATTACAGTACGCCTTTTTTTCATATTTGTTATTCAATACGTTTTTAATATGCACTTCTAATTCGTATTTATATCATACGTTACTTTTTCGTATTTGTCAACATATACTTTCAATAATACGCACTTGCAATTCGTCTTATTTCGTGTTATATTATCCGTGAGGTGAATAAAACATGAACAAAATGGAAGTTTCAACAATAGGAGAACGAATTAAAACACTCCGAAAAAAAAGAGGGTATAACCAGAAAGATTTAGCAAACCTTCTTGGAAAATCTCTCCGTACCATCCAAAAATATGAAAGTGGGGAAATTGAAGTGTCAATCGCAATGGTCAATGAATTGGCTAAAGTGCTCGATACTACTTCTACCTATCTTCTCGGACATCAGACAGGGGATTTCAAATTTGACTGTCTCTCTGATGTTATGGAATGTTTGTTTCAACTGGAAAAAATCAGCGGACTGCACTTTTCCATAGAAACCAAAAGACCGCCCCACCATGATGGCTGGCAATGTTCCATTACTTTTGACGGAAAAGACAAATCTGCCGAACAGAATGCAGATATGTGCCTGTTCCTCGAAGAATGGGAAAACAACAGGGAATCTTTCCAGCAGTATTGCATGGCTAAAGATGCCTATGAAGATTGGAAAGATAAAACTCTTGCCTACTATGCTTCACAGGGTGTAGAGATGAAAGAACCGGAAAATCTCGATACTGAAGAACGGTTAAAAAGAAGGAATGCTCTTTTTTCTGGCAAATAGACCTACATAAGATGAGTTGAAAACTCTTATGAAAGGAATGATGTAATTGTCAGTAACAAAAGATACAACAGGGAAATGGATGTCACAGGTACGTGTCAAAGACTATACAGGAAAGACCATCCATAAGAAAAAACGTGGTTTTGCCACAAAAAAAGAGGCTCTGGAGTGGGAAAGAGACTTTCTCAACAAAGCTAATGCAGATATGGGTATGCTGTTTCGGGATTTTGTAGATCTTTATTTTGAGGATATGGGACATCGTCTAAAAGAATCCACCATTATCAGTAAGCGTTATATGGTAGATAAGAAAATCCTTCCGGTATTCGGAAAAATCCCGATCAATGAGATTACTCCAAAGGATATCCGTAAATGGCAGAACGGATTGACTGCATATCGTGATAAGAACGGAAAGCCTTATGCTCAGACCTACCTTAGAGCAATCAATAATCAGATTACCGCTATGTTCAATTATGCAGTGAAATATTATGATTTACGGGAAAATCCATGCACCAAAGCTGGCAGCATGGGAAAAAGCAATGCAGAAGAAATGCAGTTCTGGACAAAGGCAGAATTTGAACAGTTTATTACAGCCGTAAAGGATAAGCCAGCTTCTTATACAGCCTTCATGACCATGTACTATACTGGAATGCGGGTAGGCGAACTGTGTGCTTTAACGCCGGCTGATGTAGACTTGAAAAATAATACCATCGCCATCAGCAAAACCTTCCAGAGAATCAATGGTAAAGATGTTGTCTGGGCACCTAAAACACCGAAAAGCAACCGGGTTATCACGATACCACAAACACTTGCTGATTGTTTGAAAACCTATATGGATAAGTGTTATGAGATTCAGCCTAACGACAGGCTTTTCCCTTACACCAAACATTTCCTGAACCATGAAATGCTCAGAGGATGTAAAAAATCCGGTGTAAAGAAAATTCGTGTGCATGATCTCCGTCACTCCCATGCCAGCCTTTTGATTGAGATGGGATGCCAGCCACTTCTGATTGCTGACCGTTTAGGGCATGAAAAAATACAGACAACCTTAAATACTTACAGTCATCTGTATCCAAACAAACAAGCCGAAGTCGCACAACAGCTTGAAAACCTTATCAACGGAACAACAGTCCCAAATAGTAGCCAACTGGCAGATGTAGCCAATTTGTAGCCAACAAAAAGAAAAATCTCTGGAAAGCCTTATAAATTAAGACTTTCCAGAGATGTAGCAACTATTCGAACTCCAGACCGACAGTAAGCGATATAAATCAATATTACTGAATTTAAGCCACTTTCGGATGATTTAAGAGAGTTTGAAAAAGAATGAAACGAAATTAAAAATGCAATAAAAATGCAATGAGTACATCTGGCTATGCTAATAAACACAACTGTATCCGGAGGTACTTCAATACCTTTTTCAATAAACTACTCAAAGAATGTGAGGTCGCTATATGGATTACCAATTAGAATTAAAACAAATTGTGGATTTTCCACGATGCAGAATTTATAGAGATTTTGTTCGATCACTGATTGCTAACAAGAGCATCCGCACAAACGGAAGCTCTTTTCTTTTTTATTACATTGTCCTTTGCTCTTATGCAAATTACCGTTCCTCCTACCGCCGGATGGAACACATTACTTATCTGGTCGGTCCTGGTGAATGGATTTGCACACTCGCTGATCTTCAGTCCTGGTTTCGGTGCCGGTTCCAGCATCAGGCTGTTTCCATCCTGAAGCAATTGGAAAAGCAAAACTGCATTACATACTCTCTGCTTGAGAATAACAAAGTTGTGAAATTCAAAATTTCTGATTGGTCAAAGAATAATACGGTTTTGGAATACAACTGCCCTTGTAAAAAAGACGAGGGCTTTTTCTTTTTCCCGATTGCAAGAGTGCATGAGTTTATCGGTATGGGAAAATGCTCTGAGATGGATATTCTTCTCGATATGTGGATACATGCCATCTATAACGATCCATCCGTACAAGGCTCCTACTCAGTCCCAGTCGTATATTATCGCAATAATACGGGAAACCCGTTGACCAGTTTCCAAACTCTGGGAGATCGTTGGGGACATTCAAAAACAACCGTTTCCCGCATCTTAAAAAAATTTGAAGAAAATAATCTGATCACACTGATTTCTTTTAAAGGAAAGCACGGCAGCATGATTTATCTGAATTACTATTTATCCGTCATGTTTGATCTCAGTGATGTGATGATTGATAAGGAGGAAATCGCTATGCACATGCAACTGCCAATTTATGTACCAGACGCAACGGAGGATTCCAGCGTTTCAGAATCGGTTGCGGAAGAACAAATCACTGTTTCAGAATCTGAGTCCTGCGTTCCAGAATCACACATGAAATTTATCATCCAAAAAGTCGCAGAACTATTGAAAACACAGGGGATTCCGTGTTGTGAATGCCCAAATACCCGGTATATATTATCTCCTTTATCAGCCTGCAAGAGTGAATTAAATCAATATACTCTAAGTATTATCTGCCCTTACGGAAGCAAAGCATTTCAATTTGAGCTTACAATCCACCCGGATGTTTCAGCCATACCAGAGCCCTCCGATGTGCCTGTATCGGCTACGAAAGGGGGCGAATAGCATGAGTGCAAAGAGAAAAGCAGATTATCTTACGCCCGAAGAAGATCCCCGTTTTCACGATACATACAAGTTTCTACGAAGATACCGGGATGCCACCTATAGCCTGAAAGTAGTGGTACAACAGATGGAATCCCAATTTCGCTTACAGTATGGAACCAGCGTGGATGATTTTCTGGATTCTATCTACGCTGCAGGTGTAGAGTTGTCTGGAAGTGATATTGCAGAAAGGGCAAAAAGCATCGAGCGAAGTAATAAAATGCTAAAGCTATTGGATTCTTCCGTTGACCTGCTCCGTAACAACCATAAACACGGCGAACAATATTACTGGATACTGTACTATGCCTTTTTATCACCGCAGGAATTGAAGAACACGGATGAAATTCTGGAGAAACTGGAGCCGCACATCAGCAATATCTCCTACCGGACTTACTACCGAAAACGCCATGCTGCCATTGAAGCACTGAGTACCATCCTTTGGGGGTTTACTGCAAAAGAGACCATTAATGTGCTGAATCAGTTTTTCCCAGAATAAAGGAGGCCATGCCCAGCTTTGGCATGATATTGGCTCACTTCTGCGATTGAAGTGAAAATTTACCCATGCTACAATGGTTATTGCTTATAGTTTCCTTATTTTCAGCACCCTGACCGGTGCTTTTTTTGTACCTGAAAACCAGCAATAACTGACAACGAGCTGTACGTACAGTTGTACTTATGTCCTACGCACAAAGCATTAACGTACTCTGTACGTACAGCTATACGTACAAAAACTTCATATTATAATATGAAATATAATGAAAGGGAGAGAACATGAAAACAAGAGATGATATTTACAAAGGCGAGGGAGCAAAACTATTAAGGATCATTACCACCTATCATGCCCTGCAATATGAACAGGTGCTGCGGCTGTTTGATCGTAACCGGGATTCCATAAAATCTTTAATAACCAGCCTCACAAAACAGGGACGGATTTATTATGACAAGGAATCTGATCTGTTATGCGATACGGAAGAATCCTCTGCCTCCCCGGACTACGGCGTGATTGCTGCCTTTTGGGTTCTGCTGGATTTTAAAAAAGCATTGATCTATCACACCAGCGGCAACTTTCCGATTAAACTTCATTTCTTTTCCAAGGATGAGGCATACGAAATCATTTATATCGGAATCGGACAGGAATCGCTTATGAACCATATTTTTGAAAGTATTCCACAAGATGCAAACCGGCTGGTGATTCTGGAATCTGCCCAACAATCCAGTCTAATCCAGATAAAAGGAGTGGCCGCCTATTGTATCGTTGACTCTAATGGTACGGTCAGTTATTACCAGAAAAGATAGTGAGGTGCTATGAACGCAAACACAAACATGATTTTTCAAAGGCTGCAGGGCATTGAAGATGAAATCACTAAACTTCATAACATTCTTTTTGCCCTGAAAACAACAGATATTCAAAGATATGGTGCAAATTATGAAGAATTAAGCACGGATGCAGCCCTGCGCGCAGAGCGGATTGCCTGCCAGCTTCGCAACCTGGTCTATATTTCAGATTTTACAGGCAAATCAACCTATATGAGATTGGTGGCAGATGCACATGGAATCAAGATCGCACAGGAAAATGAAATTCTATCCATTACCCTTCCCGGTCTGCTTCCCAAACGGAAAGTACGTACAAATACAGCATTCTTACATGAACCATTAAATTATGCGCTTCAGGAATATCTGAAAAACCATAACCTTACGCTCTATCGGGATTGTGTGGTCTGCTTCAGCCAGATTTATGATGAAAGCCTGTCATTAAGGAGAATCCGTGACTATGACAATCTGGAGTTTAAACAGATTCTTGACACCATTGCCACCTATGTATTACTGGATGACACAGGACTATTCTGCGACTCCTATCATACAACGGAGCTGGGGGAACGGGATCACACGATTGTCTATATCATGGAGAAATCCGTTTTTCCAAAATGGATAAAAAGCAGAAAAAATCAGATTGAAACCATATCGGATATTTCCTGATTTTTTTGCTTCACATTCCGACATGGGTAAAAATTCCCACAAGGATTAGATTTCCTTGCTTTTTTTCATGCCCAAAAAGGGAGAAAATTACCCAAGTATAGGCTTATATAGGTAAAAACTGAATTGAGGTGAGGCTCTTTTGCTAAGACCAGACACACAAAAATTTAAGTTACTAGAGATGATTGGGATCAGCGGGGAATTTCCTGCGGATCAGTTAAGCAGGCTGTTTTCCAGTCCGACTTATGCAGAGAAAATAATTACTGAGCTAAAATCCGAAAAGTTAATCCGTACTCACTACAAGGATAAACTCCGTGGATACCGATTAACGAAATGCTCGAAAGATCTCCTGCTCTCCTACGCTCCTGAGCGCTTCTCTTGTTATCTGACTGGAAATACCGAAACCAATTTAATCCGGAGTGAGACGCCCAGAAGAATCCGGCTTCATCAAAAAGCAGAAACCTATCTGACTTTGCTCCATTCCGGTATTCCAATTTTTCCTGATGAGAAGCCACACATATTTACCGAAAACCGCGAAGCTGCTTCTCTTACTTTGCGAAGTCTTCCACTTTTTTACTCCTCCAGAGAAATCAAGGAGCTTGGAGATGTCACTACAAAAATTAAAAATTCGCGAAGCATGGGAATCTTGATGGCGCCGCACTGTGTTTATGCGATCTACAACACGGGCAGCAACATCTTGAAATGGGAATATAAAACAGAAGTCCGGCTAAACGCCTTCCTGCAGCATTACCTGCAAGGCTATCCCTATTCCGGTCATCCAAAAATTCGGGCTATCATGCTTGGAAGCGATATGGATACTGCATTTCGTCTGCTGACCAGCACGGGAGGATACAAACGAAGTCTGTTTATGCTGGATACCGCTTTTGAGCATTTCCATTTTGTAACAAACGATATGCAGGGAGAGACACTGCTGAAACTCCTGGTCAATCCGAAAATGATAGCGAAGCTGAATCAGCTTCTGTTATCCGATCAGGAGCCCCCTAGGGAAAGTATTCCCATTGAACACGATGCCGTTGATACAAACGGGACACCTACGATTCTTGCATACGATTTTGACATGCAGCGGATCAATCGGTTCAATACCGGCCTAAATGTCTATGGAAAATCAGGGAATCTCATATGCTTTGATTTCCAGATTCCGGTCCTCAAACGATATCTGACCGCAGACATTCATTTTTCCAGTATTGACCTTTTCAAATTCAGAAAGGGGTTTTTACATGAACCGTAAATGGTGGAAGCTCATCTTTTTGCTTCCGATCTGCCTCTGCACTTTATATTCCGGAGGCTATGTTGCTCAATTTATTTACAATTACATCACCTGGACCTCTGCCGGTAATTTTGCCGGAAATGGTTCTTACCCGCAGGCTCCATCCCTGCATCCGGCGGCCTGCTTAACCGGATTAACCATCTTCCCATACAATTTGTGTGGGATTTTTATTTGCCTTCTTGTTTTTGGCCTCCTCACCTTTCTGCTGATGCGTATGGGATATGATAGGAACGGTGAGGTCTATGACAAAGACCGCAACCTCAGTTATTCAAATAAGGGAACCTATGGAACATCCGGTTTTATGACACCAGAAGAAATGCACAAAGTCTTGGAACTTACAAATGAAGTTAAGAAAAACAAGGGTACGATTCTTGGGAAACTGAACGGAAAAGCTGTGTGTCTTCCTTATAAAACGCGGATGAACAAAAATATCGCCGTATACGGCGCAAGTGGCTCTATGAAGTCCAGAGCCTTTTCCAGAAATATGATATTTCAGTGCGTTGCCCGTGGGGAAAGCCTGGTAATTACCGATCCAAAATCAGAACTGTATGAAAGCATGTCTGTTTATCTGGAAAAGGAAGGTTATGCGGTTCAAACATTCAATCTGGTCAACCCTGAAAATTCCGATAGTTGGAACTGTCTCATGGAAATCGAAGGACAGGAAACGATGGCTCAGGTATTATCAGATGTCATCATCCAAAACACAGGTTCCAGTAAAGGAGATCATTTCTGGGATAATGCGGAAATGAATCTTCTAAAAGCACTGGTTCTTTACGTTGAACAGGGATTTCCACCGGAATCCAAAAATATCGGCCAGGTATATAAACTCCTGACCATGAGTTCTGAAAAAGAACTGAACAGCCTTTTTGACCTGCTTCCAGTATCGCATCCGGCAAAGATGCCGTATCTCATTTATAAGCAGTCCAGCGACACTGTAAGATCCGGCGTCATTATGGGACTTGGCTCCAGACTGCAGGTATTCCAGAATAAGCTGATCCGCCAGATTACCGCCTACGATGAGATTGACCTGACATTACCAGGGAAACAGAAATGCGCGTATTTTTGTATTACTTCCGATCAGGATAGTACCTTTGACTTTCTATCTTCCCTATTTATGACGTTCACCTTCATCAAGTTGGTACGATATGCCGATAAATACGGAATTGACGGGAAACTTCCGGTCCCTGTTCACATTCTTGCAGATGAGCTTGCCAATACAGGTGCGATTTTGGAGCTGAATAAGAAAATAAGCGTCATCCGTTCAAGAAACATCAGTATTTCCTGTATTTTCCAAAACCTTCCGCAGATGCAGAACCGGTATCCTTTGAATCAATGGCAGGAAATTATCGGGAATTGCGATACCCAACTATTTTTAGGGTGTACCGATGAGGTGACTGCTGAAGCAGTCAGTGCCAGAAGCGGTGACACATCGGTAGGGGTCAGCTCTGAAGCCAAACAATTAAACACCTGGCGCGTATCTGATTATACACCGGAATACCGTCAAACCAGGTCGATTGGTAAAAGGAGGCTTTTGACACCAGACGAAGTTCTTCGCCTCCCGCTTGATACGGCCCTGATCATTTTGAGAGGACAAAAGGTGCTGAAGGTAGAAAAGTATGATTATACGTTGCATCCGGATGCAAAAAAGCTCATCCCTAAAAAGGCATCCGATCATATTCCAAAATGGAGGCAGTCTAAGGATCAGGATGAATTTGATCACATGCCAAGTATCCCATCGAAACCCAAAAGGAAAAGGGCCACTGGTGCCAGCTCATCAAAAAGAGTAAAAGAGACGGCACTTGCTGCAAATGAACCTGTTTATCAGGAACCAGAGTATGAAGATTTTCCGGACGATTTGCTTCGGGAAGACTTTATGGATGAACCTCCATATCCTGAGATGGTTCCTTTAGATAAAGATTCTATCATGTCATAAGAAAGGAGCAAATTTATGCCAAACGAACAAAACACATTTACAAATGCATCCGTATTAACCCTTGATTCCGATACCGTACTGGAAACAGCCCAGTCTAAGGCTGACTTAGCCTGGCATGAGATCCAGAACGCCTACCGAACCAGAAAAATCCTGACCGGTATGCTCGGAGGTATTGAAAAAACAGAAACCGGCAGTCTGATTGCCATCGTCTATTATAAGGACTTCCGTATCGTCATTCCCGTTACTGAGATGATGATAAATCTGGTTCAGGATGCTGAACATGATTACGGAGAACTGGCTCTGCGCCAGAATAAAGTCCTCAATAATATGCTTGGCTGCGAGATCGACTTTATTGTGAAAGGTCTTGATAACGGAACACGCAGCATTGTAGCCAGCCGTAGGGAAGCCATGCTGAAAAAGCGTCAGATTTTCTATCTGGACAAAGATACTTCCGGCACCGCAAAGATCCATGAGGACCGCATCGTGCAGGCCAGAGTCATTGCTGTCGCTGAAAAGGTGGTTAGGGCGGAAATCTTTGGTGTCGAAACCTCCATCCTTGCCCGCGATCTTTCTTTTGACTGGCTTGGAGATGCCAGAGAACGCTTCCATGTTGGAGAACATATTCTGGTCCGTATTCTGAACATACAGGCTGAAGACGCCGAACATATTTCTATCAAAGCAGATGTCAAAAGTGTGGAAGGCAATACCAGCAAGGAAAACATGAAGAAATGCAAGGTCCAGGGCAAATATGCCGGCACCGTGGAAGATATCCACAAAGGCACGGTCTTTGTCCGGCTCTCCATCGGTGTCAACGCCATCGCACATTCCTGCTATGACAGCCGTACAGTCGGTAAGAAGGATAATGTCTCCTTTGTTGTCACGCATATAGATGAAGATAGAAATGTGGCGGTGGGGATCATCACCCGGATTATTAAGCAGAACCTTTAAACAAAACTTTAGGGGCGGTTTTCCGCCCCTTCCTACCAAATATATGTTGGAATAACTATATCAACTGCTATTGCCAAAATAGCATATCTTCATAGATGGCTGGTAAATAAGCTTCACAATAATAGTATCAAAACATTTTTTTACCAAATTCTTTAGGTCTATCAATTCACCAAACGGGAATTTATCTATGAATATACATTCTTGTCATATCAGGTTCATTGTCTCCTTGAACCATACACAAAAAATCCCAACCATATTTTTCATAAAAACTTGTATGGTCTGTAATTAAATAAATTGGGGTAATTCCTTTGGACTTCATATCCTTCACAACTATATCAAGTAATTGTCCTGCAATTCCCCGACAGCGATATTCCTTTTCAGTATATACTGCACATACATTTGGCGTAAGGTCTTTCCTGTCATGGAAATCATTTTCGATTACTCCAAGACCGCCTACAATGCGTCCGCTATCTAAGCAAAGATACCAGCCATACTCTGTTTCATTATTGAGATAGGCATCCATACATTCAAGATAAGCTTCTTGTGGCACTCCCCATTTATCGTGAAACCATGTAGCCGCTTTTTCTTCTAATTCGGGGATTTGTCTTAAATTAACATAGGTATATTCATTCATATTTTTGCTCCTCAAATATCGATTTATCAAGCAAACTGTTCTATCCAGTTATCAAGATATTTCATTTGATCCTCTGTGTGGAACCAATGCTCTCCATTTTTCATGACAGTAAGTGTTGCGTTGCTCTGATTTACAAATTCGGATACTGTTTCGTATGATGTTATATTATCTTTTTCGCCGTACAAAATATGGGTTGGAATAGTCCATTGGGCAGGATGCTCTCTTACATAGCAGAGATACTTCCATGAAAGAGTCTCACCAAAGGTCGTTTCAATTTCGCCTTTTTCACGGAGTTCATCTTCGGTTACATTTGTCCACATCATCATATCCTTAATCAACTTTTCCATATTCACAACGGGAGAGATGAAAAACGCTTTCTCTATTCGCCTGTCGTTCAGGGAAATCATCGTAAAATAAGCACCTATGCTATTAGCGACGACCGTCACCGATTCGTAATCTCCGCATATCGAGTCAAATAGGTTCGGAAACTCATCTTTTGCGTCCCAAGGTGACTGTGCAACATAATCAAGGCCAATTACCTCGCAGTCCTTAAAGAGATCTTTATAATGCTCCGCTTCCTCTGCACTGCCACCTTTTCCGTGTATATATACGATTAACTTATTCATAAGAGCCTCCTCCGCAAACGGGAATTTTATTGTTTCTTGGCTTTGCTCTTTTTAATGAATATAAATGTACTTATAATGACAAGCAAAATAAGAATATGCAAAATTGTGTGATATATATCGGGAATATATTTTCCCTTAATGGTGAACCATTGCATTGTTCCTGAAAAGCATTCTATTTTTCCCTCTAAATTTCCCATAATTCCACCATTAAAAATAGTGTACCATTCGTGACACAAGAACTGTATTGTAAACCATAAAGAAGTCCAGGTAATAACAAGCCATTTTCCAATCTTATCTTTTGCGATAAACAATATTACAGTCGCAAAATAAACAAGAAAGAATACTCCGTCATCCTTATATGATTGTGCTACTAAATGGTTTTTTCCGAAAGAAACTCCCACCATATCAAGAAAAAACCATATTAAAAGTATTGGTGTATAATAACTTTGGTAGTTGCAATCGTTAAGAAGCACCGGAAAGGTAAGGATTCCACAGAGATTTGATGATGTACGTGCGATTACTAAAGCCATTTGTGACTCAAAAAAAGAAATAAACAACTACCATTTGTATGGTTGTATACCATTTTTGCGACGCGCCGGACAATAGCCTGACATAGGCCATCTAAAATTACAGACTCCTTACAGCAAGGAATTGTTTTAGATACCCTATCGCCACTCTGTCATGTTTTTTTGAAAATCCATGCTTAGCACCATCTATAGGAAAGAACGATACAATCCTTGATTCATCTTTCTTTCCTTTATTTTCTAAAAATAATTCATATGTGCGTTTTGAATATTCTATACTCACGATTTTATCCTTCGTACCATGAACAATCAAAACGTCTCCTGAAAAATCCTGTATTTCCTGATAAGAATCTATTCCTATCACATCTTCAACATAACATTTGCCCAGTAACATTGGACCACAGCGAATAATATCAGGTATATTGTCCGGGTCAAATTTCGCAAACATCATCTTCCCTGCTCTTGCATCATCAGGAATGCAAAGGGCAGGATAAAACAAAACCAATTTAGATATTTTATCCCTTAATTTTGATGCCACAATTGCAGATACAAAACCACCCTGGCTACACCCCATCAAAACAATTTCCTCTGAATTGCCATATTCCATGCTTTGTGCATAAGTAATAACAGCTTCTAAATCCTTTGCTTCTGTCAAAACAGACATTTCTGTTGTATTACCATCGCTTTTTCCTTTTATGACACACCCACCGCAAAAATCAAAGCAATATGAAACATATCCCATTTCCGCCATAGCTATGGCATACTGGCGGACTGTATCCTGAAATGCCATAAAACCGTGGCTTACAATGGCAATTGGCAAACGATCTCCTTCCGGTCTGTACTCTGTTCCCCGAATTGTAAGATTATTTCTCTGACATGTAAAAGTTCTCCTGATGATTTTAGCTTTTCCCTTGCAAAAAAGACTATTCACAATATCCCTCCGCAGAATGGCATTCTCTGGTTCGTAATATAGTATACCATAAAATGAATTGCATTTTCTATAGAAAAGTAGTACAAGTTTTTTTCATCTTAGCAAACACCTCACAAATCCCGATTTAACTATTCAGCAGTTTTGTTAAATCCTCAATAGAAACATCCATTTTTACGGACACTTCTTTCATAGTCATACCAGAAGCAAAAAAACGCTTTATCACTATTTTCATATCCTCGCCAACTTCTATGAGGTGCCCGTCCAGATCGTAGAATCGAATCACACGCTGTCCCCAGCTATGCTCGATGACTTCTCCCAGGCACTCAATATTGGGGTACTTTTTCAGTTTGTTTAAGAAGCCGTCAAAGTCCTGTTCCTCAAAGCACAGCTCCATATTATTAGATTTTATCAATACATTTTCTTTTGGTAAATGAACAAGCCAATCGAAATCTTGCTGCAAAGCTAATCCACAGGTAAAAGCTATGTTTATCCCATAATCCTGAAATACTTCCAACCCGAATAAATCCTCATAAAACTTTCTTGCAGCATTGATGTCCGCTACCGATATAACCGCACAATTGTATTTCATGCATATTTTCCTTCCTAATTTTAATGTTATCTTTTATTCGCCAATTCATCCAAAGTTCTACGATTATCACTCCCGGCCGGAACATACCCCTCAATATGCTGGCACGGATATCCATTACATTCTGCACAATGGGTAAGTTTTTTCTCCATGCCACACTGTCTCATAGGACATTCCACACACATTTTTTTATTCACTTCTTCAATGGAATGACAACCAGTGCAGGTCATATCATCCTTTTCAAACTTAAAAGAATCTGTTGAATACTCTTTCGCCAGTTTCTCTTTTAGTTCTTCGTCACCTGTTTTAGTGGCAATATATACAGGACATTCTGAACAAATCAGACCACAAAAAGCAATTATTTTATCCATGTGTTTATCCTCCGCAACTTGTCATTTTCTGCTTTTTTACCCTTAAGATTGTTTCTTTTTCCTTTTATACGTATTGACAATATACCATAGACAAAAGATTTCCTCCAACTGTTCCGCCTTCCACATTGAATTCTTTTGTGATGATATCCCCTACGCTTAAAAAGTCCTCACCACCAGACTGCTCCAGCAGTGAGGACTCCTGCCTTATAAAATCATCATTTCAGGTCATGAACACAACCCTGTTTGATTGCACTGATATTTTCAGCAATCCTCTCTCTTGGCCAATCCCACCACCTGATTTTCAGCAGTTCCGAGATTGTCTCATCGGGGAAACGCTTCCGGATCAATCTGGCTGGCACCCCGCCTACAATTGTATAAGGCGGGACATCTTTTGTCACAACAGCTCTCGTTCCAATAATCGCCCCGTCACCAATTGTGACTCCTGCCATAATGACAGCCTCGTAGCCAATCCATACATCGTTACCAATTGCAATATCGCCTTTATTATCCCAGGAATCAGCAACTTCCTCCTGCTTGAGCCCCCAATCTTCAAAAAAGAGTGGAAACGGATAGGTCGATAGTGAAGAAAGTGTATGGTTGGCGCTGTTGAATATAAATTTAGCGCCACAGGCAATGGAACAAAACTTTCCAATCATCAACCTGTCATGATTGATCGGATAATGGTACAGCACATTGTTCTTCTCAAACTGTGTCGGATCATTTACAAAATCATTATACATAGTGTATTCGCCCACACTTATATTGGGATTTGTGACCACACTATTCAAATAAACTGTTTCTTTATCTCCCGTCCTGGGATATATCTTTCTTTCCGAAATAGCCATAAAAACCTCCTGATTTTCATTATTTTCATCTGACTATTCCGGATACTGCAATGCAGCGTTTCACCTCATACCACCTCATTTTCCTTTGCTTTATTTGTCAATTGGCAGACTGAAAACTGAAAGTTGTCAAACTATGTATTCTGTCCCTTGAGATTTTCCAGAGCGGTGGGATTATTTGAGATAATCATTCCAACAGTCTGACATTTTTCCAGTTCTGTACAGTCACCACATGTAGTCACACCTTTTTTCAACGCACACTGACGAATAGAGCAGAGACTATCGCAGTATATAGTTTTAATTCCATCAACACGACAACCTTCACAGTTGATATGTTCAGGCAGAATCGGTGCATTATTTAGCTCAGCCCATAGTTGTGCAGTTTTCTCACGCAACGCTTGGTCATCATTGATTGTAGCAAGATATGCATCGCATTTTTCACAGTCCAGCCCACAGTATGCAATCATGTCCTTCATGGTTATGTACCTCCTAAAATTCCGGATTATTGGTTTGTTTCATCTTAGCAGTTTTCATTGCAAAATACAATATCCGACTTCATTGTCACATATAGTCCCTGGGTCATTATTTCATGTGTAAAAGCTGTTTTACCTGCTTCCACCTTATATTTTGTCACACTTTCTTCTCTTTGTTATTTTCCTTTATCCCCCATAGACTCACAGTTTTCGGAATAATAAAGTGGTACATTAGATGTATCTTTAAACCCATATCTTATTGCCTGGTAAAATGCACTGTGCTATACTGAACAGGTATAATTAAATCAGAAAGACGGATGCATTTCGATCTCGCCCTCTAGTATTTAGAAAGAGGGTGATGCCCATGAATACGATGGAAGTATTAACTTTACTTTTGGTGATTTTTGCGGCTTTGACCTATTTAGACAACAGACATAATAAGAAATAGCATTCCGTACCGTCCAAAGTCAAGAATGCTATTATCTTACATAAATAATTAAATTGACTGAGGGCATCAGATCTTGCATCTGAATACCTTTCATGCTTTGATTATACACCGGGGGATGAGAGAAATCAAGTCCCCCATTTTTCATTTCAGCTTTCCATTTGCACTTCCTTTGGAAATATATCATTCCGGAAGCCTTTAAACACTGGCTGTCGTAAGGAATTCTGAAGATTCGGCATATACTCCACCGTACATACATGATCCAGTTCTACCCAAACAGCGTCCTTATTTTCTGTTGGCAGCATCCAAAACGGGTTCGTCCCAGTCACTTTCAGCATACTTACAACTTCAGATGATACACCGGAAGTCACATGCCCTTTATACATCAGCATCTCTCCCCGGTATTTCCCAATCACCAGGCTGTATGTGTGCTGCCCTTTCTGTATATATCCTGCTACAACATAGTCTTCATCTGCCATGCGCTTGAATTTTGTCCACTCATTAGATTTCTTTCCCATGTAATAGATGCTGTTTTTCCTTTTGGCTACAACGCCTTCCAATTTTCTGGCTTCTACCGCCTGGTACAGCGCCACTCCCTGCTCCTCTATATACTCTGGAGCCTGTAAAAATCAGGTACGCCATCAACAAGGACTACTACTTCTCCATCCAGAATGCAGCGATTCCTTACATTTTTATAAATCTCCTTCAGTTCCGGAAATTTAGACAGCATCTTTATATTCCGCTTGTTACGCAGGTCAATAGAGTTCTGGTCCATATAGGAAAGGCATCGGAATCCGTCCATCTTCAGCTCGTAGATGTAATCCGGATCATCAAAAGCCTCCGTCTGCCTGGCAATCAGCATAGGGCTTGCAGTGCGGTTATCAAATAAATCCATTATGCAGTCCCCGTCAGCCTTTTCCTGCTGTTCTTGTCCGGATCTTTTGATAATTCCAGGCTCTTCTGCAGTGCTTCCATTAGGTCAATCACATTGGATGGACCGCTGGTATCCACAGAGACTATCTCCTGTCCCTGAATCTTTTTCATGATCGCTTCCCTAAGCCTTGCCTGATATTCGTCCTGAAATTCCTCTGCCACAAATGGTCTTGTCATGTTCTCAATCAGCATCTTTGCCATAGCAAGCTCATTCTCATCCAGTTTCATCTTCGGTACAGGCTTTGGCATCGCTACTATTTCATCATGATAAAACAGGGTTTTTACGATAATTCCATCTTTTGTCGGGTACAGTACCAGCAGCTTTTCATTGGTGCCGATCACTGTCTTAGCAATCGCCACCTTTTTCTGTAATAACAGTGACTGTCGGAGAAGCTCATAGGCTTTTTCTGCTCCAGCATCCGGAACTGCATAGTAATCCTTCTCATAGTAGATCATATTGACTTCCGCCATCTTTGCAAACTGAATAATATGAATGGTCTTATCTTTCTTTTTCTTAATCTTTTCCAGTTCCTCGTCCGTCATCACCACATACTTATCTTTTTCATATTCGTATCCCTTTATGATATCAGCACTGGTTACTTCCTTTCCGCAATGGGAGCAGTATTTCTTATATTTAATCCTGGCCTTACTTTCTTTATCAAGCTGATTGAAATGGATGTCATTGTCCTGAGAGGTTTTATACATTCCAATTGGAATCAGAACCAGTCCCATTGATATGCTGCCTTTATGCGCAACTGCCATATTTTCACCTCAATTTTTTTCTATTAGTATCTGCGGGCTGGCACTTTCTATGCAAAAAAACAGCACCTTCCATAGATGCTGCCTTAAATAACCGTTTCCTCCTATGATTTACGCTAAATATACCGCCTGACTTTTTTCATATATTGCCGATAGGCTTCTCCGAACTGTTCCATGCACCATCTTTCTTCAGCAATAATAACCCAATGTGCAGAAATCTGAAAAATGACTACAATTCCAAATAGTATCCAAGATTTTGTCAGCAAAGCAGTTCCTGTAAAAATCAGGAAATAAGCTACATACATTGGATTTCGTGAAAAACGATAAATTCCATTATCATTCATTTCTTTATTTGCGGGCATGGCAAAATCCTTAATAGAAACCGCACACAGCAACAACCCTGTCAAATAAATTCCTGCACCTGTATAAAACAACCAGGATGTATCTATGGTAACTTTCAGAAAGCATAAATACACAAATATTGCAATATTGGAAGTCTGATAAATCCAATATGCTATCATCTCATTTCCATACATAGGTGAAAACAAAGCGGCACGTTTAAACAATTTCTTGATGTTCTCCGTGAATGAATACAACTTGACCATCGGCCAATTCAATCACCCCATTCTTAGGCACTTCTCCACAAGAATTTCCCTTTTCAGCGTGTGGAATCAACAAATTTGTTAAATACCCTAGTCCAGCAGCAAAATTTCCAGCAGCGACCATGCTGCCCGCGCTGATTCCGAGATATACCAAGCCACACTCTACCGCCTGCTTAAGCGGCTCCGAAAACCCGGTTCTATTTATTTCTTGCAAAAGTGCTGCGGCATTTCCTCCACAAAAAACAATGATATCATACTGGACAAGTTCCTCCGCGCTCATCAAACGAATCTGTGCGGGTATGTTGTTGACATAGCTTGAATATGTCCTTTCATATCCGACAGAGAGCAGAAGCGCCAAATCATACAGAAGGATATTATTGAGGGGAATTCCCATGCTTATAAGTCGTTCCATGCATATAATAATTCCTTCTCTTGCACCATCATTTTCCACTGCGGCAGATGGTACAAAAATCACTTTTGTGTTTTTGGGTTCTTTATCGATACACTTCCAAAATAATTTCGCGGTCTTATCATTTAAGCCACTGGAGCTCAAAAAAATGTTTCTCATTTCTTTTCTCCCTCTTCTTTATTTATGAAAACTTTTCATTTTGCTACCGCCCCTTGACCGACTGGTTTTACTATTATCCCGGCAAACGGGAATTGTTATGTGCGATTTGGCTTTCTTTTTATTCTCAACAGTCTAATGAAATCATTAAACAAAGAAGTATCGACTGGCTCAAACATTATCCATTTCCCATCATGGTAAGTTTGAGCTTCATCATATATTTCTTGAACTTCTTTTGAATAATTTTCTCTATCTGTTTCAAATTTTAGCCGTTCGTCTTTCCCTAAGATAATCATAAACCCCACACAGTTTTCTCTTGCATATAATGCACACAACGTTTTACCACCCCGACGATATTTATATTCATATTTCCATGCTTTACCGCCTTTATTCCACAAACAATCCATATCATATTTTTCATCAATTAAAGCACATAACTTATTCCATACATCATATAGAAATTTCCCAACTAAAGCTATCATTTCTTCTTCATTAGGTATCGTATCAAGCATATTATCCCTCCTATATAACTTCAAAATTGCCAAGTATTCTTATAAGCCTAAGACGCACAAAACAACTTCCGATTTGTTTTATTGCCGTATCTAATCATCTATCTTACAGACTTTTTAAAGGAATACAAAATTCGCATAAATGAGAAGCAATTTTCATGGCAGAATACCGTTCTATAACCGGCTTTGTTTCATCCACAGGCAGTCCAGCAGTAAGGTTAGGAAGATTATTCCAAAACGAAATTACATCTTGCTCTGTGTGTGGAATTTCAAATATAGCATATTTGCCGTTGTCAAGTTTACGCGTATCGAGAGAATGAACTTCACTTCCCTGAATAACAATGCCAACATCATACCTTAGTTTTTCAGAAGGGGTGTTTGCCGGATTATCTAAAGGGATTCCTAAAATGACGGTTGTATTGTTAAATAGTTGATTTTCTTTTAAGTATCGCTTAAAGTTAACCATCAGCTTTTGATTCTCTAAACCATATGCTCCGGTTCTGCGAAGATACGCAATTTTGATGTTTCTAAATTCTTCAATAATCAAGTTATGACCTCCAAATATTTATAATATCAAGCTTGATGACCTAATCATAAGGACAATTAAAATGATTTTCAAGCTAATTTTTAAAATATGGAGTAACTTTTCTTTCTAATAATCTTCTTTACAACTCCTGATTTGCCTCTTTGTTTTCAACATAATAATTTTTGTCAATTTGTCTATATATGATTCCTCTAATCTAACGAGTTTCAATTCCACATCTATTCTCCTTTCAGTCAATTCCGATTTTTCGAATTTTCCTCAATTATACCTCATTACACCTACTTCCACAATCATTCTTCTGCCTTATGACAATTTTCCAGCACCGGTGTATAAAATGCCGATATCCGTACTTCGCCTTCCCTGCTGTCATCAATCTGCACATAATAATCCCTCACAGTATACGCACTATAATCGCCCTGAAGCGAATACAGTTCCAGCGTCTGAAAATCCACCAGGCATAGATCTCTCGGTCTGGCTGGTTCATTCTCTGGAGCATACGATTCCATTACCTCCAGCACCTTGTCAAGACAGGTCTGGCATAAATGATCTTTCACCCCAGATTTTTTCATGTGGACTACAATGAATTTTTCAGAAATATTAAACTATCTGATATGGAAGGCACAAAGCAAAAATAGCTTGAGGTCTTTTTTTATTCAGGCCCATTCTTTGATTTTCTATGTGGCAGAACTGTGGCATCCTTATTTCACTAACTGGCACAGTTCTGCGATTTACACGTAAAACTCCCCATGCTAAAATAGGTATTGTCAAAATTATATGCAGGAATTACGCAGCCTGCCGGAACGATCGCCTCTCCCTCCGGTATAAGCTGCGTTTTTTCTTGCGGGAGGTGAAAACACATTACAACTTCATATTGTTTCGCATCGGGCAGCCTGTATTGACCGGGCTGCTTTTTGCCGCCGCGAAAACCGGCAAGAGGCTAAGAAACTATAAGCATCAGGGCAGGGTGGATTCCACTTTGCCCTCTTTTCTATGAAGGAGGTTAACTTACGTGAGAAAACATACAGTCAAAGAAACTCCGCCGAACCAGCCAAAGAAAAAGCGGCACATTGACTACATGAAATACATCTATACGGCATCACTGATCTTCACGCTGCTTACCTGCAACATCCAACCAGTCATGGCCGCGGATATGTGGGACAAGGCCAGTGAAATCATGAAGGATGTCTATAACCAGATTGTATTGATTTCCACTATCGCAGCCATCGTGACCGCATCGGTGGCACTTTTGATGATGAATTTTTCTAAATCAGGTAAAACAGTTGATGAATCTCGTGCCTGGCTGAAGCGAATCATCATTACCTGGGCCATCTTAAACGGTCTCGGATTTATCATGGCTTACATCACTCCATTCTTTGCTGGCGGTAAATGGACCGGTTAAGGAAGGAGGCGATACTTTATGGGAATACTCGATGGAATCGTAGAATGGATTGCCGAACAAGTGATGAACATCCTGGACCTGATTACCACATCCGTTCTCGGCGCACTTGGATGCTCTATGGATACGTTCCTGCGCTATTTTCCAGCAGCCGAAAGTCTGTATCAGGTCTTTATGGCGTTGGCGATTGGTCTCATCCTTCTAAACTGGGTGTGGCAGTTATTCAAGAATTATTTTCTCGGAGCCGGAATTGAAGCTGAGGACCCTTTAAAACTATCCATGCGGACCTTTATTTTCCTATTTCTTGCGTTTTACGCCAAAGACATTGTGGATCTTCTGCTCGGAATCGCAGGTACACCGTATGGCTGGATTTTGACAGAAGAACTGCCGCCATTAAAATTTGCAGATTTCAATTCGGTAATCACAGTCATCCTCGGCGTATGTGCCAACGGTGCAGTTGCCATCATTGCACTGATCCTGGTACTCATCCTTGCATGGAATTATATTAAGCTGCTTTTTGAAGCGGCAGAACGCTATATCCTTTTAGGTGTTCTGGTCTACACTGCACCAGTCGCATTTGCCACAGGTGCATCCCAGTCCACCGGAAATATCTTCAAAAGCTGGTGCAGGATGCTTGGCGGCCAGCTTTTTTTGTTACTGATGAACGCCTGGTGTCTCCGGCTGTTTACTTCTATGGTCGGGACATTCCTTGCAAACCCATTATCCATCTGAAGGGAGGACGTGAAATGAAACACAAGAAAAAAATCATCTTGTTTGCTGCACTGACTGCCTGTATGGTTCTATTTTGTTCTATGCCCGTCTTCGCTGCAGAACTGACAGAGGCGGATGTAGAACAGGCTGTTGCCAGCCAAGGGAAAGAAGCTGTGACCGGAAATGTATTTGTCTGGTTTTTATGCGCGATTGCGTTTTTGAAAGTAAGCCAAAAGATTGATTCCTTTATGGCAAGTCTTGGCATCAATGTCGGAAATACCGGAGGAAACATGATGGCGGAACTCTTGATTGCAGGAAGAAGCCTTACTGGTGCGATGCGGGGCTCTGGCGGTGGCGGATACCGTAGAAATTCATCTCCCGGAAAAGCTGCTGTGGATGGCAGTTTCTTATCCGGCGGGCTTGCTGGTGCTGTTGGAAGGCAAGTCGAGCGAAGTGCCGTTGATGCTGCCACTGGGTACACGGAAAACTCCAGTATCGGAAATTCCATGTATCAATCTTCCCTGAAGAAAGGCGGCGATTTTGCCAACAATGTTATCAGTAAGATTGCCCAGGGCAACTACGGACATGTTGGTTCGATCAAAGGGGAAGACGCAGAGAAGGCATTTGTCTCATACATGGGAATGAACTCTGAAGACAACAAACCGCTTCCAAATTTCACCAACATGGAAATCGGTGGTGGACGCATCACCGGCACAGAAACCGTAGATGGAAACAGCCGGGATTTTGCGATGTATCACGCAGATCAGTATATGGCGCCGTCTCAGGGTACCTACGATACCGTTCAGTCTGTCGATGGCTCCACCTGGTATAAACAGTACGCACAGAATACGGTATCCAAAACACCGTATGAAGATGGCGATGGAAAAGTTGCCTACCATGAATCCATCGTACAGAAGGTGCCGCCTGCCCCAGCGAGAAAAGACCGTATCTGATGGCAGAAAATCAGACAAGTATTGATGAGGCCGTAGGCGTAGGCACAAGCGCAGCCTCACATTTAAAATCAATGAAAACCACTGCTGCTCTCTTCGGAGCCGCAAAAGGTGCGGCTTTGGGCCCTTTTGGTGCTGCAATCGGTGCAGCAATCCAGAACCGACACACAATTTCCAAGGTCATCATCGTGATAATTGCCCTCCTGATGCTTCCGGTTCTATTCATTGTAATGCTTCCGGGACTGATTTTTGGAAGCTTAACAGAGAATACTGGGGCATTGAACAGCAACACGCTCATTAACGAAAATATCCGGACAGCAAATCAGGCGATTGTAGAAGTCCTCGAAGAAAGCCACCAGGCTGTCCTATCGGACATCAATGCTGCGATTTCCAGACTTTCCGAGAATGACACGGCTTCCATCAATGATCCTTATGCGTACAGCATCTCGGTCAATGCCAATCAGCTCATTGCCCAGTTTTGTGCGAGCAAAGACAATTACCAGGATATCAACGTAAATGAATTAAAGCGCGTTATCCGTGCGAACAAAGACGGCCTATTCACTTATGATGTGTCTACTGAGACCGTTACCATGGAAGTGACCGTGGATGGCGGTGCCGAAGGAGAAACTGGTGAAGAAACAGAGCCTCAGACACAGACCGTTACCTTCATCCGCTATACTTACACAGTGAAATATGCTGGAGACGCTTATTTTGCTGATCATGTATTTCATCTGACAGAAGATCAGAAAAAAATCGCAGATGCCTATGCGGAAAACCTGACTTCCTTATTTGGTTCCTCATCTTCCGGTGTCGCCACAGCCAACGTCTCAGACGAGGTACTGGCTTACCGGGCCACCGTGCAGCGTATTGCTGCCAAATATGGGATGAGTGAATATGTAGAACTTATCCTTGCGGTGATGATGCAGGAATCCGGTGGTCGGGGTTTAGATGTCATGCAGGCTGCTGAAGGCGGATTTAATCAAAAATATCCACACAAACCAAACGGCATTACAGACCCGGAATACAGCATCGAGTGCGGTATCCAGGAGTTAAAATATGCGCTTGATAAAGCAGGATGCACGGGGCCAACCGACTTAGACCGCATCAAGTTGGCGTTACAAGGTTACAACTACGGCTCCGGCTATATCGACTGGGCTATGGAACGGGATGGCGGATACACGAAAGAAAATGCCATTGCCTACTCAGATATGATGTGCGCCCGTCCCAACTGGCATTATTCCATCTATGGCGACAAAGAATACGTGGATCATGTACTTCGTTATTACATCATTACAAACACAGGAGGAACCTATCCGGCAAATGGGATGCAGATTCCCCACTATCTCCAAACCGATTATGGAAATATTCCTTACGGCGGAGGCTCTATCGCTTCCAGCGGATGCGGTCCAACCAGTTTCGCCATGGTTGCAAGCTATCTGACCGGAAAAACAATTACTCCGGTAGATGCAGTATCCTGGTGCGGAAATTCCTACTATAAACCCGGAGTTGGAACCTACTGGTCTTATTTTAGTGCTGCCGCCAGCCACTTTGGATGCGGATCTGTTATCCAGACCAGCGATCCAAATGCCGTTTTAAAAGCACTCTCTGAAGGTCGTCCAGTTATCAGTTCCCAAGGCCCCGGCTTATTTACACGCGGTGGACATTTTATTGTCCTTCGTGGCTTAACATCAAGCGGGAAGGTTCTGGTCAATGACCCGAATGACAGCCAGTCTAAAAATTACATCAACAGAGAGTTTGATATGATGTCCGAAATCCATGCAACCGCAAGTGCATATTGGATTTTCGATAAAAAATAAAAGGAGATCTTATGAGTAGAAAAAAAGTAATTCTCTCTATTTTCTTAATGATCACATTAGTTCTCGTAGGAATTGTACTTCCTACCATATGGAAAATGGAGAAACATGACTCAGAGAAAGAAACAGAGTCCAACCAGACATCAATACCAGAGAAAGGAACTACTGTTCCAAAGGAAACGGTAGTCCAGCCGGAATATATCCATTTTGATGCACTGAAGGAATTCTTCTCTGAAAATCAGATAGAGCATCTGAAGGAGCAATTCCCTTCTTACTTTGATGAAATTGGACAAAATGGTGTTTCATCTGTGGAGTTTCTTCCAGATGAGACCAGCTATCCAGAGAAAGATGCAACGCTCCTGCAATTTTCCTTGCCAGATGGTAACAAACTTCCCGTAACCTATAGCACCTCATCCGGTGCTTTTTTCTTTGGGGAAGAAAAGCTGCAGGTATCCACCGCCCAACGAACCTACATGCGTCAGACTGATGATTCCCTTCCTCCCGTTACGACAGAGGAAATAGAGTCCAGGCAGGAAGGCGGGTTTGCAGATACCACAGATGATGTCATTGAAGAACCGAAAACCACCCCTGATGATTCTTCTAATCAGAGTTCTGATGCAGAGGAGGTACAGCCATGACAAATCCGGAAGAACAAAATGTAGCTCTCATTCCCCGCAACTTTATCGAACGCGGAACCTTCATGGGCGGCATGTTCAAGATACGCAATGCGATTGAAGCTGTTATTCTGGCTGTTTTGATCATTGTTCCAGTTGTGCAGCTTCCGTTATCACTTACCATTCGGATCATCATTCTGTGCATGACAGCTCTGCCTGCTGCAATGGTCGCCCTGATCGGCATTTCCGGAGAAAGTTTGACTGCCTTTTTAATGAATGCAATCCGGTTTCTTATTAACCGCCGGATCATCTACCGTTCAGACAAACTGCCGGAGCCCAAGAAACACCATTTCCGCAAAGTGCGTAATAAAGAGCCGAAGACGAAACCAAAGGTGCGCAAAAAGAAACGTAAAAATAAAGAACATTCCGATACTGCCACTTCTGATAATTCTTCAGGAGATGATAGTTCTGATTCGTCTACACAGTCGGCATGTAAAAAAAAAGAGCGCCGTACCTTTGATACCTCCACCAAACGAGGTATCCGAAAGCAGGCGCGTGAAGACATCCGATTCTTAAAATATGAGCAGAGGATTGCAAAGAAAGCGCAGTCAGAGGCATTGCGAAAGGCCAAACATGAAAAACAGGAACGTGAGCGGCTTAGAAGGGAGGCGCAAAAATCAGCCGCAGCATCAGCAAAAGCGGCAAAAAAAGAAGCTAGCCGGAAAGAAAGGGCAGAGAAAAAGGAGGCTGCCTATAAAAAGAAGCATCCAGATGCTACTGAAAAGCCAGTTAAAAAGAAAAAGCGTAATCAGACGTTAGAAGATTATCTTCCGATAGAGAAAATTGCAAACGGCGTCATTTATACAACAGATCATCGTTATGTAAAAATTTTAGAGGTTCAGCCGATTAACTTTCTTCTGCGCAGTACCAGAGAGCAGTTAAGTATTATTTACAGTTTTATCTCTTACTTAAAGATCAGTCCGGTAAAGCTGCATATAAAAATGATTTCGAAGAAAGCCGACATCAATCGGCATCTGGCACAGTCAATTAAGGAACTGGAACGTGAGGCGGACCCGCACTGTAAGGTTCTGCAGGAAGATTACATCCAGTTCGTAAAGAAATTAAGTTCCAGAGAAGCCGTATCCAGACGGTTCTTCCTAATCTTTGAGTATGAGCCTTTCAATGTAAACCGGAAAGTGGAAGAAAAAGAGATTATTGCTGCTCTCGACACCGCAGCACAGACTGCCAAAACGTTCCTGTATCAATGCGGAAATGAGATTGATTCTCACGACAATGAGGATGAATTTACTACGGATGTCCTCTATACACTTTTAAACCGCACTCTTTGTACGGATAAGCCTTTACAGGAGCGCATCTCCGATGTTCTGGCAGGTTATCTTGCCAAAGATAGGCAAGATGAGCTGGATCACATCAGCATCAATGAATTTGTTGCACCAGAATCGTTGGATTTCAGGCACAGCAATTACGTGCTAATCAGCGGTGTTTACCATGCATACCTTATGGTCCCTTCTGACGGCTATAAGAGCAAAGTGGCGGCTGGATGGCTCTCTCTCCTTATTAATGCCGGTGAGGGAATTGACATTGATTTCTATCTGCATCGGCAGCCAAAGGATAAGATTCAGCAGCGTCTGGGACAGCAGATCCGGATTAACCGATCTAAGTTAAAAGATGCTTCCGACACCAACGCAGATTTTGATGACCTGGATTCTGCGATCCGTTCTGGTTACTTCTTGAAGGCTGGACTGGCGAACAACGAAGACTTCTACTACATGAATCTTCTCATCACCATTACAGCAGACACTCTGGAAGAATTGCAATGGCGGATTCAGGAGATGAAGAAACTTCTGATCTCTCAGGATATGGACCTTCACTCCTGCTATTTTCTTCAGGAACAAGGGTTCTTATCTACGCTGCCACTGGCAAACTTAAATAAGAAACTCTTTGCACTTTCCAAGCGAAATGTCCTGACCACCGGTGCTGCAAGCTGCTATCCATTCGTAAGTTACAGCATTTGCGATGACAATGGAATCTTGTTTGGAGTCAATAAGCACAATAACTCACTGGTCATTGCAGATATCTTTGATTCCAAGCAGTATAAGAATTCCAATATTTGTATCCTGGGATGCTCCGGTGCGGGCAAGACCTTCACCATGCAGACTATGGCGCTTCGGATGCGGCGGAAAGGAATCCAGGTATTTATCATTGCTCCTTTAAAGGGACATGAGTTCTACCGGGCCTGCAAGAATGTGGGTGGAGAATTTATCCAGATCTCCCCTGCCAGCCGAAATTGTATTAACATCATGGAAATCCGTAAGGTGGATAACTCGGTCAATGAGCTTTTGGATGGTCCGACACTGGATGCGTCTGCCCTGGCCGCAAAGATCCAAAAACTGCATATCTTCTTCTCGCTGTTGATTCCGGATATGAACCATGAAGAAAAGCAGTTATTAGATGAGGCACTGATTAAAACCTATGCAAGAAAAGGCATTACACATAAAAACGAGTCTCTCATCGATCCTGATCATCCCGATCAGTATAAAAAGATGCCGATTCTGGAAGATGTCTACGATGTGCTGATGGAAAGCACCGACACAAAACGTCTGGCACACATTTTAAATCGTCTGGTACATGGTTCTGCATCCTCTTTCAATCAGCAGACCAATGTGGATCTGACAAACAAATACACCGTGCTGGATATTTCCGAACTGACCGGAAGCAGTGACTTATTAACAGTAGGCATGTTCGTTGCTCTGGATTATGTCTGGGATAAAGCAAAGGAAAATCGTACAGAAGAGAAAGCAATCTTTGTGGATGAGGTATGGCAGCTCATTGGTGCGTCCAGCAACCGTCTTGCTGCCGAATTTGTTCTGGAGATTGCGAAAATCATCCGTGCTTACTCAGGGGCCGGCATTTTTGCCAGCCAGGATTTAAACGATTTCTTTGCACTGGATGATGGTAAATACGGAAAAGGTATCATCAACAACTGCAAGACGAAGATTGTCCTCAATATGGAGGATGAGGAGGCACAGCGGGTAAAACAGATCCTGCATTTATCAGAAACTGAAGTGATGAACATCACACACTTCCAAAGGGGGAATGGCCTGATTTCAACAAACAACAACAATATTACCGTAGAGTTCAAAGCATCCAATCTGGAAAAAGAACTCATCACCACAGACCGGCAGGAACTTCTGGAGATTATTGAACGTCAGAAGCAAAAAGCCGGTTAATTTTATGGCAGCCCAAGTGCTGCCTTTTCCTATTTAACCTTTAATTCAAGGAGGATATTTATGCTAAAGAAATTAAAACAACCTTTTGAAAAGGTGTGCCGTGCCTTTTCACATACACAAGGCAAGGGAAAACGACTTTTGTCTTTTGTCCTGGCCGCAATCGTGTCCCTTGGGACGCTGGCAGGGACCAGTATCCCTGTCCATGCCACAGATGGGACCATCGACTTTAAAGCCGGAGCGAGTATCCCTTACGGCAGTTACTTTACCTCGAGAATGACTTTTGATGGTTCCAACACTGCCTATTGTATGGAGCCATTAAAATCCACTCCTGCTACGGGCACCTATTCCTACAATCTTCTTAGCCAGGATTCCCCAATCAGGAAGGCTCTTTACTACCTAAACGGTGGATATGGCTATGAAAAATCCATCAAAGAACAGTATTTAAGCGGATGGTCCGATAATGACTCTTATGTAATCGGACACCTAGTAGTTGCTTATATCTATGCGGGATATTCCGATACGACAGGTGCTTTTCATGGAGCCCCACAGAGCTATATCGACAAAGCAAAAGAAGTAACAAATGCAATCCAGGGACTTCCTGATCCGCCGAAGAACTTCCGTGCCTTTATCGTTCCAGGCCAAGGCAGCCAAACCATTGCCGGAAGTTGGTATCAAAAGCCTTATGGTTATCTGGAAATCAAAAAAGCCTCAGCCAACGCTCCAGTCTCCGATGGGAATGGAAATTACAGTTTGAAAGGCGCAGAATATGGCATTTATCAGGGAGATAAACTGATTGAAAAGCTGACGACTGATGAAAAAGGATATGCCAAATCCGGTGAGTTGGAAGTTGGCAGTTATTCTGTCAAAGAATTAAAATCGTCCAAGGGTTACATTCTGGATGCTCAATCTTACAATGTAACTATTGAATCTGAAGCAACTGTGACTGTGAATTCAAAGGAAATTCCACAGAATAATCCGATGGATTTGCTGTTACAAAAACTGGATCAGGAAACCAAAGAAGCAATCCCGCAGGGCGGTGCTGCCTTAAAGGATGCACAGTTTACTGTGAAATTCTATACAGAGCAGTCAGATGCTGATCCGGCTGAAAGCGGTGCCAAACCGGTCCGTACTTGGATATTCAAAACAGATCAAGATGGTAAGATTCAGTTTACCAAAGATTATCTGGTATCCGGCGATGACCTTTACTATCAGATGGATGGCAAAACACCATGTATCCCGCTTGGAACGGCTACTGTACAGGAATCCCTGGCACCAGCCGGATATCTTGTGAATGACACGGTATTTGTCCAGAAGATTACATCTGATGGAACTGCCGAAGCCGTGAACTTCTACAATGCTTCTGAAGTACCCGAGCAGGTCATCCGCGGCGGCGTCAAAATCCAAAAACGGGATTTGGAAACAAAAGAATCCAAAGCTCAGGGAAGTGCTACTCTGGAGAATGCTGAATTTGCTATCACAACTCTGAATGAGAATCCAGTTATTGTAGAAGGAAATTCTTATACAAAGGACCAGGTGGTTTTCACTATGAAAACGAATGCGGATGGTATCGCTTCGACTGCGAAAGATACACTTCCATTCGGTCATTACCGCGTAGATGAGACCTCTGCTCCAAAAGGCTACTTAAATGAGGGAGTCATCTCGATTGAGTTTGATATCACAGAAGACGGCAAATTCGTAGAGCTCACTGCTGAAGATCATTCCATCTTAAATCAGGTAGTCCGTGGGGATCTGGAATTTGTCAAAGTATCTGATGGTGAGCAGAAACGCCTTGCCAATGTGCCATTCGCTATCACATCGAACACGACTGGGGAAAGCCATACCATCGTAACCGATAAAAACGGATATGCCAGCACCGCTTCCAAATGGAACAAACATACCACCAATACCAACCGGGGTGAAACTTCAGAAGATGGTATCTGGTTTGGTACTTCTGCACCGGATGATGCGAAAGGAGCTTTAATCTACGATACTTACACCGTAGAAGAACAGCGGTGCGATGCAAATAAGGGTATGGATCTCCTAAAATTTGAAGTGACTGTATATAAGGATTCCGTTACCATAAATCTCGGAACCCTTACGGACGATCTGATTGAGATCGGCACGACTGCTCTTGATAAAGAATCCGGAACCCATATGAGTAAACCGGAGAAAAAGGTGACTCTCGTAGATACAGTAGAATATTCCGGACTCAAAAAAGGACAGGAATACCGGCTGGTGGGCAATCTTATGAACGCTGAAACAGGAGAAGCAATCTTAGTAGATGGGAAACCGGTTACTGCCGAAAAGACATTTACCGCAAAGAAATCTTCCGGAACTGTGGAAGTATCCTTTACTTTTGATGCAACATCCCTGGCTGGTCAGACAACCGTAATTTTCGAAGAATTATATCAGGATGACCTAAAATTAGCAGTTCACACGGATCTAAAGGATCAGGACCAACAGATTTCGTTCCCGGAAATCGGAACACAGGTAACAGATTCCGAAACGGGGGAACATTTTGCCAATGCAGATGAAAAGGTAAAACTTACGGATACCATTTCTTTTAAAGGCTTAATTCCACATCTGGAATATGTCGCAACCGGAACTATCATGGACGTCGAAACAGGCGAACCAATTTTGGTGGGTGATAAGCCGGTTACAGCAACAACTACCTTTACTCCAACCGAAAGCTCTGGAACGGTAGATGTTGTATTTGAATTTGATGCCAGCAGCTTAAAAGGCAAGACAACTGTTGTATTCGAGTCCGTCACACAGGATAAGAAAGAAATAGCCATTCATGCTGTGCTTTCCGACCAGGGCCAGCAGATGTTCTTCCCGAAGATCGGCACACAGGCCACCTGTCCGGAAACCGGCAGCCAGATTGCACTTCCAAAAGAGGAACTGACGATTACGGATACGGTGAACTATCATCTGATTCCAAGTAAGGAATACAAAATAACCGGAACCCTGATGGATCAGGAAACGGGCGAGCCACTTCTGATCGATGGCAAACCGATTACTTCCGAGCTTACCTTTACCCCAGAGGAGGCCGAGGGAAGCGTAGAACTTACCTTTACGTTTGACGCTTCTGCTTTAAGAGGAAAGACACTTGTGTGCTTTGAGTCCGTCACTTATCAGGAAAAAGAAGTGGCCGTACATATGCAAATTGATTCTAAGCCGCAAAGTTTGTATTTCCCTGAAATCGGAACACAGGCCAAAGATGGCAAGGATGGTGATCAGGAAGTGCTGGTTGAAAAGAAGGCCACCATTGTTGACACGGTATCTTACAAAAATCTCCCTGCCGGGGAATATAAATTAGTAGGAACGCTGATGGATAAAGAGACAAAGAAAGAAGTTCTTATTGATGGCAAACCGGTCACAGCAGAAACCACTTTTAAAGTGGAAAAGCCGGATAGTACAGTAGATGTAACCTTCACCTTTGATGCCACTGCCCTCGCTGGCCATGAAGTGGTTGTATTTGAGAAATTGTTCTTGATAAATGGTGAAAAAGAGACAGAGATCACTTCGCACGAAGATATCGAATCAGAAAATCAGACCGTGAAGCTGGTAGAAGAACCATCGAAACCGGAAACACCAAAAGATACGCCTGATGTCTCCAATCCGGTCAAAACCGGCGATAATACACCAATCCTTCTATATGTAGGACTTGCTTCAGCCGCACTCATTCTTTGCGGTGTTCTCGGCATTGTCTACTACAAGAAACGTAAAAATAATAAGTAACCCGAAAATCTATGTTTCATGCAGGCGGCCTTTCCTGGCTGCCTGCTTTTTAAGGTGATGAATATGGAAACAACTCATTGTACGGCGGATGCCAAACACATCCGTCATTTCTTAAATGCTTGTAATGGGAACTGGCACAACTGTATCTATGTAAACTGCATCGGCTGTCAGACACCGGGACTCTGCAAAGAGCCTGGATTTCTATTTCATCCGGACCAGACGGCAGCTCCCTTAATTCTTCCGCTTTCAGATGCACGGATTTTATTTCCCCGGTATCCGGAAGCTGCAGAATGCCTTTGCTCCATAACAACGGAACAATTCCGAACGATGTACAGGGATTTCCTTGAAGAACAACATTTTCCCTCCTCGTACTGTCCCTGCATTGCCCTGCTAAAAGCTCAGGAAAATGCCTGCTATGACTGGTAGTTGCTCTTTGCGTTCATTCTACGTACAGAAATAGTATAGACAGGAGGTGCAAACCATGATGAACTTAACAATGATTCTTCAGACGATGGATCAGATTTTTACCAAGCTCATTTTTATACCGATGGTGTTTATTCTGTACTGCCGGTTTACCGGTTTTCATAAACGGGCAGAAAAAAGCAGAAGTCTCTACCGACTCTGTCTGGTATTGATCGGACTATTTTTGCTTCGGTACTTCTGCGATAAGTTTATTTATACAGAAGTAAATTATGAAAAGCTCTCTGGCGGCATGTCCCCGGTAATAAAAGCCATTTTTTATCCAAACCACTGACATGCTTCCAACTAAAAATGCCAGAAAATGGTGAAAAGTCCCGAATTGGGACCTGTTTCCACTCCCGTCCTATGGGAATTCATCACCGCCGTATTTACAATATACGTATGAGAGGTGATATAACTACTATGAAGAAACAAATCGTTCGCTGTCCCTATTGCGGAGGCACTGCTATTTTGCGGGATGCATCTTATGTATATGGAAATAAATCCAAAGGTGGTAAGGTATATGTGTGCAGCCATTATCCGGCATGTAATTCCTATGTCGGTGTTCACAAAGGAACCACAATGCCCAAAGGCACCCTTGCCAATAAAGAACTGCGCCAAAAGAGGATTCGCGCCCACCGCATCTTTGACCAAATATGGAAACAGGGAATATTAAGTAAGCAGGAAGCGTACCGATGGATTGCTGATAAATTCTGCCTGAATGACCATGAGGCTCACATCGGAAAATTCAGCGACTATATGTGCGAGCAACTCATCCATGAATCCCAGAAGGTCCTCCGCTACAATCACGTATCCGTGAAAGCGGCTTGAAAGGCGGTGTGAGATATGACAAACCTGGAAAAGCAACTCGCAGAAGATCACTTGGATCTGGTTCCCCTGATGGTATCCGCACTGACTCGCTCTTATCCTAATTTATCCTGCGATGAGTCGGAAGAACTGACGCAGGTTGGATATCTGGCACTCTGCCGGGCCGCCATGAACTATGACCACAACCGCCCTTTTGAACCCTATGCAAAAACGGCAATCCGACATGCCATCTATGATTATTGGAGAGACTGCAGGCGTAGAAATAAGCGGTTCTATTCTCTGGATGCTCTGATGGAAAAGGATATAGATCCGACTGCCTTCCAGCATCCAAACTTCTCTCCGGATACATCGAAAGATGTAGAAGATGCTGCTCATTCCGGTGAGTATTTTACGTTCCTACGTCTTCTGGAACAGCAAAGCAGCGGCGTTCTGCAAAAGGGCATGATTGCCCTGCAAATGCAGCAACAAGGCTATAAAAGCACAGACCTTGCGAAGATCTATAATGTTCCGCCCAACCATATCCGGGCCTGGCAGAGCAAAGCAAGAAAGGTATTAAAAGAAAATGAAGAATTATATGCGCTTTTAGCATAAGAAGGAGGAATCACAGATGCTGAGTCTTTATACTGCAATCGGTGTATTAAAATTTGCGAAATCTTCTAACGAAAGACCGGTTCCAATGGTAATCAATAACAACCAGGAGTACGGTCTTTCTGAACACGAACTGATTCTCTGGAGTTGTCTGGCTTTTCAGATTCTCCAGATCCACGAACTGAAGACTGCCTATGAGCATCGGCTGCAGGACACAGGAAAGGGTGAGGGCCTGTCCTTTTCCCATTACTTAAACCGCCTGCTCCTCCGCGGCCTGATTGCCAAGGGAGACGGCTTAACAGGTGTGGATGCGCTTTACCGTCTTTTAGGTAATCTTCATATTCTGCCGGTATCCAACTCTTTTCCGGTACGGCTTTTTACCTGTATCCAGCTTTGCCTGGAAGGCAAGATTGGCTGCCGTGATATGGGGAAATACCTGAAAAAAATGCCGTATACTCCGATAGAAGAAACGATACTGAAACTGATTCAGACGATTCCTCTTACTACTGCCGAACTGGTCACATGTGTCGATATGAAAGAAGAAAAGGAATCCTGGGATTCCCAAGAACTGCTTGAAAAACTATATCAGAACCCCGATACTACCTATCAGACACTCACGGAGGATGCACAGATTCATCATATCCAGTATCCTGTGCTGCAGGCCATCGGTAATTTGTATCTTAATAAACAGATTTCATTCCAACAATTTTGAAAGGAGACTTATGCCTAAACCATTATTCTCAAAGCTGATTGTCCAAGCGGCAATCGGCTTATTTTGTGTCCTTTTTGGGTGCATCTATGGTATCCATGCAAACGACAAGATGTTCCTGAGCCTCAGCATCCTGATCGGAATCTGCTGTTTCGTGCGTACCATCAGCCTATACCGGCTGATTCACACGCAGTCTTACAAAGTCTTTGAGGGAACCTGTACCAAACGGGAACCTGCCTTCTTTAAGAACACACAGCAGATCCTTTTCACAGACTGCAACCACCAGGAATACCGCTTCTCTCTGGATAAAAACATAAAATTGCTCCAGGGACACCATTACCGGCTGTATTTCCGCAGCTCCCCGCATAATAACGATGCGGTGCAAGCCTATCAGGATTTCCTGGGATTTGAGGAGCTTACCTTTATTTCTTCAGAGCAAAAGTAGTCTTCTGATACAAACACTTCTATTTTGAACCTATTATTTATGTAACAGGGAATATTTCCAGATATACTGTCCATAATACAAATGACATATTTATTGACTATCTTAGTATAAATATAGTATTATGGAGGTGAAAGGAGTGGATGAATCTATGTTAAAAGAATATCTGGAAAAAACCTATGGATATAACGAACCTATTTTTATCAGTGATATCCAACTAGAAAATATGAATGACAATTCCCTGCGTCAGTATTTTAAACGCATGGTAAAATCCGGTGACCTGGTCCGGTTTGATACAGGCATCTACTACCTTCCAAAATCCTCTCGATTGTTAAGCAAAACGTATATGGACCCTTTAAAGGTCATTATCCGCAAATATATCAAAAATGACGCCTCTACTTTCGGGTACTTTACCGGTGCCTCCTTTGCAAACCAGATCGGGCTGACTACCCAGATGCCTGCCGTTATGGAAATCGTGACAAATAAAGAATCCACCAAAGGCCGTATGGTTACTGTTGGCGGACAGTCCATTCGACTGAAGCGCCCTGCAATCACCGTTACACAGGAAAATGCAGATCTTTTGCAAGTAATAGACGCAATTGGTCAAATGGATCGATATGCCGAGTTGGAGAAAGCGGATGCTCTGGCTCTTTTCAGAAACTATATCCGCGAAAAAGAATTTTCCCAAACGCAGTTAGCCGAGATTCTGCCGGCGGTCACCGGAACTACCGCAAAGAAACTCATTGAAGGAGGCTTGATTTATGAATTTTCACCAGGATAAAAATGCCTTGAGGAATTAGTCACTGCTACTAGTCTTCAAAAACTGATTGACGAACACTATTTTGAGTAACATAAAGAGTCTTGGTTCTTTCCGTTCTAAGAAAGAATCCATGACTCTTTTTCTGCCTGTTACCAATTTACACTGCGCTGCTCATATTGCATGATGTAATTCTTACGGATATCTGCCATCTCTTTCTTCCGTTCATCCGGAAGAATTTTCCGAACCTCCTCCTCACTCATTTCCGTATTCCCATAGATTTCTTCCATTTCAAACAGATAAATCTTTTCCCATAACTCCAAAAGATAATCAAACAACTCGGAAGCATCCGTAAAACATACCTGCTGGTCAAATCCCCTCTCCGGCATGAACCACTCAAGGACTACACATCCAAAGGGATACGCATCTACAACGCAAAAATCGTTGTTCTCTGATAACTTCTGAAAAATCGCTTTTACCTGCATACAATGTTCCAGTTCCATTTTCGATATATATTCTTTCATGCTCTTTGACCTCCTGCCATCCATTCTATCAAAGCTCCCTTTATTTGCACAGGATATGACAGTTCCACCACCTGGACATTATAGTTCCTCTTTGAAGACTTTATTCCTGAATCTGCACCCCTTTCCTATGGATATGACGCATCATTTAAGCTCATTTTTTTCTGAATATCTCCAATTTATTTTCATTGTAATACTATATATTGTTTTATTTTGTTTGACCTTTTCTATATCTTGTGCTATTATAATCTTGTATTTGAGTTTTTGTGTTATCCCGTTAGGGAGTCTGGACCATTCATCCAGGACACACGAAGTTTAAGTTTGGAAATTAGAGTCATTAGGATAGCCGTATTATGCGGTCACTTAATGGCTCTTTTTTTATTTATGGGAAATCTGTAATACAGGTTTCCTATTCTTTTACCATTTTATTATTTTTTTAACGCCCAAAGAGGCAGAAAGGAGAATTTTTATGTCAGTAATCACACATCTCATGGGAAGGGTAACAAAAGATCCCGTCATGCAGCAAGGTAAAAACAATGGGACAGAATACATCAGTCTCGATCTTGCGGTAACACAGCGGAGTCAAAATTCTCAGAATGGGCAGAACACGGAAACCATGTATTATCAGTGCTTTTTTAACAAGCATCTGGCAGACCGTCTTCTGAAAGCAAATGTCAAAAAGGGAACCTGTCTGTATGTATATGGAGATTTAGAAATCCATCCATTTATCTATCAGCAGGGGCAAAAAGCTGGCCAAGGTGGAGTCAATGCCAAAGTCAATGTTAAGGACTGGCAATTCTGTCTTGCAAACAAACCAGAAAATGAATCTGGTGCTGCTCCCGGTATGAATGGAAATGCAATGCCAAATAATGGCGGCGCACCTATGCAGGTTGGCGGATACCAGAATCCAGGCGTACCAAATGGAGGAACCTATCCGGGTGCCGCTGGCGCACCAAATGCTGCTCCAAATATGGGAGCCGGCGTACCAGCAGGCGGATATACAGCAGCGCCTCCCGCACCGCAGACATCTCCCGCTACCTATGCAGGAAACAGAAACTATGCTACTCCAGGAGGAACTGCACCGCAGACATATGGCGGCGCACCTGCAAGCGGTTATTCCAACGATGGTTTTTCCAATGTACCGGAATACCAGGCCAGTCAGCTTCCATTTAACTAAGATCAAGGAACCTATAGGTTGAGGAATTGCACTTATTCAAACAGGAATATCTACAATTCCTCTTTTTATGTGAAGAATCAAAGACAAATCAGAAAGGATCATTTCCATGAAAACAAGAAGAAAAGAGAAAAAGAGCATGACATTTTTAAAAGCTGTAGCGGCTGTTTTATTTGCAGCCCTTCTTTTTACCCCGGAAAATACCAACAGGATTGTTATCGCAGGCGTAGCGATCACTGGGATTTTAGGATCACTTCTGCTCCTTATCCTCCCATCACTGCCCCGTATCCGGTTGCCACAGGTAAAAAAGCACACGAAAATTCCCAAATCATCGGATGAGAAGCAGCTATCAGATTCTGAAGTATTGCTCTGGCGGCAGATCAGTTACCAGATTACGGACAAACTCAAAGCTGCCTTTCCAAAAGCAACTTGGGAATTTGTAAATCGTCCAAAGCTTAATGATCTTTTGAATAGCAATACCATAAGAATCCGTACTCAAAATACCAGCACTTACAACTTTGCCGAATTTCATTTAGATCAGTATGGATATCTGGCTCTGGAACTATTAACGATTGAATCTTTAAAAATCCGCTCCTCTGAAGGCTCTGACACAGAATCTAAGCAGGCAGATCCACAGTCCTGGTATACCCTGATTGGAAAGCCGATTCTTGTGGAACTGATCGGAGATCTTCAGGCAAGAGGTCATCAGAAACTTTTTATCAACGAAACTGGTGAAATTTTCATCCGTAACGGAGAAACACCGGAAATCAAAGGGACATTTGAACACTTCCCACCAAAAAGTTACTGGCCCGCCCTTGCTGACATCTTTATCAAGGATGAATTAGCAGCAAAGGAACTGGATCACGAGCTGGAATTATCGTGGAACGCATAAAGGAGGGATACAAACATGCCAAATGGAAAATTAGTGGATAACTGGACTTTTAGACGTAAATTGCCGGAACCATTTGAGGATTACACCGATGATCCCGTATTTAAGAACATTTGTTCCATACATTGCAATCAGCCACAAAAACGCTCGACATTACACGCGGCGATGCTGCGCGCCATCCTTGCTTACATGGAACTGGAAGCTCCCACAGGAAGTATACCAGCCGAAGAACTCGGTGCTATCGGAAGCCAAGGTAATGACTTCACCATAGCAGAATATCCAAGCAAGACCGGTGAACTGCATGTTGTTGTTTATAACCGGCTGAAAGGACAGTTTTATGCTGGACGCTATACGACTCCGGCAGATGAAGAACAGGAACCAGAGAAATATGTGTTACAGGAAAACGGAAATAGCGGAGCCGCACTTCTTTTCGCACTGCTCCCAACTGCCTTAAAAGATGATGAGTTTAACGAATACTATCAGCAGCTAAAGCAGCACCGAGATGATGGCTATTCTGATAAAGAAGAAACCGCAAAGACGGCGGCTGTCTTATGTGACAACCTGTACCGAAGAATCCGCTACAGTGATACCCTATCTTCGGCAGCACTGCGAAACGAGATTCCAAGAAACGGAATCGTTCCTTCCCTGAAACCATTTAGTGTTCAAAAGGGGACTTATTCTCCAACTAACGTGATTGCCGGAAGTTTTCAGGTCATCAAGCCTGGTGCTGCTTCCCACAAATCAAGAAGTACCATTTCAAAAAATGATTTCGTCAGCAAATACATTCTGTCCGAATCCCGGACACTCACTCCAGAAGAAGAACTCACTGTTCCGACACTTCCAGACTGGTACATTATTCCACCGGAGATCAAACGGATCTGTGAACATGCCAAATTAACAACCAATACGGTTCAGCCCATGCGAAATTTCCTCCTTCGAGGACCTGCAGGAACCGGAAAGACAGAAGGTGCCAAAGCGATTGCTTCCGGACTTCACCTGCCTTACCGTTGTATCACCTGCTCTGCCAATACGGAGATATTCGACTTGCTCGGCCAGATCCTTCCAGATGTGGACGGAACGTTATCTACTCTGCAAAGGGAATATCCAACTTTTCAGGATATCATGCTGGACCCGGCAACTGCCTATCAAAAGCTCACCAACACTTATGATGAAGACGTATCTGAGGAGACGGTTTACCAGAAACTCATTGATACGATTTTTAATGAAATGCGTGACCACTATGCAAGCAAGACCTCGCATCAGCAGTTTAAATACGTGGATACCCCTTTGGTAGAAGCAATCCGCTATGGGTACTTGATAGAAATTCAGGAGCCCACGGTAATTGCAAATCCCGGCGTTCTGGTTGGATTAAATTCCCTTTTGGACCGCTGCAACAGTGTGTTTCTGCCAAATGGGGAAATTGTGAATCGGCATCCAGATACCATGATTGTAGTGACAACCAACAATGACTATGCCGGCTGTAAACAGATGAATCAGTCCGTTCTCTCCCGTATGAGCTTAATTATTGACCTGGAAGAACCGGATGAAGAAACTCTGGTACAGCGCGTGCTTGGCATTACTGGCTGTACGGACAAGAAAATGGTTCAGGATATGGCACGTATTGTAAAATCCATCTCTGAATTTTGCAGGGAAAACCTGATTACTGATGGCTGCTGCGGCGTCAGAGAGCTGATTTCCTGGGTACAGTCCTACATGGTATGCGGGGACATCATAGAAGCGGCACACTATACGGTACTTTCTTCCGTTTCTGCGGATTCCGCGAGTCGGATTGAGGTAGAAAATAGCTGTATCACTTCTGTCCTTGCCGCGTAAGGGAATGCCATGCGAAAATCAGCAGTCACCGAAGATCAAATGAGATTTCTCTTTGCAACCAATCTCCGCTATCTGCGTAAATCACGGGAATGGCCCCTTTCGCAAAAGGCCCTGGCACGTATCCTGCATGTTTCCAGAAAAACTATTATGAATTATGAATCCGGATGCACTTCTCCATCCGCATACGACGCTTATTGTATTGCATCTTATTTTCATTGCACCTTAGAGGAACTGCTGACAAAAAATCTGCATGAAGAAAGGAAGGATTAATCTTGAACAGTGACCAGAAAAAATTACGGCAGATGATAAGAGATCAGGAACTATCTATTACAGATCAGGAACTTTTCCAATCATCTGCTTACCAGAAATATCAAACGTCCCTGGCCAAAGCAGCAACCGGCCGCTATCGTCAGGGACTGCAGACTCTCATGGATTGGGATGAATCCCCCAAAAGCGGAGCTGCCTATACAAATAATTACAAAATCCATATCAATGCAGCAAATGCTATTACCCAGAGCTTTCCCACACGCGTTCTGCGTTCGGAAAGCCTCACAGGGTTTAATGGACATGAAATTGGACATCTGCTGTATACAGACTTTACCACCCTTGGATTATATCTAAGCAGCATGAATCATGGTTTCTTTTATCCAAAACCACCTTCCGTATCCGAATCTGCATATCAGACACATCAGGAAGAACTTCTGGAGGCGGTGGATCAGAAGGATACGGCTGCCTGCCTGACGCTTACCAGGTGTGCGTCTAAGATCAGCAATATTTTAGAGGACATCTACATTGAAGCCAGAATGTGTCATTCACATCCCGGCACTTTTAAGCAAGGCATTCAGCTTAACCACCTTAGAATGATGGAGCAGGCAATTTCCATTCAGGAACAAATCGATCAGAACTATGAAGAATTTTCTATCATGACCAATCTAATCCTTCAGTATTGCCGTTATGGAACAATCAGCAATCTTACCAATTACTCAGGTCCTTATTTGGACTGTCTGGAAGATTGCGTTCCTTATATTGAAAATTCCATCTACTCCGATGACATCAAAGATCGGTTTCATGCCACCAATCATATCCTCGTTCTTCTGTGGGAATATATCAAACCCCTGATTGAAGAAACAAAGGAGCAGTTGGAGAAAGAAGATGAGGAAACGGCAGAACAGAATCTGGCTAAACTTCTTGATGACCAGATTCAGGGTGCTACACCTCTGCCGTCCGGCAATGGCGGGAAAATGCCCAAACAGGCGGAGTCAGGAAAAAAAGAGCAAAAGGCTTCTCCCCTTCCGCCTCTGTTGCCCGAAGAACGGAGGGCCGTTATGGATCAGATGCAGGAAGTTGTAGCAGAGGACGGGAACCGGATGGCTCTGGTGAAAACCAATACCATCCTGGATGAGAATAATCCCGGTATCACTTACAACTATCAGTACTCCGGTTCCGGATATGAAAAAGCAGCATCGGACCTGTTCCGTATCCTGAATCAAGTTGCCACAAAGAAAGCAGAAACCCAGTATCAGGAAGAATTGTCTGAAGAACTCCAGAAAGCAGCAAACGATATTCACTATGGGAACGCCCATGCAGGTGTCCATGTCAATATCAACCGTATGTCCTATGTTCCTGACTCTGTGATCAAAGAATATCAGAAGATTGCTCCGCCGCTTCTACAGGCTTCCAGGCGATTGCAGAAAACCATTGCTCCGCTGTTAAAAGAAGATAGTGAAGGCGGCAAAATGAAGAACCTGCAGTTTGGCAAACGTTTAGATATGCGCGCACTCCATCACGAGGACGGCACATTCTTTACCCGAACCCGACTTCCTTCAGATGAACAAAAATTAGCGGTTGCGCTTTTGGTAGACGAAAGCGGCTCTATGGCAGACGCTGACCGTATTACCCATGCAAAGAAAACAGCAATTGTTCTCTATGATTTCTGCCGTTCTCTGGGAATTCCCATTACAATCTATGGCCATTCAACCAGTGGATCAGGTGTAGAACTTTTCTCTTATGCAGAGTTCGATTCCGTTGGCAGCTCAGACCGCTATCGTCTTATGGATATGAGTGCCAGAGGCGGAAACCGTGACGGTGCAGCCCTTCGATTTGTAGCAGAACACCTGGATAAACGTCCAGAGCTTCAAAAACTGCTAATCATCATGTCCGATGGGCAACCGGCTGCTTACGGCTACTATGGTACAGAGGCGGAAGCAGACCTGCGTGGAATCAAAAGGGAATACGAAAAGAAGGGCATCATCCTATTCGCTGCCGCTATCGGCTCAGATAAGGAAAATATCAAGCGGATCTACAACGAAGGATTCTTAGATATTACGGATCTGGAGAAACTGCCGAAAAATATGGCACTTTTGATAAAACAATATCTCAAATAGAAAGAAGGGACATTTGATTATGAATCAGAATTATCAATCGCAAATTTCTGAGCAAATTTGCAAAATACAGACCGACAAAAAGCTCATTGCCTTATATGACCGCTTGCGGTATGCAACATTTGCCAATTACGCACAGCTTCATGCCAAAGGGGAATACTCCGAAAATGAACGTAAAGTACATTCCCTGATTGGAGTTACAATCCAGGACTATTCAAACGGCACTGGAGATAAGAATATCATCACTCAGTTCAATCTGACTCCGGAACAAATTCAATTCTTTTTGACTCGTATCACAGCGGGTTTTCAGGAATTTGAATGGACACAGAGTAAAATATTCGGTAATCCGGATGAACAAGGATATTCTACTGTACAGCAATTTTCAATTTCCAGGCATGTTCAGGCCCCCGACGGAAAAATCCTAAAAAATCCCTGGCGTATCTACATCGCCAACGGGAAGGGCATCAAGATGCAGAATCAAAAAGGCGGTTCCTATATGAAAAAAGATAGTTTTATCCTTCAGAAAAATGCTTTTATCCAATTATTAGATATAGATCTTTATATGCTCCTAAAACGGGCTGACTCCTATATCACAAATTGGGAAACCTGCATTGCTCCGTCATTGATCCAAAATGGAAAGCAGATGTATGCAGACCAACTGGCTCAACGCCAGGCACAGAATCAGGCACAATATCAAAATACTTATCAGAATGGACAAGTATCATATCCAGCACAGGGGAATCCCTATGCTGCATAATACACAAGTTTTGAAAGGAAGCGGCCGTTTGGCTGCTTCTTTTCTTTTAAAAGAAGGAGAAACTTATGGAACTTATAAATATTCGCAATATTGACAACCAGGGGCGGATCATCATTCCCTGCGATATTCGGAAACGCCTGAATATCACAGGCGGAGACTCTCTGGAAATCATAAGCAATGGACAGGATATCCTCTTACGCAAATGTAATGCGGCTATGCCATACAACAAACAGCTCCAAACATTTCTGACGATTCTTTATGAAGTAGTAAAACACGGAGCTTTCATCTGTAATACAGAAGCCGTCTACATGGCAAAAGGGGTCTATCTTCCAGATGGCTCTCTCATACCAGAAGAACTATCTACCTATGTAGAAGCCGGACAGGAAACCATTTTTAATCTGGACGATCCAATATACATCCTTCCGCATATCAAAGAACCTGTAACTGCACTGTTTCCAATTCCCAATCAGGAAGACTCTCCCCTTGCATTGGTATTGCTTTGTAAGCATGGGAAGCCTTTAACAGAGATGGAACTTGGAAGCGCGAAGTTAGTGGCCGCAACACTGGCCCACAAGTTTATGTAAGAAAAAGGAGAAACTCTATGAAAGTACAATTATTAACCTCAGAAGAAAAAACATTTGCAGAAAAGCATCATGATCTGGTAGAACGCTTTCTTTCAAGGAATCAACTGGATGAAGCAGATTTCTATGATGTGGTTATTTTCGGCTATCTCCATGCCGTACAGGATTACCTTGCCAAACCGGAATTATCGAAATACCAATTTTCCACGATTGCATGGAGACAGATGAAGCACAGCATAGTCGAAGAACTCATCTACCAGAATCGGCCAAAACGGAATGTACCTATGGGAACCTACCATGAGAATTACGCATCGGCATCCCTAGACGAATTTCTTCCAAACAGAATAAACTGCATGGCGGAAACATTAGATAATCAGAAACAGCTTGGCAAACTGCTTTCCTACCTCACACCAAAGGAAAAAGAGGTGGTTTATATGAGGGCGGATGGCTATACCTACCGGGAAATTGCAGAGACCTGCAATCTCACCATCAAAGGGGTTTCCTCCCGCGTAACCAGAATGCGCCGGAGACTCCGCCATATGGCACTAACAGAAACATGGCAAAAGGAAAAGAAGAAAGCAGTAAAGGGAGGTACATGATGAATGAACTACAAATACAACGTGCCGCACAGCTTTTACAGCAGGAATTTGGGGCGGAATGGCAATCCATTGCCGGAATGCTCGGAACCGAAGGACTGCGGAAACGTGTTGGCAAAGAATTGACATCTTTTATGGCATTCCCAGAACGGGGAAATGGCGGCGATAACCACTGGCGGGGCAACTGCTCCCCAGAGGTGGTTGCTTCCGTCCTCCGCTATGTTCTGGACAGCAAACGCTACTATGGAAAAGATACCAGCCAGTTTACCCTTATGGATCCAATGAGTGGTTCCGGGACATCCCAAGCCGTAGCAGAACGCTATCAGGTCCGTTCACTTTTATACGACTTAAATCCTGCTCCTGCTTATGGCCAGGGGAACTGGAACGCTCTAAAAGACGATGTGGACGATTCGACAGATCTGATTTTCTTTCATCCACCCTACCACAATATCATCAGATACAGCGGCAGCATGTGGGGAAACAAACCTCACCCGGACGATTTATCCCAATGTGAGAACTACCAGGATTTTTTAGAGAAACTGAATTACTGCATCCGTAAATTCTTCTTATCTCTGCGCAAAGACGGCAGGCTTGCAGTCCTTGTGGGAGATATAAGAAGCAACGGAAAGTTCTACAGTATGCAGCATGACCTGATGCGGATGGGTGACTTTGAATCTTTTATCGTCAAAGGCCAGTTTCATTGTGTTTCAGACAACCGGCGGTATAAAAAACCATTCATTCCAGTGGTCACAGAATACCTGCTCATCTTAAAAAAAGCAGATTCTCTGATTGTGCCGTTTAGCTGCCGTCAGGAAGGCTGGTTTTCCCTGCAAAGCACGGATTTAAAAGCTCTGACCTGGCATCATCTGATTCGGATGACCATGGAAAGCGTTGGCGGTACCGCAGCCTTATCCGATTTATATGAACGGTTGAGAGATCATCCCAAAGCGTTAAATAACCCACATTACCAGGAGCGTATCCGCGCAACGATATACGAGCATAAAGACCAGTATATCCCTGTTGCCCGCGGATGGTTCCGATTAAATTACGAAGTAGCTTAAACAAATTTCATCTAATAAAGGAGTGTGATTACTATGACGAATCAAAAAGTAAAAAGAATCAGTCCCATGTCTCAGAAAGAAACAACATTGACAGGCACCCTATCCCTACCGCTGCGTGTTGACGAGCGGGCCTTAATCCTACAAAGCAACCGGCAGTCTGTTCTGACCTCTCCGGTGAAAGAGATTTTAGAAGTCTCCTCATACGGCGTAGTCTTTCGGACCTGTAATACCACATACCGGCTTAGTTACATGCCGGTTCCCAATGAGAATGAGGTGATGTGTGCTTGACAAATATCTATGAACTGGAAAGCAGCCTGGAAAAGCTGCTTTCCACCCTCAAAAAGAATCGGGATAATGTTCCTTTAGATATCCTGAAATCTTACTACAAACAACCCTATGAGAAATTGGTGGCACAGGTGAATGAAACAGCTTCCCAATTTGTAAAAGCGATTCTCACCGATCACCTGATCCTCAATCCCAATGTCTCTGTGGAAGAACAGATTGCGGCTATCAACCAGACGATTGCGGACTCCGGAATGAAGAAAAAGATGAGTTCCTGTATGTCCAAAACGTACAGTACCACACAGCTTCACCAACTGGCGTTAGAGCTTCGCGAAATGATTGAGGATGCACTATGGCCTTATATCGACCAGGAGACCTGCCTGCTGGCAGACTGGATGGATATCCAGAAAGAACCGGTGATCTACAATACTTTAACCAAAAAGGTTTACATCAATGACCACTGGACAGAGCAGGAAATTGACCTTCGGGGAAAATTCCTGATCTATATCAAACCAAAAGAAGAACCGGCAGAAATGGAGAATGTCATATGAAATTAGAAAATACCGAAACGCACATGAGTTTATCATTCACATTATTTTATGACCAGATAAGAAAGGCACATGCCATCTATCAAAGGTACTGCTTTTCCTGCGATTTTATCAACCGATGTTCTGATCGCAGACAGGAAGAAATCGGACTATGCAACCTTCCCTATGAAACACTCCCGGATGAGGCGGAGCTTTTAGATACCGCTTATCGCATTTACGGTGAAAAGGAAGACTGCAATATTGCTTACAATGACACATTGGATGCGGTCATTGAGGAAATCGAGCAGCAAATAGCCGATGGAAGGCTTGTGCTCCCATCAGTACAGGAAGGTCCACGGGTGGCTATCGTCATTGAGGACGGAATCATCAGCGCTGCCTTTTCATCTGATCCTAACATCCGGATTGAGATTACGGAATTGGATAAGAATTATGCTGACAGCGAGCAGCGTGATACATCCTACAAAGAATTACAGAATGATCCTAAATTAAAGAGCTGCGATTACGTTCTTTCTGTTCCCGGTTATGAAAAGTCAATGGGACTGGAGGTGGAGGAATAATGGCAAATGTATGCTGTGATGACGTCTACTTCTTTTCTGAGACAAATCCCGATGGACTGCGCTCTCTTTGGGAAGATTTGGAAACATCTATCGTTTTACATACCAACGTGGATAAAGCAGCAATAGAAAATTTATTCAAATACAAGGGGATTGATACGACAAAAATTGGTCTTCGAGGTACTATCGAATATATGGAATGGAATGAAGATAATATCCTGTTGAGTACCTCTGCTGCGTGGTCGCCACTGTTTGATGCCTATACAGTCATAGCTGATGTTTATGGCGTAAACTTTGTGATGCAAAGCACCGAACCTGGCAGCAATCTTTATATCAACACGGACCATACCGGAATCTACTTTCCGGACAGATACTGCATCAGCATGGATAATGAAGATTTGATTACGCCTTCTGGAATACGTATTGGTGACAAACTAGAATATGGACAGCCTTTTGTATCTTCTGAAGCCTTACTCATGCGTTTTCATGATCTTGGATATGAGGCGGACTCATTAGAAGACCTGGCATCCATACTGGAGGATTCAGATATCTATATCCATGCGTTTGAAGATCCATACAAACCAGAAAATCAAGTTGCTTAAAGGAGGAACCTCAAATGAAGATTTTTATCTTATGCTGTTACGATGGTGCTCTCAATGATCCTATCGTTGAAACAGATTATGAAACAATATTTAAACGAATGGCCGACAGTTATCATATGGCACTACAGGGTGTCATCCAGCAGGAGGACGAAAAGGAAAACACTTATCTTGAGGGCTACAGTGCCCGAGCAGTGATTCATGAGGATTGGATTGAATGGTCTATCACAGAGCTGGAGGTTCCGCTTCCTGCTGCTGACTCGGCATCCCTTATAGATGAGGAAAATAACGCGCAAAAAACTCTGATTAAAGCTACGCCGGAGAATCCTTACCTGTTATCTTATTTTCAACATAAAGGATTAACACTGGGAGACTACTACATTGCAGTTGACTATATCCTTTGGATTGATCAGAAGCAGGATGAATTTCGGGCACTTCATCATCTACCGGGACATATACAATTAAATACCTCCGAGGTGCAGGAATTTATCCAGTTTCTAAATCAGGATTTGGATCAGGAATAAATGGAGGGATACACTTATGACCGATTTAGAACTTGATATTTGGAATGAATGGCTAAGAGAAAAGCAGAATCAATTAAAGGAAACACTCTCTTTGATTTCCGCTGAAGAAAACCCTTATCGCTATTATCGTATCGAGGGCCATATTGACGGCCTGATAGATGCACTCACTATGCTGACAACCATAGAAGAAGGAAAGCGCTTTCGTCAAAAACTGAACGCTTTCCGCGACAAATTACTATTAACCAGAGATTATGATATTAACGGTAATTACATTCATTCCCAGAAATAGCAACAATAATGCCTGAGCCGTTCACTTGGACGGCTCTTTTTCTAAAATACACGAAAGGACGATAATATGGAATATGTATTTGTATATGCTGACGGTAGCTGGTGGCTCAAAATAGATAGTGTAGAGAAGTTAACCGACTACCATGAAAAAATGAAAGACGGACGTTACGAAGATGCATTTGTCATGTATCTTCAGGATGGGTCCCCGGATCAGATTCTGGAAAATCTCTCTTTGGAAGAACGGATTGCCAAAATGAATGACCGGAACTTTAAATATCTTCAGGCGGCTGTCATACAGGCCCGGAACGGAAATGGAAATATCTTTGATGGGTTTCGATGGCTGAACATGGAAATCGGCATGAATCAGCTCCGTACAATCAGGGAATACGGTGCCGTCTATATCAATCCCGCTGGAGGACATACATTTCACCTGGATTATACACAATTTTGCAGACGCAAAAACCTGGTTTTCCCAGATTTCAAAAAAAGCGACATCCGCATAAAGCAATTTGACGGCGGCTGCCATTACTACGCCTTCGTCGGAGATATGCAGGTTCGAAACGGCAACCAGTTAAAATGGAACACTTATGATGAAGCCTATCGAAATGCCGAGAAATTAGTCGTTTGACTGCCTATTATTCCTATTGGATGAATGTTTAGATTCTGTTATAATAGGTTTATAATACGGAGGTAGCTAATTATGAGTATCCAATCTGATGTGGAGATGATGTCTATCCGGGCATTGGAAAATTATGCTAAAACTCATCATCTATCAGAAAGTGTTGCTGTTGATTTATTTCACAAGCACCAAATTAACATTTGCATTCAAATACGCGATGTCATAGATATCATCAAAGAAACTACGGGAATGAATTTTCCAGATGCAACAGTTGCGTTTTATCATTCCAAAACTTATAAAGCTCTGCAAAACACAGAAAATACTCTATGGGCAGAATCTGCGGGGTATATTGCAGACCGCTATTTTAAAGAACAAAAGGAAAAATCCTGTGTTTAATGTGCAAAACACTTCGAGCCGCCCAATCATATTTGGACGGCTCCTTCTTATTGTTACCGATTCATTATTTATAGCTCACATAATAATCGGAAAAAGATATATTACATTCATCCTTTGCAGAGACAAAATGATATTTCTGAATGAATTTTTGCCTTTCCTTGGCATCCTTTTGTATTTTCATCAGTACGGAAGCCACTTGAAAATCCTCATAAATATGTTTTAGCAGTACATCCATCAATTCTTCTAAAATATCCTGCTTTTCATATTCCGACCTTAAATCAATCCGTAAGATTCCCATTACCTTTCCGTCCACCGCATATTTCAGAGAAGGACAGACTTCTATGGTTCCGATCAGACACTGTTTTTCCTTATCCTGAATGGTCCATCTCACAAAATCCTGTGCCTCATAGCGGCTGATCCAATACGCTACACATGTTTTAAATTTATCCATATCCGTATAGAAGAAATCATCCCCACAACAATCTCCATTAAAGAACTTTGCTGCTTCCGGATTAGAATAGCAGGCAAATAACTCCTCTGTATCCTTTTCTTCTAATTTCCTAATCAAAAACCGTCCTGTTTCATAGACAGGACATTCCACAAATGGATTCATCTTTTGTTCCTTCTTTCTATCTGTCTGGCAGCACCATATCCCATGTACTGTCTCCCGGATGATATAATAAGATAAAATTCTGTTCCTGATCATCCACAACGGCACTGCACACATATTTTTGACTCAAAATACCCGCATAATATTTCTGCTCTGTCTTCAGAACCTGGATATCATTCATCAAATGCCGCATCCCTTCTTCGTCCTCATATTTTAACATCTTAGGGATTGCTTTTCCAGTAGAAGTAAACCAGCATCCCACTGCTACTTTTACATATCGTCCCCTGACTGCCTTTTCCTGCAGCTTTTCTTTCTCCATCCCGACTGCAAATCCCATATTTACACACCCCTATTCCACTGTCACTTTCTTATAATCCACGCTCCGCTTCTCCCGGCTGATGCCTCCGGACATGTGGTCGATCCTGCTTCCGATAAAGACTGCCCGTTTGACCGAATCATTTCCATACCGCCTCCGGATTTTATCTACTGTCTCATCCATACATTCCAGTTTCTCATAATCTGTAGTATCAAACATATCAAGCTGACGCATATCCATGTTATCCTTAATCCGGCTAGTATGAATCCCTAAATGCCGGATCGGTGTCCCATCCCATAAAGCGTCAAAGAGCTGGCAGGCACAACGGTGAATCTCTATTGTGATATTGGTCGCATTGGTAAGCGTCATCTGGTGGCTTGCATACTTCAGTTCAAAACTCTTGATCCCTACCGCAATCACCTCTGCACGGACTCCTGCCGCACGAAGCCTGGTTCCAACCGTTTCTGCCAGGGCAAGCAGCACCAGCTTTGCAGTGGAAGCATCGGTTACATCAAAGGCAATGGTCGTGCTGTTTCCATAGCCTTTATTGGCAGGAGCCTCTGACTGGACAATGGAAACATCCATACCATTCGCAAATCCCCAGATGACTTCCCCGTGCTTCTTTAGGTGGCTCTTTAGAATCGCCGGATCTGCCTTTGCCAGTTCGCCTATGGTATGAATCCCCATGTTAAACAGCTTTTTTGTCGTTGCCCTGCCAACAAAAAATAGATCAGACACCGCCAAAGGCCACATTTTCTCCTCTATCTCTTGTTTCCATAAAGTATGCACCCGGTCCGGCTTTTGAAAATCACTCGCCATCTTAGCAAGCAGCTTATTTTCAGATGCTCCCACATTTACTGTAAATCCCAGTTCCTCTCGAATCTGATCCCGGATACGGTTAGCCGCCACAACAGGCTCTCCCCACAGGCTTTCCGTTCCTGTCATATCCACAAAAGCCTCATCTATAGAATACTGCTCCACACAGGGAGAATACTGCCTTAAAATCTCCATAAAAGCAGAGGAACACTTTTCATATAACCCATAATTTGGAGGCACCAGTTTCAGCTTCGGACATTTCTGCAATGCCTCCGTAATGCTTTCCCCTGTCTGGATATGGTACTTTTTCGCCGGAATGGATTTTGCCAGTATAATCCCATGGCGCATCGCCATATCTCCCCCAACAGCGGCAACCTCCTCCCGCAAATCTACACGCCCACCCAGATGGAAGAGGCGATAAACCGCCTCCCAGGAAAGGAAGGCGGAATTTACATCAATATGAAATACAATTCTTTCCAAACTTACGTTCGCCTCCTTTGGTTATATTATAGCGAACGTCCGTTCTTTTATCAAGTGTGAATATTTGCCAAATATGTGTTTCATATTTCATATTTAGAGATTTTCCTCTCCTTTCGCCAAAAATCTATATTTAGTTCAATATCGTTTGACAGCCGCAATATATAGTGTTAAAATTATCTTGTAATTATTTTTGTGTTATCCGGAAAGGATTTTTCACACGCAGTTTAGGTTTGTACAGTTGTCAGAAGGATACCTATGCCATCAGCATAGACTTCTGGCTTTTTTATTTTGCAGAGAACTGCAGCAAGATGGAGAATGAACGCTTATGTGTCCATTCTCTTTTTTTGTGCCTAAGCGAAGAAAGGAGGGAAGGGCGAAAAAAACACATAAGAATAATTATACAAATTTTCAAGAATAGAAGGGAGAATTTCAATGAATTATCAGGAATTTCAGGAAACTTTACTAAAAGAACTGGCGTGCAGGCTTGATCCCGGAATCAGTCTCCGCCCGACTATTACTACCAAAAATAATGGCATAAAGCTGCATGGGCTTATTTTTGAGGATAACACTTCCAACAAAGCGCCCGTCTTATATTTGGATACTTTTTACGGAAAATTTCAAGATGGTATTCCACTCGCCGCAATTGCGGAAGATATCGTAAAACTGTCACACCATGCAGCCAAAATTCATTTACCAGGTGTAAATAGCCTTTTTGACTACAGACAACATCAAAAACAGATTCTCTATAAGTTTGTCAATCTGAAAGCGAATCAGGAACTATTAAAAGATGTCCCTCATATTCCATACCTGGATCTGGCAATTGTGTTTTATGTACTGTTAGATTGCAGAAATGATGGAAGTATGGCAACTATGCTGATTCGGAATAAGCATCTGGAACTCTGGAAAAAAGATATCCAGGCACTCTTATCTGACGCACATCAAAATACACGGAATATCTTTCCGGCAGAATTGATTCCTATGTCCGAAATTGTAAGTAATATTCCCCTGGATGAGGATGGACATACCATTTCTGATCTGGATACAGAACTCCAGCCGGAATTATATATTCTTACTAACTCTGTGAAACAGCAGGGCGCCGTCTGCATCCTATATGACGGAATCTTAAATCAGATTTGGGACTTTCTGCAGGAAGACTATTTCATTATTCCCAGCAGTATCCATGAAGTTATGATTGTAAGAGCTACTGGCGCAGCGGCCAACAACTTAAATCAAATGATCCAGGAAATCAATGAACTGGCAGTATCTCCGGAAGAGAGGCTTTCTGACCATGCTTATTTTTACACACGGGAACACCAGAAGCTTCTATGCGCCTGAGATTATGAAGGGAGACTCATATGAAAGAAAAGATAAGCCAAATCAAAGAACTGGTAAGCGAACTGAATGAACACAGACATGCTTACTATAATCTAAATGCCCCCTCCATCACAGATAAGGAATATGACCAGATGTTTGATACACTGAAAAAACTGGAAATGGAAACAGGTGTGGTTCTTTCCAATTCCCCTACACAGAACGTCGGCTACTATCCGGTCAGCAGTCTCAAGAAAGTTAAGCACCCCACTCCCCTGCTTTCCCTGGATAAGACAAAGCAGGTAGCGGAGCTGTGTTCACTGTACAAGCGGAACTTTGTACTGCTGATGCTGAAGCTGGACGGGCTGACAACCAAGCTGGTCTATGAGGACGGCAAGTTACTTCAGGCTTCCACACGCGGGGATGGTGAAACAGGAGAAGACATTACCCATAATATCGCGGCATACCGAAATGTGCCTCTTACCATTCCTTATAAGGACCGTCTGGTCATTACCGGTGAATCCTACATCCATATCCATGATTTTGAACGGCTGAAGGATACACTCCGGGACAGTAACGGCAAACCTTATAAAAATGCCCGCAACCTGGCTGCAGGTTCCGTCCGGAACTTAAATCCGGCAGAATGCGCAAAACGGTGTGTCTATTTTACTGCTTTTAATGTGCTTGAAGGAATGGAGGACGATCCTTACAGCGACAGCAGGCAGATGCGTCTTTCGCTTTTAAAACCTCTTGGTTTTGACACCTGCCCGTATATCGCCATTGAAGGTCCCGCACCATCTGAAGAATTAGTAACAACGGCAATAAACAGTCTCCAAGCTGAAGCATCGAAACGCCAGATTCCGATAGACGGTATTGTAGCCATCTTCGACAGTCTCAGCTATTCCAAAAGCTGCGGCCGGACCGGTCATCACTATAAAGACGGCCTTGCCTATAAATTTGAAGACGAACAGTATGAGACCATATTGCGGAAAATCGAATGGACACCAACCCGCTTCGGAGAAATTGCACCAGTCGGTATCTTTGATACCATTGAAATTGATGGATGCGATGTATCCAGGGCCTCACTCCATAATCTGACCTTCATTAAGAATCTGGAGCTTGTTCCCGGATGCCGTATCCTGGTTTCTAAAAGGAATATGATTATTCCTCACATTGAAGAAAACCTTGACCGGGGACAGTATACCGATATTGTCCCTCCAAACTGCCCGTGCTGCGGTTCCAAAACATGGATCAACCGTAGAAAAACCAGTGATGGCAGAGTCGTAGAGACTGTCCACTGCGGCAACTCCGCATGTGAAAGCCAGATTCTCCGTAAATTCGAGCATTTCGTATGTAAGAAAGCCATGAATATTGAAGGCATATCTGCGGCCATACTGGAACGGTTCCTGGATCTTGGTTACCTGAAAACTTTTCAGGATATCTACCATCTGGACCGGTTCCGGGAAGAAATCCTAAGTCTGGAAGGCTTCGGTGAGAAATCCTTTACACGGCTTTGGGATGCGGTAACCAAAAGCCGGGATACAGATTTTGTGCACTATCTGGTCGCTATGGATATTCCAATGATCGGCCGGACAAAGAGCCGGATCTTAAACACTGTATTCTCCGGTGATCTGGATACATTTGAGGCAGCCGCAACCGGGAATTATGACTTTACCAGTCTGGAGGACTTTGGCGATATTTTGAATCATAACATTCATGCCTGGTTTTCTGATGAAGGCAACCTGCGTTTATGGAGAGAACTGCAAAAAGAAATGAATTTTAAATCTATGGAGGAAAGTACAATGACAAACGTAAAGGAAAACCCATTCATGAACAAAACTGTAGTAGCAACCGGCAAACTGGAGCATTTCACAAGAAATGAGATCAACAACAAGATCTTATCCCTTGGCGGCAATCCGGGAAGTTCCGTAACAAAGAAAACGGACTTTCTGATCTGCGGCGAAAAAGCCGGCAGCAAACTGACAAAAGCACAGTCACTTGGCGTCAGAATCCTTTCTGAATCTGAATTCTTGGAGATGTCTGAAAAAGCCAGTGCATAGAAAAAATTAAATATAATATTGGTTAAAAGGGTACAGCTCCGGCTGTACCTTTTTTCGAAGCAGAAAGGAGCAACAGACTCATGAAAACCTATAGAAATACTGCCGCCAGAGAGTCCTTTGCAGCTTCACCGATTACCTGTTTCCGTGGAGACTATGCATTTCTAAGCAATTTCTATCCTGCACCGGTCTGCTACCGTGGAAACCTGTATGCCAATAACGAAGCTGCTTTCCAGGCACAGAAAACACTGTCGGCAAAAGAACAGCGAGTATTTTACCTGCCTTATCTTAAAGATCCCGTAAAAGCAAAAACACTTGGCCGCAGGCTTTCCCTCCGCCCGGATTGGGACAGTATCAAAATGCAATGCATGTATGAGATCTGTATGTGCAAATTCATGCAGCATCCCAAACTCCGTCTTGCACTGATTGCAACCGGCGACAGTATTCTCATAGAAGGCAATACCTGGGGTGATCGATTCTGGGGACAGGTAAACGGCAACGGTAAAAATCAGCTTGGCCTCATCCTCATGGATATCCGAGAAAAATTAAAATATAACACGGAAGACTATCCTAAAAAGGAAAGGATGTGCTTATGAAACAGACTCTTTATGAATGGTGCCCTTACTGTGAGACAGAAATTCATGTCCTTTGGGATATTGAACTGCAGGGCTATCTTACAAAATGCCCGTCCTGCGGTCACAAACTTCTGCTCTGCGGAGAATGTGAAGATAATTGTGATTATGACCATAGCACAGATCTATGCCAGCATCTTGTAGAATCCATATGGGAAGATCTCATAGATATTCCCATGGAAGTACCCAAAAACGGTGAGGAATATATTGCTGATTCCGTAACACTTCACGGGATTACCTTTCCTTCCGGCATCACCCGGACAGAGCTTTGGCATTGGTTTGATGAACACCATCCAAAAGGCGTTGCCTACTTATTATATAATCTTAAAAACAATCAAGAATGACAAGGGTGCAGTAATGCTGCATCCTTTTTTACAAGGAGGATTTCATAATGAAAAATAATAAAATTGACTGGATCATCCACTTATGTTCCAACGGTGTATGTCCAGAATGCGGACAGGAAGAAACGCATTTTCTTCCTTTTGCCTGCAATGCACATACACATGGCATGGAAAAATATGACCACCCTGATTTTCAGATTGTCCTTCAGCTTTCACCAGAAGAAATATCCTACCTACTCAATATCATGGGATTGCGCGTGAAAGCCGGTGAAGTTTTCCATTCCGGTGATACCGTTTCTGGCATTTATGAGAATTACAATATCAGCCTGAAAGAATATGAGGAAACAGGACGTAAGGTTCTGCGAATTATCCTACCAGATGAATCCAATCACTTTCCAGATGAAGATTGCTGCGACAATATCTACAAACTACAGCTTCTGGAAACGGACGCATTATTTTTAAAAACACCTTAGAAAGAAGGACCAAATGATGACCATAGACGAATACATGATAAAAAATACCCGTCCCCTCAAGAAGAACGAGTGGATAAAGTTTAAATGCTGTGGCTGCGGTGCCTGTTGCCGCCATGTAAAAGAGAGTATTCCCTTAGAAAGTCTGGACGCATATCGGCTGGCAAGATATTTTCGGGAACATGGAAAAACATTGGAATATATGGATGACATTCTGTATCAATATGCTGATCCAGTTCCTCTGAATGAATGTGGCTATTTAATTTACATGTTAAAAACTACGGGGCCGGATGATACCTGCATCTTTTTAAAGGACAACCGCTGTACCATCCATATCGCAAAACCGCGGGCCTGCCGGACTTATCCATTATGTGCGGAACCTGTAGAAACAGGATTTCATTATCACCTTTGCACAGAACAGCCACACCATTTCCAGGGAAAAACAGTTAAAATCAAAAATTTTGTGAATCGTTATTTTACACAGGAAGACCAGGCTTTTGTCAATCTGGACTTCCGCTCTACAATTCCAATCGCAGATCTCATGCGCCGGATTCCGGAATCACGCAAGAAAGACGCTCTGCTTCTCTTTTTACGTTACAAATACTCAGATTTTGACTTAGACAAGCCATTTCAGGAACAGTATGAAAAGAACATAGAAACGCTTCTTGCTTCATTAAAGACTCTTATTCTATAGAAAGAAGGAACATATTATGAAATCAACAACTAAAAAGAGCAGTTCACTGATTTTAAAATACATTGGAGAAGATTTTTGGTCCCGGCCAGTATATCAGGATCAATTCAGCCGTTTATGGAAAGATATAGAACTGGGTGATTCAGAAACTCCTACCATTGATAGTTTTAGCTGTGCTTTTGACTTTTCCCTTACAATGGCATAATCATAAGTAAGGAATTTATCAATCATACGTTTAAGCGTTAAATGAGTTACTGAATAGATTGATTTTGTTATGGAAATAAGATAAGATAGAAATAGAAATAGTGAAAGGAGACGGACAGATGGAAGTTTATTCAGAAATGCTGCAAAGATTGATTCCAGGACTATTAAATATTTTTCATGGTTCTATCAATCGTATTATCCTTTATGGATCTGTTGCAAGGGGAACACAGACATCCGAATCCGATGTAGATATTGCTGTCATTGTAAAAGACTATACTCAGGATATGCATGACACTATGACAGACTTCGTTGTTGACTTAGAATTAGAATTTGATAAGGTTCTTTCTGTTCTTCTGATAGATTATGGAAAATTCAAAGAATGGGAAAATGTCATGCCTTTCTATAAGAATGTGAAGAAAGAGGGAATACAGTTATGGCCGGCAGCGTAAAAGATTTATCCAAATATCGTTTTGAACGCTGTTCTGAAGAATTAGAAAATTCTAAGATTTTACTGGATGCTGGAAAATTTAAGTTATCTCTAAACCGCTCGTATTATTCTATTTTTCATGGAATGCGGGCCGTAAATGTTCTGGATGACTTTGATAGCAGTAAACATAGCGGCGTAATTGCACACTTTAATCAATTCCACGTAAAAGAAGGCCACTTTCCGAAAGAAGCATCAAAAATTATCAGAACAGCTTCCGAAATGCGGGAACATGCGGACTACGAAGATTTTTTCGTAGCTTCCAGGCAGGATGCTGAAGAACAGTATCTAAAAGCCGAAAAGTTCCACTCGCTTATAAGCGAATATCTGAAATCCCTTCAGATTCTATAAAATTATTAACATGTATCTACTAAATGACTTGAGCCGCCCAATCTGGACGGCTCTTTTCTTATCTAAAACAGACTCTGCTGTTCGTACTCCTGATGTTTTATTAACTGTACCGGGACTTTGTGCAAGGCAAATTCCAGGAAGTTATCATCATAGATCCAGTCTTCCAATTCCTGTCTTTCCAAGATCAGCGGCATCCGGTCATGAATCTTCTTCACGGATTCGTTCGCCTGTGTGGTGATAATAATAAATCGTTCTTCCTCCTGAAAACGGTTATAAAAACCAGCCATATATAAGACCGGTTCATCCTCTCGCAAGAAAGTCACCTTATTTTTCCCAGAATCCCACTCATAAAAATGTTTTGCGGGCATAATGCAGCGTATGTGCAGCACACTTTCCCGAAAGGTCTTTCTTTCAAGCACAGTCTCTGCTCTGGCATTGATCAAAAGCCCTTTCTTTTGATATTGTGGAAATCCCCAGTTCATTTCTTCTGCTTTTAATCCCGGTATCTTTCCCGTCAAAACGGCTGCTGTCTGAGAAGGGTAAATATCACCCATCCTCTCTTTTCTCAACTTTGCATCTACTTCCCGTACCACTTTCTCAATTTCTCTGGCTGTCTCATCATCCACATAATATCTACCACACATTCCCGGCTCTCCTTTTCTCGTCACATAGAATCCACTCATCCAAAGTAAGCGGCGTATAATCCGAATACATACAGAAACAGTTTATCATATGACAGGGAATCTGTCTTGAGGTTCCATCCGGACTCAACGTAGTCGTATTCCTGGTAATCTCCTGAAACTGCTCCAGCAACCGCTGATCCTGCGTATCATGTACATGCCCATACAGCATATATACTTTCGGATTCCCTTCTTCATCAACACGATACTGACCGTTGTAACACATGACAGGATAATGACAAAGAATAACCTTACGCTTATTGTCCTGAAGCTCCTCGTATGGTTTCACCCATACAAATCGGTTGGTATTGTAATCCTTATTCTTTAAAAACCGGTCATGGTTCCCCTGGATGAGATACAAGCGGCCATTAAGCCGATCAAGCAGCTCATTGGTTTCCTCCGCTTTTCCCCAAGATAGATCCCCTATAATAACGACCTCATCATTTTTTCGGACCTTTTCATTCCATCTATCCAGCATATATTGGTTCATCTGCTCTACACTTTCAAAGCCACGCTTATCCATTTTGGTATTCAACGCGGCATGAAAAAAATGTGGATCAGCAATATAATATCTCAACTTGCCTCACTCCTATTCCTTTCTACCGAAGCAATCTCTCAATTTCATTTGCACATTCTATCACTGAATCAAAGGAAATGTCTTTCGCATACAGACTTTCCCTCTGATATTTTTCCCATAATTTCCTCATAATATCAGAGTTCTGTATTTCCTTCAAGATTTCATCTGCCTGTTTCATATCTGCCTCTGATCTGCGTTTTTGAGATGTCAGTGCCACCGCTCTTTTTAAGTCTGTCATATGAATCTGTTCCGCATACATCTTATGTAATAAATACAGATCGTAAAAATCTCTGGCCCGCGTATTCGCCGTCCCCCGCCTTATAATCGTCTCATACTTTTCAGCCAAAATCGTTTCCAATGTATATGCCCAAACATCTACACTCCTGTTTTCAAACGTCAACGGGAAATGATATATGATTTCTCTCGGCGTTAGCCTGTTGTAATATCTATTTTCATCGGTATCTTCATTTTCCCATAAACAGCTAAAAGCGATACCCTGAAATTCTCGTATTCATCATCTTCCCTAATCGGAGAAATCCCTTTCAAGACAAAATTCACACCGTCATCGACATCCACCGACAATATCTTTTCAACCGTGGACCGAATCTCTTTTTCATTCATGTCCAGTCCTTTTACTGTCGTATCCATATCCATTGTCGTTCTCTCCCCGATTCCTACCATAGAGGAGATCAGCAAACCGCCTTTCAGGATAAAACGATCCCGGAACTCAGATGCTGACAGTCTCTCAACTAATCTCTCAAACATCAGCGTCTGCAAAACTGCCTGTGGACTAATCTTTTTCTGTTTCGCAATATTCTTTACTGCACCTTTTAACTGCTCTGGTGATTTCACAACAATACCTCCATATAAGACCGCACTCTCTTTTCCACAGAAAAGAGTTCTGCATATTTCAGCAGCCTGCGGATATCTTTCTTTCCATCTCTGAAGTAATCTTTGATAGCCTGCGTATAAAGCTGCAGTTCTATCTTCTCTTTATCCCTGATCAAATCACAGATACAACGTTCTTTGTTATAAACTTTAATCTTACCGCCTTGTGGGGAATCCGTCTCCGTAATTCCGACTTCCCACCACTGCTTTTTAGCAAAATGTACCTGAATCGTTGGATATGCTTTCTTCATGCAGGACGCATTATAGCCCTGGGGGACGCTGACCGAAATCGGATCAGGCACCCGGTCTGACATTCCCCAGAAATACATAGCTGTGCCATAGGAAAAAATACATTGCGGATATTTTTTTTGAAGCATGGCATATTCATCCGCCCATTCTCCAGAAAGAATGTATACCCCTCTGCTTTCCCTATCCAGTATTCCTTCTTTTACCAACTGAGGCAGCACTTCCCTCCGCAGTCCGGCATTTACAATGTCTTTAGTCCGAATAATCCCATTATGATCTTCTGCTATACGTTCAATGGCTTTCTGAATTTCCATATCTATCACCGCCAATACAAATTTGCTTTTATTTTATCATATAAAAGCAAATTTGTACATAAAAATAAGATTCCCTTATTGGATGTCTCCCCAGAACAATCGCCGGCTTGTAATCAGGACACCTTTTTTATACGCTCGTAATAACATGATGTGCATATAATAACGCCTTAACAAATATGGGTGAAATTCGGGATTGTCACAGCACTTTCTAATTCTGAACATGTACCCTTGTTGTGTCCCTGAAAAACACACGCCATCCCGGAATACAATCCGGGCAATCTGCGCAGTCCTTTTAGAAATTTTCGGATACTTTCCTTCAAAATCATGATACTCCATTCCGTCCTTCAGTGCTGATATTTTGATTTCCCTTCCTTTGATATTAGAATCGTTCAGCTCACACAGATCTCTGCAGCGTATTCCGGTTTCCATCATCATCCTTAGATACAACACGGTTTCCAAATCTCTTTTTTCAAGCAGTCTTTCTAATATCTGATTATACATCCTCGGTATTTCAGAAATTATTACACGGTGATCTGTGTATCTGATTTTTTTATCCATCCTGTTTATCCTCCTTCTCATTTTTTAAGTATGGTTTTATTATGGTTTCCGCCTTCTCAAGAAAATCTGCTTTCTCTAAATGTTCTTCGTAGATATCCCACAAGACTTTATGCAGTCCCTCGGCTGAAACATTGGAGCAGTGATTCTCCAACATTTTCATAAACGGATAAATCATGGTGTTATGAATATTCTTTCCCGACAGTACCTGTACGCCTTCCATTCCATACACTTCGTGAACACATTCCAATATGATATCCACATCCGCCACAAATTTCATGGCTGGTTTCACATATCTCATTTTTTGTAACGCTTCCATCCCATTCACTCCTCACATCCGAATCCGGACAGTCAATCCGTCCAGCCTTACATTCGGAAGACCGACCAGATACCATTCATCATCCATTTCAATCCGGACCGGAACCCAAGTATCTTCTACTTTCACATCAAAACACTCTCCACAAAGTAAGCCCTCATAATAGAAATCCATCCCAAACCGGATATCATACCTTCCACTTTCTGCATCATAAAACAGATTTCCAACACGTACCTCGCTCATAAGAAAACTTCCTCCTCTACTTAAATGTTCTTTTCTATCTAAATAACAGTGACGTTATTTTCCAGATTTAAGAATTTGGGGATTTTTTTCAAAATAATTTTTCCGGTATCGGTAGAAGGTAGCATGGGTAAGTCCCAATTCCCTCCGAAGATCTGTCGGGCCAATCTTGCCTGCAACCACCCTTTCAAACGCACGATCAAAATCATCCTGCTGGATTGCTGCCGGACGCCCGTAATCCTCCCATTCTCCACGGTCTTTTTTTCGCGCGATTCCTTCTTGCTGTCTTTTTTCCTTTTTTTCCATTTCAGCCTCTGCCATAGATGCGTAAAGCTCCAGCATCATATTGTTGATTGTCTCCAGCATCATTTTCGCCAAAGTATTATCCATTTTAGACATATCCATAAGCGTTGTTGGAAGTTCAAGCACCATAAGACGCACTCCCATATCACGTAACCTTTGAATCTCTTTCATGGTCTCTCTTTTATTTCTACCCAGACGATCAAGCTCTGTTATGAGCAGAATATCTCCTGGCCGCAGAACGTCTTCCAAAAGAACGATATATCTTGGCCGGTTAAAATTCTTTCCTGTCTGCTGATCGGTAAAGATATTCACCAGTTCCATCTTGTTTTCGTCACAAAACTTCCTGATCTCATAAATTCCCCGATCCAGATGCTGCTCCCTGGTACTGGTCCGATGATATCCATATACCGCCATACCCATCCACCCTCCTCACATGTCTCAAAATGTCTCAATACTTTTGGAATATCCTAAAATGCCATCTTGCAGACTTTTTGAGATATAAATACTCCATAACTTTCTATGTCTTAAAAAGCGTACTTTTTGATATATGCTTTTACTATCTCTGTACGATGGAGCGGATGAAAGAGCAACTTCTTGTCAAAATAAGCGTAAAAAATCCCAGAAGATTTTATTCCTCTGGGATTATAAACTTATATCCAATACCTCTCACCGTCTGGATATACTCATTTTTCAGCTTTTTCCTAATGCCCCTGATCAGACAGTAGACAGCATTATCAATATTTACGATTTTCTCATCACCGTACACCCCATCATATATTTGTTCTTTCGTAAATACCCGCCCCGGCTGTTTTGCCAAGTAAACAAGTGCATGAAATTCATAGCTGCTCATTGCAATCTGCGTATCCTCCCTGCGGACAATATACTACGCCAAATCTATGCACAGACCAGGAAAAGAGAGTACTTCATTCTCTTCCGATGCTTTTAGCTGAATCTGCGTACACCTGCATTCCTCTTTTTCCGCGATAAGCTTAATAACATCCTGAATGATCTCCTGATTATTCCCTACCTCTATTATAATAATATTGGTCATATATTTCACTCCCCACTTATTTTATATACTCCTAAGTTTGACTTTCTTTTTTATGACAGAGCATCATACAAAAATGAAAATATCTGAGTGAAACCAGTAGGAAAAGAATTCCTTGTACTGCTAGTTTCTCTCTTTTTCTGCCATTATAAAACACCGAGTTATGAATGACCTATGAATGAGTTATGAATGGTATATAATTTCTGGTTCAGCCAATGTTCGGACTGTTCCAAGGTCCTTTTGCCTGAAAACTCATACCCCTGCCCAATAATACAAGCCTTGATCCTTATTTCTTAAACGCATTTCTGGATCACTCCGTCCTGTACAGTAATCATCCTGTTTGTGCTTTTTGCAGCTTCTGGCGAATGAGTTACCATGATGATAGTCTGCCCGCTGCTTTGATTGATTTCCCGCAGCAGGCCCATAATCTCAGCACCTGTCTTACTGTCCAGATTCCCGGTTGGCTCATCAGCAAATAAAATTTCTGGTTTCCCAATCAGAGCACGCGCAATCGCCACACGCTGCTGCTGTCCGCCCGATAATTCACGGGGCGTATGTTTCCTCCGTTCAGCCAGTCCCACAATCTCCAAAATCTCATTCATTTGCTTTTTGTAATTCCCCATCTTCTTTCCATCCAGAAGTAAGGGCAGCATGATATTCTCCTCCACATTCAGATTTGGAATGAGGTTGTAAAACTGGAAGACAAATCCGATTTTCTGCCGCCTGATCCTGCTCATCTTCTCATCATCAAATCTGGAAATGTCTGTACCGTTCAGCATGATCTGTCCGCTGGTCGGCGCATCCAATCCGCCAAGGATGTACAGTAACGTACTTTTCCCAGAACCGGACGGCCCCATGATGGAAACAAATTCCCCCTGCATCACCTGCAAAGAAATGTCTTTCAGCACCTTTGTCGTGGTATTGCCGATCTGAAAGTCCTTTACAATATGTTTCCCTTCCACAGCAATCGCTCCTGTTATTGTTTTCATCTGTAAAACCTCCAATCTCTCATTCAAACTTGATTTCTTCTACCAGTTTCATCTGATGACTCTTAAATATCGGAACAACCGAACCAATCAGTGTAACCACAATTCCCATCGCACCTGCACTCAGGAATACGCCTGCGTCCATTTCTGGTACTGTGGATATTTTGGGGCCTGCTACAAAGAAGATCGTCTGTATTTCCATATAGGAAACAAAAATGGCAATGGCTGCGCCGATCAGTCCCGATGAGAACCCTTCGATCAGTGTCATCTTTCTATTCTGCTTATTGCTTAATCCTACGGATTTATACATAGCAATGGTTCTCCGTTTCTGGATATAATTAATCAGCAGGTTATTGATAATACCCACAGTTGCCAGAAGCAGAATGAAATAGGTCATGCTGTGCATGGGCTGAAGAAAAGCCCCCACTGTGGACAGTGCATCCGTGTTAAACTCCTCCACAGTCCGGCTCCAGTTTGAGGTTTCTCCAAATAAGTCACGGATCTGTACCATAACCGCATCCGGATCGGCAGCTGTATAAGCCAGGAAGCCATACACGCTCGCTCCAAAATCAATCTCCGCATACTTGGAGGGAATCACCGCCTCCACATCTGTAGCTCTTGATTTGAAACTTCCGGCCACCCGGTATTCGCTCTGTCCTGTTCCATTGGTAAGCGTTATCATATCTCCTACCGATACACCCATCTGCTCCATACAGCTTTCGCTCAACAGAACCGCCCGTTCCTCGCTGAAAGCAGAAACTGTCTGCTCCTTCATCCCGCTTTTCGTATAATGAAGCGCCAGCATAGAACTGTACCATTCCACATTGTCAGTTGCCTCCAGTCGGGTTAATGTCAGGCCATTTCCCTGCATCTGGTTCTCAAAGACATAAACCGGAAGGACCTTTTCCATGCCATCCATTTCTTTGACCTGTTCGACAAATTCCGGTTCCATATAGCCATCTGCAAAACCTTCCAGTTCTGCTCCGTTAAATACATCACTCACATAAGTTGTTACAAAATTTCCGACCACCGTAATTGCTATAACAGCGGAAATACTAATAAACAGAAGCGTGATATTCTGTATAATATTTTTGTTGTCCCGCATGTTCCGAGCCGCAAGCCTTCCTTCGTTTCCAAATATCCCACCGTATAAACGTTCCATCCCTGCCGACAGCAGGTTTGTCAAAAGCGGAACAATTAAGATCGTTGCGGCAATCAGACCAAGCAGTGAGAACCCGCCCGCAATATACAGCATATTTCCCGATGCCAGTTTGGGCAGAATGACCGATGCAGCAAACAGCACCAGACCAATGCCAACGATTACTGGACGGGGAACCTGTTTTTCTTCCACTGTTCCAAGCACAACCTCCTTGACAGGCAGCCGGCTTGCCCTGCGTACTGGAATCCATGCAGAAAGCAGGGATACAATCAGGGCCACAGAAAAAGAGAATAAAATGCTGAAAGGCGAAATGACAACTGGAATTTCTATCCCCTGTGACAGTGACTGCCCCATTCCCCGCAGAATCAGTTTCAATACAACCGTTCCCACCGGAATTCCAATCACTCCTCCTAAACAGCCGTATAACGCACTTTCCAGAAGGAGGATGCGGGTAACATTGCTTTGTGTTGCCCCAATACTTCGGAAAGTTCCGATTACTGGCAGGCGGTCTAACGTAATCACTTTATAGCTGCTGTAAATGATAAAGACGCTCATAGTCAGTGAGAAAAAACTGATAAGGAAAAACGGCATGGATTTCTGCCTTGCATCCGCAGTAATCTGAGCTTCGTTTACCACCTCTGATACCTGGTATTCACCGCCAGGTAATGCAGCGGACAATTCATTTTTCAACTCACTCGTAGAAACGGCATCTGCCGGTTCCATCAGGATTTTACTATATCCTCCTGTTTGTCCCAAAAGTTCTCTCAAAGTGGAAATTGGCAAAAGTGCTGTTGCTCCTCTTGTATGCCGTAAGAAAACCGTATCATAGGCGGCAACCCCGGCAACTTCCAGTGTGATTGGCTCCCCGCCAATCTGCAGGATAATCGTATCTCCTTTTTCAATCCCATATTTGGAAGTAAAGCGGTCTGGTAAGACCACCTGGTTTCCTGAAAGATCCGAGATTTCCCCGCCGTCTGCCAGCCGGGGCGGATTGATCTGGTTAAGCTCTGTCAGATCTGCGGCAATCAGATCCATCGTCTCATAATATCCGTTTTCATGGTAAAGGGCCAAGCCCTCCAGAACACCTACACAGAATTTTATGGATTTCAGTTCCGGGATGGCATTCTTATCAATGGCCCCATCTGCGGCTTCCACGGAAACGGTTGCACTTCCTGCCATGCCCCTTGCCATTTTTCTCTGTGCGCTCTCGTAAGATGCCCCGATGGAGAATGACACAAACAACAGCGTGGTGGATAAAAGTATGGATAGCAGCATGACCGCAGTGCGCGTCTTTCGCTCTTTCACATTCGTCAGAATGTATTTCATGATAATTTTCAAGATAACACCTACTTTCTATCGGACGTTCCGGCGTCCTCTAATGCGTTTTCGATTGCCTTTTTTACTGTGTCGCTGGTCAAGGTTGCCCCGGATATGGCATCAACATTCAACGACTGCTCATCGCATACACGTTCAGCAATCTGCCTTGCCTGCTCCATATAGGATTCTTTATGTTCTATGACCTCGACATCAGTAATCTTATGGTCTTGTATTTTCACCTTCACAACAGCAAAAAGGATTTTATTCTGGCACACCCCTACATACTCTCCATCCGATGCCGTATCCAGATCGACAGTACTGATTTCTAATTTCTGAGGACGCAGAACAAATGCCACGATGACAAAACCAAGAAACAGCGTAATAGCTACGGTAAACACATAAGGTAAGACATTCTTTATTCCTGACTTCATTTTTCACCTCCTGAAATATAAAAAAGGTTGGCAGCTATCGTAAGCATAATAGCATACCAACCTTAATCTAATTTTCAGGCAACCTTAAGTAACCTTAATGGGAAGGAAAATCAATTTGAAAAGTGGTCCCCATTCCGGGGATACTGGAAACAGTAATCAATCCCCCATGAAGCTCCACAATACTTTTTGCAATCGCAAGTCCCAATCCCGTGCCTTCCGTTTTCTGCTCGGTATTGGTTCCACGGTAATATCGGTCAAATAAATGCTCTATCTCCTCTGCCGTCATCCCTTCCCCATTATCAGACATAAAGATCTGCAATAATGTTCCCGCCCGTTTTATCTCCAATGTTACTTCTGTGTTCTCTTTTCCATGCACAAAGGCATTAATAATCAAATTACGGAATGCCCTGGTTAAAAGCGTGGAATCAAAAGAGTAGAGGATAACATGCTCTTTATTTTCAAAATGAACCACACGGGTTTCATACTCCGGTGTATTCAGAATATCAATCACCAGTTCTTTCAGGAAACGCACGACATCTCTCTCCTGCCTGTCAACCGGAAACATCCCGTTTTCCAACTGATAAGTCAGTTTTAAGTCATTGATGAGGTTTTCCATGTATGCGGCATTTTTAAGTATCACTGCTGCATATCGTTTACACCGTTTCTCACTCTTTTCCCCATCCTCCTGGAGTACCTCGGCATACCCCTTAATCGGTGATAACGGCGTTTTCAAGTCATGGGTAATGTTTGCAATCCATTCTTCCCTCATTTTTTCTGTCTGTACCCTCAACTGATCGCTGATCCTGATTTCCGTATCCAGGGCGTTCAGGCTATCGTACACATCCTGGAATACGCTATGATCTTCAACCGGAAGATAGCTGCGGGTTGATATTTCCTGAATGGATGCCATAAGACGTTTCACTGCTTTTGTGGTCCACAACCCATAGAGAACACCAGAAAGCAAAATCAGCAGGAACAACACGGACAAAATCGGTAATATGATGTTTTTGCCTCCATAAAACCGGTCTCCATTGACATACATTGTGAGTTTGGAAACATCCACAGGCAAATATAAAATGTATGCGTAGTCTTTTCCATCACTGGAAACTGTGCCAATGAAGGCAGCCGCATCACTGTTTTCCAACTTTCCCCTTTGAGAAAGCTGGAGCAATTCCACACTGGTGTATCCTTCTTCCGTCTGTTCCGGTTTCTGGTGGCCGAACACTTCACACCCGGACGAATCTAATATCTGGATGCCTGCCTCGTTATCCCGCAATAGTTCTATTCCTGACTGATCGACTTGTGGCCTGGAAGCTATAAAAATAATATGTTCTGCAAAATCTTCTGTAAATGTTTTCGGCCAGTCGCTCCTTGCGGTCGTACCATCTGGTGTCCGGATCGTAATCGTCATAAAAATCAAGACTCCAGCCAGAATAACCGTACCCAAAAATGCCAGAAAAAAGAGCAGGTAAATATGGAATATTGTCTTATACCCTGATTGCTTCATTTAATCAGCCCTTTTCTTGAGTTTATATCCCAAGCCTTTCACTGTGATAAGCTGCTGCGGGCTGGATGGCGTATCTTCAATCTTCTCCCGCAAATGACGGATATGCACCATGATCGTGTTATCGCAAATGCTGCTGTATTCGCCCCATACCTGTTCATAGAGCCTTTCCTTGCTGATAATCTTATCTGTATTCTCCATCAGGTAAGACAGAAGGAGAAACTCCCTTCCCGTTAGACTGATTTCCTGACCATTCTTATACGCCCTGCAGCTCTCCTTGTTAATAGAAAGTGGCCCTGCACTAAGAATAGAATCCTCCTCTTTTATAGGTGCTGCCACTTGATACTGCTGGCGTCTTAACTGCGCTTTAATGCGGAATACTACTTCTTTCGGGCTAAATGGCTTTGTGACATAATCATCCCCGCCGCAAGAAAGCCCCAGAATCTTGTCCACATCATCATTTTTAGAAGAAAGAAACAAGATGGAGCAATAAGAGAAATCCCTAATCTTTTTACAAACTTCTAACCCGTCTATGTCCGGCAGCATAATATCCAGCACAATCACATCCGGCTGAAATTCATGGCATAGCTCCAACGCTTCTGTCCCCGTATAGGCTTTTCGGATTGACTGGAATCCCTCCTGAAACAGCACTTCTTCCATTAAATCTACAATGTCCTTCTCATCATCTACCAGTAAAATCTTATCATCCACCTAAAACTCACCTGCTTTCTTTTCAGCGTCCATCTCTAGGCTTCCCGGCCTCTTTGGGTATCAGCCAGACACCAGTTATTTTTATCACCCCAGGAATGCAGCCTGCTTTACAATGATACTGTACCATCCGTTCTGTCAGTTCCCACTTCTTGGAGGCTTCTTTTGTCGTCATGAAATCCATCTTTCCCCCTCCTAATGGGTACTATTATATTTCGTTAAAACGAAACAAGCAAGTTAGATAACCTTAAGTATCCTTAAATTTTCTGATAGCTTTAAAACAGAAAGCAATTACTCAAAACATCGTACAGTATCCTAATCAGTAAAATCCCCCGAAACAGTTTATTTTTCACTGCTCCGGGGATTGCTCTATCCCGCAAACTTATATCCTCTCCCAACCATCGTCTGAATCATATCCGGGCTCTTCAAATTCCTTATTACGCTGACAAATTATCCCCATCATAATTATTATAAAAGTCAACCAAATACTGATTTGTTTTCATTTTGCATCTTTCCCCACTGGTAAGGTAGTGTAAACTTTATATGCAATAAATCGGCTCAACCCCAGTAAATTCAATGAATACAGAGGTTATTAGCCTATACCCTCTCTTTCTTTGGCTTGGGCGACCAAAATTTTACGTTGGGACCCCAGTCAAGGCCGGGCTGAATGCCCGTTAAATCAGCCTTGACAGGGTTTCCATAAGTAAAATATAATCGGTCAGCACCAAGGAAAGAGGCACGTTTTTTTCATAATCCGTTTTACACTACCACTGGAAATAATTATCAAACAGGCAACTCCCAATCTGATATTTTTTTTCTTATAAAAGCAAACAATGTATACTTCATACTTCCACATGCTCAATTTTTATTCTAAGTCCCCTGTAAGATATAAATGCCAGAAGCAATGCTATACTAAACAGCACGATAAACGGGATATAGGAATAACTCATGGTCGCTATTATATTTGCCGAACCTGAACACAGAACAACCGACGCGACGATTGTTGTCTGTACGGATTTTTTAATAAATCCAATTCTTGCAGAAACTAATCCAATAAACAGTGAGAGGAATAGGCACAGTACAGCGTCGAAAAAAACTCTTATGAGCAATTCGGCGGATAGCTGATCCGGCACTAATGGAAAAAATATTTCCGACAGAGTAAAGATGCCGTACATTAGGATTGTTCCACATACCATCAAGACCGCCACGAATGACCACACCAAAACAATTTTGCTTTGGAAAAGTTTCTTGCGTTCTATGGGGTAAGAGAATATTAAAATGGCATTTTTCTCTGAATAGTCCTTCAGAAGAAATGTGGAAAACATTACAGCAGCCAAAACCGAGTATGCCGCCATTTGTAGAGCATTTACAAGCACCCAAATATTATAATAAGTTGAAAACTCAGCGGCATCCTGATCGCCTCCCACATAGGCAATCATAGCAAAGGTATACTGCAGACCCAACATACAGATTACAATGGCTATTCCAGCATATACATAAGGACGAATATTTGTCTTTTCCAGTTCCAGTTTGATTAAGCGTTTCATTGAACCTCGCCCCCTTTCACGGTTTCAAAAAAGTATTCTTCCAAACCAGCGGGGAAGTCTTTTTGAATGGCGTTTAAGGATACTTCTTTTAAAATCTGTCCTTTGGCAATAATACCTATCAAATCAGCGATATTCTCCAGTTCACTTAAAATGTGGCTGGAAATAATAATCGTCATGTTTTGCTCGTAGGCAAGTGACCGAAACAATTCCCGCATTTTCATCACACCCATAGGATCAAGACCATTGATTGGTTCATCCAGTAATAAAATTTCCGGTGTATGAATGATCGCCCTAGCTATCCCCAAGCGTTGCCTCATTCCCAATGAAAATTTACCCACAGGTTGCGTTCCGGCGTCCTCAAGACCAACTCTATGTAATGTTTCCGGTATGCTATCTATAGCAGCCGGTATCTGCATATATTCAAGGTGCAGACGCAGGTTTTCTCCTGCAGATAAATGTTCATAAAACACAGGAGTTTCAATAATACTGCCTATTTTCTTTAGAATTTGACTGCGTCCTGCTGGAACAGTATTTCCCATAACGATGATCTTTCCAAATGTGGGACTAAGCAGCCCCATCATTAGCTTTAATATCGTTGTTTTTCCTGCGCCATTCGGCCCAACAAATCCATATATCGCCCCTTTCGGAACATTCATATTGCAATGACGGATGACCTCACGACCATCAAAAATCTTTGTGACATTTTCCAGTTTAATGATTGTATCTGCCAACATTCAGTATTTTCCTTTCGCTATTCTACTTTTGGCAATGCTAATGCCCGAAATAACTAAGATAAACGCCCAGAGCAGGATATATATAATTCCATATCGAAATTGAATATAGTTGCCGCCAAATTCTATACCATGTACGAGTTCCATAAATTCCGTTTGAGGAATGATTTTAAATATTGCTGTAAGTATCGGATTGTTGGTACTGATGTCAACAAAACACCCAGCTATAATACAAGTAACAACGCTAATACCCGTGGCAACCAGATTTGTATTCCTATCAAATGCCGTTGCGATAAACAGGGCAAAAGCCGTTGCGAACACTGTTAAAAGCAATAGGAGCACCGCAATTTCAGCCATATCAAATCCAATCTCCACACCAAATAAACCATGTATAACAGCGATTGCCGCAAAGGTAGGAACATAGAGACAGATCAGTGTGAAGATAAACTGCGCTGTCAAATACAGATTTTCATTACAGGGTGCAAACATGATCCGGCGGAAAGTACCTTTCAAGCGATCTTCTGGATATAGCGTTGTCAAAGCCACGCCCTGCATGAGTACCAGCATTGTGATAAATCCCAGGATGTTTGTGCCAATGCCGCGCTCGCTTCTTTTCACATCATCGCCTTTATATCCCTCCGGTAATTTCCCCGTTGAGAGCAAGGTCAGAATTGCTTCTTCATCCTGCTGTCCTTTGAGAGTCGTAATAGCGTAAGTTCCATCCTCGTGTTTTTCAACGTAAGCCGCATAAGTGCCATCTGCCAGGGTCGATAGAGCCGGCTCCTGATCTACACTGGCAAAAATATATTGGTCACAAGAAATATCCTCTGAAACTGTGTTTCTCAACACGGCGATCACTTCCTGCGTAGTCGAATGGTTGGAAATATAGACCGCAGCACAAATTAGAAGCGGCATGATGATACAAGCAATCAGCAATACAGCCTTGTGATGTTTTATCCGTTCAAAGTTGTTTTTCAATAATATGTTCATAGGTAATCCTCCGGCCTAAAAAGAATATGGCAAATGCAAATAAAAATAAGTGATAAAATAAACAATCCTGTAATCACCGGGAGTAACAGATGCAGATCGTTGTCATAAATAATCTGATAGCTGCAAGCTGCCACCCACTTCACAGGGGAAATCAATGATATTCTATTGAGGAAATCTCCGAAACGGTGAATTTGAAAAATTACCCCTCCAAGTATGATTGAAAAGAACAGCGGAATTTGCATAATGCCGTTGGCATGTTCTTCGTCCTTGAATATGCAACAGAACATGGTTCCGAAACAGCAACCGCAGAAGCCGAACACATTCAACAAAAGGATAAAATAAATGCAGTTGCGCCCTCCCATATTCAACCCTAATATGTATTGGCAGCCAAGAACCAGCGCACTGTAGCAGACTGCCGACAGCAAATATGAGGACAGGATTTTAGAAAGATAGATTTCCTGCTTGGATAAAGGCGCATAGGCAATCCGAAAGTTCCCTCTTTTCACCCGTTCCTCCATAAAAGCGTTGGTCGCTGTAATAGCGATCATGCCGACAGAAAAAATCAGCATATTTACACCATAGTAGTCAAATGAAGATACCAACTCGGTACCAAAGCCGCCTTTTGTTACAAATCCCATAACGCCAATTAAAATGAGAGGCATTACAGTGTTTGAAAAAATCAGTGTAGGGTTATGGAGGATATTTTTTAAATCCTGACGCAGTATTCTTAACAAACGCATAAGTTCCTCCTTCAGTCCCGCAGAGATTTTCCGGTCAAGTCTAAAAAGACCGTTTCGAGGGATGCCTCTTTGCTTGACATGGCTTTAATATGGTATCCGGCTGACAAAATTGCTGAAATGATATTGCCCAGGTTTTCATTGGTTGTATCCACCGTGATAGCAAGGCCCTGTTCTTCAAAAGCCACTGACTGAATACCCGACAGCCCGGACAGTGTAAGCGTTATTTCTTCCGGTTTACGGTCCAAAGTAAAGCTATATGTAACCTGGTTTTCAAAGCGCTGGCACAATTCTTCTTTTGTTCCAGACGCAATAAATTTTCCTTCGTCAAGTATTAAAATGCGGTCAGCAATCGCTTCGACTTCTTCCATATAGTGTGTGGAATAGAGGATCGTTGATCCCTGATCCCGCAAAGTCAAAATAGCCTCTAAAATATGATTGCGAGATTGCGGATCAATGCCGACTGTCGGCTCATCCATGATAATAAGTTTGGGAGCATGGGCGATTGCACACGCAATATTCAGACGACGCTTCATGCCTCCAGAAAATGTTTTGGGCTTTTCAGTTCGATGGTCGTATAGACCCACCTGCTGAAGCGCTTTGTCAGTTTGGAATTTCAGTTCCGAGCCATGCAGACCATAGAGACTTGCAAAAAACGCAACATTTTTTTCTGCGCTGATTTCTTCATAAATCGCAAGGTCCTGCGGAACAATGCCGATAAACTTTTTAATCTTCGATTTATCCTTTGCCAAGTCATATCCGCCAATCGAGATGTTTCCGCTATCGGGTTTCAAAATTGTAGATAGGATATTGATGGTTGTGCTTTTCCCGGCACCGTTTGGGCCCAACAATCCCACAATTTCACCTTGACAAACAGTAAAACTCAAATCATTAACAGCAGATTTGTGTTGATAACTCTTATTAAGGTTTTCAACGACAATAATTTCTTCCATAATTGGTTCTCCTTTCAAAAGACACCTTGTTGTCGTTTTATAATAGCACAACACCATTTTATTGTCAACATGGTGTCTAAATTGAAAATAAAAAATAAGGTAGCGGTTTAGCTGCCTTATTTAGACGATCTTCTTTTTTTTGCAAAACGATGTAAAAGTTTTTCGCTTAATTGAGGGTCAGATAATAGTTGCGAACTATCCTCTTCAAAACCATCTTGATGATTTCCATCAAATTCATAAAGTCTATGTAATAGGCTCCAGAGAGTTTCTAACTCTTGTGTACTGAAATGCTGGAACAAATCTGCCATAAAATCCACCGCATATTGAGAACACTCGATCACCTTCTGCTTTCCCATATCCGTGAACAGTACATTAGTAGCACGTTTATCTTTAGGATTGGGAACAACCGTGACATATCCTAATTTCTCAATTCCGGCAACCATACGGTTCGCATTCTGTTTGCTCGTTCCTAACTTCCGCGCAATATTATTTATGGTTGTTTCTTCCTCTGGCAAATGCAGAATTGCCACAATTGTCATGAATTGACGTGAGGTAAGACCATCAAAATAGGTATCTCCTACAATTTGCAACTTATTTATTAGTGAAAATAAAGTTCCGTATGCCTGTTGCATTAAAAACAGGTCGTGAAGTTCCTTCTCATATTCCATATTTCTATTCAGCTCCTATACTATGTATCCTAACATCAGAAGCCAATAAAGTCAATATGTTGTCGATTCCAATACCTCCTATAATTTCTTAGCCATCAGGAGATCAGGATACCTCGCACCACATTCCCACTGTGACACTGCCTGCCGGGTAACATAGAAATGCTCCGACAAGGTCTGTTGCATCATCCCTTTTCTTCACTTCTTTCTACACTCCCTTAATTTCTGTCAATCGAATACAATATAAAATTTGCTAACATTTAACGGTCAATCCCGACAACCGTCTGAATCATATCCAGATTTTTCAGCTTCCTTCTAAGCTGGCAAATCACATTATAGACCACATGCTCACATCCAGCCATATCCCCCTGCCATACAGTTTCATAAATCTGTTCTGGAGAAAGTACCCATCCCGGATACTGAGCCAATAGGTAAAGGACATCAAATTCTTTCGGATATAGAGTTATTTGTTCACCCGACAATATAACCGTACAGCATTGCAGGTATTAGCGTCTGGCTCTTTGATAACAGACATATTCATTTCTTTTACATTGATTAAAGTCTCCTGTTCACACTTAGGACAAAACAGCGGAAAATTTCTTATCTCCGTATCTTCCCGTATCCTTAGCCTTGTTTTATTCCGACACAGAGGACATAAAATCCATTGTCCTATCTGCAAAATACCACCCCTCATTTTTTATAAGAAAGACTGTAAATTCTTCAATTCAAGATCTAATTTATCCCGAAGGTTACCTAAATAAATTCTCCCTTCATCGCTTAACGCATAGTAAACTCAAATTCTTCCAGCAAACAGTTCGCTTTCTCTACTGACCAATTCTCTCTCACATAAAGATTTCAACGCTAAATAGATTGCTCCCGATGGCTTCTGATAAACCGGAGCGAATCGTTTTGTCAATTCATACCCATATGCTTTATGTTCGGTTAATGCATTAAGAAGCAACAGCTCCAGCAGTTTTCCATTTACTTTAATTAAATCCATCAGTGAATTACTACAGTACCACTGTCACTCTTCACTGTCAGGCTATATGTTCCATCCCCAATCTTCCCCTGTTTACAAGCGGAAGTTTCCATCGTATAGAAAGCATCATCCAACCTCACTGACACATCATCGGAGCCTGATGAGATTTTAAATGAAAGGTTCTGTGGCGGTGTTTCGTAAGAAATGCCAATATCGCCAGAACCTGTGGAAATCCCTGCATTGGTCTGCTCTCCCAAACCAGATACATTGACTTCTCCTGATTTCGTGAAAATAGAAATATTCTCTGATTCTGTATTTTTCCATGTTACATATCCTGACGAGGTACTGATCTGAAAATCGTCAATCTTGCCGCCAGACAGTTTCACATCTCCAGAAGAAGATGCAATTTCAACTACATCCGCTGTTACATTATTCATTTCAATATAGCCGGAAGAATTATCAAGCGTGAGTTTGGAAGCAACAAGGCTGTCGATTTCCATATCGCCGGAGCCATTTTTAATGGTAACTGTTCCTTCCAGCGTATCCGGAACATACACGGTTACCTCTCCTTCTTTGCCCAGAGAGAACTGGCTTAAAACGGTATCTTCACTCTGTGTCTGTACAATATCTAGCACGCCATCTTGTATCTCTGCTGACGGAGTTTTCGCCCCCTTTGCTGTTCCTCCATCCAAACTAACATGAACATCATCATCTGCGGAAGCCATAATCTTAAGCTGCCAGGAATCGATTTTCAAATTGATGGCAGATATGTTTTCCGAATCGTATGTTTCTGAAAGACTGACTTTTTCATTTTGACTGCATCCGCATAAACAAGATACCGCCAACAGACTCATGCACAAAATCATTATCATTCTCATAGACACCTCCTGCTACATCAAATCCTTAGTTTCCACGTTGTATACCGACAGAACCGCAAAGATCAACGATACGAAAGTCAGAATCATTGGAAAAATCAGATTGTTCTTCATCGTGAAATCGCCTATATTGGCCTGTGTCAAAAAAATCAGCAGGAAAGACGAAATAATGGTTGCTTTTGATGATTTCATTGCAAGGCCGATGAACAATGCAATAAAACTCATACTTACAATCACCACTGACTTCAAAATAAGCTGCACATAAAATGACAGGCTTGCCATATTAAAATCAAGTGGAAACGCAGACGTCATAAAGTGGGAACCTGCAAGGACACACCCATAAATCAACACTTTCGTCAGAACTAATGCAATAAAGTTAAAAATCCATACCGCCAGCATCTGCGAAACCAATATCTTTTGCCGTCTGATTGGGTAAGAAAACATCAGGTTCATGGTCCTGTTCTTATATGCCGTAACGATGAAAGATGCTAACATGACACTGGTAAAAATCAGAAAGGACATACTGGTAAACAGCTCAATCGAGGAAGAAATCATTTCATTCCCCGGCGCAGCATCCGGCACTCCGGTATCCGGATCATTGGCTATCCCCAGGTAAGCCAGTGCAAAGATGAAAAGGCAAAGAAGTCCCGCAAGAATCACCGCATTACGGACATACTTCCCAATATTGTTCTTTTTCCATTCGAGTTTGATCAACTTTAACATTGCTGCTACACCTCCGCCGTCATTTTCAGGAAATAATCTTCCAGAGACTCTGCTTTTTTCCCAATGGCAACAATCTCTACATCATTCAGTGCCAGAACCTTTGATAATTCCTGTGTGGATACATGATGGTCATAAATCCGGATTTTTCCGTCCTCCACGATTTTAAAATTATCAAGCCCCATCTTATCAGCCAGAACATAGGATGCCTTCTTTGTATTGATTACGTTTAACTCAATATAGGCAAGGCTCATTTCTGATATTTCTTTCATAGTAACTTCTTTCATAAGCACACCATGATTGATGACGCCAATCGTATCGGCAATGCTCTCAATCTCAGAAAGAATGTGGCTGGACACAACAATGGTAATACCATATTCCGTACAGAGCATTTTCAGCAGATCCCGGATCTGCTTCATGCCCGCCGGATCAAGGCCATTAGTTGGCTCATCCAGTATAAGTAATTCTGGCTTGCTAAGAATGGCACGGGCAATCCCAAGTCGCTGTTTCATTCCTAATGAATAGCTGCGTACCGGCTTTTTCCCTGCGTCTGCCAGATTCAGCATCTCCAAGGCATTTTCTATGCTGCCGGGATTGTAATAACCCATGTATTCACAATGGAGTTTCAGATTCTCCCTCCCGTCCAGATGGTCATAGAAAGTCGGAAACTCAATAATGCTTCCCATCCGTTTCAGCACTTCATAAGAAGTCGGTGTGAGTTTTTTCCCGAACAGTTCAATACTCCCCTCTGTTGGTTTCCAGAGATTGGTCAGCATTTTCATAACTGTGGTCTTACCGGCACCGTTCGGTCCCAGGAAACCATAGATTTCGCCTTTCTTAACGTGCATGGACACATTGGTTACAAGAGTTTTGCCGCCAATAGATTTTGTAAGCTGGTTCGTTTGTAAAATATATGGCATATTGTCTGCCTCCTTTCTGATAACCATTCTAGCGGCTAAGATTTTCAAAACTCTTGACTAATTCTTACGATTTCCTTTCTTCATGCCGAATAGCATAATGGGATGCCGTGCAATTTCTTTTTGGAAGTTTAATAGGAAAATTTCCGCAGTTTTACCGTAAAAGTAGTTTTTACATTCGGTTCACTCTCAAGGGTAATCTCCCCACCAAGCTGGTGCGCCAGATTCTGCGCAATCGTCAGCCCCAGACCATTTCCCTGTATTTCACGGTTTCTGGAATCTTCCATCGTAAACAGCCTTTCAAATACATTCTGTGCAAATGCCCGTTCTATCCCTTTCCCCTTATCCACCACATCGATATAAATATACTTCTCATCTGATCTGAGAAACATTCCCATATACTTTCCATCGGAACCATACCGCACAACATTGGAAATGAGATTGAACAAAATACGCTGAAGGGCATCCTTGTTTCCCTGAACATAAACCGCCTTTTCTGGAATATCCACATCAACCTGAAATTCCTTCTGTGTCAACAATTCATAAAAATCCAGCACATTCTCCCGGCACGCCTCACAGACATCAATCTTTGAAATCTCAATCTCCGTATCCCCGGCTTCCAGCTTCGCCAGTGTAAAGAATTGGTTGATCAATTCCATCACTCTCTGGGCCTTCTGCTCCACTTTCAAAAGCATTTCATTCTCCTCTGAGCTGTTCAGACGCATGATTTCCAGGTAACCTAAGATCACTGTCATGGGCGTCTTAATATCATGTGATATATTGGACAGCATTTTCTTTGAAGAAATCTCTGAGCGCCGGTAATCCACCTTGACCTTTCTCTGGTTCTCCAGCAGGCGGTTGATCTGGGCTGCCAAATCCATAAGAACCTTATTGTCCGTAAAGACCATGACATTTTCATCACTGTCCGTATCCTGGATTTCTTCTAACTTCTGGCTGATTTTCTTTAATTTAATCTGTGTTCCTGTCCGGAAAGCAAACTGCTGATAAAGAACAATACAGATCAGCACTACAATGCAGGCAGACAGGAAAAAAATGATAGTTGCATCGCTCATGATAAATCTCCTAACTTATATCCGATCCCCCAAACAGTAATGACATATTTCGGAGACCTCGGATTATCCTCGATTTTATTTCTTAATCTGCTGATATGGACATTGACCGCATTTTCATCTCCCAGGTATGCGTCATTCCAGATCAGGGAATATATCTGCTCTTTGGTATATACTTTCTTTGGATTCTGAAGGAGGAGCTTCAAGATTTCATACTCTTTCGCTGTCAGATCCACCCTTACATTCTTTTTTGTTACCGTATAATCTGTCAGGTTCATAACCAGATCCCCAATCACCAGTGTCTCGTTTTCCGGTTCCGCTGGTTTTGAATATTGGGTACTCCTCCGGATATTTGCCTTAATACGTGCCAATACTTCTGTCACCGAGAATGGTTTTGTAATATAGTCATCCGCCCCAAGTCCCAGACCCAGTGTCTTATCCGCATCCGTGTCTTTTGCAGACACAATGATAATCGGAACCGTACTACTCTGCCGGATATGCTGCATAACTTCCATGCCGCTGATCTTTGGAATCATCAAATCAAGCAATACAAGAGCATAAGAGTCACTGTCAAATTTCTCACATGCTTCTTCTCCATCCGCAGCACAAACCACTTCATAGTTCTCTGCCCCCAGATAATCTTTCAGCATCTGACTTATCTCCATATCATCTTCCACTAATAATAATTTCATGGCTGCACCTCCATAGCTGTATCATTTTTTCTCCGCTTATCCGCAGGTTTCTTAGCATCCTGTGGTATCAGCCATAAAGTTGAGACCTTTACCGCACCTTTGATTCTCCCCGATGAGCAATAATAATTTATCATCCGGGCTGTGATACCCCATTTTTCACTTGCTTCCCTAAGTGTCATATATCCATCCATGACTGACCTCCTGACTTTGTACTGCCCTCATTATATTTCTTATGCTCGAAATATACAAGTCGCATAGTACCATAGAGTGGCAAGAATATCAACTTAAACCGACTGCTTCAATAATACAATAGAGTCGATAGCCATATCTAATTTCTGATACCGCTATCGACTCTATTCTTATCCCACAAACCGATACCCTCTCCCAACCATCGTCTGAATCAAATCCGGGTTCTTCAGCTTTCTCCTAAGTTGGCAGATGACATTATAAACCACATGCTCACACCCAGCCACGCTCTCCTTCCAAATAGTTTCATAAATCTGTTCCAGTGAAAGTACCCAACCCGGATACTGTGCCAGAAGTAAGAGGACATCAAATTCTTTCGGATAGAGGCTGATATTTTCTGATTTCAATAAAACTGTACAGCACTGTGGATCAATGATAAGGTTTCCTCGTTGGATGACAGGTTGACGTTTAATAAATGTTTGTGAAAGCATTCGTATACCATCTCCCTTCCTAATCCCCTAACTCTATCCTGTCGGCTTCTTCCTGTGGTATTATTTTGTTACTTACCATGCTTCGCAGCACCTGCTCCACTCGTTGTAACGCCAGTTCCTTATTTTGATCCAAAGAATAAACGGATGGGGCATTGGGAAGTCCTGCCAATACCGCACATTCATAATCGCTTAATTCGGAGGGTTCTTTTCCAAAATATCCTACAGCAGCCTGACGGATACCGTAAAATCCGTTTCCAAAATAGACCGTGTTGATATATAACTCAAAAATTTCTTCTTTCGTATATTGGGATTCCAGTTCCAATGCCGCAAATACCTCCGCCACTTTCCGTTCCAGCTTTTTCTCCTGTGTAAAAAACATATTTTTTGCGAGCTGCTGTGTAATCGTACTTCCGCCCTGCACAAAAGACATCTCTCTGATATCTTTTAATGCGGCCCGGCCAATTGCAATCAGGTCTATTCCAAAGTGGCTTTCAAACCTGTGATCTTCTACAGATATTGTGGCATCTATATAAAACTGTGGCAAATCAGAATACGGAGCAAATCCATCCATATCTTGAATTTCTTTTACTCGCTCATTGACAGACTTTTCCGTGACTGCCTTCTGGTACAGTTTGTAACCCTTTACACCAAAAAAGACACAGGACGCCAATAGCAAGCAAAGCAGAACGGAAAACAAACTAATAAATAATTTTCTAACAGGATGTTTCTTTCTTCGCTTTCTTCTCATAGGCATCCGTCCTTCTCCAATTCCCTGATTGTACAATCTGCAAATAACCATACAATACCAATCGCAACAAACAGCATACACAATAGGATTATATAAACACACAGGATTACCATTCCTGCCATTTCCTTTACTCTCTGAATGGTTCCTCCTAAAATACAAATACAGGTCTTATCTTTCATGTTCCACATCCAATCCTAAAACTGCTATATAAAATACTCTGCGGTACAGCAGCTTTTTCTTTCTACTGTACCGCAGTTTCTTATCGCCCCATTTACAGCTCGTTTATTGTAGCTGTGATCGCCATGTTCCGCATCCGTTTTGCCGGAGCGTAAACTGCAATGGAAGCACAGGCAGCAACAAACACAATAATCACGCAAAGCATCACAGCCGGCAGATGCCATATCTTTCCGAAATACTGCGTAATCAACCGGGTATATAAAAAGTAATGAAGCGGAAGTCCGATCACACAGCCTGCTGCCAGACCCGAAATGGCATAAGTGAATGCTTCAGCAAAAATCATCCAGGTAAGCTGTCTGCCATCCATACCAACAGCCCGCATAGCTCCATATTGTTTTGTCCGAACCGACACGCTGATGGAAATACTGTTGATTATATAAAACATCGTAATCAAGCCTATAATTGCCAGGAATCCGTATACCAGAGCCTTTATTGCCAGATAGGTAAGATTACTCTCCCTGTTCATATCTCTATCATCCGCAAAAATCACGTCACTGTCTGCAAGCTTACTTATATTCTTTACTGTCTCATCATCCGCGTCCTCATTTAACTGTACGCCGATCATTGTATAATTTTGTTCTCCTGTCAGCCGTTCAAAGGTTTCCTGTGAACAGATGATAAGCATTTCACTGGGAAAGATGCTGGAAGAAACCGCACAGGTAATCTCCACCTCTTTTCCCCCGATCTGAAGGGTGTCCCCCACCTTCAGCGGATTATCCTTATTCCGGACCGTTATAACCTTACCGCTGTCCCCGGTAATGTCCGATAAATCTCCCTGCACAACATCCTCTTTTACCCTTTCCAGAAGAAAATCGTCGTAGGATTCCAGGTTGATATGATCAATCCCCTCCCGTGAGGAAACCGCCGGAACACTGTCCATATAGGAACTGCCAAAAGCCTGTTTTACCCCTGATATTTTCTTGATTTCTTCCTTCAGATTTTGTTCCAGCACAAGTGCGTTACTGTAACCGTTGAGTGTAATATCCGGCTGCCATGATTTCAAAGTAGGCATCAGGCCCTGTGCAAAATCCATTCCAAGGGAAAAACAAAGGAACAAAATAATGCTGAGTGCAAAAGATGCCGTCATCAGAAACCAGTTTTTCCCGGATGCGGTTGCATGATGTACCCCCAATGTTCTTTCGATCCTGCCCAGACTCCGTTTTGACCCATGCTTTACAGAAGATACTGTTTCTGCATTGCCGGAAACTGCAGACATCGGGGAAACTTTAGCAGCTCGTTTTGCCGGAGCCTGCGCTGCCAAAAGCACCGTCACAAGTCCCACTGCCACTCCGCTGATCAGCCCAACGTAGCTGATCTTAAGTATCGGCATTGTGGCAAATTCACCGCCAATGCCATAGCGGAGTATTGCACAGACGACCCAACTGATGATCGTTCCGAGAATCAGTCCAATGGGTACCGCCGTCTTACACCAGTTCAGTGCCTCCAACCGCACAAACCGGATAATCTGCTGGCGGCTTGCGCCAATACAGCGCATCATACCGAAAAATTTCGTTCTCTGGGCCACATTGCTGTTCAGGCTTCCGGAAATCATCAATACACCTGCCAGCAATACAAGAACAAACAAAACCGCTGCTATTCCATAGATATTTTGCATGGAATTATTGCTGCTTTGCCCTGAAATACCCATAATAGCAGTATTTTCCGAGATGCTGCCTTCCGGCATGCCATACTGCTGACTGATTTCTGAGATCGCTTTGGAAGCTTTCACCGCATCCTGAAACTGTACATAGCAAATGGGAGCACCTGGCATTCCGTTTTTCTCCATAAGTCCGGTGAACGCTGGCTGCGTCATGTATACGGCTACCATGTATGTCTGTCCCTGATAATACTTCTTATCATCCGAGCCAAATCCGGATACCGTAAAATCTGCATCACCGCCGGGAGTATGCAAAGTCACACGGTCACCGCACTCTACATCCAGGGCAATCTTCGCATTTACACTGAGCATTACCTCGTTATCATTCTGAGGAAAAACGCCCTCCTCAAGAGCATTCGCAAGCCTGGCGATATAGGTTTCATCCGAGCCATATAACGCAGCCTTTTTCTCATTGATGTAGTATGGCTGCTCTGCATCCGAATTAAATCCCTCTGACCAGCCGATAGCCGTAACGTCGGATCGCTGACTGATTTCTTTTGCTGTATCCTGAGAAATATTTTCCAACTGGATATGCCAGCTTCCATGATTCTTCTGCATGGTCTCGTTTTCTGCCCGTATAGACATTTCCGCGACACTGAAAATAGCCGTTACCAGAAATACGGAAATAATAATACACAGAAGCGTCATACGGTTCTGGCGCCTGCGAACCTTTGCGGATATCGGAACAAGACTTAAATAACTTCTCATTTGCCCTCTCCTTTCCGTTCCTGCCGGCACAGAGCATATGTCCCTGATTCCTCCTGCGCCCTTCCCAGGTCAGTCACAACACCGTCCGATACGTTCAGTACCCGGTCGGCAGTCTGCGCGATTCTTCGGTTATGGGTGATCATGATAATCGTCTGTTCATATTTTCTGGAAGCCTCTTTTAGCAGGGCAATCACCTCGCTGCTGTTCTGGGAATCCAGGTTTCCGGTGGGCTCATCGGCAAGGATCAGAGACGGACGCGTAATCAGCGCACGGCCGATGGCTACCCTCTGCTGCTGTCCGCCGGATAGCTGGCTCGGAAGATGATTTCTCCGTTCCTTCAGGTTCAGCACCTCAAGCAGTTCTTCCAGATATTTTTTATTAGGCTTCTGGTAATCTAAAAGCATCGGGAAAATAATGTTCTGCTCAACGGTCAGCTCCGGGATCAGGTTAAATGCCTGGAAAATAAAACCGATATTCCGGCGGCGGAAAACCGTCAGCTTGCTGTCATTCATCGAAAAAATATCCCTGTTGTCAATCAGTACTTTGCCAGATGTAGGCGTATCCAACGCCCCAAGCATATTTAAGAGGGTACTTTTTCCTGAGCCGGATTCTCCCACAATCGCTACATATTCCCCTTTTGGAACGGAAAAACTAACGCCTTTCAACGCATTTACAGCAGTTTCACCTTTGCCATAAGTCTTACAGATATTATGGACTTCTAATAAATTCATACGTAAGCACCTCTTTCAAAATAGTTTCGCTTCGGCACGACGGATCACATTTCGTCTGCCTCGCTATACCTGAAAGGATAACACCAAAATCCTACAGTCTCCTTACAATAAGGCTACAATTTTGTAGGAATTAAAAAATTTAAGATAAATGTGGCGCCAACTCCCAATTCACTATCTACCTCAACCATACCGTTATGCGCTTCCACTATCATTTTTGTAAGGGGAAGCCCAAGGCCGATTCCCTGTTTATCTTTTGAAAACCGGCTTCGGTAAAACCGTTTAAAAATATAATGCATATCCTCGGGATGGATACCGCTTCCATTGTCTTTTATAATAATCTGAACCATAGACGCAGACGTTTTCCACTCAATCTGGATAGAATCCCCGCTGCCTGTATGGTCAAAGGCATTTTTCACAATATTCTCCAGTGCCTCTATCATCCAGTCACGGTCACAAAGCATTGAAATATGCTCATCTCCTGATAGAATCAACTCTTTCTGCTCCTGCTTTGCCCTGTACGCAAAATGCAGCTCAATCTCCCCCATCATATCTGCAACATTCTGAGACGTCTTTTCAAACACAATAGATCCTGCATCCAGCTTCGTTATTTTCAAAAGGTTCTGCACCAGCATTTCGATCCGGTCAAGTTCCTTTTCCGACAGTGATGCAAGTTCCTGAAACTCCGTCAGTTCTTCCGTTTCCCCCTGCATAAGTCCATTGTAAATATTCAGTGCTGCAAGGGGCGTTTTCAACTGATGGGAAATATCTGATATGGTATTCTTCAAAAACTGTTTCGATTTTCTTTCATTTTCTGCGTGTGCATTCAAAATGGCAACCAGAGTATTCACTTCATGGAACAGCCTGTACAATTCCCCTTCTTCATCACACTCAATACGTGCCGCACGGTTCCCGGAAATATATTCTGTAATTTGTGTCACGGCATCCTCCATGATCTCGTTCTGCTCCCTGAAATACAGGAAACAGAACACCAATACCGCAATCATTATAACAATAGAACAGAACAAAATATAAATTGCTGCATCTTCCAGATTCAGAATTACAAAAGACACAGACAATAAGGTAAATGCCAATGTACCTAACAGTACCCGAAGAAATAAACCTTTTATTTTTCTATTTGCCAGTATTTTCATAGCGCACCTCAGTCAATCGTATTCCATTTATAACCCATACGCCGAACTGTAACAATCCGTTTCGGATTCCCCGGATCATCTTCGATTTTCGTCCGCAGTCTGCGTATATACACCGTAAGAGAATTGTTATCTATATAATTTTCATCACAATCCCACAACCTGTTTAAAATCTGTTCCGGCGAAAGCACCTGATCAGGATTTTCCATAAACAGGCACAGCAGCCTATATTCTCCTGCCGTTACATCCACCTGTTCATTGTTTTTATAGACTTCGCTTTTCAGAAGCCGGACCGTAATTCCATTGGAACTCAATTCTGTGTCTGCCTGATTAAAATTATCGCTTCTTCGAAGCAGTGCATGAATCCGCGACATGAAGATGGCCAGCTTGAACGGTTTCGTGATGTAGTCATCGCCGCCGATGTCAAGCCCCATAATAATATCTGTTTCTTCATCCATAGCAGTCAGGAACATAATCGGCACCTTCGATGTCTGCCGAATCCTTCTGCATATGTCAAATCCCGAACCATCCGGCAACGATACGTCTAAAATCACCAAGTCGTATTTCCCATCTTCCCATAATCTGTCCGTTTCCCTGCTGGTGTGTGCAACATCAAGCAGATATCCCTGCTTTTTTACAGCAAAAGACAGGCCGTTTACCAGACTCAGGTCATCCTCGACCAGTAAAATTTGCTTCATTTATTTTCACCATCCTTTTTTCGCTTCCTTAGTCTCCTCACAAATAATCCCCATGATTCTTTTACAATTTTCCATTTGGCCTACCATACTCATTTTACCTCTAAAAGTATATTATCTCAACTTTATCATCAGCAATACAAAAGAGCTGGTAGATCTGTTTCCAGATGCCTGCTACCAACTCTTATTTGCCCTATAAACCTGTAGTCTACACCCTTATCTATTATCTTATCTCCACATCATCAATAGAACATTATGTATATGACAATATCCGTTGTTTTCATCACTCAACTTTTAGTGACAGACTTCCCGTAAAATCATCGCCTTTGAGAACGATAAAGTTATCTCCAACATTAAAAGTAAATTCGTAAACATCCTCTGCGGTCACTTCCGTAATTATATGCTCGTCCTTATCTCCAAAGATGATGTGCTCGTCTGTACTTCCGAGCCAATAAAGAGCGGCCGTACCGGATTTAATATTAAGTGAATACGTTACTTTCAGTGTGCTACCATTTTCACGTTCCATCGAGGTACCACCGAAGATATATTCTTCCCCGTTAAACCGTATATACTCAGCTTCATAACTTCCAACATAATCATCACCACCGAATTCTCGTTCGCCTTTTAAGTTATTGTCCTCGGTAAGGCAGTATTGACTGATAGAACCCATCCAGTCATTAAATTCATTTTTAATACCATCTTTTAATTCGTGAAGTTCACTTTTGATACCATCTTTATTGTCTTCGTATTCCTTTATAATACCGTGAACTAAATCCATACCGCATCCTGAAAGGCTTGTCATCAATACCGTTAGGAGTAACAATACAGAAATCCATTTACGCAACATAACAGTTCCTCCTTAATTTTCTAATCGGCCACAAACTTTTTAGCTACATTCTTAGTAGAGCCCATTCTTTATGTATGTGTTTTATTCTTTATAATCCGCTATAATATCTACCAGATTTTTATCTGTTTTCTCTACCCAAAACGCCCTTAGCATTCTAACATTAAACCAATCCTCACACGTCAAGTAACTGCTCATAATGATAACTGGCAGTTCTGCAAATGATGTTCGGATATAATCCAGCAGTTCAAAACCTGTCCCGTCTGCCATCCGGATATCAGAACATACCAGAGAAAATTCATCGGTCATAATAGCATTCTTGGCTTCCTGCACGCCAGAAGCAGTTGTAACAGTATGCCCTCGTTTTCTTAATGCCTGTGCAAGAAGATTGAGAAAAAGAGTATCATCATCCACAATTAAAAATTTTCTTATACCTTCCACAATTTACCTCCAGTAATTCCTATACGAAGAACATTCTATTGAAAATGCACCTTGATGGAACATATTTCCGCAATTGTACCCACACGCATATTTGGTCCAAAAAGACCGACACCCGAAGTCACAATTGTATGCATATGGTCTTTTTTCAGATATCCATATGAATTCTCCCACATAAGTGCTGTAATCAAATTTGCCGGAAACATCTGCCCATCGTGTGTATGGCCGCACAGATCAACATCCACGCCTGCATCCGCCAATTCCTGAAGTTCTTTCGGTTCATGGTCAATCACAATAACCGGCTTTCCCGTATCAAGTTCACCCATCAGTTCAACGGCAGTTTTTCTCATATTGATCCCACGCCCAGGTTTCTGTGCATCTGGCCTGCCATACAGATAAAAGCTGTCATCAATCAGCACTGCCTCATCCTGTAACAAATGAATACCGGCTTTCTCCAAAAACACATCCATCTGGATACTGCTCTCTTTCTTTTTGTTTCCCCCAAAAGTAAAACCTGCCAGTATTTTTTCTTCAACATCATGATTCCCATAACAGGCATATACACCATACTTCGACTGAATTTTTTGCAATACGGCAATCAGTTCTGCCGGATCATCAAGAGCCTCGTATTCATTATCAAAAATGTCGCCTGCAATTACAACAATATCCGCATTCTGATCATTGATCTTATCTACCATCTGCATCATGTGTGCAACACCAATGTTGTATCCCAAATGCAGGTCAGCGGCTAATACCACATTTAAGTTTTCTAATTTCCCGCCATCTTTATTGACAGTAATATCATATGGTGTGGCATGGATGATACGGGCATTGTATATTCCCCATGCGCTGAGCACAAGAACAGCCACCGCACATATTCCTCCCGCCACAGCGGTCCGGCATTTTAGCCTCCGTTTCATGATAAGGAAATGCAGGAAGCAAATCAGATCTGCCATCAGAACAGCAAAAAGCAGATACAGCAGTATGCCGAGCCAATAATTACTAACCAGTTTCACAATCCTTCTGGCCGGTCCCGGCGGCAGGAAAAACGCAATCAATATGGACGCAGCCAGACAAACATAGATCAGACTGATTCCAACACGCATCCATATTTTTCTGAACAATGGACTACATGCACCCAGCCATCTGTGGATTCGGATCAGCAGATAGCTGTTGGCTATCATATAAACGGGTGACAAATAAACAGCAATCATAAACCCTCCACACTTTTCACTACTTAATCTTTATATATTTTATTAACGGCATCTGGCGATTCCATTGCCAAGATTCGGATATTTGCCTGAATATATCAGATCCGCACAAAAAATTAAGATCAATACCAGGCATGTCGGCACAAGTATTTTTTTCGGAAGGCGTCTGAACAGACAGTCAAGAAACGGCGCATAAACATATACAATCACCATCCCTCCAACGCCAAAAGCCAGCAGTCCTTCTACACAGATCCTTCCATTAAGATTTAGAAAATAATCACTGTAATCCCACCATCTCAGTCCGTCATATAACTGTTCCAGAAACCATGATATGTAATACTCAATACAGCCACACAGAAGGATGATCGCCAGAAATTCCAACAAAGGCTTTTTCCGCAGCTTATTAAGCAGTGTCAGGATCAGCACACTCCCGGAACCATAAATAGGCAGCCACGGTCCATGAAAGAATCCGCGGTTCACAAAACTCCCGTCAGAGATCAAGTGAAGGCAGACCTCCCATAACCATCCTGTCAAGCTCATGGTGAAAAATATCATAACCATAGACCAAAGCGAATCATATTTTCTTTCACAGACATGTCCTATTATTCCTATAACTGATCTCCACTTTTTTCTTTCTGACATAATATTCCCCTGAAGTATTTTCCAGGTTTTTAAACCCGGCCTCTTAAGTAGCAGCAAGAAAATCAGATAAATACTCTGACATGACCCTATGGGCACTCAACTGAACCGTATCAACCAATTCAAGCAGCTTTTGCCTGGCAATAGAATCTTTAAATACATTCAGACTCTGCTTCGCTTCTTTGGCATATTCATCTATCATTCTCAAAGTATATCCGAAGCCATCTGAATCATTGATCAATTCTGCGATTCGCTTGTCTGTCAACTCACTATACAGACCCTTTTTGATATCCACCGCAATTTGTTTCAGTTCAGCGCCATTCCTGCAATCGGAAAATGTATGAATAGCTGGAAGTGTGTAATATCCACACCAAAAGTCATTATGTATGGTTTTCTCTGATAAATCATCTGTAGGTAAAAAATCCATCAAATCATCCCTCAACTGAAAAACCAGACCAAATTTTTCCGCATATCGCTCTACCGCTAATATCTCACTGTCATTACATTTTCCTTCATATGCACCGGTTTCGCATGCTATGGAAAACATTACCGAAGTCTTTCCTATAATATTTTCAATATACTTCTCCTCTGTGATTTCTGTATCATAACGATGATCAAATTGGCTAACCTCTCCATCACACATCCTTTCCAGTTGCTCAAATATCCAACCGTAATAGGGCTTCTTCCTTAATCCCGTTCGGCTGATTGCCGCAAAAATCATAAAGTCTCCGGCATAAACTGCCATTTCCCTGCCAAATTTCTTCTGAACAGAAAGCTGTCCCCTGCGGGTATCCGCTTCGTCTATAATGTCATCGTGAATCAGAGAAGCTGTATGGCATATTTCAATGACGGCCGCAACCTCTGTCACATCAACAGCTTTTCCTTTCAGCCTTGCACATAAAAGTGTCAAAAGCGGCCGAATCTGCTTGCCTCTTGCTTTCAATACCCAATCCAGCATTTTCTGCATGGACTCACTGTTTGACCGACATAAACGTTCTATATGTGTATTTACCATTTGCAGTTCTGTATTAATTTCCGGCATATCTATCATAAAGCTCCTCCTCGTCCGGCAATCTTGGTTCTTTCTGTGCTTGCAGTTCGTTTTTATCTGTTACCACCATATTACGAATCCGCTTTCGTGTGGCATAAACTGCAGCACAATCAGTATCGTAATAATTCCATACCAACTCTAATAAGCACCCCTTTCCCATATTTTACATTTTATGAAAGTATACCATCCATACCTTACTGTAATATTACTGCAAGGCTACAATTTTGTAGGAATAGAAAAATCTGGGATAAATGTAATGGGGCGTCATTTTCCATATCATTACAAATACCAAAAAACGATAGCAATCATGCGTAAGCATACATTGCTACCGTTCTTTTCCACGATTTATTTCCTACGATCCATCCGCTCTTAATCATCCAATGCCTTTAACCATTACAACGAGCCCTGCCACTATGCCAATCACAAGAGCATGTCTCTTCCATGTTAAGCTCAGATATCCTATAAATTCACGTATTAAAGCATTCAACGTAAAATACCATTTTGTCTTTGCCCCAAAGCCCACACATTTTATCCCTTGCTGCTTTGCCAGAATTAATGCTCTGAACACATGATACGCTGTTGTAACGATGATAATTTTAGGAGTTTTTTTCTCCATCAGCTTCCTTGAAAACAACAGATTTTCTTCCGTTGATACAGATTTTTGTTCCTTTATAATCCTATCTGCACCCACGCCTTTATCTATTGCATATGCAGCCATAGCCTCACTTTCCGGAATATCTTCCCCAGGACCTTGCCCGCCGGACATAATTAATACAGCGTTGGGATTCCAATTCAGTAATTCGACTCCTCTCTCAATCCGGGCTGCAAGTAGTGGTGTGACCTTCTTTCCATTAATTCCAGATCCCAGGACAACAATATAATCTGCGTTTCTTTTCTTTTTCAAATGAACAAGATTTAGAATAGCAGAGAGTGAATACATGGCCATTAATGATAAGACATACACTGCTGAAAAACCAATAATTACATAAAGGATTGTTCCTAATGTATTCTTTTTTAGATTTCCAATTATTGGCCAGACTGCCAGGTAGACATACAACAAGATAGAGAACAGCATCGATAATAAATTGGACGGTTTCACTCCTTCATGCCTGATAACCTTTATTCCCTCGATAAAAAACACGACAATCAAGGCTACCGGGAACACAAGCATACAGCCAATTGCCAAAGCAAACAGGAAAATCAGGATTCCAATTACCACATCATGTGATGCCAGCCACCTAGAATAGTCAGATAAAATAAAGAACAAGGAAACAGCCAGACATATCATCATTAGAAAGAATGAAAGCCCACTCCATAATGTTCTGGGTTCACGCACCATAATTCCCGCAAATATACAAAAGGATATAGAAAATATTAAAAATGTTAATTGCCACATAGTTCCCCTCTTATAATAGTAAAAATTTTCACATTACCAAAGCTGGACTTATGAAATGATTTGGACAGGATTTTCAACTATAGCATTCTCCATATCTATTCGAGTTTCCAGCTACTGGGCAATTCGCAACATCAGAATTTTACCATAACTCACCGTACATTGCCACAGAATAGTTGAATTGTTATTTACCAATTTATGACACGCCTTCAAAATAATCTATTATATAAGCGGCAGCTCTGGAATCAGTCCTCATAACAGACTGAACTCCAGGATTTTTATTCACCCCACAAACCGATACACGTTGCCAACGACAGTCTGACACTTATCCCCTGGCTCTTTCCAGACTGCTTCGTTGATTGTGGATTGCAAGAGAACCCAGATAAAAATTGTTTTCTTAAAAAGAGCCAACGAATTTGCATTATAACAAATTTGTCAGCCCTATATTTCACCAATCTGAATATTGCTAGTTTAATATCTCTATGGCAATTTCTTTTGCAGTATTTCCAGTAATCGTTTCGCTTTGTGTATTGTCATCTAAAAATATTGCAAAATATATTTTCTCATTATTTTCCTCCGAAAATCCAACAAACCATGCTTGATCAGAACCAGAACCGGTCTTGCCATAAATCTTTTGTATTCCTCTATCCTCAACCAGCATAATTTCTTTCAAGGTACTAATATTTTCATCACTGTATATACTTTGTCCTTCAAATATCCGGGCTAGCATTTTTACCTGTTGTAGTGGCGTTATTTTCAAAGAAGAATTCAGCCAAAATCCGTTTAGTTCTGGAATTGAATTTGTACTATTTCCATTCCATTCAGAAACATCACAATTTCCGTATGAAAGAGCATCCAACTCTTTTTTCACTTCATCTTCACCAACAGTATCAATAATTTGACGGAAATACCATATACAAGATGATTGAAACGCTTCCTGTAAATTTAAATTCTCATTCCATTCTGTAATTGGGTATTGAGTGCCATTGTACGTCATAGTAGAAGCTGTGCTCTCAATGACTCCATTTTCTAATCCCATCAATGTAGAAATAATTTTAAAAGTAGAATAAGGGGAAACTTCCTGTTCACACATAGCGTCATTATAAAACGAATAACTGTTCTTTTGTGGATCAAATAATACGGCACAGCCATTTATTCCATGAAAACTATCTTTTAAATCAATCGTTTCCTTTTTTTCATTCTCCGTTTCATCAACGGTCTGCAATTCAGTTTCTAATTCCTGCGTCTGTTCCTGCTCTGGTTTAGGTGTACTTTCTTTTTGACCGGAACAACCAGCTACAGAAATCAAACATAATACTGCAATACAAAAATATGTACTTATTTTCTTTTTAGAATGTTTCATGTCTTAACTCCTTCTAATGCTACTCACCACATTCACGACTGCTGATCCGCAATGCTCCAGGTTCTCTTTCCAGAGTGCTTCGCAAATTTGCTCTTTGGAGAAAACCCAGGATGGATGTTGGGCTAAGTATTTATATCATCTTTCCAATATAATTCATGTACCTTTTCCTGTATAAAGTCCATATCCGTACTCCTTCATAATTATGATTTAGCATTATACCGCAGTTTTACAACTTTCTCAACTAAGAGCCAAAGGCAGTTATAGCCACTACATAAAAGCATTATGAAAAAGTGAAGATATTTTACAATTGATTTCTATTAACACTTATTTCAACGAAATCGTCATGCCAACACCAACTTCTGTAACCGGCAGCTTTTTCATCATTTCAGCTTTAGCCAATAGCGACACACAGTGACAAGGATAAAGCTCTTTTATATTGCAATCATTCAGATATCGAATCGTTTTCTGTAGCCGTTGGTCATTATCAAACAGATGAAAACCTCCTAAAATTCCGATAATTCGGTCCTCATTAAAAATCTCTTTCGCATATTGAACGATGTTACAAATACCGCTATGTGAACAGCCTGTAATAATAAAAAGGCCGTCTGAATTTCGGTATATTAGTGCAGTATCATCCATTACATAATCAGCTTCTAATTGTCCTGATTTTTTCTGTTTACCAATGGGCTGTGCAATTTCAAAATCGTTTCTTCGTGGGATTTCCCCTAACCAAATTAGATTTTCGGAGATTTTATATGGTACACAACAGGGAATATAATTGGCCTTATGCGATACTTCTGCATTTGAATATGGCGCGCCAATATATTCGATATCATCATACTTTGGTAAAAAGCAATCCGGATGTGCTATAAGTTTTACATGCGACAATTCAAATCGTGCAAACAGAAACTGTAATCCTCTCGAATGATCATTATGTCCATGTGAAAGAACAATGTGTGTTAATCCCCTCAAATCAATCCCCATTTTTTCAGCATTACTTAGAAAAATATCTGAATACCCCGCATCAAACAATATACGTTTATTTTCCGTTTCAAAAATTACAAAGGCACGGTATAATGTAAAAAACTTTCAGGAAACGCAAATATGAATGGAGGTATACTCTTGATTAAGAAAAATAGAAATCATAATGTTTAAGAATCCGTTCTGTTGTCCATTTTTCCTCAGCAACAGCACCCTTGATTGTCTCGTAATCCAGTAAATTCTGCTGGTCATCCATGTTCATTCCTCCGGTAGTTAATCTGCTTATATAGAACAATTTACCACTACGGGTAGGATGTTACCAGGCAGATTTGTCAAAAGCCGACGGCTACACCCGCATGGAACAACTGCCTCTGCCTATATCATTTTTTCACCTCACAAATCGATACACGCTAAGATGTAAAGTCTACAACTTCATGTAAAATCCCCTCTTCCTTGCCAGACTCAATAACCAGGATATTTACCATAAGCGATTCCCCCTTTGGGCGGAGAACTATTGATCTTCAGCATTACGAAGACGTTCGATAATACTGAAATTTTGAGTCTTTTGATAAATAAGCACAGGTGCGGTCATACATAAAATCAATACGATAGCAAATAAGATAAAATTACTCATCCACGGAACAGAAAACGAAAGCCGGTAGAGATTCATTCCATTGAAAACAGCATAGCTAATTGGAAGTCCCGCCATTAACGAAACAGTAATGGAGATCACCGCATAACCAGCGCCTTCTGCTCTCAGCATTTTCTTAATCTGTTTTGTTGTCATTCCGATACTTTCCAGCGTCGCAAACTCCCTGGAACGGTTCTGTACACTGGCTGCCATCATATTAAGGTAATTCAATATTGCCAGCATTGCAATAATAAACCCGATACTGTTTCCCAATACTTTTACCTGGGTTTCTGAATCTTTCATTTCAGAGTACCGCTCCAGTTTTGATTCGCACGAAACCTGCTTATTATCCTCAAAGACAGCCTTTACTTTTTGCTCCGTCTCTTTTGAAAACGGCTGTTCATATTCTATATTAATCAGTTCCGTAAACGGCTCTTTTATAAGCTCTTCTGCATATTTTTCACTGACGATTAACTCCGGTGTATACCCACCGGAAAAATATGCCGGATTACTATAAATATCACCAACGGCTGCAATCTGAATCGTATGTTCTTCATCTGGTTTCGTCCCATCCGGCAGATAAAATTGTACCGTCTTTCCAGTCATTCCATTATCGCCTTCTGTAAAAGATTTGACTGCCACGGCAATTTTTCCGTTTTCAAACTCATCTTTATTCAGAACCTTTCCGAAACTCTCATTTAAGATTTCAAATCCTTTTTCATCTACACTGATAAAACGGGTATTAAAGAGAGTATTATCCGGTTCCTGCTGATATAATTTCATATCTTCCTCATAATTCCCCGGGCTGTATCTGGACTGATATAATTCTTTGTAATATGTTCCATAGACATCTTCCTGATAAGGGATTACCGCCTCCGCAGACGTCACTTTCCTAACCGCTCTAACACCTTCTATTTTTTCTATTTCAGATATCTTATCCTCTGTAATGAGCTGCTGCCTGTCATCTTCCAGCGTTGTCTCATTTTTGATTTGCATATCAAAAGAATATGCCTCATTCAAAATAAGCTTTGCGTCATTTTCCCGAATGATCACATTGATCACCAAAAAAATGGATATGGCAATAATAAAGGATGTAAAAATAATGACAGCCTGTTTCTTATCCCGGAACATATTCTGCAATGCCATAGAATACGTCCCGCCGCTTTCCCGCTTACGGCTTTTCCTGCTGCCCATACTTATGGTATATCGAAGCGCTTCAATAGGCGAACAATCTCCTGCCATTTTTGCAGGCTTTCTGCAGCCGATCAAATTCGTGAAAAGTGCAAAGCATCCCGCAATCAGAAATACCCATATTTTCACTGCTACAACATCACGGGCGGAAAATGCAGGATTCACAATATGCAGTAGCTGCGGAATTATAATTTTTGCAGTCAAGACTGCCGCAATCAAACCAATCGGTATTCCGATTACCGCATTCCAGATTGCCTGCTGATAAACCATTCTTTTTAACTGAACGGATGTCATTCCCACTGTTTTTAGCTGCCCGTAATACCGGATGTCTTTTGAAATAGAAATATACAGGGTATTATAGATAAACAGATATCCACTGGCAAAAATCATCAGCAGCATGACCGTAAGACCGATCACGATCTTACAGAAATTTGAAATTGTATCATAATCGGCATCAATAATCTGATTCCGGTCCAGACCAATCTCATTCTGCATTTCAGTAATATCTTTTTCAGAATATAATGGATTTTTTAGTGTGATTTTTAAGGTTCCCTGTGTAAAATCCGTCTGCGTAACACCGGTTGTTTTCCAAAAATCCTCTGATATATATCCTCTCTGATTTCCACTATAATCCGTATACCATCCGCAAAGAATAAATTCCTTTTCCAGAAGTTCTTCATCCGAACCCTCTTTTAAAGTAAAATAAGTAACTGGCAGCTTCATACCAATCTCTGGGTTTCGGATACCCATAGATTTCAAAGTTCCTGTAGAGAGCATAATTTCATTTTCGCCTTGCGGGTATTTTCCTTTATAGCTTTCCAGGGCAGGAATTGTCTGATTTTCCCAACAGGCTGCATCCAGCCAGTAAATCCTGGTCTTATCCAGTGACTTCTCCTTATACTGTTCCAAAACAGCACATTTCACAGCGATTCCGGCGTACTCCACGTTATCCATAGAACGGATCATTTCTACCTGATCCTCCCTTGGCTCACTCAGTTCAATATCATAATCCATTCCTTCCATGCGGATCTGGCGCTCTGAAATTGTATTCCAATAGCTAACCCCAATAGCCATAACAATAGAAATTAAAAATGTAGTCAGAATAATTGCAAAAACAGTAAGCATATTTTTCTTTTTATTTGCTCTATATGTAGTCCCTGCGATCTCACGAATCACTTTCTTATTTTTCACTTTCAGCATAGCCACTGCCACCTCCACAGATTTTTCCATCCTCAAGGCGTATGATCCGGCCCGCCATCTGAGCAATTTCATCATTATGCGTAATCATCACAATGGTCTGTCCAAATCGCTGCCCTGTGGTTTTCATCAGTCCTAAAACATCCTGGCTGGTACGGCTGTCAAGGTTACCTGTAGGTTCGTCGGCCAAAATGATGGCTGGTTTTGTTGCTAATGCCCTCGCTAAAGCAACCCTCTGCTGCTGTCCGCCGGATAATTGGTTCGGCATGGCATATTTTTTCTCTTTTAATCCCAGTATGATAAGGATCTGCTCCACATAGTTTTGATCCGGCTTTATGCCATCCAGTTTAATCGGCAGAACAATATTTTCATACACATTCATAAGAGGAAGCAGATTATAATTTTGGAATACAAATCCAATTTTTCGTCTGCGGAATATGGTCAGTTCATCTTTTGTCATTTTAGAAATGTCTTTGCCATCTACAATAACCCTTCCGGATGTGGGAAAATCCAATCCTCCAAGCATATGCAGGAGCGTGGATTTTCCGCTGCCGGAAGTTCCTACGATTGCAAGAAACTCTCCTTTTTGCACACAAAGGTTAATCCCGTCCAACGCCTTCACCTGAATTTCACCCATGTCATAATATTTCTTTAAATCTTCGGTTTCCAGTATGTTCATATCTGCACCTGCTTTCTTTCTTTTTTACATTGCATAGAATAGCAGAGGATTCTTTCTCAAATCTGTCGTGAAGGTGACATTTTTGACATATTCTCCGAATGTAAAATGCAGCCGTACTCCGGCTGCGCTAAACAGTTGAACCATATTTATACTTCATAACGTGATAAGTACACTTGAACCACGGAACCTTTACCCGGTTCTGATTTTATCTTTACATAGCCTCCCTGTTTTGATAAAACTTCCCTTACCAGATAAAGCCCTATCCCAAATCCGGGCTCATTACTTACCTCTTTGGAACGGTAAAACCGCTCAAAAACCATCCCCTGTTCTTCCTCTCTGATTCCGATTCCTTGATCCTCGACCTGAACACAGATAAATGATTCATAGGGAATGACTTTTACTTTTACCCCGGTATTTTCAGGAGAATACTTGACCGCATTATCCAGAATATTTCCAAGGGCTTCTATCGTCCATTTTTTATCGGCATAACAAAGTGCTTCTGCTTCTTCCTGTATAATATCAATTTTCTTTTTTAATGCAGCCAGTTCTACCATTTGACAGGCAGTGTTTACGACCTCTTCCACATTGATCATTTCCGGATGGATGGAGATCATCTCCTGTTCTGCATAGGATGATTTAATCAATTCTTTCATAAAAAAATCCAGTTTGTCAGACTGCTTTTGAATCTTATCAACCAGAAGCATGGAATCTCCATCTAACTCCTGTTCCTTCAACAGACCCACATACAGCATAATGTTTGTAAGAGGCGTTCTTACCTGGTGAGAAATATCTGAAATTAAGGACTTTATTGTATCCCTTTCCCGCTCTGCTTTTCCCTGGTTCATTCCGGATATCTGAACAACCCTGTTTAAACGCTCCACAACTGCTGCGTCCATGGATTCATTATAGGCAGTATCCTGGATTTCTCCTCCAATAGCCCGATCCAGTTTTTGTAACAGCTCTTGATAAGTCTCTTCCATCCTGTTTTGATAATATCTCTTTACTAACAGGCCGGCCGCAGTACATCCAACGAATACGCCCAATGCCAACATGATACATCCAACCATCAATCTTTCTCCCACATGTATCCTTTTCCATAAACTGTTTTAATGTGAGCAGGTTTTGACGGCACATCCTCCAATTTGTCCCTTAGACGCCGGATTCCTACCGACAAAGCGTTATCTTCCACATATTCTGTGCCATCCGGCCATACCCACTCCAGTAAACGTTCCCTTGTCAAAATCTGCCCGGAATTAAAAACCAATAGATATAAGATTCTCTGTTCTGTCTTGCTAAGTTCAATAGAATTTCCTTCCTTATAGAATTTCATTGTATCAAAACAAAACTGGAATACCTTATCTCTGTACTCTGATTTCTGCTCTCCTGAATTTCGCCGGAGTAATGCCCGCACCCTCGCACGAAGCACCATAAGGCTGAATGGTTTGGTTATATAATCATCTGCCCCACATTCCAACCCCTTGACAATATCCAGCTCCATATCTTTTGCCGTCAGCAATGCTATCGGTATCCGACTGGATTCCCGGATTTCTCTGCAAAGCTCCAATCCGCTTCCATCCGGCAGATTGATATCAAAAATTAACAGGTCAAAGGATTGACGCTGCAGCATATCTTTTGCCTCTGCAATCTTCTTACACAGAACAAATTCTAAATCTACACTGTTTAACGACAAACTAATCCCTTCTGCCAAATCCCTGTCATCTTCTAATATCATAATTCTTTGCTTCTCATTATATTTGGCTCCCTGCATTTTACAATTCTCCGTAATCTCTCCATATAAGCATTTTCTAAAATAATCCCTCCACATTATACCGTAACATAAAAATATTCTCAACTAAGTAAAAAGGCAGAACAGATGGGCAGGATAAAAAACAACCCCAAAGCATATCCTGTCTGTGTAAGAGTCGCAAGCAGGCTTGCCTGAGAGCCTGCTACATTAAAATGCTCTGCTGCACTGTTTAACAGTGGCTGTATGTAATAGATATTGGCAACCGCTATCCCACTTGCCGCCGCCATAAGCGCAATCATTTTTCCACTTAGCTTTACAGATTTTTCACTCTGACTTTCCATAAGATTACCAGCCTTCCTAAACTATTTTCCCAGTTCTTTTAATATTTCTCTCATCATAGAGCTTAATTCCTCCTCATTTTCCTTATCCGAAACAAGTCGGTTGACTACCATATCATGAATCATATAATCTTCCAAAAGATAAATATGGCTTGTGTCCTCAGTATAAAATGCGTCTTTATCCGTTTCTGCCGAATATCCATAAAGCAGCTTTTCTCCATCAGCGGAAATGATAAACCAACGGAGATTTTCAGGCATATTATGATATTTTCCATCATGGTGTATTTCAATTTGTGCAACAGGACTTTTTAAATTATGCCCCACGCCTAAAACCTTACAGCCACGGTTCTGGCATTCTTCCAGTTCAGGCAAAAACAGTTCATACATTTGATTCCACATGGAAATCATTACATACTGGCTTGCCCCCTTTAACAACTGTCTGCAATAAGAGGTGATATTTTCTTTTCCTTTTACTGTGAAAACATAAACATCCTGCTTATTTGCCTCTGTTTCCAACTCGACCAAAGCATTTGTAACATCCTCAAAATCATTTTCCCATTCTTTTTTTGTTTTCTCTAAAAAAACCTTACTGGGCACAGGTGTATAAATCTTTGTGTTCTCACTGCTTTCTTCCACCATAGCTAACCCACGTTTCGTGAGTGTTTCCAAAACATCATAAATCCTTGCTCTTGGTATGCCAGATTCTTTACTCACCTTGTACGCATTAGCTGTTCCAATTTTTAACAGGCTTGCATAAGCTCTGGCTTCATACAGATTTAATCCAAATTTCTGTAACTTCTCAAATAAAGATTCTTCCATTTTCCTTTCTCCTTAGTTTTTATTAGTTACTACTCTAGTGGTGATTATATCACAATGAATTATGCTTGTCAAATTTGTTACAAAAGCACGATGGAAACTCAAAAAATGCGGCAAAGATTTCTCCTTGCCGCTGTTGTCGCTTATGCGTAAATTATTTCCTTATTCATAATCTCCCTCGCGCATGCCAATATATTATTATGCCTTCCTGTCCACACTGAGGCGTTTTCTGCCTTTTAGCTGTTCTGTTATGACCTGTGACTGCTTCATGCTTTCTATGAACTTTTCAAAATGTTCCTGTGCCTGCTTACAAAGTATATCGTAGATTTATGGACTTTGTACGTAGAAACCCAATATAGTAGGTTTGCTAAAAGCATATCAGATCTGCGTGAAAAAAGCATCTGCCATTCCCATGCTAACAGACGCTCTCACACCTTATTATAATACTCAATGAACACCGTTGCTCCCCTATTAACTGGGATTTAGCTTCTTAATCTACCATAGCAAAAATCTATGTATTCTTTCGCTGATATTTCTTTACTGTGCAAAATTCCTATAATAACAAAAATCATTTCTGCAATAGTAAGATAGCAGTCCTTTAAGTCGAAAGTAAAAAAACTTAATATTTGCAAAAAATCTAAACTTCCACCCCATAATACTTTATCTAACAAACTACATATTGCCCCAGCCAACCCACAAGTAATAATCACTTTTACTGAACAGCTCGTATGTTGTTTTTTTGTTTTATAAAAAGAATATCCAGATATGAAAATAAAAATCACTAAAATATTAAACAGTACCATTACCCATAAATTGGATAGAACACTAATAAAATTTCCACCATACGAAAGATTTGTATTTTGAACAGGACTAAATCTTAGAAATTCTCCAATTATATCAAATTCAAAGTCTATTAAGAATAATCCTATAAAAGCTTTGATAATTTGGTCAAAGGCTATTAAGGATATAACCGGAAAAAGAAAAGGTTTTATTTGTTTGATATTAACACCTCCTTTAAATTCTTATTGGCCTCTTTATCTCCAGCACCCCATCATTAAATGATTGATTTGACAGAATTTCCACAGTTTTCTGATCTTTCTCCTCAGAGAAAATTGTTTCACTCATTCTCTTTACCAGGCAATCTGGAAATCAGCTAAAAAATCCTAACACAACGGTAACTATCATAATGACAATAGGAATATATACTGTATAGTCCCGTTCCACGGTTCTGTCATTTGGTAGTTTTACAATTCTCAGCTTTGCAATCAGTCTAAAGCAAAGATATCCTATCATTGTTCCGACTACATTTGTAAGAAGATCATCTATATCTGTTGCCCGGTACAATGTAAATAGCTGTACAATTTCAATAAACAGGGAAAATCCAAAACCAATAAAAAAAGTATTTCTCGCACGCTCAAATGTTTTGCTCATAAGCGGACACAGAAAGCCTAACGGGATAAAAAGGAAAATATTCAAAATAAAACTCAAACTAAATCCGTCACTTAATGGGATGAGGTTTATATTTGGATTAAAAAACGCTTCTCCCAACCCTGACAGTCTTACATATTCACTAAGCGTAGGGATGCCTACGATATTGGACAGCACCAAGCATAAATAATAATACATGACCAATGATGAGATCGCTATTCTAAGTTTAGAAATACTGCTGTCCTTTCTAAAAATTACAAGCAATGAAATTCCAATTAAGACAACTCCCAACAAAAAAATAGGTTTAATCAACAGTAAGTCTATGATAGCGTCAAACAGCCCGATTTGAATTTCGACACTTGATTGACTACTTGAAACAACATCCATTTGCAAAATCCTCCTACTTTGAATCATTTTCTGTGAACAGAATACCGGATAAATCTTAAAATCATCCTACTGAAATTATTAAAAAATAATAAATAGTTTATCCGATTGGCTCTCCAGTATCCTATGTTCAGTTATCCTCCGGCCTTTCTCCAGGTTTCAGAGTTACAGACTACACCGTTTCTGCAAAAACGTTCAAACCGTCTGATGCATCTATCCACATCGCGCTGCAGTGTTTTTGTCAAGCGCACGTCCGGCTCATACCAGATATTTTTTATATCCAGCTTTACTTGCTTTTTATCATAAGCCATTTCAATCCTGCCCACAAATCGATCCCCATAGAGAATCGGCAGAACATAATAACCGTATTTACGCTGCTGCTTCGGCGTATAGATTTCCCATTTATACGAAAAATCAAAAACTGCTCCAACAAGCTTCCTATCCCAGAGCAGATTATCCAGTGGTGCAATAAATTCGCAGCGCTTTTTAATCGAGGGATTTTCCAATACTAATTCTGCGAGTCCTGCATCCTCCCTGCGGCAATACAACGGCTCCCCAATCTCCTCCACTTTTACTTCAATAATCTTCTCTTCTTTTAACAGCGTCTCAAAAATAGCATTTCTCTGTGCAGCCTTCAGTCCCTGTATGCCCAGCCACGCGTCAGAAGCACCGTTCCACAAAAGCCCCACCGAACCAATGCGCTCTGACACCAGCCATTTTCTATAATCAAAATCCGAAGGAAAAGGCTCTGGTTGATTCAAAAGCTCTGCGGGAATGCATTTTTCGATCAAATCATAATATTTCAATGTCCCGCTCTTATGATGGATTCCCAGTTCTCCGACAAAATACATATGTTCCAACGCCGCTCTCGACAACCTGGTATCACTCCAATACCAGGAAACCTTTTCCGCCATGCCCAAATCTGCACTGCACAGTGGTCCCCGTCGCGCGATTTCCTCACGCACCCGTTCCTGTACTTCCAGTATTTCTGTATGGCTTCTCTCCCAGCTCCGGTGAGCCTGCCGCTCACGCCCAAAATATTTCCAGTTTTCCATCGGAAGAATTGCAAGATTTTTATCAAAATAATCCACCAGCTTCCGGTCAACATATAAAAGCTCATAAAGCATCGTCTTTTGATAGCCTTTTATTCTGGACTGCAAAACCAGATCCGCATTTCTGCCACAGACATCCACCGGATCAAACTGAATACATCCTGCCTGCCGGACAAAAGAAAGAATTCCTTCTTTTCCAACAAATCTGTATTCCCCCAGCAAGCCATGCTTTAATAACAAAAACTGCCGCGCCTGTTTTTTCGTAAAATAAATTCTGTCCATTTGCCCTCCCACCGCTAATACAGATAACGGCAGAACCCGTCATCATACTGCAGCAACAGATTTCTCCATAATGTTTCCTATTTCTTATTTAGAACCCAATAAAATTTGTACTGGCTGCCATCGTGTCCGATCAGCGCATGATCCGATTCCTCATATCCCAGTGCCGCCAGTGCCCGAATACGTTCTTTTGCCCCTGGCACCGCTTTTGTTGCCAACATCCGGCAGGAAAACATGTCAAACGCCGGGACGCCTATCTGCTGTAAAATTTCCTTTATCACATCCGCTTTTTCATAATCACTTCGCAAATCCAAACGCAGCAGCCCGCAGTCTGTGAAATAATCCTCAGAATCCCTGTGGAATAACTCAACCGTTCCTATGACTTCTTCCTCTTTATAGCTGAAAATGCTCCATCTTACAAATCCTCTTCTTCCATACTCCCAAAGCCAGTAGCTGACTACCTCCCTCATTTTCCCCAGGGATGTATAATGGAAGTCATCCCCGTCGCAATTGTCACTGTTAAAAAACGGAACCGCCTTCTCATCCGAATAAACCTTCAGCAAATCCTCGGCATCGTCTTCTGCAACCAGGCGGAAACAATAGTTTCCATCGTCAAAAACTGGGCAATCCTGATACACATCCCCACAGCTTCTGCCTTTTGGGGAAGTTCCCTGATTTCCAAGCAACGCTTTCACAAATTCACTCATCTTATGATCCTTTCTTTTTCCCTGCCGCCATAAGCGCAGAATATTCTGAGTTCTACACAACGACTACATCATACCATGCTTCTGCGACAGCTATATGTCGTAATTAGATAAAAAACTTTGAGCTGTCTCGATCAGCTCATTTCGGCAGTCTTCCGGAGAAATGACTTTCACACGGTTTCCCATACTCAAAAGCAGGGCTTTCCACGAGCGTTCTCCAGGCGGAACCTGAATCCATATTCTTGATTTTTCCTCCGACTTTTCTTCTATGTGGCTGTCCGGAAAGTACTCTTCCATCAAGCACGTATCTTTCTTATCAAACGCTACCTCCAGTGTAATACAAGTTTCACCATATGCCCTGTCTGACTGCTCCATAAGCTCCTTTACCGCCGGATGCTTTCTGTCAGACTTTCCCGATGTAATTTTAGGCTTGCGGATTCGTGCAACTTTAAAGGTACGATACGCCTCCTGTGGAACAGACCATGCAAATAAATACCAGGAATACCATTTATACTGGATAGCAAGAGGTTCAACCAACCGCTGCGATTCCTTTCCCTGTGCATCCCGATAAAAAAATTCAACCAGTGCCCTTGTCTCAATTGCCTGCTTCAGCATTTGAATCAACTTCTGCACCTGTTGATTCTCCCTCGCGATTCCAAAATCAAAAAAGATACTCTGCCCCTGATCCCTGTCCAGAAGCAGATGATACTTTTCAATTAAGCCCGCCAGCGTTTCATTTGCATACGAAGTTGCAAGGCTTTCCAGCGCCTGCTGGATCAACTGCTGTTCTTCCTGATGGATATTACAGTTTCTAACCTTATATGACGGCAAAATGGAATATCCCCCGCTCTTTCCCTGGTTAGAATATACAGGAATCCCTGCTTCTGCAATGCTGACCATATCTCTCTGTATGGTTCGGACAGAAACATGGAACCGTTCCGCCAAATCTCTGGCGGATACATTCTCATGATTCAAAAGATAAATGACAATTTTCAACAGTCTGTCTATTTTCATTTGTACAATTCTCCGTAATAATATCTACCTGCAATTTCCATAATCTTCTCTGCTGCCTGTTCCGGCGTCATATGGGAAACGTCTATTTTTTCTGTATTCAGTTCCCGGTAAAAGCCAATCCTTGCAATGCTTTTCGGTATCACATCGTCCGTCCGGATACCGGCATCCACATCCTTCTGCAACCGTTTTCTTAATTCCTCCGAACTGCACAGCAACGACATATTATGTATCAGACATTCATTTATTTCCAGCTTCGATAATATTTCATCTATGGTTCCCTGCTCATGCATCACCCAGCAGAAGATAATATTTTCATAAACGCTGCACCGAATAAACTGATTCAGCAAAAAGCAGATGTTTTCCATCACCATCTGCTTTGTCTCCGCAGTTACCTGAAAGGGATGCATGTCCCAACACCAGTCCCCGTCCAGCAAAACGCTGTTATCCAGTTTTTCTTTTAATATCTGGCAAGTCGTGGTTTTTCCCACACCCATCGTGCCACCGATTATGTATAATTTTTTCACTGGCTTTCGTCTATCCTCTCATTCATTTATTTTTGCCCGATAAACTGGGATTTATCTTCTTAATCTACCATAGCAAAAAGCTATATATCTTTCGCTGATATTTCTTTACTGTGCAAAATTCCTATAATAACAAAAATTATTTCTGCAATAGTAAGATAGCAGTTCTTTAAGTCGAAAGTAAAGAAACTTGGTATTTGCAAAAAATCTAAACTTCCACCCCACAATACTTTATCTAATAAACTACATATTGCCCCAGCCAACCCACAAGTAATAATCACTTTTACTGAACAGCTCGTATGTTGCTTTTTTGTTTTATAAAAAGAATATCCAGATATGAAAATAAAAATCACTTAAATATTAAACAATACCATTACCCATGAATTAGATAGAATACTAATGAAATTTCCACAATACGAAAGATTTGTATTTTGAACAGGATTAAATCTTAGGAACTCTCCAATTGTATCAAATTCAAAGTCTATTAAGAATAATCCTATAAAAACTTTGATAATTTGGTCAAAGAATATTAGGGCTATAACTGGAAGAAGAAAAGGTTTTATTTGTTTGATATTAACACCTCCTCGCAAAGTCAATCATCTTTCTTTATTGTTGTTAAGCCGCCAAAGGCGACACCGACCAGAAGCCCCAAGGCCAAATTGTCTAACAAAAGTCCAAAGATAAGCCCTAGACTTATTCCTATTGCAACACCATTGTTCGAGTCTTTATTTGACTTTGTTTTTTTCATAAAGTAACCTCCTTCAAATACCGATTTCCCAGCTAGTCAAACAGGATGTTAAACCCTTCCTTTATTATACTTTCTCTTTGCATATTCATAGGCTTCCTGAATCAGTGGCTTTAACTCCTCAAACGTTTTCTCAGATGGATTTAAAACGCATATCCATCCCATCCACCCATACACAGGATGAGGAAGAATTTGATTTGTTGCTGAAAAATCATAATCCATATCGACAATTCCGCCTTTGCCCGGTGTTTTAGGGATAATATCAAGCATTTCTCTAAAAGTATCCCTGTACACGCCTAAATTGACACGGTAAATATTTTCCCGGTTCAATTTGGAGCTGCTATCATTTTCACCGTCTTTTTCTTTCACTGTTAAAATATACACGCCCCGCTTCAACTTGTTGTCAGGATTATAGAATATACCTCTTTCGCCCAACTGTTAATTAAAACCGTACCTTCCAATTTATTGAGACAATACTCCAAAATTTCATCTGGCGGCATTAGTTAATCCCTCCATACAAATACAAATTGCTATTGCATTTTTTCTTGACACTCACTGCATTCTCTGTCGTGAATGGAAATAATACCGCCACACTGAAGGCAAGTATATTTTTCTTTCTGCTGTTGCATAAAATTCTCTATCCCATATGCCTGCACAAAACGGCTATTTTCTATAAGACTTGCCTGATACCGCTTGTTATAACTTCTTTCAAGGTTTTTAATCAGCTTACATGGATATTCCGAACATTCAAAACAATAGGATAGGGATTTTCCTCTGATACAATCCTTTATTTTACATTTGCGGCAATGCTCCGGCTTTCCTTCATCGCTGTTCAAACAACCAGCACATGGTTTTTTGTGGTAACAATGCTTATAACAAACTTTACAATTCATTCCACAAGGCGCAAACATATTCGTATCAATATTTTCTTTAGGCATTTGCATAATTGTATGCTCCTTCCAAAATTCATGTTTATAAATTTAATATACGATTGCAGAATTCTTCTATCTCATTTCTCCTATCTGCCACATCCTCTTTATATTCAACAGACAAAGACCTAAACTCCCGCTTGATACGATTCCGAGATGTCCATAAAAATGTTCTATACTTTCAATGATTCTGTAGCACTCTCTCATACTTGCTCCCGTCCGCAATGCAATCGTATAGCCTTTTTGCCGCTTTTGATCGTTGCATGAGGCTCATGGGTATCACACCAAGGCGTACATCCCTCCATTTCCAATACCAATTTGTCTCTTTGCTCACTAAATCCAGTATAACAATCAAGTATAAATTTTTCATTTACTTTTTAGAAATATCCATTCATTTTTATCTTTTCTGCCAATATGTCCATTTTACTGCCGGTTTGTAGCCAATCTTCTTATAAAATTCATTCTCGCCGCCCGTCATATGTGTTACACCTAATGTCTTCGTTCTTCGATACAATTCAGACAGAGCTGCCGAAGCAAGTCCTCTGTGCCGATATTCCGGAATTGTGCAAAGCGGTTCCATATATGCCAGTTTGTTTTCAGGAGTCCACCATATTCCTGCATAACATGCATACTCTTCTTTATCATCAGCAATTGTAACTGCCAATTGTACGAAAAATAGAACTGCAACTTATCAACTGCTTGCGCTTTCATATCTGTGTACTCCATACGTCCAAAAAGAGAACGCAATAAACGTAAAAATGCAAACGATCACCACTCCGAACACCAATCCTTTTACAGACAACGCCCCTATCAATGCCTGCGTTGGCAGCGTTGCAATCACTCCATATGGCAATATACAATAAAAAATGAACCTATAGATTCCATCAAAAGCAATCCCCGGTATTTTCATGCACAGATCCATGGCTGTATTCTCTATTTTCATCAGATTGTTTACCGAGAACACAAAAAAGGCAAAACACCGTAACAGAAGCTCCATATCGTAAAATAGTATCGTCATCAAAAGAACCATAACCAAATATGCCATAATATTCGCATATGAAAGATTCATTCCGCTTTCTCTCACTCCATATCCAATGATACATGCACTGAATATCAGAAGCGGTATGGCGCCTGGATTCATTTTTTCAAAAGTAATCCGAAGTAGTGGATTCACTGGTTTTGTCAGATATAAATCCAATTCCCCGGTCTGTATTTTCTCAGGTATGGAAATCACCCCAAAAAAGCAGATTACCATGTTTATGGAATCAATCAGGGAAAAGGTTCCAATAAAAATAAGTATTTCTCCATGTCCCCATCCACGGATATTTTCTACATGTCCGTAAATCGCTTCAAAAGCAAAAAGCTGAACCAGAAAATAACTGGTGTTGATAAAAAACGGGCCAAAGAATCCCAACCGGAAAGTCATGATATGGGATAATCTTAATTTGATCAGTTCTGATATAAATTTAAAATTATTTTTCATATGCCTGCTCCATCATATTTAATTCGATAATGTTCATAAGTTGCCTGATTTAAAACAAGAAAGACAATGCACCACACGCTTAAAACGAATAAGCCTGTGATTGCTTCCTCCTCACATTTCCCGATAAATAGCATACTTGGGAGGTATGTGACATAATAGAAAGGCAAAAATCTCATACCTTCTATGAACCATTCCGGTAAAAGTGCAAGGGGAATCACCGCACCGGTCACAAATGCTGAAAAGTTGTCTTTTATCATGAGAAAGGTGCTGATCTCCTCAAATTTCAAGGTCAAAATCCCAAGGAAGTAATTGAGCTCCGCCATAAACAACAGTCCTAAAATAACCATGACGCTTCCGCATAACAGTATCTTTAAATTAGCTGTATGCACAAATGGAATCCGGAACAAATAAAACCACAGAACCGTTGTTAAAAGACCAATGCCTGCTGAAAATGCAATCTTCCCGGCCTCCATCGCCACAAAATACCCCTGTGTCTGTACTGGCAGCACCATATATTTTGAAAATGTACCATTTCTCAACATTCCGGTCATCTGCTGGCTGATTTCAGCGGATTTTTCAAGTTGGAACAGATAGGAACTTACAATGTAGTAAGAGATCATGGCCTGAAAGCCAAGTCCTGCTATCTGCTCTTTTCCTTCAAATAGAATACTCCATAAGATCCATGCAAACAGTATCTTCGCCACCGCCAGAATCACGTCAACAAAGGTATCCGACCTCCAGATCAACTGTGCTTTCATGTATGCCTTGGCAATTTCCAAATATTTCTTCATGTCCTATACCCCCTTATAGATACGCTCTACGACAGAACCTATTTCTTCTTCCTCAATTCCAATATCCCGAATTGGATAATGACCGATATAAAATTCCAAAACTTTTTCTGCGTTCTGTTTTGGTACTTCTAGCACCAGTTTGTCATTCGCTTTTTCTAAGATTCTGCAATATTCCGGTATATCAGGTTCTACGCTGTGCTCAAAGTATATCGTCATTCTCTTACTTTTTTGATAGTGCTCGAATAATAAATCCGTATCGCCGTCATATATTTTTCTGCCGTGATTCACTACTATGGAACGTTTACACAACACCTTAATATCCTCCATATAATGCGAAGTCAGCAGAATCGTTGTTCCCCTTGATTCATTCACATCTTTTAAGAAAGTCCGGATCTGCTTACCTGCCACAGCGTCCAGTCCAATGGTCGGCTCATCCAGAAACAATATTTTCGGATTATGAAGCAATGCAACAATCAGTTCCATCTTCATCCTTTCTCCCAGGGATAAGGTTCTTACCTGTACATTCATAAGCTCCTGTACCTGGAACAAATCCACAAAAAACTCTTTATTTCTCTTATACTCGTCTTCCGGGATACGATATATTTCTTTAAATAACCTCAATGTATCCTCCGCTGTCAGTTCAAAAAACAACTGGCTCTTTTGTCCCATAACTACCGCATACTGCTGCTTAAATGCTTTCTCCAATTTATTCGGATAAAATCCCATAACCTGTATCCTTCCGCTAGTCGGTGCAATAATGCCAGTCAGCATCTTCACCAGTGTTGTTTTACCTGCTCCGTTCGGTCCGATCAGACCTACAAACTCACCCTCATTCACCTCCATGTTAAAAGCATCTACCGCAATTTTTTCTTCATATTCTCTGTGAAACAGGCCCTTAATACTTCCGGTCAGGCCCTCCTGCTTTTTGTACCGCTTATACTTTTTTGTTAAATTTTCTGTTTCAATAATCTTCATTTTCAAAACCTCCGGTTTAAATGTTATCCACGAAACAATTAAAAAAAATGTGGTTTCTGCCTATCCTACATAGACTGAAACCACTGATTCATATATCTTAGATGATAAAAAAGCAGAATCTCCCCTTAAAAGGAAATCAGCAATGTTTTGAAAAACACAGCCCATTTATTCGCAGAAGTCAAATACTCCGCTGCAGGGCTGCGGGGTATTTGACCCTCGCGGCAGTCGCCACAGCTCGCGGGAATAAAAAAAGCATGACACCACAGTCATACTTTCCCCGCTTTCTTATCCATCATAATAAGACAATTATTTTCGGTGTATGCAGTATTCTGTAAGGCAGAAACAACCAGCATTCAACGATGCTGAAAAGGGTAACACAAATAAAACACTACATGCAGTGCTTACCCTCTTATAAAATTTAGTTGTTCTTTGTCATTACAGAAACAATTAACATCCACATACCTGCTCTTTCTTGAAATATGGTTCTATATTAGCTTATAACTATCCATATGTCAATCATCATTTTTACAAAACCGTATTTTTCATACAAAGGACGCCCTTATGCTATCTATATTTCAATCTCATCCAATTCCTTTATCTTCCTATTACAGCATAAAATTACAAGAACAATCATACCAGTAAGACCAGCAGCAACGAATATCAAACCTATACCGGCTCCTTTCCCGGAACCAAGGAACACAGATAAAAACTGCTGTACTGTACCGCTTTTTTGCATCATTGGTTCACAGACATAATCCGCCAATAATGCGCCTGTCAAGTATCCAACAGGCGAAAGCATTCCTGTGATCATTCCCTGCAGGGAAAATATCCGCCCCTGCATAGAAGTGGATACTTTTTCCCGCAAAATAACTGTCTGATAGGTAGAATAAATTGGCGCTCCAAAGCATCCAAAGAACACAATCACACACCATTGATAAACATTTCTTCCCATACCAAATAAAGTGATTCCGGCAAGGCACATAAAACTTCCCGCATACATGATTGATAATTTTCTTTTGGGCGGTTTCATCACTGTCAGCATAATACTTGCGGCCAGACAGCCTGCCGCCATAAATGCGGATATGACTCCTACTGTCATTTCGTTATTGCCCGTTCTGGCAAGAATCAGCGGAGAATACATACTGTCAAAGGAAACAGCTCCCATGAATTCCAGTACACTGTACATCAATAACAGTACCAGGATTCCCTGATTTGTTTTCAAAAAAGATACTCCCTCCTTCATACTTCCGACAATTTCGCCAAGAGATGCTTTTTGATCTTCCTTTACAATATCTGGTATCCTGACAAACAGAAGCAAAATTATAAATGCAAATAAAAATGTCCCCAAATCTATAACAATAATGAATCCCAATCCTCCAACGCTTAGAAGCCCTGCCGCCAGAACCGGTGTCAGTATTCCGGCAACAGAACTGACTACAGACTGTACGCCGCCAACTCTTGCATAGTCTTTTGGATTAACCAGCAAAGTTACCGCTACCTGTGATGCCGGATTTTGAAAAGCATTCATGAAGCCACTGATCATATTCACCACACATAGAATCCAAAGTTCCAAACTGCCACTTAGAAAACAACCTAAAATGATAATGGAACATACGGCAGCGACGGAATCGCAGATCAGCATAATTTTTTTCTTATTTGCATTGTCTACAACGGCGCCGCCAATCAGGCTCACAATAAGATATGGTACCGTACTGCAAACGGCGAGCAACGATGAGGCCATAACCTGACTGCTCTTTGTATATGCCCAAACAATCAATGCAAAACTGGTCATGTTCGTTCCAAGCTGTGATATCGTCTGACCTGTGAACAGAAATGCGAAATCTCTGATACTGGTTCCTTCTCTTCTAATCATTGACATATCTCCCATTCCATGAAAAGCTCCTCAAATGTCTTCCCTCATTTTTCATGGAAAACCTCCTCAAATATTTTCCATCATTATACAATGAATTGGCGACAGCTATATGTCGTAATTAGATAAAAAATTTTGAGCTGTTTCTATCAGCTCCTTCCTATAATCATCCGGCCCTATCACCTTCACTCTGCTGCCAAAGCTCAGCAGTAATGCTTTCCACAATCTTTCCTTTGCCGGAACATCAATATAAATTCTGCATGCCTTATCATCAATCTTTTCTATCGGACAGTCAGGAAAATATTCTTTTATCAGTCCGGTTTCTTCCCTGTCAAACTGCACCTCTATATGAATACAGGTTTTATAATACGCCTGTTCGGATTCTTTCATTCTTTCTTCAATATTACCATGTTCTTGCTCATAATGCTGATTTTCTATAACAAGACGATCCATTCGCCACTTTGAACGTCCTGTAATCCTGCCTTGCTTCCTCATATGTAAATAAATACCATGCGTACCACTTATAATGAATCGCCAAAGGCTGTACCGTTGGATGAAAATAATCTCCATTCGCATTGCGGTAATCAAAAGAAATATAGTTCTTCCGGGCAATCGCCTGTTCCAGCATTGCGTTCATGTCCTGGACCTGCTGGTTCTCCTTTGTCACACCAAAATCCCAAAATACTTTCTGCCCGCCTTCCTTTTCAATAATCGCATTATATTTTTCAATCAGCGAATTTAAAGCATCACTGGTATAGGAGGTTGCAAGACTTTCCAGTGCTCTTACGACAAGCTGCTGTTCCTCGTCCCGAATATCCGTATTTTTTATTTTGTAATTTGGCAATATGGAATATCCGCCATTTTTCCCCGCATCTGCATATACGGGTATTCCAATAGAAGATATGCTGACCATATCCCTCTGAATCGTTCTGACTGATACATGAAAACGCTCCGCCAGATAGCTTGCAGGAACATGGTCATGATTCAGCAGATATATGATAATTTCTAATAAGCGGTCTATTTTCATCACTGCACTCCCGTCCTTTCGTTTCTCTCATATATCTATCCATTGAATAAATGCAGTCTTGTCTGTACAGTTATATCCCGCATTTTTATATAAATCCAATGTTTTTTGCTCCTTTGATCCTGTAAGCAGCATGATTTTATAACAATTATTCTTTTCTGCTATGGACTTTGCAAAATCTAAACATTCAGTGGCGTATCCATGCCCTCTATGGTCTGCATGAGTGACAACATTTTCCACAAACGCATACGGACGCACATTTCTGGTCAAATTTGGAATAATTACACAAACACACGAGGAAACGATCTTTCCGTCAATAACATTCACAATAAGATGATGATTTTTATCTGCTATAATTTGATTCCATGTGGCCGACAAATCTTCAGATTGTTCTGGAACAGACTTTTCATGCAGATATAAATATAAATTCAGCACTTCCGCTAATTCTTCTTTTTTCACTTCGCGAACCATTTCTTGTCACCTCCCGCTTTCACAAATTTATTCTTTTTATGAATATGATAACCTATTTCTGGAAGTAATTCCCCATCAATATTTTGCAAACTTATCTTTTAAATTGCATTGGTGTAAATCTTATACCGTCAGCTAGTTGCTCACTATTTGTATCTACAAAACCAAATTTATGATAAATTGGTATAGCATATGGAGAAGAATTAACCGTGAACAGCAAATTTTCACTATTGTTTAAAAGATACTCCCACAGCATTCTACCGACACCTTGTCGATGATACTGGGCCTTAACAAAGTAACAACAAATATGTTTACAATTTCCACTTGTAGCTATAACACCTTTCAATTCATCATTTTCGTATGCCCCAAAAAAATCTAAGCTCTTAATAATTTCCTTGTTTTCCATTAACATGAAAGCAGATAATAGGATATCACCTTCTGCTAAAAATTACATATCAGTCCCATATCCCCGGAAATACCCATATTTTCTGTAAAAATTATCGAGTCAAACAATAAATCATAATTGCTTGCTGTACGTTAAGCAGACACTTCTTAAATTCATATCCAACAAAATATTTCGACTCTATCGCATCATCGGAAACCTCCTCTCCCCGATAAAAAGGTGGACAAGGATTTAATATTGCGCCTTTATTTGCCATCTCCATAGCCGCTTTTGTAATCCGGCAATTTTTAAAATCGTTAAGTGCCGCTTTCGGTAAGGAATCAGTACATATGATATCCCTCCCTATAATTGCATCATTGATATTATCATAAGCAACTACATCACCTATTTCATATCCCTTTCCACAACATTGTACCAAATCAAATCCCATAGCATCAGAAGCCTCTTTCCATGCCAATCCAATGTTTCCTGCAGCACCGCAAAATAAGTATTTATCACTTACAAAATCCCTCCTGATCTTTGACAGTGTATACATATCTGCAAGCATTTCACATGGATGGTTGATATCTGTCATGGCATTAATGACAGGTACTGTTGAATATTGAGAAATTTGTTCCAACACTTCAATATTCCTATGCCTTACAATTACAATGTCAGCCCAATTGTTTAGATACCCACACACATCTTTCAAACTTTCCTTTTTATCAAGGGTCTCTGTCGGAAATAATATTGACTGACCACCCAACAGATATACCCCTTTTTCGAACGATACTCTAGTGCGAATACTTGAATTAGGGAAAAATAAAATCACGCTTTTACGTTTCAAAATATCATCATAATTTCCTTCCTGAACTTCATCCGCAATTTTAAAAATATCATATATCTCATTCACTTTATAATCAGTTAACCTTATAAGACTCCTCATTTACTCCGTCCCCTATGCTTGTTTTTATTTCATTCTTAACCAAATCGCCCCTTAAGCGCATCCCAAACGCAGAGTTTCTGCGCTCTCGGCGATTGCCTGCCCGCGAGCCTTTTTAATCAGGCTTGAAGCAATACCTCTTCCTCGGTATTTCGGCAGGGTAAACAAATCTTCAATAACAGCGATTTTTCTCCCTTTACAAAAAGAATTCCCTGAAGTTTGTTCAATTTTCCCAAAGCAAATTCCCACAATTTGCTCATCACAGACAGCTACGAGCGAAATTGGAGTGGGGAGCGTCAACAGTTCCTCAAACTCTTCTTTTGTATACCACGCCTGTGGGTTAAAATAATCCGGTCTGGCTTGCTGGTGAATTAAGAATATAGAGTCTTCGAGCATTTTCACCATTTCATAGTCTGTTGGTTCTGCATTCCTTATCGTAATCAAATCATGTCCTCCGTCAAATTCTTATTTAACTATTCAGCAGTTTCATTAAATCTTCAATAGAAGCATCCATTTTTACGGACACTTCTTCCATGGTCATACCAGAAGCAAGGAAACGCTTTATCACCATTTTCATATTCTCGCCAACCTCTATGAGATGCCCGTCCAGATCGTAGAATCGAATCACACGCTGTCCCCAGCTATGCTCGATGACTTCTCCCAGATATTCAATCTCCGGGTACTCTTTCAGCTTATTCAGAAAACCGTCAAAATCCTGTTCCTCAAAGACGACTTCTGCATTGTTGGATTTTTTCAGTACTTTTTCTTTCGGTATATTTACCAGCCAGTCAAAATCCTGCTGTAATGCCAGACCACAGGTAAAAGCGATGTTCCTTCCGTAATCTTGATAGACTTCTAACCCGAATAGATCCTCATAAAACTTTCTTGCGGCACTGATGTCCGCTACCGATATAACCGTACATACATACTTCATATAAATGCTCCTCAATCTTTAGCTGTTCTTTATTTCTGATAAAACCTTTTGTATAGCACACAACTAAATGAAATTATACTGCTTCCTTCTCTTTATAACCATACTGCCCAATCCCCATAGTCAAATGTGCCGCTGCCGTGATGTAATTTACCATCTTCACGAAGCTGCCTGAACGCATTTCTTATTCTGCTTAAAATCTCCGGCTGAATATCCAAACTATGATGCGCAGGAAAAACCTTTTTGACCGGAAGCTCCGAAATCTTCTCAAGAGAAGCAAGGTATGCGTCCGGGTCTGTTGACGGATAATAGGCAAATAAAGTGTCCTTATAAACCAGATCTCCGGTAAACAGATAGCCTCTGTCTGATTCCCAGAAACACATATGCCCCGGAGCATGGCCCGGGGTATGCAATACCTGTATATTCCGTCCACCTAATTCAATGCTCTCTCCATCCTCCAGTACCTTTGTTGGCGTCCCCTGGAAAAACTCATAAGTGCCTGTATCGTAACCGTCTGGTAAATCGCAGCGGTCTGCCACCATCTCTCTGATTGTTTCTATTGTCAGCGGAAACTCACCGTTCAGCCAGCCCACTTCTTCCGCATGAGCATAAAAGTCTGGAAAATACTTATGGCCACCAATATGATCCCAATGAATATGGGTGGCAGACAGGCTTATTTGTCAGCTTCATTACTTCATCATAAATATTGCAGATTCCCAGACCCGTATCAATCAATAAGCTGCGGCTGGAGCCATTTAACAGATAGCAATGCGTCTCCTCCCAATGCCGGTATTCGCTGATAATATATGTACCTTCATCAATCTGGTCAATCGTGAACCATTTATCCATTTACAAGCATACCTCCATATTTAATATCTGATTCCCTTTGCAAAACATCACTCATTTTTCTGCAAAGGGACGTTTATTACTTTCATTTGTCTATATTCTTTATCCTTTTCAATGCTTTATTAAATGATTACAGTATTGAAGCCCTCACTTTTTCTTTCGCAACTTCAACTCAATATTGTTCTTTGCTGCCGCCGCCTTCAGCAATTCTGCAGCAAAAGCACTTTTTTCTTTGAGCATCAGCGTTTCCAAATCGGATCTGTTCTCAATTTGCCCGAGTACCTCCCGCAGCTCTTGCAGGTCCAAAAGAGTTACTGCTGTACAAAACAGTGTCTTTTTGCGTCCGTCATTAAAACCAGACAGAAGAATGTCCAGTATTTTTATCTTTTCTAGCTGCTCCGCATTGTATGCTTCTATTCCTATCTCTTTTGCTTTTTTCAAATCAGCTCTTCGATTACGGTGTGTAATAAATGAATCAAAATCATCTATATGACTGTACTTCTCACAAGGGTACTTACTGCACTGGAAACAATATTCCACACCATTGTGCTCTAAACTACATTTTGCAATTTTGCAGGATTGATTCCCCTCTCCACCACCGCAGCCGGGACAATATTTATTTAAGTGCATAGGACATAATCCGCAGTTCAAGCCACAAAGGGAAATTAACTGATTTTCTCTATGGAACCCTTTCATATTCTGTACCTCAATTCTCAAATTTTAATCTGGTAGACTAAAAATCTACACAAATGCTCTTGTTCTTGTATAGATTGCTTCTTGCAAAGAACTCACAGTATAGCAATTTTCTCCGGTGAAATCTTTAGTAGAGGAAACCACAATAGTAATACGATTTTGTAACAGACAAACATTGTCTTACTGCAGTCGGCTTGTCATCATCCAATATTGCAAGCAGTTCATCTATGTGATGTTCCAGTTTATTTTCCGAGTCCCATTGTGCTTGTGCACAGCACAAGCGGAAACCTCGCACTCGTACAAATGAACTTTGATGAGAAAGCAGCGTTAGAAATTTCTCAAAATGATCATACAACTCATTTGATTCCGCAGACGCAGTTTCAAGCTCCAAAAGGAATCTATATGCGGCTGTATTATTCTTATCTTGTAATTTTTCAATTATATCCATAGTAATTCTCTCCGCCAAATGCAAACCTATCATTGCTCTTCATTCTATCATATAACTATGAATTTTCCCACCTAATTCGCATACCGTACTTCTATTTCATAATCACCTTCCCTATACTCCACCTGTAGATCGTAGCCCCCGATCTGTATTATCTGACCTAAAAAACCCCCAGAACCAACACCAATCTGAACGATAGGGACAGCCTCATCGACTGCCCCTACGGTTATATAAATCAGTTTTCCCTAATCCATTTTTTTGAAATACCGGATACATTTCAATAATTCAATCATTAGTTCCTGATACAGATCCTCGTCAAAAACACCATTGACCAATGCATTTTTGACCAGCAAAGGCCGGTACATCTCCACGATCTGTTCCATTGCTTGCGTATCACCCACTTTTGCTCGAAATAATATTTCTTCAAAATCCATGATCACTCGCCTCCCATCATCTTGCGTATTTTCCGGATTGCATAATAATAAACACCTTTTGCCTTTTCTTCCGGAATCCCATTTATCAGGCTCATTTCATTAAAAGTTTGTTCTTCAAACACATGCTGGTAAATGAGTTTCCGTTCATCTTCTCTTAGATTCATCAGGGCTTTCATAAGTTTCTGGTCAGATAATTCATTCCACTTCAGATAGCAGCCTTCTGCCTCCCGGATCAGCACTTCTTCTTTTTGCTGCAACTCTAGAGATTCTTCAATGGATTGTCCCATTTCGGTAAGGGTAAATTCATCCAAAGGTTTCTCTGAATTACTGATTTTAATCTTCTTTTGCAGGTAATCCCTCCTTTTTCCATGGATAAAGCCTAACAGATATGCTGTGAAGTGATTCTTTACTTTAGAACCTGTATATTCATTGTTTTCGCTCATAATTTTCCTCCAGAATTTTCAAATTTAAAGTTTGGAAATTCTGAAGTGGTGGTGGCCGGCAATGCCTGCCGATAAATTTCGATAGTTCTGAAATAAAAATAAGGCCGATCCAGCCTATAGCCGATCCAGCCCTATGTAAAACTTGTTTGTGTTTATGTATTAAATGGAAATCGTATAACTCATATACTGCATGTTTATCTGTCCGCTGTCCCCATATAGAAATATGGATTTTTTTAACAGACTTACTGCATTAACTCGTTCTTTTGTATCTTCCAAATTATACATTCTCCTTTGTTCTATCCTAAACGAATCACCATATACGCATTATAATTCTTATATACTATATCTTTTCACGCATCTTAACGCATTTCATATAGTGCATGATTACGGTAAAATATAAGCACTAAGTGAGGTGATACGAATGATGGTAAAAAAATTATTAGGCGATGTGGTAAAAGAAGAACGCTTGCGTAGAAAGTTGTCGCAAAATACACTTGCTGAACAGGCAAATGTCTCTCTGCGTACTATTTCCGATATCGAAAACTATGTTGCCAATCCGCAACTGGAAACTTTATTCCCTCTCGTATCCTATCTGAATATTTCCCTGGATGCGATTATTCGTAATGAAGAACAGCCAATGGATACCACCATGCGCCAAATCATGTCGGAATTAAGCCAATGCACAGATGAGGAAAAACGTATTGCTCTGAGTACCTTGCACGGCCTGTTATCCGGTATAAGGGAAACGAAAGAATAAGAACCCACATATAAGCCTAACATAACCATCATTTCTAATTATAAAAGGCTAATCTGTGTGCTCTTTGTGGTAAATCTGTGTACAATCTGTAGACATTTTAAGAATGAAAAAACAGAAGCAGCCTGAATATGACCGGGCTGCTTCTTTACTGTTATGATCTATGCCTTTATTTTCTAATATTCTTCACATCTTTCGGAATGCATCCATTGCAGAAAACATGTTTTTAGCGATCTTTGGATCAATACAATGTGTTTCATTCGCAGACAGATCTATCACTTCCGGCTCTTCTTGCATTGGAGGAGGTGCAGGATCGCCGGCAGTCTTTTGTATTTCCTGCTGAACCAGTTTCTGGATCATTGGCTGCAGGTTTTTCAGGGAAATACCTGGTACCATATGAACGCTGTCCTCTCCTAAATACTTTAGGACTGCGGCAGTGATCAAATCTGCCTTTTCCTTCGTATGATTTAGGATATCCACAACTTTTCGATGGGATGGATCATCACCATTAAATCCAATGGTGAATTTGTTCGGATGTTTTTTTTCCATACCGATCACTTCCTGTTCTCATACACCTGATACAGAAAATCGTATCCCTTTGCATTTGCTTTTAAATCCTCAATAAACATATACTTTCCAAGCCGGTCTGCTTTTTCCAGAAACTGCTTTAAAAGAACGGCGCCCCCACCAATAAATACAGTATATGTAGACTTTGTATCCACCCCTCGTTCACGGATACTATTTAGCAAGTCTGTCACAAAAGCCTGTACCGTATTTTCCACCATACTTACCACATTTTCCTCGTAATACTGGGTTTTCCCGGCAATGATACTATCAATATCAGACTCCTCCAACAGCATATCGTATTCACTATTAACATTTGATTGATCTGGTTATACATAGTAATGACTCCTTTCTCCAAAGAATCACAATAATCCATCATCAGCTCGCCATCACGCATCAAAAGATAGTCCGTAGTAAATCCTCCAATATCAATCCCCACCGCTTTCGGAATCTCTGAGATTTCCTCTGCCATTGTCATCATGGCAGCATAATCCTGCGGAAATGCCATTACCTTGTCAATGCAGATATGATACACTTTGCCATTATAGGAAAACTCCTTCACCTTTCCGTCTCTTTGGAAAAATGCTTCGTACTTTTCACAAAGCTCTGCAAAATGCTTGGGCGGCAAACCGATTGGCAGACCAATCTGAACAATATCCCCTGGCTGAATCTGAGGTTCCGCATCCAATTCCATAGCAATCGCAAATAGCGTCAAAATAAAAAATCTGGGATCTTGCGTCTTATCCCGCTGATAGGGAATCCTTTTTTCACTCAGTGTATAATACTTCCCTTCATACTGAAGATACTTCTCACCTCTGGCCGGCTTTTTATCCATCATGTTCAAGCCAGTCGTAAAAATAAAGTTTCCTGTTTTTGTGTTTCTGTTTCCGTGATCTACCGGAATCCTTAATTTTTTAATCATATCATTTCTACTTGTATGATGTTTATAGAAGCTAAAACATCACATTTTCCTTTCTTTTAGTGATGTGACATAATACATTCAGATGCTGTGGACTTTTGATTTTCTTCTGTAGTCCAACTACTTAAAGGAGTGTATTGCCACGGTTTTATCTGAATCATTTATAAGCTGGATGTTGCCACGAGGGAATTCCTTCCCGAGCACTTATTTCAATCAAGTCTATGAGGGTAAACACCTGTGGAATTGTCACAGTATCACACTCAGAAAGGAGATCTTATGATTTACGTAGGCATTGATATTGCCAAACTCAACCATTTCGCCTCTGCCATTTCTTCAGATGGTGAAATTATGCTTCAACCGTTCAAATTTACAAATGACTATGATGGCTTCCATCTGCTGCTTCACAAGCTCGATTCTTTGGATCCTGACAGCCTCATCATAGGTCTTGAATCAACGGCTCACTATGGCAACAACCTTCTTGAATTCCTTGTCAAACATAACTACAAGGTCTGTGTCATAAACCCTATCCAGACCTCTGCAATGCGAAAGAACAACATTCGCAAAACAAAAACGGATAAGGTAGATACTTACATAATTGCCAAAACTTTAATGATGGATCCTCACCGTTTCTTTTCGCAGCATGATCTTTCAATCATGCACTTAAAGGAATTGGGGCGTTTCCGCATGAAACTAATCAAGAAACGTACCCAGGGCAAGATCCAACTAATGTCGTATGTTGATCAGGCTTTCCCTGAACTGCAGTATTTCTTCAAATCTGGCATCCACCAGAAATCTGTGTATGCAGTTCTTAAAGAAGCACCTACGACCAAAGACATTGCTTCTATGCACCTGACCCATCTGTCACACTTGCTTGAGGTTTCCTCCCACGGTCATTTCAAGAAAAACACAGCGACTGCATTAAGGATTCTGGCACAGAAGTCTGTCGGTTGCAACGACAGTTCTATATCTACTCAGATAACTCAGACCATTGAACTAATCGAGTTACTGGATAGCCAGGTTCATGACGTTGAATCTGAAATGGAATTGATTGTCAATTCTTTGGATTCCGTCATTATGACCATTCCGGGCATTGGTTTTATCAATGGCGGAATGATACTGGGCGAGATTGGCGATATTACGCGCTTCTCCAGCCCATCAAAAGTGCTTGCATTTGCTGGTCTTGATCCGACTGTCTATCAGTCTGGAAACTTTAATGCCAGCCATACCAAGATGTCCAAACGTGGGTCTCGTCCCCTTCGCTACGCTTTGATAAATGCAGCACATAACGTTGTCAAAAACAACAAAACCTTTAAAGATTACTATGATCAGAAAATCTCAGAGGGAAAGTCCCATTACAACGCCTTAGGACATTGTGCCGGGAAGTTAGTTCGCATCATTTATAAAATGCTCACTGACAACGTTTCATTTAATTTGGATTAATATCTGACCGTTCATATATATTTTTAAAAAGCACCCTATGGGAGCTCTATTAAAGTTAGCCATTTTTCCGGTCAGAAAATAAATATAATTTTTTGCTAATTTAGGGTTGACTTTTCATAGCTGGTCTCCTTTTCAACTTTGTTTATACTTATTCTGTACGTACCAGATGCGTAAAGAGCAACTTCAAACAATAAAATTTGGAAATATAAAAAAAGAGACATCAGCCAAATGCCAATGCCTCTCATCCAATTGTTTCTTCCATCAAGTGTACGTATCATACCTTATCGGATACACACTCAACTCGCCTCCTTCTCTAAGAACTTCGCCTTCTCTGGAAGCAGTTTTTTGAATAATTCCATATAGCGGTCATATCCGGCGCTGATAAGCGGTCCTCTTTGCGAAGTTTCAGACCAAAGCATCAGTTCTTCTTCCTCCACGTAATAAGGCGTGGATTCCGGCAACATTTTTCCTCCGCTGTAATAAGGCATACTCGGTTTTAATATCTCCGTTATCTCGGTTTTTGTTTCTGCCTTCTAAGAATATCTGCAATACATTCTGCATATTTTAAAAAAATCAAACCTTCCAATTTTTCTTCCCCCTAATTCACGATTTTCTGTACTAATTTTCCATGTATCAGATACCGGTAATCCCGATTAGAATTTACACAGGTATATAATGTTACAATCCGATCTTCTGTTGTCACATTTACGCCTGTGTCATATCCAGCGCAGGATAGAATCTGCTCAAGAAACACCTGAAAATCCTCCTGCTCCGGAAAGCCATAGGTATATCCAACGCTCCCAATTCTGCCTGCATAGCAGGAAATAATCTGATACTCCAGTACATATCCTGGGATGTAGATATAAAAGCATGGATACTGCTGATACAGTTCCTGATCCTGATAGCCGTCCAAGGTTCCAAACATTGAATGATCCTTCATGTTATGACCATACACAATGGTATTTTGGTCTGTGAAATCAGCATGATTGTGATAATCCACAAAAATGCTTCCGTTTTTGTTGGTCTCACCGCTAGGCATATGCTGCAGATAATAGGCATTATCCTTTCCCTGCACTACCGGATAACTGATTTCAAGTGCCGGAATCTGTATCCAGGCAATCACATCCGGAATCTCCGATTTCAAACCTACAAAATCAACTTGAAGATATGGGGATTCAGGTTCTTCCGGCTCAGACTCCCCATGAGGCTCTTTCTCATCATCTTCCTGTGGCTCCTGAACATATTCCAGCAATTCCTCATAAGTATCTTTTCCTTTTTGGTACTCCAAATAAATTTGAAGCAGCTTTCCTGCCGCAAATAGAAAAGTGCCAAATGCAATCAGCATAAAAAGCGCCAGCATCCAATTCGTTCTTTTCTTCAAATATTATCCTCCTTTTCAAAATGAGCCAGAGCAGTTGCCCTGACTCATAAAGTCCTTAGTCAAATCTCCTTGTGTTCCTTTTTCATTGTGTAATACAAATCGTCAATTCCTTTTATCTCTCCTTTCCATTCTTCCTTTTCGTCCGTATCCCAGAGCATCCGCTGTACTGGCAATCCCAGACTCCTGCAGATTTCATACATTTTCCGGCAGCCATTCCGTATATTCTTACGCTTTTTGACTTTATATGGACACTCTTTGGAATCATCATCCTTTTCACATTCCCGGCATTTCTTATAATTCCGGTCGCAATCTATTTTCATCTTTTTATCCATATCATAAGCCTCGTATACAAACTTGAGATTTCGGTGTTGAAAATCCTCCAGCACTGCTTTGAGATTCGCATACAAATTGACTCCGGCAACACAGATAAAAGTCTTTCCAGAAAGATAATGGGCAATGGTTCCCTTTAATGCCCCTTCCGTGATGTAAACGGTATCCACATTCAGATTTCCAATGACATGCACTGGGCTTCCGGAAGATACTCCCAGCTCGTAATTGACACTGGAAAACCAGATATATTTACAGTCTTTAATTACATGATCCAGGCGGATCTGAAATCCCTGAATCCATCCTTTTGCTGAAATAATAGGAATCAGAATCCCTGAAAATTTCGACGAAAAGTTCATGATCCATTCTCCGTCCTTATCCAGATAAAATCCGGGGACACCCTGTACGGTACACCCCTTTTCCATCAGTTTCTTTACCATACTCTTGATTCCAAAAAGCGGCACACTCCGGTATCTCTGCTCGGCAATCTGTTCTTTCGTAAGACCGCGCGCCAACAGATCTTCCATGTGCTTTTTCGATAATGTGAGCAAGGATAGCAGCATCGAATAGGTTTCATTTAATTTCTCCGGCGAGGCAAGCTCACTGTTTTCTACTAAGGGTGGCTCCTCCACTTTTGTCGGTCTTACATAATCATCCCGATATTGTCCTAAGTTCAGGGCCTCCCGAATCTGTTTGTTCGCCTCAGATTTTGACAGGTTGTATAACTTTCCGTATAAATCAAGCATACCGCCCTGCTCATCACAGTAGTTGCATCGAAACACATTCTTTTCGATATTCACATTCATCTTCCCGGTTTTATACCCACAAAAAGGACAATCCACATCATAGGAATGGGAATTTTTTCGGCGGATTCGCAAATTCAAGATACGAACCACATCCCGGATATCATAGTCAAATCCTGACATGTCGTACATATCAGCTCCTCCTTTCTCCATGGCCAGTCACCTGACCATGGAGTATCGTTTCTTTATCCGGCCATCGGAAAAGCCTTGTCCAATATAATTCTTGCCGCTGCTGGAATCAGGTGATTGTTGCCAGAGTATTGCGTTGCATACCAGGAAAGACTTCCTGGATTTTCCTGAGCAACCTGTCCCATGGTCTTTCCGCCATTTTTTCCTTTTCCGCCGATCACTACCTTCACGGCCTGTTCATATGTCATCTGCCGGACCAATTCTTCCACTGGAAGATTTCCGTCTAGCGGCTGCTGACCTGTCATGGCCTGGTACTGTCCGGTATTTGATGGATTCCTGCCCTGTGATGAACCTGGTCCTGGCACTGTCGGCATAACAGGAGGCTGTCCCATTGTCATGCCGTTTGCCTGTGCCTGCTGATAGAACTGATTCATCATATTCTGATTGTCTGCATAAGAAGCAGGATTGGATGTATTCTGAGGCTGCACACCTGAATTTTGAGGTATCCTGTCACCCTGTAATGATTCTCCTACCGTTCCTGGCACTGCTGTACCAGAAAATGGAACGGTGATTCCCGCATCGACTTGGGCAGGATCATTGTCCTCTCCAACATCGGCAAACTGTACTCCGAATCCGGCATCTGCCAAAGCTCGTCCAATCGCTGCAGTTTCTGCCATCTCCAAAAACTTATCTCCAAACTGTGGATCATCGCTTCGGAATTTCTGAGAAAAGGAATTTGCAATGTAATTATCTTCGATATCACATTTATCCAGATAAATCCTTGCTTCCACCAGTGCCATATTTTCTGTATAGCTCACGATGCGGCTGATAATTTTCCCTAACGGATGAACCAGCCGGAACCACAACTTCCGATACTTTACGTCAAGATAAAGTTGATCTTCCTGATTTTCTCTGGAGATTGTCCGGGCAAGTTCCATCGGATTAAATCCTTCCACACGATTTAAAGCAGCAACTGCCTCCGATTTGGTATACAATAATTCTTTCATATTCTTATCTGCTCCTTTCTTACACAAGACAGAAAAAAGCAGACGATACCCTTTCATTAAGAGTAATAGTCTGCCATTCTCTGAGATTGAAAATTATTTTTCATTTTATGGATGTAATTCACATTTTTTGAATCCGCATACATGAGGACTGCAATAGTGGTCTATGTCATCCCGCTCTATGTACGGATCACATACCTGATATCCCTGCTCCCGCAATAAATGAACCGTAAATTCCCTGATCTCATTCAAAATAGAAATATCCCACGGGAATTTATCTTCCGTATCATCAGACTCTATTCCGAGAAATGCAAGGCACATCTGATACACGGCATTGTCCATGATGTCGTCACGCTCCACCATGTCACCTGTAAACTCCAGTTCTTTTTCTTTAACTGTATCCATTTTCTTATCTGCTCCTTCCTCAGATTATGATACAGCAGCCTCCTGCTCCATCTCGTCATCAATAATATTATAGGGCGATATATCATCCCCGAAAGGCACTGTCGGACAACCGAAAATGAAATATTCCAGTTCCGGATGAATAGCCTTAAGCCGATCCATGATCTGATGGATTCCAAAAATAGAAGCAGCATTGCTGCTCTCCTCATAGAATGCCTGTCCGATTGCTGCTAATTGGCCAGCTATATCTCCTGCCGACTGGAAGGTTTTTAATTTCATATGCACAATATAGGGCTCCGTCCAGCCGTCTTCAAAGGCTCTGTCATTAAACACCATTGTCATGCATTTATATCCTCCAGATTTCTCCACTCCTTCATATCCGTTCCTCCTGCATATATCCTTCTCCTGAAGTACCGTCTTATCGGTTTCAAATGAAAACATATTTTCATAACAGGTTGGACAATAATATGGGTATTTTTTTCTTAATTTTCCTTTCTCCGGTATTACTCTGCCTTTGCAGCGTCTGCATATTCTTATCATGCCTTCTCCTTTCAATTCAAAATTTGCAGCCAGCTCTTAAACTGCCAGCTTTAACTGTTCCATTTCAGGAACCCGCTCCCTTTGATACTTGGTGTAAAACTGGATGATCCGTTTTCCAAGCATGGTCTTTCTGGTTCCGCTGTTATCTGTATGGATTGCCTGGCATACTGCGCTCCATTCACCTACCAGATACACCTTCACTTTCGCTCTGGTAATCGCCGTGTAGAGAATATTGCGCTTTAGCATCACATAAAAGGCTTTCACCCACGGAATTATGACGATTGGACACTCAGAACCCTGGGATTTATGAATGGTAATCGCATTGGCATGTTCTACCATTTCCATCTGTTCGTATTCATACTCTATCTGCCGGTTATCCGTAAATAGAATCTGTACTTTCAGATTTCCATCTTCATTCTCATAAAAATCCTGAATGGTTCCCATATCACCGTTGCTGACAATCTCGGTATTCTTGTTCTGAAGAATCTTATCCCCAACCCGGAATACATCTTTCCCGACTGTCAACTCTTTTCTTCCGCTGGCAGGTGGATTCACCAAATCTTCCAAAGTGCGATTTAGTTCTTCCACACCTGCGGCGCTTTTCTTACGAAACGGTGTTAGGATCTGTACCTGATCCATGCCATTACGGGCAATTTCATCCAGATAGATCTGCTTTACCGTTTCCGCAGTCTGTTCTACACCTTTACATGGAATGAATACAAAATCTTCTTCCATATATAGATTGGTTTGATTTTCCTGTATCAGTTTAGCATTGATTGGAATACTGCTCTGCGTTCCCTGGCGATATACCATATCCAGCACAGTAACTGGAATCAGGCCGCAGGCAATGAGCTGTCGGAATACATCACCTGCTCCAACGGAAGGAAGCTGATTCACATCTCCCAACAGCACAACTCTTGTTTCCTGTTTGAGTCTCCGAAAAAACTCATATGCCAGATGCATGTCCACCATGGATACCTCATCCACGTTGATAAATTCGGCAGCCTGATACTCAAAATCCAATTCATAATCGGAACCATCTCCCAGAAGGCCCAATGCCAGATGCATGGTAGAAGCATTTTTCTGTCCCGTGCTTTCCACCATTCGTCTCGCCGCCCGTCCGGTAGGTGCCATGAGCTGCACTAAGGTTTTACACTTGTTCTCATGAATATAAAGAATTGCCTTTAACACGGTTGTCTTTCCCGTTCCAGGACCTCCGGTAATGATGCTGATATGATTGGCAAATACCATTCTGACAGCCTCTTTCTGACGCTCAGAAAGGGTAATTCCCAAGTCCTTTTGCGCCAACTCAAGTTCCTGTTCAATATCAAGCGGTGCATTTTCATAGAGCAGCCTCTTTGCAATCATATCAGCCGTCCTGTTTTCTTCTTCATACTGTCCGGCTATATAGATACATCCTTCCTCCAGTACAATGCTTTTCTGCATCACCAAACGATAGAGAACCTGATTAATATCCTGTTCCCCAACTGCAATCTGCATCAAGTCCTTATTCAAGACTTCCATACATCGTTTTATGAGTGCTTCCTGTTCCAGATACAAATGACCTTCTTTCATCGCTTCGTGCAATACATAACTGACGCATCCGGATATCCGCATGGGATCATTTAAGTCACTGTAATTCTGTCTTCCTATCGCATCCACTGTCATAAATCCAAATCCTTTGACTGCACTCAGCATATAAGGTCGATACCGCACAATGTTGATGGCGTCTTCATGGAAAGTCTGCAGAATCAGATTCGCTTTTTTGGGTGATACATGGTAAGGTGCAAGAAACGTCATTAGTTCTCTGAATATCTTGTTCTGACCAAACGATGCCTTAATATCCTCCAGTTTTCGTTCCGATATGCCTCGAATAGAAAGCAATTCTTCTGGTTTCTGTTCCATGACCTCCAGTGCCTGCAGCCCGAATTTCTTATAAATAGCCTCGGCAGTCTTTTCCTTCACTCCTTTGATTGCCCCGGAAGATAAATAGCCAATAATGCCTTCCTTCGTCCGTGGAACAATCTCCATAAAGGTTTCAACCTTGAATTGTAATCCATGTTCTCCGTTTATCCACTCACCTTCCATTTCCAGCTCTATCTCATCGGTTAACGGAAGGTTGTATCCGATTGCACTAAATCCGATCGTACCTTGGGATGTCAGATATTTATTTCTTGCTGCAAGCGGCACAGAAGTATCCTTCGTTGTATAAACAGCAATGGTATATCCATTCTGTTCATTGAGAAAAATCTTTCTGTTAAGCCGACCTCTCATTCTCGATCTCCTTCCAACTTCCAATCTGAATCAAATCAAACGGCGCTTTGTTGCTGTCATACCAGAATACTTCCAGTCCCATTTCAAACGCTTTCTGAACCTCTGACTCCATACCTGCGCTGATATACCTTCCACAGATAATCAGTACATCACAGAGTTTCATCATCTCCATTCCGATACGGAGGGCGGCAGCGCGCTCCTCCGGTATGGAATCATCAAGCATCAATGGCAAGTGGGCATGGGAAGCAAACGTCCGGCAATGATAGATCTGTTTCATTCTTAATAGATAAAACTTCGCCATTTCCATATTATGACTGACTCCCTCTGGTGTTGGTGCCGAAAGCGGCGAACAGATATATGCCTTTTTTCCGCTTAACATTATGCGGCCTCCTTTCTGATTCGGAATGTCCGGCTCTCCGTTTCCTTGGTATATTCCTCAAAAATATCCGGATGCTGAAGTTCCAATTTCTTCATCGCATCTTTCCCGACTGTCCTTCGGATTGTTGGATTGTATGTGATCTTATAACGATTTGTCCCATCTTCAAGCACAGCTTTACATCCAGCTCCCAACCGTTCCACAAAGGGAACACTGAGCGCACGCTGCTGTACCTCTATCTCTTTTTTACGTTTTTCAAGCAGGGATTTTTCTTCAGATAACTCCAGATACTTTTCAAGATCTTTTGACTCAAGACCAGAAATTATAATCTCCGGGATAGATTTGTCTGCATAACCGCTATATCTCCGGATGCTTGCCAAAATCAGATCCGGCTTTCCAGTATACGGTGGTTCCACCCGTTTTTCTACATACTCTTTCCAGAAGTATTCCTCTTGTGCGATGATGTCTTCTTCCTCCATCATGTCACGTTCGATGGAACGGATGACGAATTCATTCTCATTGTTTCCATACAGACACGCAATATAGGCTTTCTTCATATTCATAACTGCCAGATAATGACGCACCTGATATTCATAATTGATTGGAATCCCATCATTATCCCATTTACTCTTTGCATTATAGTTGCACGTTTTACATTCGAGTATGCCATAAGAACCGTCCGGGAAAATGATAAAGAAATCCACATCCGCTACCATAAACGGATATAGTGGATGGCGAAACATCTTCCGTACTGGAAACACCGTAAGCCCTGTCTTTTTAGAAAAGATTTCTGCCACCAGATCTTCCAGCCGGTGTCCGACCTCCTTTGCTACCCAGTTGCTTTCTTCATCTTCCTCAATCAAAGGCTGTATCCCTACTTTGTCATAGTAAAGATCCCTGATGGTTGCAAAAGGGGAAATCCCCATGATTGCCGCCACATCACTGCCTCCGATTCCTAACCGGCGATAAGTGAGCCAGTCTTCTCTTGACAAAGTATCCGTATCTACAATTACTTCCGGTTCATAGGTACTTGTAACTGCTGAATAATCCATAATATTCCTCCAATTCTTAAAATTCGAACTTCCAAAGTCAACCTCTACCACTTGATCGCACCGCCTACATCAAATTCTTTCCAATCCAAAGACAGTGCTCTCGTAATATCTTCCTCCAGTTTAATAATACTGTACCCCTGTAGTCCTTCACAGGCACCAAAGAAGGATGCCTCGTTCATTGCATAATACAAATCATGTGCAGTACAAGGACCAGTCCCATTCTGCGCCTCATATAACTCTACGACCTGGTTGATGAGTTTTTTTCTAATCCCAATCTTCCGCATCACTAACCGCAGACAGTTTGATGGATGACGAATCTCAATATCCATCAGTATAGAAAGATTTGTAATCGCATCCTGATACCGTGAACAGATTAAACTGAGATTGTTTCTAAAATCTGTCAAGGTTGCTCTCTTTTCATGGGCTAACTTAATCGGACTACCGAGGCTGATGGTTCGGCTTGAACTCTCGCAGATCAGCATCGGATAAAGATTGGCACCGCTGGCCGCTACATCAGATGATGTAAGCCTGAGCGCAGGTGCTTCAACCTTATCTTCCAATCCATTATCCCGTAATGCTTTCCGGTAAGTATCAAGAAGCTCTTGATTTCCGCCCAATTTCCATGTGGCAGATACAATCGAATGGTCATACATTCCAGAACCTTCCATATACTCACTGCCTTTGAAATGCACCTGCAAATATTCACTCGTTGTTGCAAAAATCTCCCGCATATCGAGGATGCTGTAATCATGTTCATCTCCTCCATGTACTGCGGACACCTTTCCATCTGCAATCTTAATCAGCGCATCTCCTTTTGCCACCTTAAGGCAGTAATTGACTACCTTCGCATAGGTTGCAGTCTCCAGATCCCGTAAGCCATAGCCACTTACTCTTGCCCTGCTTAAAATCGTCTGAATTGCACAATTGCGCACTGGATAAGTTTCTCCATTCACTTTTAAGAGCAGATTTGTATTCTTCTCTGTATCCTCCAGAATATCGTCCATGGAGTTCCCCGAAGACCCTTTCAGCTTATCCGCCTCTTTTTCCAACGGAAGCAGCCGGAGCAGCCTTGTGGGCTTTCGTATCCACTGTGAGTTTTGGCCCCTGCTTGCCAGAAAATCCAGCATCTCCTTTGTGTTCGCAAATGTTGTCTGAAACTCATCTGCATAAATTTTTGCTTCATTCATGTTCTTGTTCCACCTTTCTTACAATATTTTTTATCCATAAACAGCGTTTCGCTGATTGTGGCCTGCACAGTTTCTGTGTCATGGCATAAAAATAGGAATGATAAGAGAATCCATAGTATTCCCCGTTCATTCCCGAATCGTTGGCATATTCACCTAAAAAAACAAAAGTGCCACTATAACGCCGCTTACGGCATGTAGTGACACTTTATACAAACATAAACAACTTATGCCAGACAGGTATTTTCACCTATCTGTTTATTTCGGGATTCGTACAATCCCAAAACTTCCCCTAATGGGGTGTGCATAAAATAAACTATATCAGTATACTAACACAAGATATAGCTGATGTCAAATATTTCATACACTATATATTGTTTTTTGTAATCTTAAACTCAATATTATGGTCAAGATATTCAGAACAGGTATGTCTGATCTTCCCGTATTTTTTCTGATCCTCTGATGCTACCCGGTTGCATGACTCCATATAAGGACATTTCATGCAGCTATTCATAAGCGTATTTTTCACCCATTCAATTTCCTGTTCCGTTCCTATTATCTTCATTGATGACACTCCCTTTATTACAATCATACCCCAAATTCGCACATCTATCACTATTCGATTGCAAAAAAGTATTTAATACAAAAATTACGGAAATAATCCGTAATATTAATAGTTATCCTTTCTTTATAACTATTTTAATCCGCATTTTCATGTAAGTAAATAGTTTAAAATGATATTTGCGAGGTAAGTAAACATGGATGAAAAATTTATAGCAAACCGCATTACAGAACTTAGAGTAAAAAAGAACGTCTCAGAATATCAAATGAGCCTGGATTTGGGCAAAAACAAAAGTTATATCCAAAATATCAGCAGTGGACGTTCCATGCCTTCCATGAGCCAGTTTCTGGAAATTTGTAATTATTTCAATATCACACCACAGCAGTTCTTTGATGAGGAGCTGCACAATCTCCCGCTTTACCAGAAAGCCAATGACCTTTTAAAGCAGTTGGATGATGACGATATGATGGCTGTGATTCCCATTTTAAACCGCCTTGCCACAAAAAAGTAAACGAATTTTAGCTGTCCGCAGGGGCAGCTTTCTTTTTTTTCAATAATTTTCAATTTACAGAAATCCTACGCTATTATTCAGATGAGGGACAAGGCTCCCACTGCACATTGATAACCGCATACCACTTCCAGAGGATTGATACTGGCACTGAAGATAGTGCAGCATTTCGCGCGCCTTCAGTTTGATGATTACACAGTAACACCGTATACGTGGCCGGAAAGGGCATAGGAACTGACCTCTGGAAGATTGATAGTAAAATTACTCTAAATTTGATATAATAATGGACAGGTATTGAAGTTCTCATCCTGTCTATAGAAAGGAGTGTTATGGTCACTGTAACGAAAAGCGATTTGATAAGTCTTGGTTATGGACCTTCTTTTGCCGCTGATATTATCAAGGAGGCAAAAAAACTCATGATTGCAAAAGGCCATACCTATTATCAATCAAAAAAATTAGACAGGGTGCCGAAGGAAGCTGTTGAAGAATTATTAGGTATCACTTTGCCAGAGAATGAAAAATAATTGTACTTCTTGCGGTTAAGTAAAGGAGTGAAAACATGGCAAAAGATCCAATCAAAAAAGCAGATAACGGAACCTACTATTTCAGGGCTAATTTAGGGAAACATCCGGTCACCGGAAAACAGATTCAAAAATACCGCAGCAATTTTAAGACCAAAAAAGAGGCACGCGAAGCATATTCAAAATTATTGCTTACTACCATTGAGGAACTTACCGAAAAAAAGGAAGTAATGTCCTTCAAAAACTTTATTGAAGAAATCTATCTTCCCTGGTATAAAACCCAGGTAAAAGAGAGTACCTACAAAAACCGATATTCCACCATTCAGAAACACTTTGAGTATTTTTATAAAATGAATACTGACAAAATTGAGCCAATTCATGTGCAAAACTGGCAGCTAAAACTGGCTAAGACGTTCAGTCCAAATTATGTACGGATTGTTCAGGGGATGCTTTGTATAGCATTTGACAGGGCAATTATTCTAGGATTGATTGACAAGAATCCGGCCCGCATGATTGGCAATGTGAAAAGCAAAAAGCCGAAAGTAGATTTCTGGACACTGGAAGAATTTCAGAAAGTAATCTCTATCCTCTACAAAGGTGATTACTATGAACATTATCTCTTTATTTCTTTCTGGGTGCTGTTTATGACCGGAATGAGAATTGGAGAAGCTGCGGCATTGCAATGGGATGATATAGATTTTGAGACAGGTATTCTAAGTATTACTAAGAGCCTGTATTACAAATCCATGACCGAATATCATTTTACTGAGCCGAAAACTCAGGCTGGTATCCGGGATATCGTCATAGATGCAGATACGATAAAGGAATTGAAAGAATGGAAAGGCGTTCAGCAGAAAGTCATTCCTGACTGCAATTTTGTATTAAGCTATGGCGGTATTCCCACCAGCAAGCATACCCTGCCAAGAGCCCTGGAAAAGCTGGCCGGACTTGCTGGCGTCCACCGCATAAAAATCCATGCCTTACGGCATTCCCATGCTTCGCTATTAATCAGCATGGGAGAAAACCCATTAATTATCAAAGACCGTCTGGGCCACGAAAAAATCCAGACAACTTTGGGTACTTATGGGCATCTATATCCAAACAGCAACTTTGATGTCGCAAAGAAGCTGACTGGAATACTTACTTACACACCTGCTTCCCACAGTGTCGCTGATTACACGAGCAATCAGTTCACTGCAGACTATCACAAGCAGGTAAATTAAAAAATGCAATAAAAATGCAATGAACCAAGGTGGATACCCGGAGGCCCCGTAAATAAAGGCTTTCTGGTCCACCGGCTACTATTCAAACTCAATCGTTGCCGGTGGTTTTCCCGTGCAGTCATAGAGTACGCGGTTAACGCCTTTGACTTCGTTGACAATACGATTTGTAACTTTTTCGAGGACTTCCCACGGAATATGTGCGGATTCAGCGGTCATGAAGTCGCTTGTGGTGACGGCCCGGAGGGCAATCGCATAATCGTAGGTACGTCCGTCGCCCATAACGCCGACGGATCGCATATTGGTAAGTGCAGCAAAGTACTGACCAAGGTCTTTGTCAACGCCTGCTTTGGCGATTTCTTCACGGTAGATATAATCAGCATCCTGAACGATGTGGACTTTTTCTTCGGTAACTTCGCCAATGATACGGATTCCAAGGCCCGGGCCCGGGAATGGCTGACGGCTTACAAGGTATTCCGGGATGCCGAGTTCGCGGCCCGCATTACGGACTTCATCTTTGAAGAGAAGGCGCAGAGGTTCAATGATTTCTTTGAAATCGACATAATCCGGGAGACCACCCACATTATGGTGGGATTTGATCACTGCGGATTTGCCAAGGCCGGACTCGATGACATCCGGATAAATCGTACCCTGGACAAGGAAATCTACAGCGCCGATTTTTTTCGCTTCTTCTTCAAACACACGGATGAATTCCTCACCGATAATCTTACGTTTCGCTTCCGGCTCGGTTACTCCCGCAAGTTTACTGTAAAAACGCTCCTGAGCATTCACACGAACAAAATTTAAATCATATGGACCATCTGGTCCGAAAACGGCTTCCACTTCGTCACCTTCATTCTTACGAAGCAGACCATGATCTACAAAAACGCAGGTAAGCTGTTTGCCAACGGCTTTGGCAAGCATAACGGCTGCCACGGAGGAGTCTACGCCGCCGGACAGAGCACAGAGCACTTTACCGCCGCCGATTTTCTCCCGAAGCTGTTCAATTGTCGATTCAACAAAGGAATCCATCTTCCAGTCTCCACTGCATCCGCAGACTTTATAGACAAAATTAGAGAGCATCGTCATACCTTCCTGAGTATGCATAACCTCCGGATGGAACTGGGTTGCGTAGAATTTCTTTTCCGGACATTCCATGGCGGCCACCGGGCAGACCGGAGTGCTGGCCACAACTTTGAAACCGGCCGGTGCCTCTGCAATATAGTCAGTATGGCTCATCCAGCAGATTGTTTTTTCGGAAACACCTTCAAAAATCACAGAGGAGGTGTTGACATCCACTTCGGTTTTACCGTATTCACTGACTGGGGCTGTCTCAACCTTACCGCCCAATATATGAGCCATCAACTGGGAGCCATAGCAAATGCCCAAAATCGGCACGCCCAGTTCAAAAATTTCTTTCTGATATGTCGGCGAATCTTCCCCATAGACGCTGTTTGGCCCGCCGGTAAAAATGATTCCCTTTGGATTTAACTCTTTAATCAGTTCCAGTGTCATGGTATGTGGATGGACCTCACAGTAGACGTGGCATTCTCTCACACGTCTTGCAATCAACTGATTATACTGTCCGCCGAAGTCCAATACGATAATCATTTCTCGATTCATGTACCGTCTCCTCCTATGTTATCTATCACAATCTAATATAAAAACAGGTAATTTCTATAATACAACATTTTCATTCTAAATGCTACTCAATTTTATAAACCCGGTTATTTTTTATCCCGTTCCAGATACTTTCGAATATATTTTCCGGTATAGGAAACCGGTGACTGGGCTACTTCCTCCGGTGTACCCTGGGCGATCACTGTACCGCCCCTGTCGCCGCCGTCGGGACCGATATCAATAATATAGTCCGCCGTCTTGATCACATCCAGATTGTGTTCAATGACAACGACCGTATTGCCGCCGTCGGTCAGTCGATGCAGAATCTCGATAAGCTTATGGACATCGGCAAAGTGAAGGCCGGTGGTCGGCTCATCCAGAATATAAATCGTCTTTCCTGTACTTCTTCGACTCAGCTCTGTCGCCAATTTGACACGCTGTGCTTCACCGCCGGACAGGGTCGTCGACGGCTGTCCAAGACGAACATAGGAAAGACCCACATCATTGAGGGTTTCCATTTTCCGGCGAATCGATGGCACGTTTTCAAAAAACTCCAGTGCTTCTTCCACAGTCATATTAAGAACATCATAAATGTTTTTACCTTTGTATTTAACTTCCAGTGTTTCCCGATTATAACGCTTTCCCTGACAGACCTCACAAGGCACATAAACATCCGCCAGAAAGTGCATTTCTATCTTAATGATTCCGTCACCGGCGCAGGCCTCACACCGGCCGCCCTTAACATTGAAACTGAAACGGCCCTTTTTATAACCTCGCTCTTTGGCGTCCACTGTAGAAGCAAACAAATCGCGGATTATATCAAAGACACCGGTATAGGTTGCCGGATTGGAACGGGGCGTTCGTCCGATCGGTGACTGGTCAATATTAATGACCTTATCCAACTGTTCCACGCCGAGAAGGTCTTTATGCTTACCCGGTCGGGAGGTCCTGGAATGATTCAGATCTCTGGCCAGCCGTTTATATAAAATCTCATTCACAATAGAACTCTTTCCTGAGCCGGAAACCCCCGTCACACAGGTAAAGACGCCCAAAGGAATATCCACGTCAATATTTTTCAAATTATTTTCCTGGGCTCCGAGAATGGTCAGATGACCCGTTGGCTGTCGGCGTTCCTTTGGGACCGGTATTCGTTTTTTGCCGGAAAGGTAAGCTGCCGTAATAGATTTCCTGCTTCGGATAAATTCTTTTGGTGTGCCTTTCGCCACCACTTCTCCGCCATGTTCTCCCGCTCCCGGTCCTATATCCACCACATAATCCGATTCCAGCATAGTATCTTCATCATGTTCTACCACTATCAGACTATTTCCCAAATCCCGGAGTTCTTTCAGCGCCTTCAATAGCTTGTCATTATCCTTCTGGTGAAGACCAATACTTGGCTCGTCCAGAATATATGCCACTCCTACCAGCCCGGATCCAATCTGGGTCGCCAGACGGATTCGCTGCGCTTCGCCGCCGGACAGAGTGCCAGTGGAACGGGCCAGCATAAGGTAATCCAGACCCACATTGACAAGAAAGCCAAGGCGCGAACGGATTTCCTTCAAAATCTGCTGCCCGATCATCTGCTGATGTTCGCTCAGTGTCAGATGGTTCATGAAATTTAAAAGCTCCACAATGGACATTTCCGTAATTTCTGCAATATTTTTTTCAGAAACCGTAACTGCCAACGACTCCCGCTTCAAACGTTTGCCTCCGCACTCACCGCAAGGTGTGATCATCATGAAGTTCTCATATGCCTGACGCGTAATCTCAGAACCGGTTTCCCGATATTTACGCTCCATGTTGCGAACCAGCCCCTCAAAGGCCACATCGTAGACACCTTCGCCGCGCATTCCCTTATAATGAACCTTTACATATTCCCCATTTGTGCCGTGAATCAGTATATCCTGTATTTTTTTCGGATAATCTTTAAACGGCGTATCCAGTGAAAAATGATAATGGTCTGCCAGAGCAGCCAGAATAGCATTGGTAAAACTACCCTCTACGTTGGCCGACTGCCAGCCCATGGCCACGATTGCTCCATTATTAATACTCAATGACGTGTCCGGAATCAGCAGTTCCGGTGAAAATTCCATTTTAAATCCAAGACCTTTACATACCGGGCAGGCTCCAAAAGGATTATTGAAAGAAAAACTTCTTGGCTCAATTTCCTCCAGACTGACACCACAGTCCGGACATGAAAAACTCTGACTGAAGTTCATCGGTTCACCGCCGATCACATCAACAACCACAAGGCCGTCGGATAATTTTAATGTCGTTTCCAGTGAATCCGTCAAACGCTTTTCGATACCTGGCTTTACTCCCAGCCGATCCACGACAATTTCTATATTGTGCTTTTTATTTTTATCCAGTTTGATTTCTTCCGATAATTCATAGAGATTTCCATCCACCATCACCCGGACATATCCGCTACGCTTCGCCTGCTGAAAAACTTTCACATGTTCTCCCTTACGTCCGCGAACTACCGGTGCCAAAAGCTGAATCCGGGTCCGTTCAGGCAGTGCCAGAATGGCGTCCACCATCTGGTCCACCGTCTGCTTCTGAATCACCTTTCCGCATTTTGGACAATGGGGTATCCCAATACGGGCATACAGCAAACGCAAATAATCATAAATTTCCGTCACTGTTCCGACCGTAGAACGGGGATTCCGATTCGTTGATTTCTGATCAATAGAAATCGCCGGAGGCAGCCCTGAAATACTTTCCACATCCGGTTTTTCCATCTGACCAAGGAACTGGCGGGCATAGGAGGATAAGGATTCCATATACCGGCGTTGTCCCTCTGCGTAAATTGTATCAAAGGCCAGAGAAGATTTTCCTGAACCGCTGAGGCCGGTCAAAACGACCAGTTCATTTCTTGGAATATCAATATCAATTCCCTTTAAATTATGCTCTCTGGCACCTCTAATCTTTATATACTCTTTTTTTCCTGCCATAACTACCTCTTTTTGTATATAACTCTTCCGTTTCCAACAGCCGCCGCGCTTCCTCACCGCTCAGTGCATCTTTCTCTTCGGGACTTAGCAAAATCACCCGGATTCCAAGATTTTCAGCCCGCACCACAGCATCTGTAATAAGCTCCGATTCCTCCTGAACGATAAATAATACATCCATCGGCGCATCGATAAGTTTATTCAACTGTTCTGCCTGACGGGCCGCATCACCATGGGCATCCTGAATATTCAAATGATACCCGTCGGCCTCCGTAAATGCACTGTAAAAGGACTCTGTCTGGGCAACCTGCCATTCACTGAGATTTGAACTTTGAGCAAAACCCACATTTATTTTATCCATCTGAACCGAAATCTCATCACCACGAACGATTTCTATTGTCCCATTTTCATCAACAAAACCACGGTGCTCTTCCTCTGTTTCAAAAATATCCTGATGGGACGAAACGGCCTTGCCGCATGCGGCAAGGCTCCATATCATAGTCAATACACTCATCAAATACAAACAACGTTTCATTATTTGCGTATTTCCAGCAGTTTTTTCTTTAAGTCGTCTTCCATCTGACGCAGTTCACCTTCTGCCGCCAGACGTTTCTCTCTTCCCTCTGTCTGAATCTTCATAATTTCATCCAGTGTCGAGATAAGGGATTCGTTCGTCTGTTTCAGAGTTTCAATATCCACAATACCTCTTTCGGAAGCTTTTGCCGTCTCGATCGACGCCATCTTAAGGGTTTCCGCATTCTTTTTTAAAAGCTCATTGGTCATATCCGTCACCTGCTGCTGAGCCTTTGCCGCCTGATTGGAATGTTCCACCCCAAGGGCCAGCACCATCTGACTCTTCCAGAGTGGGATAGTATTGACCACCGTCGACTGTATCTTTTCCACCATCACTGTATCGCTGTTCTGCACAAGACGAATCTGGGGTGCAGTCTGGATGGAGATCATACGGGTTAAATCCAGATCGTGAAGCTTTTTCTCAAAGCGCTGGCACAGGCCTTCCAGATCCTTGGCCGCCTGGGCATCCTCAGCCAGGCCACTGGCCTCTGCCTTCTGAATCAATACCGGAAGTTCTTCATTTCGTACTTGTGCCAGCTTTTTCTTACCAGCCAGAATATACATGGTCAGCTCTTTAAAATAAGTCAGATTCAATTCATACATTTTATCAAGAGTAGCAATATCTTTCAGCAAAACAACCTGATGAGCTTCCAGAGATTTGCATATCTGCATCACATTATCCTCAGCCTTGGCGTATTTTGCCTTCATTGAGACCATTTTATTCGATGTTTTCTTAAACAGACCGCCAAAAAAGCCTTTACTCTCTTCTTCCGCATCAAAGCTTTTCAGTTCTGTGACCACATTGCTGAGCATATCCCCAACCTCGCCCAAATCCTTGGACTTTACATTTTCCAGCGCGGCTTCTGAAAAATCCGCCATCTTCTTCTGAACCCCGGCACCATATTTTAAAATCGCATTCGTGTTATTCAGATCAATTTGCTGACTAAAGCTGTCAACCATGGCCCGTTCTTCCTCACTCAAAACCGAATCATCCATCGGTTCCGGCTCTTTCGCTGCCGTCTCAGCCAACTCGGCCTTTTCTTTCATCTCCGGCACTTCATCAAACACCAGTGTCGGTGCCGTTTGAAACTCTTTAAATGCTTCGCTCATCGTTCTCTCTCCTTACTTTCCAGGCCTCTTATGTATGGCTCATTCTAGGCAGTTGTGTTTTTGGATGTCCGAACCGGCATCTCATCTCCGGTCAATCCTTCTTTGGCCAGCATCGTATTCAGAACAGAAATATCCGTTGAAATGTCCCATGCCGTATCTTTATAGCAACTGTCCAGAAGATTTTCAAACGCCTGGTTGATCGTATCTAAAGTTGCTTCAATTTCTTTTTTAGTTTCAGAAATATTCTGCCCCTGTACGGGCTGATCATCCAATTCCTGATAAACATCCAAAAGCTTCTGTGTCGTCGGAAGATAATAATTCATAAATTGATGAAGCTCCGGTGCCAGGGATGGGTCCTTCTCCACCTGGGTGAAAATTCTGGAAATGATCAATTCTAACCGGGAAATCTTTGCCGAAATCTCCACATCCGGAATCGCATCATTACAGGCACGGATATGTTCAACATATCGTTTCCCTTCGGTGAGCATCATCCGCACTTCCTCAGAATATTTTGGATCTGCCATTTTTGCCGCTTCAGCCCTGGCCCGGGCCTCCCGCTCTTCGAGACTCTTCTGAGCCTGACAATACTGACTGTAAGCCTGATCAGTTATCATAAAACATTTATCCTGCTTATCCAAATGCCCCTGTAAAAACATCTGGTATTTCATCATCTCTTTTAAATCTTTTACCACATATGCCGACGTTTTTCCAAGCTTCCGGGCCAGCTCTTCCACGTCACAAAATTCCCGGTCATCTAAAATCTTCCGGTACTCTCTGAACCGTTTAATCCTTGATGTGATACGATATCCCCGCATTCCAAGTATCATAAAGATAATGAAAAAGAGCAACAGGATAAAAATAGGAATAAACAATGCCGTCAATCCATCCAGGACAAACTGAACAATAAGCAGAACTGCCAGACCGATTCCAAACATGGTGCTCAGAATAAAGCCGATCACCACCATCAGTGTCCCGCCAATCTCTCCCTTCGGATGGGAAGCAAAATACTTCGCCTGTTCTTTATCACGTTGTTTATAAGAAGACTGTCTTTTCACCTCTCCCCGGTGAACCTGAGGCCCGGCAGTCTCGCCTTTATTCTGCGCCTTTGACATGTTTTCCGATGCCTGAGAAACGCCGGAACGCACTGCACTGACCGCATCATTCACCGTCTGACGCACAGTCGCATTTAATTCTTTGAAGTCATTGGAATCAATGGCTGACTGAACAATCTTTTGTATCTGTTCACCAAAATCATAAAAATCACTGTTTTTCATATTATGCCTTTCACTCCATTTATAATAAATAAGAAACCATTTTAAATTATAGCGGATTTTTATACAAAACACAAGCATCGTACAATAAAAACAAAGCCTGCGAACAAATGTTTTTTTATCCGCAGGCTGTACTGTTATCTTTTATAAAGATTCTTTAATTTTTTTATAAATGCCTTCTGCATCCAGACCATATTTGTGAATCAATTCCACAGCCGGACCAGACTCGCCATAGGTATCTTCTACGCCGATCTTAGTGACTTTTGTCGGCGCCTGAGCTGCCAATGTATCGCATACCGCACTTCCGAGACCACCGATAATTGAATGTTCTTCCACCGTAAAAATACGACCGGTTTCCTTGGCTGCTTTGACGACCAATGCCTCGTCTAATGGTTTGATCGTATGAATATTGATCACTCTGGCATCAATCCCATCGGCCGCCAACAATTTCGCCGCTTCCAGAGATTCGGAAACACAAAGTCCGGTGGCGATGATCGTCATATCTTTACCATCTTTTAAGGTAATACCTTTACCAATCTCAAATTTATAATCCGGATGATCGTTGATCACCGGAACAGCTAAACGTCCAAAACGCATGTACACCGGCCCTTCATGCTCATAGGCAGCATAAACAGCGGCTCTTGCTTCCACATCATCCGCAGGGTTGATAACGACCATCCCAGGAATCGTCCGCATCAAAGCAATATCTTCATTGCACTGATGTGTTGCGCCATCTTCACCAACAGAAATACCCGCATGTGTTGCACCAATTTTTACATTCAGCTTTGGATAACCGATCGAATTACGAATCTGTTCGAATGCACGTCCCGCCGCAAACATGGCAAATGTACTTGCAAAAGGAACCTTGCCTGTAGCTGCCAGTCCGGCCGCAATCCCCATCATATTACATTCAGCGATACCACAGTCGATGTGACGTTCCGGATATGCTTTTTTAAATACACCTGTTTTCGTAGCCGCAGCAAGGTCGGCGTCCAGAACAACCAGATTTTCATGTTTTGCGCCAAGCTCAGTCAGCGCATTGCCATAACTTTCTCTTGTTGCAATCTTTTTTACTTCTGACACAGTGCTTCACCTACTTTCTCCAAATCTTCCATAGCAATTTTATACTGTTCATCATTTGGTGCGGTGCCATGCCAGCTTGCCTGATTTTCCATAAAAGATACGCCTTTACCCTTTACAGTTTTTGCGATAATGGCTGTCGGCATCCCTTTGGTCGCCCGTGCTTCTGCAAATGCAGCAGCAATCTGATCAAAGTCATGACCATCGATATTGATCACATGGAAGTTAAATGCCTCGAATTTTTTATCAATTGGATACGGAGAACATACGTCTTCAATATTCCCGTCAATCTGAAGTCCGTTATTATCCACAATAACAACAAGGTTATCCAGCTTCCGCGCACCAGCAAACATAGCTGCTTCCCAAACCTGTCCTTCCTGGATTTCACCGTCGCCGAGAAGTGTATATACGCGGTAAGCGTCGTCGCTTAATTTTGCCGATAAAGCCATGCCTACGGCTGCAGAAACGCCCTGTCCCAGGGAACCGCTGGACATATCAACACCCGGAATATGTTTTTTGTCCGGATGTCCCTGGAGATAAGAACCGACTTTACGGAGTGTGGTCAAATCTTCTACCGGGAAAAACCCTTTGTGAGCCAAAGTGGAATAATAAGCCGGCGCCACATGACCTTTAGATAATACAAAACGATCTCTGTCCGCTTTATCCGCTGCCTTCGGATCCACATTCATCTCTTCAAAATAAAGATATGTGAAAATATCTGCCGCAGATAAAGAGCCTCCCGGATGTCCGGATTTCGCACTGTGTACAGCCGTCACAATACCCTTGCGGATATCATTCGCCATCTTCTGAAGTTCTACTGTATTCATCTTCTAACCTGCCTTTTCTTCATAGGAATAGCGGGATATTCCCGCTATTCTTCTAGTATCGTTAATTTTTAAATCAATTATTCGCCAAATACAGCTTTATAGTCTGCCTGGAACTTTTCAATCCCCTGATCTGTCAGTGGATGTTTGATCATCTGTTCAATAACACTGTACGGAACCGTAGCGATATCAGCACCTGCAAGTGCGCAGTCAATGACATGAATCGGATGACGAACGCTGGCTGCAATAATTTCTGTTTCAATACCGGCAACAGCAAAAATTTCGGAGATTGTGCGGATCAAATCAATGCCTGGTGTAGATATATCATCCAGTCTGCCAAGGAACGGAGATACGTAAGTTGCACCCGCTCTTGCTGCCAGTAATGCCTGGTTTGCTGTAAAAATCAAAGTAACGTTTGTTTTGATGCCTTCGGAAGATAATACCTTACAAGCTTTTAAGCCTTCTGCCGTCATAGGAATTTTTACGACCATGTTTGGATGAATGGCAGCGATCGCACGTCCTTCTGCGATCATTCCTTCTGCATCTGTTGTCGTTGCTTTAACTTCACCGCTGATTGGTCCGTCGACAATAGACGCAATTTCAGCAATGACTTCTTCAAAGACACGGCCTTCCTTCGCAATTAAAGATGGGTTTGTTGTTACACCACAAATAACACCCATGTCGTTTGCTTTCTTAATATCATCGACTTTCGCTGTGTCAATAAAAAATTTCATTGATCTTTCCCTCCTGGTTTTTATTATAAATTTTTTAAGCTCGTATTACATCATAAATAATACCATAAATAGACTTGCTTGTCTATCAGGTTCCCTTTTGAAAATTTCTATTATTGTTCTCCTAAAGGCCGGGTATAATCCCGGAGCCATTCTCTTTCTTCGGCATTCAGATAGGGACTGATTTTCTCATAGACCGTCTGATGATATGTATTCAACTGATCGATATCCTCCGGATTCAGCCACCGGATATCGATACCATCCAGATCGATCGGCACCCAGGTCAGCATTTCAAACCGCATAAACTGGCCATAACTGTTTTTTTCATCCCTGACACAAATAAGTTCATTTTCCGTACGGATTCCATGACTTCCTTCAATATAAACGCCCGGCTCGTCCGTCGTTACCATACCCGCCTCAAGAATAGAAAAATCCTTCTGCTCCGGCACCCGTTTCCACCGAAAACCATTTGGTCCCTCATGGACGCTCAGCAGATAACCGACCCCATGACCCGTGCCGCATTGATAATCAATCCCCAGATTCCAAAGCGGCCCCCGGGCCAGAATGTCCAGATTATATCCGGAACAACCATAGAGGAATTTGGCATTTGCCAGATTGAGCATGGACTTGGCTACCAGGGTAAAATGTTTCTTTTCTTCCTCGGAAATCGTTCCCAGAATAAAGGTACGGGTAATATCTGTCGTTCCCTCGTAATATTGACCACCTGAATCCACCAGGAGCATTCCTGACGGTTCCAGAACCGCATCGTTCTCCGGTGTGGCACTGTAGTGCATCATCGCCGCATTGGCTTTATAAGCAGAAATCGTATCAAAACTCAGATCCAGGTAAGTATCAATATCTGAACGAAGTTTTTGAAGATAATCGGAAGCACTGATTTCCGATATGTAAATCTTTCCTACATTCTTTTTCAGCCAGTACATAAATTTAGTGACAGCTACACCATCTTTAATATGGACACGACGCAGGTTATCAAGCTCAATTTCATTTTTTACTGATTTTGGGATCATTTCATTGATATCCGAAGGAAGAACCCGAACATCCTCCGGCACGCACTGACTCAGAGCATAATTTACCTTTACCGGGTCATATATCAGGCTGCCGCCGGAAAGTGTTTTCAATTCATCATAAACATCCATGTAAGGCTTTAACACAACGCCATCCTCAGCCAGCGCTGTGGTTATTTCTTTCGAAAATGCATTGCTGTCCGCATAGAGATTGACTTTCTCTTTATCAATTCTCGCAAAGGCTAAAAAGACCGGCGTATGCCGTACATCATTTCCCCGAAGATTCAGCAGCCAGGCAATATCCTCCAGAGAAGCAAGAAGGATTGTATCACCACCCTTCGCTTTCAGATATTGCCGAAGTTCTTCCAGCTTCTTCTGACGACTCTTCCCGGTATATTTTTCCTCCAAAATGTATACCGGTTCAGACGAACGGGAGGGCCGTTCTCTCCAGAGGCTTCCCGCCAGATCATGGTCCCACAAAATCCGTCCCTGCTTTGAAGCCAGCATATCCGCATAATCCTGTCCCCGGGCCAGATCGACAACCTGCCCGTCAAAAGCCAACGTTCCGCCCGTCGGCAGATTTTCTCTCAGATATTCAACCAAAGTCGGTTCATCGGCACTTCCCATACGGAGTAGTCGCACCTGACTCCCCGCCAACTGATTTTCTGCCTGGATAAAATACCTGCCGTCGGTCCAGAGTCCCGCCATACCCATACCAATCAAGAGGGTTCCGGCAGAACCGGTAAAACCTGCATAATAATTTCTCACTTTATAATAATCACTGACATACTCGGAGGCATGGTCATCCGCCGTCGGTATCAGATAAAAATCGATATGTTCGGCCCGCATTGCTTCCCTCAGTGTTTCAATCCGTTCATCAAATACTGTCACCGTTTTTCCTCTTTTCCACATACTTCCTGACCCGAAAACTGGCACGCAAATGCGTGCCAGTTCCTGAATTTACTTGAACATTTTTAAACTTCTTCTTTTTCAGCTTCTTTGGCTGTCTCCTCAGCTTCCGCAACAGCTTCTTCCGCCTCCGCAACAGCCTCTTCCACTTCTGCCGCCGCCTCTTCGGCTTCTGCAACAGCTTCCTCCACTTCTGCCGCGGCTTCTTCCGCCTCCGAAATGGCTTCTTCTGCTGCTACTTCTTCCACATCTTCTTCAAAAATATCATCTACATCAAAATCGTCATCTACAACTTCATTTTTGGTTTTTACTTCTTCAATCTGTGCTTCCACTTCCTGAATCGCTTCCAAACCTAAATCAACTTTTTGGCACAACTGGACAACCGGACCAGAAAATTCTGCACCCGCTTTTTTCTCTTCGTAAACCATCTTGCCGATTTCAATATAGGTTGCCTTTAACTCACTGTTCAGAGAGTTCTTTTTCATCCGCAATTTCTGAATGCCTACAAACTGCTCTGATTTTTCATAAACAGTTTTCGTAACATCACTAAGACCTTGTTTTAAATCATCAATAAATGCCATCCTTGTACCTCCTTTGTTTTCTTCTATTCTACCTCAGAACACGTAAAGTTTCAAAGGTATTTTTCAAATTCATTGCGCCATATCCCCACCCTTTGTTTGGATAGGTTTCGCCGCTCTTCTGAATCGCTCCCTGGATGAGCAGTCGTCGAATATCATTGCCATCCATATTGATAATAATCACATGAAGCAGTCCCCATTCTAAAAGCAGCGCCGCCGCACCAGCCGCATGAGCAGCCGAGACACTTGAGCCTGTCATCTGCCCGTACCTGCCTCCCGGAAGCGGTCCAAACACATCCACTCCCGGAGCTGCAATATCCGGTTTAATAAACCCGGAAGCCGTGTAGCCCCGGCTGGAATGAATGTAAAGGCTGTTATTATAATGATTATAATTGGCCGCCACTATCAGCGAATTGGTCGTCGCCACGGAGGATACTGTAATGTCCGGATCCGGACTGAGAAAATAAGTATCTTCCTCGATAAACTTTTCCATCGGCAGCCATATGTCAAAACGTCCATTGGATATCCGATCCCCATATACCCTCAGAGACCATATCCCCGGTGTTGGATTTCGAAACTGCAGTACCATAAGAAACTGACCGCTCGTGAGGCCCACCGATTTATCCGCCAAATAGATTTCCGTATCTTCAAACAGGAGCCGCACCCTCTGCGATACACCGAGCCGGGACTGACTTCTGGCAATTCGCTCGCCTTCCGGTGAAACAATTTCCACTGAGAAAACATCGGCAAGAGACCCCCAGATTTCCATCTGAAACCCCCGTTCATTTTCACCGACCCGAAGCTCCACATTCTGACTGTCATCTTTGCCCGGAATAAAACCGGAAAAATGATGGGCCCTTCCTAATTCATTTCCCGCAGCAACAGTGATGCAGATGCCGGTCAGATTGTTGATCCAATTTAAATACTGACTCAGACTTGATGTTCCTTCGTGACTGTCCAGACTATTGCCTATTCCCAGACAGATGACCAGGGGCATCCGATATTTGGCTGCCTGCTTCAGGGAAAATTGAACTGCCATAAAAATATCTGTTTCCTGGAAGGCAACCGATCCTTCCTTCAAAACATAATACTCTCTCAGATAATCCTTAGCCGGTTTTAATTTAACCGCGATAATCGAAGCTTCCGGTGCCGCACCAACAAAACTGTTCGCCGTATCCTCACTGCCGGCAATGATTCCGGCCATAAACGTCCCATGCCCCTCTTCATCCCGGGTAGGGATCAGTTCCATAGGTTCTTCTGAAAACAACGCCCGATCAATATCATTACTGGTGTACAGCGTTCCGTAAGGGAAGTTCTCCGGTACGTTATCCGACTGAATCGTCTGGTCCCAAATAGACAACATCCGTGTGGAACCGTTCGAAAAACGAAAGGCCGGATGGGTATAATCAATTCCTGTATCAATAATACTGACCAATACGCCACTGCCTCTGTATCCGGAAGCCGGGCTGTAATGCACCGGCAATATACCGCTCTCTTCCATACTTGTCGTATCCATCAGTCCCATGACAGTCGGAATCATATTGTATCCATACTCATCCGGATTCAATTGTCCATCCTCAGGAAGTGGTTTATGAATGACCACATAACTGCTGTTGATCACCTCATAGCAGGATGGATTGTAAGTATTCACCATGACATCGATATTTCCGCCGTACTCAACAATAAAATCCGCATATTCCTGAGACAGAATGATATCCCGGCAGCGCAGCTGCTCCTCAGTCAAAGCCAATCAAATCACTCCCGAATTCATATCAGTCTATTCTATGCCTGCCGCCGGCGTTTTATTCGGCAGACTGAAAACTCCCCGCATCTCGATCAACGGGCCGCCCGTATGCTCTACATATGGTTTCGTGATCGTTACCCGACCGATATTGTCATCCTTCGGTATCTGATACATAATGTCCAGCATGAGCTCTTCGATAATGGAACGCAGTGCCCGTGCTCCGGTCTTTTTCTCAATCGCCCGTTTGGCTATAGACTCAAGCGCCCCATCGTCAAACTGTAAATCCACCTCGTCCAGAGCCAATAATTTCTGATACTGTTTGATAATGGCATTTTTCGGTTCCTTCAAAATCTTTACCAAGGCCTCCTCGTCCAGTCCTTTCAATGTAAAAATCACCGGCAGACGTCCGATAAATTCCGGAATCATGCCAAATTCTCGAAGATCATCAATGGTCACCTGGCTTATTATATCCGGATCCTGATCGTAGGCATCATTCAAAGCCGCTCCAAAACCAATACCGCTCGTCTTATTTAACCGGGCTTTAATAATCCCTTCCAGGTCCGGAAATGCTCCGCCACAAATAAATAAAATATTTCGGGTATTTACCGTAGTCAGCGGGACCATGGCATTTTTACTGCTGGCTCCCACAGGCACCTCGACGTCGCTGCCTTCCAGCAGCTTTAAAAGTCCCTGCTGTACCGACTCTCCACTCACATCCCGGCTCGTCGTATTTTTCTTTTTAGCGATCTTATCAATCTCATCAATAAAAATAATGCCCCTCTCTGCTTTTTCCACATCATTACCCGCAGCCGCCAGAAGCTTAGAAACAACACTTTCGATGTCATCGCCGATGTAACCGGCCTCTGTCAGCGATGTGGCATCCGCGATAGCCAACGGTACATCAAGCAATTTTGCCAGAGTTCGTACCAGATAAGTTTTCCCACAGCCTGTCGGCCCGATCATCAGCATATTGGACTTTTCAATTTCAATCTCATCCATCATATTGGTCGCTACCCGTTTATAATGGTTATACACCGCAACAGACATGACCTTTTTCGCATAATCCTGACCGATCACATAATCATCCAGCCGGGCTTTGATCTGGTGCGGCGGCAGAATCTGCTTCAGATCAATGGCCGCCTCCTTTTTCTCCTGCGGTTTTTTCTTTTTTAACCGCTGACTTTTTGGAATGCCATCCTGCAGATTTCCCGGAAACATGTCCTGCAGATTCATATTCCGCATCAAATCATCATAATTGATATTTGAATTGCTCATCATTGTAAAACTCCGCTGCATACAATCCGGACAGATGCAAATACCTTCCATCGGCAAATGAATCAGTTTTCCTGCCTTACTCTCCGGCCTGCGGCAAAGATAACAAATATCTTCATAATCATCTTTATGCTCATTTTCATTTGTGACATCTTTTGTATCTTTCACTTCTTCTTCATAATCTTTCATACAGTTCCTCCCTACTTGTAACATACCAAGCTGTTCATAGCACAGAAGGGAAAGCGCATGCCAGCCCGGCAATCCGCTTTCCCTGATAGACTTCTTTTATATTTTCTTCAAATTATTCTTCCATATCCGCCTTTGAACCCAGAATAGTGGATAACTCACTCTCTGTAAAGGAGCTGCGTCCAGTCTGGCGCTGAATGGTCAATGTCACCTGATCTCCCGGCATGCAGGCTTCCAGTTTTTCCTGTAATTCTTCCATGGTGGAAATCGCCTCACCGTTAAATCCGGTGATGATATCGCCTTGAACAAGTCCAGCCCGCTCCGCGGCAGAACCTCTGGCGACCATGCTGACATAAATACCTGCCGGATATCCGTATTTCACTGCTTCATCCTCATTCAGGGTTCCGCCGGAAATACCCAAATATGCCGTGTTTTCATCCGTTTTTGTGACAATCGTTCCATCGATAATACCCTGTGCGGTTTCCAGTGCGGAATTGATCGGAATAGCAAATCCCATACCTTCGACATCCGTATTGGAATATTTAACCGTATTCACACCAATGACTTCGCCTTTTGTATTCAAAAGAGCGCCGCCGCTGTTTCCCGGATTGATAGCTGCATCCGTCTGTATAAGTGTCATCGTACCGTCTGTCATCTCAACTTCCCTGTCCACAGCACTGATGGAACCCGTTGTTACAGATTGGCCATATCCAAGAGCATTTCCGATAGCAATGGCACCATTGCCAATCTTAAGAGCACCTGAATCACCCATGACTGCCGCAGCTATATTCGACTTGGTATCTTCGCTTAATGAATTATAGTCCACCGTAATGACCGCAATATCCGCTGTCTCATCATATCCTTTAATCTGGGCTTCCGCCGTGCTTCCATCGTTAAAAGTCACATTTATACTGGTGGAGTCCTGGATAACATGATAATTTGTCATAATATAAAGAGTTCCGTCGGCTTCACTCATGATAATTCCCGAGCCGGCGCCGCTGCCTTCCTGAGAATAGGTCTGACCAAAAAAGTTACTGGTCGTCACAACCTGTGTATTGACCGCAACGATCGACGGCATACACTGTTCAACGATATCGGACACATCCGTTGCGCTGATGGTTTTTACATCCGTCGAAGATGTCTTTACAATATTCACATTCATGCCGCTGTTCGCTGCTTCACCCTTACCGTTCGTCACACCCATCAAGCCGCCGATACCCCAGAATACACCACCGGCTACCAGCCCAAAGGCCAGTCCCAGACATACGGCTTTCACCAGTTTCACTCCAAAATTTCCTTTTTTCTTTTCAGATTTATTCGGCTCCGGTGTATCATAAGGAGAGTATGTTCTTCGTGCTCCATCCGATGTCTGCTGATAATAGTTATAATCATTTGCTGACTGTTCCGGGCGTTTCTGATCATCCTCATGGTAATTATAAAAATCACTCATAGTGTTTCCTCCGTTCTGTTTCATTTGATGATGTCATTGTAACAAGCATTTGTGAATGGATTGTGATTCAATTGTGATTCAATTGTGAATTATTTCCGGAAGATGATCAGCTTACTGAAAATATAATTTAAAACAACGACAACAACCTGGGTAATAAACTTCGCCACACTGTCCGGGATGCCGATCACATCCACGCTGATAAACATGATCGCCATATCCATCACTCCGGAAAGCAGCCGACAGCCAACAAAAGTCGTCAGTTCCCGCAAAACGGCTGAACCCCCTCTGACCTTACTTTCAAATACCCAGGTTCGATTTGTCACATAGGCAAAAGCCACTGCCGCCGCCCATGAAATCGCATTGGCGACAAGATAATTCAGGCCCGACACATTGGTACAGACAAAATAGACGACAATATTGACCACCGTCGTCAAACCTCCGAAAAACAAATATGCGATGATTTCCTTATATTTTAATAATAATTCCTTCATCTGATGACCTCTTTCGTTTCTTTTTATTTTTTTAATTTGCATAATAAAAGATTTTCCATTCGTCACAGTTTATAGGCATTCCAACGAAAACCCGTTGATTTTCTTGTTTGCTTCGCCGTTCATCTGTGTACAGAAATCAAAAATCGGCCTGACGTTTTCTTATGGAACCGCCATAAACTGTATCCAAATTGCAAAACCTATCTCTTTATGCAAATTGTTAAAATTAAGATACAACCCTTTTTAAGGTACTTGCATCTCATTATAAAAGATTTTTTAAGTATTGGCAATAAGCATCACGATAAATACGAATAAAGGACTTGACAACAAAACCTGTCACCAAGCCCTATAATTAGAATAGCATATTTAAATTTTTAGTTGCAATTCTATTTACATAATTTAATGTTCCTAGTCTTCTATCAAATAAAAATTAAACGAATAATTATTGTTGGTATCTAAACCAATGGAAAATCCATATAAATTTAATTCTTCGTGCTTATAAATAAAATTATAAATCTGCCCAATCTCACTTTGAAGATTAGGCGAAATTTTACAGAACACTTCTAATATTTCAGCTACTACAATTTTTTCTTCCCCTTTCAGATAAAGCTTATATTTTTTTCTTCCATCTGCATAATAATCAATAGCAACCAACCATACATGCAATTTCCCATACTTTAACGGATTCATAAAAAATACATTAACGCAATCGCAAAGTAATGATACTGGCAAAATGTTAAGTGATTTCAAGTATTTAAGATAATATGAATCATTATATTTATATTTGTACTCTGGTCTATTTGGATCGGGCATTTCTCTTGTAAACCATTCAATACTTACAACACTATCTCTTACAAACAATCTCTTAATTCCTACCATATGCAAAGATGCATATCGATAATTGAGATTCCTTGATACTTTCATCAATGACATTACCCGAATTTCCTCAGCACTTTGACATATATATGGATATTCCTTTTCTAGTGCTTGATAAAACTGAAACATATTTTTATTATTTCGATTTTTTAAAGCAATATAAACTCGTTTTCCCAAACAACTATATGCATAACATTTACTTCGCACCAGTTTATTTTTAGATAAAAATTTCCAAAGATTTGACTCATCAGTAATCGATTTCAAATTAGTTTCAGGTTCTGGATATATCTTAAATTCAAAATCGCCTTTCTCACTTATATTTATTCCTATAAAATCAACATCTTTTTTCCCAATAACTTTTAACAATTCAAATAATTCCTGTGTATATAGCCTTTCAATATTCCGAATACTCATATTCCTAGCTCCGAACCAATATCTATCTGTGTATCCTCTGTAAAATAATTTTCTTCTATCATACAAGACAATTTGCGTCCTATTTCTACATTTCCTTCTTTCACAAGTTGTGCTACATATCTGTTAAAATAAATGCCATTAATCACTTTAGACATACTCTGAAAATTTGATTTTTCATCACTCAACAACTTTCTAGTAGATTGATACCCATTCAAAAAAGAATTTCTAATAGTTTCTACCTTACTAAATGGTACTTTTCGAATAAAATCGTTACTATACCTGGAGCTATACCATGTTACTAATAAGTCACCGATTAATACCTCATCAGCAGATAGATTAAAATCAATAACTCCAAACCCACTTTTTTTATATACCACATTGCTAGTGAATCCTAAATCACTATGAACAGTTGACATTGGAAGTCCTTCCCACAACCTTTGTAATTCCTTCATTTTAGAATTGTGCAAGTCTCTCAGTTCTTCTATCCTATGACTATTAAAGATATCTCTATCGATGATTCCCCAGATTGCCGAATAATTAGTTCTTCTATTAATCAAAGCAGAATAGATGCGACTAAAATTTAATTTATATTTAGCATTTAAAGAAACCGTATGCATCTTCCCCAATATACATCCTAACGCATAAGATGATTGGGTTGTTATTTCAGATACATCTTCTCCAAAATAGTCTTCAACGGTAACTAAAAAATTATAAAACTGAATGCACACTGTATGACAATAACTCCCATTACAAGAATATTTCTGTGGTACTGGAACGTCATTCAAGCGAAGAAATTCAGAGAAAGAACATCTTTTTTCCTCAATGTCTTTTTCCATAAATTTATCTGAAAGAAACTTTATTACATATTTTTCAGTGCCTCTAGTTGAAACACTTATCACTATACATGATGTGACTTTCCCTTGTTGATAATATGCTAACATATCTAATGCAGTCACGTCATAATTACACGAATATAACTGAAGAACTTTAACAACATCTTCTTTTTGAATCACAAACATGGTTTGAAATTCCTTTCAATGGGCTATTATTATTTACAATTTCATGTTGAATAACACTAATGGCCTTAAGCACAAGTCGATCATCATTAGTCAATTTATTTTTCAATTTAACACGAGCAAACTGAATTTTGGCACTAGCTAAAATGCACAATCTATATACCATGCAGAGATTAATATCTACCAGATGACAACATCCTGTTGTAACTAAATTTGCACTATAACAATTTGAACATAAAAAAAAGAATTTACAATTAACACAAGGATTATCATTAGTTAAATCAAATTTAGAAATATCATAATTTCTATATATTTTAGCATTGCTCCCCAAAGCAACTGGCGCAAATCCTTGGCAAGGGTATATATTTCCATCAAGATCATAACAGCATGTCATCTCTCCAGCACCACAAAATCTCAAATTTTTGTCAAGTTTCGAAAATACTAAACGCAAATCAAAATTAAGCATTGTACACAATTCTTTATTTGGATACTCTATATAATAATCAATCAGTTTACATAATTCACGAATAAAAATTCCCTCATTCTCTGCATAACTCCAATCCACTCCCGTGGATAATGTCGCATCACAAACAAATCCTTTTTCATGTAATGCGATTATCCCCTTAGCAAGATTCGGTAACGATAAAGTGGACATAGTTAATTTCGCTTGACAATCTGGCCACGTTGATAAGAAAAAATCTATATCAATAGAATCATAACTTCCTTTTCCGCTAAGATATGGACGATTTTTATCATGCATTTCTTTTGTACCATCAAGACTCAGGGAAATCATATATCTATCTTTACGGTCAAAAAGCCATTCCTGAAGCTCTCCATGAATCAATGTTCCATTTGTCGTAGTTTCAAAAAATATTTTTCTATCACTATATTTGTTAATAACATAATCATCAATTTGCTTAACAAGTTCAAAGTTTAAAAATACTTCTCCACCAAACACTTCGATTAAAACCGTATCTCCCGATTTCGTAGTTGCAAAAAAATCATCAAGAATCTTCTTGGCAACAGAAAAATCCATTTTTCTTGGATTCTTATAATGTTCATAACAGTATATACAATTCAAATTACATGCTTCCGTCAGAAGAATCATAATTTTTTTTTGATCCTTTTCCATGTATATTAATTCCTCCCATATAATAATTAGTCTTCGTGAAAATGTATAACCTTTGCTACTAACACTCTCACGAAGACAAGGTTGTTCTTCTAATTAATCCCAACCACAAGATTTTTTATGAGCTGTACAACTACAAGAATATGAAGTAAAACCAGGATCAAAAAAGTATGTAAAATCTTCAAGTTGCTCCTCGGCTGATTTAATCATACATTCTAATTCTGTAGCTTCAGCTGCGTTAAGCATTAAGTTCGTCATTTTTTCACCTCCATTTTATATTTTGAACAGTATTAAGAACTCAGCAAGTCCCAAATCACTGCTACTTTTTATTTATCTACATTTCTAGCCTTACATACATTTTTTACTTTTTTTGATGAAATATAATTTTAAAATATGATAATTTTTGTATATTGAATATCTAATTAGAAGCTAATTCTTTTTAATTTATCTTATATCAAAACTCAATAAAATTTCATTATGCCCCCAGATGCCGATATCCCGGAGACATTCCAAATTCTTCAAGAAAATCTATATGGTCAAATGTCGCAATCGTATTTTCCACAGCCCAATCACCACAACCTTCCAGACTATAAGTCTCTTCCGTATCTTCCAATTCATATCCTAATTTCATCATATAAAGAACAACTTGAACTCTTGATAAATTTGCTATATGCTTCCATACACCATTTTCATATCGATAAACCATTTTTCCTGAAATCTTATTGCCAAGGTAGTTTCTTTTAGAATCATAGAGAATAGCCCCATTATACTTATTGCCTTGATTTTTTACATACTGATTAAAAATAGCTACTGCAATATTGGTGTCCGTATCAAACCATATGCTAAAATGATTGCTATCCTTTACATATTCAGGACAAAATCTATCTTCTATTCTTAAATATCCCCAATCCAAACGAATTGAAAACGTTTTCTCGAAAGCTGTACAGCTTTCGCGTACCAATTTTTTATTCTTTATTCCATCTCTATAAATTTTGTCATTTTGTACTACCTCTGTTAAAAAATCGAAAATCCCCATTTTTTCTTTCCTCACTTATCTATAATATCTACTTTATAATCATTATACATCATTATTCGCGCTTTTTCAACCTATTAGTAATTATTTTAAATTACTAATAGTAAGTTGTTTCTCTTTGATCAAATTATTAGAATACTAGTATGCAATACTATCGATTCGGTAATATTAATTGTCAGGAGGTGTTTTCATGAAAAAAGATATAAACATACAAATTGGTCAGCGTGTTCGCACAGCCCGTGAAAACGCCCACCTATCTCGTGATGAGTTAGCTGAAAAACTTAATATTTCTACTTTATTTCTTGGATATATCGAATGTGGACAAAAAGGCATGTCTTTAACCACATTACAAAATCTTAGTAGAATTCTTGGAGTATCAACAGATTATCTCTTATTAGGAACTGACAATCTTAATATTAATAAACACAATATTCTAATCCTCTTAAACTCTGTGGAAGATAAATATTTGCCTATATTAGAATCTCAACTTAGAAATATAATCGACTCTATTCACCAAATAGAAGAGTTAAATACTAATACTTCTAAAAAAAATAGAAATTGAAACATCTGAAAAGCAGATAACCTAAAATAGTGGAAGATATGATTCGTGCAAATCACATCTTCCACTATTTTTTTACAATGATTAATATCAAATTTGTCCTGTATCGTACCATATAAGCAATTATAACTAATTTTTAAATATTCATAATCCCTGCCCATTCGGGCATCCCGTATTACTTGCGGCGGGCGCGCTCCGTCAGGCTACGCGCGACAGGATATAATTTATTTATATTTTGAGTATTTGAACATATTAATAGATTTCTGCAATTCAAGCAAAGTTTCGACGATTCCATAAGAAAACTTCAGGCAGATTTTCGCTGTTTGCGAGCATAGTGTGTACAGAAATCAACTGTTTGAGCCTTTGGGGCGAGTTTTGATTTCTGTACACAGATAAACGGCGCAGCAAACAAGAAAATCAACGTGTTTTCGCTGGAGCGTCGAAAACTTTGACGAATACAGAACCTTTTATTATTCAAATTCTCACATATAATATCAAATTACATAGAAATTGAACTGCCCTTATTCGTTTTCGTCACCACGATTTTCTGTTCAATTTGTTCTTTTAATTCACTGACATGGGAAATGATGCCTACGAGTCGGTCATTCCCAGCCAGTTCATTTAAAATTCGTATGGCCTGATTCCGGGCATTTTCATCCAGGCTTCCGAAACCTTCGTCGATAAAGAGGGTGTCCACATGGATTTTCCCGGCCTCCTGCTGGATCACATCCGCCATGCCAAGTGCCAGGGCCAGGGCAGCCATAAAGGATTCGCCGCCGGAAAGGGTTTTTACATCGCGGACGCTGTCATTGACCAGACTGTACACATCCAGATCCAGTCCGGCTTCTCCCTGTCGTCCCAGGTTTTCCAGTTCACGGCACTCCAAAAGGAATTGATGACCGCTCATCCCGGCCAGACGCCAGTTGGCCGCATCCACCATCTGCTCAAAATAACGCCGCTGCATGTAAGTCTGAAAATCAATCCGGACCATCCCGGCCATCTGACCGTTAGCAATCCGGCTCAGATGGCGTACCCGGGCGAAGTTTTCCTGCTCCTCACCATAATCCGCCAATAGTCGTTCCAGCCGCTCATATATTTTTACATTGGTCTGGCGTACCGCATAGATGTCTTTTTCTTCTCCGGCCAGTGCTTCCCTTTTTGCTTCAAGTACGCAATACTCTGTTTCCGGAGGCCATCCGGAAGTCTCTAAAAGAGCGCTATACTTCGCTTTTGCCTGGACCAATTCCAACTCAGTCTGTTTAAGCATCTGCTGTCGTTCCCCAAACTGGCCCTGTTTTAAATGTTGTTTCTCTGTCCATGTTTCCAGGTCCGCTTCGGCTTTATCCAAAGCTTTTTTTAATTGTTCCATCTCTCTTTTCAGATTGGAAAGTCGCTGTTCCGCCTCTGTTTTGGAAGTAAAGCTCATTTTTGACTTCATTGCTGCCAGACTGTCAGTCCGGCTCTTTTTTTCGGAGGACAATGCCGCCTGCTGCTGTACAAGTTTTATAGAATCCATGTGCAATGCATCTTGCTCTTTTTCCAATTTTTTTAGTTTTTCGCCGTTTGCTTCAAAACGCTCACACCCATCCTGCGCCTGCTGCCACTGCCCTTTCGCCGCCTCTAAAGCTCGTCGGCAGACTCGTCCCATATCATATACGGTCGTCCAGAAACCTTTCCCTTCAAACAGTTCGGCAGAGTCTGGTATCAGCCCCCCGGCATCATGGAGAATACCGCTCTTTAATTCGGCCCCCGCTTCTGCCAGTTTCTGACACTCCAGCCGCGATTTTTCCACCGCTTTCTCCGCCATTTCTCTATCTGCTTTTGCTTCGTCCACACGGCTGCGGTCAACGATTTCCTCGATGCTTTCATTCAGACATGGCGCCGGATGATGCACAGCCCCACAGACCGGACAGGGTTCACCTTCCACAAGCTTCTGCGCCATCAGTCCCGCCTGAGATGCAATAAACTGTTCATAAAGGCTGTCATAACGCCGGGACATTTCCTGATAATCAGATAAACTTTTTACTGCCTTTTGTTTTGCCGCTTCATCCTCTGAAAGAAACTTTTCCCAAAGCGGCTTCTTATTCCAAAGCTGCTTTAACACCGCCATTTTCTCTCCACATTCCTCCAGCTTCTGAGACGCCCGAGCCAGACGGACACCGCTGTTTTTTAATCCCTCCTGCTCCTGTTCCAATAGTTCCCGGAGTTGTTTCGTTTCTGTTTCTTTTTTGGCTGTGCGCTCCGCCGCAACGGTACAGCTTTCCAATGTTTTTCCAAGCCGCACTAAAGCCCGTTCTTCCTGCGACAGCTTGTCATATTCGGGCATCTCCCGGTTTAAAATCAGCCACTGTTCCTGCTTTTTCGGCCACTCTCTCTCATATTGGGAACGTACCTCTTTCAGAATTGCTCCGGCTGCTCTGACATTCTCATTTATCTGAGGCAACCCATTTTCTAACGCTTTCATTTCTTCTGATACACGGTTGCGGCGCCTTTCTTTTTCCTGAATTTCCTGTCCCGCCGCCAAAAGCCGGTCTGCTTCTTTCAGAGATATCTGAAGCGCCTTTTCTCTCTGTTCGGCCTCTTCGTTCATCTCTTCTAACAGTTTCATCAAAACACGATTATCGATATCCGAAAAACTGCCCTTTTCTTTCCATTTCTCCGTATATGGACTTTCCGGAAGGCACTGGACATTTTCAATCTCATGCTGACAGACTTTCCGCACATCTTCTAACTGACCATACAGCTTTTTTTCCTGCTCTGACAGACTGTTTTGAATCTGCCAGTAAATCTTTGTCGGAAATATCCGGGAAAAAACCTCTTTTCTTTCCCTTGAACTTGCCAGCAGAAGTTTCATAAAATCTCCCTGAGAGATCATGGATACCTGACTGAACTGGTTTATATCCATACCTATAATTTCTACAATCTTCTGATCTGTTTCTTTCATTTTTCCCGGAAAGGCCTTACCATCAGGCATGATCAGCTCCACCTTCGCACTTTCCTTCGTCAGCGCATATTCTCCGGCTTTATTTTTTCTCCGGCTTCGTCGGAGCCAGGCCGGATTTCTCCGAATCGTATAGACCTTTCCCCTTTCACTGAACGTAAATGCCACATAGGTTTCGTCCGTATCCGAAGCATACTGGCTGCGCATCATGTCCCCCTCCCGGCGTCGTCCACTGGTCTGTCCATATAGAGCATAGGTAATACCATCAAAAATCGTCGTTTTCCCGGCGCCCGTATCACCCGTGATGAGGAAAAGCCCCTGTCTCATTTTTTCAAAATCCACCCTCTCGGTTCCTCCATAAGAGCCGAAGGCGGAAAGTATTAGTTCTAATGGTTTCATTCTTTATCCTCCGCCAATTGATTCAAGGTTTTCTCAATTAAAACTTCTTCTGCCCCTGTCAACGGCATTTTTGCAACATCCTCATAAAAGGCCCGAAAGGCATCGAAAGGCGCCAGATTCTTCTGCGTTTCCGAGACAAGCTCCAGTCGTTTTCTTGTTCGTGTGTTGTCCACCCGGATCTCCAGAAGATAATCGTAAACTTCCCGAAGCATCTCCTTCATCCGGTAAGGTTCATTTTCATCAGTTAATGTCACGCTGATAAAATCATGTCGATTCGCGTCTGTGGCCCGCTCCAGAATTTCTTTCAATGTCCCCCGCTCTGTCCGTACATCCTGCCGGGGGCTCAGTGGAATCTGCCGGATTTCAGGCCTCTGGCCCTTTTCCCCCAAAGTGACCATCGTTATCGACTTATGATGCCGTTCCTCGCTGACCGAATATTTCAGAGGTGAACCGGCATAGCGAATCCATTCTTCTTTAATCTTCTGGGGACCATGCAAATGCCCCAATGCCACATAATCGAAATCCTTTAAAACCGAAATATCTACCCGGTCCAATCCTCCGACGGATAAAATCACCTGCTCCGAATCACAGGTAGCCGTCTGCCATCCTGAACTCTGATAAAATTGATGAGAGACAAGGATGTTTCTCTGGGATATGTCGATGCTTTCCCGCTCGAGTATCGCCCGGACAGCCGTCTCATAGTCCGTAATATTCCTGTCCGAAAATAAAGGCCGCACATAACCCGGCTTTGTAAAAGGCAAAAGATAAATATTGACCGGACCATAGTCGTCTGCCAGCACCACTTTTTTCAGATATTCATCTGCCTTCTGAGGCGGCATGACCGATATATAAATCTGATGCTTTTCCATAAAACTGCTGGCATAGTTCAGCCGTTCCGGTGAATCGTGATTTCCGGCGATGATGCAGATTGGAATAGCCGGCTCCAGTGATGACACCCGGTTTAAAAAATCGTCGAATACGGTATAAGCTTCTCCCGACGGCATAGATTTGTCAAAGACATCTCCGGCGATCAGCAGCGCATCCGGACGGTATTCTTCCATTCGATTGATGATCTGATTCAATATCTCTTCCTGGTTCTCTTTTAAATTATAATAATTCAGTTGTTTTCCGATATGTAAATCGGCAATATGGAATATTTTCAATTTGAACCTCCAAAACTCATACTTGTTTTATTTTACCACAAATATTATTATTTTTTTGATAATATAAATGTAAAAAAGTCTGTTCAATAACGACCAATCCATCATTACTGAACAGACTTTTAAAAATCAGATATCATTTTTTTCTAAGAATCTAAGATTTCAGTCAGCATTTTATTCACAGTTCCCGGGTCGGCCTTGCCCTTCATCGCCTTCATCGTCTGGCCCACGAGGAAACCGATGGCTTTTTTCTTTCCGGCTTTATAGTCGGCCACAGACTGGGGATTCGCAGCCACAATGCTCTCAATAATGCCTTTAAGTGCTCCATCGTCAGCCTCAATCTTCAGGCCATTTTCTTCCACATAGACTTCCGGATCCACATTCTCAGCAAAGACCTTTTCAAAAACTTCTTTTGCTGTCGTCCGGTTAATCGTGCCCTTCTCGATCAAGTCGATGAGTTTTGCCAGATTTTCCGGTGCAAAGGTCAAATCGGACGGCTCTAGATCATGCTCTTTTAAGAGACGCATCGTTTCCACCATCAGCCAGTTGGATACTTCCTTCGGCTTCTTGCCGAGGGCTACTGTAGCCTCAAAAATATCCGCCAGTTTTTTATGGGAAGTAAGAATTTCCGCATCATACTGGGGAATGTCATATTCGGTCTTATACCGTTCCAGCTTCTCGGTCCGAAGCTCCGGCTGGCGACTGCGGATTTTCTCAATCCACTCGTCGCTGATAATGATCGGAACAAGGTCCGGTTCCGGGAAATAGCGGTAATCCTGGGCATCTTCTTTGGAACGCATCGCATAGGAAGTTTCTTTATTATCATCCCAACGACGGGTTTCCTGAATGATTGTCTTGCCCGATTCCAGCAGATCGATCTGACGTTCCCGCTCACCTTCAATGGCTCTCGCAATGGCCCTGAAAGAATTCAGGTTCTTCATCTCGGTCCGTGTACCGAAGGCCTCGGCACCCACTTCCCGGATGGACAAGTTGACATCGGCCCGCATAGAACCTTCCTGAAGCTTACAATCCGAAGCACCTAAATACTGGATGATCATACGAAGTTTTTCCAGATAAGCAATAACTTCATCCGCCGAACGCATATCCGGCTCAGATACGATTTCGATCAAAGGTACACCGGAGCGGTTGAAATCAACCAGAGAGGCGTCTTCCCACTCGTCGTGAATGAGTTTTCCCGCGTCCTCCTCCATATGGATTTCATGGATCCCGACAACCTTTTTCTCTCCGTCCTTTGTCTCAATTTCCACACCGCCGTTTCGGCAGATTGGCAGATACAACTGGGAAATCTGATAGTTCTGAGGATTATCCGGGTAAAAATAATTCTTCCGGTCAAATTTACAATACTGGGTGATGGAACAGTTGGTTGCCAGACCTACGGCAATGGCATACTCCACGACCTGCTTATTTAATACCGGCAGAGAACCCGGCATTCCGGTACATACGGGGCAGGTGTGGGTATTCGGTGCACCGCCGAATTCGGTACTGCAGGAACAGAAAATTTTTGTCTTTGTCGCAAGTTCTACATGGACTTCCAGTCCAATAACGGTTTCATACTGTTTTTCCATTATTCTGCTCCTTTCCCGGCCATGACCGGTCTTTGATAGGTCCTTGTCTGTTCAAAGGCAAAAGCCGCCCGAATGATATTTTTTTCTTTAAAACAATCTCCGATCATCTGTACGCCAATCGGCAGGCCTTTGCTGTCGATACCGCAGGGCATCGACAGTCCCGGAAGTCCGGCCAGGTTGACCGATATGGTATAGATATCTCCCAGGTACATTTTAATCGGGTCGCTGAGGGAATCACCAAGCTTTGGTGCGGTGGTCGGCGCCGCCGGTCCCAGAATAACGTCATATTTTTCAAAAGCCTTATCAAAAGCCTGTTTGATCAGGGCTTTGGTACGCAGCGCTTTCAGATAGTAAGCATCGTAGTAGCCGGAACTGAGAACGAAGGACCCGAGCATGATCCGCCGTTTGACTTCCGGACCGAAGCCCTCAGAACGGCTCTTTTTATACATATTGTGGAGTCCTTCATACTCTTCCGTACGATACCCATACTTCACGCCGTCAAATCGGGCCAGGTTGGAACTGGCCTCTGCCGAAGCGATCACATAGTAAGCCGGAATGGCATATTCTACCAGGCTTAAATCAAATTCTTCCACAATGGCTCCTTTTTCTTCAAGGGCCTTTGCGGCGCCAAGTACAGCAGTCTTCACTTCTTCATCCAGTCCTTCACCAAAATAATCTCTCGGAATTCCGATACGAAGCCCCTTCACATCATCTACCAGAGCCGACGTAAAGTCATACTCTTCCCGCTGAACAGAGGTACTGTCCTTCGGATCATAAGAAGCAATCGCTTCCAGGATTGTCGCACAGTCCGTCACATCCTTTGCCACAGGTCCAATCTGGTCCAGCGAAGAGCCATAAGCAATAAGCCCATAGCGGGATACCGTCCCATAGGTTGGTTTAATTCCCACAACCCCGCAGAAAGAGCTGGGCTGACGGATGGAACCGCCCGTGTCGGAGCCGAGGGCATAAGGTACTTCCTCAGCCGCCACGGCTGTACAGGAGCCGCCGGAGGAGCCACCCGGTACATGATCCGTGTTCCACGGATTTTTCGTCGGTCCGAAAGCCGAGGTCTCTGTCGTACTTCCCATGGCAAACTCATCCATGTTTGTTTTTCCGATAATGACTGCTCCCGCCTTTTCCAGATTCAGCACGGCTTCGGAGGTATAGGTCGGCACAAAATTATAGAGAATTTTCGAACTGCAGGTTGTCAGCAGGCCCTCCGTACACATATTATCTTTAATCGCCACAGGCACACCGGCCAGCGGCCCCGTAAGTTCTCCGGAATCAATCTTTGCCTGGACTTCTTCGGCTCTTTTCAAAGCCCCTTCCCTGTCCATGGTAACAAAGCTGTGAATCTGCCCTTCCACGGCATCTATCTGAGCGAGAGCGGCCTCCACGCATTCCTTCACAGTTATTTCTTTATTCTTAATCTTTTTTCCCAGTTCCACTGCGGTCAACTGCATTAAATCCATGGTCCGCCCCCTACTCTACCGTCTTTGGCACAACAAAACTTCCGTCTTTTTCCTTTGGCGCATTGGCCAGGATTTTTTCACGGACATTCCCATTGGCAACAACATCTTCCCGAAATACATTATGTACCGGAAACACATGGGACATCGGCTCCACTCCGGAAGTGTCCAGTTCATTTAATTTATCAATATAATCCAGCATACTTCCCATATCTTTCTTCGCCTGCTCCTTTTCTTCCTCAGACAATTCAAGTTTTGCCAGTATGCCGACATATTCAATCGTTTCATCCGAAATCACATTTGCCATAAAAACTGTCCTCCTTCTATAAACAGGATTCCCGGAATTAAAAATTCCGGGAAAACATTTTCTATTGCTCCTTTTCATCCGTCTTCGGCTGTTCCGCCGGACGTTCTTTCTTTTTTCTTCCCCGTCTGTGGGCAACTTTCACAATGATCACTATGACTACAGCGATAACTGCCAGATATGGAATACCACTGAGCAGCCCGATCACAAAACCGCTCAAGCCTCGTCCAAGGCCATAGAGACTGCTCATAAATCCGCTCTGAATCTGTTCCCAGACCGAATCACTCTGACTCACTGATACAACATCCACCTCAAGGACACTAATATTTACCGTGCTGTAATCAATCTGATTATCATAACTGTTCATCCGACTCTGATAAGACTCCAATTCGTAACGCACATCAGAAATTTTGGATTCGATAGCCAAAATATCCTCGATGGACGAGGCTTCCGAAAGCAATTCATTCAGTCGCTCAAGCTCAGCTTCCAGCGTTGAAATCCGCCCGGCCACATCGACATATTCCAGCGTAATATCCCGGATATCCTGTGAGATGTTGGTAATGTTTCCATTATCTCCCACCTTTGATATAAAGGTCTCCAGCTTCGCTTCCGGAATCCGCACCGTATACCAGGCTGTCCGCTGACTGTTCTCAGACAGATAACTGCTGCCTCCGACGCTGGAATATTCAATATATCCTTCAAAGCTTTCCACTTCTTTTTCAAGGTCCGATATAAAGGTATCAAAAGCCTTTGTTTCCACATCCAGATTCACGTTTTTAATCAACTTTCGTCCACTCTCTGCGGCTGCCGCATCTTCTGACAATACATTACTGCCATCAAGCTCCTCCGTGGTTCCTGCCGCTTCCATCTCTGCCGAATCAACATTTATATCAGAGCCGGCATCATAACCATAGTCAGCTGCCACATAATTGTTTGTCTTCGCTCCGGCTGACGATTGTTCCGTCATGCTTTCCTTGCCTGACGTATTGCCGCATGCTGTCAGAAACAGCGTAAATATCATCCATACTGCTAAAATGAAATGTTTCCCCCGGTTGTTTTTGTCCATACTCCCTCCTGTTTATCCAAATAACTCCAATACCATCTGAGCAGTCTCCACAATACTTGTGCCGTTGCTCATGCTGGTTTTCTGGAGATAACGATGTGCCTCTTCCTCCGTATACTTTTTCGCCTCCATCAACAGACTTTTAGCACTGTCAATAAGGATGCGTTCTTCCCCTGAACGGTTCTTAGGCATCTCGCGGCGTTTTTTACGCCTGCGCATCATCGTTGTTTCCAAAAGCTCAATATTATTTATGAAAGCCTGCGTTTTCATTGGCAATGCAATTTTCAGGACATCGACATATTCCATCTGTTCCAATGCTGCCCTGGATCCCATGACCACCATTTCATAATATTCGGGCAGATACTTATACAGATTAAAATAATCCATATCATTTAAACGGCAGCCGCAGATAACAATGCCGTCTGAATCAATCATCTGATCAATGACATTCAGTACAGCGGCTCCGCTTGTACAAACCCCGACTACATTATACCCAAATCGCGTCAACAAATTTCGTATATTTGCCGCATCTGTTTGTTTCTTAAAGGCTACGATTATGCTGACCATTATATCACCTCGGTTTTACTGTATGTCGGTATCGCCCGTTAAATCCGGTATAAATATTCTTCGATTTCCCATTCAGTTACCTGAACACGATAGTTTTCCCATTCTTTATATTTGGCTTCAATATATTTTTCGCTGACATGTTCACCCAGAACATTACGGACGAAAGCATCTTTTTCCAGTTCCCTGGTCGCCTCGCACAAATCCTGCGGAAGACTTTCTATATGAAGCGCCTCTTTTTCGTTCCAATCCATTTCAAAAATATTCCGGTCAACCCTTGCCGGAGGAACAAGTTTCTTCTTAATCCCCTCCAGACCGGCGGCCAGACAAACGGCCAGAACAAGATATGGGTTACATGCCGGGTCCGGGCAGCGCAGCTCTACGCGGGTGCCTTTTCCACGGGCAGCCGGCACGCGAACCAACGGACTGCGGTTCATCACAGACCAGGCAATATAAATCGGTGCCTCGTATCCGGCCACCAGACGTTTATAGGAATTGACCAATGGATTGGTCAATGCGGTCATTCCCTTGGCATGAGCCAAAATACCGGCGATAAAATGATAAGCATCTTCGCTCATTTCCAGATCGCCTTCCGGATCATAAAAAATATTATGCCCGTTTTTCTGTAAAGACATGTTAATGTGCATACCTGAACCGGAAACACCGGACTTAGGCTTCGGCATAAAGGAAGCATGCAGGCCATGGCGCTTTGCAATGGATTTGATCACCAGTTTTAAAGTCATGATATCATCTGCTGTCTGAAGAGCGCCATTATGTGCAAAATCAATCTCATGCTGAGCAGATGCCACCTCATGGTGGGAGGCTTCAATTTCAAATCCCATATCCTCCAGATTGAGTACCATATCCCGGCGGGCATTTTCTCCCAGATCCACCGGCCCCAGATCAAAATAGCTGCCCTTTTCATGGGTAATGGTTGTCGGCATCCCATTATCATCGGTATGAAAAAGGAAAAACTCGCATTCCGGTCCGACTTCAAAACTATACCCCATATCCTCGGCCTGTTTGATCACCCTCTTTAAAATATATCGCGGATCCCCCTCAAAAGGTTCACCGTTTGGACGGTAAACGTCGCAGATGAGCCGGGCCACCTTGCCCTGCTGCGGCCTCCATGGAAAAATCTGAAACGTATCCAGGTCCGGATAAAGGTACATGTCTGATTCTTCAATCCGTACAAAGCCTTCAATCGCTGAGCCGTCAAACATGCATTCATTTTTCAGTGCCCGCTCTATCTGACTGGCTGTGATCGCCACATTTTTTAATGTTCCGAAAATATCGGTAAACTGCAGGCGGATAAATTCAACATCATTATCCTGAATCATATTGATGATATCCTGTTTCGTATATCTTGACACGCGTTTTCACTCCTTTTTTAAAAAAAGGCGCACTTAAACAGGTAAGCACGCCTTTGTCTTATGGGCTAATCATATCAGCAAATCCCATATCTTGTCAATAGAGAAACCTGAAATTGACAGCATTCTTACTTTTTAAGGCCACACCATGGATTCCATGATATGGCCTTCTTTTATTTCGGCTGTTGTTGGGTAATACAATGGATATTTCCCCCGCCATAAACAATTTCTCTGGTATGCACGCCGACAACTTTATGTTCAGGAAATATTTCCCGAAGCTGTTCCAATGCCAGGCTGTCATTCTCATCATCATACTGTGGCGCAATGATTCCCCCATTTGTAATAAGAAAATTAAGATAAGATGCAATACACAGTTCCCCGTCCCGTCTCGGAATGGTCCTTTCCGTACGGTCGATGGTATCGCTTCCTTCCATATAAACAGGCTTTTTTGTAAGACACAACTTATGCACTTTAAGTTTTCTTCCCTTAGCGTCAATCGCTTCAGACAAATACCTGTAAGCCGCCTGGGCCTGTTTATAAAACGGATGCTGTGGGTCATCTGTGTAAATGCAGACGACTTCACCCGGTTTCACAAAACAGGCTACATCATCAATATGCCCCTTCGTTTCCTCCGGGTCAATACCGTCTTTCACCCAAAGAACCTTCTCACAATTTAAATATTCACATAATGTCTGCTCAATTTCTTCTTTTGTCAAATGCCCGTTTCTGTCTTTACTGAGCAGACACATTTCCGTTGTAAGGACCGTTCCTTCGCCATCCACATGAAAAGCGCCGCCTTCCAAAATAAAATCATCGGTTCTATACCTGTCCACATTTTCGATTTCACATATTTTACCAGCAACCTGGTCATCCGCATCCCACGGAAAATATAACCCGTCCATAAGGCCTCCCCAGGCATTAAAGGTCCAGTCGCAGGCTCTCTTTTCTCCTTTATCATTGACGAGAAATGACGGGCCGCAGTCCCGGCACCAGGCATCGTTACTGCTCATTTCAATAACACGGATATCTTCCGGTAAGCGCGCTCTGCAATTTGAGTACTGGCCGTAGGATACAAGCATGGTGACCCGGGTAAACTCGCTGACAGCCTTAGCCACATTGGCATATGCCTCCTGAACCGGTTTCCCGCCAAGCCGCCAGTTATCTGTTCTTTCCGGCCAAATCATCCACACCTTTTCCTGAGGCGTGAATTCTCCCGGCATATAGAAACCATCCTGCTTTGGAGTTGAACCTCTGATAGTTTTTGCCATAATATCTTCCTTCCATATTTACATAAAGGTCAGTCATTTTATAGTCCATGAGTCATTAATATTTGATAAAGTTCCGGTCTCCGGTCTCTGAAAATGCCCCATTCCCGTCGTTCATCCGCAAGAGCATCCAAATCAAATTCCTCAGTAATGACACCGGCCGTATACCGGTCTGCCGGCACGGCAATTTCACCATGCTGATCGGCAATGAATGAACTTCCGTAAAATGTCATCTTTGAATTTTCATCCGACTCGATCCCGATACGGTTTGACGCAATGACCGGCATCATATTGGCCGCGGCATGCCCGGCCATCGTATTTCTCCAATGGATGGACGAATCCTTTCCTAATGTCGGTTCTGAGCCTATGGCCGTCGGATAAAGTAACATCTCTGCTCCGAGAAGCGCCATAGCTCTTGCGGCTTCAGGAAACCACTGGTCCCAGCAGATACCAACGCCGATGGTTCCGTATCTGGTTTTCCACACTTCAAATCCTGTGTCTCCCGGTGTAAAATAGAATTTTTCAGCATAAGGCAGTCCATCCGGAATATGGCTTTTTCTGTAAATACCGAGAATCGTTCCGTCAGCATCTATTAGAGCTATCGAATTGAAAGCCGTATTTCCCGCCCTTTCAAAAAAGCTGATTGGCAAAACCACTTGAAGTTCCTCTGCCACCTGCTTAAAATGTCGGATGGCCGGATTCTCTTCTACGGTTGTGGCCAGTTTCATATATTCAAACTTCTGAAGCTGACAAAAATAGGGTGTCTCAAACAGCTCCTGGAGTAAAATGATATTCGCCCCGCTGTCTGCGGCCTCCCGTACCAGCCGATCTGCCCGCTCCAAAGTTTCCCGACGATTCCATGTACATTCCATCTGTGTCGCCGCCACTTTTATTTCCCGCATGGTCCTTCCTCCTTACTGTCTATTCACACATTTCAAATATTTTTACAATATCTTCTTTCTGCAATGGATAATACGCCCGGCTGGCTACGCCGCTTGTCCGGACAGCTTCCTCAGCCATTTCCTCAAATTTCTCCGAACCGATACCAACCTCTGAAAGTTTTGCCGGAAGCCCCATGGATTTGAAAAACTCTTCCGTCCTGGCAAGCCCCGCATTGGCCGCCGCATATTTATCATCTCCGGTAATTCCCCAGACATTTTCTGCATACATGGCAAATCGGTCTACCGTCCTGTCACAAAGGACATAACGCATCCAGGCCGGTGTCAGAATGGCAAGTCCTACGCCATGGGTGATATCATAATAGGCACTCAGTTCATGCTCCATCGGATGAACGGACCAGGCGCCGCCTTTTCCCACCGTGAGAAGATGATTGAGGCCAATGGTACTGGCCCACATCAGATTTGACCTTGCCTCATAGTTTTCCGGTTCTTCTAAAGCTATCCGTCCATAATGAAAGCAGGTCTTTAATACGCTCTCACTCAATCTATCCGTAATATAAGCTCCGTCATTTGGCTGAAAATATTGTTCAAACACATGAGAAATAATATCAACGGTTCCCGCCGCCGTCTGCTTCTCCGGTAAAGTAAAAAGATAGGTTGGGTCGCAGACAGAAATGGACGGATAGAGCAATGGCGTATTTATTTCAAGTTTTTCCTTAGTCTCCTCGTTACTGATGACCGCCCCCGAATTCATCTCCGAACCGGTGGCGCTGATGGTAAGCACGACAGCAATCGGAAGGGCCTTTGTCACCTTACTCCGGTCAAGAACCAGATCCCAGGGGTCGCCGTCATACCAGGCCGAACACGCGATATGCTTTGAGGCGTCAATACAGCTTCCGCCGCCCACCGCCAATATAACATCGATTTTTTCTTTTTTACAAATCTCTGTTCCTCTTCTTACAGAGGATAACTTCGGATTCGGCTCGATTCCCGGAAGTTCAAAGATTTCAAAATCTTTAAACAGTTCCATAAGCTTATCGTATAAGCCGGTTCTCTTTATGCTGCCGCCGCCATAAACAAGGAGTATTTTTTTACCATATTTCGTCAGTTCCGCCGGAAGGCCTTCAATCTGCCCTTTGCCAAACCGGATATCCGTCGGCACACAAAAATTAAAATTATTCATCGGTTCCCTCCATTATTTAAATCTTTGCTTTAAACCTGTCATAATGCAGCTCCGTTAAGTCCACATCGGTCTGTCCTGTCACGATGAGCTTCGCCAACTGTTCACCGGCCGCCGGTGCAATACCAAATCCATGACCATTAAATGCACAGGCCACATAAAGTCCGGGAACCTCGTCAACCTTGCCCAGGGCCGGAACACCATCGGCGGATTTATCCATCCAGCCGCCCCATGTCCGCACGATCTTTGCCTCCGCCAAATCCGGAAAATATTTCATAATACCCCGGCAGATGCATGGCGCCGTCTTACTGCTTGTTACCGGTGTTCCATTGTCCTTATTGAAGGGCTCCAGTCCTGAAGAACCTCCGAAAACAAAGGAGCCGTGCTTTGTCTGATGACCGTAAAAATCGGCGTCCGCCGTGCCGAGCATCTGGTCAAACATATGGGGCTCCGCCTCCGTAACCAGGGCTTCCAGAAGGGAGGAGGACATCGGCACATCAATTCCCACACTCGTAAGAATCGGCCGACTGTCCAAACCTGCAGCCACCAGCACATTTTCACCTTCGTATACATTATTTTCTGTAATTACCTGGCGGATTCTGCCTTTAATGGTTCGAAGTCCGGTCACCTTTTCTCCGGAAATAAAATGGGCTCCAAATCTCCGGGCCATTTTATAAAATCCCAAAGTGGTCGTCAGCGGATTGGCATGTCCGTCTGTCGGACACCAGCTCGCAACGGTAACCTCCTTTGAAAGATATGGATTGATCTGACGCACCTCGTCGCCGTTGATCATCCGTACATCCAGCCCCACCTTTCTTGCATTAGTGGCAAGTCCCGTAAGTATTTCCGCATGTTTTTCATTTTTCCCGAGACGAAGATTGCCGTCCTGATGATATTCACAATCCACCTCAAGTTCTTCGGAAAGATGAGGCCACAGATTCTTAATTCCGTACATAACAAGGGGAAGTTCCCGGACATCCCTACCGGACTGGCGTACCCCGCCGCCATTTCTGGAGGAACCGCCGTTTCCAATATGATCGCTGCCTTCGAGGACAATGACACTGACTCCCTGTTTCACCAGATAATAGGCTGTGGCACATCCAATGATGCCGCCGCCCACAATTACAACATCCGCACAATTACTCATCTGCCTCGCCCTCCTTCGCTTCATTTGCAAAAATATACATTTCAATCGGACGCATCGGAACTCTGGATGTTGCCGGTTCCAATTCTGCCGGAGATACGCCGAGTTCTTTCGCTACAATCCCCTTGACCAGCTTTGAACATGTCTGCCCCTGACAGAGGCCCATGCCCGTTCTTAAATATCTTCGTATTTCCGTCAGAGTAAACATTCCGTCATGCACCGCCCGCCGGATTTCTCCCTTTGTAATTTCTTCGCAGCGGCAAATAATCATATCATCATCCAAAGCCGGTACAAATTCACCAATATCTCTTGATCTGTCATTTACTGAATTCATTCTCTATGCCTCCTTGAAAAAACGCGCGGTCATCGCGTAGTCCTTTGGAACTTTCATTGTAAGTAAGCTGGTTTTATCATAGGCTTTGATACTTTTAACACCAACAACCTCGGCCTCACAGACCTTCTGTCCGTTTCGTCCAAGGGCAATTCCCTTTGTCCCGGTTTTCGGAAGCGGCAAAAATTCATAGGGAATCGTCACCTCGGCCGTACCGTCCCTGCAATCCTCATTCACAAGGAAAATGGCCTGGCCGGAGCAGGATGCCACACACATACCACAGTTAATACATTCCGCCTCATCCACCACCACCGGGAGCGATACAATGTTTGCCCCAATGCTGATACACCCCTTCGGGCAGGCGTCCTGGCATGGGTTACACGGAATATTCTGAGTACATTCCATCACCGGATGAATACCGACTTTATGGGTGACTCCCGGATAATTTTCAATTTCATCATCGGCCACAAAACCATATTTCAGAAGATTTTCAGAAATCGGAATACCTTCCTCTGTTTCTGTTATCTGTTTACCCTTGTTCTTCGGTGCAAACATTCCCTGGCGAAGACCGTCGAGGGCTTTATCAAGCCCGGCCAGTTCGGCGTCACATTCTTCCTTCCCGATATATCCCAGATATTCGGAAGCCGCCACACCGGCCATACGGCCTTCAATCATGGCAGAGCTTGCCTCTTCAATTCCCGATACATCCCCGGCCACATAAACGCCCGGCAATGATGTCCGTCCATATTCGTCACAAATCGGAACCTGACCGCCCCGTTTCGGATTGTCCTCCATCTGACATCCGGCCATTTTAAGAAGTTGAGACATCGGTGAAAGGCCGACAGCCAGACAAATCGTATCCACATCAAAATGCTTTTCTGTTCCCGGAATAAACTGAAAATGACTGTCAACCTCCGCTATGGTCACGCCCGTAACACATTCATCGCCTTCCGCCTTCACAATAGTATGGGAAAGATAGAAGGGTACTCCGGTTCTTGCCACTTTGGCCGCATGGACGCCGTAGCCGCCGATTTTCGGAGCCGCATCAACAATAGCAACCACCTCACAGCCGCACTGGAGCAATTGGAAGCTTACAACAAGTCCCACATTTCCCGAACCAAGCATGAGAATCTTTTGTCCCGGTTTAACGCCATGGAGATTCATCATCGTCTGAGCCGCTCCGGCTCCAATCACTCCCGGAAGAGTCCATCCATCAAAAGTGACCATATTTTCAGCCGCGCCCGTTGCGATGATTACCGCATCGCCTTTAAAGTGGCGGACCTCTTCTCCGATTTTTACAACAATTTCCTTATCCTGATAAAGTCCGATGACTGTCGCATTGAGGACAACCCGGACGCCGGCCTTGTCTGCCTCATCCAGAAGCTGCTGTCCGATAACAAAGCCCCGGATTTTCGCCTTGTGTTCTTTCGAGCCAAAAAATTTATGTATCTGTTTAAAAAGCTGTCCGCCGGGTTTTTCATTTTCATCAAATACGACAACCTTTAATCCCCGTTTTGCCGCCTCGATGGCCGCTGAAAGGCCCGAAGGTCCAGCGCCTACGATTATCAAATCATACCGTTTCATCACTGTATGCTCCTTTCATTCTGTGCCTGTCTTATTTCTGTTTGTCAAAGGGTACCGCACTGACGCCGTACTGGGTCTGCACTTTCATTCCTGCCGCCAATGGCGTCACACAAGTACGGATATTCGGTTTCCCATCAACCACCATAACACAGTCGGTACACCGGCCGATGGCACAGAAGATACCTCTTGGCCGATGCTCCTTCTTTGTATATCTGTGGACCATAACTCCGGCTGCTTTCAGCGCCGCCGCAATCGGTTCGCCCTCATATCCCTGAATTTCCTTTCCGTCAAAGGTAAAGGTCACTATTCTTCCTTTTTCCGGTTCTCCAAGTATTGGATGGTTTTTGATTCGTGTATCCATATCTGTCCCTCACTTTATTTACTAATATAAATCCGGCTGATTCCAAAGTGTCAGTTTTGTTCCAAGTCCGAGTTCTTTCGCCCGCTCATAACATACCTTTCCCCAGGCGACATCTTCCACCGGCATACCGCCCACCGAATAAACGAATATTTGGTCATCACTGACGCGTCCCGGCCTTTTGCCATAAATGATATCTCCCAGATCATAAATATCATCCATCGTTATAATGCCGTCATGAACCATATCCGTAAACTTGGAACCGATAATATTATTTGCTCCAAAGGATGGATATGGAAATTCCTCAGCCCAGGCTTCATACAATTGAATATTATCAACAACAAGGGTCGTCTTTTCTTTCATAAATTCTGCATCCATATCAAAGCAGCTCACACCAATGATAAGCGCCCCCGGCTTGATCCATTCGCCTTTCACAAAAGGATAGGTCGATGGGTCCGTACTGCCGGAATTCGTAAAAGCAACGATATCCGCATCTCTGACAAGTTCCTCTACCGTCCCGACAGCTTCCACCTTCTCTAACTGAGGATATTTTTCTTTCACGTATTCAACGAAAGACTCCAGAGATTTTTTTCCTCTTCCCTTTACCTTGACTTCCTTAATCTCCGGACAAGTGGCGAGTATGGCGGAAAGGGTGGATTTTCCCATAACCCCCGGGCCGCAGATCCCGCAAACCCCGGCGTGTTTCGGCGCCAGATATTTTGCGCCGACGCCCGGGATAGCGCCCGTCCGGTAAGCGCTCAATAAATTGGCGCTCATCAGACAAAGGGGAGCCCCCGTATCCTTATCATTCAGCATGACTGTCAGGATGGACCTTGGCAGCCCCAACGCTTTATTCGCCATGTTGGAGCCATACCATTTCATTCCCATTAAATCGAAGGGGCCGCCGATATAGGCCGGCATCGCCATAAACCTCCGGTCATCCCCCTCGTCCTTCGGCATATTTGGAAAGGGAGAAGTCTTTGGAAAAGACACCTGACTGCCGTGGGAATTATGATTTTCGCCGCCCATGACATAGTCCCCGGTATTCAGACATTTAACAACTTCTTCCATCGCCTCTATACAGCCGGGCATATCCTTGACCCCGGCCTTAATCATATCCTCCTCACTTAAAAATAAAAAATCGATTGTCGGATAACTCATATTTACTGCCTCCTCGCTTTTTCTTCGGATTTCCTTTTGATTCAGGTATCGAACTTTGATACCTGAATCTCACTATCAAAAAAGCGACGAAGCTGTTTCTGCAGCTCCATCGCTTTTCTTAAAGATAATCTACGACTTTTTGATGAGTTATTCAATTACTTGAAAATACCAACATTCTACTCCTTTTCGGTGGTTTCTACTCCAAAAGGAGCATTTTCCCACCGACCATGGTCATCTCAATCTTTGTGTCCGGGATATCTTCAGCCGAAATTTCAAAGAGGTTTCTATCGAGCACTATGATATCCGCAAACATATTTTTTTTCAATGTCCCTATCTCATGTTCCCGGCTATAAGCCCTGGCGGCGCCGGATGTATAAGCCTTAAGAGCTTCTCCCACAGAAAGCTTTTCCCATTCATTATGGGTGGCGGCTTTCCCGTCAAAGAAGCGCCTTGTCACCGCCGCATAAATATTATCAAAGGGACTGATATCTACCACCGGATAATCGGTTCCTAACGCCAGCTCGCCGCAATCGTCAAGCAAAGTTTTCACAGGCCATTCATATTGAATACGCTCCTTGCCGATTCGATTGATTTTTCCATCTGCATCAAGAATCATATGGATCGGCTGCATTGAAGGAATGACTCCCAGTTCCTTAAATCTGCCGATATCGGCCGGATGGATACTCTCAACATGCTCGATCGTATTTGCCAGATGCCGTCCGTTCATTTTGACAGAGGCTTCAAAGGCATCAAGAGCCATACGGACAGAACCGTCAGCAATACAGTGAATCCTTACCGGAAGCCCGGCTTTATTTGCCCGAATCACTGAAGCCGTCAATTCCTCCTGAGGTTTGATCGGAACATTAATTCCGCAAGTATCCGGCCAGTCTGTATAGGGTTCGAGCAACAGTCCGGTATAGGTTTCAACCACACCGTCGACGAAGCCTTTAACTCCCGAAATTTTCAAATAATCTGAATCCAGGTTCTCCTTCCACTTCAGAGCCGTGGAAAAATCTTCCGTATCATAAAGCTTTGTAAAAACATGAAGGCGCAGAGAAAGCTGGCCCTGCTCTTCCAGGGCCCGGATAGCTCTGTATTGGTTCAAATGCTCTTCATCATATTCACCGGGAGACATCTCACTCATACTTGTCACGCCAGCCCTGGCCGCCTTTTTAAGGAAATCCAGATATATTTCATGCAGCTCCTCCTCTGTAAAGCTCCGGTACATTTTATCCGCCGGCTCACAGGCTTCCATCTCCACAAGCATTCCACTTAATTCACCATTATCCAGTCTGCCGATATATCCGGAAGACACTTCCATATCCGCCATGATACCACACTCTTTTAATGCAGCAGAATTTAACCAGTAGCTGTGTACATCTGCCGCCTGCAGATATACAGGAATATCCGGGAGTACCGCATCCAGACTTGCCTTTGTAGGCAAAGGCGCATCACCCCAATTCGTCACAAACCACCCGTGGCCCCGGATTCTTTTTTCATTCGGATGGGCCTTTGCAAATTCAAGTACCATTCTGACACATTCCTCTTCGGATGTGGAATCGGCAATTTCCATACATACATGCTCACTGGCCGCAATGGCCCCTGAAAAGAAATGGGTATGGGCATCGATAAATCCAGGCATTAAAAGCCTACCGCCATAATCTATGACTTTCGTATATTCACCTATATATTCTGCTTCTTTACCAAAAGGAACCACGTCCAGGATCCGCTCTCTCCGGACAAGCACACAGCCTTCGATTGTTTTCTCCGCTTCCCCGGTAAAGACAGCTTTGCTCTTTAAACAATAATCCGCTTTCATATTTCCTTCTTTCTAAAGTACCTTATCGCCGCGCTCTCCGGTCCGAATACGGATGGCATCCTCAATTTCACTGACAAATATCTTGCCATCCCCCACTTTTCCGGTAGACACGCCGTCACATACATCAATAATAAAATCATTGAGCTTAGCATCCGGAATGACTATGTCAACACGAATCTTTGGAAGTAAATTGATTCTTACCGGACCTTTTTTCAATACATGTGCCAATTCATCATCATCCGCATGACCTTTTTGAGTTCCGCATCCCATTGCAGTAGAAATCGTCATTCCATTGCATTCATGCTTATCAACAATCTGTTTTATGATTTCAAGTTTCTCTGGTTTAATAATAACTGTTACTTCTTTCATATTTTTCTCCTCTAACAGGCCGCCGCTCTCATCTTTTTAATCTGCGACTGGGTGTTCAAGCTAATAATCACAACAATGATCAGCGTTATAATTGTGGATAAGGCATTGACTTCCGGTGAAACGCCATGCTTCACCATTTCAAGAATTTTAAGTGGAAGCGTTGTGCTTCCAGGTCCGCTGCAAAAGAAACTGATCACGACATCATCCAGTGATAATGACAGTGACAGTGTGGCTCCGGATATAACACCGGGCATAATCAGCGGAAGGGTCACCCTCATAAATGTTTTAAAATGATTCGCCCCCAAATCCATAGCGGCTTCCTCCAAATTTTTATCAAAACCGGCAAGCCTTGCCCGCACCGAAATAACAACGAAGGGAATGCAGAATGTAATATGTCCCAGTGTCATTGTGAAAAGTCCCATAGGCATATTACAGATAGAGAAAATAGACAGCATAGCGACGCCGAGAACAATTTCCGGTATGACGATCGGTACATACAAAAGCATATCCACCAGCTGTTTTCCCCTGAAATGATATCTGTTCATTCCTACTGCGCCGACTGTACCGATAATTACGGAGACCACTGTAGATACCACGGCGATAATCAGCGTATTATACAGTGATTCCATCAGTGTCCGGTTCTGATAAAAAGTCCCATACCATTTCAGGGTAAAGCCTTCGAATACAATATTCATTTCGGATGTGTTGAAGGAAAACAAAATTACTCCTAAAATGGGAATATATAAAAATATAAATACAAGGGCTATAAAAACATTTCTAAAAAGATTTTCCGTTTTTTTCTTACCTGCTTTACTCATACAATTCAGCCTTTCTACATACCGCTCAGGTCATCCATACTTCCGCCGGCTTTCTGATAGCCTTTAAGCATGGCCAGCGTAATCAACATAAGTACGACCGACATGGCTGCGCCAAGGGGCCAGTTTCTCGCCGTTATAAACTGATTTTTAATAAGATTTCCAATGACAAGAGTTTTACTTCCGCCCATAAGATCCGTAATAAAATAAAGCCCCATTGAAGGAATAAATACCATGACGCAGCCTGCAAAAATTCCCGGTTTTGTCAATGGAAGGGTTATTTTCAAAAATGACTTTATCGGTCTTGCTCCAAGGTCATTGGCCGCTTCGAGCAGTGATTTGTCCAGTTTTTCAATAGAACTGTACATCGGAAGAATCATAAAGGGAAGAAGCATATAAATAAGTCCGATCATTGCACCGGTCTGATTATAGACCAGTTTAAGCGGTTCTTTTATCAGTCCGACAGAAATCAGAAAATTGTTGATAACTCCCTCACTTCTCAAAATGTTTACCCATAAAAAAAGGCGTATGATCATACTCACACAAAAGGGAACCATGATCATGGATATAAACATTGTCTTTTGTATCGGTGTTTTTTTTGCAACAAAATATGTAAAAGGATATGCGATCAGAAGACATATCAATGTCACAGCCACGGACATCCCGATAGACTTAAAAAAAGTACCAATATATAATGGGTTTAATATATCAAGATAGTTCTGAATTGTAAATTTCATCACCACGCCGCCATAGGTTCCCTTGTTCATAAAGCTTATGACAATAATATACAGGAAGGGAATCGCAACAAGCAGATACATCCATAAAGAAATCGGAGTAATCATACAGTATTTGGCAATTGCAGACTTTCTCTTTTTTATTTTATTTTCCATATCTGTCAGCCCCCTGTCATTCATTTCCAAAATTGATGCTTTCAATCGTGTTAAATACAACATCACTCTGTGATTTAATGACTACGGCATCATTAAGCTCCCAATACACATATACGCAGCTTCCTTCCGGTAATACGGATTGCTTTGAAAGTGTGTTGATTTTTATCTGATTCCCATTGGACAGCTCAACAACCGTCTTCATTAAATTACCAACATAGATATGCTCCCGTATAATCCCCGACAATTCAAAGCCATCCACTGGAGTCTGTGAGATCATTGTATTTTCAGGTCTTACAGAAACATAGATAATCTCTTTCTCAGACACATCGGCAGGGCCGGCAGAAATAAACCCGTTTTCAAAAGAAACCTTAACCGCAGATTCCTTTTTCTCATCGACCATACCGTAAAAAATGTTGGATTCGCCGATAAAGTCGGCGACAAATTCCGTGGCCGGATGCTCATAAATATCTCTGGGAACAGAAAGCTGCTCGAGATTGCCTTTATTCATAATGGCAATCCGATCGCTCATTGTCAGCGCTTCTTCCTGATCATGGGTAACATAAATAAATGTAATCGCCAGTTTTTTCTGTAAACGTTTCAATTCAAACTGCATCTGCTTTCTAAGTTTTAAATCCAAAGCCCCCAGCGGTTCATCTAAAAGAAGGACCTGGGGTTCATTTACCAATGCTCTGGCGATGGCCACCCGCTGCTTTTGTCCTCCGGAAAGCTGATCCGGCTTTCTTGTCTCGAAGCCTGAAAGCTGAACAAGTTCAAGAATATCCATGACTTTTTTCTTAATCTCGTCTTTTGGCATTTTTTTCATTGTCAGTCCAAAGGCAACATTGTCATAAATAGTCATATGGGGAAACAGCGCATAATTCTGAAATACCGTATTTACCTGGCGCTCATAGGGCTCTTCATCCCGCACCTCTTTTCCGTCAACGAAGATTTCACCAGAGGTCTGGGTCTCAAATCCGGCGATCATCCGGAGTGTGGTTGTTTTACCACACCCGGAGGAACCTAAAATTGTCAAAAATTCGCCTTTATAAATGTCAATATTCAAATCTCTGACAACATGGTTATCACCATAGAATTTATTTACATTTTTTAATCGAACAATAACTTCTTTTTCTTCCATAGAATCAACCCTTCAATTTTGTCCACAAATCTACGATCTTCGACGATTCATCGCCGATATCCTTCAGTGTACATGAACGATCAACAACATCTGCCGGAGGATTCGTAAGAACATTTTCCGTATAATCTGTACCAAGATATTCAAGGGCCGCCTTATTCGGATTGATATACGGGAAAATTTCGGAAATGCTTGCGCTTACCTCTCCGTCAAGAATATAGTTTATAAGCTCATAGGCATTGTCTTTATTTTTTGCAGCCGCAGTGATCATCATCGTATCTGAACCAAGATAAACGCCTTCCTCCGAATAGAAGCATTTAATTGATGGAACCTCCTGCTGAGCAAGCAGAGCCTCTGCACCATAAATCAATCCAATCGGGCACTCTCCGTTAATCATCAGCGTTTTCGGACTGTCTCCGTCAAAGGCATGAATATTCGGGAATAATTCCGACCAGTAATCTTCAACTGCTGCCAGAGTTTCATCACTTGTATCATTCACATCCGCACAGCCCTGCGCCATGGCCGCCATGGCATACATTGCTCTTGAATCTTCAATAACAACAATCTGATCTGCATAGTCCGAATTCAATAAATCTGCATAGCTTGTAATTTCATCAGTGATCACATCCGTATTCACCGCGATGACAGCGCTGGCAAACATATAAGGAACCGAATAGGTATTGTTTGGGTCATTTTCTCTGCCTAAATACTGCTCTGCAATATTTCCGAAATTCGGAAGTTTATCTCTGTCCAATTCTTCAAGTAAATTCATATTGCTAAAAATAGCCGTATAATTTTCAGGTCCGATAATCACATCATATGTCCCCTCATTGGATGTCTGAACCTTCGCAAGCATATCATCCGGAGAGGTGTAGGTTGTCATATTCACAGTAATTCCTGTTTTTTCTTCAAAGGAATCCAGCACTTCCTGAGGCAGATACTCTGTCCAGCAGATGACGTTGACCGTCTTGCTCCCTGTACCTGAATCTGAAGAACCGGAGCCGCAGCCAACAAGCATAGATACAGCCATAGCCATCGTAACAAAAGCCGCCATTGTTTTTTTCATTTTTCTTTTCATAATTATGTCCTCCTCATTGAAAGTATATAAAAACGCAGCAACTCAAATAAGTTACTGCGTCTTTGCACTATTTCATATACGGCTCATCCCAAAGGTTTAGTTTGGTTCCGATGCCTTTTTCAAGGGCCTTCTGATAACAGTCAAAGCCCCAGGACAGGTCCTCCAGCGGCATTCCGCCGATGCTGCACATGATGATTTCGTCCTCGGATCTGCGTCCGGAAGCCTTTCCGTTGACAATATCGCACAGATTGACGACCCCTTCACGGCCGGTCTTCCCGGTTTTTACGAGATGGACAAAATGAATTCCCATAATGCACCATTCCCGCTTGTTGCCGAATTCATCCACCGGCCCTCTTGCTATGAAATTGCTCAAATATTTCTCATACATACCATAATTATCAACGACCATGGTCGTATTCAGAAAATCATCGTATTGACGGTAAAGAAATGAGCCCATAGAAAATACGGTGGCGCCTTTCTTGAACCATTCCAGATGAAATTCTTCCATATCCTGTTTTGTGACGGACATGGCCTCGCTGACCACATCCGCATCCCGGCAGGCCTCCTCCAGGCTGTCACATAGAATAATATTCTTCACCTGCGGATAGGTTTTTTCGATAAATTCTTTCATGGCCATAGCCGTCTTTGATTTTGACGAGCTGCCACGGAGCTTGATCGTATCAATATCCGGCAGAACTTCCATAAAGCACATCAAAGCACATTTATTGATAACCCCCGGGCCGATCAGGGAAAGGACCCTGGAATTTTTGTTTGCCAGATAGGTTGCGGCCATGGCCGGCATAGCCCCGGTACGCATGGCGCTCAGAAGGTTGGCCGACATGATAGCCTTTGGGGCGCCCGTATCCACATCGGAGAGGGTCACCATGAGAATGGAACGGGGAAGATTTAAGGCGCTGTTATGGCTGTTTGAGCCATAATATTTCTGACCTGCAATATGAAATCTGCCGCCCAGATAGGCCGGCATGGCCATAAATCGCCTATCCGGACCGTCATCTAATGGAAATCCCCCGATATCCGACTTCTGAGGAAAATTCATCTGAAGTCCATGCTCATCGCCCTTCGGACCGCCGAGCAGGAAATCCTTCTTTCCGAATAAGGAAAGGGTATCCCGCATCGTTTCAATACAGCCGGCGGCGTCAAGCACGCCGGCCTCAATCATATCTGATTCATTTAAATAAAGGAAATCTATTTTCATAATTACTCCTTGAGTTTTGTCCACATATCATTGTAAATTTCGAGGGTGTCATTATCCAGATTTTCAATGTATTCTCCGGAAGCAATGACATCTGCAGGCGGATTCTTCGCCTGATTTTCCGAATATTCCGTACCCATCGCCTCCACGGCTGCTTCATTTGGACACAAATATGGGAATTCTTCGGAAACCATCTGAGCGGATTCGGATTCGAGCATAAAGTTGATAAACTGCATAGCGCCCTTATAATTTTTGCATCCTTTGAGAATCGCCCAGTTATCCATAAATACATATGGTCCTTCTTCCGGGAACACAACCTGAATATCCGGATTTTCTTCCATAGAAAGGGCAATCTCTGCGCTCCAAATCATACCCACCGCACAGTCACCGGAAATTAAAGCACTCTTCGGGCTGTCAGAATCATAAAGCTTCACATTATTTTTTAAAGTCAAAAGCTTCTCCTGAATTTCTGCCAGTTTATCCGGATCTGTTTCATTCATGCTGTATCCCATACTGCGGGCTGTCATTCCGATAACCGCACGGTAGTCGTCAAGCACAACCAGCTCTCCGGTCAGAGACGGATCAAATAAATCATCATAACTTGTAATTTCTTTATCAATCATGGAAGTATTGACTGCTATGGCTGCCACACCGCCCTGATAAGGCACTGAATAGACATTACCCGGGTCATAGGAAGGATTCAAATAAGCTTCACCGATATTTGAAAGATTGGTCAAAGCGTCCTTATCCAGCTCCTCCAGCATATCCTGCTGAATCATGAGCTGAATCATGTAATCACTTGGCAAAACAACATCATAGGTACCTTCGGATTCGGACTTAACTTTTGAAAGCATATCTTCATTGGAAGAATAAGTCATCACATTCACCTTGATGCCTGTCTCTTCCTCAAACTTATCAAATACGGAATCCGGCACATATTCTGTCCATACAAAAACATTAAGTTCTCCGTTGTCAGCAGTACTTTCGCTCTTACCTGAACCGCATCCGGTCATGGCTCCGACAACCATGACCGCCGCCATAAATAAAATCAACATTTTTCTTCTCATAAGATCTTCCTCCTTTTATTTCGCCTTTTTGAAAAGATTACCCTGAGTCAGAATAACAAACAGGATTGTTCCTATCAGAATAATCGTAGAAAGTGCATTTACATCCGGTGCGACACCGCTCTTTATACTTTCCATAACTTTCAGTGGGTAGGTCATTGTCTGTCCGTTGACAAAATAACTGATGATGACATCATCAATGGAAAGGGTAAATGCCAGCAGCGCCCCTCCGGAAATCCCCGGCGCAAGTACGGGTAAAGTGATTTCAAAAAAGGTCACGATCCGGTTGGCACCCAAATCCAGGCTGGCTTCCTCAATAGAACTGTCATAACCGGCCAGTCGGGCCCGGACATTAAATATAACATAGGGTACGCAAAAAGTAACGTGGGCCAATATAAGCGTCAGCATGCCCCTGGGAATGTCTACCTTTGCAAATATTGTCAGTAGTGAAATTCCGAGAACAATTTCCGGGATAACTACCGGGATATACAATAATCCATCAATAATCCCTTTGCCTTTGAATTTATACTTATACATTCCGACAGCGCCCAGCGTTCCGATGATCGTCGCAAGGATTGTACTTACGATGGCAATAATCATTGTATTCCCAAAAGCCTCAAGAAGGGCCGTATTGTCCCAGAGCTTCACATACCAGTCCAGGGTAAATCCCTTCCATGCCAGATAAGGTTTGCTTGTCGTGGCATTCATCGAATTAACGACAATCACTGAAATCGGCAAAAATAAAAATGTATAGACAAGTGCGCAAAAGATAACATTAATTCTTTTATGCATCTTCTCTTTCCGACGTCTTTTCATATCTTCTCACGCTCCTTCTATACACCCAGGCTTTCCATATCTCCGCCCATCTTCTGATATATTTTAACGAGTATCAATGTCACAATAATAAGTATAATCGAAAGCGCGGCACCCAGCGGCCAGTTATTGCCGCTCTTAAACTGTCGCTCAATGAGGTTTCCGATAACATCCGAGTTGCCTCCACCCAAAATATTTGAAACATAGAAATACCCGAGACACGGAATAAATACCATAATACTTCCTGAAAATATACCGCTGGAGGTCAATGGCAGAATCACTTCAAAAAACGTGGATACGGGTTTTGCTCCCAAATCCGATGAAGCTTCCAGCAGACTGCCGTCCAGCTTTTCTATTGCTGTATACAATGGCAAAATCATGAATGGTACCAGGCAGTACACCATACCTAAGACGGTTGTTCCCTGCTTATACAAAAGGTCCACCGCCCCATCGGTCAAATGCAGGAATTGCAGTACCGTATTGACCCATCCACTCGTTCCCAAAAGACTCCGCCATCCGTAAATCCGAATCAAAGAATTCGTCCAGAACGGAATAATGACCAGCATATATAAAAGCTGCTTCCTCTTACTTTTTGTCCGTGCAATAATATAGGAAAAAGGATACCCAACCAATATACATATAATTGTTGTCAAAAGAGCAATGACAATGGACTGTCCATATATCTTCAGATAATCCGCATTGATTAATTTAATATAATTTGCAACGGATAATTGATATACGACATTATAATACTGGTCCGTTGTGCAGAAGCTCATCACAGCAACAAAGATCAACGGTGCAACGACAAGAAAAATAAGGAGAAGAGTTACTGGTCCAACCATGACGATGGATGGCAGTGTATTTGACTTCCACTCATGCTTTGAATGTTTTTTTATCATCTGCCTCACCTCTATCCCAATGTAACGTTTTCAATTGCCTCAAAAATCAGGTTATCCTGATTATGAATAAGTACGGCATCCTCCTTTTTCCAATAAGGATAAATGGTCGAACCTATCTCTGGAAGCGCATCCCCGGCCAGCCGCTCAATTTTCAGTTCATTTCCGTTTGGAAGAGCAACAATACATTTGATCACCGAACCGACATAGACATAATCTTTAACAATAGCGTTTATACTAAAGTTCTCCACCGGCCTGTCCGCATATTTCATTTTTTCAGGTCTTACGGATACGGTAATATACTCACCGTTTTTGAAGTCATCTCCGGTTCCCAAAATGCTTCCGTTCTCCACATTGATCAAAATATCTCTGCCCTCAATGGATACAATCGCACCGTCAAAAATATTTGTCTCACCGATAAAGGTGGCCACAAATTTTGTTTTGGGACTTTCATAAATTTCCGTCGGTGTTCCCAACTGGTCTAAAATCCCGTCATGCATAATGGCGATCCTGTCGCTCATCGTCAGGGCTTCTTCCTGGTCATGGGTTACATAGATAAATGTGATGTTCAATTTTTTCTGAAGCCGTTTCAACTCAAGCTGCATCTGCTTTCTGAGCTTTAAATCCAGGGCTCCCAGAGGCTCGTCAAGCAAAAGAACTCTCGGTCGGTTGATCAGGGCCCGGGCGATAGCGACCCTCTGCTTCTGTCCACCGGAAAGCTGACTTGGATACCGTCTTTCAAATCCTTCCAACTGGACAAGCTCCATCATTTCCGTGACACGCTGTTTGATTTCCTGTTTCGGTACTTTTTTCATTTTCAAGCCGTAGGCAATGTTGTCATAAATTGTTTTATGAGGGAAAAGTGCATAGCTCTGGAAAACCGTGTTTACATTACGCTCAAATGGTTCCTTTTCCTCAATCGATTCACCTTCAACCCGTATACTTCCACTTGACGGCTCCTCAAAACCTGCAATCATCCGAAGCGTCGTCGTCTTTCCGCATCCGGAAGATCCAAGCAGAGTCAGGAATTCTCCTTCCTCAACTTTTAAATTCAAGTCTTTTACAACATGATTTGTTCCGTATATTTTATTTACTCCGTCCAGCTCAACTATGTATTTCACCAAATCACCTCAATCCATTTTCTTCGTAATTAAAGAGCTTTTGATCCTCTTTCACCTGTACGGATACGTACAACTTCCTCAATATTACGAATAAAAATCTTTCCATCGCCGACATGATCTGTCGCGCATACTTCTCTGACCTTCATAATGATAGGTTCCACATCTTTGTCCTCCACAACAACCTCAACACGAATTTTAGGAAGAAGATTTATTGTCGTCTTGAACCCTTTGATCTCATTGACAACGCCTTCTGTGTCTACAATACCTTTCTGGGTACCGCAGCCCATAACCGTTGAAATCGTCATACCTCCACATTTAATTTCATCTAATATTTTTTTAATGTCTTCAAGCTTTTCCGGTCTGATAATCATCACTAATTCTTTCATAAAATTCCTCCTGGCTACAAAAATTCAAGGGGCTGTCATTCCTGACAGCCCCTTCGCTTTGCGTTGTTCTTATTAAATTTAAAAATATCATATGCCAACTTGAATGACAATTCAATCCAAAAATTTGACCATCTTTGTACTACTTTTTAAGTACTCCCTACTCCTTTTCTTTAATCATTTTAAATAATTGAACTCGGTTTTTTATCCCCAGTTTCCTGTAGATATTCAATATATGCTTCTTCAGCGTATTCGCCGTAATCATCAATTCTGTGCAGATGACCGCATTCTCCTCGCCTGCCATTAAAAGTCTTAAAATCGTTTCCTCTCTCCGGGTCAGCTCATATTCTTCCACAGCCGCGGAAACCGTCAGCTTTTCATCCAGAACATTCCCGCTCTTTTTACTTTTATATAGCCGATACGCCATATGATCTTTGAGCAAATCCAGCAGGAATATATCATCATACTCAAAATCATCCTTACCTGCAGTCCGATAAAAAGTGACGACACCGACAAACTCCTTATTCTTCGCAAGTATCATCTGCAGTGAATAATGCCAGTTGTTTGGTTTATAGACCCGCTTATAATATTCTGTCTGAACACGCACATCATCCGAGATAATATCCGTTTCTCTGTAAATCAAAGGCTGGCCGCTGTATAAAATTCCCCTGCTGTAATCCAGAGTATCATAGTTTTCTGAAAGATTCTCTTTACAATGATAGAAAACCGGACTGCAGAGTTTATTCTTTCCGTCACCGGAGGCCAGAAAAAAATCCGCACTGTCAAAATCCAGCAGCAACCCGATTTGCTCAAGAAATTGATTTCTCATATCCGTCAGATTCTCTGTGGTATATATATTATAAATAATATTATTCAGCATGATCCAGTCATTTGTCTCCAACGTTCTCATTAACTTCCCGTTCCTTTAGATTGCAGCAATGTCCACAACGGATAAATTGTTCAGGCTGGCATTTTCCAGACTGGTCACAAGAGCCCGTGCCGTATCCAGCGATGTAAGGCAGGTCACACCGGTTTCAATGGCATTTCTCCGAATCAGGAAACCATCCCTTGATTTGTCACGGCCATGGGTCGGCGTATCTATGATCAGATCCACTTCTCCGGCTAAAATCAGATCCAGTACATTCGGAGAACCATCATGGATTTTATTGATTCGGGTAGCTTTCATACCGTTGGCATTCAGCACAGCAGCCGTACTCCGGGTCGCATAAATCTCGTATCCCAGGTCATAAAACCGTTTGGCGATCGGAATTAATTCTTCTTTATCCGAATCTTTTACCGTACAGATCATCTTTTTTGTCCGAGGCAGATTGATGCCTGCACCCAGGAAAGATTTGTACAGTGCTTCATGGAAATCTTTGGCAATCCCCAGAACTTCACCGGTGGATTTCATTTCCGGTCCAAGACTGATTTCCGCACCACGCAGTTTCTCAAAGGAGAATACCGGCTGTTTGATGGCAATGTAGTCGGATTTTTTTTGAAGTCCCGGTTCAAAGCCCAATTCTTTAATGGATTTTCCGACAATAACTTTGGAGGCAATGTCCACAATCGGAATACCTGTCACTTTGCTGATGTAAGGAACCGTACGGCTGGAACGCGGATTTACCTCAATAACATACACTTCATTATCATGCACGATAAACTGGATGTTCAAAAGGCCTTTCACATGAAGGGCTCTGGCCAGCCGTCCGGTGTAATCTTCCAGTTTTTTGACAATTTCCTCTGACAGACTCTGAGCCGGATAAACGGAAATGCTGTCCCCAGAATGCACGCCGGCCCGCTCGATATGTTCCATGATACCAGGAATCAGAATATCCGTACCGTCGCACACGCCGTCGACTTCCACTTCTTTGCCGACCAGATATTTATCGACCAGAATCGGATGCTCCTGAACATCCCGGTTAATAATTGTCATAAATTCGACGATATCGCCGTCGTTGACCGCAATCTGCATGCCCTGACCGCCGAGAACGTAGGACGGGCGCACAAGCACCGGATAGCCCAGTTGATTGGCTGCCTGTAATGCCTCTTCCGTCGTAAATACGGTTGTTCCGGCCGGACGCGGGATTTTACACTGTTCAAGTATCTCATCAAAACGTTCTCTGTCTTCCGCAGCATCCACGTCGTCTGAACTTGTTCCAAGAATCGGGACTCCCATCTTCATGATAGCCTCAGTCAGTTTAATAGCTGTCTGTCCGCCGAACTGAACCACAGCGCCGTCCGGGTTTTCCAGACGGACAATATTTTCCACATCCTCCGGTGTCAGCGGTTCAAAGTAAAGTTTATCTGCAATATCAAAGTCCGTACTTACAGTTTCCGGATTGTTATTAATAATAATCGTCTCGTAACCCGCATCAGCCAATGCCCATACACTGTGTACAGAGCAGTAGTCAAATTCAATACCCTGGCCGATCCGTATCGGACCGGAGCCGAGAACAATAACTTTCTTACGCATGCTGTCCCCCGGTTCCACCTCATTCTGACTGCCGAAGCAGGAATAATAATACGGTGTCTCCGATTCAAATTCGGCCGCACAGGTATCTACCATTTTAAATGCAGCGATAATATTATTGCGGTAACGCATTGCCTTAATTTCAGCCTCACCCTTTCCGGTAAACTGGGCAATGGCCTTATCCGGGAATTCCATCCGCTTCGCTTCTTTTAAAAGTTCCACTGTCAGTTCTTCGGTTTTCAGGCGATTTTCCATATCCACCAAGACTTTGATTTTATCCAGGAACCACATGTCGATTTTATTAATGGCATGAATTCTTTCCATATCGTATCCACGGCGGAATGCCTCGGCAATATAGAACAGACGATGGTCATCGATGAGATAAAGAGCCTTTTCCAGTTCTTCATCGGAAAGTTCACCAAATCCGCCGTAGTTCAGACTATAAATATTCTGTTCCAGGGAACGAAGGGCTTTCATCAGCGCGCCCTCAAAGTTCTGGCAGATACTCATAACCTCGCCAGTGGCCTTCATCTGGGTTGTCAGTGTTCGTTTTGCGCTGATAAATTTATCAAAGGGCCATTTCGGAATTTTAACCACACAGTAATCCAGCGCCGGTTCAAAGCTGGCATAGGTCTTTCCTGTAACAGCATTTTTAATCTCATCCAGGGCATATCCGAGGGCGATCTTGGCCGCAACTTTAGCGATGGGATAGCCTGTCGCCTTAGAGGCCAGAGCGGAAGAACGGCTTACACGGGGATTTACCTCGATAACACAGTATTCAAAACTGTTTGGATTTAAAGCATACTGAACATTACAGCCGCCAGTGATGCCAAGCTCGGTAATAATGTTTAAGGCAGATGTACGGAGCATCTGGTATTCTTTATCTGCCAGTGTCTGTGACGGAGCCACAACAATACTGTCCCCCGTATGAACACCGACCGGGTCAATATTTTCCATATTACATACGGTGATACAGTTGCCATAGCTGTCACGCATTACTTCATATTCAATTTCTTTCCAACCGCCGATGTAACGCTCAACCAGCACCTGTCCGACACGGCTCAGACGCAGGCCGTTGCTGGCGATTTCTTTTAATTCCTCCAGATTGTGGGCGATGCCGCCGCCGCTGCCGCCCAGGGTATAAGCCGGGCGGATAACGACCGGATAGCCAATCTTCTCTGCAAAATCAATACATCCCTTTAATGTCGTACAGACCTCACTGGCCGCACACGGCTCTCCGATCTTCTCCATCGTCTCCTTAAATTCCAAACGGTCCTCCGCTTTTTTGATGGTCTCGGAGGTTGTACCGATCATCTGAACCTTCTTTTCATCCAGGAATCCCGATTCATAAAGTTCCATGGCAATATTTAAGGCTGCCTGTCCGCCCAGGGTCGGGAGCAGACTATCCGGCTCTTCTTTTTCAATAATTTTCTTGAGCACATCTATATTTAAAGGCTCAATATACACTTTATCTGCGATATGTTTATCGGTCATGATGGTGGCAGGATTGGAGTTGACAAGAACAACTTCAATTCCTTCTTCTTTCAGGGAACGGCATGCCTGTGTGCCGGCATAATCGAACTCAGCTGCCTGTCCGATGATAATCGGGCCGGAACCAATGACTAACACTTTTTTGATATTATTTTTCTTAGGCATCTTTCGCAACCTCCATCATATTAATAAACTTGTCAAAGAGGAACCCCGTATCCTGCGGACCGCCACAGGCTTCCGGATGAAATTGAACCGTAAAAACATTCCTTCCCAGATAGTGAAGCCCTTCCATCGTCGCATCGTTGGCATTTCTAAAGCTCACTTCCGCAACGCCGTCAGGTACAGATTTAGAAGAAACCACATAGCCATGGTTCTGTGTGGAAATGTAAACCCGGCCGGTCGCCAAATCCTTGACCGGATGATTCGCCCCCCGGTGCCCCCATTTCATTTTACGGGTATCGGCTCCATTCGCCAGTGCCAGCAGCTGATGGCCAAGACAGATACCAAACATCGGAATGTCTGCGTCGAACATCTTTTTCACCTCAGCCACGATCGGCATACAATCCTTCGGGTCTCCAGGGCCGTTAGAAAGCATGATTCCATCCGGATGGGCCGCCATGATTTCTTCCGCCGATGTATAAGCCGGATAAATGGTCACTTCACAGCCACGTTTTGCCAGCTCTCTTGCAATATTTCTCTTTGCTCCAAAATCCATGAGAGCAACTTTATATTTTCCGTCAGAAAAATGTTCTTTTTCAGCACAGGTGACTTTTTTAACAACATCCTCGGCTTTAAATGCACGAATCTTCGGAAGAATTTCATCCAAATCGAAATTTTCATTGGTCGTGATCATACCATTCATGGTGCCCTGACTTCTCAAAATTTTCGTCAGTGCCCGGGTATCGATTCCCTGAATGCCGGGAATATCATGGTCTTTCAAAAACTCGGACAGACCGCATTCATTTCTGAAATTGCTTGGGGCTGTTGCCAGCTCTCTAACAATAAATCCATCCGGCCAGGGTCTGTCATCTTCCATATCATCAAAACATATACCATAATTTCCAATTATTGGATATGTCATGACAACGGCTTCCCCGGCATAGGATGGATCTGTAAGAATTTCTAAATATCCTGTCATTGACGTATTAAAAACAATTTCACTAATTACTTCCCGTTGCGAACCAATGCTTGTTCCTTTAAAGACCGTGCCATCGGCTAGTATTAAAAACGCCTTCATTCAATCACCTGTCCCTTTCTTACCCCTTGCTCTCTTTCGTCCAGCTCGAATATCGCAAAGAATAATTATTCATATATATGTCACTATTTGAATAATTATAAGTATTTTGCCCTATTTTTCCAAAAAAAAAGAGTGATTCGTGAATTTTATTCCGAATTTCTTTTTCTTTAATATCTGACAAAAAACCCTAAATTGCTAAAAGTATACCACATCGTTTTTAGAAAAACAACCTTTTCCTTCATTTTTTTTAGCATATAAACCATTTTGGTAAAATCGGAATAAATTTTATTTATCAATTCCGTGGGATTTGCATATATTATACAAAACAAATTCAGGGAACAAACTATGCCAGAAACAAATTTGATTGATAAGGGACAACTGCGCGTTTCTGCCGTCTCCACCGAAGGCAATGTCCCGATTGAAGATGCTACCATCGAAATTTCCTCCACCGGTGAACCGGACCAGATTCTGGAACAGATCACTACGGATAACAGCGGCAACAGCGATACCATCGAACTGGATGCTCCACCGGTGGAATACAGTCTTGAACCGGGCGATACCCAGCCCTATTCAGAATATAATCTGAAAATCACTGCACCAGGCTTTGAGGAAATCGAAATTTCCGGTATACAGATTTTATCCGGCCAGCTTGGTCTGTCCAATGTCCGTATGACTCCTGTAGTCACCCAGACACCGGCCTATAATCCGTTGGTCATCGGTGCCCACACGCTATGGAAACTCTATCCACCGAAAATTGCCGAAGCAGAAATTAAGGACATAAATGAAACTGGTGAAATCGTCCTCAGCCGAGTCGTTGTTCCGGAGACAATCATCGTTCACGATGGGTCGCCAAATGACACCAGCGCCGCCAACTATTTCGTGCCTTTCCGTGACTACATCAAGAATGTGGCTTCCAGCGAAATTTACGCAACCTGGCCCGAATCTTCCATCATTGCCAATGTCCTCGCCATTCTCTCTTTCACCCTGAATCGGGTCTACACAGAGTGGTACAGAAACAAGGGCTTCGACTTTACCATTACTTCTTCTACGGCTTACGACCATTTTTTTGTCTACGGCCGAAATGTCTATGAGAGCATCTCCCGGGTCGTGGATACAATTTTCTCCAATTTTTTATCCCGCCCGAATGTCCGTCAACCGATCCTGACTCAATACTGCGACGGCAAACGGGTGAGCTGTCCGAACTGGATGTCCCAGTGGGGCTCCAAATCTCTGGGGGATCAGGGATATACACCCCTTGAAATTATCCGTTATTACTACGGAAATGATATGTACATTAACACTGCTGAACAGATCAGCGGTATCCCGTCATCCTGGCCCGGCGCCGATCTGACCGTCGGCTCCACGGGCTCCAAAGTCCGCCAGATGCAGGAGCAATTAAACCGAATCGCTCAGGCCTATCCGGCCCTTCCAACAATTACTGCCGATGGTATTTTTGGTGAAAAAACACGCCAGGCCGTTGCCGATTTCCAGAGAATCTTCGGCCTGCCGGTCACCGGCATCGTCGATTATCCGACCTGGTTCAAGATCAGCGATATCTATGTCGGCGTCAGCCGCATTGCCGAACTTCAGTAAAAAACCATGGAGCCGACACATTAACGATCAAATCTGTCATGGATGTGTCGGCTCCCACATATAAGCTATTCATTCACCTGATGTTTCGCAAAAATCTTTCTGGAAAATACACTACTTAAAACGGTCAGAGCAAATGCCACGGGAACTGCCCATATGGAATAGAGCAATCCGCTGCCCATTTGTTCTACGGACATAAGAGAAACGAACTGGGCGTGATATATCGGAAGCAACGCAACAAGCCGGAACAGCGGACTTGTCTCGGATATGGGCAGCATTACCGGAAATAAATAGGCTGCTGCCGAAAAAGCCAACGCTGCCATTTGGTTTTTAGACAAAGCGGAAAAAAATAAAGTCATTGCGGCAACACTGACAGCACCGGTAAAAGCCAACAGGCATTGGTATTTAAGCAGCGTGCCGCAGGTTATATTGAAAGGTATATACCCTTCCGTAAAAACTACAGGTGCAAAAAGGATACTGCAATCCATTCCTTCGTTTCCATATAAAACAAAAGCCATCAAAGTATTAATGCCGAGAACCCCTAAAGTTACTATGATGGCCGCCGCAAATCCTGCAATTACCTTTGCTGTGGCACATCTTGTTTTTCCATATTTACTTGATAAAATAATATGGACAACACCGCCGTACTCCCCCGAAAAAACCGGAGCAATCATTATAATGATAACTAATGAAAGGAAAACAAAAATTTTGACCATATCCTGGCTTACCCCAAGCCATCCGTCAACATAACCAACATTAATTTCCGCATCACCGAACACATCGGAAACCGTCTGTCCATTCCAATTACCGTGAATATCTGAAAACCGGGCGCACACGGCAGACTGCATGGCATTCTGATAAAGATATTTTGCATTTATATCCGATTCCGTATAAAAATCCGCCAACATCTGCCTTACTTTTTCATCCGTCAAAGGTCCGCCATACTTTTCAGCAATGGATTTATCGATTTCCACAGCCTCCCTTCCGCTCCCTTCCCGACTGGCGCCATCAAAGGCATACTTATTCTGATAAGTTGAAAACATGAACAATACCGATACCAAAAACAGGGCAATGAGAAAAAACTGCGTCAGACGCCTTAAAAATATTTTTCTCAATTCAAACTGAATCAATTTTCTCATTATTCATTTCCTCCTTTGAAATAATAAAGATATAAATCTTCCAGATTCGGTTCAACCTGCAGAGCACCGTTTAAAGGCGGCTCTTTGGAAATAACACGAAGAATCGTTCGATTATTATCAACATTTCGAAGGTTGCTTACATTCAACCGTGTTGTGTACTGCTCTGCCTTTTCGGCAGGAACAACACATTTCCATACCTTTCCTCGAATTTCAGAGGTGATTTCCCGGGGCCTTCCGTAATGAAGTATACTTCCGGATTTCATCATTATAATTTTCTCAGCGATAAATTCCACATCGGATACAATATGTGTCGATAAAATAACGATGCGTTCTTTCGAAAAAGCACTGATTAAATTTCGAAATCTCACCCGTTCTTTAGGGTCCAGTCCGGCCGTCGGTTCATCCAAAACCAGAATATGCGGGTCATTTAACATCGCCTGAGCAATACCCAGTCGCTGTTTCATTCCGCCGGAAAATGTGCGGATTTTTTGCCGGCCATTTTTTGTAAGGCCCACCGTCTCAAGCAGCTCTTTTGATTTTTCCTTCGCCTTCTTTTCATCTAAGCCCTTTAATGCGGCAATATATAAAAGATAGTCCATTGCGCTGAAATCCGGATAATAGAGAAACTGCTGCGGCAAATAGCCCAGGTATTTCCTGTAATTTTCTCCGAGAACTTCAATTCCGCGGCCATTCAGGGTTATCTTTCCTGATGTGGGCGCCTGAATTCCGCAGATCAGACGCATCAACGTCGTTTTTCCTGCGCCGTTGGCCCCAAGCAGGCCATAGACGCCCTTTGTTAAAGACAGATTCAACCGATTCACCGCAGCCTTTTTGCCATATTGTTTTGTCAAATTTCTAATCTCCAATTTCATAAAAAATACTCCCCTTATATTTGATAAGGAGAGTATAAAACATACTTTTCAACTTTTTATCTACTCGACCGGGTCTCAAAACCTACCTGTAAAATTCCTTAAAACCAGCCGTGACACGACCACCCGCTTCTGTATTTTCTATTACAAGATAACCGCCATGGTTATCGCACATCATCCGACAAATATATAAACCCAATCCAAGATTTTCCTCCCGGCTGTCCTCCTCCGTGAAATAAGGCTCAGCCGCCCTTTTCAGACTTTCCACAGAAAATCCGGGACCGTCGTCGGCCACCTCCAGGCAAAACATATCCCCATTTTTAAGCATTCGGATTCGGATGTTCGATTCGGCATAACGAACCGCATTGGAAATCAGGTTATTATAAACCTGCTCAACAAATTCCAAATCCACTTCAATCGATTTGTCTGCCATATTATTTTCAAAACATAGCTTCAAATTCTGACGCCCGGCCACGACCACGGCCATTGCTTTCAAATCCGAAGCCAGTTGAATAACATCCACTGGCTGACATTGGGGCCTGGTTTCCTCCAGCCGCTGTAAACGGCTCATACTGTCCGCATACCGTTCCAATCTGGAAACCTGGTTCAATATAGTCATCGCTGTATTTCCGACCTGAGGATCATCATTCGTCTGCAGCATCTCGCCATAACCTTTAAGCACTGTCAACGGAGTTCTCAAATCATGCGCAAAAGCCGCATTGAGACGTTTTCGCTCTTCAACCTGCCGCCACATCTCCGAAAAATTATCCGCCAGCGCAGACCGCATGACTTCAAAAGCTCTGCAAAGCTCCCCCAGTTCATCATCGCTTTCATACTGAATCTTAAAATTCAAATTACTATTTGAAATTTTCTCCGCGGCCCATTCCAATTCATTAATCGGATTTTTAAGCTTATTCCGGTAAAATAGAAAAGCAGCGGCAAATACACAGATTGCTGAGTAAATCGGAGTCACCAGCATTGGAAAAACATCCAGCAGCCCTAATATTTTTTTATCCATTTCGCTGTATGGAATCTCCTGTTTACTGATATATGTCCCCTCGCCAAGACGTTCTCCGTCCACATTCGTCAAGTAATATTTCTCCCTCGTCTCCGGATAAGCCGCCCGGATATGATTGGATAATCTATCGCACACAAATGAAGTGCCCGCACTGAGTATCATCGCAATAAGGACAAAAGCAATAATGTAAAAAATAATACTGCGCCGCAGCGAAACCTTCATTTTAGCCATTTATAGCCGCACCCCCAGACAGTTTCTATATGCACTTTATCTGTCAACGCCCCAATTTTTGCACGTATCCTTCGGATATGCTCGGCAACAACACTGCTGTCCCCCTCGCTGTCATATCCCCAGACCTTTTCATAAATTCTTTCTTTATCAAAAACCTGTCCTGCATTTTGAGATAATAATTCCACAATATCAAATTCCTTTTTGGCCAGCCCCGCCGCATCACCGTTCACATAAACCGCCCGCTCAGAATAATCAACCAAAAGTTCCCCGGAAAATTTCACCTTTGCCTGATTCTGATGTCTCGCCTCTCTACGGAGATGGGCCTGTATCCGGGCTTCAAGCTCCATCAACGAAAACGGCTTAACCACATAATCATCGCCGCCCACCGAGAAGCCTTTAACCTTGTCCGCATCCTCAATCCGGGCTGTCAAAAACAATATCGGACAGGAAACATAATCCCTTACCCGTCTGCAAACCTCAAACCCATCCATCCCAGGCATATTCACATCCAGCAAAATAATATCCGGCCGGTTCTCTATTTTTCCCAGAATTTCTTCGCCATTATAAGCCGTTAAAATATCATATCCCTTACCTGTAAAAAAGGCCGAAAGCATTTCAACAATATCCTTTTCATCGTCGGCAATCAAAACCTTAAAGCCCATATCCGTCTCCTCCCTTTTTACAAGCATATCATCAGAAAATCAACTTTTTATCTACATATCGGATAAAAATTGCAACACCTTATCTGAGCCAAAATCCTTTACAGAATAATTTTATTCAATATTGCATAAACCGTGGTTGGCCGTTGTTTTATAAAGCTCCACCCGGTTGTTGAGAATTCTGGGGTGGGGCTTTTGATTTACTAATGACTAATCAAATGAATGAACGTCAGCAGTGCTATCAAGAAAATTCCGAACTGCATCAAGTCATTAAAACTAAAATCGATTTCCACATTTCGGACAATATTCAAAGTCTTCTGTCGTTGCAAATCCGCATTGGCCGCACCGCTTGATTCTTGAACCGGCCCGCTCCATTCCCTGTAAATGTTCCGGGCGTATCTCAACGTTTTCACCTTTTGCTATTCTTTTTCCAATCTCCGGGTCCAAACGGTAAATCGTGTTACAGCATGTTGTCTGAACAAAATACTGCCGGTTCCACTTAAAGCAAGGTATGAAAAACAGAGACAACACCATATATGTCATAAAAACCCGATACTGTCCATAGGCTCCGCAATGGTTGCAGACAATCATCTGATGATAATTTAATTCTTTTCTTCCTTCATTAATTCCCATCATGAAGAACATGCTTTTCCCTCCAAACTACTGAGAAACTGTTACCAGAGATTTTCCATATCTTCTTTAGTAAACCTGTGATAAATGGTATGACCCATCTCTTCTTTAACACAATAGTAATATGAGTCGACGGAAGCGTCTTTAAAATAGAGAACCTCGTCAAAATCAGAGCCTTCCGGCATTTTTTTACAGACATAGTCTTTACTGAAGCTTTCAAACAGCGCCCGGATATCTGCAACACTGCAATGATGATTTTGCCGGAACAATTCAATCATAGCCTTTAAAAAGGCCGGTTCTTCCACATGTTCATGAACATACGCCGCGCCCTCCGGCGGCACGCTGATTTCGATACGGCCTTTATGGGCCGAAAAATGAAGCTGCCCAAGTTCCGTATCATGAAGGTCTGACGACCCCAAAGCCTTCAGCATTTCTTCGTCATTATCCGTATGGATGCCGAGCATAGCATTTAAGGATTCCACCGGATAATACAGACGTGTCGTTTCTTTGGCAAATCCCAGTTTAATCTGGGCCTCTTTAATTTGGTCAATAATATTTTTTATTAATTTTTCCGTATTCATTCTGTCATCTCCCTGTTTGAATCGCAGACTTGGCATTTCTCTCCATTCGTATTATACTATTGGGACAGTCAAAACACAAGAAAGGCGGATATTCCATATGAAATTAACTCAAAACCTCAGCCCGGCGCGTTTATCAGACATAAAAAACTTATATGTCCACGCTTTCCCCGCGGCCGAGCGAAAACCCTTTTATATGATACGTAAAAAACAGGCCGAAGGCTCTATGGAAATACTATCCATTGAAAACGATACCGGAGATTTTCTTGGTCTGGCCATTACCATTTTATATAAGGATATTGTTCTTCTGGACTACTTTGCAGTTGACGACAATCAGCGAAATAACGGTGCCGGCTCTTCCGCTCTCCGTATGCTCCTGGAGAGATATCTCGGCAAACGTTTTCTGCTTGAAATCGAAGCGCCGGATATTCCATCGGAAAACACTCCCGAGCGCATTCGAAGAAAAGCATTTTACCTCAGAAATGGTATGGCCGTCATGCCTTTCCGTGTCAATTTTTTCGGAATTGTAATGGAGATTTTGACCAATGGCCCTCAGGTAACCTTTGATGAATACCATGCCATTTTTACCAATTTGTTTACGCCATGGATTGCATCCAACATAAAACACCTGTAAAACTCAATCTTCTGAGACTATCCTGAATGAATTGATCTATGCCTCATCGAATATTGTCCTTACACAAAAACCGGACGTCATACTCATGAATGTATAACGTCCGGTTTCTTAACCTGTTATCTAATATAGCCCCACTAAAACGTCCACACACTTTTCAATCCCCAATACACCGCTGTCCAGGGAAACGTGATAATTTCCGGCAATGCCCCACTGGGTATCTGTGTAAAACTGATAATAGGCGGCACGCCGTTTGTCTTTATCTTTCAGACGTTTTTCCGGAGATTCGGGTCGCTCGCCGTACTGCTTCACAATACGTTCTGCCCGTTTATCCATATCCGCATGAATAAATACGGTCAGGCAGTCTGCTTCATCCTTTAATAAATAATCTGCACAGCGTCCGACAATCACACACGGGCTTTTTGCCGCCAGTTCTAAAATCGTATCCCGCTGAAACTTCCAGACATAGTCCTGAGCCGAATAACCCGCATACTCTCTGCCAAACAGAGCACCGGTCAACCAGCTGCCCCGTGCCACATCTTCACTGCGCTTTTCAATGTACTCCTTTGTAAATCCGCTTTTTGCCGCGATTTCTTCAATGACCTCGTGGTCGTAACACGGAATTCCCAGTTTAACAGCAACCTCTTTGCCAATCGTCCTTCCTCCACTGCCAAACTGACGGCTTATGGTAATAACTCTGTTTTTCATCGTATCATCCTCCTCTTATTCATGTGTCAAAGCTTCAACTTTTTTATTGATTCTGCGCATCAGCAAACAGGCAATAATAGCCGTAATAATTTCTGCGATCGGAAAGGTCATCCATATAATCCAGGAAGCTCCCGATGATTTGAGTACAATCTGTGCGAAGCCCCATGCGACAGGCAGAACAAAAATAAGCTGACGGCACAGAGAGACAAGAAGGGATTCCAATCCTCCATCCAGCGCTTGAAATACTCCCTGTAAAGCGATATTGGCACCGGCAAAGATAAAGCTGAGTGAAATTGTACGCATAGCGCTGATACAGAGCATTTCCGTTTCTCCGGACAGGCCGAATACCTTTGCAAGCGGTCCGGCAAATGCCTCTACGACAACTGTACCGATCAGCATGATCACAAATGTGTAAAACAGACCATATTTTATACCGTCGCGGATACGCGCTCTGCTTCCCATACCATGACTAAAGGATACAATCGGCGTGATCGCATCACGCAGACCGAAAGCTGCAAATAAAATAAACTGCTGAATCTTATAATACAATCCATAGGCAGTCACCATATTTTCACCCACAGTTCCCAAAATAATATTTAATCCGTAGGTCATAACAGACATCAGCGCCTGTGCAATGATCGCCGGCAGACCGATGGCGTATATTCCCTTAATAACTGCAGCTGAAGGTTTGAAATACCGACGCTTATTCACAATATCTTTATTGACCTTTAAATGAAAAATCAACGCAAGAATCCACGAAACACACTGACCGAGGACAGTCGCATAGGCGGCGCCCTTAACGCCCATCTCCGGACAGCCAAACAATCCATAAATCATTATAGGGTCCAGGATCATATTGGTAACGGCTCCGGCAATCTGAGCAATTGTAGAAAACACGGAATGGCCGCATGCCTGAAGTAATTTCTCATATACCGAAAAGAACACGATACCAGGAGACAAGACACAGCAGATTGTCAGGTAATCCACCCCCATATGATAGATCAGTTCATTTGTCGTCTGGGTTGATATGTAGAAGCGCACGCCAAAAATACCAAACAATAAAAATACAATATAAATAATCAGAGCTAAAAACTGGGAGTTTCCCGCAACCTTGCTCGCCTTCTCTTTATTTCCCTGACCCAGACTCTTTGCCAGAAGCGCATTTGTACCCACGCCTGTTCCAATACCAATAGCTACCATCAGCATCTGCATTGGAAAGGCCAGTGTCAATGCTGTCAGCGCCGCTTCGCCATTTTCCGCCATATTTGAGATAAACGCACTGTCGACAATATTATAAAGGGCTTGAAGAACCATGGATATAATCATCGGCAATCCCATAGTCAACATTAATTTATTTACAGGCATTTGTCCCATTTTGTCTGTCTTTACTGTCTGTTCCATTGGATTTGAAAACCTCCGTCTAATAATTTTCTTTACGAACTTCAAAATAACTCTGAGAATATCCGCAGACCGGACATACTTCCGGTGCCTCTGTGCCTACAACCAAGTGTCCGCATACGCGGCATTCCCACATGGTCTGCCCGCTTTTGGCAAATACTGACTGCATCTCCACATTGTGCAGCAACTTGAGGTAGCGTTCTTCATGAGCCTTCTCAATTTCCCCTACACGACGGAATTTTTCAGCCATCTCAGGGAAACCTTCCTCTTCCGCCTCTCTGGCCATGCGGTCATACATATCCGTCCACTCATAATTCTCACCTTCTGCTGCCGCTGCCAAATTTGCCGCGGTACCCCCGATGCCTCCGAGAGCTTCGAACCACATTCTGGCATGTTCCTGTTCATTACGGGCCGTTTTCAGAAATAATTCCGCTAACTGTTCATAACCTTCCCGTTGGGCCACAACGGCAAAAAACGTATACTTGTTACGTGCCTGACTTTCTCCTGCAAAAGCCTCTTCCAGATTTTTTTCTGTTTTTGTTCCCGCATAAGGATTTTTCCCTTCCGCTGTTTCCTCCTTCACCAGAACAAAGACTGAAGCCGGCTGTTTACATCTCGGACAGACAAAATTCTCTGGCAGCGGTCCTTCATGAATATATCCGCATACTGTACATTTCCACTTTTCCATATAAGTTCCTCCTTAACCTGCACATTGTTTTTATTTTACAAAAAAACAGCGAGTAGCAATCAACCGGATTTACGCAGTTTTGCTACTCGCTGTTTTTCTATCATATCAACTTTTTTTATCTTCGTCAAAGGGAGTTTTTAACAAAAATTATTTTTATTTTAAAAATTATTCGTACTTTTTCCCAAACACATACACCGGAATAAATATTCCCAAAACAAAAGCCAGGGGAACGATCAACCGGGTAACGACCCATAATTCGTTCCCATACAGACGCCAGAGAATGACGCCTGCCGCAGGAAACAGAACTGCCCCCGCACAGCTCCAGACACGCCCCACATTCAGAATATGGGGCCAGTTACTGTTATTAAAATGCAGTCCGGGCATATTCATTCGAAAAGCCCCATCGGAAACAAAATTAATTTTGTTCTCGTCATAATAAGCCGGCAGCGTTTCTCTTGCAAAAATACAGAACCAGCCGCCAAACAGCAGCAGCATTCCCGTATAAGGCAACATACCATTCACCATATCGTTCCATGTAACCCCCAAGCTCCGGAATATGAGCAACTCGATTACCACGATACACAGAGTCACCGTATAAATCCCTGTCCATCGTTTGCGGAACTTTTGCCGGAATTTCTCCTCCCTCAATGACATATCCACTGAACAGGTCACCAGTTTTTCAACTTCATCCCTGTTCAATGCACTTTCTGCCTCAAGACGTTCCCCGCGAAGCAGCTCCGTTACCGTGACCCCAAAAATCTCCGCCATGGGAATCAACATCGAAACGTTGGGCATGCTCAGGCCCCGCTCCCACTTACTGACTGCCTTATCGGATATAAAAAGCCGGCTGGCCAGTTCCTTCTGGGTCCACTTTTTCTCTCTTCTGAGCTGAGCGATAAACTCTCCGAATTTTTCATTATCCGTCTGATAGGTAACACCGTTTTTTTCCTTGTCTGTCTGATACATAAGGCCACCTCCTGAAATCATCTTACATTCCGGGCCTCATTAAAACAACCGACCAACAGTAGAATCCCTTCGTCAACGTTGTTTTGTCAGAATTCTTACCGCCTTTGTCAGCCACTGCATCAGATATCCGGTAAGAATCATCAGCGGGATAATAAAAATCAAGCGCCAGTTGAGTATATGGGTAATGCTGAAAAATCCCGGTAAAAAGAAGATTGCCGCCACAAAGATAACACCTACGGCGATACATAAAACACGCCGCCGTGTATTCATCGGCCGACAGACTTCCCACACGACCATCTGACTGATACATCCTGCCAAAATCAGATTATAGGTCGAAAGCATCAATGAATCAAACCCAAAGAAACCGGCCACCACCTGATTGATCAACATCATAATGACCATAGTCAGGGCGCTTGGCAGGGATATCCGAAGAACATTACGCATAAAGCCATTGCTTGTCACCGTCTCTGTCTGTTCCAGCGTCAGAATAAAACTTGGAATACCGATAGCCGTCGTACTGATAATACTCAGATGAATCGGTACAAAGGGATAGGTTCGCCCAAGAATGATAAAAATAATACTCAGCAATACCGAATAAATTGTTTTTGTCAGATAAAGGGCGCTGACACGCTCTATATTTGATATGATCATCCGGCCTTCACGAACAATCGATTTCATACTGGCAAAGTTTGAATCCATCAGCACGATATGAGCTACTTGTTTCGCCGCATCGCTTCCGGCTGCCATGGCAATACCGCAGTTGGCATCCTTCAATGCCAGTACGTCATTCACACCATCACCAACCATGCCGACCACACTGCCATTGGCCTGATAGGCCTTGACGATCCGCTGTTTCTGCTCCGGACGCACCCGGCCATATACAGTGTAATTCGGAACAACCTCGCGAAGCTCCTCAAAATCCTCCGGTAATGTATTGGCATCGATATACCGCTCACCGCCCTCAAGACCGGCCTTCACCGCTATATTTGAAACTGTCACCGGGTTATCTCCGGAAATTACCTTTATATCCACATTCTGGCTGGCAAAATATTCAAAGGTTCCCCTTGCCTCCGGACGGATACAATCAGAGATAACGATCAGCCCCGACGGCTCGACACCGCTGACCGACATATCTGTCATATTTATACCAGAACATTTTCCCAGCAGAAGGACACGCATACCGTCTCTGGAACAGGCATCCACCTTCTCATTCAGCTCTTTATTATCTTTAACAAGAAATTCCGGCGCACCAAGGACATAATTGCCCTCTTCTTCAAAGGCAATTGCCCGATATTTCCGGTCCGATGAAAATGGAATCTTTGATTTGATTTTCCATTTCGATGTTTTCTCAAAGTAGGCCATCAACGCGTCCTGAGTTGCATTGACATCGTCAAAAGCAAAGGCAATCTCATTCATGACATCCCGCATTCGGGACACATTCTCCCCAAATGGGATTAATTCGACAACTTCTAAAGCCCCCGTCGTGATTGTTCCCGTCTTATCCAGGCAGAGAACATTCACCCGGGCCAGAGCTTCGATGGCTTCCATTTCCTGAACAAGGGCCTGTTTTCCCGCCAAGCGGCCAACGCCAAGAATAAAGGAAATGCTTGTTAACAGTACCAGTCCTTCCGGAATCATGCCGATAACTCCAGCTACCGTATTGACAAGGGCATCCGAAAAAGTAATTCCCTCGGCGCCCCACTGAGATATGAATAACAAGATACCCACAGGTACAAGAATCGTGCCGGTCACCTTAATGATCCGCTTAATTGAATCCTGCATCTCAGAGGATGCCCGCTTCTTCTGCTTGGCCTGGCTGGCCAGCTGTGTGGCGTAATTATCCTTTCCTACGTGAATAACCTTCGCTCTGCCGCTTCCGGCCACCATAAAACTTCCCGACCACAGCGTGTCCCCCGGCTGCTTACGCACCGGTCTGGACTCACCGGTAATCATCGATTCATTTACTTCGATGCCCTCCGAATCCAGTACAACGCAGTCCGCGCCAATCTGATTGCCATTTTCTACAGAAACAAGGTCATCCATGACCAGCTCTTCAATCGGAATATCTTTAAACCTTCCGTTCCGGCAGACTCTCGCCTTGCTGGCTGTGATAACTGCCAGATTATCGATCAGTTTTTTAACCTTCAACTCCTGAAAAATGCCGATCACCGAGTTACAGATAATAACTCCAAGAAAAGTCAGATTTTTAAACTGACCCGAAATAATGACAAGCACTCCGAGAAACAGGTTCAGAAAGTTAAAATATGTGAGCGTATGACAACGAACAATTTCGGCCGTTGTTTTTGAAATATGACTATCGGATGTGTTTACCTGACCTTTGTCGATGCGCGCTTTCACCTCTGCGCCAGTCAGTCCGTCATAGTCTTTACCTTCCATAGTTTAGTCCTCATCTGTAAAAGTAACAACATCTTCATTTAAAATATATGGTGTGGTCTGATACACAAAGTAATTCAGCCAATTTGAATAAATCCAGGTACCATGGGCACGCCACCGCATCGTCGGTTGTTTTTTCGGATCATCATCTTCAAAGTAATTTACCGGGACTTCCGGATTCAGCCCTTTGTCCACATCTCTGAAATACTCCTTTGCCAGGGTATCAATATCGTATTCCGAATGACCCATGACAAAAAACTGGGACCCGCTCTGGTTACCCACCACATAAACACCGGCCTCATCGGAAGCCGCCATTATCTTCAAATCCGGTATCTTCTCGATATCCTCTGCGCGGACCGTCGTATTTCTGGAATGGGGTGCATAAAACTCTGAATCAAATCCCCGGAACAATCGGGATTTTTCATTAATCAGATAGTGTTTGTAAACACCGGATAATTTTTTATCCAGAATATATTTAGGTATACCATAATGATAATAAAGTCCTGCCTGGGCTCCCCAACAGATATTAAATGTGGAATGGACATGAGTCTTTGACCATTCCATTACTTCACATAACTCATCCCAGTATTCCACTTCTTCAAAATCCATGAGTTCCACCGGGGCCCCTGTAATGATCAGGCCATCGTACCATTTATGCTTTACCTGAGGAAATGTCTGGTAAAAAGTAATCATGTGTTCCTCAGAAATATTTTTTGCCGTATGGGATTCCATCTGGAGCAACTCAATTTCAATCTGTAGCGGTGTATTTGACAGGCACCGCAAAATCTGCGTCTCTGTTTCAATCTTTGTCGGCATCAGATTGAGAATCAAAATCTGAAGCGGACGGATATTCTGGGTCAGGGCTCTTCGCTCCGTCATCACGAAGATATGTTCGTCTTCCAGAACCTTTCTGGCCGGCAAGTCATTTTGTATCTTAATCGGCATATATAAGTCTCCTGTTCTCTCATTGAAGTTATTTTTTATTCTAAGTCATTTTCATAGATACGTCAAGAAAGGGGCTCTTACGAATTTCTTACCCTTTCCTGTCTCATCATTTAATCCGTTCTGAGTGCCGTTACCGGGTCGCTCTTGGCTGCTTTCTTAGATGGGATCAGTCCGCCGATCAGTGTCAGTATCACACTCAGTACGATTAATACAATCGCCGGCACTACAGGAAGTACGGCACTTACATTGTTGGTACCCGCAAGATGATGAATCAGGGCATTTCCCGGAATCAGGAGCAGAAGCGAAAGACCGATTCCAATCAGTCCCGCACATAATCCGATGATACCCGTCTCTGCATTAAACACCTGAGATATGTTTCTCTTGGATGCACCGATCGCACGCAGGATACCAATCTCTTTTTTACGCTCCAATACGCTGATATAGGTGATGACCCCAATCATAATTGAAGAAACCACCAGAGAAATAGCTATAAATGCAATCAACACATAGCTGATAATATCTATGATATCGGTAACAGAGGACATGAGCGTTCCTACCATATCCGTATAGGTAATGACCTGTTCTTCTTTGCCTTCGGCCGACATCCGGTCATTATAATTATCCAGGATTTCAACAACCTTGCCTTTGCTCTCAAAATCTATCGGATAAATATCGATTTCGCTTGGTTCTTCAAGATCGGCAAATCCCAGTGTCTGCAGATTATTTTCGTAGGATACACCGGAAGCACTGCTCATGGACATCATAAGCTCTTTCAAATCTTCTCCGTCCATATTCATACTGAAAGCACTGGCAAAGGCATCCGCATCAATGCTCATGGCATTCTGCAGGCTGGTGCCTATCTGGTTCATCGCCTGTGCCATGACCGTTTCCATACCTCCCGCGATCTGATTCATCATCTGTTCCATGGCAGATGTGATCTGACTTTCAAGGGCCGAAGATATGGCATTGCCATAGGAGGTAAATGCCCCCTGCATATAGCTTTCAATGGCACTGGTAATCTGCTGCTCCAGTCCTGTAGTATCTACCATATTGGTAATACCTGATGAGAGAATTTGTCTGGCCGCATCGGTTTCCAAATAACCCAGGAAATATTCGCACATTCTGGACGGATCCGCCAGCCCGTTGGCTGCGGCATAGGCCTGATATCCGGCAGTCAGTTCAGCCGTCAGCCGTTCCAGATGTTCCTGAGTGATCGTGACATTACCATTGATCTGGAAATTTCTTTCCGCCCAGCTTGTCAGAACAGACTGAGCTTCAGCAGTCGTCAGATATTCCAGAAGATATTCATCAAATTTATCCGGATCCGTATAACCATTTGCGGCTGCATAACTCTGATAGCCGGCCATGACTTCTGCCACAAGCTGCTGGAGCTGCTCTTTTGAAACCGTTACGTTGCCGCTGGATTCCAGGATCGCCTTCATATTTTCAGAAAGAATCTGCTGTGCTTCCGGAGTATTCAGGTATCCCAGGAAGTCTTCGGTCAAGTGAGAATAATCGGCCTCCGGGTGTTCTTTTGTGTAGGCCTGATAACCGGAGAGTAAATCCGATGCCAGTTGGTTGACATCATCGGCCGAAGCTGTAATCTTAATGCTTCCCATAAGGTCGCTCATGCTGATAGCCGGCATATCCGGAAGAGTCAGATGGATCGATCCCAGATCCACCATACCGGACATATCAAAGGTACTGCTGTCCATATTAAATGCGTTGGATAAATCCATCGATCCGGATAAACTGCTTAATGCGCTCGTATCAAATCCAAAGGCATTTTCCAGTGCAGAGGTATCTACAGTAAACAGGGAATCTGAATCAAAATCGCCATTACTTTCCTCTCCGAAGGCTTCATTCGTAAATACATTTGTATCCCGTTTTGCAAGCTGCTCCTGAACGATCTTGCTCTTTTTTGCTTCTTCGATCACGTGGGTGGTCAAAGATTCCGGATAATAAATCCCGGTACTTAGCAGCAGGCCATTGGCCGTTTCCGAAGGCTGAACAATACCGACGATCTTTATATCTTCGCCCTTGTTGACCAGCGCTTTCATATATTCTTTGTTATCCGTTTTATCCTTCCAGACTTTATATTGGTCATCATATTCGTAATAATCAGAACTATCTACCAGTTTAAATGAAACATTCATAATATCATCATAGGTGTAGGTACCGATATTTTGAGGAATTTCCACATCTTCACCGTTCATAAATTGCTGAATCATATCGTCAAGTTCCATTGAATCCCTCAGTCCCATCGTATACAGCAGAAAATCGCTGATACTGCCGGAAGAGCTCAGAACAACAACACATTCATTATAACTTTCCGGCCAGCGTCCCGCTTTCACATCGTATTGACTTTCATAAAGTGCCGGATTTGACGGCAGTTCATAAAAAACGTCCGTACTCATCATGGAAGACATCAGACTGCTGGAGCTGGCAGAGGAACCGATTCCCAGAGAATCAAAAGAACTGTCAGGATTTACTTTACGAAATTTATCCCCATCCTGCCGATAAATCTGCGGTGCCACATTATAACTGTATTCTATAGAATTCGTATAAGCGTCAATTTCGCTTTCTCCACTTTCGAGATATTTTTTCAAAGACTTCAAGTCATTGGTATCCATCGTGGAGAACATATTCGTAACCATCTGAACAACATTGATTTCGTTGTCCGCCAAAGTTTTTTCCTGATCTCCGGATGCTCCCATATTCGACACCATAAGCGAACTGAAATCAAAACCGGTATTTGAAATCTGCAGAGGATATTCGGAAAGAGTTTCTTCTTCTATGGATTTAATATAATCATTGACACCGGTAGAAAGGGATAAAATTAATGCAATACCTATAATGCCGATGGAACCAGCGAAAGCTGTCAGAAGTGTCCGTGCCTTTTTCGTCCGCAGATTATTAAAACTCAAAGCAAGTGCGGTAAGATAAGACATGGAGGATCTTCCCATATTTTTATGCTGAGGCACGTCAAGCGCATCTGTTTCAACAACAAACGGGTCCGAATCCGATCGGATTTTTCCGTCACGCAGTCTGACAATGCGGGTCGCGTACTGCTCAGCCAGCTCCGGATTATGGGTCACCATAACAACCAGACGATCTTTGGCAACTTCTTTCAGCAAATCCATTACCTGAATACTTGTATCGCTGTCCAGCGCTCCGGTCGGTTCGTCCGCCAACAAAATATCCGGATTGTTGACCAGCGCACGCGCAATGGCTACTCGCTGCATCTGACCACCAGAAAGCTGGTTCGGACGTTTTTCTACCTGGTCACCCAATCCAACCTTTTCCAAAGCCTCTCTGGCCCGCTGCCGCCGCTCGGTTTTCCCGATGCCAGAAATGGTCAGTGCCAGTTCTACATTGGATAAAAGTGTCTGATGGGGAATCAGGTTATAACTCTGAAACACAAACCCGATCGTATGATTGCGGTAAGAATCCCAATCCCGGTCCTTATATTTCTCTGTGGAAATACTGTTAATGATCAGATCGCCGCTGTCATAACGGTCCAGGCCGCCGATAATATTAAGAAGCGTCGTCTTACCGGAACCACTCGGCCCCAGAATGGCAACGAATTCATTATCCCTGAGATTCAGACTGACATCGTCCAATGCGTTCTGAACCAGGTTCCCGGTGACGTATTTTTTGCAAATATGCTGAATTTGAAGCATGTATCCTTCTCTCCTTTGAATGTCAAATGCTATTGAACTATTTGTATGTAAATAATATTAGATTATATCAGATTATCCGGAGTTTGTTTCAGAGTTTATATTTTTTTAATTAAATTTTTTCAAAAGAAAAGACAGTCGATTCCTTAAAATCGACTGCCTGTTGCTTACAATAATTAAATCTTTTTTCTGAGCAGGACAACGACTGCGATACCCAATGCACTTATGATGAGCAAAGCGGTATATAAGCCCACATTGGCGCTGTCGCCTGTTTTTGGAGTGTCTATAACCTTTGTGCTTTCTTTTTTGGTCGTTTCTTTAACCGTTTCTTTCGTTGTTTCTCTGGTCTCATCTTCTACGACCGCATCTTTTTGAACCAGGACATATTTGCTGAAATGGTTTGTAGCAAAAACAACTGTTCCATTTTCTTTGTCAACACTGAATAAAACCGGCGTTACTTCTTTTGTACTTTCATTGAAATAATACAATGCAAGCGCGTCCAGATTCCATCCTTCAGGAACCGGAAGAGATACTGTGGAAGTAAACTGTCCGTTATATTCATAAGGCTGGCTGTTGCACATTAAAGACAAATCAAATGTTTTTATTTTATCACCGTCAACCTGTATTACTTTTTGAACGGCTGCTTTTTCCTCTGCCCCACTGCTGACAGTAACCGTTAATTCCAACTGGTCAGGTGCCCCTTCAGGAAGTACCATAGTTACGCCCGATTCATTGGTTATCGTTGTTGTTTCTGTCGGCTCTGTTGGCTCGGAAGCTGCAAAATCAACCGGTACATATATGATTCGCCCTTTATATTGCCCGTCCCGTTCAAAGTAAATGTCAATTTCTATCTGGTCAATCCCACTCCAGTCGATTTCCTCTTCGCCATTCGGGCCAAACATTGTTGCATTTCGCAGATCGCTGTTCTTAAATACAATCTTACCGTTTCCATCTGAATCCAGATTTACTTCCGGAGTCACACGAATACCGCCGATGGATTCATTGCCGACATAAAGATAAATTTCACGGTCGGAATAATTTCCTCCCTGTGCCTGTGCTTCAAGGACAATGTCGCTCTGTCCCGTCCATGTGGATGAAGCTAATGTAAGGGATGGTGTATATTCCGGAAGGTCCGGCTCTGTGGATTCACTTTCTGTTTCTCCAACGGTTTCCCCTGTCGTCAGTTCAGGTTCGTCACTCTCATTTTCACTGCTTGTGCTTTGTTCAGGTTCGTCACTCTGACTTTCACTATTTGAGCTGTTTACTTCTCCCGTTTGAGAAGTTTCTTCTTGTGCATGGACAATTGCCGTTGAAATCATTGATAAGCTCAATGTAAATGCCAGCAGGGCTGCCATGACCAACTTTTTCTTTTTCATAACCTTTTCCTCTCTCTTCTTCTTGAATAATTTTATTTTACAATACTTTGCAATGTCTGTCTATAAATAAGCCCTTTATATTTGTCTTTTGACATAAAAAAGGCAGAAGGACCTTGACTGCTCCAGCCTTTTTTGTTATTATGATAAAAGTAACAAGAATGATTATTAATATCGAAAAGGAAGGAGGACCGTCATGGCTGTCCTTAAATATAGCAGACAAAGAGAGGCGATTAAGACTTATCTTGAAGGACGCACAGACCATCCCACGGCAGACATGGTATATACGGCCATCCGCGAAGTTTATCCGAATATCAGTCTGGGAACGGTATATAGGAACTTAACTCTTCTTGCGCAGCAGGGAGAGATTTTAAAGATTTCCTGCGGCGAAAGCAGCGATCGTTTCGATGCGAAAACAGCGCCCCATTACCATTTTATATGTGAAGAATGTGGTCAGGTTGAAGACCTGATGAATATTGATACGAATACGATCAATAAACTTTCGGAAATGAATTTTGACGGCGAAGTCCGGGGACATCAGCTATATTTTTATGGAAGATGTAAAAAATGTAAAGAACAAAATTCTTAAAATAACTATTGACAAACAATTTAAAGTAGTATATTATGATGATATCAGTAATGATTACTAATTTCAAACAATACAACTATTTATTAAGGAGAGATTAACATGAAAAAATTTGTATGTACAGTATGTGGTTATGTTTATGAAGGCGAAGCTGCTCCAGAATTTTGTCCGGTATGTAAAGCACCAGCAAGCAAGTTCCAGGAACAGGCTGGCGAAATGTCTTGGGCTGCTGAACACGTTGTAGGCGTTGCTCAGGGTTCCCCAGAAGACATTATGGCTGATTTAAGAGCTAACTTTGAAGGTGAATGTACAGAAGTTGGTATGTATCTTGCTATGGCTCGTGTGGCTCACAGAGAAGGATATCCAGAAATCGGTCTTTACTGGGAAAAAGCAGCTTATGAAGAAGCAGAACATGCTGCAAAATTTGCTGAATTATTAGGCGAAGTTGTTACAGACAGCACAAAGAAAAACCTTGAAATGAGAGTAGAAGCTGAAAACGGCGCTACAGCAGGTAAATTTGACCTTGCAAAACGTGCGAAAGCTCTGAACCTTGACGCTATTCATGATACTGTTCATGAAATGGCTCGTGACGAGGCTCGTCATGGCAAAGCATTCAAAGGCTTATTAGAAAGATATTTTGGCTAAAATAATAAATAAAAAGTAATTAAAATTGAAAGGATTGGCTACCTTATGAGAGGCAGCCAATCCTTATTTTTATCTTTATCTTCGATGCATATGTACCTGATATTCATCATAGGTATCCACATTGGCAATGATCTGACGGTCATCTGCCTGAGCAATCTGTGCGTTGCGATCCTTCATAAATGTACGTTCTTTGTTCAGCATCGCCGGGCCACTGACGCATCCGCCGACACAAGCCATACCTTCAATAAAGTCCTCCGGCAGGCGGCCGGCCTTCAGCAACATGAGCGCTTTTTTACATTCCTGCGCACCATTGGCCTTGCAGACCTTCACCGGTACATCCTCATTTCTTTCTTTGTAAGTCTGAAGTACCGCCGCCGTAACGCCGCCGGATACGGAATAATTTTTACCAAATTTACTTCCCTGCTGAAGTTCACCGGTATAATCTGCCGGATCCACGCCCTTCGCTTCCATCATGGCATATAACTCTTCATAGGTCAGTGCGTAATCCGCGCCACCCATTGTAATGGAATCAATGACTTCGCTCTTTTTCGCAATGCATGGCCCGATAAAGACACAGAGAGCGTCCGGATACATGGCTTTAATCAGCCGGGCTGTAGCCTGCATCGGTGATACGGTTGTCGACATCTTATCCGCAACCTGCGGAAAATGTTTCTTGATCATATTTACAAAAGCCGGACAGCAGGACGTCGTCATCTTTTCTCCCGCTTTCACCTTCTCCTCCAGCTCCAGTGCTTCATTCTTGGACACAAAATCGGCGCCGAGAGATACTTCAAACATATCGGCAAAGCCCAGTGCTTTGACCGCTTCCCGAATCATTCCCACGGATACATCAGCTCCGAACTGGCCCTCGATCGCCGGTGCTACCATGGCATAGACCTTCACACCATTATTCATCAGCCGGATAACATCTACCATAAAGGTTCTGTCCGAAATAGCACCAAATGGACAGCCTACAATACACTGACCGCAGCTGATACATTTTTTATCATCAATCTGAACAATCATTTCCTCATCATAAGAAATGGCATCCACCGGACAGGCCCGCTTACACGGACGCATCAGATCAGCAATGGCGTTATAAGGGCAGGCTTCCACACATCTTCCGCATTCTTTGCATTTCTTAGGGTCAATGTGCGCACGTCCGCTCTCAAATGTGATCGCCCCGAAATTGCAGGCAGACATACATTTCTTTGCCATACACATCTGGCAGTTATTCGTTACACTGAACCGATTGATCGGACAGCCCTCACAGGCCGCCGGAAGTACTTGAACAATATTTTTAATATTGCCGCCCGGCAGCGGTGTATGTCCTTCGGCCAACCGCACCCTCTGACGGATGATTTCCCGTTCTTTATACACGCAGCAGCGGTAATGAGGTAAATTCCCCGGTATAATATTGTAAGGGATTTCTTCCGCACATTCTTTCAGTTTACCGTCAAAGGCCATCCGTGCCACTTCCCGGTAGACCTCAAATTTGATTTTATTAATATCGGTCATAAATTCTCTCTTCATTTTACTCTCCTATAGGTCAGTACCGTTAATAATATTTAACAGTTACGGTTTTTCCCATTTTTTTGCATTCATTTACAAGCTGTTCGATCAAACGCTGACGAATACTCAGATCAAAGGGCAGTGCCGCAGCCTGATAAGTTTCGTTGATTGCCTTACCGACAAATATATTCAAATGATTACACTCTTCAATCAGAATCCTTCCCAGTTTCGCCGCCCCATCTTTTCCATAGAGCTGGCTGAAAAAAGCCTCGTCAACTTTGCCCGCATTATAAGTGTTCAGCAACTGAACCGTACGATTCAGCGTCAACACACCTTCGGTGACCAGATCCATCCCTTCAATCTCGGCTGTCGGCGGTATGTCCGGGTCAAAATAGTCCAGTGACGCCTTGATCGGTTTGTTCAAATACCTGGCAACTATGTTGGATGAGGTGCCGCCGCAGACAATCTTTCGTCCCGGTCTTGCCATAAACGCCTTCATTACCCGGACATCATCCGCTTTATTTACCGGCGGTCCGGTAAACAGATTCACTGTTTTGGGCCGCGTTACCTTTATAGTGATGACCGTCGTGTCGTCCCCCGGTTCCCCGTCATAAAGCATATTACAACGGTTGCTGATCATGGACATCAGGCGGGAACTGGAAATATTCGAAGCGCAGACATCTTCCACATAGCGCACGACCTCGACCCTCGGCCATCCAAAACCGGATTTTTTCCCTACTCCGGCATGAATCACACCATCACTCATCATAACATAATAATCGCCATAACAGACATTAAAATGATATTCCCGGATAATCTTTCCTTCAATCTCACGGACTGAAAAAGGAACGTCCCTGTGACGGCCGCCCCGGATCAGAATTCCCCCGGGATTATCATATTCCAGCAGCAACGCTTTCCCGTCTCTGTAAATCTGAAGAACACTAAACGTTGAGTAAGCCACATGCCTTGTCTGACATACCGGAAGGGTTCTCGCAATGGTAGTGACACATTCCTCAATGGAAGCACCATTTTTCAGCATAGTACCCATGATTTTTGTCGTCAGCGTCGACAAAATATTTGCTTTAACACCGCTCCCCATCCCGTCAGACAAGAGCAGGATATCCGAATCTTCAGTTTTGATAATTTCCACCGTATCTCCGCAAAGTTCTTCCTTCTTTTTATTCAGGCTTTTCCATGCGATATCCAGACTCATATTCATAAATTATCTTCTCCATCGTAAAAGATACTGTCTCTCATTTTCGTAAGAGTGACTTTTGTCTCCGCTGTCGTCTCTCCGAGCAATCCGGCAATTTCCTGGGCTACCATCATCTGTTTATCAATTACCTTCTGGGCAATATCCATCGCATGCCGACGCATACGGTCATGCTGTTCACGGATTTTTTCCTCCGCTGTCACATTTCTCAAAATGCCGAGGGCACAATTCATGTCACGGATATAGATAATATTCTGCATTGTGACCAGGCCATAGTTTTCGTAAGTCACCTTTTTGTTCATAATACTGCGTTTTTCCCGAAAAACCTGCTCAAAATTCACCGGATCCAGAATATTGGCCAACGGCATACGATAGGCTTCCTCTGCCGAAATATTGAACATAACTTCCGCCGCATTGTTGAACTGACGAATCCGCAATTTTTCATCGACGGTAATGATCAGGTTCGGCGTCACAGACAAAATAACTTCTGACATGGATCGGGCCTGCTGATACATATACGGAATACACAAATTCAGCTGCCCTTTATTCTGGCACCGGGCAATAGCCTTGTCCCGGCAGGTTTTAAAGCCACAGGCTCCGCAGTTAAGCTGTTTTTCCGGAGATGCCTTGCCATCCCGGCGAAGCGCTTCCTGGATTTCCTCTTCCGTCGGCATGACTGATTTGCGTGGAGATTCATTAAATTCTTTTTTTAGCAGGATATTACCATCCATTTTAGCCATATCCTTGGGAAATTCACGGATAATTTTCTGGTTCGTGTAAATCCGTGCTTTGAACCGGTCACTCTCCCGGCCGCCGGCCAACGGACCATTGATACATCCGCCGACACAGGAAGCCACCTCGATAAAACAGTTATTGATCTCCCCTTTGCGAATACAGTCAAATAACTCTCTCACCGAATCAATGCCGTCCACATAAAGCTGCTCATATTTTCCAAAGCCTTCATCCGCCTCCACTGCGGCTAAAATACCGCCGCTTACGCCATAAAGGCCATTGACCATCGCATTGGCCCCTTCCCTCGGATAAAACTCGCACTGATTTAAGTCAATATCCTCCTCATCAAGCCATCTGCGAAGTTCCTGGAAATCCAGCACCGCATCCACGTAAGTTCCCCGGCAGCGCTCCCGGACCGCTTCCCGGCCTCTGGCCGTACAGCTTCCTATGTAAATGACTTTTGCGTCCGGACCAAATTCTTCCTTCAGCATCATACCATGGGCTGTCATCGGCGAAACGACCGGAGCCATATAAGGAATCATATCCGTATAATATTTTTCCACCAGCTCATTGATAGCCGTACAGGATGAGGTGATAATGTTGTTCATCGTCCCTTCTCGAATAAGACATTCGTAGGCCTTTGTCACATGAACCGCCCCCTCCGCCGTCTCCCGGATATGGGTAAAACCCAGTTTATGTAATGCACTCCGCAATTGACTTGTGCCGTTTTCCGTATCTCCGAAAATGCCCAGATACGCCGGATCCAGTGACGCAATCGTGACGTTGCCTTCCCGAATGTATTTTTTTGCCTTATTTAAGTCACTGACATAAACAACCGCATCCTGAGGACAGGCTTCCAGACATCGTCCGCACAAAACACATTCATCAGCCACATAAAGCGCATGCTCATCCTTTATACGAATGGCTTTTACCGGACATATCCGCACGCATTTATAACAGTCTTTGCATTTTGCCGTCTTAAATCCAATTGCCGCCACTAATTTACCCTCCTGAGTACCTCATCTTCAAAAAATGTATCTACAGTTTCCGGTGAGACGGAAAAAAGTTCTTCATCAATCTTTACACAAACGCCCTTTTCGCACTCGCCGGTGCAGAAAGAACCATTTAATTCTATCTTAGAAGTCAGATTATTGTCCTGAATTTTTTTCTGAAGTCCCTGAATAACACTTCTGGAGCCTTTCAGATGACAGGAACTTCCAATGCAAATTGTGATTACCATGAAATAACCTCCTATTTCTTTTCTTAATCTTATTATAGATTATTTATTTGTTCTGTCCAGAATTTTTCTATATTTTCCTCCACAGAATCCATGTCTAATTTCTGGAAAGGTATCCATTCCCGCGGAAACATACGCTTGTAACTGCTGTAATTAAACCGTTCATCCAGCAGTGCAATGACGCCTTTGTCATCCTCAGATCGGATGACCCTTCCTCCTGCCTGGAGCACCTTATTCATTCCCGGAAAAAGGTATGCATAATCAAAACCATTTCCCCTTTTTTCATCAAAATAGGCCTTCAGAAGTTCCCGCTCACTGCCGATTCCCGGAAGCCCCGTGCCAACGATGATCGCTCCGATCAACCGGTCCGCTTTTAAATCAATCCCCTCCGAAAATATCCCGCCAAGCACACAAAAGCCAAGAATCGTCTCATGAGGTTTCTCCTTAAAATTTTCAAGAAATGCCCGGCGTGCATCCTCATCCATGCCGCTTTCCTGTCGAAATACCTGCAGTCCATTCCCTGCCTTTGACATTTCCTTCTCGGTAAATGCATCAAAGACATTGTCCATAAAAGCATAGGACGGACAAAATACCAGATAATTTCCATTTTTACCCCGGATGATTTTCCGTATATACTCAGCAATCCTTTCATACTGCTCCGGATTACGGCACGTATAGCGGCTGCTCACATCCCCCGCCGTAAATATCAACCGATTTTCCGGACGAAAAGGTGAATCCACATACATCTCATAATCTGCCTCCGGTTTACTGCTCAACAGATCTTTATAATACTGAACCGGCAGCAATGTTGCTGAGAAAAAAATACAGCTTCGGCTCATACTGATTCGTTCGCCCAGGTTTCCTGACGGGTCCACACAGAACATTTTGATCATAGCCTCACCGTCTGTACCCTCCGTATATATGATATACTTCTCATCCAGCAGATCGTAGGTGTTGATAAATCGTCTGGCATCAAAATACAATTTTGTCACTGTCTCCCGAAGTTCCGGCGCCATATCTTCCTGCAGATAATCCTCCATATCCGAAACCATCCGCATGAGACTTAAGATAAAACTGCCCACTTCCCTGACAACTGCATAGCTGCCGCCTTCTTCCTCCCGGCTTTCCTGATAATCTTTCAGGTATTGTCCGCACTTATGAACCTTCCGGGCAATTTTTGTCCGTATAGGTTTTAATTTTCGATAAACCTCGTCAAAACTTTTTCGATATAAAACCGCACTGTACATTTCCCGGGCCCGGTCAACAAGATTATGGGCCTCATCTACAAGAAACACCATATTTGCCATGGCATCGCCAAAAAAACGCTTCAGATAGACCACCGGGTCAAATACATAATTATAATCACATATGATCACATCGCACCAGAGAGCAATATCGAGCTGAAATTCAAAAGGACATACCTGATACCGCCCGGCATAGTCAAGAATGCATGCTCTGTCGATTTGATCTTCATGATAGATCATATCGAAAATGGCCTCATTCACCCTGTCAAAATGCCCTCTGGCCCGCTCACAGGTATCCGGCTGGCACAGGCACTCTTCCAAAGGACATATCTTCTCCTTGGCTGTCAGCGTAATAAATTTCATCCGCAGTCCTTTTTCCTGCAAGAGCTTTCCCGTGTCCTCCGCCACCGTCCGTGTGATTGTCTTGGCAGTCAGATAAAAAATCCGCCCGCAGTTTTCCTGTCCCATGGCTTTAATAGAAGGAAAGAGGGTTCCCAGGGTCTTGCCCGTTCCCGTCGGCGCCTGGATAAAGATATTTTTCCCCTCGTCAATCGAACGGTAGACACCGTTCATCATCCGTTTCTGGCTGAGGCGGTATTCATAGGGAAATGCCAGTGTTTTAATGGTCTCATCCCGCAGCTTCTGCCACTCAATCTGCCATTTTGCCCAACGGGCATACTGGTGTACCAATTCCTGAAACCAGCTTTCCAATTCCTCCCTGGTCCGCAGAAATTCAAAGGTCTTGACCATTTCCGTCTCCAGATGAATATAAGTAACCCGAACATTGATCTTTTCTAATTCATGAAGATTGGCGTAAATACAGGCATAACAGTCGGCCTGGGCCACATGAAGAATATCCGCCGTCTCAATAACTTCCAACTTCGTAAATGTCCCCTTGATTTCATCGATCATGATGTCCGTTTCATCAGCCGGATTCGTAATGATCCCGTCGGCCCGTCCCTCGACCTGGATATCCAGCGTCTCATCAATCTCTATTTTCCGTTTCAGACTGACTTCTGCCCGGTAATTGCTGCCGCCCTGTTTTTGGAGTTTCCTGTGGGCACGGCTTCCGGCCTGCATGGCATCCACATCCTGCATAACCCCCATCTTCTGGCTGATATCCCCATTTCTCAAAATAAACTCCACAAGATTTCTTACGGAAACCCGCACCTCATGCTTCACACCCCATCACCTCCATTCACTAAAGAAATCCTCTCAACAGTTCTGCTATTGAGAGGATTCGAGCTCTTTTATTTAACATAGTCTTTAAGAAAATGAATCAGCGTCTCCATCTCGGAATCGGTTCCCACTGTAATTCTTAAATAGTTATCAATCCGGGGCAGACTAAAATACCGTACATAGATATTTTCTTTCCGCAATGCCTCAAATAATTCCCTGGCCGGATACTTCGGATGGGTCGCAAAAATAAAATTGGCCCGGGGTTCATTAAATTCAAATCCAAGCGCCCTTAATTCTTCCGCAGCCCAAGTCCGCGTACGGATAATTTTTTCAATACATTGGTTAAAATAATCCCGGTCTTTTACCGCTTCTGCGCCGAGAATCAAAGCCGTCTGGTTCATTGTATAGGAATTAAAGGAATATTTAAAATCATTCAGCGCTTTGATCAATTCCTCATTACCAATGGCATAACCAATCCGCATTCCCGCCATGGAGCGGGATTTTGAAAAGGTCTGTACCACAAGCAGGTTATCATATTTCTCAACCAGCTCCAATGCAGACCTGCCGCCAAAATCTATATATGCCTCATCGACGATCACAAGCACATCTCTGTTATGCTTTATAATATCTTCCACAAAGTCCAGGTCCTCATACACGGAAGTCGGCGCATTTGGATTCGGGAATACAACACCGCCGTTATCGGCATAATAGTCTTCTTTCCGAATGCGGAAATGATCATCCAGAGCCTTTGTCTCATAAGGAATCCGGAAGGCATCCGCCCACACCGGATAAAAGGAATAGGTAACATCCGGGAAAAATATCGGCTGATCACTGTTGAAAAAGGTCTGGAAAGCCATAGCCAGCACATCGTCCGATCCCACGCCGACAAATACCTGCTCCTGCTTTATATGATAAAATTCAGCCAGTGCTTCCGTCAGCACACTTGCTGTTGGGTCCGGGTAGAGACGAAAACGATCTGTTTCCAGATGCTCCGCCAGCTTTACGACCCCCGGAGCCGGAGGATAAGGGTTTTCATTTGTATTTAATTTGATCATTCCCGGCTGATTTGGCTGCTCGCCCGGTGTGTAAGGCACAACCCGGCGTACATAATCTCTCCACGTCTTCATCCGTATCACAACCTCTCTTATTTCAGTCAAAATATGTTCCCGCTAAAGCCCGGAAGGCCGGCAGAGAACGTTCAATCATCTCATAGGATACGCAATAAGCAATGCGTACATAGCCCGGACATCCAAAGGTTGACGCCGGAACGAGCAGAAGATGATGTTTCTTTGCCTCTGTGACAAAGACTTTTTCGTCTGCCACCGGTGATTTTACAAAAAGATAAAATGCACCTTCCGGCTTCACGCAATCAAATCCCATGTCGGACAGAGACTTATATAAAAACTTTCGATTTTTGTCATAAGCAGCCACATCCGTCTGTTCATTCAGACATTCTTTGATCATCAACTGCTGCAGAGACGGAGCATTAACAAAACCAAGCACCCGGTTGGCGATTGTCAGTCCTTCCACAAGTCCCTGGTAGTCGTCCACTTCCTTCGGCACAGCCAGATAGCCAATCCGTTCCCCCGGCAGAGAAAGGGATTTACTGAAAGAATAGCCGATGATGCAATTACGGATGTGTTTTGTCATAAATGGCACTTTCACGCCATCATAGACAAGTTCACGATAAGGCTCATCCGAAATCACATAAATGGAATGTCCGATCCGTTTCTCTGCTTCTTCTAAAATGGCCTGCAATTTGTCCAATGTCTCCGCGGAATAAACGACGCCCGTCGGATTATTCGGATTATTGAGAATCAGTGCCTTTGTCCTTTCCGTAATCCTTTCTGCCAGCATTTCCACATTTGGCTGGAATGTCGGTGGATTCGGTGGAATCACAACCAGATTTCCCTGATAATTATGCACATAATTGGTATATTCACCAAAAAACGGTGCAAAACAGATGACCTCATCGCCCGGGTCAAGAATCGTTCTCAAAACCACATTTAAACCTCCGGCTGCACCGACGGTCATGAGAATGCCCGTCCAGTCGAAGCAGGTCCCAAATCGCTTATTTAATGATGCTGCCACGGCTTCCCGGACTTCTTCATAGCCCGCATTGCTCATATAGCCATGGACATAGAGCGAATTATCCCCGTCCAGAATCCGTTTCATGGATGTGCGCACGGCCTCTGGGGCCGGAACGCTCGGATTCCCCAGACTGAAATCATAAACATTTTCCGCCCCCACTTCCCGGGCCATTTCCTTGCCTTCCTCAAACAGGGCGCGGATCACTGAATTTCCCTGAACCAACTGTGTCATGCTTTTAGATATCATTTGATTTAACCTTCTTCCTCCATGTTACTCAGTTTGGCGGCCTGATCTGCAGCAGTCAGGCTATCAATGATCTCATCTAAATCGCCGTTTAAAATATCATCCAGACGATGTAATGTCAATTTGATCCGATGATCCGTACACCGCCCCTGAGGGAAGTTGTATGTTCGAATCTTCTCGGAACGATCGCCCGTTCCAACCTGATTTTTACGGTTGGCGGCTTCCTCTTTTTTCTTCTTTTCCAATTCCAGATCGTACAGTCTGGAGCGAAGAACTTTCAGACCTTTATCCTTATTCTTTAACTGAGATTTTTCATCCTGACAGGAAATAACGATTCCTGTCGGAATATGGGTAATACGCACCGCTGAATCGGTTGTATTAACACACTGTCCCCCGTTACCGGAAGCACGGAATACGTCAATACGCACATCGTTCATATCCAGCTGAACATCCACTTCTTCCGCTTCCGGCATAATAGCCACGGTAACTGTGGATGTATGAATACGGCCGCCGGATTCGGTTTCCGGCACACGCTGTACCCGGTGTACACCGCTCTCAAATTTCAGCCGTGAATAGACACCATTTCCGCTGATCATGAATACGACCTCTTTAAAACCTCCGATACCGCTCTCATTCACACTCATCATATCAATCTTCCAGCGCTGTTTTTCCGCATATTTTGAATACATACGGAATAATTCCGCCGCAAATAACGCTGCTTCATCGCCGCCGGCACCGGCACGAATTTCCACGATAACATTCTTCTCGTCCATCGGGTCCTTCGGAATAAGGAGAATCTTCAATTCCTGCTCGATTTCCCCGATTCGTTTTTTGGACTCAGCCATCTCTTCCTTGGCAAGTTCCCGCATCTCTTCGTCGTTCTCCATCTCCAAAAGCTCCAGGCTATCTTCCACATTTTGCTTTTCCTGCTTATATTCCGTATATTTTTCGACGATTGGAGCCAGGTCATTTTGTTCTTTCATCAGCTTACGAAACCGCGGCTGGTCATTGACCACATCCGGATCGTTCAACTCCTCCATTACCTGCTGATAACGGATTAAAATATCATCTAATCTGTCAAACATAGTTTTTCCTCCAATTGATTTCTATCTTCTTCCATAGACCACCCGGTCCAGTCCGGCCAGATCTCTGACCGTATGTATATCCCGGAACCCATTTTCCGATAAAATTTCTGAAACCGGTCCTGCCTGTTCGCAGCCAATTTCAAAAAACAGCCATCCCTCCGGATTTAGAAACTCCTTCGCAGCTTCAGAAATCTTTTTATAAAATTCCAGTCCCTCATCGGCCCCTTCCAAAGCCAGCCTTGGTTCATAATCCTTCACTTCCGGCATAAGCGTCTCAATGACCGATGCCGGAATATACGGCGGATTGGATACGATGACATCAAACCGACCATTTACCTTTTGAAACAAATCGCTTTGCAGCCATAGGATATCATTGGCTCCCCGGCCCTTCTTCTCCCAGTTTTCACGGTTAAATATACCATTCATCCGGGCCACTCTCAGAGCATCCTCCGATACATCCACACCAATGCCCCGGCCATAACTTCCCAAAGCCATCAAACTGATGAGTATACAGCCCGAGCCGGTACACATATCCAAAAGTTTCCCTCCCGGAATATCTGCTTCTTTCAGGACAGTCTCAACCAATACTTCCGTATCCTGCCTCGGAATCAGCACCGCTTCATTGACCATAAATTCAAGCCCCATAAAATCGGCCGTTCCTAATATATACTGCAGCGGATAATGGGTACATCGGTGTTCCACCGCTTCCATGTACCGCCGTTCCTCCTGTGGGTCGGCCTCCGTATCTGCCTGTAAAAGATACTGGGCCCAATTCAGATCACAGATATATTCTAACAAATATCTGGCTTCCATAGTGCCATTTTCAATCTGATTTTCCAAAAGGCGCTGTTCGCCTTCTTTTAGTAATTGCCTTAATGTCTTCATTCTGTCAAATCCTTCTGAAACTCCCGCCAATCATAAATAGCCTCGATGGATGCAATGGCAACTTCGAGCATCTCCAGATCCGGCTCCTTTGTCGTAAATTTTTGCATCCAGAAACCAGGCTTGCTGACCAGACACACCAGCCCCGAATCATGACGGCCGGCCCATTGAATGATCTCATAGGACACCCCGGCGATGATTGGAACCATCAATATACGGCAGACCACTTTCAGCGCCATGCTTTCTACAGGGAAAATCTGGAAAAAGAGCAAGAAGAATAAAATACTCACAAACATGACGATAAACAAAAAGCTTGTTCCACACCGTTTGTGAAATCTGGAATACTTCGCCGCGTTTTCCGGCGTCAGTTCTTCCCCATGCTCAATACAATTAATCGTTTTATGCTCCGCGCCGTGATACATAAACAGCCTCTGTATGTCCTTCATTCTGGAAATTAATACAATATAGGCAATAAATATCATCACCCGGACAAGCCCCTCAATAATCCCAAGAATCAGGCTGGAATCCGTTGTCCGACGGAAAATATCAGAAATAAAAAAAGGCAGAATCATAAACAGTCCGATGGACAACACCAGAGAAAGTATCACTGTCAATGTCATAAACAGCTTATCCGAAGTTTTCTCCTGCTCTCCTTCATGAGCCGTTGATACATTCTCTTTCTTTCCGAGGGCCGCCTCCGGCTCCTCATCTTCAAAAAAAGAAGCAGACCAGGTCAGTGTCTGCATCCCCAGAACAAGGGAATCCACAAAAGCAACCGCGCCGCGAAGAATGGGAATTCCGGAGACATGAAAACGCTGGCCATAGCTCATATGCTCACCCGATTTCACTTCAATTTCATGATTCTCCTTCCGGACAGCCACCGCATACCGGTCTTTATGACGCATCATGACCCCTTCCATAACAGCCTGACCGCCAATATTTGCATACTTCATAATGTCATACCTCTATAGAAAAATAGGTTGAGATTTTTTTAAAACCTCAACCTTCCCTGTAACATTCCTCTTATTCCTGAGTAATACCATACTTACGATTAAATTTATCAATACGGCCACGAGCTGCAACAGCTTTCTGCTGACCTGTATAGAAAGAATGGCATTTAGAACAAATTTCTACGTGAATTTCCGGTTTTGTTGAACCAGTTACAAATTCATTACCGCAGTTGCAAGTTACTTTTGCCTGATAATATTTTGGATGAATTCCTTCTCTCATGTTTTTCACCTCGCTCAAACTTTCTTATTATAAAACTGACGAATCAATTTTGTTCACTATAAAAACAGCTTTTTCATTATAGCATGGTTGCGAGATGCTTTCAAGAGTTTTTTCAAAATCTTTTGTCAAAAATTCTAAAATATCTTGGTCCGTTTCATCATGGAAACAAAAGCTTTATTATCCTCGGTATGCATAAACATATCAAGAATCCGCTCCAGGGCTTCATCGGATTTCATGCCATTCAAGGCTTTACGCATCGCATAAGACGCATCCAATTCCTCTCTGGACAAAAGCAATTCTTCTCGTCGTGTTCCTGAACGTGCAATATCCACTGCCGGAAAAATCCGTTTTTCCGAAAGTTTTCGATCCAGCAGCAATTCCATATTGCCAGTTCCTTTAAATTCTTCAAAAACAACATCATCCATCTTACTCCCGGTTTCCACAAGAGCAGTCGCAAGCACTGTGAGGCTTCCTCCCTCCCGCATATTCCTGGCTGCTCCAAAGAACTTCTTTGGCATATACAAGGCCGCCGGATCAAGACCGCCGGACAATGTTCGTCCACTCGGCGGAACTGTCAGGTTATAGGCCCGGGCCAGCCGGGTAATACTGTCCAGAAGAATGATGACATCTTTTTTATGTTCTACGAGACGTTTGGCCCGCTCAAGTACCATCTCAGATACACGTTTGTGATGCTCTGGTAATTCATCAAATGTCGAATAAATAACTTCCACATTTTTGCCCACAATAGACTCCCGTATATCCGTGACTTCCTCCGGCCGTTCGTCAATCAACAGGATAATAAGATTCATATCCGGATGATTTGTCGTTACCGCTTTTGCAATCTGCTTTAGCAGAGTCGTCTTTCCTGTTTTTGGCGGCGCTACGATCATGCCTCGCTGCCCCTTACCGATTGGCGATACCAGATCCATGATCCGCATGGGCACACTGGAACGCACTGTTTCAAGCCGAATCCTGTCATCCGGAAAAATCGGCGTCATATCTTCAAAATTCATGCGCCGGGTTGCTTCACTCGGATGCATGCCATTGACGGATTTTACATATAACAATGCACCGAACTTCTCATTCTGTGTTTTTACCCGGATATTTCCTGCAACGATATCACCTGTCTTCATATTAAACCGGCGGATCTGAGCCGGCGAGACATAGACATCATTCGGGCCCGGCAGATAATTTTCACACCGGATAAAACCATAGCCATCTGATAAGACCTCTAAAATGCCATGAGCTATCTGGCCACTGTCCAGTGCTTCAAAAGAACTGTCCATACGAACGTCTGCCCCTTCTCCACCAGGCTCCGTCGAATGCTCCATTTTCTTTTCTTCCCGAACCTCACTCTTTTCCCGGTGTTTCTTCTCTTCCCCGAGATCATTCTTTTCCCGGTATTTCTGTTCCTCCCGGAACTCGTTTTTTTCTCTATTATATTTTTCTTCCAGTTCGCCCATAAGCTGAACCAGCTGCGCTTTCCTCATTGTGGATACATTTTTAACACCCTGTGATTTTGCCAGCTCTTTTAACTGAACCAGCGACAAAGTCGCGTACTTTTCGTTCATAAGTATCCTCCTTCAATTATGTACATATTATTTCAATTTCCTGGGAAAAATAAGATCAGATGCGCTCGCAGATATTTTCATTATACACCAAAATATCAATAAATAAAGGAAAATTTTTCGCAATTTTCGACTTTTCAATACGAATCAATACACGCTGTACTTTTTAATACACTGTCTTACATTTTTTTCAATTTTATTCAATTAAAGTATTGAATTTCCAAAAAAACTATACTATAATTGCACTAAAATTTAACTTATACAACGCAAACTAATCAAGGAGGAAAAATCTTATGTCTTATACTGACAGCATCATTGAAAGTGTTATCAAAAAGAATCCAAATGAGCCAGAATTTATTCAGGCCGTTACAGAAGTTATGAATTCTCTGAAACTGGTCGTGGACAACGAGCCAAAATATCAGGATGCATCCCTTCTGGAACGTATTGTAGAACCAGAACGTGTGATTATGTTCCGTGTTCCGTGGGTAGATGACAATGGCAAAGTTCAGGTAAACCGTGGCTATCGTGTACAGTTTAACAGTGCCATCGGACCATACAAGGGCGGACTTCGTTTCCATCCATCTGTAAACCTGAGCATTATCAAATTCCTCGGTTTTGAACAGATTTTCAAAAACTCACTGACAGGTCTTCCGATCGGCGGCGGCAAAGGCGGTTCCGATTTTGACCCAAAGGGAAAATCCGACCGTGAAGTTATGGCTTTCTGTCAGAGCTTCATGACAGAATTATGCCGTCATATTGGTGCTGATACAGATGTTCCAGCCGGTGATATCGGTGTTGGCGGACGTGAGATTGGCTTCCTCTACGGACAGTACAAACGTATCCGTAACCTCTCCGAAGGCGTCCTTACCGGTAAGGGGCTGACCTATGGCGGTTCCCTGGCTCGTACGGAAGCTACAGGCTATGGTCTTGTGTACCTTGTTGATGAATTATTAAAATGCAAGGGTGATACATTAGAAGGCAAAACAGTTGCTGTATCCGGTGCTGGTAACGTAGCCATCTACGCTACAGAGAAAGCCACTCAGCTCGGTGCTAAAGTTGTGACTCTCAGTGATTCCAACGGTTGGATCTACGACGAAAACGGCATCGATCTTGACCTCGTAAAAGATATTAAAGAAGTACGTCGCGGACGTATTAAAGAATATATTGAAAAACATCCAGAGGCTGTATACCATGAAGGCACCGGCGTATGGACCGTTCCTTGTGATGTTGCTCTGCCATGCGCAACACAGAACGAACTTCATCTGGATGATGCAAAAGCGCTTGTTGCCAACGGATGCAAGGTTGTTGCTGAAGGTGCGAACATGCCTACAACCCTCGAAGCTACAGAATATCTCCAGGCAAACAAGATTTACTTCGTTCCTGGTAAAGCTTCCAATGCCGGCGGCGTTGCTACTTCCGCACTGGAAATGTCCCAGAACAGCATGCGCTTGAGCTGGAGCTTCGACGAAGTTGATGAAAAGCTCCGTGGCATCATGGTAAATATCTTCCATAGCATCGATGACGCTGCAAAAGCATACGGTGTAGAAGATAACTTCGTTGCCGGTGCAAATATTGCCGGATTCAAAAAAGTTGCCGATGCTATGCTTGCACAGGGCGTTTGCTAATTCATCACCTTTTTAAAATCAAAGCCATGACTATCGATAGTTCAGGTGATCCACCTGAGTCGGTATCATGGCTTTTCTTATCTTTCGTATATTCATCTCATCATTCTACTTTCGTATTTTACTTGCAAAGTCTTCAATCGATTCTGCTTTTGCCACCAGTAATAACCAGTTCATCAGAACGTCTTCGTCCTTCTGACCCCGAATCTGTTCTGTAAGATAATCCGGCACATCGCCCAGATTCGCCAGCAAATTTAAAATATCCTCCCGTCGTCCTTCCATACGGCCTTCCATACGACCTTCCATACGACCCTCCATACGACCCTCCACTCTGGCTGCATTTCGCTCTTCCATCTCCCGCATAAATCTCATTCCTACCGCCTCGCTTCTCTTCGCCTTATTCACCCGTTCATGAATTCGCTGAATACGTTCACTACCTGTTTCTGACGCAACCTTATCCGTTGTATTTTCCATATAATGAAGAAACTCGACCAGTTCATCGGAAACCTCACTTTCATTCTTTCCCCGGGTATTCAGAAAAATCCGTACAGCGCCATCTCTCAGAGGTAGCGATGAATGTTCTTCACACATTGCTTTAAAGGTATAACAATACTTTTCAAGACCAAAAATATCATAATCCGCTATGACAATGATATAAGAATCATTTAACTGATTATAGTTTTCAACCCCCGGTTCCAGCAACGAACTGTCCATCAACGACTGATAATATCTGCTTCGTTTTTGTAAATCCGTCTGGTATGTACTTTGAGCCTCCATATCATAGACAGTTCCCTCCTCGGACACAGAAAATACATCCATTCGTATGGATTTCGCCAAAGGTGACACTCTATGCTCTTTCTCTGTCTGTGGTGATGAAAGCAGCCGGACATTTTGTCCCAGAATAATGCTCAGGGCATCCTGATTTACCTCCGGATCATCCATAACTTCTGCAAATAAAAAACGGTTTATAAGGTTTAAATCTTTTAATGCTTTCTTTTCTTCCATGCATATTGCTCCTTCATTTTATCATAATTTTATTCATTTAAACAGTGGATTTTCGTTCCTGATCAGGATTAAAGACCTTATCGGGCGAAGCCTGACATAGCGCGGCTGCTCGAAGGGCATATATTACGAGTTGCCCGAATAGGCAGAAATTTTTTCGCAGGCTCTGGAAATGTATCTGCCTGACAAGACCAGTATAGAAGAACTCCGACCAAACTGCAATAACAATTCATCGGGGCATTTTTACAATAGTGTTCACATAAAATTATTGCTTTATACAATAATAAAAGCCATGGTTCCACTCCTTATCTATTTTGGAGCAGTACCATGGCTTTTCCTTAGAAAATAATTTCCTATTTATTCAATTTTGCTGCTGCCTTTGCCTCAATCTTATCTTTCTGGACATAAGCTCTGACATGAGTGCCGGTTCCGATAACACCAGCTTCATCGACAGCCTCATAAGAAAATGTCACCATCTTCTTATCCACTTTTTCAACTTTTGCTGTACAGGTTACTTTCATACCAACAGGTGTTGGTGAAGAGTGGGTAATATCCAGCGTAACCCCAACACTGGCTTCTCCTTCTGCACTTGCCTGATCCATGCACATGAAACAGGTCTTTTCAACCAGAGCGACCAAAATCGGTGTTCCGAATACGTTCGGTGTTCCCGGAACAGCGCTGGCTGCTGTCATATCCGGTGTAACCACCTGCTCACATGTAAATGTTGTTCCTAATAACTGTTCTTTTTCCATAATTTCTCCTTTTCCGCCACAACCCTAAAATCATACTGCTTTACTGAAAATTACTGAATAAATGCCTTTAAAGAATCAATTAACGAATCCGGATTATCTCCATGGACCTGAATATTGATCGGTTTGCTCAAATCAAGACTAAAGATACCCATGATCGACTTTGCATCGATGACATAACGCCCGGATACTAAATCCACATCTCCATCATATACAGCTACAATACGGTTAAACTCTTTCACATCTTCAATACTCTGTAATAAAATAGTTGCTTCTTTCATTTTTATTCCTCCTGTTAAATTTAGAATTTAAATCTGAATTAATTCATATTCACGCGTTCCCAATCCAAGCTTCTCGGCATGTTCCAGACAACTTTTCCAGTTTGTATCCGGAGAAACATCCGTGAAATGATCGTGGTGCACATGTTCAACTTCTTCCAAAAGGCTTCCTCGGCTAACCGGCTGTGCATTGACCGCATCCACACAAGCCTGATCCAATGCCACCGGATCAAAAGATGCAAACATTCCCACATCCGGCACGATCGGCGCATCATTCTCACCATGACAGTCACAGAATGGTGAAACATCCATTACCAGACTAATATGAAAGGCCGGCCGCCCATTCACAACAGCTTTTGTATATTCTGCCATCTTACAGTTCATAATATCATTGGACTCATCATATACCGGCTTTACAGAATCTGTCGGACAAACTCCGATACAGCGTCCGCAGCCCACACATTTATTATGATCGATTGATGCTTTTTTATCAGTGATCGTAATTGCCTCATGGGCACATATCTTCTTGCACATTCCACAACCCACACATTTTTTTGCAGATACCTCTGGCTTGCCTGCACTGTGCATCTCCATCTTTCCTGCTCTGGAACCGCAGCCCATGCCAAGATTTTTAATAGCTCCGCCAAATCCAGCCGCCTCATGACCTTTAAAATGGTTCAACGAAATGATAATATCCGCGTCCATAACAGCCCGGCCAATCTTTGCCTCTTTCACATAGGTACCGCCCTCTACAGGTACAAGCACTTCATCTGTTCCTTTTAATCCATCGGCAATAATGACGTGACATCCGGTTGAAAATGGTGAAAATCCATTAACATAAGCGCTGTCCAGATGATCGAGAGCATTCTTACGTCCACCGACATAAAGCGTGTTGCAATCCGTCAAAAATGGTTTTCCACCCATACTTTTTACGGAATCCACAACGGTCTTTGCATAATTCGGACGCAGATAAGCCAGATTACCCGGTTCTCCAAAATGAATCTTGATCGCTACATATTTCTTATCAAAATCAATCGTATCCATTCCGGCTGTCTTCATCAGACGTGCCAGCTTCTGTTGTATATTTTCCTGCACAGTCGCACGAAAATTTGCAAAATAAACTTTCGATTTTTCCATTATCTTTCTCCTTTTGTTATCCTACTCTTTCAATTCTAATACGCCTCGAAAAGGCTGTCAATCCATTTCTTCTTGATTTCATCCATGGTAAATGCTATTATTATTCATGTATGTAACGAAACTTATGATGAAAGGAACATAAAAAATGGCAGATAATGAGAAAGCTTTAAAACTCCACGAAGAATGGCAGGGAAAAATTGAAACAACTTCCAAATGCCGTATTAAAACCCGGGAAGATCTGGCTCTCGCCTACACACCAGGCGTTGCCGAACCATGTAAAGTCATTGCTGAAAACCAAGATGCAGTTTACACATATACAAGTAAGGCAAATACGGTTGCTGTTGTATCCGACGGTTCCGCCGTTCTTGGCCTTGGAAATATCGGTGCTTATGCCGCCATGCCGGTTATGGAAGGAAAAGCCGCTCTGTTCAAAGAATTTGGAAATGTCAATGCCGTCCCGCTTTGCCTGGACACACAGGATACAGAAGAGATTATCGAAACCGTCATCCGTATTGCACCGGCTTTTGGCGGAATCAATCTGGAAGACATCTCCGCACCGCGGTGCTTCGAAATCGAAACCCGTTTAAAAGAAGCTCTCGATATTCCTGTTTTCCACGATGACCAGCATGGAACAGCCATCGTTGTCCTGGCCGGTATTATGAACGGACTCCGCCTCACAGGAAAGAAAAAAGAGGATTGCCGGGTCGTTGTCAACGGCGCCGGTTCTGCAGGCGTGGCAATTACACGGCTTCTTCTGAACTATGGTTTCAAGCACGTGACTATGTGCGACCGCTTCGGTATTATTTCGAAAAGTTACCCGAATCTCAATTGGATGCAGGAGGAAATGACCAAATACACAAACCTTGAAAATAAAGAAGGGACTCTGGCCGACGCTTTAAAGGGCGCAGATGTTTTTGTCGGCGTTTCCGCACCGGGTATCGTTACAGCCGAAATGGTTGCTTCTATGAATAAGGATGCTATCATGTTTGCAATGGCTAATCCGGTTCCGGAAATCATGCCGGATATCGCAAGAGCTGCCGGAGCACGTGTCGTCGGTACCGGTCGTTCCGATTTTCCGAACCAGATCAATAATGTCACCGCATTTCCGGGCATCTTTAAAGGCGCACTGGAAGGCCGTGCCCGCCAGATCACGGAAGAAATGAAACTGGCTGCTGCCGCCGCTCTGGCCGGACTTGTCTCCGATGAAGAATTATCCGAAGATTTTATCATGCCGGATCCATTTGACCCACGAATCGTTGACGTAGTTTCTAAAGCTGTAAAAGACCATATTGAAAAATAATATGGTTTCAAATTACGCAGATGCCCTTCGCCTGTGGCATGGAAAGCCCTATTATTCACTCAATCAATATCTTCAGGAACATTTTGGAGAGAAAATTTATAAGATTGCTCTGGACGGCGGTTTCACCTGTCCAAACCGGGATGGCACCCTCGGGAACCGGGGCTGTATTTTTTGCAGTGCCGGAGGTTCCGGAGATTTTTCCGGAGCCAGACTTTCCATCCCTTATCGTGCGGAGCCTGACGAAGCACGCCCGCCCGTAGGGCATCTATTTCGGGATGCCCGAATGGGTAACCCTTATGGCGCGCAGCCTGACGGAGCGCGCCCGGCCGAAGGGCATGTATTAGCGGACATCCGTCTCCAATTGGAAGCCGGAAAGAACCTGCTTTCCAAAAAATATACCGGCCGCCGCTTCATTGCCTATTTTCAGGCATTCACGAATACCTATGCGCCGGTGGAGCATTTGGAAAAAATATATATGTCCGCCCTTTCTCATCCGGATACGGCGGTTCTCTCCATTGCCACCCGGCCGGATTGTCTCTCACCGGATATTGTCGGACTTTTAAAACGTTTGAACACCATAAAACCCGTCTGGATTGAACTGGGTCTTCAAACGATTCATGAGGATACTGCCCGTTTTATCCGCCGCGGCTACACTTTAGATGTTTTTACAGATGCCCTCTTCCGTCTGAACGAAGCCGGTATCGACACTATTGTCCATACGATTCTGGGCCTTCCCGGCGAATCAGAAGATGACATTCTGGAAACCCATCGTTTTCTTGCACAGCAACCGATTCAAGGAATAAAATTACAATTACTCCATGTGCTTCGCGGAACAGATCTGGACGTGCTCTACCGCCGACGCCCGTTCCACATACTGGCACAGAAGGAATACGCCGATTTAATTATCCGCTGTATCGAAATCCTGCCGCCGAAAATGGTCATTCACCGGATCACTGGCGATGGGCCGAAAAACATATTAACTGCACCCCTGTGGAGCAGTCATAAAAAACAGGTTCTCAACACCATCCATCACACATTTAAAACCCGCGCCACCTGGCAGGGACGGTTATACACACCCCTTTAAAGCACTGGCTGCCGGTCAGGAAAGGAATATTTATGATTGCCGATCCATCTACTTTATACAAATTAATGATTCTCTACATTTTGGATGCCTCCGAATTTCCTCTTACAAATTCTCAGGTATGCGAATTTCTTCTGGACAAAGGATACACCACCTATTTTACAACCCAGGCGGCCATATCCGATTTGATCGAAGCCCAGTTTATTTCTGTTGACCAGAAAAATAACAGCTCCTATTACCGGTTGACACCTTCTGGCCGGGAAACTTTGGAGGCTTTTTCCTCTTCTATTTCCGACGGCATAAAAAATGATATCTGCTCCTATCTGGCAGACAAGCACTATGCCCTCCGCCAGACCAATGAAGTGACTGCCAGCTATCTTCCAAAAAAAAATCAGGAATTTGACGTAGAACTTCTACTTAAAGATGGAAAGGAACCGCTGCTCAAACTTCAGCTCACCGTGCCTACCGAACTTCAGGCCGAGCTGATCTGTGATCACTGGCACAAGCGGAGCAGTCAAATTTATGATTACCTGATGACAACTTTACTGACCAAAAAAAATGCGGATGGATAATCCGCATTTTTTCATTTCAAAACTTCTACCTGTCCCATTTATCGCAGAGATTATTGATCTGATCTGCCAATCTGGCCAAATCTTTATTGGCTCCGCCTTCATTATGCTGAATAACGACCATAAGCCGTCTTCCCGCAGCCACGAGCCTTTCAAATACAGAACTTGCCTTTCTGGCCGCCGCCTTCTTCGACTTGCGTACCGGAACAGCATCGACCACACAGCTATTATCCGTCAGATCATAGCTGGTGCCGCTGTACGGCGCCACCGCATCATAACCATATTCATTTCTGAGACACTCTGTAAAGACATCACACACAGCGTCTTCACCATGTACGACAAATACCCGCTCCGGCTTCTTTTTAAATCCCTGAAGCCAGCGGATCAATCCCTGTTTATCCGCATGACCGCTGATTCCTGCCAACTGTTCAATATGGGCCAAAACTTCAATCGTCTCACCGAAAAGCTTCACTTCCTGAGCCCCCTCCACCAGGGCACGTCCCAGCGTACCATTTGCCTGATAACCGACAAATAAAACTGTACATTCCGGCCGCCACAGATTATGTTTTAAATGATGACGGATTCGACCGGCTTCGCACATACCAGAAGCCGAAAGAATGACCTTCGGTCGGCTGTCAAAATTAATCGCCTTTGATTCTTCACTGGAAACCGACGTTTTCAACCCCGGGAAAGTAATCGGATTAATTCCCTGCTTGACCAGCGCCATCGCTTCCTCGTCAAAACATTCATAAATATTCTGATTAAAGATTGTCGTGGCCTCAATCGCCAGCGGACTATCTACATAGACTTCAAAATTATCATGTCCCTTAATGCGGTTCTCCGCTTTAATCTGACGAATAAAATAAAGCATTTCCTGTGTACGTCCCACCGCAAAAGATGGAATGACCACATTGCCTCCCCGGTCAAAAGTTTCCTGAATGATCCGGCTCAGTTCCGCCACATAGTCCGGCCGGGTCTGGCCATGGGAACGATCGCCATAGGTAGATTCAATGACCACATAGTCCGCTTCTTCCACCGTCGACGGATCCTTGATCAACGGCTGATCTGTGTTGCCCACATCACCGGAAAAAACAATCTTTTTCTGTAATCCATTTTCACTGATCCATATTTCAATACATGAAGACCCAAGCAAATGACCCACATCCGTAAACCGAATACGGATTCCCGGACACACATCGATGATTTTGTTGTAATCACAACCAGCAAAATGTTCAAGAACGCCTTCCGCATCTTCCATTGTATAGGTCGGCACAACTTCCGGTTTTCCGGCCCGTCGGCCCTTGCGGTTCTTCCACTCTGCCTCAAATTCCTGAATATGGGCACTGTCTCGAAGCATGATTCCGCAGAGCTGTTTTGTCGCATTTGTTGCAAAAACGGTTCCCCTGAAACCCTCCGCATACAATAAAGGCAGTAAGCCTGAGTGATCAATATGGGCATGGGTTAAAAACACATAATCCACTTCTGCCGCAGCGGCAGCTACCGGCTGATTCTCAAAAAAATCTTCTCCTTGTTCCATCCCATAATCAATAAATATTTTGTGTCCGCATGCTTCCAGATAATGACAGCTTCCCGTCACTTCATGGGCAGCTCCTGAAAATGTTAAACGCATAAAAATCCCCCATTTCATATTTATTATTATATACGAAATGGAGGATAATTACTATAAATTTAGTGCATATTGTTCAATCAAATCCCAGATTTCGTCCCTTCCCTGCTTGCTCACTGCTGAGAATGGAATGATCGGCGTACCTTCGGTCACATCAAGGCCTACCCGGATCTGCTTTACATGTTTCTGAACCTGACTGCGTTTCAATTTGTCCAGCTTGGTCGCAATGATGACCGGATTGAATCCCTGTTCCACGATCCACCGATACATGTGTTTATCATTGGCCGACGGTTCATGCCGGATATCAATGAGCAAAAATACCAGTCGGAGTTGATTCGATGTATGAAGATAACGTTCGATCATTGTTCCCCACTTCGCCTTCACTGCCTCAGAAACTTTGGCATAGCCATAACCGGGTAAATCAACAAAATAAATCTCTTCATTAATATTATAAAAATTGATGGTCTGGGTCTTTCCCGGCTGCTGCGAAGTCCGGGCATAGGATTTTCGATTCATCAATCCATTAATGAGTGAAGATTTTCCCACATTGGATTTTCCCGCGAAAGCCACCTCCGGCAGAGTATTTTCCGGAAGTTTGCTTGTAATTCCACAGACGGTTTCCAGATTGACATTTTTAATAACGTGCATACAATCTCCTTTATTCACTTTCTGTCTTTTCAGGCATATGGACCAGAGCGGTTTTCAGTACGTCCTCCATAGCCTCCGCATAGACAATTTCCATACCTTCGTAAATCTCGGCATCCATCTCTTCCACATCTTTACGATTTTTCACCGGTACGACTACTGTCTTAATTTTAGCGACTTTGGCTGCCAGCAGTTTTTCCTTCAGACCGCCGATCGGAAGGACCCGTCCACGGAGCGTGATCTCACCGGTCATTGCCACGCTGGCTTTTACCGGAATTCCTGTAATGGCTGAAATCATCGCTGTCGCCATGGTGACACCGGCCGACGGCCCGTCCTTCGGCACAGCCCCCTCCGGAATATGAATATGAATATCTTGTTCCTCAAAGAAATTCTCCGGTATGAAATATTCTCCGCACATGGAACGGATAAAACTGATTCCGGCCCGTGCCGACTCCTTCATCACATCGCCAAGCTGTCCGGTCAATTCAAACTTTCCATTGCCGGGAAGGACATTGACTTCCACAGAGAGCGTAACGCCACCAACACTGGTCCAGGCCAGTCCCCGGACAATACCAACTTCATCCTTCGTATTCGCCTCATCAAAGGTGTAGCGTTCTTTTCCAAGATACTTGCTGAGGGTCTTTACACCGATCTTCACATTCTTTTTATCTTCTTCCACAATCTCTCTGGCCGATTTGCGGCAGATATCCCCTATCCGACGCTCCAGATTACGAACGCCGGCTTCCTGGGTATAGTGGACAATAATCTTTTCCAAAGCCCTATCTGTAATCGATATCTGGCTCTTCTTTAAACCATGGATCTTGATCTGTTTAGGAATGAGATGCTCTTTGGCAATGTGCATTTTTTCATTTTCCGTATAACTGTTGACTTCAATGACTTCCATACGATCCAACAGCGGTCTCGGAATCGTAGACAATGTATTCGCCGTAGCGATAAAGAGAACTTCGGATAAATCTACCGGCAGTTCAATATAATTATCACGGAATCTGGAATTCTGCTCCGAATCCAGAACCTCCAGAAGCGCCGAAAAAACATCCCCCTTGTAATCGTTACTCGCCTTATCCACTTCATCCAGCAGCATGACCGGATTCTTCACCCCGGCATTTTTCAGAGCGGAGGCAATACGTCCCGGCATAGCGCCCACATAGGTTTTTCGATGTCCCCGGATCTCTGCTTCATCCCTGACACCGCCAAGGCTGATACGAACAAACTTTTTATCCAGAGCTCTGGCAACAGATTTGGCAATGGAACTTTTTCCTGTTCCCGGCGGTCCGACCAGACACAAAATCGGACTTTCACCTTTTCCTGTCAAAAGACGCACCGATAAATACTCCAGAATACGTTCCTTAACCTTTTCCAGTCCATAATGATCTTCTTCTAAAATCTTCTCCGCCTGTTTCAGACTGACTTTTTCCTCATCCCGCTTATCCCACGGCATGGACAAAAGGGTTTCCACATAGCCGCGGATCACGCCGTTTTCAGAAGCCATATTGGACGATGAACGGAACCGGTCAATTTCTTTTTGAATTTTTTCCTTCACCTCGTCATTGGCTTCCAGCTCCTGAAGCTGAGCTTCAAACTGTTCTGCATCGGTCTGGGTATTATCTTCACCAAGCTCTTCCCGGATGACCTTCATCTGTTCCCGAAGAATATATTCCCTCTGATTTTTATCAACCCGTTCTTTCACTTTTGCCTGAATCTCCCGGGTAATCTGTATCATCTCTATTTCTTTTGTCATAAACTGGGCCAGCACCTCAAAACGCATCTGGAGGTCTACGGTTTCCAGACATTTTTGCCGCTGCTTATACTCCATCGGCAGATTTGTGCACAACTGATCTACCAGTTTCAGCAAATTTTCTTCTTCCATAAGCTGCCGAACCAGTTCACTGCTGAAATTCGGATTCTGCACGGAATAACTTTCCAGAAGCTCATGGAGATAACGCACATATCCGGCCTTCTGTACATCATCAATCTCACAGATGGTTTTATCAAAAACCGTAACCTCTGCTTTAAGCATCGGCTCTGTCATCATCAAATCATCCAGATGGGCTCTGTAGGTTCCTTCAACCATCACTCTGAGCGAATCTTTTGAAAGCTTCACAATTTGTTTGATCTTTGCTACTGTGCCAAATTCATATAAGTCATCCCGGCCCGGGTCTTCCACTGTTGCATCCTTTTGAGTCAAAAGGAATATATTCTGGTCACCCAACATTGCCGCTTCGATGGCCATCCGCGATTTATTGCGGCTGACTTCAAAATGAACAATCATATTCGGCAGAATTGTCATTCCCCGCAGTGCAATCACTGGCAATTCTAAACATATATCATTCATCTTTTGTATCACACTCCCGTAATGAACTAATAGGGCTGTACCTTTTTTGGTACAGCCCCCAATCTACATTCGTCTTAATCAAGCAATCTCACCGCTGCTCTTTTTCGGTGCTTTTTTACTGCCTGTCACTCGTTTTACAGGTGTTTTCTCACCATAAGTCAATACTGGTTCGCCCTGACCATCCACCACTTCTTTTGTGATGGTACAGGAATCTACCAGTTCTTCCGACGGAAGGCGATACATGATATCCATCATCGTCTCTTCAATGATCGCCCGAAGTCCTCTGGCGCCGGTCTTCTGCTCGAAGGCCCGGTGAGCCACCTCTCTTACGGCCTCCGGTTCAAATTCCAGGCGCACGCCATCCATCTCAAATAACCGTTTATACTGGCGCACTAGTGCACTCTTCGGCTGAGTCAATATCTGGACCAGCGCATCCTCATCCAGCAGATCAAGAGCCACACATACCGGCACACGACCGACAAATTCCGGAATCAAACCAAACTTGATCAAATCTTCCGGCAATGTCTGACGGAATAAATCGCCAATATTTGTCTCTTCTTCGCTCTGACGGATAGTGGAATTAAATCCAATGCCCTTCTGGCCAATTCTGGACTGAATGATCTTTTCCAATCCATCGAAAGCGCCTCCGCAAATAAAGAGAATATTTGTCGTATCAATCTGAATAAACTCCTGATGCGGATGTTTACGCCCGCCCTGAGGCGGTACAGAGGCTACCGTTCCCTCAAGAATTTTCAACAGCGCCTGCTGAACACCTTCTCCGGAAACATCTCTCGTGATCGAAACATTTTCAGACTTTCTGGTAATTTTATCAATCTCATCCACATAGATAATGCCGTATTCGGCCCGTTCCACATCGAAGTCCGCTGCCTGAAGAAGTTTAAGAAGAATATTCTCTACATCTTCACCGACATATCCGGCCTCGGTCAGGGCTGTCGCATCTGCAATAGCAAACGGTACATTCAACATCTTCGCCAGTGTCTGGGCAAGCAAAGTTTTACCTGAACCGGTCGGTCCGATCAAAAGCACATTGCTTTTCTGGAGTTCCACATCGGAATCACTATCCGCTATAATGCGTTTATAATGATTGTAGACAGCGACCGCCAGCGCCTTTTTCGCATCATCCTGTCCGATAATATAATCATCCAGAAACTCTTTGATTTCCATCGGCTTCATCAGACGGATGCCTTCGGCAATATCCTCTTCCTCTTCAAACTCTTCGGTAATAATTTCCGAGCAGATTCCAATACATTCATCACAGATAAATGCATTCGGACCTGCAATTAATTTTCTGACCTGATCCTGGGTCTTATTGCAAAAAGAACATCTTGGAATCTTCTTGTCTTCCATACGTCCTGCCATTATGATACCTCCGGCCTTTCTATAAAATGTTATCTGCTGACAATGACTTTATCAACCAATCCATATTCTTTGGCTTCCTGGGCCGTCATGTAATTATCCCGTTCTGTATCCTGTGCAATGATCTCTAAAGGTTTTCCGGTATTGGCCGCAAGAATTTCATTCAAACGCTGACGTGTTTTTAAAATCTGTTCTGCGACAATATTGATCTCCGTAGCCTGTCCCTGAGCACCACCGGATGGCTGATGAATCATAATTGTGGAATTCGGCAGCGCCATGCGCTTGCCCTTTGTTCCGCCAGCCAGAAGAAAAGCTCCCATACTGGCTGCCATACCCATACAGATCGTGGACACGTCACATTTGATATAATTCATCGTATCATAAATCGCCATACCCGCAGTCACGGAACCACCCGGGCTGTTGATATAAAGGCTGATGTCCTTTCCCGGATCTTCCGATTCTAAAAACAGTAACTGGGATACAATCAGATTCGCAGAAACATCGGTTACCTCTTCCCCAAGGAAAATAATCCGATCCTTTAAAAGTCTGGAAAAAATATCATAGGACCGCTCGCCTCTGCTTGTCTGTTCAACAACATAAGGTATTAAACTCAATTTTATTCCTCCTGTTATAAGTCAGGCTGATTATTTTTCTACTGCTGCGTCCGTAATCATTTCGAGCGCTTTCTGTGCGGACATATCATTTCTCATCAAATCTACATCCATGTAGCTTCTTACCTTGTCTGCTTCCATATTCCAGGATTCAGCAAGGCGCTGGATTTCAGCCTCAATTTCATCATCTGTAATTTCAATATTTTCTGCGGCAACAATGGCGTCCAGAACAAGACGGTTCTTAATATTCGCCAATGCCTGAGGTTTTAACTGCTCAGCAAGCTGCTGTGGTGTCATACCTGTATATTTGAAGTAAACATCCATGCTGAGGCCCTGTGCTCCCAGTTCCTGAGCATACTGGTTCATCATATCATCTGTGCTCTTGCGAACCATAGCTTCCGGAATATCCATCTTCGCATTGCCTACAACAACATTCATGACTTTCTGCTGCTTTTCAGCCTTTGCTTCCTGAACTTTTTTCTCTGCCAGATTCTTCTTTAAATCTTCTTTATATTCTTCTAATGTGTCAAAATCAGAAACATCCTGTGCAAATTCATCATCTACGATCGGATAGTCTTTTGTTTTAACTTCATGTACTTTAACTTTGAATAAAGCTTCTTTTCCTGCCAGATCATCTGCATGATATGCTTCCGGGAAAGTTACATGAACATCCACATCCGCACCGGCGGAAGCACCGATCAACTGATCTTCAAATCCCGGGATAAAGGAACCGGAACCAAGGACAAGGCCATAACCTTCTGCGGAACCGCCTTCAAATAATTCACCGTCTACGGAGCCTTCATAGTCGATCATTACTGTGTCGCCATTTTCAGCCGGACGATCTACAGTAACTTCTCTCGCGTTCTGTTCCTGAACTTTTTTGATTTCAGCTTCGATATCTTCTTCCGTAACTTCAGCGCTGACTTTTTCAATTTCAACGCCTTTATATTCTCCTAATTCAACGTCCGGTCTTAAAGCAACTTCTGCAGTGAAGATAAATGGTTTTCCTTTTTCAACCTGTACCACATCAATGCTTGGATAGGATGTGATATCCAGTCCGGACTCCTTTGCTGCTGCTTCATAGGCACCAGGAATCAGATCATTGGCAGCATCTTCATAGAAAATGCTTGCACCGTAAAGTTTTTCGATAATTGCCTGTGGTGCTTTACCTTTTCTGAAGCCCTGTACGGAAATCTGATTTTTATTTTTATTATAAGCCTTTTTCGTTGCAGCAACAAATTCCTCAGCAGCGACTTCAATGGTCAATTTTGCCATATTGTTTTCTAACTTTTCTACCTGTACACTCATTGTATTTCTATTCCTCCTTAATTAGGCAAAATGCATGAGAGCATTTTTACGCACTCTAATCTATAGTATATAATATGAAAAGTCATATGTAAATAGGCGAATTTGAAAAAATTTAACACGAAAAACAGTCCCCGGAAGCCGGCATTTGCATGCCAGACTTTCAGAGACTGTTCTTACCTAACCCCAGATTTTAGTCAAAAGATTATTTCTGACCAGACATCTGTTCTTCCTGTCTGCGGATCATCTGACGAACCATTTCACCGCCGATCGAACCTGCTTCTGCAGATGTTAAATCACCGTTGTAACCGCTCTTCAGATTTACGCCAAGTTCGCCTGCTACTTCCATTTTGAATTTATCCATAGCATCCTTTGCCTGTGGCACTTCCATACGGCTTCCGTTAGATCCTGTTCCTGTTGAATTAGACATATCTTTCACCTCCAAATGATTTTGAATAAGTACCGCTGACTTATTCTGATACTATTATCTGCCGACTTCAAAATTTTATGATGGAAATTTCTAGGCGGTTTGGATATACTGAAAGCAAAGAATATTTTAACACTGTGAATATTGGTAATGGCCGGCAGAAAGTAGCGCAATGCCACTAAAATATTCAAGAAAAAACTTTATTATTACTTAAATTTAAAAAAGGAAGGAAAACTATATGGAAATTGAGAGAAAGTATTTGATCGACAAACTGCCCTTCGACGTGACGGCTTATCCAAGTCATGAGATTGAGCAGGCCTATTTAAATACGGAACCGGTCGTTCGGGTGCGCCGTCAGGATGAGACCTATTACCTGACTTATAAGTCAAAAGGGCTTATGGCCCGGGAGGAATACAATCTGCCGCTGAATGCCGAAGCTTACGCCCATCTGCTTGGAAAAGCCGACGGAAATGTGCTGACAAAGACCCGGTATAAGATTCCCCTCGGTGACCATCTGACGATTGAAATCGATATATTTCACGGAAAATTTGAAGGTTTGATTCTGGCCGAGGTCGAATTTCCGACCATTGAAGAAGCGGAAAGTTTTCAACCGCCGGAATATTTTGGTAAAGACGTGACCTTTTCCACAGAATATCACAACAGTACCCTGAGTCAAAAATAATTTACGGCTTCCATCTCAGACCTACGATTATAATTTTCGAAGCACTGTACACTGCATGGTAATATAACAGGCCAGGCCACCGATAAAATTTGAAATCGGTTCGGCCATAAACACACCGGCCACACCCAGACCGCCGATCCGCGGCAGGATAATTGTCAGCGGCGCCACAATAATGGCTTTTCTCAATATGGAAAAAAATACGGCCTGGGGCGCTTTGTTCAACGCCTTAAAGACGCATTGTCCGGTAAACTGGAATGCCATCATAAAGAAACCAAAAAAGTAAATATGCAATGATGGAACTGCCGCCGTGATCAATTCCGCATCCTGATTAAAAATTCGAATAAATAATTCAGGAAAAGCTGAAATCGAAACCCAGATGATGAACGAATAAGCAAAGCAGATCTGGGTCATAAACCGAATCGCCTTTTTCATCAGATCGTACTTCTGCGCGCCAAAATTATAGCTGATAATCGGCGAAGAGCCATCGGCCACGGCCATTACCGGTGTCTGTGCGATTTCCCGGATGGAATTGATCACCGTCATGACACTGATATAGAGATCTCCGCCATAGACGGAGAGCATAGCATTACAGACAACTTGTACAAGTCCGTTGGTAAAAGACATGACAAAGGTTGACGTTCCCAACTTGGCAATTTCTAAAATGCAGTCCCACTCCGGCCGAAATCCCCGGAGATTCAAGGTCAGCTCCGCTTTTTTGCCAGTCAGGAATCTCAATACCCATATCGCCGAAAAAAGCTGCGAAATAATCGTTGCAATAGCCGCACCCTGAACGCCGAGATGAAATACAAAAATAAATATCGGATCCAGGATCAGATTGCTCACGGCGCCCAGCGTTACGGTTTTCATGCCGATTTTTGCAAAGCCCTGGCTGTTAATATAAGGATTCATACCAAGGGAAATCATGACAAAAACAGTTCCCAGAAGATAAATGATCATATATCCGGCAGCATATGGATAGGTTGCGTCACTGGCTCCGAAGAGATACAGTATCGGTTTATGTAAAGCAATCCCTAAAATGGTGATACAAAGTCCGGTCAGGATCAACATAAAAAAGGCGTTATTCATGACTTTCCGCGCGCCTTCCGTATCTTTCTTTCCCCGCGCTATGGAACATAGCGGCGCACCTCCCAGACCAAACAGATTCGCAAAAGCAGTGACCATCGTAATTACCGGAAAACACAGGCCCAGTCCGGCCAGCGCAATCATTCCCTCACCGGGAATCTTTCCGATATAAATCCGGTCTACGATATTATAAAGTAAATTAACAATCTGAGCCACCAACATCGGGGCTGCTACAGCTAACACATTGCGGCGGACATTTTCGCCGCTGAAATCCACCTGTCCAGATGACATATGTACTGCACTTCCTATTCTTTTACATTTCCTTCCTATTGTACCATGATATCAGCAAAATAAAAATATGTGAACAACTAAAATCGAGTAGGAGGAATTTCTCTTGATTGAGAAATTCCGACCTCTCACACCAC